>Ga0256832_1000001_pt1 | contig 647077 bp, 571 predicted proteins | sample 134614metaG_FD_190534 | JGI IMG/M metagenome (GOLD analysis project Ga0256832, IMG submission 190534) | Hydrothermal vent microbial communities from Lau Basin, Pacific Ocean - 134-614 | ecosystem: Environmental > Aquatic > Marine > Hydrothermal vents | place: Pacific Ocean: Lau Basin...
TATTTTTTATATCAAATTTGCAGCACCTCGCCTTTTAGTTTATTGAGGAAGACTGTTTATAACAGTATGAAATAATTTTATTTGAAAGAACTTATATAATTGCAATGGGAGTATTTTTTGTGGTGAATTAACTCAAATATTGCAGCCGGACAACTCTGCTTGCGCGTTACTTGATTTTTAACATAACAATGACTAATGACTATTGACGATTGACCAATAACAAAATACATCACTCCGATTTGGTTTATGCTTCATATTGTTATATTGTTTTATGGATATGTCACGCCATACGGCGTTTGAGGAACAAAATAGAGAGTCCCTTTTAGATCCCGAAACCAGTTCGGGATGACAGGTTCTATTCAATACGCCAAGGTGGACATAATAACAGACAAGAAATTCCAAATAACAAATCCCAAATTCCAATAAACCGAATCAATTAAAAGAATAGTAGAACTATACACGGCCTAAAACAATTTGCGTTAAAAAATTCGTGCGGAGTAGCGTTAAAAAAATAATGCTGTCTGAGTCCCGGTATATCGGCAGATATAGCGGGACGAGTTCATTATTTTTAGCTACGAAGCTAAGAATTTTAGCAAATTGTTTTCAGCCTTGATTTTTTCTTTGGTTCGTTTCTTTTGTATCAAGACAAAAGAAATGAACATTGTGTTTCACGCCATACGGCGTTTACGGGATGAAATGGAGAATTCTTTTTAGATCCCGAAACGAGTTCGGGATGACAAGTTTTTCTTGCTGTCATGCTGTTCGCCGCAGGCGAATTGTTTCAGCATCTACTAAATTATTTTGTTACCAAAACCGTCTACGCGATAGTTGAATTAAACCTCCCGAACCCCGTAGGGGTGAAATATTTATAATAATCATATTCCCCTTTAACGTTAAAACCCCAGCGGGGTGACATCTTAAATTTGTGTTGTGATTTTGTGTCACTCCTAGCGGAGTTTGGGTTTTATGTTAGAATAATTGTTCTATAAATGTTTAACACCTACGGCGTTTGCGGGATGGAATGGTGAGTCCCTTTTAGATCCCGAAACAATCCGCCGGCGGCGAACGGGATGACAATTCCGATGGCGGACAGGATGACATGTTCTTCAATTAGTATTTTTCATAGAACAACAAACGGCCTAAAACAATTTGCGTTAAAAAATTCGTGCGGAGTAGCGTTAGAAAAATAATGCTGTTTGAGTCCCGGTATATCGGTAGATATAGCGGGACGAGTTCATTATTTTTAGCTACGTAGCTAAGAATTTTAGCAAATTGTTTTCAGCCTTGATTTTTTCTTTGGTTCGTTTCTTTTGTATCAAGACAAAAGAAATGAACATTGTGTTTCACGCCATACGGCGTTTTCTGGTTGAAATGGAGAGTTCTTTTTAGATTCCGAAACAATCCGCCGACGGCGGACGGGATGACTGAGAAAGAAACTTCAAATAACAAATAACAAATGACGATTGACCAATGACCAGTTCCTAACGTAAAACGTAAGACGAAAAACGTAAGCCATAAAACGTAGGGGACGCAAATTTTGCGTCCCGAGAATTATTTTTTATTTGCGAATTAGCGCCTTAAAACGCCCTTGATTTTAAACCGTATTTAATTGATTCTTAACTGCAACCGGTAGTTGCTCCGCAAGTTTCACACTTTAAGCATGTTCCGTTTCTTACCATAGTCATGCTTTGGCATTCCGGACAAATATCGCCGGTGTAACCTTTGATTCTGGCTTCTTGCACCAAGTTAACCATCGCTTGAGTTTGGGAATCGACTTTTTTACCGTGACCGTTACCGTTCGACGGAACCGAGGTTTTTGGCTCTGTCTTATCCAACTGAATAACTCTTTCGCTAACAACCTCTTCGCTTTCGAAATCGGGTTCTACAACGGGGTTGTTACCCGAGGGGTTGCTTAATTCGTCATCGGAAACATGAGCTAAATCGTTTCTTCCGAGATAGGTTACTGCCAATTCTCTGAAAATGTAATCGATTACCGAGGTTGCCATTTTGATTCGTTTGTTCCCGGTAACTATTCCTGCCGGTTCGAATTTGGTAAATACGAATGCATCTACAAATTCTTCCAAAGGAACACCGTGCTGCAAACCGAGTGAAATGGCAATTGCGAAACTGTTTAAAAGACTTCTGAATGCCGCACCTTCTTTATGCATATCCAAGAATATTTCACCAAGTTGTCCGTTTTCATATTCACCGGTTCGGATGTAAACGGTTTGACCGTTAATTTTTGCTTTTTGAGTATAACCGCCGCGTCTGTCGGGTAATCTTCTTCTTTTTGCAATGTATCTGTGAATTATCCTTTCCGCAATTCTTACAATTTCGCTTTTTTCTTCTTTTTCGTCAACTTCTTCAATTTCCTCTGCAGCAGTTGTGTTTAACGGTTGAGAAAGTTTCGAACCGTCTCTGTAAAGTGCGTTTGCTTTCAAACCGAGTTTCCACGAATCGAGATAAGCTTTTTTAATATCTTCGATTGTTGCTTCCGCCGGGAAATTAATTGTTTTGGAAATGGCGCCGGAAATAAACGGCTGTGCGGCTGCCATCATTTTAATATGTGCTTCAGGTCGTATGAACCTCGTACCTATTTTTCCGCATTTGTTTGCCGTATCAAAAACAGGATAATGTTCGTGTTTAAGGAAAGGCGCCCCTTCAATTGTCATTGTTCCACAGACATAATCGTTTGCTTTGGATATCTGATCTTTCGTAAATCCGATTTCTTCCAAAATGTTCAGACTATAATCATTTAATTTTTCTTCGGGAATTCCCAGTGTGTCCTTGCAAAAATCTTCACCCAAAGTGTATTTGTTGAAAACAAATCCGAGCTCGAATGCGACGGGAAGTTGTTGCTCGATTCTACGAATGATTTCATCCGTAAATCCTTTTGCTTTGAGCGATTCTTTGTTGATATACGGACAACCTTCAAGCGTTCCGGTTCCTTTGGCGTAGTTAACGATTTCGTTAATCTGCTCTTGGTTATAACCCAATTTTTTCAGCGCCGGGGGAATCGATTGGTTGATAATTTTGAAATATCCGCCGCCGGCTAGTTTTTTAAATTTCACCAAAGCAAAATCGGGTTCAATTCCGGTGGTATCGCAATCCATTACCAAACCGATTGTTCCCGTAGGTGCTATTGCCGTAACTTGAGCATTTCTGTAACCATATTTTTTACCTAAATCCACAGCCAAATCGGCATCTTCTCTTGCCGCTTTAAGTAAATCGGACGGACAATGTTGAGGATCAATTCCTATCGGATGTACCGATAGTCCTTCGTATTCTTCTTTCGGTACGTTGTATGCAGCACGTCTATGATTACGAAGAACTCTTAACATTTCATCTCTGTTTTCATCATATTTGGAAAAGGTACCGAATTGCTTTGCCATTTCGGCCGAAGTAGCATACGCGCGCATATGCATTATTGCCGTTATGGCTCCCGTTATTGCAAGTGCCTCGTCACTATCGTACGGAATTCCCTGGCGCATCAACATCGAACCTAAATTTGCATAACCTAATCCTAATGTTCTATAATCGTAACTGTTCTGTGCCACTTCTCTACTCGGATACTGAGCCATCAACACGCTTATTTCCAATACGATCGTCCATAATTTTGTTGCGTGTCTGAATGCCTTTATTCTAAAACTTTCTTTGTCAACGTCGTAAAATTTAACCAAATTAAGCGATGCCAAATTACATGCTGTGTTATCCAAAAACATATATTCGGAACACGGGTTCGATGCGTTTATTCTACCGCTGTTCGGGCAGGTATGCCATTCATTTATAGTTGTATCGTATTGCAAACCCGGATCTGCCGAAGCCCAAGCGGCGTAACCGATTTGCTCCCATAAATCCCTTGCTTTTAGAGTTTTATACGGTTTCGGGTCTCTACCTTCTTTTTGGGATGTGTCGAGTTCCGTTCTCCAATACAAATTCCAATCATCGTCGTTAACCACGGCTTGCATAAATTCGTTAGAAACTCTAACGGAGTTATTCGCGTTTTGTCCCGAAACGGTTGCATAAGCTTCGGAAGTCCAATCGGTATTGTACACCGGAAATTCAATCGATGTAAAACCGAGTTTTGCCAGTTGAATTACTTTTTCGATGTAATTTTCCGGAATCATTGCTCTTTTAGCTTCAATGATTGCCTGACGAAGTTTTTTATTTGTTCTCCTGTTAAACCTATCGTTTTCAGGATGTTCATCGTAGCAAGCTTTCATTATTCTATTTAAATGTATATTGCACAATTGCGAACCGGCAACAAGCGCCGCAACTTTCTGCTCTTCAACAACTTTCCAATTAATGTATTCTTCAATATCGGGATGATCGATATCGAGAGTAACCATTTTGGCTGCCCTGCGCGTTGTACCTCCGGATTTAATTGCTCCGGCCGATCTGTCGCCGATTTTCAAGAAAGACATCAAGCCAGAAGATTTCCCGCCGCCGCTCAACGGTTCGTTTGCCCCGCGGATATTGGAAAAATTGGTTCCGGTTCCCGATCCATATTTAAATAAACGAGCTTCGCGAACCCACAAATCCATAATTCCGCCTTCGTTAACCAAATCGTCTTTTACCGATTGAATAAAACATGCGTGCGGTTGCGGATGTGTATACGCATCTTCGGATTTCGTAAGTGTTCCGGTTTTGAAATCAACATAATAATGTCCTTGGGAAGGTCCGTTAATTCCATAAGCCCAATGCAAACCGGTGTTAAACCATTGCGGACTGTTGGGAGCGGCATATTGATTGGCAAGCATGTAAACCAATTCATCGTAAAATGCCAATGCATCTTCTTCGGTATCAAAGTAACCTGCCTTCCATCCCCAATAGGTCCAAGTTCCCGCTAATCTGTGGAAAACCTGACGGGAATCATTTTCATGGGTATATCTTTCTTTTTCCGGCAGTTCATTTAATCTTTCCTCATCTGCCTTCGAAGGCTGTAACCACTTCGGTACACCTTTTTCGTTTTTCTTCTTTAGTAATTTCGGAACACCGGCTTTTCTGAAATATTTTTGAGCAATAATGTCTGTTGCTACTTGCGACCAGCTTTTGGGAACGATCACGTCATCCATTTTGAAAACACTGGAACCGTTAGGATTTTTAATTTCGGAGGTCCTCTTTTCGAATTCAATTCCTTCTAACGGATCCTGACCGGATTTTGTAAAAAGACGGGATATTTTCATGTTTACCTCATGTAAGAAATTTTAATGTTTCGACCAATTTATTAAATGAACTGTTTGTTCGAAGTTGCATCAAAAGTAAATAATAAAGAAAGTAGTAGAACTACGTCTGACGAGTGAGATTTTCAGACTTATTTATTTGAATATTTACTTTTGATAAAACCCCAGAAAAGTACACCAGCCAGGCTAGATGTTAAGTGAAAATTGGGATTGAAAATTTAATCAATTACCTGAAAAAGTCAAATATTTTTTTGTGAAATAAATTTATTGATTAACTTTTCCGCTAAAATCTTCGTTTTATACGATAAAATAAAAAAAGATTTTTTCTCCTATTTTTTGCTCAATAATAAAATTGCCGAACATGAATTCCCGGGCGTGAATTTTTCAAAACAAAAATGTTCTTTTCAGCTCAATTAATCAAGCGCAATCAAAACATTTTTGGTAAGAAAACCTTAAATTGAACAGTAAAAAAATCATTCACTGTTAACACTAAATTTTCGAGGAAATAAATGGAATTTAAGAGAAGCGCCGGGATTCTTCTTCATCCGACATCGTTGCCCGGTCCGTATGGCATCGGGGATTTGGGGAAGAACGCATACAAATTTGTTGATTTTTTAAAAGATGCAGGACAAACACTTTGGCAAGTTTTCCCGCTCGGACCTACAGGCTACGGCGATTCGCCTTACCAATGCTTTTCGGCTTTCGCGGGCAATCCGTTACTTATAAATCCCGACATGCTGGTTGAAGACGGATTATTATCAAAACCGGATTTGCAAAATATTCCTTCGTTCAATCCGCAAAAAATTGATTACGGAAAAGTGATTGAATACAAAAAATCGTTGCTCAAAAAAGCATACGAAAATTATACGGCTGACGGTCGTATATTTAAAAAAGAATGCGGAAAGTTCTGCGCCGAAAATGAATTTTGGTTGGAAGATTTTGCAACGTTTATGGCGTTGAAAGATTTCCATAACGGAATTCAATGGAGCGAATGGGAAAAAGATTTTGCATTCAGAGATGAAAAAAAACTGGTAAAATGGGAAACCGAACATGCAAAAGAAATTGACTATTATCGCTTCACGCAATACGTATTTTTTAAGCAATGGAATAAATTAAAAAAATATACCAACGAAAACGGGATAAAAATCATTGGCGATCTTCCGATTTTTGTAGCATACGACAGTTCGGACGTTTGGGCAAATAAATCACTTTTTTCGGTAGACGAAAAAACCGGAAAACTTGAAACCGTTGCCGGTGTGCCGCCCGATTATTTTAGTCCGACCGGCCAACTCTGGGGAAATCCGCTTTACCGTTGGGATGTTATGGAAAAGAATAATTTCCGGTGGTGGAAACTGCGAATGAAAAAAATGTACGAACTCGTTGATATAGTACGTATAGATCATTTCCGTGGTTTTGATGCTTATTGGGAAATCCCAGGGGATGCCGAAACTGCGGTAAACGGGCGATGGGTTAAAGCGCCGGGTAAAAAATTATTCTCGGCAATTAAAAAAGAATTGGGCGACGTTCCGATTTTAGCCGAAGACCTTGGCGTAATAACAAAAAGCGTGGAAGAACTAAGGGATCATTTCGGATTTCCGGGAATGAAAATATTACAGTTCGCTTTCGGTCCGGATGGTGATAAGAATTTTCTGCCGCATAATTACACACGCAATTGTGTTGTTTATACCGGCTCGCACGATAACGATACGACACGCGGCTTTTTCGAAAAAGAACGCGAAAAGAAGAGCGGCATCTACGAATGGGCACAGAAATATTTGAACTACGACGGCGATAATATTTGTTTTGCGTTAATCCATTTGGCTTATTCGTCGGTTGCCAACATTGTAATTATACCGATGCAAGACGTACTTAATTTGGGTTCTGAAGCAAGAATGAACTTCCCCGGTAAACCGGACGGGAATTGGCAATGGCGTTTTACTTGGGAACAAATTCATCCCGGATTGTCTAACATTTACAAAGAATTAACCGGAATATTCGAAAGACCGCCTAAGAAAAAACAAAAACACGAAGAAATAGAAGTTACAGAAAAGTAATGGAGTAAAAATGATTAAAATTTTAAGGGAATTACTCGGCGCAATCGAAAATAAAAAAGAACCAACCGCCAATAATGTGAATTCCAACCGTGCGGGTGAGACCGAAAACGACCCGAGAAGTTTGGAAGTGGCAACATGCGCCCTGTTCTTGGAAATTGCTAATTCCGATGAACACTTCGATGAAGTAGAACGGGAAAAAATTGTTTCCATAATGAAAAAAACTTTCGGATTGAACGAAAAAGAGATTGAAGATTTAATGGCAGTTACAAGTGAAGAAGTTAAGAAAAGCGTAAGTATTTACGAGTTTACGGATATAATAAATCAACATTATAATTACGATGAAAAAATTAAGATAATAGAAAACTTGTGGAGAATAGTCCTTGCCGACAACGAACTTCATAAGTATGAAGATTACATGATTAGATTGATAAGCACGAACTTGCACATTTCACATCGTGATTTCATAGCAGCTAAGTTAAGAGTGAAGGAAGAAATGAAAAAGGAAAATCCGGATTAAGAACTTTGTATTATAGAATTTAATACAAAAAATGTGAAGGAATAAAATAAATTTACATAAGTATCTTATATAAAAATATTATTTTTACATTCAAAACCTAAGGTTGAAAATATGGAATTTTGGGATATAGAAACTGAAAAGATTTTTTTTTATTGAAGCATTAAGAAGTTTTGCTTCACCAGAACAGCTATTTTATAAGTTGACTAATGGCTATTTTGCGTATGTCCCTAAAGGGAAACGTGCGGAAGGACAAACATTACAAAGTAAAAATTCACTCATTGGACAATACACAGAAAAATGGTGTAAAGACTTTTTCAAACCAATTGCTGAAAGCTTAGACTTATTTGCAATAAATAATGTTGTATGTCCTGAACTTGGTTTAACCACGGAAAGCGAAGCCGATTTAGCATTTTGTAAAACTAATGACACCCATCAAAAGGCAGAAAATATAAAATTACTTATAGAAATTAAAATGAGTATTGTAAATAATTATAAATACGAAAAAGGAAAAGTTATCTATATTGGTGATTATAACACACATAAAGGTAAACCTTCGCTTCTTCGTTCGGATTCTATGCTAAAAGCTATTGGGAAATCAATAAATATTCGTGTTTCGGGACTAGAATCAACAAAAATACCGATAATAATTTTAGGGAATACTCCTATAACAAAATATTATGTTAAAAAAGTAGATTTTTTAAAAAAAGCTGGAGTTATTCAAGGTTTCATTTCAATATACCCCAATCCGACTGATGATTTTATAGTTAACACAAAAGATAACGGGTTCCAAACATTTAGTAATTACCAAGTTTTAAGCAATTTTATTAAAGAAATAGTAAATTCTGATATGAATTTCTTTTCTTCAATGTTACCTAAAATAAAATTAGGACAAATAATATCTATTGCTGCAAAAGAGAAAGACGATATGGCAAAAGCGGAAAAATTTTTAAGTTTAATAGGAAAATAAAATGAACAAAACTTCATATAAAAAGAGACAAGGTACCGAATCAAGTTCATTTGGGACAAACGGAAGAATTAATCACGATTCTTCAAAATTTTACAATTCAAAATTATATAAGGAATTCAAAACTAAACAAAGAGTTAGTAAAATTATCAATGAATTTCCAAAAGAGTTATTAAATACTATTATTTTAGGTTCAGCTGAAAATATGTCTATGATTCCTGACAACTCACTACATCTAATGATTACTTCACCACCATACAATGCATCAAAAGAATATGATGAAGATTTATCATTGAATGAATATTTAGAAATGTTGAAAAAAGTTTTTAAAGAAACATATCGCGTCCTAGTGAATGGTGGTCGTGCGTGTATAAATGTTGCGAATCTTGGTAGGAAACCTTATATCCCACTTTCAGATTATATTTCTCTAATGATGATTGAAATCGGATTTAATATGCGTGGTGAAATAATTTGGAATAAAGCATCAAGTGCAAGTCCTTCTACTGCTTGGGGAAGTTGGATGTCGGCTTCCAATCCAATTCTAAGAGACATTCACGAATATATTTTAGTATTTTCAAAAGGTGATTATAAAAGAGAACGAAAAGGGAACGAAAAAAAAACAAAACAAAATACTATTACGAAAGAAGAATTCATGGAATGGACAAAATCAATCTGGACATTCAATGCTGAATCAGCAAAACGAATTGGACATCCTGCACCATTTCCTGTTGATTTACCTTACAGACTTATTCAGCTATACTCATTTACTACAGACATTGTTCTTGACCCTTTTATGGGAAGTGGAACAACAGCAATTGCAGCCCTTAAAAGTAATAGAAATTATGTAGGTTTTGAAATTAGTGAAAAATATATAAAACTAGCAAAACAACGAATAGCCCCATATGAAAATATGATAAAATTTAGTTAAAATCACTTTTAAACGTAATTAAAGTAAAATGCTTAACCAAATGACTGGCTTATTAATCTTTCCTTATTCAGAGCTAGAACCGTTTGTCTATTTCAAAAATAAATTTTCTTCTTTTGTAAAACTAATTGTAGGACAACTTGCCAAGTTGTCCTACAAATATTTCTTCCTTGAAAATAAAATAAAAATCTTGCCTATTTAAATTCCACCTAGGAAAAATTACTAATTTTTCCTTTCCAGAGCGCTGTACATTTCTTCAATCAAATCCCTGTACCTTTCTTCAATAACTTTTCTTCTGATTTTCAACGACGGTGTTACCTCGCCGTTTTCAATTGTGAAAGGTTTTTCCAGCAAAGTAAACTTTCTGATTCTCTCAAAATTTGCAAGTTTTTTCTGGAATTCGTTAAATTCTTTTTCTATCAATTCGTTAATTTGTTTTAGCTTTACAAGCTCCTCTTCATTTTTATAAGCAATCCGGTGGGCATCGGCGTATTCTTTTAACGCCTCGAAATCCGGTACCACCAGAGCGGTTAAAAACATTCTTCTGTCGCCAATCAACACAAACTGATCAATGTATTTACTTGCAAGGAACATATTCTCAATTGGAGTAGGCGCAACGTACTTTCCACCTGACGTTTTGAACAAATGTTTCTTTCTGTCGGTTATTAATAAAAATCCTTCTGCATCAAAAACGCCGATATCGCCCGTATGCAACCAACCGTCTTTTAATACTTCTTCCGTTTCTTTTTTCTTTTTGAAATAACCTTTCATTATGTTTGGACCGGAAGCAAGAATTTCACCGTCTTGAGCAATTTTAACTTCAACTCCGGGAATAGGTTTCCCGACCGTCCCGAACTTATAATCGTTAAGCCTGTTCACCGCAATTACCGGCGATGATTCGGTTAACCCGTAACCTTCGATTATTAACAAACCGACAGCTTCGAAGAACTGCCCTAATTCTCTGGATAAAGCCGCACCGCCGGAAATAAAAAACCGTAAATTACCGCCGGTTTTCTCGCGGATTTTAGCAAACACGAGTTTATCCGCCAATTTATATTTTAAACTTAAACCAATCGGAGCCCCGCCCGGAGTTTTCTTCTTGATCATATATTCTTTACCGGTTTCAACCGCCCACCGGAAAATTTTTTGTTTCTTTTCCGGTTCTTTCTCAATATTTCTGATAATTTTGGAATAAATTCTTTCAAACAATCTCGGCACCGCCGTCATTAAAGTCGGTTTAATTTCAAGCATGTTTGTAGATATTTTCTCTATACCTTCTGCATAAGCAATTGTAGAACCTCCGGAGAGAGCCGTGTAGTAACCAGCCATCCGTTCGAAGATATGACTTAAAGGAAGAAATGATAAAAATGTATCCGACTCGCCTATATCGAAAATTTGATGAACGGAAGTGACATTAGAGATAATATTTTTATGAGTAAGCATAACGCCTTTCGGTTCGCCCGTTGTCCCCGAAGTATAAATTATTGTACAAAGATCGTCTTCACGGTTCAATTCGCTTTGCTGTTTGTAATAATCGGGATTCTCTTTTGCAAATTCTTTTCCCATTTCCTGAACTTCGGAAAACATATAAACATCTTTCGGTCTCTCTTGCTTTATAGGTTTCATAACAACAATAAATTTGAGATATTTTAATTTGTTACGAACCTTAATTATCTTATTTAAATGCAATTCGGTTGAAACGATAACCCCTACAGCTTCGGAATCGTTTAAGATATACTGAACCGTATCGGCTGTGGAAATAGGATAAAGCGGAACGTTAACGGCTCCAAGCCCTAAAATGGCAAAATCGCTGTAAGCCCATTCAACGCGGTTTTCGGAAATAATTGCAACCTTATCCCCGCGCTTTACACCAAGGGATGCAAGGCCTAAAGCCAACGATTCCGTTTGTTCTTTAAATTCACCGTATGAAATGTCCGTATATTTTCCGTCAATTTTACGTTTGAATACGGGTTTGGTATTCCGCTTGTCATATCCGGTAGTAAGAAAATTAAAGATATCCGGAATGGTTTTAATCTCGGTAAGTAAAGGCATAATCTTTCTCCCATGATTAATTTATATTTAATTTATAATTGTAAACTTAAAAACGCAAATTGCCGGGAATACAAAACAAGTTAAACTTTAATAAATATTTTCTTCTCGTATAAAATCCACATCAAGCCCAGCCAAATTAATACGTAAACAATTGCCATCGCAAGCGACGCATTAATCGGAGAAAGCCATGTGGCAAAATAATGCGAATACAAATAATATTTTACGGACACGGTTTTTCCCGAATCATTTATTTTTGTCAAGTATAACATTTTTGCAACCAATCCCGATAAGAAATAAACCGTTATTGCGTTCAATCCGTAAACTTGAAAAGGTTTCGCCCACCAAGTAACACCTTTAACATCAATAAACCAATAACATACGGCTAAAAACTGAAGAGCAAGTCCGCCGGTGTATAACACGTACGAGCTTGTCCAAATACTTTTGTTCATGGGGAACCACATATCCCACACATAACCGGAAAACATCAGAAAAACGCCATACACAAACAAGTTAACGGTTTTTTCTTTTTTATCTTTTTCCGACGAAAGCAGATGCCCTGTTAAAACTCCCAACATACCGGTTGATATTGCCGGAATTGTACTCAAAACACCTTCGGGGTCCCAGGTTTTAGTTGCACGCCACATGTGACCGTCGAGAATTAATCTATCGAGCCAAGCCGCAAGGTTTTTCCCCTTTTCCAAAGTGGCATAGCCTAAATCGGGCACCGGAATTAACGTCATTATCAACCAATAAGCAATTAACAGGAAAAAAGTAATAAACACCTGAACTTTAAAATCAGATTTTAAGAATATAATCGAGGAAATTAAATAAACTACGGCAATTCGTTGCAGTACGCCGGGGATTCTGATTGTGGTCAAATTAAAATACGGGAAGCCTGCCATGAATACACCTAACGCAAACAACGTAATACTTCTTCTTAAAATTTTTAATAATATACGATTTAAATTATCCCCTCTTTGTTTTCTTTTTGATAAGGATAATGTTATGGCAACTCCCATTATGAACAAGAAAAACGGAAATATTAAATCCGTCGGGGTGCAACCGTTCCATTCGGCATGTTCCAGAGCAGGATATACATGACTCCAACTACCCGGATTGTTAACTAAAATCATGCCGGCAATGGTTATTCCCCGGAAAACATCCAACGATATTAATCTTTTTTTGGGATCAACATTCATAATCCGTTAACAATCTTAATTTGGAATAAAGTTTGTTTTGTGATTTGAAATACGGGATTCCATTCTATTTTCAATAGATTTGCACGAAAGAATTTTTAGTGTCAAAAATAATTTTTCCGTATTATTAAAAGTCATTTTCCAATATATAAATATTTTATGAATTTGATAAGAAAAATATACGATTGGGTTTTACACTGGGCGGAAACTCCATACGGACCGATTGCGCTTTTCCTTTTGGCATTTGCGGAATCTTCGTTTTTTCCAGTTCCGCCGGATGCTTTGTTAATAGCGCTTGTTCTCGGCGCGCGAAAAAAGGCTTTCAAATTGGCAGCTAACTGTACAACCGCTTCTGTTTTAGGCGCGTTGTTAGGTTACGGGATCGGGTACTTCGCATGGTGGAATTCACCAAGTGAATTTTCCGACATCGCAAATTTTTTCCTAACAAATATTCCCGGTTTTAACGAAAGAATATTTTATGAAGTAAAATCTTTATATGATAAATACAATTTCTGGATTGTTTTTACTGCCGGTTTCACTCCAATCCCTTACAAAGTATTTACTATTTCTGCCGGTGCTTTCGATATAAATCTGCCCTTGTTCATTTTAGCATCGGTGGTAAGTCGCGGAGCAAGGTTTTTTATTGTTGCCGGACTTATTTGGAAATTCGGCGAACAAATTAAAACCTTTATCGATAAATATTTTGATTGGCTTGCAATAGCATTTACGGTGTTGTTAATCGGCGGTTTCGTAGTAATAAATTATATGTTCTGATATATACCATAAACCCGTTTAAATAACGGGAAGCTTTTGTTTATTAATTCTGCCCTGAATTTTTTACAAATTCCCGGTTAATTCCCAAACAAATTTGTATGTAAAATCATCCTTGTAATAATTCATCAACTTTACTAAGAACGTGTTCCACCGTAAATCCGTATTTCTCGAATAAAATACCGGCCGGAGCGGATGCGCCGTATTTTTCAATACTGATAATTGCATTCCGGTTTCCGGTATATCTTTCCCAACCGAGACCGACTGCTGCTTCTATCGATATTTTAACTTTAACATTTTGGGGAATAACCGTGTTTTTATATTCTTCGCTTTGCATTTCAAACAATTCCCAACTCGGCATGCTTACAACATTTACTTTTATATCTTTTTCTTTTTCCAATAATTCTGCCGCATTTAAAGCCAAATGCACTTCCGAACCGGTTGCTATCAACAACACATCAGGTACTTCCGCCGCATTTTTCAATATATACGCGCCTTTTTCCAAATTATCCGCAGATGAAAATTTAGTGCGATCGATTACGGGCAGTTTTTGTCTGGTTAAAATTATTGCAACCGGACCGCCTTTATGTTGAAGCGCATATTTCCAAGCAGTTACTGTTTCATTCGCATCTGCCGGTCTTATTACTACAAATTTCGGTATTGCCCGCAATGCGGCAAGGTGTTCAACCGGTTGATGAGTGGGACCGTCTTCACCCAAACCAATGCTATCGTGAGTAAAAACATAAATTGGTTTAATTTTGGATAGCCCGGCTATCCTTATCGAAGGTCTTAAATAATCAGAAAAAACTAAAAATGTTCCGCCGTAAGGGATTACTCCGCCATACAAAGCCATTCCGTTTAAGATACCTGCCATTGCATGTTCCCTAATTCCGAAATGCAAATTTCTACCGGCTCTGTTATTTGCGGAAAAATCGGGATAATCTTTCAGATAAGTATTATTGGACGGAGCAAGGTCCGCAGAACCGCCGAAAAGAGTCGGGAGATTTTTGGCAATTGCGTTTAACACTTTACCCGAAGCCGCACGCGTTGCCAGTTTTTCGTTGTAATCCTTAAATTCCGGTAAACTGTTAATCCAATCCGTTCCAAAATCACCTTTAAAAATATTTTCAAATAACAACGCATCTTCCGGATATTTTTCTTTATATGTTTCCCAATTTTCTTCCCATTCTTTTTCGTATCCTTTACCGTTTATTTTAACAGCTTCAAAATGCTCTCTAACTTCTCCGGGAATGAAAAAAGTTTTATCTTCTGGCCAACCCAAATTCTTTTTTGTCAGCTTTACTTCTTCTTCACCAAGCGGTGAACCGTGTACGGAAGCCGTATCTTGTTTGTTCGGACTACCGAAACCAATGTGAGTATTCGTAACAATTAAAACCGGTCTATCGGATTTTTGAGCTTTTAATATATTCAACTCAAGTTCATCCAAATCATTTACATCTTTAACATGCAATACTTCCCAACCATAAGCTTCAAATCTTTTGCTTACGTTTTCAGACATTGCCAAATCCAACTTACCGTCAATCGTGATTTTATTATTATCATAAAACACAATTAAATTGTTCAATTTATTATGCCCTGCAAACGAAGCGGCTTCGTGAGAGATTCCTTCCATCATATCACCGTCGCCGGCAATTGCATAAATTTTATTGTTTAATATTTTAATATCTTCTTTGTTAAATTTATATGATAGGAAAGAATATGCCAAAGCCATTCCCACCGCATTTGCGAATCCTTGTCCTAACGGTCCGGTTGTTGTTTCAACGCCCGGCGTTAAACCGTATTCCGGATGCCCCGGAGTGATACTTCCCCATTGCCTGAAATTTTTCAAATCTTCCAACGATATGTTATAGCCGGAGAGATGCAAAGAAGCGTATAGCAACATGCTTCCGTGACCAGCGGAAAGGACAAACCTGTCTCTGTTAATCCATTTAGGATTTGCCGGATTATGTTTCATAATTTTGGAATAAAGCAGGTAAGCAATGGGCGCACATCCCATCGGCATTCCCGGGTGCCCCGAATTTGCTTTTTGAATTGCATCAACGGCTAAAAATCTTATTGTATTTATACTTTTTTCATGAATGTTTTGCTCGATAAAATTCATATCCTTCCCTAATTATTTTCCGCTTTTGTTGTTTTATTCGATTTGATGAAATAAACGATAAACCAAAATAAAATAAAAGCAAATTTACATAAAATACTTTCAACTGCGAAGAACATTTCCGGAAAAATTCTCGTAACAATAAATCCAGGAATAAAAGTTATTGCGTATCCCCAAAAAATAATTTTCCATAGTTTAATTTTGTAAATGCCGGAACGAACAAAGTAAGATTTATATAAAGAGATTATTAATATCACCAAAACGGGCAGGTAGTAAAACAATCCGTACAGAAAACCGAGCGGGTAATTATAAGCGGCATAATACGGCGTACATTTCAAAACTTCGAATTTGCTTAAGACGGTTAAATAATAAACCGTAAAAAAAGCCGCCGGTAAAAAGATCAGTAAAGTATATTTCGATTTGACTTCACCGAACCGCCAAACCGCAAATAATCCCAACGGCGGCATGAATGTGATTGTTACAAACGCCAGATAAGTTACAACCGGAATTTTTAATTCCATTCCGCAAATTAAAAACTCGAAAAATTGGTAAACAGCTAATAAAACAAGAAGTACAGTGAAAAGATAATTTGTTTTGTTTTTCCCGGATGAGCGGATGACAAAAATCAACAATAAGAATTCAATCGAAAAAAATATGAGTGATAAAACTCCGTTCATAAAAATCCGGTAAGTTTAGGTAAGATAAGGGAGCCGCTTTTGCATCACGGCTCCCGCATAATTATAAATTCGGTCCGATCATTTTTTCAGGTCTAACATATTCATCGAATTGTTCCGCAGTGAGAATACCAAGCTCGACTGCAGCTTCTTTCAAAGTTTTATTTTCCGCGTAAGCTTTCTTCGCAATTTTAGCGGCATTATCGTATCCGATGTACGGATTAAGCGCCGTTACTAACATTAATGAATTTTCCAAATGTTTCTCAATGTTTTCTTTGTTAGGTTTAATTCCGACTACCGCTTTATCGGTAAAGCTTTCGCACGCATCGGAAATTAATCTGATTGATTGAAGAAGGTTATAAATCATTACCGGTTTGTAAACATTCAACTCGAAGTTACCGCTTGCGCCCGCAAAATTAATGGTTGCGTCGTTTCCCATAACTTGCACGCAAACCATGGTCATTGCTTCGGCTTGCGTAGGATTAACTTTCCCCGGCATAATTGAACTTCCCGGTTCATTTGCCGGCAGAGTAATTTCTCCTATTCCGCAGCGGGGACCGGAAGCCAACCAACGAATATCGTTTGCTATTTTCATTAATGATGCGGCGATCGTTTTCAGAACACCGCTTGCTTCTACTATTGCATCATGAGCGGCAAGAGCTTCGAATTTATTGGGAGCCGATTTGAATTTTAGTCCCGTAATCTCCGATATTTTTTGCGCCGCAAGTTCGGCGAATTGCGGATGTGTGTTCAAGCCCGTTCCAACAGCCGTACCGCCGAGAGCAAGTTCCGATAACCGCGGTAAACATGCATGGATTCTTGCCAAACCGTTAGTTAATTGTTGAACATATCCGGAAAATTCCTGACCGAGCGTCAACGGAACCGCATCCATCAAATGTGTTCTTCCTATTTTTACAATGTCCTTAAACTCTTCCGCTTTTTCGGCAAGTGCATCCCTTAATTTTGTAACCATTGGGATTAATCTTCTGTTGATTTCCTCAACCGCGGCAATGTGCATTGCAGTCGGGAATGTATCGTTGGACGATTGCGCTTTATTAACATCATCGTTCGGGTGAATTGGATTTTTGCTGCCGAGTTTACCTCCGGCCATTTCGATTGCGCGGTTTGCTATAACCTCGTTTGTGTTCATGTTAGTCTGTGTGCCGCTTCCCGTTTGCCAAACAACCAAAGGGAAATGTTCATCAAGCTTACCTTCGATAACTTCATCGGCGGCTTTTACTATCAAATCCGCTTTTTCCGCCGGTAAAACTCCGAGTTCTTTATTTGCCAAAGCTGCGGCTTTTTTTAATATTCCCAATGCCCTTATTAATTCCCGCGGAAATCTTTCGCCTCCGATTTTAAAATTCATCAACGATCTGGCGGTTTGTGCACCGTAATATTTATCGGCGGGTACTTTTACTTCTCCCATCGTATCGGTTTCAATTCTATATTCCATTTTAACCTCCGCAAATTTTTTGAAATTCTTATTCAAAAAATAAGTTAATCATATACGAATATCAATTTATAAAGATATTTTATGCTCTAAAATTTTTTCGCAAACAAAATCTACAATCTTAATTATTACAATTAACAATGTTTATTTGTCTATGGAAGTGATTCTTCTGGCGCCGACGTATCTTTTTTTGAAGTACTTATTATTAAGCGGAGTGATTGTTACACCTTGAATTGAACTTGCATGGGCAAAGAGCGAATCGCCGAGATAAATTCCCACGTGCCCGGGGAACGAGCCGGTTTGAGTATCAAAATAAACAAGATCGCCGAATTTCAGATCTGTGACTTTATCACCTACTTTAAACTGTTCCCGTGCGGTTCTGGGCAATTCTATTCCGAGTGAATTTCTGTAAACCTGCTGGGTAAACGCCGAACAATCGATACCGTTTTTAGATTGACCGCCGTATTTATACGGTGTATCGAGAAATTTAACTACTTCGAAAAGTAATTTCTCCCTTGAAGTTAACGAACCGTTTAGTTTTTTAATTTTTCCCAGTTTCTTCTGGAATTCTTCAACGGTAACAACATCTGCGGATTTGCCGGTATTGGTGTTATGATATTTTTTCTTTTCAACGGTCTTGTTCTTTCCGTAACGGATCGAACCGGTATTTTCGGATTCGCTTTTCTTTGCGACCTTATATCTTGTGTAAGATGTAGTTGATGAGCACGAAGTAAAAAAGTTTACGGTAAGTACAAGTAACCCGATATAAAAAATCCCGGTTTTCATTGTTACTTATCCCAAATAAGCGCGGAGATGCCTGCTTCTTGAAGTATGCCTTAATCTTCTGATAGCTTTTTCTTTAATTTGCCGGACCCGTTCCCTTGTAAGATTGAATTTTTCCCCTATTTCTTCCAAAGTTAAAGGATGTTCAACATCGATTCCGAAATATAATTTAATCACTTCCGCTTCACGCTCCGTTAAAGTGGAAAGCGCACGTTCTATCTCGTTTTTAAGGGATGCGGACATTAACAAAGTATCGGGTGAAGGATCATCTTCGTCGGATAATACGTCAATCAGTCTATTATCTTCACCTTGAGAGAACGGAGCATCCATTGAAACACTTTTGCTCGCAATTTTCAATGTATCCGATATTTCATCCAAATCCATGTCCAATTCCTGAGCCAATTCGGTTGCGCTCGGTTCCCGTTCGTATTCCTGTTCAAGATTGCTGTATGCCCTTCCGATTTTATTTAAAGTACCGACTCTGTTCAGCGGTAATCGTACTATTCTGGATTGTTCGGCTAAAGCTTGCAAAATTGATTGTCTTATCCACCACACAGCATAAGAAATAAATTTGAACCCTCTTGTTTCATCGAATCTTTTTGCGGCTTTTATTAATCCTAAATTGCCCTCGTTTATAAGATCGCCGAGCGACAAACCTTGATTTTGATACTGTTTGGCTACGCTAACAACAAATCTTAAATTCGATTTTACCAATTTTTCGAGAGCTTTCTGGTCGCCTTTTTTTATACGTATTGCAAGATCAATTTCTTCTTCGGGAGTAAGTAAATCCACTTTCCCGATTTCTTGCAAATACTTATCGAGTGATTGATTTTCCCGGTTTGTAAATTGTTTTGTTATCTTCAAGACTACTACCCTTTTTTAATTTTTAGAATTGATTGAATCAACAATTCCCACAATCGAAGCATCGACCGGAGCCATATCGACATCCATAGCAATTACCGATTCGCTCGAAGTTGCATAAAAAACAATTTCACCCGGCCCGGCTCCAATTGTATCCACGGCAACAATCGGATCGCCGACCTCATTCATTTTAGCGTCAATAGGTTGAATAAATTGCAGTTTATAACCTTTCACCGATTCATATTTTCTTGTAGCCCAAATAGTTCCGATAACTCTCGCCAAAATCATTTAATTCTCTACAATTTCTTTTAATTTTTCTTTAACCGAGATATCCAATTTATCTACTATTGCCATTATTACGGCATCAACGGGTTTGTTTTTTGTAAGGGTTGTTTGTCGCGCTGAACTTCCTTGTGCGTATAACACAACTTCTCCAACACCCGCGCCAACGGAATCTACCGCGACAACAAAATTTTCTTTTGGAGTATAGTCCAAATTCAATTGCCGCACAATTAAAAATTTTGCTCCGACAAGTTTTTCATCTTTTCTCGTGGACCAAACCGTTCCTATTACTTTACCGAGATGCATTTATTCCCTCAAATCTCTTGTTGTAATAATTTTTAATCCGGTTTTCTTATATTTCCGAATATCATCGGTTAATATAACTAATTTATTAATTTTTGCCACAACGCAAAATAAAGAATCTCGAATTGAGACAACTTTGTTTGAAAATTCATTTACATACAAACTGTATCTTTGATGCAAACCCAAAATTTTTACGGCGCTTAGCAAAGATATTACGATTTCCCTTTCTTCCTCCGTATTTGCCGCATCGATTAATTCGGCCGCGTTCAATACTGTTGTAAAACACAGAGCGGTACTCATCGCCAATTCCAATCCCGATAGTCCTCTGCCTCTATGTTTTAAATGTTTAACAAATATATCGGTTTCTACCAAATACTCTTTAAATTTCAACAAAAACCGTTCCTAATTTTAATTTTCTTGAATTTGCCTTTGGTCAAAAGGAACTTTTCAGCCACTTCTTCCGGGATTGATTGAATTTTAATTATCTTTTTTAAAAGTTTTTTATCTATTTCGGGTTTTTTCTTTTTGCTATTCATTCAGAAAACTCTTGCCGTTCAAATCGTTTTTAATATTAAAAAACTCCGCAACGGTTTTCGCAACATCCGAAAATGTTTCGCGAATTCCCAAATTCTTCCCGGTTTTATTCTTTCTGTAAAAAAGCAACGGGACATATTCCCGGCTATGATCCGTACTCGGGGTTGTCGGATCGTTACCATGATCCGCCGTAATAATCAGTGCATCAGAATCGTCCAATAAATTTAGAATAGACGGAACGGCATTATCAAACTCCATTAATGCTTTGTGAAATCCTTCCGGATCGTTTCTATGTCCGAAATAAACATCGAAATCTACCAGATTAGCGAATATAAAGCTTTCTTTTTCTTTCCCGGTATATTCCAAAATTTTATCAATTCCTTCCGAATTCGATTTGGTTTTAACACTTTCCTCAATCCCGCGATAGTTGAATAAATCGTTTACCTTTCCGATACCGACGGTATGAATATTATTTTCGGTACAATAATCCAAAATTGTTTTGCCCACCGGGTCAACCGAAAAATCTTTCCGGTTTGTAGTCCGCGTATAATTACCGCTTGTTCCAACGAAAGGTCTGGCAATTATTCTTCCCACCGCATGTTTGCCAATCATAACTTTTTCGCGTGTAATTTTACAAATTTCATACAGACGTTCAAGCGGTATTACTTCCTCGTGTGCGGCAATTTGAAAAACAGAATCGGCGGAAGTGTAAACAATCGGGTAACCGGTGCGTACATGTTCGTCGCCAAGTTCTTTAATTATTTCCGTTCCGGATGCGGGTTTGTTGCCCAAAACGCCTTTCACACCGGTTTCTTCAATAAATTTACGGATAATTTCTTCCGGGAAACCTTCAGGATAAACTGGGAATTTAAAATCCACCTTTATTCCGCCAAGTTCCCAATGACCGGAAGTGGAATCTTTTCCAATTGAAACTTCCTTCATCTTTCCGAATGAAGCCAAAGGCGTCTCCACGGGTGCCACACCCTTAAGTGCTTCTATATTTCCCAAACCGAGTTTTTCCAAATTCGGCAGGTTTAATCCTCCTACTTTTTCGGAAATATTCTTAAGCGTATTGCTTCCCACGTCGTTGTATTCTGCGGCATCCGGCAATTCGCCGATACCGACACCGTCAAGTACTATTAAAAGAAAATTATTCATCAGTTTATACTCTTTACGGAATTTCCGCCTTTTTCCAATGCTTTGTTCAGAGCCAATTCGGCGTTATGCAACACTTCGGAAACATCGGATTTACCTTGCGCCGAAGCAACACCGATGGAAACGGTAAATGTTGTTTGTTTGGATAACACTGCTATAGGTTTCCGGGCAATTTTTATTCTCAATTTTTCCGCCCACAGAAAAACATCTTTCGTAGTTTTATTGAAGAAATAAACGCCGAATATCCTTGCGCTTAATCTTCCGAACAACTCGAGTTTGGTAATTTCACTTTTTATCATTTCTTTAATTTCCATCAAAACCTTAGGGAACGGATCTTCTTCGAACAAGGTCCCCTCTTCCAAAAAATCATCTATCTGAATCAACGCAATTGCACTCGGCACATTTACATCGTTGGCTTTTATCATATCGTTTTCCATTCTTTCAATAAACGTATCGTAATTTAGCGCTCTTGTTTCAACATCAACGGATAATAATTTTTTAAGAATGGAATTGGTAGAAAACGAATAAACCATAAATGAAAACAATTTGGAAACGGTTTTCATAAACTGGATATCGGAATTAGAATAAATGCTTTTCTTTAAACTTTCAAAACACAGAACACCGTAATTTTGATTATCATAAATCAAAGGAACGGCAAGGAACGAACCGTCGAAATGAATATCTTCATTCTCGGTAAATCTTATATATTTTTTATCGCCGGTGTCTTCAATATTTACCGCCGATCCGCTTATGATTGCTTTCCCGACAAGTGTTTTTTCCAGTTGTACTTCCAGATTTTCGCCAACATATTTAAGCGGTTTTTTATTTTTAGATTTTAATATTTTAAACTTTTGTTCCACGGGATCGAAAAATACAAAAGTAAATACATCCCACGGGATTAAATCTTCCACGGCATTAACTATTATTTCGTATAAATCATTTTCGTTATCAAACTTTTTGCTGCTTTCAATGACTTTTAACAAAGCGTTTAATCGTTCTTGGGATTTCGAATCGGTAAATCTCTCTTCGAACAAAGAAATAATAATGGCAATTACCCTTACAAAACGGCCCAAATGATAAATCGTTTCGATTCCGAAATTGTCTTTAGCTTTGGAATCCAAAGCCAACACACCCGTAAGGGTTTTGTTATAAAATAACGGCACCCCCACAAAACTTTTAATTCCTTGCGATCCGTCGTAATATCTGATAACGTCCGATTCGGCAGAAGCAAGAATATCCGTTAATAATTCGGGTTCTTCTTTCTGAACAATTTTACTTAAAATATCATTTTCTATTTCCAAATCTTCTTCCTTGAAAGACGTGGAATCGGTAACGAATTTTTCCAGAGTGAGTTTATGTTTCCTTTTATTGTACCAATAAAAAACAACGGAATATGCCAAAAACGTTTCTTTAATTACGCTCAATAATTTTTCGAGAACAAAAACGAATTGTTCATCGTGGTTAACTCCCTCGGGAACTTTCTCAAACGCAATTTTCTCAAAAGATTCTTTTAGATTCTCGGGTTTAACAACCATCTTTTTCCCGGAACGGATAGGTTGAGTATAGGTTTCAATTTTCATCGTTTCAACCGTGGGAGAGCCTGAAATAATTTGGAAGTCTTCACTGGCGTCGGTATCGTAAGTTAATTCTGTAGAATCTTCATCGTCATCTGAAGTAATAAATAAATCGTCATCATTTTCAAATATTTCCTTTATTCTGATAGAATCCCGCAAAAAAATAATAAAGCCGACGTAAATTACTAAAACTATTCCCGCGATAATCTTCAGAGCAAAATTATCCGAAAAAATAGGCACCAGCAAAAGCAGCGGAATAATTAAAAATATTAGTATTCTCTTCTTATCTCTTGTACTTAATCCCATTGAGTCCGCTAATTTGTAATTTTTTAATCAATTTTCTTTGAACTTAATACAAATTTATAAAAATATTTTGTTTGATGAGCATCTTATTTGCAAAATTCACCTAAACGACGGATTACAAAACATATCGGGTTACAATTTCACCGGCAGTATATCCGAGAGAAACTTTTTCAATTCCTTTTTACCGGTTTTGGTAACCGACGAATACAAAAAGGCGTTTGTACCGAATTCAAGTTCCGGGAATTCCGAATTTATATTAATTTTTAATTTTGCCAATTCCGATTGTTTAAGTTTATCTATTTTTGTAAAGACGGCAACATAATTTAAATTTAACTTTTGAATATACTGTTTTAGTAATAAATCGAGTTTTGTCGGTTGGTGTCTGCTATCGATTAAATGGAATACTACTTTTATATTTTTACCGGTTTCAAAATATTTTTCAATTAACCTTGACCAAAGCTCTTGTTCTTTTTTTGACACTTTCGAAAAACCATAGCCCGGTAAATCGACAAGGTAAAATTTGTCTTCAACCAAATAATAATTTAATGCTTTTGTTTTTCCCGGAGTGGAGCTGGTTTTTGCGAGACCTTTTCTATTAAGAAAAGAATTGATAAACGAAGATTTGCCGACGTTTGCCCTTCCGCAGAGAACAACTTCGGGCAATTTGCCTTTAGGTAAATTTTTAATATCCCGGATTGATTTATAAAATGAAATTTTAGGCATAAAAAAAGAGATTATCCGAATTTTATCTTGAATAATTTGAGTTGTAATTATAGCAAAATTTTACTTAACTTTAACTCAAAAAAGCCTTTTCGAATAATCTCTTACGGGAAAAGTTTATTTTTCTTCTTTTCCGGAATCGTCTTTTTTAACTCTACCGCCGTCCAGTTCATCTTGCAATTTTTTCAATTCATCCCATTTCCCTTCTGCGGCAAGCTTAGCTTGTTCGGGCCAGGTTGTCGGATCGTGGGATTTGTATCTACTGCCGGCTTCCGCCAATATTTCTTTAAGATTAGCGACGCTTGCGTTTGCTAAATCGGAATAAGTTTTAATGTTTTTAGAATTCATAATCTCTGCGATCTTGGGTCCTATCCCCTCGATCTTTGTTAAATCATCGGCTTCGCTTTTCTCTTCAGCTTTCGTCTCTTCCGGTTTTTCTTCCACAACTTTATCTTCCGGAGCTGTTTCTTTTACTTGTTCCGATTTGCCGGAAGCTTTATCTTCTGTTTTGTCTGCTTTCTTCTTTGACTTTTTCGGTTTCGTAACGGTTACGTCGTTATAATCCACCAACTCGATTAAAGCCATTTCGGCCGCATCGCCAACTCTGTTACCCAAACGCACAATTCTTGTATAACCGCCCGGTCGGTCGCCGATTTTAGGAATTACCTCGTTAAACAATTCTTGCACAACTGCTTTGTCGTGAATTTCTCTGGCAATTAAACGTCTGGAATGAACCGTATCTTTTTTAGCTTTTGTAATTAACGGTTCTACGAACATTCTGAGAGCTTTTGCTTTAGCTACAGTTGTTTTAATTCTTTTATGCTTAATCAAAGCCGTAGAAAGAGCTCTTAAAGTAGCTCTTCTATGTGCAGCTGTTCTTCCTAATTTTTTACCTTTAACTCTGTGTCTCATTACGATTACCCTTAATATCTAGTTTTGAGAGGATTCGGAGTCGTCTTTCAGATATTTATCAACATCCATTCCGAATTCCAGGTTATAATTTTCTACCAACTCAACTAACTCGGATAGAGATTTTCTTCCGAAATTTCTGAATTTAAGCAATTCACTTTCGTCTCTTCTTACCAAATCGCCAAGCGTTTTAATATTGGCTGCTTTCAGGCAATTATGTGAACGAACGCTTAGTTCAAGATCGTCGACATTTGTTTTAAGAATTTTCTTAATTCTTTCAAATTCGGCGTCTTTTTCGCTTTCTACTTTTTCTTCTTCTTGTTCAACTTCAAAGTTAACAAACATGTTAACATGATCTCTTAGAATAATTCCCGCATTGGAAAGAGCTTCTTCGGGAGTTAGAGAACCGTCGGTAGTTACTTCGAGAGTTAATTTTTCGAATTCGTTGCTCTCTCCGATTCTAACATTTTCCACATCGTAACGAACGTTACGAATAGGCGTAAATATTGAATCAATAGGAATTATACCAATTGTTTGATCGACTATATTTTGTTGATCGGCGGGAACGTATCCTTTTCCCATACCGAATCGTAATTCCATATTTAATTTTGCACCTTCGTTTAAGGTAGCAATGTGTTCATCCGGGTTTAAAATCTCAATATCCGGTGAAGCTTCTTGGAGATCCTTTGCGGTAAATTCGTAAGGACCGTTCAAAGAAATTTCTAGTTTGTAAGCTTTTTTATTAACTATCTTCATTCTTACTTTTTTCAAATTGAGAATCATTTCCAACACATCTTCAACAACACCCGGAATAGTAGTAAATTCGTGTAAAATTCCATCAATTTTGATAGCCGTAATCGCAGCGCCGGGAAGAGATGAAAGCAAAACTCTGCGGAAGGCGTTTCCTAAAGTAACGCCAAACCCTCTTTCCAACGGTTGTACTGTAAATTTGCCGTAAACATCCGTAGATACTTTATCATCAAGAATTACACTATCAGGCATTTTAATAAAAGGAAAACTCATAAATTATCCCCATCTTTAATATTAATTATTTAGAATACAACTCAACAATCAACTGTTCATTGGCATTAAGAGGAACGTCTTCTCTTTGCGGAATTTGTAAGAAAGTCCCGCTTAAGTTAGCTTTATCCAGAGCCAACCAACCGTACATATTATCTTTTGTTCTTCTTAAAGTATTGTGAATTATATCCAACTTTTTACTTTTTTCTTTAATTGAAATTACATCACCGGGTGAAAGAATATAAGACGGTACATTTACAATTTTACCGTTAACCAATACATGCCGGTGAGTAACCAATTGCCTTGCCGCTTTTCGTGAAGGGGCAAATCCTAAACGGAACACAACATTATCCAAGCGTCTTTCTAAAAGAGCGATAAGGTTTTCGCCCGTAACACCTTTTTGTCTGTTTGCTTTTGCGAAATAAATTCTAAATTGATTTTCCAGAATTCCGTAAATTCTTTTTACTTTTTGTTTTTCGCGCAACTGAATTCCGTACTCGGAATATTTCATCCTCCTATTCAATCCGTGTTCGCCCGGAGGATAATTTCTTTTTTCCAAAGGGCATGCCGGCGAATGGCATTTCGACCCTTTCAAAAATAATTTTTGTCTTTCTCTTCTACAAAGTTTGCAACTTGCTCCGGTATATCTTGCCATTTACTAAATTCCTTTATTTATACTCTTCTACGTTTTGGTGGTCTGCACCCATTGTGCGGTATGGGCGTAATATCTTTAATTGACATAATTTGTAGTCCGGCGGTATTCAATGCTCTTATTGCGGCATCTCTACCAGCGCCGGGACCTTTAATTAATACATCAACCTTGCGCATACCAAGGTCGTAAGCTTCTTTTGCCGCTGCTTCGGCTGTAACTTGTGCCGCATAAGGCGTATTTTTTCTTGATCCTTTAAATCCGTTTTTGCCTGCGGACGACCAAGAAACGGTATTGCCGTAAACATCGGTTATCGTAACAATAATATTGTTAAACGAAGCTTTAATATGCGCAACACCTATCGAATCGACATGAACTTTCTTTTTAGTTTTTCTTGAACTCTTAGCCAATTATTATACTCCTCTTTTAATAACTATTTCTTGCCGGGTGCTTTTTTCTTGCCGGCAACCGTTCTCTTTTTACCTTTTCTTGTTCTTGCGTTAGTCTTAGTACGTTGACCTCTCACGGGAAGCCCTCTTCTATGACGCAACCCTCTGTACGAACCGATATCCATCAAACGTTTAATATTTTGATGAACTTCGCTTCTTAACGCACCTTCAACTTTGTAATCGGATGTAATTACCGATCTGATTTTAGCAATTTCCTCTTCATTCAGGTCCATTACTTTTTTCTCGGGATCGACATTTGCCTTTTTCAAAATATCAAAAGCAGTTGTTCGTCCTATTCCGTAAATATAAGTTAGACCTATATAAGCTTTTTTATTCTTCGGTAAATCAATTCCTGCGATACGAGCCAAAAGAAAACCTCCTAAATTTAACCTTGTCTTTGTTTATGTTTTGGGTTTTTGCAAATTACCATTACTCTGCCATGTCGCTTAATAATTTTACAATGGTCGCATATTTTTTTAACTGAAGCTCTAACCTTCATTCTAAACCTCGTTATTTATATCTGTAAGTGATTCTGCCTTTGTTTAAGTCGTAAGGAGAAAGTTCCACCGCTACTTTATCCCCGACCAAAATTTTAATAAAATGCATTCTCATTTTGCCCGAAATATGCGCTAATATTTCGTGCCCATTATCCAATTTCACTCTAAAATGAGCATTGGGTAATGTTTCGGTAACTACACCGTCTACTTTTATTGGTTCTTGTTTAGCCAATTTAACTCTTCGATAATATTTCTGGTTTTCCGTTAATTATTGCAATAGTATGTTCAAAATGAGCCGAGGGTAAACCGTCTTTCGTTAAAACTGTCCATCCGTCGTTAGCTATAATAACTTCATAAGTTCCGGTATTTACCATCGGTTCGATAGCCAACGTCATTCCGTTTTTTATTTTCGGTCCGGTTCCCCTTTTACCGTAATTCGGAATTTGGGGATCTTCGTGTAATTTTTTACCGACACCGTGACCACACAAAGCCCGAACAACTGAAAAACCGTTGCTTTCAACATACTCTTGAACCGCAGCCGAAATATCACCTATCGTGTTTCCGACCTTAGCTTGTTCGATGCCCAGATATAACGACTTTTCGGTAACTTCCATCAATCGTTTTTTTTCTTCCGAAATTTCACCGACCGCAACGGTAATTGCAGCATCGCCGTAATATCTGTCTTTTATAACACCGATATCTATTGAAATTATATCACCATTTGAAAGAACTTTATCGCCCGGGATTCCATGAACAACTTCTTCGTTAACAGAGGCACAAATTGTACCCGGGAAAACCAATGAACCACCTTGCGAATACCCCTTAAAAGCCGGGGTTGCATCGTTACTCAATATATAATCTTCAGCAATTTTATCAAGTTCTTTTGTCGTAACACCTTCTCTAACGTAGCTTTTTACCAACTGCAAGGTCTCTGCGACAATTTCATTACTTCTTCGTATCTTATCAATTTCTTTTTTAGTCTTAATTAAAATCACAAAAGAACCAAAACTATCTTCTACCTTTTACTTTACCCGATTTCATAAATCCATCGTAATGACGCATTAGCAAGTGCGATTCAATTTGTTGCAACGTATCGAGCGCTACACCTACTATAATCAACAAACTCGTACCGCCAAAAAAAGAACCGTAAGTTGGCGATACCCCAAACTTAATTACAAAAGCGGGCAGAATTGCAACAATTGCTAAAAATATTGAACCCGGTAAAGTAATTTTGGTTAAAATATTATCTATAAACTCCGCTGTTTGTTTTCCCGGTCTAATTCCGGGAATAAACCCGCCTTGTTTTTTCATTGTATCGGCAACTTCTTGCGGATTAAACGCAATTGCCGTATAAAAATAAGTAAAGAACACAATCATCAAAGCGTAAATAAACGAATATGTAAATGACGTATATTGAAAATACGGCGCCAATGATTGCAAGAATTCGTTATCCGGGAAAAACGATAAAATAGTATTCGGCAAAAACATAATTGCTTGCGCAAAGATTATAGGCATAACGCCGGCGGTATTCACACGCAACGGAATATATTGGGTTACGCCGCCGTAAACTTTTCTGCCTACCACTCTTTTTGCATATTGAACAGGTATTCTTCTCGTTCCTTGTGTTACCAACACGATTCCCGCAACAATCATTATTTGCAGAGCTACAATAACTATTTCTATAACAATATTTCTCGTTCCGGCATTAATCAACCTAAACTCATCCAATATAGCAAATGGCAATCTATTTATTATGCCGATAAAAATTATCAACGAAATTCCATTCCCAATTCCCTTTTCGGTAATTTGCTCGCCCATCCACATCATAAAAATAGTACCGGCTACAAGGAAAACCACAGACGACAAATAAAATCCGAACCCTTGAACTTCCGGCGGAACAATCGAAACACCGTTGAAATCCATACTAAGCAAGTAAGTTACAACGCCGATCGCTTGAAAAGCCGATATCAAAACAGTACCGTATCTGGTTAATTGTGTAATTTTCTTTCTTCCCTCTTCGCCTTCCTTTTGCAGCTTTTGGAAATAAGGAACTACGGCGCCCGCAAGCTGAATAACAATTGACGAACTAATATAGGGCATAATTCCAAGAGCAAAAATAGCTGCATTTTTAAATGCGCCTCCCACGAACAAGTCGTATAAACCGAACAAGTTGTTTGTAGTCCGGTTTGCCATTGCCTCACTGAGTAAATAGGAATCTATACCCGGTAAAGTAATATGGGCACCTATTCTAACAATAACTAAAAGACCGAGCGTATAAAGAATTCTCTGCCTTAATTCGTGAATCTTAAAAATATTTCTGAAAGTGTCTTGTAATTTTCCCATTAAACTTTAACTGTTTTTGTTGAACCACCGGCTGCTTCAATTTTTTCTTTTGCACTCTTGCTAAAAGCATGAGCTTCAACATCTAATTTTGCTTTCAATTCACCGTTTCCTAAAATCTTAAACGGTGCCGCTGCTTTGGAAATTGCGCCGGCTTTGTACAGTGCGGCCGCATCAACTTTTTCTTCCGTTAATTTTTTAGCATCGACCAATCTTTGCAAATCGGATACGTTAACAACTTGATATTCCATTCTGGAATAATTGTTAAACCCTCTTTTAGGAACACGTCTTTGAAGGGGCATTTGACCACCTTCGAACCAAGCTCTGTATTTAAATCCGGATCTGGATTTTTGCCCGTTCATTCCTTTTGTTGCCGTTCCGCCACGACCGGAACCTTCGCCTCGTCCGATCCTTTTCCTCGGCTTTTTCGAACCTTTTGCATATTTTAAATTACTTAAAATGTCCATTGATTTCCCTATTCTTCAATTTCTTCTACAGTTACTAAGTGTGAAACCTTCCTAATCATTCCTCTTATTTGAGGAGTGTCGTTATGAATTTTAACGTAATTAGGTCGACCCAAACCAAGAGCTTCGATTGTAAGCTTTTGTTTTTTCGGTCGATCTATAATACTTCTAATTTGTTTAATCTTTAACTTTTTAGCCATTTTAACACCTAATTCGCATTAAATAAATCTTGAATTCCAATTCCGCGTTTTTTCGCCATATATCGTGCGTCGATTAAATCGAGCAAACCTTTTAAAGTTGCTTTAACTTGATTATGCGGATTACTCGAACCGAGAGATTTCGTCAAAACGTCTTGCACCCCGGCAGCTTCCAAAACGGCTCTAACTCCACCGCCGGCAATCAAACCTGTTCCGGGAGAAGCCGGTTTTAGCAAAACTTTACCCGCACCAAACTTCCCAATAATTTCGTGAGGTATTGTTCCTTTAATTATTGGAACTTTGTAAACGTTTTTCTTTGCATCGTCAATACCTTTGGAAATAGCATCGGTTACTTCATTTGCTTTTCCCAATCCTACACCAACGTGTCCGTTACCATCACCAACAACAACGATGGCATTAAAACTAAATCTTCTACCGCCTTTAACAACCTTTGCCACGCGGTTAATGTGAACTACTTTTTCTTTTAATCCCTCTAAACCAGATACTTTTTTATGTCTCAATTTTAACTCCTTTATAAACTTTTGGCTGCCGGGAGAGGACTCGAACCTCTACATACGGCGTCAAAGGCCGCTGTCCTGCCATTAGACGACCCGGCAAAAATTTATTTAAATAATCATTCCACCTTCACGGGCACCTTCGGCAACAGCTTTAACTCTTCCGTGATATCGAAAACCGTTTCTATCGAAAACTGCTGCTTCAATACCTTTCTCTTTTGCTTTTTGCGCCAACAGTTTACCAACCAAGCGGCTTTTTTCGACTTTGGATTTTGCATTTTTTACATCTTCAACAATTTCTTTAGATTTTGTTGAAGCTGCCAAAATCGTTGTACCCGTTGTATCGTCAATCAACTGTGCATACATATGGTTCAAACTTCTATATACGGAAAGACGGGGTCTTTCCGGCGTTCCGCTTACTTTTTTACGGACTCTGTTTTTTTTCTTTCTTCTTAAATCTTCTTTTTTCAACTTCATTATAAAATTAAACTCCTACTCTTAGTTTACCCGGCAGTTTTTCCGGCTTTTCTTACTATAACTTCATCTGAGTATTTAATACCTTTACCTTTATATGGTTCCGGTTTTCTAAATGATCTAATTTTTGCCGCGACCAAACCAACCAATTCTTTGTCAATTCCGCTAATTTTTATCTGGGTCGGTGCCGGAACTTCCAATTTAATTTCATCCGGAGGCACGAAATAAATTGGATGGGAATAACCGATATTCAGCAGCAAATTCTTCCCTTTTAATTCGGCTCTGTACCCAACTCCAACAATATCTAACGATTTTGAAAATCCTTCCGTAACACCGGTAACCATATTTTGAATTAAAGCTCTGGTCAAACCGTGCAATGCTCTGTTTTCTCTCAAATCGTTCGGGCGCTTAACTTCCAATTCGTCACCGTTAATTTCAACGGTAATATTAGGATGTATTTTCATTTCCAGTTCGCCCAATTTCCCTTTTACTTTAAGGTCGTTTCCGCTTAAAGTAACTTCAACATCTTTAATATTTATCGGTTTTTTACCTACTCGTGACACTTTTCAAACTCCGTGAATAAAGTTTTACCAAATATGGCAGACAACTTCTCCGCCGACCGCTTGTTTTCTTGCTTCTTTATCGGACATCAATCCTTTAGACGTAGAAATTATTGCAATTCCCAAACCGTTTAATACTCTGGGAATTTCGTCTTTTCCCACATAGATTCTCAATCCGGGTTTGCTAATTCTTTTCAGTCCTGTTATTGAAGATTCACCGTCAACATATTTGAAATAGATACGGATTATATTTTGCTTATTGTCTTCAATTACGTTAAAGTCTCTAATAAAATGATTGTCTTTTAAAATTTCCGCCATCTTAACTTTCATATTGGAAGACGGCATTTCAACAAATCTTTTTTTAGCTTTTACAGCATTTCTAATTCTTGTTAAAAAATCCGCTATCGGATCCGTAACTGGCATATTCTCTCTCCTTTTTACCAACTAGATTTTTTTATACCGGGGATTTCGCCTCTAAGAGCCATTTCTCTTAGTACTAATCTGGACACCCCAAATTTTCTGTAATAACCTCTCGGTCGCCCCGTTAACATGCATCTATTTCTTAATCTTACGGGCGATGAATTTTTAGGCAATTTTTGAAGCCCTTCGTAATCGCCTTTTTCTTTAAGTTCTTTTCTTATCGCCGCATATTTTTCAACTAATTTTCTTCTTTTAGCTTCTCTGGCAATTAAACTTTTTCTAGCCATTAATTATTCCCACAAATTTTATTGTTGAATTTCTTTTTTTCTAAACGGGAAACCGAATGCAGCAAGCAGTTCATAAGCTTCCTTATCGGTTTTAGCCGATGTTACAAAAGTTACATCCATTCCCAAAACTCTGTTGACCTTATCCACATTAATTTCGGGAAAGATTGTTTGTTCTTTTATTCCCAAAGTATAATTTCCTCTTCCGTCAAACGATTTATCGGAAACACCTCTGAAATCCCTTACCCGGGGAAGAGCCATAGAGATTAATCTATCTAAAAATTCGTACATTCGCGCTTTTCTCAAAGTCACTTTCGCACCTATTTTCATTCCGGCTCTAAGTTTGAAATTCGAAACCGATTTCTTCGCCGTTCTAACGGAAGGCTTTTGCCCCGTAATTGCAGCGAGATCACTCATTGCTTCTTCCAAAACTTTAGGGTCTTGAATAGCCGCGCCTAGTCCCATATTTATCACAATTTTTTCTAATCGCGGAACTTCCATAACGCTTTTATACGAAAATTGTTTTTTAAGTTTCGGGATAATTTCGTTATTATATTTTTCAAACAATCTCGGAGTAATTTTTTCTTCCGTTTTCACTTCCGCTGAAGCTGTTTTAGCTTCTTTCTTCTGTGTTTTTTCCGTTTCTTTTTTTGTTTTCTTTGCCATTTTTATCTCAATAACCAATTATTACTTTATGGTAACATTTCTCCACTTAATTTACTTATTCTGGCACTTCTTTTTTTACCAGTTTTTTCGTCGATAATAATTTTTTTACCTATTCTCGTCGGTTCGTTTGTTTTTGGATCGAGTATCATTACATTCGATACGTGAATAGGTGCTTCTTTTTCTATAATTCCCCCTTGGGGGTTTTGTTGATTCGGCTTAGTATGTCTTTTTCTTAAATTAACGCCTTCAACAATTACCCTTTCCTTTTTGGGAAATACTTTTAAAACTTTTCCGGTTTTACCTTTGTAGTTACCGGAAATTACAACAACCATATCGTCTTTTTTAATTTTCATTTACAAAACCCTATCTTTTATAATACTTCCGGAGCCAAAGAAATAATTTTCATAAATTTTTTATCTCTCAATTCTCTGGCAACGGGACCAAAAATTCTGGTTCCTCTCGGTTCATTTTGTTGATTAAGCAAAACGGCTGCATTTTCGTCGAACCGGATATACGAACCGTCTTTTCGTTTAATTTCTTTTTTAGTCCGCACAACAACCGCTCTTGATACATCGCCTTTTTTAACACCGGCGTTAGGCAAAGCGGCTTTTACGGAGACAACTATAAGGTCGCCCACACTTGCATATCTTCTTCCGCTGCCGCCCAATACTTTTATGCATCTTATTTTTTTAGCGCCGGAGTTATCGGCGACAACTAAATTCGTTTCTTGTTGTACCATTTTTAAATCTTACTCCTTATCAATCGATTACTTAGCTTTTTCTACAATTTCAACTAAACGCCATTTTTTATTTTTACTCAACGGTCTTGTTTCCATAATTTTAACAACATCGCCAACGTTACATTCATTTTTTTCATCGTGAGCCATGAGTTTAGTCGTTTTTTTGTAATATTTTTTATAAATCGGATGTGCTACACGTCTTTCTATTGCAACGGTAATGCTTTTATCCATTTTATTTTTAACTACAACGCCAATTCTTGTTTTCCTTAACCCTCTTTCCATTCTTTGGAAAAACTCCTACGTTATTTTTCAGATTTATTCTTTTCTTGAAGTTCTCTTTCTTTTAATACCGTCTTCATTCTTGCGATATCTTTTTTCACAAGCTTCAATTTAGCAGTATTGGTCAAATTTTTAAGCTCGTGTTGAAATCTCAAATCGACCAAATTCGCTTCTTCTTCAGCAATTCTTTTTATAATTTCTTCGTTATTCATTTCACGGATTTCATACATTTTCATTTTTCTTCCTCACAATTTATTCGTAATCCGGTCGGACTACCACTTTAGCTTTAATGGGTAATTTATGAGCAGCCAACTGCAAAGCTTCCATTGCCAGTTCTTTCGAAACGCCGGCTACTTCGAACATAATCCTACCAGGTTTAACCGGTGCAACCCAAAATTCGGGAGCGCCTTTACCTTTACCCATTCTGGTTTCCAAAGGTTTTTTGGATACCGGTTTATCTGGAAATATTCTAATCCAAACTTTTCCGTCCCTTTTCATTTTACGTGTGATAGCTACCCTGCATGCCTCTATTTGTCTGCTGGTTATCCACGCAGGCTCCATTGCTTTTAGTCCAAAATCACCAAAACTAACGCGGCTGCCGCGAACGGCTTTACCTTTCATTTTTCCGCGTTGTTGCTTTCTGTATTTAACTCTTTTTGGCATTAACATAATTTTGTGCTCCTAATAAACTTTAATCCGCTAATCTTTTACCTAAAATTTCGCCTCTACAGATCCATACTTTAACACCGATTGTTCCGTAGATTGTATGAGCCGGAACCGAAGCATAGTCTATATCGGCACGCAAAGTATGCAAAGGGATTCTCCCGTCTTTATATTGTTCGGATCGCGCCATTTCTGCTCCGCCCAATCTTCCCGAACACATTACTTTTATACCTTCGGCGCCCATTCTCATAGCAGCGGTTACCGCTTGTTTCATTGCTCTTCTAAAAGAAATTCTACCTTTTAGCTGCGAAGCTATATTTTCCGCTACCAAATAAGCATCCAATTCCGGTCTTTTAATTTCGTTTATTTGAACTTTAACTTCTTTACCAGTTAATTTTTTCAATTCTTGTTCAAGTTGGGTTATTTCCTTACCGCTTTTTCCAATTACCACGCCGGGTCGAGATGTATGAAGCGTAAGAATAATATTTTTCGATGTTCTATCGATAACTATTCTCGATACGCCGGCTTTGGTAAGTCTTTTTCTGATATAGGATCTTATCTGGTTGTCTTCTTTAAGTTTTTCAGCATAGCTTTTACCTTCGAACCAGTTAGATTCCCACCCTCTGATAATTCCAACTCTTAAACCTATAGGATTTGTTTTTTGACCCAACTAATTATCCTCCTCAAATCAATTTTTTGTAGCAACTACAATTGTTAAATGGTTTGATCTTTTTCTAATTCTGTAAGCCCTTCCCATCGGTGCGGGCAAAATTCTTTTTAGCATCGGACCTTGATTAACATAAGCTTCTTTAATATATAATTCAGAAATTTCGTGCTTGTTGTCTTCGTCTTTGTTAAATAAGTTTGCCACGGCCGATCTCAAAACTTTTTCCGCGTCTCTGGCTGCATGTTTAGTGCTAAAATGTAAAATTTCAAGCGCTTTATCGACGGATTCACCTCTAATTAAATCAATTACCAACCTCATTTTGCGAGGAGAAGATCCGATATATTTATGCGTAGCTCTAGCTTCCATTATTAATTTCTCCAAAATCTATTTCTTCATTCTTGATGCTTTTTCTGCTTTTGTTCCGGGATGACCCCTAAAAATTCTGGTCGGTGCAAATTCACCCAATTTATGACCAACCATATTTTCGGAAATATAAACGGGTATCATTTTATTACCGTTATGAACGGCAATCGTATGACCCACGAATTCAGGAGAAATCGTACTGGCGCGGGACCAGGTTTTAATAATTTTTTTCTGTCCCGTTTCATTTAACTTTCTGATTTTCCTTAACAACTTATAATCAATATAAGGGCCTTTTTTAATTGATCTTGGCATATTTTACTTAACCTTTTCTTCTTTTAACAATGTATTTGTTCGATTCTTTTTTAACTTTCCTTGTTTTCAATCCTTTTGCTTTTTGTCCCCAAGGCGAAACAGGATGCCCACCTCCGGAACTTTTTCCTTCACCACCGCCCATCGGGTGATCAACCGGGTTCATCGCAACGCCTCGCACATGAGGTCTTCTTCCCAACCACCGGCTTCTACCGGCTTTTCCCAAGCTTATATTTTCATGATCCGAATTTCCAACCGCTCCTAAAGTTGCCATGCATTCCAAATTAACCAATCTTATTTCACCGCTGGGAAGTTTTAATTGAGCATATTTCCCTTCTTTTGCCATTAGTTGAATAGATGTTCCTGCCGATCGGCCTAATTGTGCGCCTTTTCCTGGTTTTAACTCAACATTATGTATCACACTACCCAATGGCAAATTTTTTAATTTCAGAGCATTACCTACTTTTACTTCCGCATTTTCGCCGGACATTACGGTTTCCCCGACTTTTAAACCATCGGGGGCAATAATATATCTTTTTTCCCCGTCGGCATAATGTAATAGAGCAATTCTTGCGGATCGGTTAGGATCGTATTCAATCGAAAATACTTTCGCGGGAATATTAAATTTATCTCTTTTAAAATCTATGATTCTGTATTTCCGTTTGTGTCCACCCCCGCGATGACGGCTTGTAATTCTTCCGTTGTTATTTCTACCGCCGCTTTTCTTAAGACTAACGGTCAAAGATTTTTCCGGTGTCGTTTTTGTTATTTCATCAAACGCAGGCACCGACATAAATCTTGTTCCGGGTGTAATTGGTTTTAATTTTCTTATTGCCATCTATAAACTCCAGCTATCTCCAGCTTATTAAACTTCTCCGAATAAATCTATTGTTTGACCTTCTTTAAGTGTAATGATTGCTTTCTTAAATTTCGGGGTTTTACCCGTAAACCGTCCTTTTCTTGTAAATTGCGTTTTCGATTTACCTTTATTTCTAATTGTATTAACCGCTACAACGTCAACATTAAACTTTTCTTTAATTGCCTTAGCAATTTCAATTTTATTGGCGTTAATCGAAACGATAAATCCGTACTTGTTTTCCTTCTCGGTTAAATCCGTCATTTTTTCGGTTATTAAAGGTCGAATTAATACTTTTCTCATTTTCAATAGCTCACTGATTAATTAAATGTGTTCTTAATATCTTCTACAGCGCTTTTTTGCAGAATCAATACTTGGTTATTCAGCAAATCGTAAGCAGATGCTTTGTAAGTTTCCAAAACTTTAACTTTCTCAATATTCTTACTGGAACGAAAAACATTATTTTTAGTACCATTCGTTAAAATAAGCGCTTTCTTTCCTGCAACATCCAAAGCATTTAATATGTCCACCAATTGTTTAGTTTTTGGAGTTTCAAAATCGAAATCTTCCACAACCAACAATTGATTGTTTTTCGCTTTAATGGACAAAGCTGATTTTCTTGCGAGCTGCTTAACCTTTTTGTTTAATTTTTGCGTATACTTGTGCGGTTTAGGTCCAAATATGGTTCCTCCGCCAACCCACAAAGGAGATCTGATTGTACCGGCTCTGGCTGTTCCTCTTCCTTTTTGTCTCCAAGGTTTTCGTCCACCGCCTCTTACTTCACTTCTTTCCTTAGCTTTATGAGTACCTTGTCTTTGATTTGCCAAATAAGCTTTAACCGCAAGATATATCACATGGTCGTTCGGTTCCACCTCGAAAATATCTTTTTCGAGTTCAATTTTCTCACCGGCTTTCGATCCATCTATTTTTAGAACATCAACTTTCATAGCAATCCATTACTTTTTAATTTCCAATATTGTGTTAACAGCTCCGGGAACTGCACCTTTAATAAAAATTATATTTTTTTCGGGATCAACTTTTACTACTTTTAATCCGCGCGTGGTGGTTTTAACGTTTCCCGTTCTTCCAGCCATGCGCGTACCTTTCAAAACCCTCGAAGGATATGAGCTTTGACCGATTGATCCGGGAGCACGAAGTCTATCTTTCTGACCGTGAGTAGTTCCGCCCACACCGCCAAAACCATGACGTTTCATAACACCTTGAAATCCTTTACCTTTGCTATTTCCCGTTACTTTAACGGTATCGCCTTCCGAGAACAACTCTACGGTGATTTTATCTCCGACATTATATTGGGTTACATCGAAGTTTTTGAATTCTCTCAAGACTCTCGGATATTTAAGCCCTTTATCCTTACAGTTTTTAAGCTGTGCTTTATTTACGTGCTTTTCTTTTTTTTCTCCAAAGCCCAATTGCAAAGCTTCGTAACCATCTTTTTCTTTTGTTCGTACACCATACACGGTGCATGGTCCGGCTTCAACAACCGTTACGGGAATTAATTGCCCGTCTTCGGAGAAAATGCTTGTCATACCTATTTTTTTTCCTAACAATCCTGGCATTTTTTCTTCCTATAACTTAATCTCGATATCAACGCCCGCTTGAATTTCTAATTTACTTAGGGCATCGACAGTTTTGTTATTTGAATTATGAATATCAATAATCCTTTTGTGAGAACGGATTTCAAATTGTTCTCTTGATTTTTTATCAACATGAGGCGACCGCAGAACCGTATAAACAGTTCTTTTTGTAGGCAATGGAATAGGTCCAGAAACAATTGCCCCGGTACTTTTCACCGTTTTTATAATTTTTTCAGTTGACTTATCAATTAAAATATGATCGTAAGATTTTAACCTTATTCTAATTTTTTGACCCGGCACTTTAACTCCTCATTTTAATAAAAATGGGAGGCAATAATACCTCCCTTAAAAATTAATTATTTATTATTCAATAATTTTGGTTACAACTCCTGCACCAACGGTTCTACCACCTTCACGAATAGCGAATCTTAAACCTTCGTCCATCGCAATTTCACTAATCAATTCGACTCTAAGTTTAACATTATCACCAGGCATAACCATTTCGGTGCCTTCAGGCAAAGTAGCAACACCGGTTACGTCTGTAGTTCTGAAATAGAACTGAGGTCTGTAACCGTTGAAGAAAGGAGTATGTCTACCACCTTCTTCTTTAGATAAGATATAAACTTCACCTTCAAACACTTTGTGAGGCGTAATGGAACCCGGTTTAGCGAGAACCATACCTCTTTGAATTTCATTTTTATCAATACCTCTCAACAATAATCCGGCATTATCGCCAGCCATTGCGGAATCCAATTCTTTTCTGAACATTTCGATTCCGGTTACAACAGTCTTTTTGTGAACGCCAAGTCCAATCAATTCAACTTCTTCGTTCAATTTGATTTCACCTCGTTCAACTCTACCGGTTGCAACGGTTCCTCTACCGGTAATGGAAAATACGTCTTCAACCGGCATCAAGAAAGGCTTGTCAACATCTCTTTCGGGAACGGGGATGTATTCGTCAACGGCATCCATAAGTTCCCAAATGGAATTCAATCTCGGATCATCGGGTCCAACACTTTCATCAGAAGCAGCTTCCAATGCTTGTAAAGCGGAACCTCTGATAATCGGAATTTCATCACCCGGGAATTCATATTCATTCAACAATTCTCTCAATTCCATTTCAACCAGATCAAGCAACTCTTCATCATCTACCATATCAACTTTGTTCATATAAACAACGATTCTCGGTACACCTACTTGACGAGCCAACAAGATATGTTCTCTTGTTTGAGGCATAGGACCGTCAGTAGCCGCAACAACCAATATCGCACCGTCCATTTGTGCCGCACCGGTAATCATGTTTTTAACATAGTCGGCGTGACCCGGACAGTCAACGTGAGCATAGTGTCTTTTATCGGTCGAATATTCAACGTGTGCTGTTGCAATAGTAATACCACGCTCTCTTTCTTCCGGAGCGTTGTCAATACTATCAAAGGTTCTTTTTTCAGACAAACCTTTTTTTGCCAAAGCCATGGTAATGGCTGCCGTAAGAGTAGTTTTGCCATGATCAACGTGCCCGATAGTACCAATATTTACGTGAGGCTTACTCCTATCAAATTTTTCTTTTGCCATCGATTTCTCCTTATTATTTTTACTTAAATGTTATTTCAAACTATACGGATTCAAGAGATTTTCCTTTTTGCGTTTTCTCCACAATTTCATCGGCAACACTTTTCGGTACTTGCGCATAATGAGAAAACTGCATTGTGTATATCGCCCTACCTTGTGTCATAGATCGAATGGTAGTAGCGTAACCAAACATTTCCGAAAGAGGCACTTGAGCTTTAATAACCTGTGCATCTTTTCGGGCATTAAATCCTAAAATTTTACCTCTTCTTGAATTAAGATCTCCCATCACATCACCCATATATTCTTCGGGTGTTGTAACTTCAATATCCATAATAGGTTCCAATAATACCGGTCCGGCTTTTAACGCTCCGTTTCTAAATGCCATGGAACCGGCAACCTTAAACGAAAGTTCATCCGAGTCAACTTCGTGATAAGATCCGTCGTACAACTTTACCTTAACATCTACAACTTGATATCCGGCAATCACGCCGTTTCTCATTGCTTCTTGTATTCCGTTCGAAACGGCTGGTATATATTCTTTAGGAATAGCTCCGCCAACAATCGCATTTTCAAATTCATAACCTTTTCCGGGCTCGTTGGGTGAAATTTCAATCCACACATGTCCGTATTTACCACGACCTCCGGATTGTTTTACAAATTTACCTTCAGCCTGAACGGTTTTAGTAATTGTTTCCCTGTAAGCAACTTGAGGCTTACCAATATTAGCATCAACTTTGAATTCACGTTTCATTCTGTCAACTAATATCTCCAAGTGCAATTCGCCCATACCGGAGATAAGAGTTTGATTCGTCTCTTCATTAACTTTCACCTTAAACGTAGGATCCTCATCCGAAAGTTTTTGCAATGCTTCGGATAATTTATCTTGATCCGCTTTGGTTTTCGGTTCTATGGCGATTTGTATAACCGGTTCAGGGAACGCCATTTTTTCCAAAATAATCGGATCGTCTTCGGTACACAAAGTATCGCCTGTTCTCGTATGTTTCAACCCTACAATCGCACAAATATCACCAGCTCTAACTTCTTCCATTTCCTCCCTGTGATTGGCATGCATTAAAAGCACGCGCCCTACTCTTTCCTTCTTCTCGGAAACAGAGTTATAAACATAAGAACCGGCTTTCAAAGTACCGCTGTAAACTCTTATATAAGTTAATCTTCCAACAAACGGATCTGTCATTATCTTGAAAGCCAATGCCGTAAACTTTTCATTAGGATCTATTTTTCTTGTTACCGTATCATTTTTATGAGCATGATGCGCAACCAAATCGCCCATATCAACAGGCGAGGGCAAAAATTCAACAACACCGTCGAGCAATTTTTGGACGCCTTTATTCTTAAAAGCCGATCCGCAAATCACGGGAACAATTTTTAATTGAATTGTTGCCTGACGTAAAACATTCTTGATTTCATCTTCCGTAATTTCTTCGCCTTCCAGATATTTTTCAAGAAGCGTATCATCAACATCCGAAACGGCTTCCAACATAATGGTTCTATGCTTCTGAGCCAATGGAACCAAATCTGCGGGAATTTCAATATCTTCGTATGTCGCACCCAACGTCTCGTCGTGGTACATTCTTGCTTTCATTGTAATCAAATCAATAACGCCGGCAAACATATCGCCTTCGCCAATCGGCAACGTTATCGGGATAGCGTTTGCACCGAGTCTGTCTCTCATCATCTGAACAGCATTAAAGAAATCAGCACCAACCCTGTCCATTTTATTCACAAAAGCGATTCTCGGCACTTTATATTTATCCGCTTGTCTCCATACAGTTTCCGACTGAGGTTCTACACCGCCTACAGCGCAGAACAATGCAATTGCACCGTCCAAAACCCTCAAGGATCTTTCCACTTCCACGGTGAAATCAACGTGTCCGGGAGTATCAATAATATTTATAAGATGGTCTTTCCAGTAAGCAGTAGTTGCCGCACTTGTAATAGTTATACCGCGTTCTTTTTCCTGCTCCATCCAATCCATAGTAGCGGCGCCATCGTGTACTTCACCCAATCTATGCACTCTTCCGGTATAGTACAAAATTCTTTCGGTCGTTGTAGTTTTACCGGCATCGATATGCGCCATGATACCGATATTTCTAACTTTATTTATGTCAACTCTTTTTTTAGCCATTTATAATTAAACTTCCTTACCATTTAAAGTGAGCAAATGCTTTATTTGCTTCAGCCATTCTGTGAACATCGTCCTTTTTCTTAACGGAAGGACCTTCTCCGTTAGACGCCGCAATTATTTCAGCGGCTAATCTTAATGCCATTGATTTATCTTTACGTTCCCGCGAATAATTTCGCAGCCATCTTAAAGCCAGCGCAATTCTTCTTTCCGCACGAACTTCCATAGGGACTTGATACGTAGCACCACCGACTCGTCTACTTCTAACTTCAACCAACGGTTGAACATTTTGTACCGCTTTATTGAAAACCTCCAATGCAGGTTTTTTTGTTCTTTTTTCAATTATATCGAAAGCCTCATACAAAGCCTTGCGCGCAACCGACTTTTTCCCGTCCCACATAATGTAGTTAATAAATTTAGCCACAAGTACATCATTGTATTTGGGATCGGGTTTAATATACCTTTTTTCTGCTCTTCGTTTTCTCATAGTTTAATTCTTATTTTTTAGGACGTTTAGTACCGTATTTTGATCTTGCTTTTTTTCTGTCTTCCACACCGCTTGTATCCAATGTTCCTCTAATAATATGGTAACGAACACCGGGTAAATCTTTAATTCTTCCACCTCGTATAAGAACAATTGAGTGTTCTTGCAGGTTGTGTCCTTCACCCGGAATGTAAGCGGTAACTTCAATTCCGTTTGTCAGTCTTACTCTTGCTACTTTACGTAAAGCCGAATTGGGCTTTTTGGGTGTTGTTGTGTAAACACGAGTACAAACACCTCTTTTTTGCGGACAAGCTTCTAAAGCCGGAGCTTTATTTTTTGCTTTAATCTGCTTTCGCCCTTTTCTGACCAACTGATTAATTGTTGGCAATTATCTCCTCCAAAAAACTATTTAAATTAAAATTCAGACTCAAAATTTAGAAAGATATATAAATAAAAGCAAGCTATTCAAACAAATTTTAGCAATTAAATAGCTTTATCTTCCTCTTTTATTTCTTCACCAGTACCGGTTTCTTCCTCTTTGGTTTCTTCAACTTCAAGAATTATATTTTCATATTTTCGCAGACCTGTTCCGGCGGGAATCAAATGTCCCATCACTACGTTTTCTTTCAAGCCTGTAAGATGATCTACCTTAGCTGCAATTGCCGCATTTGCCAAAACTTTAGTTGTTTCTTGGAAAGATGCGGCCGAAATAAAGCTTTCGGTTGATAGTGCCGCTTGAGTAATTCCAAGCAAAACATTTCCGAAAGTAGCAGGTTCGGCATTTCTTACTTGTGGTACGGTTTTTCCGGCTTTTTCGAATTCCATTTTAATTTCACGATATTTTGCTTTCGGGATTAATTCACCAACTCTAAATTTGGAATCGCCGGGTTCTTCGATAACCACCATGTTTCTTAATCTTGCATTTTCCTCGAATAATTTATTTCTATCAACATAATCTTCTTCTATAAAATTGGTATCGCCCGAGCTAATGATTCTAAGTTTTTGCAGCATTTGTTTAACAATAATTTCAATGTGTTTATCATTAATTTTAACACCTTGCAACCGGTAAACATCCTGGATTTCATTAACCAAGTATTCTTGCACCGCATTGGTACCTTTTATTTTCAAAATATCATGCGGGTTAATCGGTCCGTCGGTAATTTTTTCACCGGCCGGAATATCATCGCCTTCTTGAACAAGTACATGTTTACCGTAAGGAACATTATATACTTTTTTGAATTCGCCGTCTTCCGATTCAACAATAATTTCCCTTGAACCTTTTTTGCGAGCGCCAAATTTTACCGTACCGTCAATTTCCGAAACTATTGCAGGGTCATGCGGCGCTCTTGCTTCGAATAATTCGGTAACACGGGGCAAACCACCGGTAATATCCCTCGATTTACTGGTTTGTTTGGAAATTTTCGCAAGGGTAGTTCCAGCCGAGATAACTTCTCCCTCTTCAACGGCCAGATAAGCGCCAATTGGTAATGGGAACACTTTTTCCGATCCGTCTTCGCTTCTGATTACTATACTCGGTGTAAGGTTTTTATCTTTAGACTCAATCACAACTTTTTGCACGTGACCGGTTTGTTCGTCGGCTTCTTGCTTAATTGTAACGTTATCGATAAAGTCTTTAAAGTAAACGCGACCTGAAACTTCCGTAAGTATAACGGCATTGTACGGATCGTGATTGTAAAGAGGTTGCCCCTTTTTAATTTTTTGACCTTCTTCTACCAATAATTCAGCACCGTAAGGAATTTCGTATTTTTTAATTTGCCTGTTATCTTCATCGAAAATTCCAATGGAACCTCTTCTTCCTGTAACTACTTTTATCTTTCCTCTGAAGTCTTCTTTTTCCACATAATTGATTTTATCATATTTTACCGTACCTTCAACATTGGTTTCAACTTGCGATTGACTTGCTATACGGGATGAGGTACCACCAAGGTGGAAAGTACGCAGAGTAAGCTGCGTTCCGGGTTCACCGATGGATTGAGCGGCAATAATACCAACAGCTTCACCAATTTCCACAAGTTTTCCCGTGGTCAGGTTTCTACCATAACATTTCGCACAAACACCTCGTTGGGCTTCGCAAGTAAGAACAGTTCTAATGTATACAGAATCTATGTTAGCTTCGTCAATTCTTTCTGCAATTTCTTCGCTAATCAACTCTCCGGCTTCGATGATTAATTCGTCCGTTCTCGGATCGTAAACATCTTCTTGTGCAACGCGACCGGTAATTCTTTCGGCGAGCGGTTCCCTTTCAAGTTCCACATCTTTTAACGCCGAAACATAAACACCTCTAATCGTACCGCAATCGTCTTCGGTAACAATAACATCCTGAGCAACGTCGGTTAATCTTCTGGTAAGATAACCAGCATCCGCTGTTTTAAGCGCGGTATCGGCAAGACCTTTTCTTGCACCGTGGGTTGAGATAAAGTATTCGAGAACCGAAAGACCTTCTTTGAAGTTTGCCACAATCGGGTTTTCAATAATTTCACCCGATTGACCGCTCAAACTTTTTTGGGGTTTCATCATCAACCCTCTCATACCCGCTAACTGCCTTACCTGTTCTTGCGAACCTCTAGCGCCGGAATCAACCATCATATGCAAGGAATTAAAGCCGTTCTGGTCGCTTTTAAGTTTTTCCATCAACGATTTACTAACGTTATTCGTTGTGTGCGTCCATACGTCAATAATTTTATTATATCTTTCGGCATCCGTAATCAAACCCTGTTCATGCTCGTTTAATATTTGAGCAACTTTTTTATTTGAATCTTCAATAAGTTTCGTTTTCTCATCGGGAACAATCATATCACTAAAGCTGATGGAAATTCCAGCAGCTGTTGCATATCTATAGCCAAGCGCCTTCAAATCATCCAGAAACTTAGCGGTGACTTCATTTCCGAGTTTGATAAACATCTTATAGATAAAGCCACTAAATACTTTCTTAATTAATAACTCATTATAGAATCCCATTTCTTTCGGGACTATTTGATTAAATATTACACGTCCGGTGGTAGTTTCAATCATTTCCCCGTCAATCTTCACTTTTATTTTTGCGTGAAGATCTACAACCTTGGCATCATAAGCGATTAATACTTCTTCGCGGTCATTAAATACCATTCCTTCCCCTTTTGCACCGGGAAGAACTTTCGTAAGATAATAGCAACCCAAAATGATATCTTGAGTAGGAACAACAATCGGGCTGCCGTTTTGCGGGGATAATATATTATGACTCGAAAGCATTAAGAGAGCAGCTTCCAACTGGGCTTCATAAGAAAGCGGAACGTGAACAGCCATTTGGTCACCGTCAAAATCCGCATTAAACGCAGTACAAACCATCGGGTGTAATTGGATTGCCTTACCGTCAATCAACTTAGGTTGAAATGCTTGAATTCCCAGCCTGTGCAAAGTAGGCGCACGGTTTAAGAGTACGGGATGGCTATCGATTAATTTTTCAAGAATATCCCAAATCACCGGTTCTTTACGGTCGACGGCTTTTCTTGCACTTTTTACCGTTTTATAATAACCGCGATCGATTAATTTTCTAACAATGAAGGGTTTAAATAATTCAACAGCCATATCTTTAGGCAAACCGCATTCGTGAAGTTTCAATTCCGGCCCAACCACAATTACCGAACGTCCGGAATAATCAACCCTTTTACCAAGCAAATTTTGTCTGAAGCGACCTTGCTTACCTTTCAACATATCGCTTAAAGATTTTAGCGGTCTGTTTCCATCGCTGCGAACGGCGGTTGTTCTTCTTGAGTTATCAAACAGTGCATCCACTGCTTCTTGCAACATTCTTTTTTCGTTTCGAAGGATTACTTCGGGAGCTTTAATATCAATCAATCTTCTTAATCTGTTATTTCTGATAATAACCCGTCTATAAAGATCGTTCAAATCGCTTGTTGCAAATCTACCGCCTTCCAACGGAACCAAAGGTCTTAATTCCGGTGGAATTACGGGTATTATACTCATCACCATCCATTCGGGTTTATTTTCAACCTTACCTTCACGCGGACGGAAAGCTTCCAAAACTCTCAATCGCTTAAGCAGATCGTTTCTTTTTTGTTGCGAGTTTTCGTGTTTCAGTCTTTCTTTCAACTCTTTAAACGTAGCTTCTATATCAATTTGCTTCAATAATTCCCTTACGCCGTCTCCACCGATTTTCGCAATAAATTTTTTCGGATCGTCATCATCCAAAGAGTCGTTTTCAAAAGGCAAAGAGCTTAAAATTTCAAAATATTGATCTTCGGAAATCAAATCTTTTTTATTAAGTCCGGTTGTACCCGGATTAATCACAACGTAAGATTCATAGTAAATTATCTTTTCCAATTCCTTGGTGGTCATACCAATAATATTACCGATTTTAGACGGAAGAGCTTTGAAGAACCAGATATGAACAATAGGTACGGCAAGCGAAATATGACCCATTCTTTCCCTTCTTACGCTTTTCAACGTAACTTCAACACCGCATCTATCGCAAACAATGCCTTTGTAACGAATACCTTTGTATTTACCGCATGCGCATTCCCAATCTTTTACCGGTCCGAATATTTTTTCGCAGAAAAGTCCGTCTTTTTCCGGACGGAACGAACGGTAATTAATTGTTTCCGGCTTCGTTACTTCACCATGGGACCTCGATAAAATGTCATCGGGGCTTGCCAAGCTGATTGTTAACTTATCAATTCTTTTGAATTTTGTTTCTTGAGCTCTATATCTCATAAAGCTATCTCCTTAAACGTAAAACTTTAATTAATTTAATTTGCTTTTACATTAAGGCCTAAGCCTTGCAGTTCTTTTATTAATACGTTAAACGACTCGGGAATTCCGGGTTTACCCAAATTATCCCCTTTAACTATCGCTTCGTATGTTTTTGCCCTTCCTTGCACATCATCGCTCTTCACGGTTAATATTTCTTGAAGAACATGGGCCGCTCCGTAACCTTCGAGCGCCCAGACTTCCATTTCCCCGAACCTCTGACCTCCGAACTGCGCTTTACCACCCAACGGTTGTTGGGTTATTAAAGAATAAGGCCCAATCGAACGGGCATGTAATTTATCGTCAACCATATGTCCGAGTTTCAACATATAGATATAACCGCAAGTTACTTTTTGATGGAATTTCTCTCCGGTTCTACCGTCGTAAAGAGTTGTTTTACTGCCTTCTTCCAGTTCGGCCTTTCTCAACCATTCTTCCACATCCTTAACGCTTGCGCTGTCAAAAATAGGGGTTTCGAATTTTAATCCGAGTTTTTTACCGACCCAACCCAGCGCAGTTTCATAAAGCTGTCCCAAATTCATACGGGAAGGCACGCCAAGCGGATTCAACACGATATCAACCGGCGTTCCGTCTTCGTGATATGGCATATCTTCCACTGGTACAATTTTGGCAACCACACCTTTGTTTCCGTGGCGACCTGCCATTTTATCTCCAACGGACAGTTTTCTTTTCTTAGCGACGTAAACTTTTGCAAGCTGTACGATTCCGGGAGGAAGTTCGTCGCCACTTTGAATATTAATCTTTCTGCGTTTGAATTCTTCTTCAAGATCGGAAATCACTTCGAAGTAATTCACATATAATTTTTTAATCAATTCATTTGTTTTCTTATCATCAAACCAATCTTTGGTATAATCAAGTTTAGTTACGTCCGAAAGACCGGCAAATGTTTTGTCATTAATTTTGGTTTTGTTTTTAATGACAATAGTTCCGTCGAGATCTCTTATACCCAAAGAAGTTTTACCCGAAGTAATAGCAGTCAGTTTAGAGACCAGTTTTTCGTAATACTTTTCTTTAGACCTTTGAATTTCTTCTTCCAATTTTTCAAGCTGTTTCTTTTCAATTTTCTTCGTTTCGGCATCTCTTTTCTTTCTGCTAAACAAACGGGTTTTTATAACAGTACCTTTCAATCCCGGAGGTGCTTTAAGCGAAGAATCCTTGACGTCTCCGGCTTTGTCTCCGAAAATCGCCTTCAATAATTTTTCTTCGGGTGTCGGATCGCTTTCACCTTTCGGGGTTATTTTTCCAATAAGAATATCGCCTTCTTTTACTTCCGCGCCTTCGCGGATAATTCCGTGTTCGTCAAGATTTTTAGTCGCTTCTTCACTAACGTTGGGAATATCCCTTGTTAATTCTTCCGCTCCGCGTTTTGTTTCACGGACTTGAAGTTCGAATTCTTCAATATGAATTGACGTATAAACATCTTCAGCAACTATTCTTTCACTTATGATAATCGCATCTTCGAAATTGTATCCGTTCCAAGGCATGAAAGCAACGGAGATATTTTTACCCAGAGCCAATTCACCATGATCGATTGCGGGTCCATCTGCGAGCACATCTCCTTTTTTAACTTTCTGACCTACTTTAACAATCGGTTTTTGGTTAAAACATGTTTCTTGGTTCGTTCCGGCAAATTTAATTAAGTTATAAGTAACTCTTTTTTCGTCGTCGAACGAAGTTAGCGCTTCATCGCTGTTTTCATCGAAATCATATTTAACGATAATTTTTTGCGCATCTACAAATTCCACTACTCCGTTATCTTCAGCTAATAATACCGATCGGGAATCGTGAGCCACTTTACCTTCCATTCCCGTTCCCACAATCGGTGCTTCCGTTACAAGCAACGGAACGGCTTGACGTTGCATGTTCGAACCCATCAATGCTCTGTTCGCATCGTCATGTTCCAAAAACGGGATTAACGATGCGGCGGCACTAACTATCTGCGCCGGGGCAACGTCCATATAATGTATATCTTTAGGTTGAACAATCGGGAATTCGCCTTTGTGACGGCATTTAACCCTTTCGTTCAAAAATTCACCCTTTTCGTTAACCGGAGCATTTGCTTGCGCAATCGTGTATTCATCTTCTTGATCCGCACTTAAATACTCGACTTCTTTAGTTACTCTACCGTTTTTAACTTTTCTGTAAGGGGTTTCCAGAAATCCGTAGTTGTTAACTTTTGCATAGATTGTAAGTGATGAAATCAAACCGATATTGGGACCTTCGGGGGTTTCGATGGGGCAAAGACGTCCGTAATGAGAATGATGAACGTCGCGAACCTCAAAACCTGCACGTTCACGAGTGAGTCCGCCGGGACCCAATGCGGAGACTCTTCTTTTATGTGTCAATTCCGCAAGCGGATTCGTTTGATCCATAAACTGGGATAACTGATTCGTTCCGAAGAAAGCATTTATCACACTGCTCAACGTTCTGGCGTTTACCAAATCTTGCGGCTGCATGTTATCGGTGTCCCGCATATTCATTCTTTCTTTGATGGTTCTCGCCATACGCGCCAGTCCCACATTAAACTGCTGCATCAATTGTTCGCCAACCGTTCTAACCCTTCGGTTTCCAAGGTGGTCGATGTCATCAACGTTCACATTTCCGTTTTTTAAGTGGATGATATTCTTCATAATGGTTACGATATCTTCCACGGTCAATACTCGTACATCAAGGGGTATATCCAATCCCAACTTATCGTTCATTCTAAATCTGCCAACTTCGCCCAGGTCGTATCTTTTTTCGTTGAAAAATAATTTATCAATCAAAGCTTGTGCGGTTTCAATATCAGGCGCTTCACCCGATCTAAGTTGTCTGTATATTGCGAACAATGCTTCTTCTTTAGTTTGGGCAGGGTCTTTTTTAAGTGTATTTAAGATTAAGTCTTGGTCGGGCGAAATCTCGGTAGTGATAAGTTTAATCTCTTTAACTTCCGAGTTTTTAATATTCTCAATAATTTCTTCGGTTAATTCTTCGTCCTTTGCAACAAAAATTTCACCCGTTGTCGTATCTATAACGTCTTCCGCTACAAGTCTGCCGCTGTGTTCTTCAGGGTCCAGATTTTTAACTTTCGTAACTTCTATTAAATTGAAAAGGTTTAATATTTCCTCATCGGTTGTGTATCCTACGGCGCGCAAAAGAGTTGTAGCGGTAAATTTTTTCCTTCTATCAATATAAATATACATTACGTGGTTAATATCGGTAGCAAATTCAACCCACGATCCGCGGAACGGTATAATTCTGGCAGAATAAATAGGAGTTCCGTTCGGGTGAATCGATTGTGCAAAAGCCACACCTGGCGAACGGTGCAATTGGCTAACAATAACCCTTTCCGCACCATTTATAATAAAGGAAGCACTATCAGTAATAAATGGCAAGTTGCCCAAATAGACTTCTTGTTCAACGGTATTTACATACTCTTCCGTTTCTTCGTCTTTTGTAGAAAGACGTAATTTTGCTTTTAATGCGGCGGAATAGGTAAGGCCTCTTTCCGAACACTCGGCAATGGAATATCGCGGTTTTTCAATGTTATAACTAATAAAATCAAGTCTGTAAAATTCTTTGTTATCTAAAATCGGGAAATTAGTATTAAAAACCGCTTGCAATCCTTTGTTCTCTCTCTTTTCCGGAGGAACCTTCAATTGCAAAAAATCTTCGAACGATTCCAATTGGATATTTAATAAATCGGGAGTATCAATAACGGGAGTAATTGAAGCGAATGTTACTCTATTATTTTTCTTATTTATCTTTACTTTCTCCAACTTTTACCCCTTAAATTTTAACGAAAATGTGAAATAATTTTATTTCATAAATGCAATAAAAGTGGTAACGCGTAAATCGACCGCATTACCACTTCAAAAAATGGATTTAACGATTAAATTAATTACTTAATTTCAACAGTAGCGCCGGCTTCTTCAAGTTCTTTCTTGATTTTTTCGGCTTCTTCTTTAGAAACGCCTTCTTTAACCGGTTTCGGAGCGGAGTCAACCAAATCTTTAGCTTCTTTCAAGCCAAGACCGGTATGCGCTCTAACTACTTTAATAACGTTAATTTTCTTTTCGCCGAAGCTCTTAAGAATAACGTCGAATTCGGTCTTTTCTTCTTCAGCACCGGCATCGCCGCCACCTGCAACCGCTCCGCCCATTACAACGGGAGCTGCGGCAGTTACACCGAATTCTTCTTCGAGAGCCGATTTCAGTTCTGCAGCCTCAACTAAAGTTAACTCTTTAATTTTTTCAACAATTTCAGCTATTTTGTCTGACATTTTAGTATCTCCTGTTTTATTACTTTCAATTTTTAACTAAGCAGCTTTCTTTTTGCTTATTTCGTCTACCAAACTAACAATATCGCGCATTACCGCATTAATTGCACCAACTATACCCGAAGCAGGCGATGCGATACTGCCGATAATAGAGCTTATCAGTTCTTCTTTTGACGGCATGGATGCCAAAACATCCAATTTCTCAGAATCATAATATTGAGATTCCAAATAACAACCTTTGAAGACGAATTTCTTTTTCTCTTTGAAGTACTTTTTGATAATTTTTGCCGGAGCGACAAAATTATCTCCGGTAAATGCGAACCCGTTCATTCCGACCAAGCCGTCGGTTAATTTTTCATAACCGCCAAGTTCGTCGATGGCTCTTTTTACCAAAGTATTTTTGAATACTTTGTAAGTAACTCCTTCTTTGCGAAATTCCCTTCGCAGGTTATTGATATCTTCAACATTTACTCCATGATAATCAACCACATAAACCCCGGTTGAATTCTCAAAGAGTGCTTTGATCTGAGAAACTACTTCCGCCTTGTTTGTTTTATTCATATTTCACCCAGATCATTTAATCAATAATAGTATTTAGTTTGAAGCATTTATTTATGAGTGCGTAATTTCTATTTTTTAACCGAAGCAATTGCTTCGTCTTTATCAATTTTTAATCCCGGTCCCATTGTACTTGACAAATAAAGACTTTTAACATACTGTCCCTTTGCCGATGCCGGTTTTAGTTTTAAAATTGTTTGTAAAAAAGCTTTGAAGTTCTCGGCTAAAGCCTGATCGTCAAAATTCAATTTTCCAAGCGGGACGTGTACTATACCATTTTTATCGACTCTAAACTCAATTTTACCCGCTTTGACTTCTTTAACCGCCTTTGCAACATCTTTGGTTACGGTACCGCTTTTCGGGTTAGGCATTAATCCCTTAGGTCCTAAAATTTTACCTAATTTACCAAGTTCCGGCATAGCTTCGGGAGTAGCGATTACAACATCCACATCTGCCCAACCGGATTTAATTTTCTCTAAATATTCTTCGAATCCGGCATAATCGGCACCGGCTTCAAGAGCTTCTTTGGCTTCAGGACCTTTGGCAATCACCAAAACTTTAACTTCTTTTCCCGTACCATGCGGCAAAGACACGGTTCCCCGTACCATTTGATCGGCATGTTTGGGGTTTACTCCCAATTTTATTGCGCAATCCAATGTTTCGTTAAATTTAACGTTGGATACTTCTTTAAGTGTTTTAATTGCGTCTTCGAGTGAATACTCTTTTTTCAAATCAACTTTTTCTCTTAATTCTTTAATTCTTTTTGATACCTTCATAGGAAAAACCAAATTTAATTTTAAATTATCCTTTAACCGTAATACCCATACTTCTAGCCGTGCCGGCAATCATGCTTTTTGCATGCTCAATATCGTTAGCGTTCAAATCTTTCATTTTTATGTTAGCAATTTCTTCAAGTTGCTTATCGGAAACGCTTGCTACTTTTACTTTATTCGGTTCGGCAGAGCCTTTTTCAATTTTCGCAGCTTTCTTAAGTAAAATGGAAGCCGGCGGAGTTTTGGTGATAAACGAAAACGATTTATCGTGATAGACAGTAATCACAACCGGTATAATCATTCCGGCTTGATCGGCAGTTTTGGCATTAAACTGCTTACAAAATTCCATAATATTCACACCGCGCTGACCTAAAGCGGGACCCACCGGAGGAGAAGGGTTAGCTTGACCGGCAGGAATTTGTAACTTAATATAGCCTTCAATTTTCTTTGCCATAGTAAAACCTAAATTGTTTAATATTATTTTTCTAATTCAGCTTGAACAAAATCGATTTCCACAGGCGTTTTACGACCAAAGATAGAAACCATTACTTTCATTTTCATTTTATCTTCATTCACCTCTTCAACATAACCGGTGAAATTATTAAACGGCCCGTCAATGATTTTCACATAATCGCCGGCTCTGAACATTGTATCGCTTCTTTCCGTATCGTCTTCAAGAGCAATTCTACCGACTATTCTTTTCACTTCTTCGGGTTGTAACGGATTGGGTTTATTTTGATCACCCAGGAATCCCATTACCGAAGGAGTATTAACAATAAAATCTTTGACTTTATTGTCTAGATCGGCATGCAGAAGAATGTATCCGGGGAAGAAATTTCTGAGCTTCGTTTTTTTCTTTCCGTCTTTTACTTGAAATACTTTCTCAATTGGTATAAGCACTTCTTTTATTTTTTCACGCAGCTCTTCGTTGTCTTTCAACTCCATTTCAATAAGAGTTTTGACTTTATTCTCGTGCCCCGAGAACGTTCTAACCACATACCATTTAAAATTTGAATTTTCCACTCTTAGAATATTCCTTGAAATATTTGAGTAATTGCCATATCAATAGCATAAGTAAAACCGGCAATAAGAAGACACACAACAATTACTATAGTGGTAGATTCTTTAAGTTCTTCTTTAGTCGGCCACGTTACCTTTTTCATTTCTTTGATAACGCCGTTAACGAAATCGATAATTTTTTGTTTCATAAATCAACTCAAAATTAAAAGATGCACGTCAGGAGGGACTCGAACCCCCAACCTGCGGTTTTGGAGACCGCTGCTCTACCAATTGAGCCACTGACGTATTATTTAGTTTCTTTAAATATTACGTGTTTGCGAACAACGGGATCATACTTTTTATATTCGACTCTCCCGGGGTGGTTACGTTTATTTTTTTTGGTTGTATATCTGTAACCGGTTCCCGCCGTACTTTCCAAAATGATTGTTACACGTGCATTTTTAGCTTTAGCCATAATAAACTCACACCGAAAATTGTTAACAATTTATAAGCAGAGCTGACGACCGGGATTGAACCGGTGACCTCATCCTTACCAAGGATGTGCTCTACCGACTGAGCTACGTCAGCAAAAAAACAGAACAATACGGAAGTATCCGTATTTCATCCAAAATTAAAGGGCTTAATAAAGCCCGTAAAATCAAAAGGTAACTCGAGAATTTCAGTTGAGCGGGAGACGGGACTCGAACCCGCAACCAACAGCTTGGAAGGCTGTGACTCTACCAATTGAGTTACCCCCGCAAAATTAGTGGGTGGCGAGGGATTCGAACCCCCAAAGGCGTTCGCCAACGGATTTACAGTCCGCCCCGGCTCTCCAACTCCGGCGTCCACCCAAAAATTGTACCAATCAAATAAAAGACGAACAACAAAAATAGAATGGATTTTTTAAAAAAGCAAGGAAATGAGCGCTACAAAAAAATATTTTTTTATTTTTTACTTAGTATTTCCACAGAAAAAATCTCTGATTCTTTTCTTTCTTCAGAGTAAATCATTTTAAAGTGTTTAAGTCTTTAATTTAACAATTCCTATGAATGTTTATCATTAATATTTTCAGACAACCATTCCGCAGCAAAGCTTGCTACTTCTTCCCAACCCGGTTCCCCAACAACCCAATGCGCATGATTATCGAATAATTTGAAAGTTGAGTAGGGTTTATATTTTTCCGCTACTTTACGAACAACGGATGCCGGTGTTATTCTATCCTTTCCGCCCGCAATAACCAGAACGGGAAAATTAATTTTCGATTCATCAACTTGCGAAGCGTGCGAAGAATCGAGGAACCAATATCCTATTTCAAATGCAGCCCTTCCGGACTCATACACAAACTTGGAATATGTACGTTTTTGTTCTTCCGGGGGCAACAAATTTAACATCGAATAGACTGCTTCCCCGAAAGTTTGGCGCATCGGTTTTTGCCAAAATTTCCATTTCGTCTGTATACTTAAAAAACTTTTCATTACAGAAGGTTTCAAAACCATAATTCCCGAAGGAGCAGCCGGAGTTAACAGAACCAAAGCTTTAGCCAATCCGCGCGAGCCTAAAATTTGAGCCAATAATCCGCCCATCGAATGTCCCATGATAATAGGCGTGGTTTCAAGTTGTCTAATTTCTTTTTCCAAATCTTCCGCATAATCGAGTAAACTTGTTTTGCCGAGTTCGGGTGGCGGCGAATCTTTAGGATCGATATCATGGTATCGAAGTGTAGTTGTTACGCATTTGTAACCTTTATCTTCAAAAAATTTTTTATAATTCCCCCAATACCATTCACTCCCCCACATTCCGTGAATCATAAAAATAGTTTCGCTCATTTTCTTAAGCCAAAATTTTGATAAATCGTTTAACTTTTCAGCATAATTTAGCTAATTGTTGAGTGTACTTCAAATTAACTCTGTGAAAATACTCAAATACAGTAATTCCAAAATAATACGTTTTTACAGATTTATTCCATATCATTAAATTTTGTAATTCTCCTTTTAATGAATTGTATATAATTCGGAAACAAAGAATAGGAATTGGGCGGAATCCACTAAAAAGAGCGCATAATATAATTCAGTTCAACGTATCTGAAAATTTGCAATCCGTTTAACTTTTCTATCCATTCTTTTTCTTTTCCCGGTGCAATTCTAAGCAATATACTTTGGTAATTATTGGGGACGTGCTTCAGTTTGAGTTTACGAACAATCTCTTTCCAATCGTTAATATTATTTTTCGTAAATCCGGAAATCCAAAATTCAATATTCCAGCTTCCCTTTTCTTCATCAAATTTCATTGTAGTGGAGTTTTCAATAAAAGTGTAATGAGCTAAAACATCATTTATAAAATTTTTTTTGTCCGGCGGTAAATACGAATTATAATTCATGTTCACAACTTCGATACTCTTAAAATCACCCAATCGTAATATTACATCTAAAAATTCTTCAAAACTTTGGGTTTTATTCAATCCTACAACCACTTCCCCGCCAACGTAATTTTGATTTATGACGTTGGGGTGCACTGTTTCTTCTTGACAAGCATCGAAGAAAAAACCAAAGAAGGAAATAAATAGTAATAGTAACTTTTTCATTATTCACTCTTGCATATTCGCAGCTTAAATATATGATAATATTTTGTATTAATAAATTCAATCCAAATTAATGGTTCCAAAGTTCCCTATCCAAACTTCTATATTGAATCGCTTCGCTAACGTGTTGCGGAAGGATGTTTTCTTCTTTTTCCAAATCGGCAATTGTTCTGCTGACTTTTAATATTCTATCGTAAGCCCGCGCGGAAAGTCCGAGTTTTGTCATTGCCATTTTCAACAATTCCGCTCCGGCTGAATCCAATTTGCAATACTCGCGTATTTCTTTTGTTCCCATATCGGCATTGTTAAAAATATGAGATTCGGCGGCAAACCGTTCTTGTTGTATTTTTCTGGCGGCTACAACCCTCTCGCGTATTTCAGCCGAACTTTCGCCTTTTGTTTCGGAAGACAATTCTTTGTACTTAACAGCCGGCACTTCGATATGAATATCTATTCTGTCTAACAAGGGACCGGAAATTTTTGACATGTATTTTTGTATCATACCGATTGTGCATGTACACTCGTGGGTCGGGTCGGTATAATAACCGCAAGGACACGGATTCATTGCGGCGGCAAGCATAAAATTTGCGGGAAATTCAAGCGACATTTTTGACCGGCTGATGGTCACTTTATAATCTTCCAACGGTTGGCGCAGCACTTCCAAAACATTCTTTTTAAATTCAGGCAATTCATCTAAAAATAAAACTCCGTGATGAGCAAACGATACTTCGCCCGGGCGCGGGAATGTTCCGCCCCCAATTAATGCCGCATCCGATACGGTATGGTGCGGACTGCGAAAAGGTCTTTCCGTTATCAATGCTTTATCTTTCGGTAAAATACCGGCAACGGAATGAATTTTCGTGGTTTCCAATGCTTCTTCGAAAGTAAGCGGCGGCAAAATAGAAGGCATTCTTTTTGCTAGCATGGTTTTCCCGGAACCGGGCGGTCCGATCATCAAAATATTATGACCTCCCGCAGCAGCTATTTCAAGCGCCCGTTTAACATTTTCCTGACCTTTCACATCCGAAAAATCCAAGTGGTAAGTATTTACTTCAGAAAATATTTCATCTTTATCCGTGAAAACCGGATCGAATGTTTGTTTGCCGGTGAGAAAATTCACAACTTCGTTGAGACTTTCCATTCCGTAAACTTCTATTCCTTCCACTATGGAAGCTTCGCGGACAGAATCCCGGGGAAGAATTAATTTTGAAAATCCCCTTGCTTTTGCTTCCGCTGCAATGGAGAGCGCCCCTTTAATTTTCCTTAACGTACCGTCGAGTGAAAGTTCGCCTAAAATTATTGTTTCATTTAAATGATTAAAAACCAACTCCCCGGTCGTTGCCAAAATTCCTATGGCAATCGGTAGATCGAATGCACTGCCCTCTTTTTTAATATCTGCCGGCGCCAAGTTAACCGTAATTTTTTTCAGTGGGAATTGATAACCGCTGTTTTTAATTGCTGCGGTTACCCGTTCCCTGCTTTCTTTTACCGCACTATCGGGCAGACCTACAATCGTAAAGCCGGGCATTTGGTTTTCCGCATTGGTTTCAACGCCAATTACCACAGCATCAATTCCGTAAGTTGCGCTTGCAAAAACTTTAGAAAACATAACTTGAATGAAAGAATGATTGAATTGTTTGAATTTTAATAAGGTAAGTTACCAAAAATTTCTATTTAGCCAAAATCATCTTGTAAACATTGCTTGATTTTTTACCGGCAACTTCGTAGAAATATATTCCCGAAGGCAAGTCGGCTCCGTTAAATTCGAATGAGTGTAAGCCCTCGTTCAAATAGCCTTCGTGAAGAAGCGCAACCGTGTTACCGACTAAATCGTATACCACAATTTTATATTCGCCTGGAATGAGAACGTTTACCTTAATTGTAGTAAGCGGATTGAAAGGATTGGGATAGTTTTGTTCGACCAAAAAATCTTTATGCTCGGCTTGTCCTACTTTAACTGTCGGCGAAAAACTAACCGTTTGGTCAACATTAATTTGTTTAATTCTGTAAAATACAATTTTAGAATTATCCTCTTTGTAATCGGAATAGTAGTATGATTTCCCGGGTTCGTTTTCCGCATCAACTTCGTAAATTTTTGTAAATTCCCTGCCATCGGGAGATTTTTCCAATATAAAAGTATTGGCAAAGCTGTATTCCGTTTCTTTCCATTCGATTGTATTATAAGATTCGGAAATTGAAACATTTAAATCCGGAACGGTTGAGAAAATAGGAGCGTCCGAACGCCTTTGCTGTATTCCGCCAAACGAAATTTTTGCATTTTCCCGGGATAAACTCAATTCGTTAAAATCGCGGTCGAAATTCAAATCGAGCAACACTTCCGAACTATCGGCAGCATAATGCAAAAAATGTTTGCCTAAAAATGAATTTTCGAGCCGGTTACCGAAATCCCAAATTTTCAGTAAATCTATAAAGAACCTGCCTTCCGGGTTAGAATTGAGAAATTCAACTGCTAATGTTTTGGGAGTTTGGGAAAATTCATTCTCAAATTCACAATACTTTACATCATTTACAAAGACGGAAGTTTTCTCGGATTCTTTATCGGTTAAAACGGTGAAATGATACCAAGCTTTCTTTGATATGAAACAATTGTTGAAAAATACGGCATCCGGGTTTCCCGATATTTCCAAAGATTGAAACTTATTTACCGATAACCCAAAAATCATCTCTTCCGATTCCGGGATAATTACTTTGAAAAATTCGTTTACGGGTGAATCGAACTTTGCCCAGAATTCGGTCAACAAACGATTCGTATTTTCAATACCTGTTAATGTAATCAGAAAATTCGAATTTGCATCGAACCGGATTAACTTTCCCGCCGGTTTTTGAGTTTGATAAGTTTTAACTTCAACCGTATTTTCATATTTAACAATCTTTTGCGAAAGCAAATCCGGTGACTGCGTTTTTTCCCGGGTATACGAAACTATTTCGAAAGTTGTTTCTTTTCTAATTCCGCTTACGTTTAAGATAATTTGAAATTTATGCGAGTCCTCGTTTGGAAATTCTTCTTTGGTAATAAAAAATTCAAATTCCGGATTTCCGTTTTCACTGTTAATCGATTTCTTAAAGGGTATTGTTTTTTCTTCTTCAAAAGTTCTTAAAAAGACCGAAGTGATTTTAGCATTGCCGCTCGGATTAATATTGAAAAACAGCGTATCGATATCCGGGGGAAATTCCAAAACGGAAGAGATTTGGAACGGCTGACCGCTCCGCACCAACGAAGGTTTGTATATCTTCAAAGTTTTACCGGTTTGGGTTGCGTAAAGCAAAACCGGTAGTAACAATATGTAAAAAACAATCTTTTTCATTATGTCAAAGACATATTTTCGATTGTAATCTAATCAATCGGAAGGATAAATTCAACACTTTTAAATACGGAAAATTTGCAATGGGAATTCACAAAAACTAGGGATTTGATGCTAAGCTACTTTTGATAAAATATCCACATTTGCGCTTATTACAACCGTAGAGAAATCTTCAAGGTTTAAGGATTTGCGCGAGAACTCCAAAATATCTTGCGGGGAAATGGAATCAATTTCAGAAACTATTTCTTCAATCGTTTTCACTCTTCCGTAATACGAAAGCGAATGCGCCAGCCTTTGCATTCTGTTCGTAAGACTTTCGGACGATAAAATATACGAACCTTTCAAATATTCTTTTGCTCTTTTCAACTCGTCAGCTTTCAAGCCGTTATTCTTAAGCGATTCGATTTCTTTATAGATAAGTTCAAGAGCCAAAGGAAATTTTTTCTCGTTTGTAGAAAGATAGATTCCGAATGCCGAAGTCTCAAAATACGAATTAATGAATGAATTTATCTGATAGGCTATTCCGTTTTCTTCCCGCAGGGTTTGGAATAATTTGGAACCGCTACCTTCGCCCAAAAGTATGGAGAGAAGTCGCGCCACAATTCTTTTTTTACTGCTGTATCCGTCAACCGGTTTGCCTAAAATCAAATGTGATTGTTTGATATCTTTACGGATGTGAAATTTTTGGGAGATTGAACCGCCGAACAAATCTTTTTGAGGCAAGCCGGAATTTCGAAAATCCCGCAGATATTTTTCAACGGAACCTTTGATTTTCTCAATGGGAATATCACCTACAACGGAAATAATCAAATTCCCGGCGCCGTAAAATTTATTTATAAAATCAAAAAGATTTTTCCTGCGTAAAGATTTTACGGAATCTTTTGTTCCCAAGATAGGAAAAGCCAAGCGGTTTCCTTTAAATATTAATGATTCGAATTCATCGTAAATTAAATCTTCGGGAGAATCTTGTGTATCGGAGATTTCATCGTAAACCACACCTTTTTCTTTTTCAATATCTTCGGTACGAAAAGCCGGATTTTTCACTATGTCCACAAGCACTTCGAAAGTTTTATCAAAATTTCCGTTTATTCCGTGAGCGTAAAAACAAGTATATTCTTTCGTAGTAAAAGCATTCAGGTAACCGCCTAAAGATTCTATTTCCGTTGTAATTCTTTTTGCGTTTCTGTTTCCTGTGCCTTTGAAAATCATATGTTCCACAAAATGCGCAATACCGTTAATGTTTTCTTCGTTTCTTGTTCCTACATTGAACCAAAAACCGATTGCAAACGATGCGGCGCCGGGCAACCGCTCCGTTACAATTTTCAATCCGTTCGGGAATTGTAAGTAATCGTATTTTTCCATAAACCAGAAAATCAGTTAAGTAAATTAATCAGCTTGCAAAACTACAAATTAAACTTTGCAAAAACTACTTTTCGTATTTTTCCACATAATCGGCAAAAAAGTTACCGATACGCTCGTAAGCTTTCGTAAGGATTTCTTCATTTGGCAAAAATACGATTCTGAAATGCTGTGTTCCGGGAACTTGACCGAATCCGCTTCCGGGTACAACCACCACGCCGGTTTCTTTAATCAATTCGGCAACAAAATGATTATCGGAATTCTTTATATGCAAACGGGGGAAAGCATAAAATGCACCGCGCGGAATTTCGCAAGTGATACCCGGAATATCGTTTAACATTTTCACGGTAAGATCTCTGCGGCGAACCAATTTTTCCATTACGGTTTTAAGATGACTTTGGTCTCCGTCAAGAGCAACCGGAATTGAGTACTGAATAGGATGATTTGCCGATAAACGCGATCTTAAAATTTTATTAATCGCTTCGATGTAATCCGAAAGAACTTCCCGGTTTCCGCTCATAATTCCCCAACCGATTCTGAATCCCGGCGCAAGGTAATTTTTAGATAATCCGCCGAAAGTAATGACGGGAACTTCGGAGTTTAACGATGCAATGGAAACGTGAGTTTCACCGTCCATCAATAACTTATCATAAATTTCATCGGCAAAAATTACAAGATTATGTTCCAATGCCAAATCAACTATTTCGCGTAACGTTTCGGCAGTACTGTTCGAACCCGTTGGATTATTCGGATTAATTAATATTATGGCTTTTGTTTTATCGTTTATTTTCTTCCGGATATCGTCAACATCGGGCTGCCAGCCATTGCTTTCATCGAGATAGTAAGGATTTTCGACCATTTGTAATTTGCTTTGAATTGCGGTATACAACGGGTAACCCGGTGTTGGAGTAAGAATGTTTTCGCCTTGATTAACCAAAGCGGTTAAACAAATATCTATTGCTTCGCTTGCGCCTGTTGTAACAAATATATCTTGAATGTTTTTAATGCCTTTGCGTTCCGCTTCCCTTCTAATCGATTCGCGCGCTTCCTCAATCCCCGAAGACGGACCGTAGCCGTTTTTATTTTCCAACATTGCTTTGTAACTTGCTTCAATCATCGGGCGAGGAGTTTCAAAATCGTAAATATTCGGATCTCCGATATTCAAATACAACATTTCTTTTCCCGACTTTGCAACTTCGTCGGCTATCAGTAAAACGTCTCTAACGGCATAAGTAATGTTTCTTGTTCTCTCGGCTGCTTTAATTTCTTTCATGTTCATTGTTACCTCGTAATTTAAACTTATTTGTTGTTATTACCGGTTTGCGGTTTAATTATAATTCCGTGATTTTTTCTACCGTTGATTTTGATTATCAACGGATTATTAAAACTTAAATGTTTTGTGAAAGTTTTTCTATCCACCGGTTCTATGCTTTCCAACCAATCCCAATCGAGAAACGAATTGTTATTTAATGTATGAACCGTAAAATATCCTACCATCAAAGATGTAATATTATGAAAAAAATGAGTTCCTTGCGAAGGTTGAACACTCATATCTTCGAAATCCGTTTCAACAATAACTTTGGCGCCGGATATATTTTCCCAAACAACAGGTATACCGAGCCAAGGATCGAGCGAACCCCATCGCCCCATTCCAATCAGTAGATACGGACGGTTTTGCTGATTCAACATTGTGTTGTATTGACTTATTTCGGTTGCCGCTTCCCTGCTTTTTGCCCTTTTGAATGTTTGGCGGTCAATTAATACGATGTCGTGAATATCGTTCATTACACCATGACCTAAAACCTGATCGCTTTCGCATAATAATTGCGATTTTTCAACGTTTTCAATTTTAAGATTTTCCAATTCTTCGTTAATAACTATGGGTCTTAACTGAACCACACCGAACTCGTTTTTAGGGTAATCGCTTGTTTTAAGATTGACCGCAAATTCGATTTCAACAGGCGTTCCCATTCCCCAAGTGCCCAAATTCAAAAGAAGATTCAGAATATCCGGCAGTGGAAATATTTTGTGGCGTAAAATGGGAGCAAGCGTAACCAACCGTGCTCCCGCCCGTGCTATTCCGTCATAAATCATATCGTTTTCAGGAGAATAGGTTGACCCCACATAATTCAAAGTTCCGTCTTTTTCCGCAACATCAAGCGGATACAAATCCAATAATTCATCGTGAGTTTCTTCTTCCAAATTAATTTCTCTATTTAAATTCAGAGCATAGAATTCGGTCTGTGCATTTTCCAAACTTTCTTTAATTGAATGAAACTGCATAATGTCCATCGGATATCTTGGACAAAAGCGAACGCATTTCCCGCCGTCCACAACCGTTTTACCCAAACCCAAAGCAACGCCAGCAATTCCGTCTTGGGGTTTTTGCGGTTTGATCGGATAAAAATTATACGATTTTGCCACTCCCGAAATATCGGGATAAAAACGGTTTTCATGTTTTTTACCAATTAACTTTTGGACTATTACCGCCATCTTTTCCTCTTCCAGACGGTAAGAAGTCATCCTCACATATTCTTTCGCTCGTTGGAAAAAAGTGGATGCATAAACTTTTTTAATTGTTATTAGTAACTCATTTAATCTTATGAGCGGATTTGAATTGTTATTGGGCAACATGTATGTTTCGTAAATTCCGGCAAACGGATGATACTGGGAATCTTCGAGCAAACTGGAAGACCTTACTGCAAGCGGAGTATTAACCACATCCAAGAAATTTGCCAATTCGGAAATAATTTCCGTCGGGAAATGTTCGGCTTTTAGAAAACGTTTTGTTATTTCCGCATCATCCTTACATTCAATTGCGAATCTTCGTAAATGATTTTGATCGAGAAATTGATCGAACACTTCCGTGGCAATAATAATTGCCGGCGGCACGAAAATTTCAACGCCTTCAAATTTATTTTCAAGTTCATAATCGCTTAACAAAGTATTCAGAAACCCCAAACCACGGGCTTTTCCGCCGAGAGAGCCGCCGCCGACTCTTGCAATGCTCCTTTCGGGATTGAAAGTTTCTTTATCGAAATATGTAATTATCCCTCTTTGCCTGAGCTGTTTGTATTTTTCTATGGAATTGATGAGATCTTGTCTGAGTTCTTCTACGCTTTTATAATCTTCTACTTTACGCGGCCGTAAATATTCCGCCAAACGAAATTCGGTTCTAGCTTTCAGCCAATTGGAAAAGTGGTTTTTTTGTGCGTGATAAACGATGCTTTCGTCCGGCACGACTTTCAATAATTTTTGAAGAGATGCAAGATCATGCGCTCTACCGACTTCTTTACCGTCCGGCGTTCTGAAAATAAAATCACCGAAACTGAAATACTCGAACATAAATTGGCGTAATTCTTCCAAAAGGGTCAACGAATCTTTTAAGATAAATGCGGCTTTGGCTTTATAGGCTTCTTCCCTGTTCGATTCGTCGTTGGAAAGCAAGAGAACCGGAATATCGGGAATCTCCCGTTTTACGGCGCGCGCAAATTTCACTCCGGCTTTCGGATCGTTTACCCCTTTACGCGGAAAATCAACGTCGGATATTACACCGAGACAATTTTCTTTGTATAATTTGAAATAGCTCCACGCTTCTTCGTACGTACTGCAAAGAAGTATTTTGGGGCGTGCGCGCATACGCAAATATCTGTGAGTAAGGTTAACGCCTTCGGCAATCAATCTGTGTGATTGATTAAACAGTTCGGAATATAACAAAGGTAGAAACGACGAATAATATTGAACATCATCTTCAATCAGAATTATATTTTGAACGCCTACTATTCTGGTATCGTGATCGATGTTTAACTTATCTTCCAAATATTTTACGATTCCGATAATCAACCGGAAATCGCCTTGCCACATAAAAACTTTTTCGAATACTCTTAACTTTTTTGTCGCTTTAAGATGTTCCAATTCCCTTTTATTGTGAGTCAAAAGAACAACGGGAATTTCCAGATGATACTCGCGGACCATTTCGGCAAATCTAACCGCTTCCATGTCCTCAATGTGGAGAGTGGTAATAATTAAATCGAATCTTTTTTCTTCCTTAATCAGTTGAATCGCTTTTCTTGCGGTAGAAACCCTTGTAAGCTCCGGAGTATGACTTAACTGTAAATCGCGATATTCGTGGCGCAACAATTCATACAGTCTTCCGTCTTCTTCGAAAAGATAAAGGTCGTATAAACTCGATACCAAAAGGATATCGCGTATTCTGAATCTCATTAAATTATGAAACGGCAGTGTCTTTTTACCGAAACCGTATTCGACCCAGAATTTTTGTTTTCCTTTAAGAGTTTTTTTGGTTTCGGTTTTAATTTTGTAGCTCATTTAAGCAGTGACCTTTTTTCGATTGATACCTGAAAATTAAGAATAATTAGGAACTATTAGAAATTTTAGAAATGAATTTTAAAAATAAAAAGCCGCCCGGTGAAAGGCGGCTTATAAAAAGAATGACGGGATCAAACAACACCTTGATCCATCATCGCATCGGCAACTTTCAAGAAACCGCCGATATTGGCGCCGTTTACATAGTTGCCAGGTGTTCCGAATCTTTCCGCCATTTCGACGCATGTTTTGTGAATGTTTTTCATTATGTTATGTAGGTGCTTATCCACTTCTTCACGCGACCATTGCATTCTAATACTGTTTTGCGACATTTCCAAACCGGAAACGGCAACACCGCCGGCGTTGGCAGCTTTTGCAGGTCCGTAAAGAATTCCTTTATCCAAGAACAATTGAACGCCATCCAAAGTAGTAGGCATATTTGCGCCTTCCGCAACAACAAAAACACCATTGTCAAGTAAATGTTGGGCATCTTTGCCGTTAATTTCATTTTGGGTTGCTGACGGGAACGCACAATCTGCTTTGTGATTCCACAGCGGATTATAATCCAACGAAGGATCAACCGGTGTGTAAACCGCATTCGGATATTTTTCCGCATACTCTTTAATTCTTCCGCGTCTTACGTTTTTCAACTCTTTAACCCATTCAAGTTTTTCTTTGTCAATCCCTTCTTCATCGTAAATATAACCGTTAGAATCCGAAAGAGTAACGGGTTTAGCGCCGAGTTGCAGAAGTTTTTCAACCGTATATTGAGCAACGTTTCCGCTACCCGAAACAAGGCAAACTTTTCCTTCCAAGGTATCGCCGCGGGTAGCTAACATTTCAGCTGCAAAATAAACTGCGCCGTATCCCGTTGCTTCCGGTCGTATCAAAGAACCGCCCCAGTTTAAACCTTTGCCGGTCAAAACTCCGGTAAATTCGTTTTTAAGTTTTTTATACTGACCGAAAAGATATCCAATTTCCCTTCCGCCGACACCAATGTCACCAGCCGGCACGTCCGTGTTCGGTCCGATATGTCTGAACAACTCACTCATAAATTGTTGCGTAAATCTCATCACTTTCAAATCGCTTTTGCCTTTAGGATCGAAATCGGAACCGCCTTTTCCGCCGCCCATGGGAAGTGATGTTAAACTGTTTTTAAATACTTGTTCGAATGCCAAAAATTTCAGAATGCTTAAATTTACCGAAGGATGGAAACGCAAACCTCCTTTGTAAGGTCCCAAAGCACTGTTCATTTCGATTCTGTAGCCTCTGTTGATATGGATTTCTCCGTCTTCATCTACCCAAGGCACGCGGAATTGAATCACTCTTTCAGGTTCAACTATTCTTTCCAAAATTTTTGCCGCGCGGTATTCCGGGTGCTTTTCGAATACTATATCCAACGACTCCGCAACTTCCAACACTGCTTGATGGAATTCCGGTTCGTTCGGATTTTTCGCTTTAACTTCGGCAATCAAGTCTTGAACATATTGTGATGACATTTTGTTGCTCCTTATTTTAATTAGTGGTTTAATATTTAATTTTTATCGTGAAATGATCAGTACATTTCCAAACCCGGTTTAATTATTACTCCTTCGTTTTGCCTTCCGCTGATTTTTGTTACTACCGGTTTTTCAAAAACCAAATGACGGGCAAATCCCAATTTTTCAACTTCTTTTTGTTTTTTCAACCATTCCCAATCAACAAAGCATTCTTTACAATTGGATTTAATTGTAAAGTAAGCTATTCTGAATGCCGTTATGTTATGGAAGAAGTGAGAGCCTTGGGACGGTTCGACTTTAAAATCTTTAAAACTTGATTCCACAATAACCGAAGCGCCGGAAATTTGATCCCAAGTTACCGGTATGCCGAGCCAAGGATCCATGCTTCCCCATCTGCCCACACCGATTAACACATAAGGTTTTTTCTCATCACGCAATTTTTCATTCATCCGGCTGATTTCCAAGGCAACTTCTTTGCTTTTTCCCCGGTCGAATGTATCGGCATCAACAACTATAATATCGTAAATATCATCGATTATGCCGTCTCCCAAAACTTGGGTACTTCTGCAAATCAAATTTTCATTCTTCACGTTTGTTAAATCTATGTCAATCGATTCCCGGCTGAGAACCATGGGTCGCATTTGCAGTAAAGCAAATTCTTTCGGTTCGCCTTGCGGAACCTTGGTGTTCATTGCAAATTCTATTTCCACTTGGGTGCCCATTCCCCAAGAGCCGTATCGCAAAACGGTATTCAGAATTTCAGGTAACGGAATAATATTGTGCTTTAATATCGGTGCAAATGTAACAAGCCGCATCCCGTTTCTGGAAAGTCCGTCGTATATCGCTTCGTTCTCTTGTGAATATGTTGATGCAATGTTTGCGAGTGTACCATCTTTTTCGGCAACATCCAAATCATATTCTTTTACCAAATCGTTCAAAAGATTTTGATCGTCCATCGCAAAATCCGCAGAAAGATCTACGGCGTAAAATTTTTGCTGTGTGTTTCTAAGCGTTTCCTTCGTGGAATAAAATTGTAAAAGATGCTTTGGATATTTAGGACAAAACCTTACCGAATTGCCTCCTTCGACAATTATTTTCCCTAGTCCCAAAGCTACATGCGCAATTCCGTCTGTTGCTTTTTGGGGCGGAATGGGATAAAAATTATACGATTTTGCAACACCGGAAATATTCGGGTAAAATCTGTTTTCGTAAGTTGCGCCTACAATTTTCTGAATTATCACCGCCATCTTTTCTTCTTCCAGGCGGTACGATGTAGCTTTCAGATAATCTTTTGCTTTCTTAAAAAATGTTGATGCATAAACCAATTTTATCGCCAATAAAAGTTCTTCCAATCGCTCTTCCAAATCTTCGTCTTGATTTGGAATCATAAAAGTTTCATAGACTCCGGCAAACGGTTGGAATTGAGAATCTTCCAACAGACTTGAACTTCTTACCGCCAACGGAACTTTTACGATATGAAGAAATTCCATTAGCTTCACCGTCACGTCGCTCGGGAATTTTTCCGCAAGGATAAATCTTTCGACTATTTTAGCATCATCTTCTTCGTTTATTGCAAAATCGAAAAGATCATTCTCCTCTATGAATTTGTCGTAAATGTCGGTTGCCAAAACTATTGCCGCGGGAACGTAAATATCTATTCCCTTGAATTTGTTAGACAGTTCAAGATTACTGATTAAATTATTAATGAATCCGAGCCCCCGTGCTTTTCCGCCGAGCGAACCGTAACCGATTTTCGCGAAACTGTTTTTGGGGTCGAATGTTTCCTTGGCAAATTCGGTTATTGTTCCTTGTTGTCTCTGCTCCAAATAATGGCGGATACTCGTTAAAAGCATTTGGCGTAATGCTTCGGGTGATTCGAAATCGCTAATCTTCCGTGGTCTTAATTGATTTGCCAACCAAAATTCAGTACGGGCTTTAAGCCACGTTGAAAAATGATTTCTTTCGGAATGATAAAGAATCGATTCGATGGGAACAACTTCCAACTGTTTGGCAAGTTCCCGCAAATTTGCGGCGTGCCCAACCCTTTTTCCATCCGGAGTTTTAAATACGAAATCACCGAAGCTGAAATTTTCAATCATGAATTTCCGCAAATCGTTAAGCAACCTGGGGGAACCTTTCAGCAAAAAAGCCGCTCCGATTTCATAAGCCGTTTCTTTCAATTCTTCTTGGGTCGATTGCAACAATACGGGAACATCTTCGGTAACAGACTTGATTTGTTTTGCAAGTTTTATTCCGGCTTCGGGGTCTTTAACTCCGTTATGCAAAAAATTAATATCGGAAATTACCCCGAGAATATTTTGTTTATATTTTTCAAAATAATTCCATGCTTCCTCAAAGGTAGTACAGAGCAGGATTTTGGGTCGCGCCCGCATTCTTAAAAATCTGTGCGAAGCATTCACGCCTTCGGAAATAAGCCTTTGGGATTGTTTGAAAATTTCGGTGTAAATAAGGGGAAGATATGCTGAATAAAATTTTATATCGTCTTCCACGAGAATAATTACTTGCACACCGACAGCTTTCGTATCCCTTTCAACGTTGATTCTGTCTTCAACCGATTTAATGATACCGATTAACAAACGGTAGTCGCCCTGCCAAATAAATATCCGTTCGAATATTGAAATTCTCGGATCGTTTTCTATTTCCTTTCTTTCTTGATTATCGTAAGCAAGAAGAATTATGGGAATTTTTATACCGAATGATTTAATTTCTTGTGCAAATTGCACAACGTGCATATCTTCGATGTGCATTGTGGTTAAAATCAAATCGAATTGGTTTTCTTGGAGCAACAAATCAATTGCTTCTTTAGAAGTTGTAACATGCGTGATTTCGGGGGCGTGACTTAAATTAAGTGATTGGTATTCTTCGCGGATAAGTTCGTATAACCTGCCGTCTTCTTCAAACAGATAATTGTCGTAAAGACTTGAAACAAGAAGAATCTCACGAATTTTAAAACGCATCAGCTTTTGGAATTTTTTAACCCGCGTGCCGAATACGTCGGTTATTAATTTTTTTTGAATATCGTCATCCATAAGGTTTCACAGTGCAACCGGAAATTGTTGATAAATTAAACCAAACCTTGATCCATCATTGCATCGGCAACTTTAAGGAAACCGGCAATATTGGCGCCGTTTACATAATTGCCCGGCGAACCGAATCTATCGGCTGTTTCCAAACAAGTATTATGAATTCTTTTCATTATTTCGTGAAGACGGTTGTCCACTTCTTCCTTCGACCACGGAAGCCTCATGCTGTTCTGGGACATTTCCAATCCGGAAGTTGCCACGCCGCCGGCATTGGCGGCTTTAGCCGGTCCGAACAAAACGCCGGCTTCTTGAAACATCTTAACCGCTTCCAATGTTGTTGGCATATTCGCCGCTTCGCAAACGGCAATGCATCCGTTATCTATTAAACTTTTGGCATCATCGGGATAAATTTCATTTTCGGTTGCGCAGGGAATGGCAATATCCACTTTTACACCCCACGGTTTTTTGCCCGGATGAAATTCCACATTATATTTCTTAGCGTAATCTTCCACGGCATCGTTATTGCTTGCGCGTAATTTTAACATAAAATCAACTTTCTCGCCTTTTACGCCATCCGGATCGTAAATAAATCCGTCGGGACCGGAAAGCGTGACAACCTTTCCACCGAGATCATTAATTTTTTGAACCGCTCCCCAAGCAACATTTCCAAAGCCGGAAACCGCAACGGTTTTCCCTTCAATCGATTCCCCTTTTGTTTTAAGCATTTCTTCGGTAAAATAAACCACTCCGTAGCCCGTAGCTTCGGGTCTGATTAATGAACCGCCCCAATTTAATCCTTTACCGGTAAGAACTCCGCTGAATTCGTTTTTTAATCTTTTATATTGCCCGAACAAATATCCGATTTCCCGCGTACCAACACCTATATCTCCGGCGGGAACATCCGTGTTCGGTCCGATATGACGGAAAAGTTCGGTCATAAAACTTTGGCAAAATCTCATAATTTCGTTATCGCTTTTACCTTTCGGATTAAAATCGGAACCGCCTTTGCCGCCGCCCATTGGTAAAGTTGTAAGACTATTTTTAAAAACTTGTTCGAACGCCAAAAATTTAAGGATACCCAAAGTTACCGAAGGGTGAAATCGTAATCCCCCTTTGTAAGGTCCGATTGCGCTGTTCATTTCGATTCTGAATCCACGGTTAATGTGATATTCGCCTTGATCGTCCATCCATGGAACACGGAACATTATAACTCTTTCGGGTTCAACCATTCTTTCAAAAATCTTGGCATATTGATATTCGGGATGCCTTTCGAAAACCAATTCAAGCGATTCCCCCACTTCTCTTACCGCTTGATGAAATTCCGGTTCGGCGGGGTTTTTGGCTTTTACTTCTTCAATTATGTTCTCAATGTATTGTGACATTCTTAACTCTCTTTGGTTAATTGAAAATTGAAATTAATTCCCGAATTTATCCGGGCGATAAATGAGGTTGACAGGGAATGACAAAATTTATTCTTAAAAATCCGCATATATTCATTCGCTAATTTTTTCGGCAATAAAAAAATACCTTTATATCTTAAACATATATTGTAAAAGATAGTTTAGCAAGAAAAAATTTATTTTTGAAAAAAAATTCTGAGAAGGATAGGATAGGCAATATTTTAAATTCCCGGATGTTTTATGCCGTTTTCTTATTTTCTTTTGCGTTTTTGTTAATTTCGAAAATTTGCGGTTTTCTTGGCTCGCCGAAATTATCCATTGTATTACTTACGTACCACCAACTGTCCGGTACTTCAACAATATAATTGCCGCTTTTCTCGTGAGCGGTTTCAAGTATCAAATCGAAAACATCAACCGGCAGATCGAGATTGATTTTCAGTTTACTGGAAAAATCATATTTACTGTTTTGAGCTTTAACATAATATTGAGAGAAATGAAAAATTGCATCGGAGTTTCTTGCGGCGGTTACAACGGGTAGCGTATGCAGGAACAAAATAAAATCCAATTTAAGCGATGAATATTTTTCGTACAAATAATCCAAATAAGTCAGATTGGCAACACCTTCGTTCCGGTTGCCGAATAATTGCCATAACCCGGTGATTCCGGGTTTGGAAGTAAGTTTGTTTCTCTCCTCGTAAAATTCAGGATAATCCCTTTTTAATATTTCCAAATCGTGCAACATCAACGGGCGCGGACCGATAATACTCATGTGGCCCATAATAACATTTATAAATTGCGGAATTTCATCCAATCCAGTTTTTCTCAACCACTTTGCGAACGGTGTGATTTTTTCGCTTAAAAAAGGCTTCAAAAAAATATTATTGTTATCGTTCAACTTTTTATGATGATTCGATTCCGATTTAATCGTTTTCAATTTTAAAATCTTGAAACGGTGTTTCTCTAAGGTAAGTCCCCTTTCTTGAATAAAAAGAGGAAATTCGCGAAGCTCTATAAACAAAATTATAGAAAAGAACACCAACAATGGAAACATTAAAATGAAAAGAAATAATGAAACAAAAATATCAACAATTCTTTTTGCCATGGAATATAACTTTGTCCCGAAAAATTTATTTGAAATAAAAATGTGCATAAATATAAGCAAAAGTTTATGAAATCAAAAAATTATTGACCATAAAACATAGTCAGATATTAAGATAACCGCAGACGCATAAACAAAAGCTTTAATTGTTGAAAGTCCTACACCTTCTGCGCCTCCGACAGTGCTAAACCCGATATGGCACCCGAGTAAAGCGGTTAAACCACCAAACACCATTCCCTTAAACATCCCGAACGTAAAGTCACCCATCGCAAAAAAACGCTTTACGGAAAAGAAAAAGACGTCAAAAGATATGCCAAGAAAATAATTTGATACTAAATACGCACCGATAACCGCAATTACATCTGCAAAAATGATTAGAACCGGTAACATAAAAATAGAAGCAAAGAATCTCGGCATAGCCAAAAACCGCACGGGATTAATTCCCATCGTCTCCAAAGCATCGATTTGTTCGGTAACTTTCATCGAGCCGATTTCCGCAGCAATGGAAGCGCCGACCCTGCCGGCAATAATAATTCCCGTTAACACGGGACCTAATTCCGTAATAATCGCACGGCTTGTCGCCGTTCCCAAAAATGAAAGCGGAGCCAAACCTTTTAATTGATAAGCCGCTTGCCATGCAGCAACCGCTCCGGTAAAAATAGCAATGATAATTACCAACGGCAGCGAATTTACTCCTATATGCTCCATTTGGCTTAGTACAAGCCGTCTTTTCTTAACAAGCAAGGGCGCTTCTTTCAATATATCAAAAAACAGAACGGCTATGCGGCCGAATTCTTCAAAGAACAATAAAGTTTTATTTCCCAGTTTACCGAAAATGACATAAATCATAGAAAATTATCCGGTCTTCATTTAAATTGTCGGAAAAAAAATTAAAATGTATATCAAAAAAAGGAAAAAAATACCGAATTAATAAACAAACTAAGCTTTTTATTTGAAATTAACAAAAAATGTTTACCGATATAAAATTAGACATAAATAACTTATTTTTGTATTGACTATGTGGTAATTTTTTTATTATTTTATGTTGTAAGCAGCAGCAAAGGAAAACCGGAAATAAATGAATTTTTTAATACAAAATCTCATTTTAATACTAGTGTTACCGCTAATTATTATCGTTAACAGGACTTTTGTATTCAATCCCGGTCGGTTTTCCGCCGGGATTTTTTTTAACAAAATTTATTTTTCAACCCAAAATGTAAAGGGGCAATTATGAGCGATATTATTTTTAAGGACATCGAACAGCAAAAAGAAGTAAAATTACCGGAGAATCTAATTTTCGGAAGAACGTTTACCGATCACGTTTTCGAAATGGATTATGACGAAGCTCTCGGCGGTTGGCATAATCCTACCATAAAAAAATTCGGCGATTTGAGAATGAGTCCGGCAACAATGGTATTACATTACGGACAAGCAATATTCGAAGGAATGAAAGCGTATAAACAAGATAACGGAAAAATTGCTTTGTTCCGCCCGCAAGACCATTTTAAAAGATTAAACCGGTCGGCTAAAAGAATGTGCGTACCGCTTGTGGATGAAAAATTTTTGCTGGACGCATTAATCGAATTAATCAAAATCGATAAGGATTGGATTCCCACAAAGCCAGGGCATGCGCTTTATATCCGCCCGCTAATTTTTGCAACCGATCCGTTTTTGGGAGTGAGAGCTTCCAATAATTATAAATTGATAATTATGCTGAGTCCGGTAGGACCTTACTACCCCGAAGGATTCAAACCCGTACCGATACTTGCAACCGATAATTACGTGCGCGCCGTACGCAAAGGTGTTGGCGAATGCAAAACCGCAGGAAATTATGCCGCCAGCTTGGCCGCCCAGCAAGAAGCAATCAAAGAAGGTTATACTCAAGTACTCTGGCTCGATGCAATCGAGCAAAAATATCTCGAAGAGGTTGGTACGATGAATATTTTCGTTCAATTTAAAGACGAAGTTGCCACTCCTCCTCTTACGGGAAGCATTTTACCGGGAATCACGCGTAAATCCGTCATTCAAATATTAAAAGACTGGAATTACAACATAAACGAACGGCCGATTGCATTACAAGAGGTTATCGACAGATACAAAGAAGGTACGCTGGTTGAAATTTTCGGCAGCGGTACCGCAGCGGTTATATCTTCTCTCAGCCGATTGAAATATCACGATACCGTTCTCGAATTCAGCGAAGAAAAAGCAGGCGAACTCGGAACAAAATTATACAACGAAATTACTGATATTCAGTACGGCAGAAAAGAAGACAGATACAATTGGTTGGTTTACCTCTATTAGAAAATCTCGCTTTATGTTTTTTCATCAAAGGTCGCTGGATGCGGCCTTTTTTATTTTTATAATTACCCTCAATCCCGGAAAAAGCAATTAAATTTTTCACTTGACAAGTGCACATAAGTTCACTATATTTGTAGTGAACAAATTGACACTATCATGAGAAAAAAGCTAACTGAAAGACAACTTGAAATTCTACAGTTTATCGAAGACTTTGTAGAAGAAAATAACTTTCCGCCTACCTACCGGGAAATAGGTAAAAAATTCAATATCGCCAGCACTTTCGGCGTTAAAAGACATATAGATGCATTGGTTAAAAAAGGATATTTAACTACCGAATCAAATTCTTTTCGCTCCATTTCATTGAAAGACAGAAAGAAAAACGTTAACTGCGAAGAAAATAATTATGTATCCGTTCCTCTCGTAGGTAAAGTTGCGGCCGGTTATCCGGTTTTAGCCGAAGAAAATATTGAAGGAAATATTTCCCTGGATGCTTCTCTATTAAAAAGTAAAGGAAATCTCTTCGGTTTGAAAGTTCAAGGCGATAGCATGATTGAAGCGGGAATTTTCGAGGGTGATCTGGTAATCGTAAAATCACAGAAAATTTGTCAAAATGGAGATATAATAGTTGCACTTGTGGAAGATGAATCTACGTTAAAAAGATATGTGAAAAAGAACGGGAAAACTTTTCTAATGCCCGAAAACCCGGATTTCGAACCGATTGACGTAACAAACAATAAAAATTTTCAAATTGTCGGGAAGGTGATAGCCGTTTACAGGAGTTTTAATTAAAATGAAATCGGAAATATTTAACAAGGCGATTTTGGAAAGACACAGAATAAAATTTTTATACGATTTCAGATTGATAAATCTGGAACCGTATTTTATCGGCGTAAACAAACACGGGAACAAAGTTATTTACGGGCGAGTTAACAATACAAATAAAATTTGCGCATTCGAATACAACAAAATTACAAACATTAAAATTATTAACTCTCATAAATTTTCACCTATTATTCCTATTCTGCCTTCATTAAACTAACACGGAGGGGAGATGGATAAAGCGACATATCAGATGAATGTCGATAATTTAATTCAACACTTTTGGAAACACGGATACCTGACGTTGAAGAGAAAATTCGGTACTTACCTGCCCGAACCAAATTCCATCGGTAATTACGAAGTGGATGCTATCGGTAAACAAAAATCGAAATATGCAATCGGAATTGTTCTAACGGAAGAAGAACTTGACAATCCGAAAATTTATTCCAAATTGGAATTTCTCTCAACCCGCGAGACCAAATTTTCGCGTAAAAAAGTTACTTTGTTTGTCGGAGTTCCGAAAGGATACATAAATAAAGCAAAATTAATCATTTCCAGTCTTTCGGAAATGGCCAGGAAAAACATAAAATTGGTTCCAATTTCGGTTGAAAACAAACAATTTAATTAACTGCCCGGTCTCCTTCCGGAAAATATTTCCCGGTTTTTGTAAACAAATTTCAAATTCGGTTGTATAAATTTCGAGTTTATAAAAATATGGGAAAAACCATCCGCATATTTTTCACTAAAATCGGAAATGTCTAAATACCTTAATTTCCAGGTCTGTGGGCAAAAATAAAGAATGGGGCTCTGCCTTGACATTTATTTAACCGCAGTTTATTTTGGTAAGTCTAATTAAATTTATTGAGAGTGCGAATTGGCAAAAAAATTAAGCAAGAATGATTTACTGAAACTTGACGAATTAAAAGATAACGGAAACATTCCCGAACATATTGCAATAATAATGGACGGTAACGGCAGATGGGCGAGAAAACGCGGACTGCCAAGGGCAACAGGTCACAAGAAAGGCGTTGACACGGTAAGAATTGTTGTGGAAGCATGCATAAAACTCGGTGTTAAGTATCTTACTCTTTACACTTTTAGCACGGAAAATTGGAAACGACCGAAAAATGAAATTACGACTTTGATGAAACTTATGGTTCGAAGTCTGCAGACCGAAACCAACGAATTGCATGCGAACGGTGTTAGAATTAACACAATAGGCGAAATTGAAGCTTTACCCGATGCCGTTCAGAACGAATTGAGTCAAGCCATCGAAAAAACAAAAAACAACGATAAACTCGTGCTGAACTTAGCCGTAAGTTACAGCGGACGTTGGGAAATTACGGAAGCAGTTAAAAAAATTGCACAAGAGTATAAAGACGGTAAGATTGATATTTCGGATATAAACGATGAATTAATTTCCGAACATCTAACCACAGCCGGTATGCCCGATCCCGATTTAATGATAAGAAGCGGCGGCGAATACAGAATAAGCAATTTTCTTATCTGGCAAATTGCATACTCGGAATTATATGTTACAAAAGTCCTTTGGCCTGAATTTAAGTGTAAAAATTTAATCGACGCCATTAAAGACTATCAAAAAAGAGAAAGACGATTCGGTTTAACCAGTGAACAATTATCAAATAACTTCAAGCGATCAAAGAATGTTAAAAACCTGTCTAAAGAATTGGTGTAGTCTCTGCCTTCTAACTTTTTTATTAATTACCAATTTAAATTTTGCACAGTTTCAGAAGGCTAATTATAAAATTTTGGGAATATCGGTTGAAGGTAATAAAACAGCCGATTCGAGAACGATTATTGCAAACAGCGGATTGCGCGAAGGTAATGAAATTGAAGTCCCCGGCGATGCGACAAACAATGCAATTAAAAGATTATGGGCTCTCGGAATTTTTAATGACGTTCAAATTTTGATTGATAAAAAAATTGATAACGGCGTATTCCTTAAAATCAAAGTGGAAGAACTTCCCCGGGCTGAAGAAATCGTAATCCGGGGTAACGACGAAATTGACGAAGACGATATCAAAAAGGAAATTCAAATAATACGGGGACAAACGCTTAAACCTCAGGAAATTAAAACCGCTCAATATAAAATCAAAAAGTTATATGAAAAAGAAGGATTTTTGAACGCAAAAATCACCCCGCTTCTCTATTCCTTTTTTGAAGCCGATACCGGCAAAGAAGAAATTTCCGTTACATGGCGAAATGATAAAGATTTATCCGACGAATACGTAACAACCTACGATTACTCCCCCGAAAGAAGAACAAACATTATTAGAAAAATAAAAAGCCGGAAACTCCTCCTTTTTGATATTACCGAAGGAGATAAAGTTATAGTCCGGAAAATTAAGTTTGTCGGGAATGAAAAATTTGAAGACGACGATTTAAAATCCGAATTTGACGAAACGGTGGAAGATAAATGGTGGCGTTTTTGGAGCAGCGCAACCTTCAACCGGGAAAATTTCGAAAAAGATAAAGAATTGTTAACAAAGTTTTACATGAAAAACGGCTATCGCGATTTTGAGATTCTCGGCGATACTTTGTTGTTCTCTCCCGATAATAAATATGTGGATATTGTAATAAGCGTAAGCGAAGGTCCACAATACAAAATTAGAAATATTATTTGGGAAGGCAATACGGTTTATCCCGATAAAGTGTTAACCAAACGTCTCGATTTCATGCGCGGAGATATATACGATTTTGAGAAGTTCAATCAAAACCTTTACGGCAATGAAACGCAAACCGACGTGGCTTCTCTTTACATGGATAACGGATATCTGCGATACGAACAAGAAGTAAGCGAAAAAATAGTTCTGCCCGATTCTGTCGACATAATAGTTCACGTAACGGAAAACAACAAATTCAAAATCGGTCGCGTGGATATTACCGGAAACAACAGAACAAAAGACAAAGTAATCAGAAGAGAGTTGTACACAATTCCGGGCGATTATTTCAGAAGAAGCGCTATTTTCCGCAGCATGCAACAATTGGCAAATCTTCAATATTTTAATGTTGAAAAATTATACAAAGAAGGGGTTAATCCCAGACCGGTTGATGACAGTACGGTAGCTTTGGTCTACAAAGTTGAAGAAAAATCGAGCGATTATCTTAACGCATCAATCGGGTACAACGGAGTGTTCGGCTTCAGCGGTTCAATCGGTGTTACACTTTCTAACTTTTCACTTTCAGAACCATTCCAATTAGGCGGTGGTCAAAAACTTGATTTCAATTGGCAATTCGGGGTCGGTAATTTTTACAGAACATTTAATTTCGGGTTTACCGAACCGTGGCTTTACGATACCCCTACTCTGCTCGGATTTAATTTGTTCGATACGCGTCAAAGATATATTTACGATTTAAGACAATCCGGAGCAACACTAAGATTGGGAAGGCGTTTAACATGGCCGGACGATAGATTTTATGTTCAAGGAATGCTGAAATTTCAATACAACAACGTAATTGACGGCAGGAATTTCTACCTTGAAGGGTTAACAAGACAATATACTATCGGGGCAACAATTTCCCGTACGGATATCGATAATCCCATTTTCCCGTCCACAGGGTCCAAAATTTCATTAAACACGGAATTATCGGGCGGACCTTTTCTTCCGGGAAACGTAGATTATCTGAAATTTCAATTTAAAACCGAATGGTATAGACGTTTGTTTAATTCAAACCGTTTAACATTCTATACCGGTGTGGATTTGGGTTACATTCACGAAATTGTTCCGGGTACCCCGATTCAACCGTTTGAGTTTTTCTACATGGGCGGAAACGGATTGGTAATTGCCACAACGCCTTTAAGAGGTTACGACGACAGATCGGTCGGGCCCAGAAGAACAACCGAAGGGCAAACCCAAGTTGTGGGCGGCAGAGTTATGGCTAAATACACGGCCGAACTAAGAGCCGCTTTGGTTTTGGAACCCATGCCGATTTATGTTTTGGCTTTTGCCGAAGCGGGCAATACTTTCTTAAATCTGGAAAGCGCCAACCTTCTTAATCTGAGAAGATCGGTCGGTTTGGGAGCCCGTATTTTAATTAATCCCATCGGACTTATCGGATTCGACTACGGTTACGGTTTCGATAGACGGGCAGTAGACGGTCAAGAGCCGCAATGGGTATTTCATTTTCAATTTGGAAGAGGATTTTAATCAACAAAATAGAAGAGGTAACATTGAAAAAGATAACATTCATTTTAGTAGTATTTTTGTCAGTTAGTTTATTCGCTCAAAATTCATCCTTAAAAATCGGATGGGTAGATTCACAGATTATTTTGCAACAATACCCTCCTGCAATAAAAGCTCAAAGCGACTTGGATGCTTTGGCACAGGAATGGTCGAAACAAATTGACAGCATGACAAAAGAATTACAAAAAGCATACGAAGATGCGCAAAAACAAATTGCAAACATGACTCCCGAAAAACAAAAAGAAGTTCAACAAGAACTGATTCAAAAAGAACAAAAAATTCAAGAATTCCGTCAGCAAAAATTCGGACAACCCAACGGTGAATTCTTTGTGAAACAAGATGAATTACTAAAACCGATTAAAGAAGACATATTGAAAGCTATCGACGAGGTCCGGCAAGAAGAACACATGAATTTCGTTTTCGATAAAGCAGGCGGATTGGTTTTGCTTTTTGCCGATGATCAATTCGACCTGACTAATGCCGTACTCGATAAACTAAAAAGAGGGAAAAAATAATTCCCTTCTCTTTCTGTGCTAAAAAATTCCGATTATTTATTTATTTTTATAAGCAAAGTCATTCCGGCTTTGCTTTTTTATAATTTAAAGTGATTGAACCATGAAAAAAATATTTCTTCCTTTTCTCGCCGTATTGATTTTTACCGGTTCGGTAAACGCACAACTTAAAATCGGATATGTTGATTCCGAAGCAATTATGAAACAACTTCCCGATGCCCAAGACGCGCAGAAGAAAATCGATGCGTTTATTCAAGAATGGCAAGAAGAAATTTCCAAAATGGAAGCCGATTGGAAGAAGCGATATAAAGATTACGAAAACCGCAAATTGATTATGAGCAATCAAAAAAGAGACGAAGTTGAAAAAGAACTTGTTGCTTTGGAAGATAAAATACGTGAATTCAAACAAAAAAAATTCGGCGTCAACGGAGAGTTATTCCAAAAACAAGAAGAATTAATGAAACCGATACAAAACAAAATTTTCAATGCAATTAAAGAAGTGGCGGAAGAAAACGATTTGGACTTTGTATTCGACCGCAGCGGAGATCTAATATTTCTTTATGCTAAAGAAAAATACGATATTACACCTCTTGTGATGGAGAAACTTCAATAGTTATGAAAATTACCGTAAAAGATATTGCCGGACTGGTAAACGGGAAAATAACAGGTGATGAAAATATTTTTATTTCCAATGTCGCCCGCATCCAAGATGCCCGGAAAGGCGATTTAACATTTTTATATCTTCCGCAGTATAAAAAGTTTTTAGAAACTACCGAAGCATCCGCAATTTTTGTTAAGCCCGAAGAAACCCTTACGCGTAAAGACTTAACTTACATCATTGTAGAAAACCCTGATAAAGCTTTTCAAAAAATTATAACGGAATTTTTTCAACCTGAATTTAATCTGACCGGAATTGACGAAACGGCGTTTGTTCACCCCACTGCAAAATTGGGTAAAAATGTTGCTATCGGAAAATTCGTAGTGGTATCGGAAAATTGCAAAATCGGTGACAATACGAAAATTTACCACGGAACCGTTATTATGGAAAATGTGGAAATCGGTTCGGACAATTTAATATTCCCGAATGTAACAATTCGCGAAAACTGTATTCTGGGTAACAGAATTATAATTCATTCCGGAACCATAATCGGTTCGGACGGTTTCGGTTATTCAACCGACGAAAACGGCGTGTATCATAAAATTCCGCAAATCGGGAATGTTGTGATAAAAGACGATGTGGAAATCGGCTCGAACGTTTCGATTGACAGAGCGGCTGTAGGTTCCACCGTAATAGAAAAAGGCGTAAAGCTCGATAACCTTATTCAAGTCGCTCACAATGTAAAAATCGGTGAAAACACAGTAATCAGCGGGCAAGCCGGGGTTTCGGGAAGTACTAAAATCGGGAAAAACTGTGTTATTGCCGGTCAAGTCGGCATTGCGGGTCACCTTGAAATTACCGACAAGGTTTTAATAGGCGCACAATCGGGTATTTCAAAATCTATTTCCAAACCCGGAGTTTATTTTGGCTATCCGGCAAAAGAAATGTCCGTTGCAAGAAAACTGGAAGCGCATATAAGAAACCTACCGAATTACAGCAAAAAAATTAAAGAACTTGAAAACAAAATTAAAGATTTGGAAAATAAACTAATCTCTTCAAAAGAAAAGGATTTAGGTTAATGTTCGAATTACAACGCACAATAAAGAAACCTGTTACAATCAAAGGGAAAGGACTTCATACCGGAACGGAATGTATAATGACTTTTAAACCTGCTCCGGAAAATTACGGGATAAGATTTAAAAGGGTCGACCTTGGTGGTACACCCGAAATTCCTGCCCTTGCCGAATATGTAGTTGATATTTCCCGGGGAACAACTCTCGGAATTGGAGATGCAAAAGTTTATACGGTTGAACATGTTCTTGCTGCAGTTAGCGGTTTACAAATAGATAATCTTATTATCGAACTTGACGGGATTGAGCCACCGATTGAAGACGGCAGCGCAAAACCCTTTGTAGATAAGCTTTTGGAAGCCGGGATAACCACTCAAAAAGAGCCGAAAGATTATTTGATTATCGACGAAACCATAATGTACCATAACGAAGAAGAACAAGTGGATATCGTTGCCCTTCCGCTTGACGGCTACCGCTTAACGGTTATGGTCGATTATCGCAATCCCGCTCTGGGCAGTCAGCATACGGGTTTGTTCGATCTTGAAAAAGAATTTGTAAGCGAGTTTGCTCCTGCAAGAACTTTTTGTTTTCTAAGCGAAGTTGACGCTTTGCTGGAAGCCGGATTAATAAAAGGCGGAAATCTCGATAATGCCGTTGTTATAGTAGACCACGATCTTTCCGATGAAGAATTGGAAAAACTTAAGAATAAACTCGGCATAGGCGAAGACATTACAATCGGACAAACAGGATTTTTAAATGAAAAATCCTTGCGTTTCAAAAATGAACCGGTACGTCATAAACTACTTGATTTAATCGGCGATTTGGCTTTAATCGGCGTGCCGATAAAAGCTCAAATTTTAGCAGCGCGACCGGGTCACAAAGCAAACGTTGAATTCGCAAAAAAAATCAGAAAACTGTACCAGCAAAAAAAACTGGTAAAAAAATATCAGCATGTAAAAAAAGAAGGTATGGTTTTCGATGTAAACTCGATAATGAAGATACTTCCCCACCGCTACCCTTTCTTACTTGTTGATAAAATAATCCACTTGGAATTAGATAAGAAAGTTGTAGGCATAAAATCCGTTACGATAAACGAACCATTTTTCCAAGGTCATTTCCCCGGACAACCGATTATGCCCGGAGTATTAATAATTGAAGCTATGGCTCAGACCGGCGGTCTTTTGATGCTAAACAGTTATATCGATCCTTCCGAGAAACTTGTATACTTCATGGGAATTAACAAAGCGAAATTCCGCAAACCCGTTGTTCCAGGTGATCAATTGGTGCTTGAAGCCGAACTGATAAACAGAAAAAGCAAAGTTGTAGTAATGAAAGCCCAGGCATTTGTCGATAATAATCTTGTTGCCGAAGCCGAACTTACCGCTGCAATTGTCGACAGGGAAGATAAAAAAGAAGACAAAAAGAATGGTTGATATTCACCCGACAGCATTGGTAAGCCCGAAAGCAAAGCTCGACGATAATGTTAAGATCGGTCCCTTTGCCGTAATCGAAGATGACGTTGAAATCGGATACGGCACTTCGGTCGGTCCTCATGCGGTTATCTATAACGGTTCGCGACTCGGGAAAAACATAAACGTCTTTCAAGCCGCTTCCGTCGGTAATCTTCCCCAAGATTTGAAATTCGAAGGCGAAGATTCTTTGCTATTCGTGGGGGATAATACAACAATAAGGGAATTCGTTACCCTGCACCGAGGAACTAAAGAAACGGGTTATACTAAAGTAGGAAACAAGTGTTTATTAATGGCATACGCTCACGTTGCCCACGACTGCATCGTTGGCGATAATTGCATAATTGCGAATTCCGTACAGCTTGGCGGACACGTGGAAATAGACGATTGGGTAATAATCGGTGGGACTTCCGCTGTTCACCAATTTGTTAAAATCGGAAAACATGTAATGATAGGAGGCGGTTACAGAGTTGTTAACGATGTTCCCCCGTTTATTCTTGCCGCACACGAACCGCTACGCTACAACGGCTTGAACACCGTTGGATTACGCCGGCGGGGTTTCTCTAACGAAGACATTTATAAATTAAAAGAAGCCTACGCATTAATTTATAATCCCAAGCTTAATTATTCCCAAGCGTTGGAAGAATTAAGGAACAAATTCCCGGACGACGAAAATATTAAATCGGTAATTGAATTCATCGGTAACAGCAAACGCGGTATTATTAAAGGATGAAATGGCAGCTGTTGAATACCGGCTTCAACAACGGCTTATATAATATGCAAATCGATACAAGTTTGGTTTCATCCGTAAAATCCGGTGAAGCCTATCTGAGATTTTACCGTTGGCAACCTTACTGCATTTCCCTCGGGAAACATCAAGATTTTAATGATATAAATTTAAAGCTTGCAAAAGCGGACGGGATTGACGTCGTGAAAAGACCTACTGGCGGAAGGGCAATTTTACATTCCGAAGAACTTACTTATTCTGTTATTCTTCCCGCTTCCTCGGGATACTCTAGTGACCAGATTTATAATTTCATTTCCGCAGCGTTAATGAAGGGATTAATTTACTTTAATGCGGAATTTTCAAAAATAGAAACAGAAAACCTACAGCCAGATTTCAGAAAACTTTATAAACAACCGGAAAGTGTTTTGTGCTTTTCAAGCGCGGCGCGACACGAAATTAAATATAAAGGGAAAAAACTTATCGGAAGCGCACAGCGAAGAATGGCTAACGGAATACTTCAGCACGGTTCGATTCTTGTAGGACCTTCACATAAAAGTATTGTTAAATATCTGATGTTGAACGACGAGGAGCAAATTAAGCTAAGAAACGAAATCGATTCGAAAACTACCGAAATATCTACAATCCTCAATTCCGAAGTCGATTATGATCAACTCACCGAAGCATTAATCCAAGGGTTTTCCGAAATTTGGAATATAAATCACTTAACAAAAGCCGTTTGACCTTCTCGATTATTTTCAATAATTATGTTTATTTTTATAAGATAATTAATTTTATAAGTGGATGAACAATAAATTCAAATACATTTTGCTGTTATTATCCGTTTTGGCGGAAATTCTGTACGGCCAAAAAAGCATTTTCGAAATTCAATCGTACTTGCAAAACGTTCCTGTTTACGATATTTCGAGCGAGGGTAAAAACATTTGGTTTGCTACCAACGGTTACGGGATTTTTAAATATACACCCGCAACAAACAAATGGGAAAACTATTCCACGAATAACAAAAAATTAAAAATAGATTTTTTTTACTGTATCACATCAAACAAAGATTATGTTTGGGCTGGATCGACCGACGGATTATTCATACTGAATAAAAAAAGAAACCGGTGGAAAAGAAGGAAATTCGGTAAAGGCGGTCAGCTTGGGAATTGGATACGCACTTTGCAATACGATAAATACAGCAACGTTGTTTGGATAGGCAGATTTCAATACCTGACAGTTTATGATTTGAAAAGAAGAAAATACCGGGATATCGATTTGAAAGTTAAAGGGAACGAAAAAACAAATAACATTCGCAGCATTTTGGTCGAAGGCGACTCTGTTTTGTGGATTGGCACCGAAGGCGGACTACACCGTTTGTCTAAAAAAAGGATAGTTAAAGTCGATTCCACAAATACCTTTTACGATAATTCTCTAAATTACTTTAACGGCGAAGGGGACGAAGTGTCCGTTTCGGCAATTCTTTCGGAACGTAACTATTTATGGTTGGGAACGGACGAATTTATCACTCCGCAAAATCCTAACTTCAATTTGGGGGGACTGTTCAGATTCGATAAGGAAAACGAATGGATCAAACTGGACGAAAACAACGGACTGCAAGCAAACGGAATTTTTTCGCTTGCCAGAACCGGAAATACAATTTGGGTATCCACATACAAATTCGATCAAAACAAAAAAGAAGCTTCGGGAAGAGGTATCAGTTTGGTTAACAGAATAGACTTATCGGCTAAAAACGTAATTAACGAAAACTTGCCGAACAATATTTTCAAAATATTTTTCGACGGGAAATTTGTTTGGTTGGGAACGGAAAACGGGGTTTATAAAATTCCCGTAACAAATAAACTTGTTCCGGAATTCAAAGAGGATTAAATAATGTTAAATATTTCAAAAGATGAACTTCTAAACTTAAAGGATTCATTCCAAGGCAAGAAAATTGCGGTAATCGGAGATATGATGCTCGATGCTTATTTTTGGGGCGACGTAAAAAGAATTTCGCCCGAAGCTCCGGTGCCCGTGGTTGAAATAGAAAACGAATTTTTCAGGTTCGGCGGGGCTGCAAACGTTGCGTTGAATATTCTCAAACTCGGCGCAATCCCCTTTCCTCTCGGCGTTATAGGAAACGATCAATACGGTAAACTTTTTAACGAACTTTTATCGAAAGACGATATCACATCCGAAGGAATAATTGTTGACGAAACCCGTCCGACTACTATCAAGACAAGAGTAATTGCGGAAAATCAACATATTGTAAGAATCGACCGTGAAAATAAATCTTACGTTTCACCTGAAATCGAAAACAAAATCGTTTCCGTTTTGAAAAATGAGATAGATAATTTGGATGCGATAATTCTGCAAGATTACAACAAAGGCGTGCTTACAAAAAGACTGATTAACGAAATTATCCGGCTTGCAAACGGACACAACAAAATAATAACAGTAGATCCGAAGTTCGATAATTTCCTCGAATACAAAAACGTTACGGTCTTCAAACCGAATAAAAGAGAAACGGAAAACATATTCGGGATAAGGATACAATCCGAAGAAGACATTTTGAATGCGGGCGAACGGCTGTTAAAAAATCTCAACAGTAAATACGTTTTGCTTACTTTGGGTGAAGAAGGTGTTGCATTGTTCGAAAAAAATAATTCCGTTAAAAGAATACCCACAAAAGCAAGAAAAGTTGCCGATGTTTCCGGAGCCGGCGATACGGTAATTTCCACATTAACCGTTGCCCTTGCCGCAAACGCCGATGTTTATACTGCCGCATATCTTGCAAATTATGCCGGCGGTCTTGTTTGCGAGGAAGTAGGCATTGTGCCTATTGAATTAAACAAATTATTTAACACAATCGAAGAAAAAGTTTTATGAAAAATTTTATTACCGGTTTGGAAGAACTTATCGAAATAAGAGAACGGCTAAAAAAAGAAGGTAAAAAAGTTGTTTTTACAAACGGCTGTTTCGATATTATTCATGCGGGGCATGTGGATTATCTTACAAAAGCAAAATCGTTCGGCGATGTCCTAATTGTTGGCTTGAACAGTGACGAATCGGTAAAAAAAATTAAAGGCAAAAAAAGACCTATTATACCGGAACAAGAACGAGCTTTTATTCTGTATAATCTTAAACCGGTCGATTATGTAGTTTTATTCGATGAAGAAACACCGGCGGATCTAATCGGGAAATTGATTCCGGATTATTTGGTAAAAGGTTCCGATTGGGATATTGAAAACATTGTAGGCAGAGATATCGTTGAGCAAAACGGAGGTGAGGTGAAAACCATCGATTTCATTCACCGCCAATCCACCTCCAATATTATAAAAACAATTTTGGAAAAATACGCGTAAGCTTTGGAAGAAAAACAAAAAGATAAAGCAAAAAAATTCGAACGGTCTTTATTCCGTAAAATACTGAACGGAATTATAGCTTTGTTCGCAATACTGATTGTAATCATCTTGGTGTTTTTCGGATTTTCACAAACCAAATCTTTCCGGACATACCTCCGTTCCCAAATAATAGATAATGTTAACCAATCAATTAACGGCGAACTGGAAATCGGGAAAATCGACGGTTCGGTTCTTACTTCCCTTATTTTGCGGAACGTAAATCTCACAAACGATGCGGATACAATTTTTCAAGCGGAACGGATTGAAATTAAAAGCAGTCCTTTGCATTTATTGCTTAGAAAAATTTACATCCGGAAATTTGAAATAAAAAACGCCAAAGTATCTTTGCTGCAACATCAAAACGGATATTGGAATTACGAACTTTTGGGCGATACTTCGCAAGCAGATACTACGGTTTCACCCGAGAAGAAAGAAAAGGATTCAACGTTCCCTTTCGGAATTCAAATAAACAAACTGGATTTGAAAAACATTTCGTTTATCCGGAGGGCAAAAGAATATCCTTCGTCGGAAGTGCTGTACGATCATGTAAATATTGATAATTTAAACATCGACCACATATACTTAAGCGCAAAGCTCAAAGCCGATCTGAAAAAACAGTTTGCCGATCTTGATCTTTTCAACCTTTCAGGATATCCGAATTTCAGAATTTTTCATTTAAAAGAGCTTTCAGGTAAATTTTCATTTACCAAAAAGTTTGCTAAAATAAACGACTTCAAACTTGTGACCGACAGTTCGAACGTTAAACTCGACGCGAAACTTAACGGATTTAATTTATTCGGCAACTTAGACTTGGCGAAGTTTAACAATTACCCTCTCGATATTTCACTTAATGCGAAAAGATTTTATTTTGACGATCTCTCGACTTTCATAGACGCAACGAAAATACTAAAGGGAACCGTAGCCGTTGATTTCAAAGCCAAAGGAAAATTCGGGAACTTCGACGTAAAAAAACTTTCGGTTGATTATTTGAATACCCATCTTTTACTTTCAGGGAACGTAAAAAATCTGCACAAACCCGGAAAATTATTTTTCGATGTCCGGATTAAAGATTCGCAAATACTTCAAGACGATGTTCTCAAACTTTTACCGGAATTTTCGCTTCCGGAATTTTACGGTCTGGAATTAAACGGTTTGAATATGACTTTCAAAGGCGAACCGACAAGGTTCCACTCTGTTTTGGAAAGCAACGTCGGCACTGGATCGATTGATCTGGATGCTTACATGGATTTGCAAGCGAAAGAACCCGAATACGACGTAGAGTTTCGCACGAATCAACTGAACTTACTGCCGGTCGTCGGCACAACCACGGATTTAACCGGTTCGGGTAAAATAAAAGGGAAAAGCTTTACGCCTACAAAAATGGCAAGTAAAATCGAACTTCAACTTTTCGATTCGCATTATAATGTGTACAACATCGATACGCTGAACTTTTACACTACCGCAAATGCAAAGGTTTTAGACCTTAATCTTGAATCGCTGGTAAATAATTCCGAAGTTAACGTTAAAGGCGAATTGGATTTGCGTGATAAGCAAAATCCAGTTTACAATCTTACCGGCAACGCATTGAATTTGAATCTTGCTACATTCACAAAAGACTCGCTCGATGCTTCCAATTTAAATTTTACCTTTTCCGCAAAAGGCAAATCGTTGGATATCGATTCGATGAACGCTGCTTTTGTCGTCCGGCTCGATTCCTCCGAATACCGCGGTAAAAATATCGATGATACTGATATTAGTCTGAAGCTTGTGCATAATGCTTCCGGCCGCAAAATAGAACTTAATTCCGACTTGATAGATTTCCACATTGCCGGGGATTTTTCGCTTGAGAAAAGCATCGAGCTTTTGGCATACGAAAGCGACGCGATTTCGGAAATAATCAAAAACAAATTGAAGGAACTTAATCCCGCCAAATTTATTGTTCGCAAGCAAACCGCCGATACGCTCTACCACATTTCCCCGATAGCAAACGAAAATATAAATTTCGATTTCAACTTTGAATTTAAAGATTTGGAACTTTTAGCATTGTTCACCAATCTTGAAAAACTGGATATCGAAGGTAAAGGTTCGGGAAGCGTAAAAAACACAAGCAATAATTTTTCCGTATCGTCCAATTTTTATCTCGATTATTTTTTGAATAAAAACAACGGCAATGTGATTTACTTTTCCGATGCGGGAATTAAATTTCATTTCAGTCGTGATAATCAAACGCTTAAATTCGACAAATTATTCGGCTCGCTTTCCATCGAAGGAAAACATATTTACGCCGGCGCAGATTTGAAAAACGCGACCATTGATTTAATTTTTAACCAAAGCAAACTTTTCTACAGTCTTGCGGCGGAAGCTCAAGAAGAAATTTATGCCGAAGCCGAAGGCGAACTGTTAATGGAACCGGATGTTCAACGCATTTCCGTAGAAAATCTTTGGGTAAATTATAAAAATACGGATTGGGAAAACGAAGAAACATTTTACATAACAATTGCCGATTCATTCGTTTCTCTCGATAACATTGTTCTGGTTAACGATAACGCCAGCTTTTCGATTGACGGTAGAATGAACAACGACGGCACTCAAAATCTTTCTGTAAAACTTCAACGATTGCCGGGAAGGGTTTTCAGTAAATATATTTTTGAACACGACTATCAATATTTTGATTCCGACATTAATCTGTTAGCCGAAATTTCGGGAACTCCTTCAGAACCGTTAATCGATTTGAAGTATAACATGAAAGATATAACTTATCAAAATATCAATTTCGGCAGTCTCATTGCCAACTTAAATTATCATAACAAATTATTGAATCTAAATACATCATTTGTCGATTCGACCGGTAACTTCGAATCCCCTTTGTTTTTAATGCAAGGCTACGTTCCGGTTGACTTGCGTTTTACAAAAGTGGAGAACCGTTTTCCCGACAGCACGGAAATGAACATTCAAATTAATTCCGAAAATTTTAAGCTTGCGCCGTTCGAAAATCTGATTCCCCAGATAAAAAAACTGAAGGGGGAATTTTTAGCCGATGTTTCAATTCGCGGAACATTTGATGAACCGCAATTTTCCGGTTCCGCTAAACTGAAGAATTGCAACTTTACCGTTAAATCGACAAACTTAAATTACGGACTGAACAGTGAATTTAATTTCCACGACGAAGCTGTTGATCTGACAAACTTCATGTTGAAAAATACCGGTTTCTCCAAAAAATCCGGCAGACTGAAAGGCAACGGAGAAATTACATTTGATGGTTTTAAAGTCGATGAAATAAATATCTCCGCAGACGGGAATTTGGCATTGCTTAGCAACTATTCGAAAGGCGCAAACCCGGTTCTTTACGGCGATTTATTTGTGGAAACGGAAAATCCGCTTAAATATCTTTACAAAAACAACAAATCCTTCATTTCCGGAAAAATAAATATAGTTGACGCGGATATTGTGTATCTTTCCGGTCAAGTTAGTCAGAATTACTCGGATAGAAAAATTGTTTACAATTTTGTTGCCGACACTTCAAAATTAAAAAGGAATGAAATAGAATTCAGAAAAGCTTTGGAATCAACCGTTAAAACTTCCGGCGAAGAAAATGACGGCTCTTTGAATTTCGATTATGATTTAAGTTTCGATATAAAATCAATTGCAAAATTTAAGTTTATCTTTTCAAATGTTTTAAATCAAAAACTCAGCGTTGAAACAAGAGGAAGTTTAAAATTTGCCAGTGTTGACGGAATCCCGCGAACCCAAGGCGAATTAAAACTATTGCCCGGGTCAAAACTCGAATTCTTCAAACCTTTCGACGCAACGGGCTCAATACGTTTCGAAAGCGATATTGCCGATCCGTTTTTGGATATTGTGGCAACTTACATCGGGGAAATCGAAAAAGAAAATTCAACGGAAGAAGTTGCCGTAAAGTTAAAAATCAAAAGCGCCCTATCGAAATTAAAAGAAAACTTATCGAACGATCCTTCGATTTTTTCCATTTATGTCGGTCGTGAAAACATAGCCAACGAAACCCCCGATCCGCAATACGATGCATCGAACGCACTGCAATTTATTTTGTTCGGGCAACTTTCGTTGGATAAAAACTTAACGGCGAGCGAAAAGAGCAAACTTGCCGCTCTTGGCGAATCTGCGGCGTATGCTTTACTCGGTTCAACTCTCAGCTCTTTTGTCCACTCCGCCGTGGGTGATGTTATCAGCAATATTCAGCTAAAAAAATCCGGCGAGGTTATTTTCTCGGGAAGAATTCAAAATATAAAATACAGTTTCGGTGGCAATACACAATATTTTCAAATAGATAAAGCGGATATAAAAATCGAATATCTTTTCAATCCGAATTTTTTAATCAGACTCGAACAAAAAGACCCGGTTGTTGAAACGGCAACCGAAGAAAAAGTTCGGGAATTAGGTATCAAATACAGGTTTAGGTTTTAAATGAAAAAGAAATTAAAAAAATTCTTTGCTACAAACCCTTCGAGGGCTTACAAAGCAAAAACAATAGCTAAAAAATTAAATTTTACGGAACCTCACGAATATGAGGAACTCAAAGCATTTTTGCACGACCTTGTGCAAGAAGGATATCTGACGAGAGTCGGTAAACGGTTCAGGCTTAAAGAAATTACAAAACGGGTAACCGGCACACTTCAAATTTCCGCCGATAACAATTTCGGTTTTGTAATTCCGGACAATCCGAAAATAAAAGACATATTCATTGCGGAAAAACATCTTGGAACGGCCTTCGACGGCGATATTGTTGAAGTGCATCTATTTGCAAAAAGAAAAGGTAAAAACCCGGAAGGAGAAATAGTAAATATTATTAAACGTGCAAAAAACGAAATTACCGGAATTCTGCGGAAAACCGATTCGTTTTATTTTGTGGAGCCGGATAACAAAAAAATCTATCGCGATATTTATATTCCCCGCTCCAAATTAGGCGGTGCAAAAATCGGAGATAAAGTCGTGGTCTCCGGAATAAAATGGAACTCCCATCTTCTCAATCCCGAAGGGCAAATTATCGACGTTATCGGGAAAGCCGGAACATACGATACGGAAATGTATTCAATCGCAAAAGAGTTTGATCTTAGATATAAATTTCCCCCGAAAGTTCTGAGCGATGCCGCAAAAATACCGGTTGAGATTAATCCGGCGAAAATTAAGAACCGGCTTGATTTAAGAAAGAAAAACATTTTTACAATTGATCCGGAAACAGCTAAAGATTTCGACGATGCGGTATCGGTTGAATTTTTGAAAAACGGAAATTACTTAGTTGGTATCCATATCGCGGATGTAAGTCATTACGTTAGACCAGGCACATCGATTTTCAAAGAAGCTTATAAACGTTCAACCAGCGTTTATCTCGTCGGAAAAGTTATTCCGATGCTTCCGGAAAAACTGTCGAATCAAGTATGTTCATTGGTTCCGAACGAAGACCGGCTTACATATTCCGTAATAGTGGAAATGACACCTTCCGCTAAGCTCGTGAATTATCAAATAAGAAAAACCGTTATTAAAAGTAAGCGCAGATTTACTTACGAAGAAGTTCAAAAAATAATAGACAACCGGAAAGGAGAATTTAAAAAAGAAATTTTAACCCTTAACGAACTTGCGCAAACTTTAAGGAAGAAACGCGAAGCGAAAGGAAGTATCAACTTCGTAAAACCCGAAGTGGAATTTGTATTGAATAAAAAAGGTGATCCCATAGATGTTAAAATTAAAAAAATTCAAGAAAGTAATAATTTAATTGAAGAATTCATGTTGCTGGCAAACAGAATTGTGGCAAGGCACGTTAATTTAAACAAACGAAAACACAATTACCCGTTTGTTTACCGTATTCACGATTTACCCGACGAAGAAAAATTAGCCGAGTTTGCAAGTTTCGTTAAATCGCTTGGTTACTCTTTTACGCCCAATGCCGCTAACAGCTCGAAAGAAATGCAAAGGTTATTAAAACAAGTTAAGGGAACGCCCGAAGAAGCGGTAATTAACGAAGTGGCAATCCGCTCGATGGCAAAAGCCGTTTACTCGCCCGACAATATCGGGCATTATGGGCTCGGTTTCCGTTACTATACGCATTTCACTTCCCCGATAAGACGGTTCCCCGATTTGATTGTCCATCTTCAAATCTTTGAGTATATCGAGCACAATAAGAGAAAATTATTTAATTATCATCAGCTGGAAGAATATTGCGATCACGCTTCGGCACAAGAAAGAAGCGCAGTTAATGCCGAAAGACTTTCCGTAAAATTGAAACAAATGGAATTTTTAAGGAACAAACTTGGCGAGGAGTTTGTTGCTGTTATATCTGGCGTAACAAATTTCGGATTGTTCGTTGAGCTTGAGGACACATTAGCCGAAGGATTGGTAAGTATCCGCGATATGGATGACGACTTTTACATTTTCGACGAAAAAAATTATACTCTTTACGGTAAGCGAAAAGGTAAGAAATACAGACTTGGCGATAAGGTGAACGTAAAACTTATCAGAATTGATGAAGACAAACGGGAGATAGATTTTATACTTTCATAATTGGTAAAATATCTTTATTATAACTCAAAAATTTTTCACGGTTGGAATATGAAAATTCTTCGAATCGCAATTTTGTTTTTCTGCTTTTTATCCGTATCACTGGCTCAACAATTCGGGCAAAATAAAGTTCAGTATAAAGAGTTCGATTGGTATTATATTCAGACAAAACACTTCGATCTTTATTTTACTTCCCAAGGAAAAGATATTGCGGAATTTGCGGCTCACATCGCGGAAAAATCCCTTGCCGATATTGAGAACGTGTTGAATTACCAAATCAACAACCGTATTATTGTTATTGTTTATAACTCTCACAATGATTTTCAAGAAACAAATACTACTTTCGGATATTTGAGTCAAGGTGTCGGTGGTTTTACCGAACCTTTTAAGAACAGAGTTGTGCTTCCGTTCGAAGGTTCCTACAGAAAATTCAGACACGTCATTCATCATGAATTGGTTCATGCGGTAATGCGTGACTTTTTGTACGGCGGAACTTTGCAAAATATTATTTCCAAAGGAATAACCCTTGAATTACCGCAATGGTATCACGAGGGTATGGCGGAATATTTATCATCCGATTGGGAAACAAACTCCGATATGTTTATTGCCGATGCCATAATAAACGAATACTTACCCGATATCAACGGGCTTTACGGTTACTATGCCTACCGCGGCGGACAATCTTTGTTCAGATACATTGCTAAAACCTATGGCAGACAGAAGGTCGGTGAATTACTAGCACGCATTAAAGATGTCGGGAACCTAGTTGACGGTGTAAAATCTTCCATAGGTTTAACACTGGAAGAACTAAATGAACGGTGGAAAAAATCTTTAAAAAAACAATATTGGCCGGAAATCGAATACCGTTCCGATCCCGACGAATTTGCGAAGAGATTAACGGATCATAAAAAATCTTTCGGATTTTACAATACAAGTCCGGCAATTTCACCACAAGGCGATAAAATCGCATTTATTTCCGACCGCGATATTTATCTCGATGTTTACATAATGAACTCTTTCGACGGGAAAATTATTAAGCGTGTTGTGGAAAGCGGAAAATCTGCGGATTTCGAGGAATTAAACGTTCTATTCCCTTCTCTTACTTGGGCGCCCGATAATAAGCGAATAGCCCTTTCGGTTAAAAGCGAAGGTTACGACGTTATTTCCGTGATAGACGTTGAAGAAGACGAAACCGAATTTCTGCCATTTAAATTAGACGGAATCGAATCGGTTAGTTGGTCGCCTGACGGCAAAAAAATCGCTTTTCTCGGCAGTAACGCAAAACAATCGGATATTTACGTTTACGATTTCGATACAAAAAAATTAACAAATCTCACCGATGATATCTTCAGCGATTATCAACCGAGTTGGACGGCGGACAGTAAAAAAATTATTTTCTCTTCCGACCGGAAAGATTATTCAAAAGAAAACTTTCCCCAAGACGGTTATTCCATGACAACTTACGATTACAATCATTTGGATTTATACTTATTTGATGTTCAAACATCTGAAATTACAAGGTTAACCGATTGGGAACTAAGCGATGAAATTTCCGCTGTATCATCGCCCGACAGTAAAGAAATATTATTCGTATCAGACAAAAACGGAATTAACAATATTTATAAAAAAAGAATCGTTTTTGAACCCGGGGATACCGTTTCATCGCTTCTTGAATTAAAAGCCTACCCGCTGACGAATTCCATCAACGGTTTAAATCAACTATCGCTTGCGGCGGACGGGAAAAAACTCGTATTCACAACCCTATTCAAAGGCGGATATAATATCTTTCTTATCAATAATCCATTTGATATGAAACCGGTTGCCGACAGTTTAAAGCCTACCAAATTCATGGCATCTCTTTTATCCAGAGAGAAGCCTGTTGCGGAAGTTTTCGAATCCGACTCAATAAAATTTACCGATTCAACCAAAACGTTTAGCGCTATAGAAGAAACCGAAAAAGTTATTTCGGATTCTACTGTAGAAAAAACTTCCCCTCAAATTTTTACGGGGCAATACACAAAAAATACCGGTACAACCGATACAATATCCGGGAAATATTCAAGATATATTTTTGGCGGAGATAATGTAATAATAGATTCATCCAAACTTCGCTTAAATAAAGAAAGATTATTTAAAGAAAAATTGGACGAAAACGGAAACTACCTGGTAAACAAATACATTGTTAATTTTTCACCGGATTTAATTTACGCAAACGCCGGTTACAGTACGCTTTACGGATTGTTGGGAACTACCGTCCTCTCTTTCAGCGATGTTATGGGCGATCATATTTTAACGGGAGTTACCAGTTTACAAATCGATCTGAAAAACAGCGATTACGGTTTGGCTTACTATTATCTACCGAAGAAAATCGATTGGGGAATTGAAGCTTATCATACCGCGCGGTTTGTTTATTTATCCAACGGTTTATTTTCAAATCTTTATAGATTTAGAAACTTTGGTGGAGTTATCTCCGCAAGAATACCAATGAACCGTTTTTACAGAATAGATGCGGGAATTAGTCTTCAACGGGTTTCATCGGAAAATCTCGATAATATTTTCGTCCCGATTGATAAATCCACATACTTAATTCCTTCATTAAGCTTTGTTCACGATAATACACTTTGGGGTTATACTTCACCCATTGAAGGTGTAAGATACAATTTTACGGTATTCGGTAATGCCGCATTTTTCAATAAAAACCAAGCTTTTTATTCTGTTGTTTGGGATTACAGAAGATATTTCAGATTCTGGTTCGATAATTCATTCGCTTTCCGTTTTTCCGGCGGTTATTCGGGAGGCGGAAATCCGCAAAGATTTTTCATCGGGGGAACCGAAAGTTGGTTAAACAGGGAATTTGCAACGGGACAAATACCGGTTAGAACCGCCGCCGATTTTGCGTTTCTTACTCCGGCGCTGCCGCTCAGAGGTTACAGATACGCCGAACGCATAGGGACAAAATACGCACTGCTAAACCTCGAATTACGCATGCCTTTAATCAGATATTTATTAACCGGACCCATTCCTCTGCTCTTCAGAAATATTTTGGGGACTGCATTTATCGATGTCGGTTCGGCATGGGATGATACAAAAAAACTTAAATTCGTCGGAAGAGATGAATTCGGGAAATGGGAAACAAAAGACCTTTTCATCGGAACCGGTTTCGGTGCAAGAGTCTTCTTTTTATTTTTATGGAGATTCGATGTTGCTTGGTCTTACGACCTCAAAAACTTTTCCGTTCCGAAATATTATATTTCAATAGGGCTGGATTTTTAGAAGGAAACGGACTAAGCCGATTCCTTCTTGCTGTTTCCGGAAACTTTTGGCGACTCGGTTGAAGAAGATTTATCGCTCGATTTATTATTAGATGTTACCGAAGAAGAATTAGAGTTTTTATAATCAGTTAAATAAAATCCGCTACCCTTAAAAACTAATCCGGCACCGTTGCTTATTAATCTTTTAACTTTTCCGCCGCATTTCGGACAAGTTTCCAACGGAGCATCGCTCATTTTTTGAAATTCTTCAAATAAATAACCACATTCCAAACACTTATATTCATACGTAGGCATACAGACCTCCTGAAAATTTATGACCACAAATTTAATTATTTGCGGACGAAAAAGAAATAATAATATTATTATCGTTATTTTATTATCTTTAGTTAAAAAATGTTCCGGTTTTTTAATGAAACAATTCAACTTAATAAAAATTATTGTAATTTCACTTTTACTTTCCGGTTGCCTCAATTATGAGCAAATAACAACAATAAAAACCGACGATTCGGGTAAAATGTTTATTCATTATTGGATGAAATTTTATTCCGGTCAAGATTCAATTTTGGTTAATCAGCTTGGTATATTTAACGAAGACTCTCTAAAGTCACAGTTTTCCGCCCCATTCACAAAGATTAAAAACATTTCGGTTTTCAACGATTACACTGACAGCACAATTCATGCTCAAATAGAATTTGAGTTTACTAAATTCGATTCTTTAAATTTTCTTAAACCGTTTCGCAATAACGAATTATCGATTAAAAAAGGTCCGGAAAACACTAAAATTTTCTCTCAATTCATTCCACCGTTTGCAACGGGATTTGGATTCGAACCGCAAAATTACAAATTAAAGTACGTTTACTATTTACCGGGCGATATAATCAAACACAACGCGAACGAAAAATCGAACAATAAATTAACGTGGGAATTCAGCCTTGAAGATATCGGAACCGGGAAAACAATCACCGCCACTTACATTCCTTTTAAATTGAAAGAAACCCCGTTAATAATTTATATAATTGCATTCATTGTTTTGATTATAGTTATATCGTTTTTATTTAAGAAAAGAGTCGACTAAAAAAATAAATTTCCCCCAAGGGAAAATTCGCCATAACTGTTTTTGTTTATTTGACTTAGCAAAACGAATTATTTATATTTGCAGATTGTGAATTTTTGAACGATTAGGAATTTAAAATAAGTTTCCGATGGAAGATCAACCGCGTATTTTTTCCGGAAGCTCGAATCCGGAATTGACCAAGAAAATAGTGGATTATCTCAAGTTACCGTTAGGTAATATTGAGTCCAAACATTTTAGCGACGGTGAAATCTGGATTAAATTCAAAGAGAATATTCGCGGCGGAGATGTTTTCATTGTACAATCAACACACCCGCCCGCAGATAATTTGATGGAATTATTGATTATGCTCGATGCGGCAAAACGTTCTTCCGCAAGAAGAGTTACTGCCGTAATTCCATATTTCGGTTATGCGCGGCAAGACAGAAAAGATCAACCGCGCGTTGCAATTTCGGCTAAACTTGTTGCCAATTTAATTACGGTTGCCGGCGCCGACAGAGTGATTGCAATGGATTTACATGCGGCACAAATACAAGGGTTTTTCGATATTCCTTCGGATCATTTGTATGCTTCGCCGGTATTTACAAGTTTATGGAAAGGCAAAGCCGATAATCTTGTGGTGGTTTCTCCCGATGTCGGCGGTATTAAATTAGCAAGATCTTATTCAAAAAGAATTGGAGCGAAATTAGTAGTAATCGATAAACGAAGACCGAAACCAAACGAAACGGAAGTCATGCACATTATCGGTGATGTGGAAGGGAAAGACGTATTGATTGTAGACGATATTATCGATACCGGCGGAACTTTTGTTTCGGCTATAGAAGCATTGAAAAAACGCGGTGCAAAAAAAATCTACGGCGCTGTTACGCACGCAGTACTTTCGGGTAAAGCGATAGATAAAATTGAAAATTCGGCAATTGAGAAATTGTATGTCACTGACAGCATTCCGCTTCACAGGGAATCGGAAAAAATAGTTGTACGTACCGCCTCGGTTTTATTAGCAGAGGCAATTTTGAGAACCCATAACAATGAATCAATCAGCTCTTTATTTGATGTTGACAAAAGTTAAATAATAATATTAATGGAGTAATACAAAAATGGCAGAGATTAAGCTTAATGCAAAATCGAGAGAAATTTCCACAAAAGGGAAAATAAACGAGTTACGAAGACAAGGTTTCGTACCGGGAGTTTTCTATATTAAAAACGAAGAACCGATTTATTTTTATGTTTCCGAATCGAGTCTGAGACCTTTGGTTTATACTACCGAAATGCACTTGGTAGATTTGGTAATCGACGATAACAAAAATTATAAATCGATCGTAAAAGACGTTCAATTCGATCCGGTAACTGATAAAATGATCCACGTGGATTTACAAGGTATAACCGTCGGGCAAGCAATTGAAGTACAAGTGCCGATTTTGTTAACAGGTCAAGCAATCGGTATTAAAGAAGGCGGAAGATTGCAACAGGTTATCCACAAATTGGATATTGAATGTTTACCAAAAGATATCCCCGAGCAGCTTGAAGTAGATATATCTAACTTAAAAATCGGCGATAACTTGCTGGTGAAAGACTTATCATACGATAACATTAAAATTTTAACGGAAGAAGATGCGGTAATAGTAACCATACTTGCACCTAAGGGAACCGAAGAAGAAGAGGAAGCAGCCGCAGAATTAGGCGAAGAAGCACCAGCGGAACCAGAGGTAATTTCTAAAGGTAAATCCGAAGAAGAAGACCAAGGTTAAACCGGAAATTGAGAGTGATTTTTGGCATAGGCAACCCTGGCGAAAAATATAAATTTACCAGACATAATATTGGTTTCATCATTATCGACTACTTTGCTAAAAAACATAACCTAGAATTTAAACCGTCTAAATTCGATTTTTACTATGCGGAAGGAATTTTGGATTCCTTCCGCTATTTTCTGATTAAGCCCACAACCTTTGTTAACAATAGCGGAATTGCCGCAAAAGACATAATAGAAAATTACAAAGTAAATTTATCCGATTTCCTTGTTGTTACAGATGACGTTAATCTTGAACCCGGTAAAATAAGAATTCGAAATGCTGGTGGGGACGGCGGGCATAATGGAATTGCGTCTATAATTTATCACCTCGAAACCGATAAATTTCCGAGATTACGCTTCGGTATAGGTGCTGATTTCGATAAAGGAGAATTAGCCGATTATGTTCTAAGTCGCTTCGACGAAAAAACTTTTAATACAATTGAACCCAACATAAAATTTGCCGCCGAACTATTAGAAGAATTCATTATCGGCGGGACGAAGGGCATGCTGGATTTTTACAGCAAAAGCTTAATTAGTTAATGTAATCAATATATAATGAAAATAATAAAAGGGTAAAATATGGAATCACTTATTTACGCTATTCCTTTTTTTGGTATTGCTGCTTTGCTATATTCTTTTTTTAAGAATATATGGATTTCTAAGCAAGAACCCGGCACCGAAAAAATGGTTACAATTTCCAACCATATTAAAGAAGGTGCTATCGCTTTTCTGAAAACCGAATATAAAGTTCTGGTAATATTTGTAATAGCTGTAGCTCTTCTTCTCGGTTTTGCTAATGCCGGTAGAGAAGATTCATCTTGGTTAATTGCAATTTCTTTCATTGTCGGTGCGTTTAGTTCGGCGCTTGCAGGTTATTTGGGAATGATTGCCGCAACAAAAGCTAACGTTAGAACAACCAATGCAGCCAGAAAAGGTTTGGGACCAGCTTTGGAAATTGCTTTTTCAGGCGGCTCTATAATGGGAATGAACGTTGTCGGTTTAGGTATTTTCGGACTCGGAACATTGTTTTTAATATATTCAAATCAAAATTGGGACTTGGCAAAAGTAATTAATGTTCTTTCCGGTTTTTCCCTCGGAGCTTCTTCCATAGCTCTCTTTGCCAGAGTTGGCGGTGGAATTTATACGAAAGCCGCTGACGTTGGAGCCGATCTTGCAGGCAAAGTTTACGAAGGTATTCCGGAAGATGATCCCAGAAACCCCGCAACTATTGCTGATAACGTTGGCGATAATGTTGGCGACGTTGCCGGTATGGGCGCAGATTTGTTTGAATCTTACGTTGGAGCTACAATCGGCGCAATGGTTTTAGGTGCGGTTTTTACCGAAGTATTCCCCCAAGGAGAAAGTTTAGCCGGCGTTTTATTACCATTAACCTTAGCCGGTGTGGGAATTTTACTCTCAATTCTCGGAACTTTTTTTGTAAAAGTAAAAGAAGGCGGTAATCCGCAAAAAGCTTTGAACACCGGCGAATTTGTTACCGCTGCACTGATGTTGGTTGCATCCTATTTTATAATAAATGCAATGCTTCCTGCCGAATGGTCTTTGGACGGATTTAATTATACCGCAAACGGTGTATTTTTTGCAACAATCATTGGATTAATTGCGGGCGTTTTAATAGGATTGATTACCGAATATTATACGGGAACAGAATATAAATCCGTTAGAAATATTGCCGAACAATCGGTAACCGGTGCGGCAACAAATATTATTGCCGGTTTAAGCGTTGGGATGTTATCGACTGCATTACCCATCTTGATAATTGCTGCAAGTATAATTGGTGCATACGAATTTGCCAATCTTTACGGAATAGCAATTGCTGCGCTTGGAATGCTTTCCACCACCGGAATCCAGTTGGCTGTAGATGCTTACGGTCCGATTTCCGATAATGCCGGCGGAATTGCGGAAATGTCTGAACTTCCCAGCGAAGTCAGAGGAAGAACGGATAAACTCGATGCTGTTGGTAATACAACCGCTGCAATAGGCAAAGGTTTTGCAATAGGCTCAGCAGCCTTAACTGCATTGGCGCTTTTTTCCGCCTTTATGCATCAAGCTAAGATTGATACGATTGATATATCCAAACCGATAATTATGGGCGGATTGTTTATTGGAGCTATGTTGCCTTTCCTTTTCTCTTCAATGGCAATGAGTGCGGTAGGTCGCGCAGCTAAAAAAATGATTCTTGAAGTCGGAAGACAATTCAGAGAAATTCCCGGTCTGAGAGAAGGAAAAGCAGAAGCAGAATATGCAAAGTGTGTTCAAATTTCCACGCAAGCTGCAATTAAAGAAATGATTTTACCGGGAGTTATGGCAGTGGTTGTACCCGTGGTTGTAGGATTTTTAAGCAAAGAAATGTTAGCCGGATTGCTTGCGGGGGTAACCGCCAGCGGCGTTTTAATGGCTATCTTTCAAGCGAATGCCGGCGGTGCATGGGATAATGCAAAAAAATTAATCGAAGGTGGAATTGATATAGACGGGAAAAGATACGAAAAAGGTTCCGATGCGCATAAAGCTGCGGTTGTTGGTGATACGGTGGGAGATCCGTTTAAAGATACTTCCGGTCCTTCGTTAAACATTTTAATAAAACTCTTATCGGTGGTATCTTTTGTTATTGCACCATTGATAAGATAAGGTTATATTTGTAAATTAATATTTTATAAACCCTGCTTTTCTAATTAAAACGATAATTTAGAAAGGCCAAAGACCAAAGGGAGGTTCATTTATGAAAGAAAATCACTATGAGAGTGTTATAATTGTTAATGCCGCTCTCGAAGACACACAAATTGAAAATACGATTAAAAAAATCGAAGACTTCATAACAAACAATGGCGGTAAAATTATCGACATTGACAAATGGGGCAGAAAACGCCTCGCCTATCCAATTAAAAAATCCAAAAGCGGTTATTATGTAATTTATAGATTTACCGCTCCTGCCGATATGATTAAGAAATTGGAGCGAATTTATAAATTGGATGAAACAATTTACCGTTTTCTTACTATAAAGCTAACGAAAAAAGATTTAGAGCATCTTAACAAGAAGTTGCAAGAAAAAAGTGCAAAGGAAGCCGAAGCAACAGAGCCCGCTTCCGAACCTGCAACTGAAGAAACTGTTGTTACCGAAGAACAATCGGAATAATAAATTTGTAATGTATAAATATCAATTAGATATGTATGGAGGTAAGTGATGGCTGATTTGAAAATGCCTGAATTAAATTCTGTAATTATTGCTGGTAATTTAACTAAAGATCCCGTTTTTCGTGAAACTACAAACAAAACTCCGGTGGTCAACTTTCACATTGCGGCTAACAGACGTTACAAAGATAGTCAGAACCAATGGCAAGAAGATGTTTGTTACGTCGGAGTAGTTGCATGGAACAAACTTGCCGAAAGTTGCAAAGACAGACTAAAAAAAGGAAGCGCTGTTTTAGTCGACGGCGAATTACAAAGTAGAACTTTTAAAACCGACGACGGCAGAAACAGAACCATCGTTGAAATTAAAGCAAAAAGAATTCAATTTTTAAATAAAATCAATAAATCCGCTGAAGAAACTACGGAAAGCGAACCAGAGACCGATGTAGCAGTTGACGAGGACGCTGTTGAAGAAACCGAAAATACCGATTTCACAGATAACTCATTCGATAAATTTTTGAGCGATGAAGAATCCGATTTGCTTAGCGGAGATAATTAATTTTGAGGAGTAAAATGAAAACAAAAAAAATAAGAAGAGTTATTACTGATTATATCGACTATAAAGATGCAAAAAAGTTGCAAAAATTTGTATCCGACCAAGGGAAAATAATTCCCAGACGAATTACCGGATTAAGTGCAAAGCAACACAGAGAAGTGGTTAGAGCAATTAAAAGAGCCAGACAAATTGCAATTATGCCGTTTGTGTCTGAGTCAGTTAAGTAAAGGAGAATACCAGAATGAAAGTAATTTTAAGAAAAAACTTTGAGCAACTTGGGCGTGTGGGAGATATCGTTGAGGTGAAAGACGGATACGCACGTAATTATTTACTCCCCCGCCAAATTGCATACATCGCAACCAAAGGAAATATTCGCGCTCTGGAAGAAGAGAAACAACAAATTGAAAAGATAGAAGCGAAACTCTTGGAAAACGCTAAGAAAATTGCAGATGAATTGGCGAATGTTTCCATTACAATTCCCGTTAAAGTCGGCGAAGAAGACAAAATATTCGGTTCGGTTACATCTCAAATGATTGCCGATGCACTAAAAGAAAAAAACTACGATATCGATAAAAGAAAAATAGAGATTAAAGAACCGATTAAAGCACTCGGTATCTACGATATCAATATCAAACTGCATCCCGAAGTAACCGCGACGGTTAAAACTTGGATTGTTCGCGAGTAGGTTTTCCGACAAAGCTGTTCCCCAAAAAGGAACAGCTTTTTTTATTTATTCCCCTCAACACGAAGAAAAACCGCAAATTCTAACTTTGCGTTTTAAGCGGTTATAGCCTTTAATTTTCTTGCTTATTTTAACGTTCCAACCCCTAATAAAATTGAATTTTTTTCATTTTCTGTCTATATTAGAAGTCTTATTTTAAATTAAACGGCTAATAAATAACTAAATTTTCGAGAAGGTAATGAAAGAATTAAGATTTAGAATTTTCGTTATAATTGCTGCTTTTGCATTGAGTATTTACCTGCTCTATCCTACTTACAAGGATTATCAATACAACCAACAAATTCAAAAAACTTTAGAATCGATTAAAGACAGTTTATTACAAAAAAATCCCTCGATTTCAAAAGACGAACTCAACCAAATTTTAACTCTGAAAGAAGATAGCTTACGCGCTTCCAATCCGGATATTAGAAAAGCCCGGGAAAACCGGATAAAACTCGGTTTGGATTTACAAGGCGGTATGTATCTCGTTATGGAAGTTAATACGGTAAAACTTTTGGAGAGATTGGCAAAAGATCCCGATGCAACTTTTAAGCAAGTATTAAAGGAAGCTGAGAAGGAAGCAAAAATTTCAAACGAAGAAGTGGTAAAAATTCTTGCTCGTAAGCTAAAAGAAAAAAACATACGCTTAAGCCGGTACTTCGGAACCATACGACAGGAAGACGATGAAATTATAAATGATTTGTTAGAACAAGAAAAAGACGCCGTTACAAGGGCAATAGAAATTATCAGAAACCGTGTCGATCAATACGGTGTTTCCGAACCGAGTATTCAACAACAAGGCGCTAGAAGAATAATTGTCGAACTTCCCGGTGTTTCTAAAAAAGAAGAAGCTAAAAGTCTTCTTCAAGGCAGAGCATTGCTTGAATTTAAATTGGTTAAAGAACCCAACTTTGCATTTCCTATTTTAAATAAGATTGATGAAATTCTCGCTAAAAAATTTAATACAGATTCCACAGCAACGGAACAAGATTCAACTGCCGACGAGCAATTGACCGAAGAGGAATTTGCTAAGAAACATCCTTTCTTTGCGATAGCACGTTTAATTTCACAAAATTCGGCGGACCTTATTGTAAAAGAAAGCGATAAAAATAAGGTGATGAGCTATCTCAATATGCCGGAAGTGAAAAAAGTAATTCCCGATAACGTGGAATTTCTCTTTTCCGCTAAACCACAGTTTGTTCAAGACGGCGTAAAATATTTCAGACTGTACATGGTTAACAAACAACCGGAATTAACCGGGAATGTAATTGTTGATGCTAATGCTACGATTAATCCGCAGACTACCGCTCCGATGGTAACCATGGATATGAATCCCGAAGGCGCGCGTGAATGGGCAAGGATAACCGGCGCAAACATTGGGAAACGTTGTGCTATTGTTTTGGATAATTATGTTTATACCGCTCCGGTTATTCAAAATAAAATCCCTTCCGGACGTTCGCAAATTACCGGAATGGAAGATTTGGAAGAAGCCAAACTTGTTTCCATCGTTCTTAAGGCAGGTGCGCTTCCGGCGCCAATAGATATAATCGAAGAAAGAACCGTAGGTCCTTCACTCGGACAAGATTCAATTTCACAAGGGTTTAACTCCACAATAATCGGTTTCTTGTTAGTTGCTTTGTTCATGATTCTTTATTACAAAACATCCGGTGCATTTGCCGATCTTGCGCTACTTGCAACGGTTGTTTTCATTTTGGGGGTTTTGGCAGGATTTAAGGCAACTCTGACTTTGCCGGGTATTGCGGGTATCATTCTTACTATTGGTATGGCGGTTGACGCAAACGTGCTTATCTTCGAAAGAATCCGCGAAGAAATGGCTACGGGAAAAACAATAAAAGCAGCTGTAGACAGCGGTTTCGCTAATTCGTACTCCGCAATCTTCGATTCGAATATCACTACTTTCTTTACCGCAATAATACTTTATCAATTCGGTAGCGGTCCAATTCAAGGGTTTGCGTTAACTTTAATGATTGGTATTGTATCGAGTTTATTCTCTGCACTCGTTATTACCAAAATATTGTTTGAATACATGATTTACAAAGGGAAAAAAATTAACGTCGGTTACCGTAAAAGAATATTTGGTAGTACAAATATCGACTTTCTCGGGAAACGTAAAATTGCTTACGCTATTTCCGGCGCTTTAATCATTCTCGGAATTATTAGTTTGTTTGTAAGAGGCGTTGAACTAGGAATTGATTTCAAAGGAGGTTCCGAGGTTGCTTTGCAATTTGAGAAACCTATAGACATCTCAGATATACGTTCCAAACTAAATACATTGGGACTCGGGAATATCGAAGTGAAAACTTTCGGAAGCGAGCAAGGTGTTTTGATAAGGACTGAGCTACAAGAAATTCCAAAAGAAATTATGCCGAAAATTCTTTCAACATTGAATAACGCGCTAAAAGAAGTCGCGCCTGAAGTTAATGCCGAAATTGTGGATTCTGCAGCCAATAAAATAGTTTATCAATTCCCCGATCCTAAAACCGCCACAACGGTTGCGGAAAAATTGACCGAAAAAGGATTTGCAGCCGCTAAGGTTTCCGAAGATCCGAATGAAAATAAAGTTGTTGTAAGACTCAGTATTGCAAATTGGATTGAAGAAAATCTACAACAGGAATATGCGGACAATCCGTTCAAAATGTTGAAAGAAGAAAAGGTTGGACCTAAAATCGGGAAAGAGTTAAAGCAAGACGCCATTATTTCTGTCGTTCTTGCCTTAATTGTTATTTTGATTTATCTCGGTTTCAGATTTAAGTTTGCATTTGCAAACGGCGCGGTTATCGCATTGTTCCACGACGTGATGATTACACTTGGAGTTTTCTCTTTATTATATGGCGTAATTCCGTTCTTAAATCTTGAAATTTCCATAAGCGTTGTTGCCGCTTTCTTAACTTTGGTCGGTTACTCCATTAACGATACGGTTGTGGTTTACGACAGAATTAGGGAAGAACTAAAAATTCATAAAACCAAACCGTTAGAAGAAAATATGAACAATGCTATAAATAAAGTATTGAGCAGAACAATTGTAACCAGTTTAACTACTATTCTGGTTGTGTTTGTACTGTTAGTGTTCGGCGGTGAAGTATTGAGAGGTTTTGCGTTTACTTTGTTCTTCGGAATCATTGTTGGTACTTATTCTTCAATATTTATAGCAAGCTCGTTTGTTTTAGATTACACAAAGAAACGCGGCTCAAAAATTCAATTTTAATTATCCAAAAGTTAAAGATATTGCTATAAAAAACTGGGCGGTGTAATAACTGCCCAGTATAAACATTTCCGCAAATTTTATTTTACTCCTGAATTTGTTCAATGCCAAAACCGAGTCGGAAAGGATAAATAAAATTGCACCGGATGCTATAAAAACACTGCGCGAATTCCCGTGAACCAAATAATTATTTACTGCTATCCAGACCATTACGGAAGCTACGACAATATAAATTAAAACCGGTATTTTATATTTCCCCACTCCCCTTTTAATTAAGAAATAAATAAAAAACGAAAAAAGCAAAACCGGTATCAAGCTTGGCACGTTCAAGTTGCCTTTGGGTAAAAATGCAGTTATGTAAAGGAAATGGGTAATCAAAAATGCCGATAATCCGTGAACAAAATATTTTTCTTCGTAAAGCAAAAAAACATCACCGAGCAGTGAGAAAATTAATCCGCACAAAATTAACGTAAAATAAACGGGATTACTTCCCTTAAAAAAAATGACCGCGAAGACAATTATCAGTATTGTTGTTAACGGTTTGAAGATGATAAAAATTTTAGGAGCTTTATTTTTCGCTAAAATTGTGATAACGGCAGATAGAAATATCGCGAGCGTAAAATAGAACATTGTTAACCTAATTGCGGAGAAGGATTAATAAAACTGTCCGTCTTTGTTTTTAACCGCTCATTAATTTCCTTTGTGATACGCACAACAACCAAAGTAATATCATCGCTCTGTTCCCGTCCGTTTTGAAATTTGTTTACACTTTCGGTGATTTTCTGTAAAATTCTTTTTGCATCAAGTGTATTATTTTGAAGAATAACTTTTTCCAACCGTTCGGCTCCGTAAAACTGATTCATATTATTCATGGCTTCTTCAATTCCATCTGTTGTAAACACAAATAAATCGCCGGGCGCCAAGTGAATTTCAATTTCTTCAAGAGTGTTTTGGAACAAATCTCCGCTTTCCAAACCCAACCCCATTCCTTTGGGGACAAAAGATTTTACCGTATTATCTCTTACTAATTTTACCGGTGTGTGCCCTGCCCTTGCAATTTTAACTATTTTCTCGCTTGTTTCAAAAAGCGCCAAGGTTGCGGTGATAAACCATTGCTTATCCAAACTTTCGAAAATATTTTTATTTAGTTCGGTTAAAATATCTCTCGGGGATTTATCTTCCGTACAATACAATCTAATCATTGTTTGTAATTTAGACATGTAAAACGATGCGGAAAGTCCTTTACCCGAAACATCGGCAACAACCACAAATATTTTGGTGGGTGAAATTTTAATTAAATCATAATAATCTCCGCCCACGTGCATTGCGGGTTGCATAAATCCGGCAATATCCAAACCATGAATAAAAGGAATCTCTTGCGGTAAAAGTTGTTGTTGGATTTTTTTCGCAACAATTAAATCCCTTTCAAGTTTAATTTTTTCAGTTTCGGCTTGGTAAAGTCGTGCATTTTCTATTGATATCGCCGTTTGATTTGCTGCCGCAACCAGCAATTCCAAATCTTTGCCGGCAAATTGTGCTCCGGAATGTTTTAATCCGAAAAGCAGCATGCCGTTAACGGTTGATTTGCTTACAAGCGGAATTACTATATAAATTCCTTCGCTCATTAATCTTTCGGCAACAGCGGGAAAAACTTCCGTAAATTCCGACCTTTCGAAAGCGGGATATTGATTGGAACCGTTTTTTTGTTTTAAGTGCTTTAATAAATTATTTATATCGCAGTCAAAATTTAATTTACCGTTAACGAATCCGAAGTTCCTTACCAATCTGCAGTTTTGGGAATTCTTATCTTTTAATACAATACCGAATTTTTCAAGTTTTAACGAATCGACAAATGTATCCAATACAGAATCGAGTATATTTTCCAATCCTACAATTGTAGAAATATTATTCGAAAACTCAAGTAATACTTTTCTGTAAGCAAATTGTTCGGGGTAAAAACGCCTTGTGATAATTTCTTGAAACCGGTCTTTCGTTGATTGAAAAACTATTGAGAAAATAATAAAGATTAGAGCCGCAATTAATCCTTGATATTCCGTTGCAATTGCCTGACTTATTTTCTGCCCAAGAATATAAATAGTTAAAAAGTAAATTCCGGCAAGCGAAACCGTAGCCGTTCCGTACATTAACGTATTTTTTACAACATCGGAAACATCCATTAACGAATACTTGAATATAGAATAACCGAAAGCAATGGGTAACGCAACAATTAAAATTATCGGCATGAAATATTCGGGAGAATTGAAAATCGATCCGGCTAAAACCCGTGCGAGTGTATTCACATAAATTATTGATAACAGAGCTATTCCGTAACTAACAAGAATTACAAATACCGGATTTCTTTTCTTTTCATCTTTAAGTCTTACGTAATGAATGAATAACGAGACGAATCCTATTATAAAACTTAGTCCGAATAAAACATTGTAAAAAATGATTAAATACATATTTAACCGGAACGGAGATTTCGCACCGTAGACATAAAAAATCTTAAACAAAATCATTCCGGCAGTAAGTATTGTGGGAATAACAAACAGAATGGTTTTGGTAGATTTTCTTTCTGCAAACTTAAACGATTGGGGGAAAACCCAAAAGAAATAAATGTACACAAATGGTAATACAATCGCAGCTATCGAATATATAATATCTATAATTACAAGAAGCCATTTGATTTGCCAAACCGGATTTACGGAAGGAGTACCGGAAACAAGCACCCACATTGAGTTTAATATAAGAAGAGCTCCTATTGAAAAAAACAGTTGCTGTGTTCTACCGTTCGGTTTAGATGAGATAACAATGTAACCAACTATCAGCCAGAAAAGAGAGAGTAAAACAATGCTTAAGGCACCAAAGTTGATGAGCTTTTTAATCTTAACTTTTGTTTCAATGATTTTACCATTATGCACAATTTTATAAACAGCCGAATCCCCTTGTGCAAGCCGGTCTATTGCTTTTGACGCGGTGAATAAACTATTAATTTTTTCACCGTTTATTTCCAGCAATTGATCGCCGTCTCTAATTCCCGCTTGCCAGGCAACTCCGTTTTCTTTTACCAAGTCGAAAACGAAGATAGTGCTGTCGGGTGTAATTTGTTTCGGCACCCACAAGCATTCGTCGTTAGAACGCGGAGTTACTTCAAAAATAAAGTAAAGATTGATTAACGAAATAACGGTTAAAAAAATCGTTAGCGGGAATAAAACTTTGTTTCTATATTTAATGAATTTTTCGCTCATTCTTTTATCTTAAACACGCAACATGTAATATCATCGGATTGCTCGGCGCCCGAAGTATGTTCTGAAACGTCTTTTATTATTTCATCTAAAATTTTTTGCGCCGGATATTTGCTTTTTTCAAGAACCAATTTCTGCAATCTTTCTTCCGTGTATTCGTTTTTATCTGTATCCATTGCTTCGGTAATGCCGTCCGTGTACATTACTATAACATCGTCACGTTTAAGTTGAATCATTTCAAATTCATAATCTATTACGGTTGTCATAACCCCTAAAATCATTCCGCCGGTTTTTAGTTTTATTATATTTCCGTCTCTTACAAGCAGCGGCGGATTATGTCCGGCATTAACGTATGTGAAAGTCAATTTTTCAGTATCCAGAATTCCCCAAAAGAAAGTTATAAAACTTCCCATCGTAGTATTTTCCGACACCAAATCATTTATAAGATTAGACGCTTCAACAAGCGGAATGTTTTGCTTAAGAATTGCTTTCAAAAATGCCTGCAGATTTGCCATTAACAATGCCGCTTGTACTCCTTTTCCCGCAACATCCGCAATCGCAACCAACAAACGGTTTTCGTCAAGTTTAATTACATCGTAGTAATCGCCGCCGACTTGTTTAGCGGTTTTATTGTATGCGGCAATTTCCACTTTCTCAAATTCAGGCAGTTTTTTCGGCAACAGATTCTTTTGTATTGTTCTAGCCAATTCCAAATCTTTTTCAAGCTTTTGTTTTTCCAAAGCTTCCTTGAACAGTCTGCTGTTTTCTATCGAAATGATAGCGAGACTTGCTACGGACGAAATATATTCAAGATCGGATTGAGTGAAATCTTTGCCGGTTAATCTTTTGCCCAGAATAATATATCCGCGTACTTCATTTTTGATTGTCATCGGTACCGCAAGAACAAATCCCGCATCCGATAGTCCGGGTAAATTCTTTCTAAATTCTTCACCATAAATGATATTATTGTGATTAAACAACCCATTTGTATCCAACAAGTTTTTAAGTTTCTCTTCCGGATAGTTGCTCTCGAGAATTTCTGGTTTATTATTATCCTTAACAATCACCGCAAATTGGGAAATAAGCATTTGTGCAATTACGGAAAACACCAACAATTTACCGACTCTTTCCTTTTCAAGTATTCCGCTAAATTCTTTACTCAAATCGAACAAGGAACTTAGCTGATTAATTTTTGCGTCAAGATTCAGATTAACTTTTTTTAACTCTTCAAGGGTAAGAGTATTTTCAATTGCGGTACTGCTAATATTAGTTAAAGTTTTAAGGAAATTTTTATCTTCTTCGGAAAAATCTTCTTTTGTTATTTTTTCGCCCAAAACTATTATCCCCAATTCTTTTTCGGATGTAGCAATTAACTCGTAATGGGCAAAGCCGTATTTTTGCAGAAATTCTTTGAGTTTTGTGTTAGCAGTTATTTCCGATATGCCGAGTTCGGGGAAATTATTTTTCACTTCGTCGTTTATTCCTTTCGAGTAAGATATTTTTAATTTCCCGTCTTTTTCAACAAGCGCAACAAATCCCTTTGTTACCTGCAGTTTTGCGAAAACGGTAAGCAATAAATTGTTAAGAATGAAATCGAGCTTTAGACTTGAGTTTACGGAATTGGAAAAGTCGACCAAAGCCGACAAATCACGCAAAGCCGATTCATTTTTTTGACGGTTCATTTAGTTCGGTAAATATTTAACTAATGTTACACGATTGCGATTACCGGTAAGATGGCTGTATTTAACTTCGTCCATAAGTTTTTTCATCAAGAATATTCCCAAGCCGCCCACTCTTTTTTCTTTATGATACTCTTCCAAATCCGGGTCTTTGATGTCTTTTATATTGAATTTCTCACCCTTATCGGTTATTGATACGGAGAACTTATTGTTTTTGCACTTTACGTTGATTTCAATTTCACCTTCGGGCGAAAAATGGTATGCATGTTTAATTACGTTGGTACAAGCTTCATCTACAGCTAAAATAATTTCACCGATGGCTTCTTTCTTTAATTTACATTCCATTCCGGTTTTATGTATAAAATCCCTAATCCGCGAAAGGTTATCCGTGGTACTTTTAACTTTAATCTTTCTGTTTATTTCTTTAGTTTTGATTTTCAATTATTGCTCATTAAATTTTTTAATTGCTTCATTTTCGTCATTATAAAATTCGTAAAGCATCGGGAATCCTAAAAGATCGAATATATTGTAAACTTCTTTTTTAAGATTGGAAAACTTTATATCGCCGCCGTTTTCTCTCATTGTTTCTATGTAAGCCATAAAAACTCCGAGTCCGGCGCTGCTGATATAATTCAGATCTTTCAGGTTTACGACGACTTTATATTTCCCATCGTCAATCAATTTGTTGAAAGCATCTTCAAGTTCCGGCGCAGTATGCGCGTCCAAATAGCCCTTTACATCCAAAATACTAACCGAACCATCCGATCTAGTTTGAACGTTAAATTCAGTCATTAATTATCTCCGTTCAACTTGTTAATAAAATTCCACTTAAATATAACAAGAGTTATATCGTCGTGTTGCGGATTTTCTTTAGAAAATACCGAAAGTTCTTTAATAATTTTTCTCGATAATGCATCGGGTGAAAGTTCTCCGGAATTTTTAACAATTGCTTCCAGCCGGTCGTATCCGAATTCTTCGTTTGCAGAATTCATCGCCTCGTTTACTCCGTCGGTAAACAATATAATCAAATCCCCATTCCCCAATTGAACTTCCATTTCTTCCAAAGTCCTGGCAAATTCTTTCGACGGACTTATTCCGAGTCCTATTCCCCGCGGGACATAAGATTGAAGTGTATCATTGCGTTTATGAAGCACAGGTGCATGACCAGCGCGGGAAAATTTGAACTTTCCGTTTTTCGTATTTAATATTCCGAAAGTTGCCGTAACGAACGATTTTCTGTCCAAACTCTTCTTCAAAATTTCATTCGCACGAATGAGAATTTCTGCGGGGGAAAAATCAATTTTTGAAAGGGATTCGAAAATCCCTTTTACTTCGGACATAATGAAAGCCGACTGAATACCTTTACCGGAAACATCGGCAATTACAAAGCCGTAATGTTCATCGTCGAACCGGAAGAAATCGTAATAATCGCCGCCGACCTCAAACGCAGGAATAAAAGAAGCTGAAACGTCAACGTTAGGAATATCGGGTTTCCCTTTCGGTAATATTTTTTGCTGAATTTCCCTTGCCAAATCAAGCTCTTTCTCCATTCTTTCCTTTTCAATCGATTGCTCGATTAATTTTGAATTCTCAATAGCAACAGCGGCAAAATCGGCAAAAGCCGAAATAGCCTTTTTATCTTCTTCATCGAAGCCCATACTCATTTGTTTTGCCGTAAAAAGATATCCGATATTCTTTCCGTGAATATTCAGCGGAGCAATTATGACCGATTGAAATTTAGATGAACGGAAAAAATCATATTTTTCCAAAGTATTTAATTCGGTAAGTTCTTTGGGATTAACTAAATCCGAGTTGAATAAGTTTACCGAAATCTTTTCGGCGTCTTCCTTGTTTATGTTATTAACCGAATTTATTTCAAGCGTATCGTTAAAATTTGTAACCAACCAAGCCGATTGGCAATTACATACGTCCTTTGTCATTTCTGTAATTGTATTGACCAATTCATCAAAATCCAAAACACGGGTGATTAATTTATTCAAGTCCATCAAGGATGTAAGTTCTTGAGTTTTCCTGTCAATAGCTTCTGCGGTGGGAAGATGAAAAAGTGCGGTAAAAAAAACAACTATAAAATAAACGGTAGCATACAAAAATATTAAGCCGATAAATTTATTTAATGCCGGGGAAAGCAGAGCTACAAAATTTGCGTCTTGAGTTTGGGTAAAGCCGAACGTTGAACCGAATACTACCATAAAAATAATTGAAAGCAGAAGAAGAATTCTTTTTTGTTTTTTTGCGATAAATGCTATCCACGCAACCCTAATTGAATTAATTACCGCAACGACAATGGCAATACCGGTAAGCGAATCCGTAATAAAATCATATTCCCAATCCGAATCCCAAATTCCGGCAACAACCGATGCCAAAATAAAAAGTATCATCATCGTATTAAAATAAAGTGTCGGAACACTTTTTTGATGAGCAAAAAACAATTCCCTCAAAACATCGAATATATATGCGGTGGAAACCAAAATAATAAACACAAATAAATAAACTAACAATGAAGTTATTACATTGTCATTCGTGCTTAAATATTCCGGCGAAACGGTTAGTAAAAAATAAACCAATGCTCCCAGGATCATCGAGTTAACTAAAATTCCAACCGGTGATGACGCTTGATTGTGAACAAATTCGTATAGAAACAGCGCCCAAGAGAAAAATGCCGTTAATACAAGTATTTCGGTAATTAAAGAAACAAGAATATTGCCGGGTTCGGGGAAAAATATTTTTGCAATTAAAAACAATACGCTAAATACAATTGCTGTTTGCAATCTTCGCTTACTATCCGACTCAAAAAATTTACGTAAGAAAAAATCCATACTTATAACAAGTCTTTTTGAAAGGGTTCTAAAATAATCCTCAATGCTTGTCTTGCGCGGAAAATTCTCGATTTGATTGTTCCGACTTCACAATTGAATTTATCGGCAATTTCTTTATAACTTAGTCCGTCAATATCCCGCAAGACCAAAGGTTCTCTTAATTTATCCGGAAGCTTAGCAATTGCTTTTCTAACAAGAGAGGAAACATCCGGGTTATCCGAACGTGATTTTGCCCGAAGATGATACTCGTGCTCGTCGATCGGTGCAAATATGCTGCGTACTTTTTTCTTACGCAAATAGTCTTTACATTTATTCACCGTTACTCTGTAAAGCCACGTTGTAAATTTGGATTCGTATCTGAAATCGCCGAGCATTTTAAAAGCACTGATGAAAACGTCTTGAGAAATATCATCGATGTAATCCACATCGCCGAGCGTTAAGTAAATCAAGTTTCTAACCTTCTCTTTATGTTTAAGAACCAATTTTGTAAATGCCGAATCGTCGCCGTTTTGAAATTTCCGAATCAGTTCAAAATCTTCATCTTTCTCAGGTTGTACCTTATCGGCATTATTCTTATTGATTTCGCTCAATTTTAGACGTAATCCCGTGCTTTTGGTTTTAAAATTACCGGAACTATTTACTTAAATCGTACTAAATAAGTTTGAACTTTTATAATGTACGTGCGTCAAATAGTAAAAATTTCTTTCATTTTTCGTAAAGAATACCTAACTTAAATAAACGTAAATTTAGCATAATTTATGAAATCCTCATAGTAAATTAAGCAATTCCGAGAAATGATAAACAATTAACATAAAAAATTTAGAGGTTGTTATGAAAATTAAAACTCACGAACATTACAACGCGGTGGTAATCGAATTAAGAGGAAACGTGATGGGAGGTCCCGACGCGGAAGAGTTCAGCAAACTTCTACATAAACTTTTGGACGAAGGCAAAAAAAATGTAGTCGTGGATTTAGCTCATGTTAAATTTATGAACAGCTCGGGTTTGGGAATGTTGATTAGCGGTTACACAACAATGAAAAACGGCGGTGGTTCCTTGGTTTTGGCTAATGCCACCGAAAAAATTAACAGCTTGCTTGTAATAACAAAATTAATTACGATTTTCGATAATTTCGATTCGGTGGAAGAAGCGGTTCAGAGTTTCGCAAAAGAAAAAGAATAACATCCGGTTTTTATTTCAACGGGTTGATTCAAAAGTGTGAGAAAAATATTATTTACTTATGATGTTTTTAAAATTAATTCACTTTTGAATCGACCCATTTTATTGTTCATTTCAAAAATCATTTCTTTGGAGAATAAATGAGTGTTACGGTTGTTGTCGGCAGCCAATGGGGCGACGAAGGAAAAGGAAAAATAGTTGATATTTTAAGCGAACGTTTCGATATTGTTGCGAGATATCAAGGCGGCGCAAACGCGGGTCATACAATTGAAATAGGCGAAAAACAGTTCATTCTACATTTAATACCCGCCGGAATTTTGCGTGAAAATGTTATTTGTGTAATTGGGAACGGTGTTGTAATTGATCCAAAGGCTTTGTTGGAAGAAATTGAATTTTTGGAAACTCACAATATAGATTTTACCGGACGGCTTTTTATAAGCCATAACGCTCATTTAATTATGCCTTACCACAAACTGCTTGATTCGATAAGCGAAAGCGGTAAAAATAAAATCGGGACAACCGGAAGAGGAATTGGTCCATGCTACATCGATAAATATGCCAGGAAAGGAATTAGAATTGCTGACCTTCTTAACAAAGACATTCTTGAAGAAAAAATCAGAAAAAATCTTGAAGAAAAGAATAATCTTTTAAAAAAGGTCTATAATGTGGAAGAATTGGATGTTGAAGAAATAATTAACGAATACTTGGAATTTGACGAAAGGATTGATAAATACATCACCGATACAGCAGCTTATCTGAACAATCAAATAAATTCCGGTAAAACGGTTTTAATGGAAGGCGCGCAAGGAACTCTTTTGGATGTTGATCACGGCACCTATCCGTATGTTACTTCTTCAAATCCCACTGCAGGCGGAGCTTCGGTGGGTACAGGCATTCCCCCGACAAAAATCGATTCGGTAATCGGGATTGTTAAAGCTTACACAACCCGCGTAGGTTTGGGACCTTTCCCTACGGAAATGAAAGACGAAGAAGGCGAAAAACTAAGGGAACAAGGCGCCGAATTCGGAGCGACAACAGGCAGACCTCGCCGTTGCGGCTGGTTCGATGCATTTCTTGTTAATTATTCCAGAATGATTAACGGTATTGAGCGCGTTGCAATAACAAAACTGGATGTGCTGAGTTATCTGGATGAAATTAAAGTATGCGTAGGCTATGAATTAAACGGTAAACGATTGAAATACTTCCCCACTTCAAGGTGGGCATTAGAACAAGTGAAACCCATTTACGAAACTTTACCTGGTTGGAAAACCGATATTTCGGATGCACGGAGTTATGAAGACTTACCAAAAGAAGCAAAAGATTATCTTTCTTTTATCGCCGAGAAAAGCGGATTTGAAATAAGTATTATTTCGGTCGGTCCGAAAAGATCGCAGATAATTGAACTTTAAATCATTTATTGTATAAAACCTTTTTCCACTTTTTAATCTCTTTTTTTACTATTGACGGATTCGGTGAACCGTAAGTTTTTTTTCTACTTAACGCGTTCTCAATGCTTAAAATTTTTTTGACATTTTTATCAGCAAATAAAGGATGAATTTTTAACAAATCTTCTTGTTTAACTTCCTTAAGTTTGATTTGTTTTTCTTCGGCAAAAAATACAAGCTTCCCGACAATTTTATGTGCATCTCTGAACGGTATTCCTTGTAAAACAAGCCATTCGGCCATATCCGTAGCTAAAATAAAATTACCGTCCAATTCTTTCAAGAATCTTTTATTGTCTATTTGTAACGACTGCAAAATTTTCGAAAATATTTTCAACGATTTGGAATATTGAATAAAGGAATCGAAAACGGGTTCTTTATCTTCTTGCATATCACGATTATAACTTAGCGGCAAACCTTTCATCATTGTAATTAAGGATAAATAATTCCCGAATGTTCTACCGCTTTTACCTCTAATCAATTCCAGTAAATCAGGATTTTTCTTTTGAGGCATTAAAGAGGAACCTGTAGTAAATTCATCGCCTATTTTTAAAAAATTCCATTCTTGAGTTACCCATAAAATAATTTCTTCGGCAATTCTGCTTAAGTGCATCATTCCAATATTACAAGAATTCAAAAAATCTATGGCAAAATCTCTGTCCGAAACCGAATCCATTGCATTAGCGGAAATTTTTGAAAAGCCCAAAATTTCTGCGGAATATTCCCGGTCTAAAGGCAAAGTAGAGCCGGCTAAAGCGCCGCTGCCCAAAGGTAAAGTATCACATTCTTCAAATACAAATTTCAATCTTTTTTTATCCCGTTCAAACATTTCCATATAAGCTAAAAAATGAAAAGCCAACGAAACCGGTTGCGCCCTTTGCAAATGCGTATATCCCGGGATAATCGTTTCGGTATGTTTTTCTGAAACCGCAAGAAGAATTTTTTGAAGATCAATAATCTCGTTAATTAACTGATTAATAGCTTTTTTTAACCATAGCCGAAAACCCGTTACTACTTGGTCGTTTCTGCTTCTTCCCGTATGCAATTTTTTGGCAACATCTCCTATCAACTCTAATAGTCTGGATTCAACGGCTGAATGGATATCTTCGAATTCGCCCGCATCGGGAAACCAAAAACCATTCTTACTTTCTTCCAATATTTTGCGGAGACCTTCGATTATTTTCTTTTCTTCAGTACCGGTTAACAAGTCGCATTTTGCCAACATTTTAGTGTGGGCAATACTTACTTCAATATCTTCGTCCAATAAATTGATATCGAAATTAAGCGAAGAAGAAAACTCCATTCCCTCGTCGGCAAACTTTTTTTTAAATCTTCCGCCCCAAAGCATAAATATATTATTCCTTACAAAAATTGAGTGTTTTATAAACTGACAGTTTCATTAATATTCTTAACTGCTTTCTTGGTATTGCGTACGGTACTTAACGTCTTAAATTGTAAACCGTATAAATGAATGAAGCCTTTTGCCGCCGAATGATCGAATTTATCACCTTCCGCATAGGTTGCCAACTCTTCATTATATAAACTAAACACGGACTGACGAGACAGTACGGTAATATTTCCTTTATACAATTGCAGAGTAATTTCACCGGAAATATATTTTTGGGTTGAATCAACAAACGCCATTAAAGATTCAAAAAGCGGAGTAAACCAAAGTCCGTCGTATATCATGTTTGCAATTTTATTTGATACATTTTGTTTGTATCTGAAAGTATCTTTATCCAGAATGAGTTTTTCAAGTTCGTGGTGAGCTTTATGTAGAATAACCGCTGCCGGAGCTTCGTATATTTCCCTTGATTTTATACCTACCACTCTGTTTTCTATTATATCCAATCTCCCGATGCCGTGCATGGCTCCAATTTCATTTAATTTTTTTATCAATTCCACAGGCGGCATTTCATGCGAGTTTAATATTACCGGTATTCCTTTATCAAATGAAATGCTCAAATTTACAGGATAGTCGGGAGCATTCCGCGGATCCACGGTAATTTGCCAGGCATCATCCGGCGGTGTCTCAGTAGGGTCTTCCAAAATCCCGCACTCAACTGAAATTCCGAAAATATTTTCATCGATAGAATACGGATTATTCTTTGTGGCTTGAACAGGAATATTATGCTTTATTGCGTAATCAATTTCTTCCTCTCTACTTTTGAATTCCCACTCTCTTACCGGAGCTAATATATTGAGATGAGGGGCAAGTGTTTGAATTGCAACTTCGAACCTTACTTGATCGTTTCCTTTGCCCGTAGCACCGTGAGCAATTGTATCTGCTCCTTCCTCCAACGCTACATCAACCAACATTTTAGCTAATAAAGGCCGCCCGATGGAACAAGCCATCGGATATTCGCCTTCGTATATAGCTCCGGCTTTAAGCGCACTCCATACATATTGTTTAATAAACTCTTCTTTCAAATCAATTATTCTTACTTTGGAAGCGCCGGTTTCTAATGCTTTTTCCCTCAATCCGATTAATTCTGTTTTTTGTCCCAAATCACCGGTTACTGCTATAATTTCAGCATCGTATTTCTCGCTTAACCATTTTACCATTACCGAGGTATCAAGTCCGCCGGAATAAGCAACCACAATTTTTCGAGGTTTCATTTGGTATTTCTCCGTTAATATTGATTTGTACTCATTAAGTTCTTAATAAATTCGATAATAATTTCTATACTCTGCGATTTATCGGGAATAATTAAAACGGTATCATCGCCTCCAACAGTTCCCAATATTTCTTTTCTATTGAGTCTGTCGATAAAATGTGCAACGCCTTGCGCTCTTCCGGCTAATGTTCTCAATACAATTAAAGATTCGTTATGATCAATGGAAATTATTTCATAACCGATTAACTTACTAATCTGCTTCCCGGCTTCATCGCTGTTCATTATATATCTTATTCCTTTTTCGGTAACGGTACGGATAACGCCTAACTCCGCAAAATCCCTACTTAAGGTTGCCTGAGTAGCATAAACATTCCTCTCCGAAAGTAATTGAGCTAATTCTTCTTGACTACTAACTATTTTACTGCCAAGAATTTCTTTTATTAGTCTTTGCCTATTTAATTTAGCCGACATAACACCCTCTATTTCAGTTATTAAATTACTTTAAAATTCATTTATGACTTTTTTAATAATTTCAATGAAATTAGAAATTTCACCTTCGGTAATTAAAAACGAAGGATATAATCTGATAATCGATTCTCCGGCTCCTCCTACAACAACACCTTGTTTTAATAACCTTGGAATTAATTCTTTTGAAACAGGTTTATTAAATTCAATTGCTATCATCAATCCCTTTCCCCGAATACTTATAATTAAGGGCGATTCAATTTCATTCAATTTTGTTTTTATAAGATTGCCTTTGTATATAATGTCATCAAGAGTTTCCGCATTGAGTAAATCAAATACTTTATTTGCAGCCGCAACCGAAACCGGATTTCCACCGAACGTCGACCCGTGATCCCCGGGCTCAATTATTCCGGAAATTTCTTTCGAACAAACAACCGCTCCTAAAGGTAATCCGTTTGCAATACCTTTCGCCAAAGTAACCAAATCCGGTTTTATATTTTCCCACTGATATGCAAAAATTTTTCCCGTTCTTCCGATTCCCGTTTGAACTTCATCCAGTATCAATAATAAATTATTTTCATCGCACAATTGTCTTAATTTAACTAAATAACCTTCTTCCGGAATAATGACACCGTTTTCGCCTTGAACCGGTTCTACCATTATTGCACAAGTATTTTCATCTATTATATTTTTTATCGATTCAATATTATTATATTCCGCAAAAGAAAATTCTTCTAGCATCGGGGAAAAACCTTTCCACAATGATTCTTTCCCGGTAGCAGAAAGACTCCCCATGGTTCTCCCGTGAAAACTACCGTAGGTGGAAATAATCTTTTTTTTATTCCCACCCCATTTTCTTGCAAACTTGATTGCAGCTTCGTTTGCTTCCGTACCGGAATTACAAAAGAAAACCGAATCCAAACCGCTCGATTCAACTAATTTTCCGGCTAGCTCTTGTTGAGGTGAAGATTCAAATAAATTTGAAACATGCCATAGTTTGTTTATTTGTTCTTCTGCAGCTTTGGTTATTTCTTTGTGCCGGTGACCAAATCCGGTTACCGCAATTCCCGAAAGTAAATCAAGATATTCCCTCCCGTTCTTATCAAAAAGTTTAGACCCTTTTCCTTCAACAAATTCGACCGGAAATCTTGAATATGTATTTAGTAAAGCATTCATCTTAATTTATCCATGATTGCTAATTATGATTTAATAATCCACGTACCGTTAAAATTTTTTATGCCGGAAGATCCGATTCGTAATTCGGTAAGTTTATTACCAACCCAGACTTTCCGGATTGCATTATTCAAAAGCTCAAGACTGCTCTCAAGTTTTGGAATCATACCATCGGTAATATTTCCGTTTTCAATCCCCTTAATTATTTCCGCATCGGATATTTTGTTCATGGCTTTTCCTTCTATTTCGATGGCATCAACATCCGAAACGAAAAGCACGGTATCCGCTTTCAAGGCAATTGCTATTTCTTTTGTAAAAATATCCGCATTTACGTTCATCAAATTTCCCGATTCATCAACACTTACCGAGGAAAACACAGGTATTACATTTTCTTTTAATATTTTTATTATCCACTTTGTGCTGCCGGTTAATTTGGGTTTTCCGACATAACCTAATTCCTTATTAAAATATTCCGCTGTGAAAAAGCCCCTGTCAATACCTGTTAATCCAACTGCTTCAAGTCCGTTTGAATTCAAGAAACCGGTTAATTTATTATTTACCAAACCGCTTTGAACAGCAGCTACAACATCCATTACATCTTTAGTGGTTTTACGTTGACCGTTAATAAACTCTTTTTCCACATTCAGTTTTGCCGACCATTCACTAATAAGGTTTCCAGCCCCATGAACAATGACTACTCCGTCATAATATTTTTTTAACTTTTCAAGAAAATTTACATAGCGGATGTTCGTTGTGAACTCTTTCAATGCTTTTCCGCTTATTTTTAATACAACTATTTTCATTATAAACTACCTTTTGTTTTTAATTATTACGTTCTGTAAGAAGCGTTTATTTCAATGTACTTTTCAGTAAAATCGCAAGTCCACCAAGTAGTTGACGCTTTACCTTCGTTAAGATTAACTGTTATGGAAATTTCTTTCTTAGAAAGAACGGCGGTTGCTTCTTCTTCATCAAAATCATGAGTATAATCACGACCAAGAATAACTACATCATCAAACATTATTTCAATTTTTGCGGGATTGATATTCACCCCGCTTCTGCCAACAGCGGCGATAATTCTTCCCCAATTGGGATCACTCCCGTAAATTGCGGTTTTGAAAAGAGGCGAATTGGCAATTGTTTCGGCTATTTTATTTACATCATCTTCGCTTTTTCCTCCAATAACATTTAGTTCAATAAGTTTCGTAGCACCTTCCCCGTCTTTTACTATTTCTTTTGCCATTTGTACAGTCATTTGTTGAAGGGCTTCGCTGAAGATTTTTTCATTTTCCGAGCCTTCCGTTATTTTAACTCCCGAAACACCGTTAGCCATCATCACAACCATATCGTTTGTACTTGTGTCTCCGTCAACAGAAATTTTGTTAAACGAATTTCCAACTGAATCCAACAGCATTTTCCGTAAAACTTTATTTCCTATTTCCGCATCTGTTGCAATGAAAGCCAACATTGTTGCCATGTTCGGCATTATCATTCCACTGCCCTTAGCAATTCCCCCGAGAGTAACTTCCCCTTCTTTCAATCTTATTTTATATGCACAATGTTTTGCTTTCGTGTCCGTTGTCATAATTGCTTTTGCGGCATCTACTCCTCCATCCGGCGACACTTTATTAACTATCGTTTCGATTCCGTTCTTTAAAATATCCATAGGTAAATATTCTCCTATGACACCGGTGGAACTTATTATTACTTCGTTAGTGTCCATATTTAATTTTTGAGCACAAAGTTTTTGCATCTCAAGTGCATCTTTGTAACCGGTTTCTCCCGTGCAAGCATTAGCGTTTCCAGAATTAATCAATATTGCTCTAATCTTATTACCTCTATTTATAATTTTTTTTGATATTTGAAGAGGAGCGGCTTGAACTTTGTTTAACGTAAACGTTCCGGAAACACTGGCGGGAGTATCGGAAACAATTAACGCCAAATCTTTTCTTTTTCTTTTTAAACCCGCATGAATTCCGGCAGCTTTTATTCCTTTCACCGAAGTAATAGAACCTTTGTCAATAGGAACAAACATCTGAATAAATCCCTTTTTAATTACTATTTTAATCCTGTCGAGCTATTCCAACCGTAAATATTATTTAGATTTTGAACGGCTTGTCCGGCAGCGCCTTTTATAAGATTATCTAAGGCAGAGGTTATTATCACACTATTATTTCGTACTGAAACATTTATATCACAATAATTGGTTTCAACAACCCACTTTAATTCGGGTGGTGTTTTTCTAAGTCTGATAAATTCCGATTCATTATATTGTTTTTCATATTCGGATATAATCTCATCTTTATCGGCTTCGTTTTCCAAATAAACAGTTATTGTACTGTAGATGCCTCTTTCCACAGGTAAAAGATGCGTAGTAAAAGATAAATCCCCGTTAAAACCAATTTTTTTAAGCTCTTGTTCAATTTCCGGTTGATGTCTGTGTTTATTTACCGAATAAGCTTTTACATTACCGAACATTTCGGAAAATAATAAATCGGCTCTGGCTTTTTTCCCGGCGCCACTTGTTCCGGAATATGATACAACACTAATATTTTTTACTTGATCGTTGAAATTTTTTATAAGCGGGTAAAGTCCTAATAATACGGAAGTCGGATAACAACCGGGATTGGCAATAAAATCAGCTTCTTTTAGCAGTGAACCGTTAATGTCCGCCAAACCATATTGTTTTAATTTCAAATATTCCGGAAATTTATGTTCAAATCCGTACCATTTATCGTAAAGTTCCTTGTCATCCAAACGAAAATCGCCGCCCAAATCAATAACTTTTTTATTTTTATTCAATAACGCGGGGATTAAATTCATCGACTCTCCGTGCGGTAAGGAGACAAAATAAATTTGATGTTCAAACGATATATCATTGACCGGTAAAACTGTTTTATTTTCAACAAATCCTTGGAATGAAGGGAATAAATCATACAACTTCTTTCCGGCATTATTTTTACCGTAAACATCAAACGCATAAACATTTTTATGCTTTTGAAGAAATTTGATCAAATATTTACCTGTATAACCTGTACCGCCAATAATTCCAACTGAAATCAATTTAATATTTCCTGTATTAATTGTTAAAGTATAATGCTATGATTTTTTGAAAACAGTTATAATTTACCCCATAAGGGGGCGACGAAGATTATTTATTAGATGTACTTCGGTGGGTCCTTGGTGAAACGATATATTTGATAATAGTCCGTATTTCATGAGCCAAATATAAAAAGTCAGAAATATATTGTCAACATATTTATACAAAAAATATTCTATAAGTTTAGTTTTAATGCATATTTAGAAAAGTATAGTGCATATATATTCATTAATATTATAAAATTTATTTCTCCAAAAAATTTTGGCGTTTGAACAAAATAAGTAAAATATCTGATTTCAATTAATTTAGAAGGGAACGAACTTTGCAATTTGTGCCGGTTTGCAAGTCAATCTTTATAAAAATTTTTTAAAAAATTAACTTTACGTATGCTCAAAACATAAAAAATTCAACATTATAAGTTTAGGCTATAAATTAACCGAGGAAATCGAGTAACAAACTTATTTTATCTTTTAACTCTTTCCGGTTTACAATCATATCTACAAAACCTTTTTCCAATAAAAATTCGGATCTTTGAAAACCTTTTGGCAAGTCCCTTCCGATTGTTTGTTTAATTACTCTTGGCCCGGCAAAACCGATTAAAGCTTTTGGTTCGGCAATGTTAATATCGCCGAGCATTGCATAGCTTGCGGTTGTTCCGCCGGTAGTCGGATCGGTTAAAATGGAAATATATGGAATATGAGCATCGGCTAAACGCGTAAGTCTTGCACTTGTTTTCGCAAGCTGCATTAAGGAAAGCGCGCCTTCCATCATTCTTGCCCCGCCGCTTTGCGAGACAATAATCAACGGGATTTTATTTTCCAAAGCTTTATCTATAATCCGGGCTATTTTTTCACCCACAACTGAGCCCATGCTTCCACCGATAAACTTGAAGTCCATTGCGGCAAACGCAACTTTCTTACCGTTTATTTTTCCGATTCCGGTTCTTACGGCATCGTTTAATCCGGTTTTTTTCATAGATGTCTTAAGACGTTCGTTATAATCTTTGGTATCGACAAATTCAAGCGGATTAGCCGACCGCATTTTCTTTTCGGTTTCTTTAAAGGAATTTTCGTCCAACAAAATTTTTATATATTCTTCGCTGCCTATTCGAAAATGATGATTACATTTTAAACATACCCAAGAATTTACTTCCAATTGCTTAACGTGCAATAGTTCACCGCAATCATCACATTTAACCCATTGACCATCGGGAATAACTGTTTTTTTTGTAGTAGGAGCAATATGTTTCTTTTTACGATTAAACCAACCCATTCTCACTTACCCTTGATAATATTTGCAAAAAGAGTAATTACTTCAACAGGATGCCTGGGATCATTAGAATAAACGGAAACCGTCCGCGCAATTTTTCCATGCATTTTCTTGCTGTTGAATTTAACATTCAGCCAACCGGAACCACCCGGCATAATTGTTTTGTTTGTCATTAAAGCCGCAGTACATCCGCAGCTGGCAACAACTTTTTTTATCTGCAGAGGTTTTTTACCTTCGTTTATCACTTTGACTTTAAAATCCACTACTTTTCCTTCTTGAATATTCCCCAAATTAAACCTTTTACTTGAAAGTTTAATCTTGGGCGCAAGCTCTTTACTTTTATCTTCAATAACTTTTGCAGTAAACGTAAGTCTCAGTTCGGGCGTTTTCGGGTCGTTGGAAAAAATATAAACGTGTTTTCTCTGCAATCCTTTTCTTCTATCGGTGTTAAACGAAACTTTTATTTTAGCCGACTCTCCCGGTTTTAATAAATCCTTTGTAGGTTTTGCGGCAGTACAACCACAAGAAGCTTTAACCTTTTTTATTACCAAATCCGCATTACCGTTATTCATTATTGTAAATTCATGAGTAACTGTAGTATTCTGTTTTACTTCCCCAAAATCGTATTTATCGGATTGAGCGGAAATTTTAGGATTACCGAACTGCGCCAGTACCGGCAGCGAGGAAATTATTAACAAAAAGATTAATAATTTTTTCATTTCCCTTTCCTCGGAATAAATTTCTTTATATAATCTGGTTCCATATAATCGAAATTGTAAGTTAATAAATCTTTTCCAAAAAAATAAGCCCACATTGCCACAAATTTTGCAGTGGGACCGGAGTTAAAAAACTTGCCTTCTTTTTTATAATTTCCGTAAACAACACTTTTATTATCAATAAAATTCTCAAATTCTTCTTTTTTTATAATTTTTACGTCTTCAACTACATCAAACAACTTTTCGGAAGTTTTATATTTTGAAACAAACAGTTCCGTTGTGTTTACGTTATTTGCAATTACAAACGTAGTTTCAGCGGGTAAGTACTGTGATATTTCCAGCGCATGAGCGTAGTACGTTTTAACCGGAATAATCGGTAATCCGGCTCCAAAAGCCAATCCTTTTGCGGTCGACATTCCAATGCGTAAACCTGTAAACGAACCGGGACCGATTGACAGAGCAATTGCTTTCATGTCACTAATTTGTAAACCGCTAAAATTCGTTAGGTCGTCTATTGCCGACATTAATTTTTCGGAATGAATATTTTTTTCGGACAAGTTGATTTCAAAATAGTTGTTTTCCGATTTCAAAATTGCAACACTGCATAATTCTCCGCTTGTTTCTATAGATAATAAAGGTATCATAATCGAATAATTTCTATTTCACGTGAATTTTCATTTTTCGTTTTTATATTTACATCAAATCTATGTTGAGGAAGAATATCCGGAAATTTATCACTCCATTCAATAAATGTTATTGCTTCCGTATCGTTCAAATATTCGTAAAAACCGATTTCCATAAGTTCTTCTTCGTTTTTCAATCTGTAAAAATCGAAATGATAAATTTTTTTTTTACCAAAATATTCGTTTACTATTGCAAAAGTCGGACTGTTCACTTCATTTATTCCGAAGTTAACGCAAACGGCTTTTACAAAAAAAGTTTTTCCCGAACCCAAATCGCCGTTTAAGCAAACAACATCTCCCGGTTTTAGAAGTTTTGCAAATTCATCCGCAATCTTTTTTGTATTTTCTTTCGATCCGGAAATTTCTTTTAACGGAAATTCCACTAGGCTCTGCTCTCCATTTTAATAACCGGCAGAATCATTTCCTCCATCGAAATTCCGCCGTGCTGAAAAGTATCTTTATAATAACTTAAATATTTATGATAATCCGTGGGATAAACAAAATAATAATCTTCTTTTGCAATAATATAATTGATTGTTACTCCTCTTTCCGGAAGTTTGTATTGAAGCGGTTTTCTGATAAACAATGCATGTTTGTCATCGACTTTCAAATTCCTTCCGAACTTAAACCTAAGGTTTTTAGAAGCTTCCCTATCGCCCAGGACTTTAGCGCCGCGATGTACACGGATACTTCCGTGATCAGTAGTAATAATTACTTTTGCATTTTTCATTGCCGCAATTTTGCGGAACGTTCCGAAAAGGGAAGAATGTAAAAACCAACTGTTGGTAAGCGAACGGTATGCCGCTTCGTCCGGAGCTATTTCTTTTAATATATCTGAATCGGAACGTCCGTGCACAAGCATGTCTAAAAAATTCACCACAACCGCCATGAAATGTGTGTTTCTATGCGAACTGACATTCTGTTCAAAGGATCTTCCGACTGCAGGATCGATAATTTTCATATACTTCAAATCGGTACGTAATTTTATTCTATTACGGTCAAGTAAATGCTGCAACAGTTCTTTCTCATATTTATTTTGGCTGTGTTCGTCATCCTTACCGGTTCGCCAAAGCTCGGGATGTTGTTTTTCTATTTCCGAAGGGAAAAGTCCGCTAAACAATGCATTACGTGAATATGGCGTAGCCGTGGGAATAATCGAATAATAATAATCTTTTGTAATCAAGAAATAATCAAGCAAGTTTTTTTCAATTACTAACCATTGATCCATTCTCAGGCAATCGAGAACAAAAAAGAAAACGGGACCTTCCGCATTTTTAATTTCGTCGAAAACGTATTTGCTCATAATTTGCGGGGAAAGTATCGGCGCATCACCGGTTTCAAGCCAATCGAGATAATTTTTTTCAACAAATTTCGAAAATTCTTTGTTGCTTTCCTTCCGTTGTTCATTCAGCATTTGCCTCAGATTTTGGTCATTATTCATATCAAGTTCCAAATCCCAATTAACCAATTCGAGGTACAAATCTATCCATTCCCTATAATTCAAATTATCCATTAGCTTTCTTGAGATTTCGTTAAACGCCTGCAAATAATCTTTAGCAAGATGTTCACCCGATATTTTTTTCTTTTCGAGCAGTTTTTTACAAACAAGTAAAACTTGAGAAGGTAAAACAGGTTTGATTAAATAATCGGCAATTTTACTGCCGATTGCTTCGTTCATCAAAGATTCTTCCTCGCTTTTTGTAACCATTACAACCGGAACGTTCGGATTAATCTCTTTTATTTTGGAAAGTGTTTCCAAGCCGCCCATTCCCGGCATCATTTCATCAAGGAAAATCAAATCGTATTCTTTGTTTCCGATTTTCTCCAAAGCGTCATATCCGTTTGCCGATGTATCAACATCGTAACCTTTTTCAGTAAGAAAAATTATATGCGAACGCAAAAGTTCAATTTCGTCGTCAATCCATAAAATTTTATTTTTCATTTTGTTTCCTCATTGAATCGTTATGTGAACATCCAAACCCGCTTCGTTTGTTGTAGTTGGCGGAATTCTCGAAGCGCCTTCGGGTTCTACCGTAGTTCTTTTATAAAACAAAGACAAAGTAACTTTCGAACTTATGACATATTTAATTCTCGGTTCTATCGAAGTACGGATTGTTCCGTCTTGCGGTTTACCTTCTTCCGTAAAATTATCAAATTCATAAACAATTACCGAATTTCTGCTGCTGGAGTAAGAAAGAGAAATTTCCACGTCGTTTTTAAGCGATAAACCGAACATCGGAATGCTAAAACCCGATTTTGAAAAACTCGCTGTAAAGCTGATATCTCTCGTTAAAGATTCGTTAATATTTCTTGTCGATGCTCCCAAATCAAAACTCGATTTCGAAGAATATTTAACGGAAGCATTAAGATTTCCGTCCCAAATACGGTTGAATGAAAAATTAAGTCCGATTAACGGCGTAAAACCATAAGTAATTTTTTGTGTTTGAATTTGTTTCCTTCCGTCGGGGTCTATTTTCCAACCTTCCGTATAACCCGAGGTGTAAGCGTGATTTAAAGAAATATTAGAAGCAAGTCCTTTTAAGAAAGATAATTTTTCCAGTCCCCGCCATGTTATTCTCCAATTAGGTCGGGGAATAAATTTAGCAACGTCTTTTAGAACCGGTAAATTTGAAAGGAACGGAAAACTTTCCATCCCTTTTACAAACGCATCGGATAAATTTTTCTCGGGATCGGCGCTATAAATGTCGTATACTTCCTTCATCCCCACTTTTGAAAGAAACAAGGGGAAACTCAAAAACGAGCGGTTAATGTTTCCCGTAGAAGTAATATCGTTAATAAAAACATTACCCAATGAATCCGTTGTTAAGCGTGTTGTTTTATTTAATCCCCATCCCACTTTCCAATTAATATCGATATTAGCGCCTTCCCAGAGCGGTCGTGACGTTTTAAAATCCAATGAATTTTTTTGAGAAAATTTATCGGAAAGATTTCCGTTCGGAGCGCGGGGTCCAATATCATGGGAAAGGCCCAACATAAAAGCTCTGCTTGGTCCATTGGCATCACTCTGTGTAAAACCCCAAAAATTGGTAAAGCCTGCATTTTCCGAACGTATTCCCGAACCCGATTGAGAATTGTTCTGATTAAAATTTATGGAAATTTGCTCGTAATCGAATAACAACCATTTGGCAGCCAATTTTAAGAAATTGAGTGCTTTACCTACTGAAAAGGAGCTTTTTTTAACAATTACTGAGTCGGCATTTTCCAAATCTTCTAAATTATTTAACGAATCGATTTTACTAACATCGGTATTCCTCTCTTTCCCCTGTTTTATTTTAATATTTTCCGTTAAGTCTTTAATATTTTTCTTTTTAGATCGATCCCCTCTACCTCTGCGCGTTTTTCTCCCTTGTGAACGCCTTTTAACCGTATTTTTAGATGACGTATTTTTTTTCCGTGATTTAAAAAGAGGAGACATTAACGATTTAAGTTTAAGGTTAAGACTGGCACTAATACGGTTTGAGAACCCGGCACCTCGCCCAAGTTCTTTTTGATTAAAATTGTTTTGCCAATTGTAGTTTACACTATAATTAAATCTTAAAGTAAAAAATCTGTTCAAATTCCATAAAGATGGTAATTTGGGTTTGGTTTTAATTCCAAACGATTGAGTATAACGGAAATCTTTCCCGAAAAATTGTCCGCCGAAAATATCGTTCCAAATATCCCGTTCAGGTCTTTCTATATTATTTTTAGTTAGCAAATAAGCTAACGAGGAAGAAACATCAACATTATAATTCAGGCTAATATTAAAAAATCCGCCTTCGGTTAATTTCCAGTTAAATTTAAAATTTCTTTTAGCCGTAAAATCCCGCTGAATATTTTCCGTAGCACTTTCGGACCTACTTAAACTTGCGGCGCGTTTCCTCGAAGCTGCAAAACCACTGGAAAAATTACTCGGCGTATAATAAACTTTAACATTTCTATAATCTTTGAATATTTTTATAAGCTCGCCGATTACGGGAATATTCGCCGGATAAAAATAATTTTCCCTGCTGAAATTCAGCTGATATTTAGCGGATGCATTCCAAACCCAACTTGACGAAAACACTGTTGAAGGATTCCGGCTATACGTTTTATTAAAATTGAAGCCGAACGAAAGATTGTTAATAATATCTTTTACATACCAGCTTTTTGACGGAATCTTCAATCTAACTGATGGGACGGCCCAAGTATCGGATACGTTAAGAGTTTGAGCCGATGTTTTTAATTCGTTCGCTTCTTGTTCCGCTTCAGATCTCGGAACTCCTTCATTCACCCGCTTATCTACTAATTGCTTTACGGCTTCATCTACATTAATATCCGTTCCGGGCAAATAAAGAGGACGCGATACTGATTCGGTATGAGAGTAACTAACCCTTAAATTACTTCCGGAAAGATTGAATGGAATAAGTTTTAAAACATCAAAATCAACCGACGCATTCCATCTGCGTGTATCCACTCTGTTTCCAAACCGTTGGTTTAATTTATGAAAATACGGATCTGTCTGACTCATATTAAAATTCAAATTCATCAAGTCTGCCAATTTAAATGAGGCGGAACCGCTGTATGCCCAACCCTTAGTATCGTCGGCGTTTAACACCCTGAGCTCGTTCACCCAAAGATCCCCGGAAACGGTTTGGTTCCCAATATCCGGATTTTGCTTAGGATTTAAAATACCGAATATAAAAAAGTTTAATTTAGTAAGAGTAGGATTCCCTCTGATCCCGTAATGATGCCCTGGTTTGCCCGGCACGGGGATTTGGAAAAGAGAATCGGGATTATCGCGCAATTGTTTGATTGCCGTCAGCTCGGAAAACAAAATATCAATTTCGTGCCAGCCGGCTTTTACCGGTTGCCTGTATTCATAAAAGTTAGCCGTATCGGAACCAAACCGGAAATAAACCTCGGCGCCATAATTGTTTTCGTCCTCATAATTAGATATAGAACCCGGTCCTTGTTCCAAATCACCGTGAATAAACAGTTTCATTTCTTTGTAGCTAAATACGTCGAGGGGGCGAAAAAGGTATTTTACTATTTCCCTTGAATCACCATCTTCCAACTTATTTATTCTTAACAAAAGCGATTGTTCGTTTTTAAAAACTTCTTGGTCCGGCTTTGTTCTGTCCCTTTCCCTAAATACTCCGGGAGGAGATGAATATTCGGGATTATCTTCAAAATTGATTGTAGAAACAACAAGGGTTGTGTCGTCATCTTCAACTACGCCGGGTACAATTACTTTTTGCCATTGATTACCAACCAAATTCATTTCGGCGAATCGTAAATGTACCGATTCGCTAACTCCGGCAATCCAAAATCTGATTACTTCGATTTGCGTAAAGCTGGGATTTCCTATTTGTTCTTTAAATTCTTTCAAAGGTATTCTGAATTGATACCAATGATTATTTTTGCCCCCACCGCTTATAAACGGATTTGTTTCTTTATTCGTATCAATCGGAATTTCATAACGGTAATAACTGTTAATTTTATCAAGCGTAAAATTCCGGTTCATGTCCTCCGTATTGGGAACCCTTCCAGTATTATTATCCGTTATCGAAGCATTACCCTCCGTACCGTTTATGTTATAATAATTGAATGAACCCTCGGTAAACTGAAAATTATCGTTACTCGGGTCACTAAACTGGGTGCCATATTTAGCTCTTTCTTCGGCATCGGTCAATCCGTCAATACCGGTATCTTCGCCTTCATTAATCACATCGTTTTCATTTTTATCTTCCGTATCCAATTTATTATTAGGTATAACGTCTTCGCTAATTTGACCGAGATCTATATAAAATTTAGCGTTCGGAGGGGCTTTATCAACTTTTAACCAAAATTCTATAAATTCTATATTTTCCTCAACCAAGTTCCTTGCCGTCGAAGACAACGGACGCATCATTCCACCCCAAAGTAATGAGGGGTCTCCAAGCAGCGGATCATAATTATAAGTTCCTCTGTCTTCCGGATTAAAAACATAATCGAGCACAGCCACTCGGTCTTCTTCCCGCGCGGCTTTTTTTCTATTGCCCCAGATGTCTTTTACCGTAACACCGGATGGTGTAATGGAATACCAGTAACTTTTTGCTTTGTAGCGCATTTGTTCGGATTTATCCAAGTTGCCGATCACCGGAAGATTATTCGGGATACTCAAATCCCGCCAACCGGTGTAATGAATACCGATAGGAATAATCTTTTTTGCACCTTCAAAATCGTCGATATATGCAATACTTTTTCCTCCGTCACTGGAAATAGTGCTTTTCTTTGTATTCGGATCAGGATTTATGTATGCGAATTCCCCGCGTAATTTTAAAGACGACATTTCTTTTGTAGAAAGTAAGTAGTCCAATCCCTTTGTTATAAAGGGAAGGTCAACTCCTGTTTGAAAATCGACACCGAGAATAGAGTTATTAAGCGGTTCTTCCCCGATTCTTACTTTATCGCTTAATGTTTTTTGGTTAAGGTTTAAAAATGAAAAACCCAATTTTGTTTTTTTATCGAAATCGTATAAACCGCGTACCCCTAATAACGTTTTGGAAGCCAGTTGGAAAAGGTCGTTTTTTTCATATGTTATTTTCAGGTTGGCTCCGGGTGCAAGTGCCGCTTCATCTCTGATAATAACTTGTCCGATATTATAATCGACTATATAATCTTGACCTTCCTTAAGAGGCCTTCCATCTAAAGTTACTTTTACTGAATTTTCAACAACATTGAAACCGATATTGTACACCGAAGATGCTAAAGCGGAATATTCTCCCACAATAACAAATTTATCGTGTGCTTTATCTTGCTTGGCAAAAGTAACTGACGTATCATACACAGCATGATAAGCCAAATCTTTGTTTTGCAACGGGAAATCGTTCCCGAAAGGTTCCAACACCGGGAAAATAATTTCTCCGGTTTTCGGCAGAATTAAACGCCCGGGTTCCCAATCGAATTTGCCGTCGGGACCTCCGGCACCGGATTCGTCATGAGTATCGAGTTGAAACGCTTGCAATAAATTTTGTCCTTCAAAAACGTTTACCGGCTCACCACCTGCTGGTAAGTAATTAATATCAAGCTTGAAACCTTCTTTCTTTATGTCTCTTCCGCCAATAGGGTATATGTTTTTCAATTGAAGCCTCCAAGCCTGAGCATAATTTCCGCCCGGTTGCAGTTTGGGAGGTTTAACTAATTTCAATACGATGGTTGCCGATGTATCGGACCCAATCTCCCTTAAAAATTCACCGTAAAAAATATCTTGTTCGCCGGGCGGGCCTTCAATTCTGTATGCTACCGCAATAGCTTCATTATCTTGAATTTGGGTTCTGAAACTTATTACGCCGACATCCTGATTATATTCATAATCATCTTCCGTAAGAAGCACGAACCTGGAACCGATTAAAGACGTGCCCGGTTTTGTATCTTGATTAATATTTTTCCATGTCTGATCATAATCGGGTAGATTATCCGTTGTACCGTTCCGAGAAGGTAAGTTTATAAAAGCGTTTCCTTTCCTTTCTTTTTGCGGATCTACCCGGGCAGTGGTTGTTTTCCAAACTTCCAGTTCTTTAATTCTGTATTGTTTTTCGACATCAGGGGTTGCCCTTCCGTAATATCTGTTAAACAAATTCAGATTCGGCTTTGTCGATGCGTAAACCGTATCCACAAAAAAGTGATTTTGCGAATACTCATAAGGGTGAATTTCGAATTTTTGTTTTTGGGAACCCCCGGAAACAGAAACTTCTTCCACTTCGCTTTTTTTCTGCGAGGCAATTGTTGTAAGGGTTAAAGGACCGATTTGCATTTTTGCTTTGATTCCGAACAAGGCTTCGCTACCACCTACTAACGGCGATGTTTGGAGGGAAACATTTCCGGCTTCTATGCTTTGAATCACTTCATCCTCATATCCCGTATATTTAAGCTTTAATTGATTTTCATATTCAAAATCCCTTTCGGTATTCCAATCCGCCGAAATATTTAGTTTATCTCCAATTGTTCCGTTCACGTTAATTTGAACTTGCTGTTTAAAGTCGGGCTCGTTTCTTGTGTTACCAAGTAATGACGCTGTTATACCTTCGGTGGTTTCGTTTCGCCAAGCACCCCGGATATCCACTGCACCGCTTATCCGGATATTTATTCTCGGAGGTCCGAAAATACTGAGGAACGAAACGCTTGGTAAAGGTATATCTATATTCGTTATATCCGAAAGTAACTGCCCTAACTCCGTCTTACCCTTTTTCAGTTCGTATTTCCTGCCCAATTTTTCCCACAGTTCCGTATTAACCATACTTAATCTCATTTCGATATATTTTTTTATGGGAATTACTAAAGGGTTTCGGATTTCTTGATTTCCGTAATATTCTTTAATTATCACAAACTGACCCGTTGAATCGAGTTTCACTTCCCTTCTGTGGTATCTTTGCGAAGGATAAGCAAACAGACCGTATTGCCTTGGCGGGGAGAAAGGCGTATAAACCCTGTCTTTTAGTTTAAACTTAAAATGTTGAATCCTTGCCGAAGAATCGATGTATGTCGAATCGGTTAGGTATACGTTTTTAAGGCTGTCGCTTCTTAAAGAATCCGGGTTTAGAAACGAATTGGTGGAATCGCTATATTCTGCGGCAAAGACGTCCCCGCCGAATCGAGCTTCGGATGGATAATATAATCTTTTGCTAACCTTTGCTTCCCCATCTCGCCCGGAGTAAAGCAAAAAAGCGAATAAAATAAAAAAAGAAGGAATCAGATAATGCCCGCATTCCTTCAACTTGAATTTTTTCATTAATTTTGAGATGGCTTTTCTCTAAAAAATAAACATTAACTATAGTAAAATTCGTTCTATATTTCCTCCGTTTTTGTTTGTACCAAAATTATTTAATTAACTCATATAATGCAATGCATAAATGGATTATACCGGATTTTTGACTGTTTTACACCAAATCGTTCAGATTGGTTTTAACACTGAATTTTTCAATCATTTTGTTTTGTTCTATGATTACAGCGGATAACATTTTCCCCGCATAAGCACCGGTATCTATATAAATTGCATTTGCTTTTTTATCGTACCGTACATCTTTTTGCTTGGTATGCCCGACAATTTGAAGTTTACCTAAATCGAGTAATTTGGACCTGTTCCACATTACCCCGTGATCATCCGGGTAATCTTGCTCAATATATGGTTTTAGTACTTCCAAATTATTCTTGAAATCTTGCGGTAAAATTGATTTATAGTAGCTTGAAACACCTGCATGAGAGAGGAAACAATCGTCCAAATTATAATAAAGGGGTGCGGATTCAATAATTTCTATATGCTTGAAAACGGCTTCTTCGTGTTTTTCATAAGAGATCAACGTTGATTCGCTGCCGTTAAAAACCCATGAACGTGCAAAAATTGTGGTGGGATGTTTAAAAAAATGCGCAAACATATAATCATGGTTACCCGGAGCAAATTTTATTTTTTCGTTAATAATAAATTCTACGGTTTCGTAACTGTTTTTGCCTCTGTCCACCAAATCACCGACGGAGTATATTTCAATTCCCGGATAATTTTTTCTTACCAGCTCAACCAGTTCAACAAGCGTAAAAAAACATCCGTGAATATCTCCTATAACCGCAACCATCAGATATGATAAACTTCTTTGGCAAATTTTGTTAATTCGTCTCTGAATTTGGGATGCGCAATGTTAATTAACGCCCGCGCCCTTTCTTGAATGCTTTTCCCGAAAAGTTGAGCTACTCCGTATTCGGTAACAACATAATGAACATCTCCCCGGGTCGTAACCACGCCCGCACCTTGTTTCAATGTAGGTACTATTCTGGAAATACTGAAATCTTTTGTTGTGGAGGGTAATGCGATTATCGGTTTTCCGCCTTCCGAATGCGCGGCGCCTCTAATGAAATCAACTTGACCACCTATACCGCTGTAAAACTTGGTTCCGATAGAATCTGCGCATACCTGACCGGTCAAATCAATTTCAATTGCCGAATTAATTGCAACCATTTTTTTGTTTTGGGCAATAATGAAAGGATCGTTTACATATTCTTGCGGGTGAAATTCTATTATAGGATTGTTATCTATAAATTCGTAAGATTTTTTAGTTCCTAAAACAAAACCCGCAATTATTTTTCCAGGATGTAAAGTTTTTTGTTCGCCGTTTATCACGCCTTCTTGCACCAATTCAACTATCCCATCGGAAAACATTTCTGTGTGAACACCCAAATCTTTTTTATCCCGCAAATATTTCATAACGGAATCCGGTATTGCGCCGATACCCATCTGTAAAGTGGAACCGTCTTCAATCATTTCCGCAACGTACTGACCTATTTTATCATATACATTAATAACTTCGGGCGAAGTATGAGGATCGACTTGCGGAAGTTCCATCAACGGTTCATCATGCTCAACAATATAATCGATTTTATTAACATGAATAAAGCTGTTCCCTAAACCCCTTGGCATTTCCCTGTTAATCTGTGCAATTACAATTTTTGCTTTTTCTGCCGGAGTTTTAATATTCCCCACATCTATTCCGTAACTGCAGAACCCGTGTTCATCGGGAGGGGATACATTAATTAAAGCAATATCGGGAATTAGTATTCCCCTTTTGAAAAGTAAAGTCATTTCGGAAAGAAAAATCGGGATGAATTCGGCTCTACCTTCATTTACCGCTTGACGTGTATTTTGTCCGATAAAAAATGCTTTATGCTTAAAATGTTTTTCCATTCCGGGTTTAGTGTAAGGAAGATCGCCGACGATTAAGATATGATATATTTCCACACCCACAAGTTCATCTTTCTTACGAACCAACGCTCTGATTAATTCCATAGGAGCGGCGCAGCCGGGTTGTACAACAATCTTGTCACCCGATTTCACAACGTTCATCGCTTCATCGGAGGTGCATAGTTTGGCGTTATATTTTTTCAGCCAAACCGCTTCGCGCATTTTACCGGATTTTATATCGTCAAGTGTCATTATATTTTCTTAATTATTTGAGAAAAAATGTATTCTTCTGAACTCCAAATTAAACGTATCGGCAATAACTTCGTTTGTACAAGTTCCGTTATGGGTACAAATACCTTTTGCCAATCCGGTATCTCCCAATACTGCATTCATTAATCCATTATCGGCAATTTTCAATATATATTCAATAGAGGCATTTGTTAATCCGAAACTTGCCGTTCTTGAAACCAACGCCGGTAAATTAGGAACACAATAGTGAATTACACCGTGTTTAACGTAAACGGGATCGGAAATTGTAGTTGGATAGCTGGTTTCAACGCATCCGCCTTGATCAATAGCAACATCTACGATTACCGCACCTTTTTTCATGGTTTTAACCATTTCTTCTGTTACAAGGTGTGGGATTTTTTCCACTTTTTCTCCGATAGCTCCGATAAATAAATCGGCAAATTTCACACCGCGCGCAATTGTATATGGATTTGCGGCTACCGTTGTAATGTTTTTAGTCAATGTACTTTCAATTCTTCTTAACCTACGGATGTCTTTATCGAGTACAATAACTTGTGCACCCCTTCCGTATGCAGCACGTGCCGCATTCAAGCCTACCACACCGGCTCCGAGAATAACAACCGCAGCCGGAGCAACACCGGAAATTCCGCCAAGCAAAATTCCTCTTCCGCCAGGGAAATCACTTCCGAGATATTTTTCACCTACTTGCACCGCAAGCTGTCCGGCAATCTCACTGACGGAATGCAAAACAGGATATTGACCGTTTTTTTCGATTAACTCGTAACTTATCGAACTGATTTTCTTTTCTAAAAGTTTTTGAATTACTTTTTTCTGCCCAACACCCAATTGCAAAAAAGAGAATAAAATTTGATTCTCGTGCAATAATTCAGTTTCCTCTTCCGTTAAAGGCGAAACTTTGGCAATCAGCTCGGCTCTTTGATAAGCTTCTTCGGCAGTATAAACAATATTCGCACCTAATTTTCTGTATTCTTCATCCGTAAAATTACTGCCCAAACCGGCACCGCTTTGAATGTAAACCGTATGTCCGCTTTTAATCAAGGCATCTACACCTGCCGGGGCAAGTGCAATTCTTTTTTCTTCAAACAGTGTTTCTTTTGGTATTCCGATTCTCATATAACTTTTATTATTTTTATTTTAAAATTAAAAAGATATTCGGCGCTTTCAAAGGATAAAAGAATAAGCTTATTAAATAATCAACCTTACTCCTCCCAATTCTTCCAATTTGTATGGGAAACGGTCTCCCGGTGAACCGATAAACATAAAATTAATCGGTATTTTCCATTTTTCGGAAAGTTCTCTTACGAGTTTGGGACCGAATTTACCTTCAAGGGTTACGAACTCAATTTCGATCTCGGGATATTCCCTATTTAAAACATCCAAATCATTCTTGAAATTTTCCGGTATCTTTTGCCCTTTGTCCAATACGGTTACTATTTTCAATCTGTTTGTTTGTTCGTTTTCTTTGATATATAACATTACCTTATTTAACGTTGCTATATCATCTCCTTTGGTAAAGAAAACAAATTCTTGAGAATTTATCCGGTTAATCGTGTCGATTATTTTTTTATTCAAATTTAAAACGAATCTTCTAATCGGTTCGAAAATATAACGGATTAAGGACAGTAGAAATTTCAGAATCCAAATTCTCTTTAGCATTATAATAACAACCAACATCGTTGGGATAAAATATTGGAAAAATACGATGAGATATTTTGGATTCATTATCGCATTACCCACAATTGCAATGCCGACAGCAATGATGGCAAGCATAATAGCAATCCACGAAGCTTTTTCCGGGCGAGGAAGTTTAGAACGTTTGATTTTTAATAAAATATTTCCAATGGCAAACAAAACCATAACGGATAAAAATGAAATCGTATATACGCCGGCAAGTGCGCCTAAATGTCCTTCGGTAATGAAAAGCACTGAGATACTTAATAAGAAAAACATTATGATTATCCGGTACGAACTTCCTCTCTTATTTTTTTTCAATAAGAATTGCGGCATCACCCTGTCGAGAGTCATTCTTTCAATCAATCCGCTTACACCCACATACGAAGTAAGAACCGCACCGCTAAGAACCAAGGCGGCGTCAACCGAAATCAAAGTGGAAAGCCAGCCACCGCCGGCAAGATTTCCCAAATAAGAAAGTAACGCTTCTTTATGTGCGTGAACATCTTGAATTCTTATAATAGCCAATGCAAGAAAAGCCATCAACGGATTAAAAATGCTGACAACAATCCACATATTTCTTAAAGTTTTCGGGAAAACGCCGGGAGCTTGTTCCTCAACAAAATTTGCGGAACTTTCAAACCCCGAGATTCCGAGCATCGCGGCGGAGAATCCAAAAAACAAAGCCGTCATTATTCCGCCTTTAACGGGCATCTCATAATTTAAAAATAATGTATCAAGCCCGTTGTTAACTATAAACAAAATTGCAAAAAGGGCTAACGCCGTCAAAGAAGTCAAATGAAAAATGAAAATTACAACAGCGAACTTGGAGGATTCGCCTATACCCATAATTGTTAATCCCATAAAAAAAGCAAGTAATATTACTGTGGCTAAAATTACGGGCAGTTGATGCCATAAAGTATGAACATAATGCATAGCTTCGCTTGCGGAAATAACCGCCGTTGCCATATACGATAAAATTGTCAATGCCGCTGCCAAAGAAGCGGTGGATTTACTGGTCGTATTAAGCAGAGCGTTATAAGCGCCGCCGTTTAATGGTAACGCTCCAACAACTTCTCCATAAATTTTTCTGAAAAGGTATAAAACTCCGGCTACCACCAAAAGAGCCAACCAAGCATATTGACCCGCATAGATTATTGACAATGCGGAAACGTATAAACAAGACGAACTTATATCGTTACCGCAAATTGCAGTTGCAGGTAATTCCTTTAATTTTTTTGTTTTAATTTTCTCCAATTTTATTATCCTACTTTTATTACTAATTATTTACCGGCGTAAGCGGCTTTTTGCCTTTTAAAACGTTTATCACATTCTTTGCCGCCAATTCCGCCATTTCGTTTCTGGTCTCAATCGTTGCACTGCCAATATGGGGCAGCAAAACAACGTTTTTCAATTTGAAAAGCGATTTGTTTACTTCGGGTTCATTTTCGTAAACATCGAAACCGGCACAAAATATTTTTTTCTGCCGTAATAATTTTATCAAATATTTTTCATCGACCACTTCACCGCGTGCCGTATTTACAAAGATTGCTTGAGGTTTAAGTAATTCTAGTTTTTCTTTGTCCAACAGGTGAAAAGTTTCTTTTGTAAGCGGAAGGTGAACGGAAACCACATCTGCGGTTTTCATTAATTTATTCAGTGAAACCTTTTTAGCGCCGGTTTCCCGTTCAAATTCTGTTTTTCTTTTTCTACCGAAATAAACTATCTTCATACCGAAAGCTTTGGCACGGAAAGCCGTTGCCATTCCTATCCTTCCTGCGCCGACTATTCCCAAAGTTTTATTTTTTAATCCTGGTCCCAAAAACAAATCCGGTTTCCATCCTTTGAATTTCCCTTCCCTCATAAATTTATCTGCTTCACAAAATCTTCTGGAACATGCAAGTATCAAACCCATTGCAATATCGGCGGTAGCATCGGTTAAAACATCGGGAGTATTTGTAACGACAATTCCTTTTTCAGCGGCGTATTCGATATCGATGTTGTTAAACCCTACTGCGTAATTGGATATTACTTTTAAATTCGGAAGTTTGTCAATAACTTCACGTGTAATTCTGTTATTTAACAGAGTAATAATCCCACCGGCATTACGCGCTAGTTTTCCCAATTTTTCTGTAGTCAAAGGTGCGGACTTGGAGTAAGTCACACAATCGAAACCGTTTTTCTTTATCAATTTTTCCGCAATTTCGGGTATTTTATGAGTAATAAAAACTTTCATCCGATAATGAATTTAATTGGGAGAATTATGAACCAAAAAGAAGCTTAACAATGAACAAAGCGCCAAGAATTCCCGCCGCATCGGCAAGTAATCCCGCTACAAGCGCGTGGCGTGTTCTGCGAATATTAACCGCGCCGAAATAAACGGCTAATACATAAAAAGTTGTTTCCGTGCTTCCGAAAAAAGTTGAGACCAAAATTCCAAGAAAAGAATCGGGACCGTGAACTTTGATGATTTCTGTCATAATTCCAAGAGAACCGCTGCCTGATAAAGGTCGCATTAAAGCCATAGGTAAAGCTTCGGCAGGCATTCCTATAAAATCGGTAAACGGTTTAAGAATCATTACCAGAAAATCCATCGCCCCGCCTGCACGGAAAATGCCAATTGCAACAAGCATTGCAACCAAGTATGGAATAATCCTTACAGCAACGTCGAAACCTTCTTTAGCGCCTTCCACAAATTTTTCATAAACTTTAACTTTTTTAATTGCTCCGTAGCCGATAAAAATAAAAATCAACATCGGTATGGCAAGAATAGAAATAATTTGGATGACACTTTTAAATAAATCGGGAGTAACAAACCCGAATACAGCCGAGAATATTCCGGTTGATATTGCAAGTGCCAACAGTGCAATTATTGCCAATGTAATTAAAATGTTTTTAAGGTTTTGTTTTAGATAATCAATAAAATTGAAACCTTTTATGGAAAATTTCTCTAAAATTTTTGCTGCGGTAATTCCCGTTATCGTTGCACAGGATGCCCCGAAGATCGAAGTACCGATAATAATTGCCGGATCGCTGCTGCCGGCTGCCGCCCTGACGGCAATAGCCGTTGCGGGAATTAGAGTTAACCCGGCGGTGTTAACGGTCAGAAACGTACACATTGCATTGGTTGCCGTACCTTTCTCCGGATTTAATTTATCGAGTTCTTCCATTGCTTTTAATCCGAAAGGTGTTGCCGCATTACCCAATCCAAGCATATTTGCAGAAATGTTCATAATCATAGCGCCCATTGCGGGATGATCTTGGGGAACATCGGGAAATAAAAATTTTGTTACCGGTTTTACGGCATTTGCAATGATTTTAATTAATCCTGCTTCTTCGGCTACTTTCATAACTCCAAGCCAAAGCGCCATAATTCCGATTAAACCGAGAGAAATATCCACGGCAATACCGGCATAATCCAATGCAGCTTTTGTTACCGCTTTCATCTTGGCAAAACCTATTTTTTCAAAAACAACCGCTGCTTGAACGGTAGTCGAATCGGAAAAACCTAATATTTTTACTTCTCCGGTTAAATCATTTTCTTTTCCCGTAACTTTTGCCATTTCCCGCCAAATCGAAGGTGTATTTTCATCGGTCGTAAGAAATAAGCTTACTTTTTGATTTTCAGGATTAAATGAAAGCTTTGCCGGTTGGTTTATCAACTTCTTTTCGTTTGTACCGTAAAAGTTATTAAAATCGCTTGGTTTAATAATCAATTTAACTTTGTAGGATTTAGCCTCATTCTTATTAAAAGTTTCCGAAAAATTGATTTGCGTGTAAAGAGAGTCGTTGTTTCGGTATTTGTTAGTATTTTCATCAACAATATCGGTTGTAATTGCCAGACCGATTCCCAAAACAAGAAGTGCAAGCCATACATAATTTAACATACAACAGAACCGTATCTAATCAAGGGGAAATCCATATTAATTGAAATTAAAGTTATAAATTAAAAACAAAAAACGAAAGTAATATCTCGTATTGTTGTAAAACTTGACAAAAAGTACTTATTTACCTAATTTTATATGGGATAAAAAACTCCAATTAATCTATTTTAATTCTCGTTTCATTAATTTGAGGTAAAATTCAATGATTTACACAAAAACCGGAGAATATGCTATTAGGGCTATATTGTTTCTTGCCAGGCAACCAAAAGGTACTTTGGTAATGTCTTCGGATATCGCGGAAAAAGAAGATATTCCCTCTCATTATCTTGCAAAAATTTTACAAAGAATGGCTAAATTCGGCTACGTGGATTCTTACAAAGGAAGAGGAGGCGGATTTAAGATTACAAATTTGGCAAAGAAAAGTTCGATTTTGGAAATTGTAGAAAGAGTGGAAGGACCTGTTATTAACTTGAAATGTGTAACCGGACTAAAAGAATGTTCGGACGAATACCCTTGTCCGTTACATGAAGAATGGACGGAATTAAGGAACAGAATTTATAATCTTATTTCCAGTCGTTCCGTACAAGAGGTCGCTGAAAAATACGCCGAAACCTTACGCGGAGGAAAGTAAAAATACTTTTTACACCGGAAAAGTTTCTACGGCACAGTCAATGTGCCGTGTTTTTTTACCGTAAATTAATTTGACTTACTTATATTACTCCAATAAAATCATTTTTTTCGTTTGTGCAAATTCGCCAGCGCGTAAAGTATAAAAGTAAATTCCGGAAGGTAAATTTGACGCATCGAATTTAACGGAATAACTTCCCGGCGATTGTTTTCGATTAACCAAAGTTGCCACTTCACGACCGAGAACATCGTAAACTTTAAGCGTAACAAACCCTTCCTCGGTCCTCCCCTTTGTTAAAGGGGAAGAGGTTGGTATTGTATATTCAATTGTTGTTGATGGATTAAACGGATTCGGGAAGTTCTGTGATAAATAGAATTTATTTATAATTTGATTTTCCTCGGTCGATATGTCTGTGATAAAAAGCCCGTAAAAGGCATTGAGTTGAGAGCCATAAAATTCATGTAATCTTCCGAAAGAGTCATAGAATGAAATGTCGTCGTTATAAAGTTGCCAACTATTATTTTTCCACTTTGTTGAAAGAATTTCCATAGTATTCCCATCAGCATCATATGAAAATGTTTTTCTGAATAAATTTATCCAACTTGTTCCGTCCCATTCTTGAGATAAATCTTTCGTAAGGTTTCCATTTTGATCATATTCATAAGAGAATTGCAATGTATCTACCCACTCAGTCCCATCCCAAACTTTTTTCAAAACAGAAGTTTTTTGCCCGTCAGAATTATATTTGTAATAGTTGCGCCATTTAACATCCCAACTACCATCATTCCATTGGTAATAGAAAGAAGACGAAACGGCTTTACCTACGGAAGGAATGTTCACATACAAAAATGAAGATTTACTCGTATTTAACCAGTCGTTGTCTTGCCATTCTTGATCCACATAATAATCCACATTATTGTCATCGTTGTACGAATATATTCTTTTAGTTACATTTCTCCAATTAACATCTATCCATACTTGACGTAACTCAGCAACTTTATTTCCATTGATATCGTATGTAAAGCTTATTTTCGTTCCATTTACCCAATTATTACTTGACCCGTTTTGGTAGATTATGGTCGTCGTATCATTATTTGAGTTATATGTATATGTTATCCGGTATTGTTTTACCCAACTTTCATTCATCCAAATTTCTTCGATTCTTTCTATGTTATTTCCTTCTGAATCATAATCATAAAGATACCGTTCATAATTTAACCAATTGGTCCCATCATACTCTTGAATAAGAAGCATAACATTGTTATTAACCGAATCATATTCGGCAAATGTACGCAAATATAAATACCATGTATTATCAGTTTCGAAAATGTAAGCACTTGTACCAACAATATTACCATACGAGTCGTACGTATAAATAATTTTTCCATATGAATTACCAGAAACAGTAGCTATGGTATAGATAACACTATCGACTACGGTGGTAGAGTCAAATATTCCCAGTTTTAAGAATTTTGAAGGTGATTTTTCAACAAACGGCAAATTTTTCGTAATCGCATTCTTTTGATGTAAAGTAATTTGAATATCAAGTGTCGATTTCTGCAAAGTTTGGGCTTCAGTACTAGTTGATAAAAATAGTCCCAAAATCGCACTAAAAAGAAATAATTTGAAAGTTTTCATTATTCTCTCCGGTTAATTCGAAATCATTTATTGAGTTTTATTGCATTCAAATCATGAGACAGGACATTAAATTAAAGCATAATAGAAAAATCAAACTTTAGAATAACAATTTTCATTCCAAACTTTTTATAGGGTAAAATAATAATTTTTTATTCGAGAGGTAATTCAATAATATTGCTTTTCTTTAGATAAAAAATACAATTAGAAGGTCTTGAAACCAGAGCTCATTTCAATAAAATCATTTTGCGGGTTTCCACAAAACCGCCGGCTTTTAACCGATAAAAATAAATACCGCTGCTCAAATTTTGACCGGTGAAAGTAATTTTATGTGTTCCCACCTGCAGCCTACCGTTAAACAATTCAGCAACTTTCCTTCCCAAAATATCATACACTGATAATTTAACTTGAGCGTACCCGGTATTTTCATAATCCGGCAGACCGAATGTTATTGTTGTTGAATTATTAAACGGATTCGGATAATTTTGCTCTAATACAAAATCCTCAGGAATTTGGGGGATGTTGGGTGGAGTTAAATTCTTATAAATATTTTCATCACCGACAATCCATATATAAGAACCGTCTTCCGGATCCCGGTGTGCAATTCCGGAACTGTCTTCGAATTCAAACCAAAAGTCAGCCTTTCCCGCATTAAAAATTATTCCCGGGGTTTCGAAATAAAAATCTTTTTTAATCATTTCGATGGGAACAAGCATATCCGAATTTCCATATTGCGACACCAACCGCATTGTTTCGGGTTTTATTTTGAAAGTATCGATAAAAGCTTTTCTTATAACGAATTCATGATTAACAAAAATTACATTAGGGTATGAAATAGCTTTTGCCGCAGAGATCAGCCCGTAGCCCCTATCATTGTTGGGATTGCCCGAACTATCGGCGGTTTCGAGTAGAATATGTCTGATTTGTCTGTTGTTTAATTCGGGATAAGCGGAAAGCAACATTGCGGCAACGCCGGCTGCAATGGGCGAAGACATGGAAGTTCCCGAAGCCCAAGAATAGGAATTTCCGGAAACCGAAGCGCTATAAACCGATGTTCCCCTTGCAACCAAATCGGGTTTAATACGCCCGTCGTAAGACGGTCCGCGGGAACTAAACGATGCCACATTATTATTTGCATCTACTGCACCGATTGCCAAAGTGTTAATTCCGTCTGCCGGAGCGGTAATATAATGCCACGGTTTATTTCCTTCGTTGCCCGCCGAAGTCAAAGTGAGTATTCCTTTCGCGAAAGCCTTTTCAGCCGCTTTGGTAACTATTGTGGTTTTACCATCCATATCCGAATAAGTATAAGAAAAAACGGAATCGTCGAACGTGCTGTAACCAAGTGAAGAAGTTGTAATATCCACACCAATCGAATCCATCCATTCGAGCGCTGCGGCGTAATTATCTTCCTCTACGTGAGTTTCGCTTCTATTGTCTTCTGTTTTTGCTAGTAAAAACGAAGCATTGAATGCCGGTCCAACAATTTTCCCATCGTCGAACCCTCCGATAATTGAAAAAACCCGAGTTCCGTGTGAATCCTGATTTGAAACATCTTCAGGTTCGTTTGCCGTAACCGAATCATGAAATATGAAATCGTATTCGGCAATTACATTTGCATTCAGTGTTGCCGGATGAACTTTCCATCTGAAACCGTTATCCAAAATTCCGATAGTAACTCCTTCACCGGTTATTCCCAAATTATGAACCTCCGGAATTTGCGAAAGCTCGTACTGTTGGAATGATGGTCCATAATTGAAAACATATTCGTCTTGAGCATCAACTTTTGAAAATACTGGTTTGTTCTCCATCTTTACCTTACCTTTGCGGATTTTAAACTTTTGCACAGGTTTTATTTCTTTTACGAACGGTAAGTTTTTAATTTCATCTATTTGTTTACTGGTTAGATAAGCACTTACGGTATTGAACCACTTTAACCGATTTATTATTTTTATTCCTTTCCGATTAAGTGAATTAATATATTTTTCGGATATCGGTAAATCGTCGAAAGTGAGATAATTATTTCTTCCTAATGTTTTAATTCTCCTTTCGATTGCTTTGCGCGAAAGCTGTTTTTCGGCTACTTTTTTCAATTCAACTGATTTTAACAATCCGTTTTGGATTTCAAATCCCTTATCGGTTAAAAAAATCAAATATTTACTTTGGGATATACCGTTTGATGCAATCAATAATAAAAGTAAAAAGCCAAATATTATAATACGCATAACTCTCCGGAATTTATTCGGAAGTAAATTTACTGGAAAACTTTAAAATAAGGAAAGTAAAAATCAATACACTAATTTTGCAATCCGGTTTATTCTAACGGAGCCGAGCAACCGGAAAAAGTCGGAAAAAGGAATATTCGGATTCCACGACCAATAAATCATAAAAGCCTGACCAACAATTTTCTCGCGCGGTACGAATCCCCAATATCTGCTGTCTGCACTATCGTCGCGGTTATCGCCCATCATAAAATAGTAGTCTTGCGGAATCGTGTAAGTATCGGCGGGTTTTCCTTCGATATAAACTTTCCCGTTTTTAACTTTCACTACTTCCTTTCCGTAATTTCTGTTTATCAAAGTACGGTAAATTTCAATATTTTCCGGTGTTAGTTTTACCACATCCCCCTTTTTGGGAATTACAAGGGGTCCGTAATTGTCTTCGTTCCAGCCGCTGCCTTTCGGGAAAATGTCCATTCGTGCAACGCCTTTTGGTGTTATAACCGGATCGAGATATTGAATATGCGGAGGAATATGAGCCCGTTTCCCGTTAATGTAAACCACTTTATTAATAATTTCCAAAGTATCGCCGGGAATAGCGATGCAACGTTTTACGTAATTACTGATTTCTCTCGGTTTCAGTTCATCCCTTCCGCCGGGGTATTCGAAAACCACAATATCGCCCCGTTCGGGTTCGCGTATTGCCGGCAATTGAAAATAAGGCAATGCTATGTTTGTAAACGGAATGTTTCTGGGCGACGAAGAGCCGTAAATAAATTTATTTACGAAAAGAAAATCACCTACCAAAATGGTTTTCTCCATCGAGCCGGTTGGAACCCGCGAAGTTTCTATTAAAAATGTTTTAATTAACAAAGCCGCAATGGCTGCAAAAAATAAATTTTTTAGAAATTCCAGAAATTTCTGAGTAGGTGTTTTCGCTATGTTTTTCTTTTTAGTTTTGTCCGAAGTCATAAATTAGTTTACTCTCAATTTAATTGTCTGATTTTTTTGTTATTCCTTTATACTCTTAAAATCAAAAAATGTTTTCTTTTTTAATCTTCAATTTGAAGGACGGCAAGAAATGCTTCTTGGGGAATTTCAACATTTCCGACCTGCTTCATTCTTTTTTTGCCTTCTTTTTGTTTTTCAAGAAGCTTGCGTTTTCGGGTTATGTCGCCGCCGTAACATTTTGCCAATACGTTTTTTCTTAACGCTTTAATATTGGTTCGTGCAATTACTTTATTCCCGATTGCCGCTTGAACTGCTATTTCGAACATTTGCCGCGGGATAAGTTCTTTCAGTTTGGATGTAACTTTCCTTCCCCAATCGTATGCTTTTGATTTGTGAACAATTATTGAAAGTGCATCAACCTTTTCGCCGTTCAGCATGATATCCAGTTTAACCAAATCGGATTCTTTATATCCTATAAATTCATAATCGAAAGATGCATAACCCCTTGAAATGGATTTAAGTTTATCATAGAAATCAAAAATTATTTCCGAAAGCGGAAATTCGTATTGCACATCCGCGCGTGTAGGATCGAGATACGTAGTATTTTTATAAACACCGCGTTTATCCATTGCCAGTTTCATTATACTGCCAAGGTATTCGCTCGGAACAACTATCTGAGCTTTAACAAACGGTTCTTCAATATGATCGATCTCACCTACTTCCGGCATTTCCGCGGGATTATCTACAACAACTTTCTCTCCGTTTTTTTTATAAACATAATATTCCACGTTCGGCAAAGTTGTAACGATATTCTGATTATACTCGCGCTCTAATCTTTCCTGAACGATTTCCATGTGCAGCATGCCGAGAAATCCGCAGCGGAATCCAAATCCGAGAGCTGCCGAAGTTTCCGGTACAAAAATAAGTGCTGAATCGTTTAGTTGAAGTTTTTCTATAGCATCGCGCAGACTTTCGTAATCTTCGGAATTTGAAGGATACAATCCGCTGTAAACCATAGGTTTAATTTCTTTATATCCCGGCAGCGGTTCGGCGGCTCCGTTTTTAGCGTGAGTTATCGTATCGCCAACGCGTGTTTCTTTCACATCTTTAATTCCGGCAATCACATATCCTACGTCGCCGGCGCGCAGTTCACCGGTTTTAATTTTTTGCAAACCAAGAACCCCGACTTCTTCTGCCATATAAATATTTTGATTCGCAAAAAACTTAATTTGATCTTTCGTTTTCAGAACACCGTTAAAAACCCGTATGTATGCAATAGCTCCGCGATATGAATCGAAAACGGAATCGAAAATTAATGCTTGCAACGGTTTTGTGTCGTCGCCTTCGGGCGGCGGAATTCTTTCGATTATTGCATCCAAAATTTCTTCGTAGCCAATCCGCTGCTTTGCACTCGCTAATATAATTTCTTCTTCGTCGCATCCAATCAAATCAATAATTTGAGCTTTCACAGTATCAACCATTGCACTTGGCAAATCGATTTTGTTTATAACGGGAATAATTTCCAATCCGGCTTCAATTGCCAAATATACATTGCTGATTGTTTGCGCTTCAACACCCTGTGCGGCGTCCACAACCAACAAAGCTCCTTCGCAAGCGGCAAGCGAGCGGGATACTTCATAAGAAAAATCAACATGCCCGGGCGTATCGATTAAATTCAAATCATATTTCACGCCGTCTTTTGCAGTATATTGCATTTTAATTGCATGGGATTTAATCGTAATCCCACGCTCACGCTCCAGATCCATGTCATCCAGTAATTGCGACTTGGCTTCCCGCGGCGTAATCGTGCCCGTTTTTTCGAGCAGCATATCGGCAATAGTCGATTTACCGTGATCGATATGTGCAATTATGCTGAAATTTCTTATGTTTTTCATTTCTTAAAATTATTATTAGCTTCGAAATATAAATATTGATTACAGCAATATCAATTTTGAGAGATTATGGTTTTCCAACATTCTTTACATGTGCATAGTTCCTAGTTCCAGGCAGGTTTATATTTTGGCACTTTCGGAATACGATTCTATTTTAAAAGCAAGTCTTGAAATGTCTGGGAAATCTTATTTAATATGGAGAGGAATGGTCCTCTCCATCAGTGAATTTTGAGAGGATTAGAACTTTTCAACAATTGAATGATTTTCTCCAGCAATGAAATATCAATTTTGAGAGATTATGGTTTTCCAACATTCTTTTATATGTGCATAGTTCCCCGTTGCTGTGGGTTTACATTTCGACACTTTCGGAATATGATTCTATTTTAATGCAAGTCATGGGGTTTTAGGAAATCTTATTTAATATGGAGAGGAATGGTCCTCTCCATCAATAAAGTGCATAACAAGAAACTCATAAAGATAAAAATTCTGGATATCAAGCATTTGAATAAACTTAGTATTCACGAAATAAGTATATTTTAGAAATCGTTAATTTCGATTTGGGAAATAACATTTTCAAATTAAGAATTAGAGAATGAAGACTTACATCTGCTTATTAATATTTTTTCTGTTTTCCGTTTCTTCTTATCCGCAAAAATTGAATTTCATAATCATTAACGGAAACTTAAAGATTTCATCAGGGTCAAATTTCAATTTTGAAAATACCGATTTTGTTTTACTTAGCGGTAAACCGGATTCAAAAAATTTTGAAAACGCTCAAAAGATTTTTCAAAAAGAAATTCCCGATAGTATTCCGTTTTTTGTTTTCCCTAAAATTTCCTACCGGGAATATTTGATTGAGAATTTTGTTAACGATGAAACTAATTGGATTAGAAACTTTGCATTGTGGAAAAACAATTCCTTAATTTTTGGTCTGAACCAGATTGTAACCAACAACCCCAAAATTGAAGGGATGCCGGAAGAAGATAAAGCTAAAATTTCTTCCGTACTTTCCCAAGCCGGTTTTCCTGAGAATCTTTATATAATTTCTTTTACTTCTGAGTCAAACAATCTTAACGATTTTATCTCAACATTACCCGATTCGTTATTACCCGCGAAAATTTATTTTATTCCGTTAAATAAAATTTTTAATCTTTCCCGCAAAAGTCCTGTTATACGTGTGGAAATTAAGGGGAACAAACTGAAACTAAAAAAAGGAAAAAAATATTTTAAGAGTTTGACCATTACTGCACTACAAAAACGGAGCGGGAAGAAAAGCAAAAAGAACAGCTTCAAAATTTTATTTGAAAAAGAAAGCAATACTTTGTCATTTATACAACCCGTTTATAGAAATGGGAAATTCTATTTTGCAGGTATGAACGGTTTGGTTACTTGCATCGATTCAACGGGAAAAGAACTTTGGAAATATGACGCCGGTGCAACTCTCATTTCACCGATGCTTTACTTCCGTAACTATTTAATTTTTACAACACTCGAAGGTGATGTAATCATCTTGGATAATTCGACTGGAGAACAAATTGAATCGTTAGGGGTTGACGAAGCGATTGTAACATCACCGGTTTTGTTTACTTATAAGGGCGACAAAAACTTACTTTACGACATTCCAAAAAATAAACCTAATTCCATTGCATTCGGAACGGCTTCGGGGAAAATATTCGCCTACTCTATTCCCGCTTTTGAAGAATTATGGATTAATCCGGACAATACTTCCAACATTGCAGGCAAATTAATTTCGGCAAATAATAAACTTCTCTTTTTCAATTCGAATGGTATTTTATTTAATTTAGACCCATTCACAGGTTGGACAAATTGGAAATGGAAATCCGGCAAGCAGAAAAACGTTTTGGCATCTGATTTATTAAGCGATAATAAATCGGTTTACTTTGTTTTGACGGATGGTAAACTTTACAAAATCGATATTCTTTTAGGCAGTAAAATATTTGGAACAAAAACGGGTATAAAAAATGCGGCAATTTCATTCGGTAAAGGTGGAACAATTTTAGTCGGCGGGAACAAAGCGCTGAAAAAATTTTCAATTAGAAGCGGAAAAATCATCAAAACCTATAATATCGGAGAAAAACAAATTGCGTTCGGTAGTAAAGATTACGAAGGAGATGGAAAAATTTTCTTTGGAATACGGAGCGGAAATGTTTATCAATTTTCACATGGGAAAATTAATCTGTTATTTTATTCTCCGGTTAAACCTTTGCGATATGTACGACAGGCAGGAAAAAACAAATTTATAATTTTCGATATATACAATAATTACAAAATGCTGGAATTAACCGATGAGCAAATTCGAAGGATTCATTTTCGATATTGACGGAACACTCACATCTACCAACAAATTAATTTTCGCTTCATTCAACCATGTTACGAAAAAATATCTTGGTAAAACATTAACAGACGACGAAGTAATCGCGTTATTCGGTCCACCGGAAGATGTTATCTTAAAAGAATGGTTTGGCGAACAATTTGAAAATGCGAAAAAAGATTACTATGAATTTTACGAGAATATGCATAACAAGTATGCAAAAATTTTCCCCGGAATAAAAGAAATTTTGGAGAAAATAAAAAGTGCAGGTTTACCGATTTCCATATTTACCGGCAAGGGAAGAAAAACTACTGAGATAACGCTTAAACAGCTCGGGATATACGATTTTTTCGATTTGATTGTAACCGGTGACGATGTAAAAAATCACAAACCTTCCGCCGAAGGTATACGAATGTTTTTGAACAAATATAATTTACAACCGGAAAAAGTGTTAATGATAGGAGATTCTCCTGCCGATATAAAAGCTGCACATGAAGCCGGAGTTAAAATTGCATCGGTTCTGTGGGAGAGTTATGCAAAAGACGAAGTGTTAAAAATGCAAAGCGATTATGTTTTCCATTCTGTTGATGAACTAAAAAGGTTTATAGTTCATGAGATAAGTCACTCATCGTAAAAACATTCTCGCCAATATTTGGACGGTAACGACGGTACATCATTCACCTGCTGTCACCAACCTTTGCTGTCACCGACTACTCGGTGACAGGATTTAGTTTCGCCACCGTATGGACGGTGGCGACAGAGAACACAACGTTAATCTCAATTGTTATCACCAAGCAGTCAATAACTGAGTAGTGGTGATTTGCTGTCACCGACCATTCGGTGGACTTGGGAAAGCATGCAGTGTTTCCACCGTGTGGACGATGGCAACAAGTAATTACTCAATTATAACTCCTAGCATATCTGTATTTACTTTGATGATCGAATGATCCCCATTTACATAGTTTCGCGCACTGGAATAAAGATAATCTTCGGGGCGAGCTACTAGTCCGGCTCTTACGGGATTATTATGAATATACTGAACTTTCGTCCAAAACATTTTTTGATTTCTAATAACTTGGTCATCAAATCTTTTCATCCAAAGTTTTCTTTTTCTATCTTTATACTCGCTTGCATTCTTTTCAAATATCCGGATTAAATCTTTCCTTTTCAGTTGCTCTATTATTTCCATAATATCCCACGCACTATACTTTTTTATATCCCGCATAATGTTAGATATTGTACCTTTCGACCGATCAACTTGAACTATCCAATGGAAGTGACTTGGCATTATTACGTAAGCGAGAATTTCAAAATTATATTTCTTTTGATAATGCTTAACATTTAAAATAAGTGCGTCACAGCATTGCGGATATTTAAATACATTAACAAAATCAACAACGGTAGTTGTTACAAAGAAAAATGATTCATCTGTTAGTTTTGCTCTTCCTCGCAGTGCCATTGTATTTTTGATTTTTTGTCACCAACCACTCGGTGACAGGGAGTGCATTTTTCGTCCGCTTTTATTGACTACAATTTGAAAGAGCGGTTTTTCGCCACCGTATGGACGGTGGCGACAGTCTAATTGCCAATATCAAACGGATAAACGAAAGAAACCCTCGGTTCAATTTTTTTCTGCGGTATAAAATCAATTACATTATCTTGTTCATCTCTTAAAGGCGTAAACGTCCAATGATATACTAATGAAACAAGTAAATATGGCATCGGTTTGTAACCGAGTTCCGCAAACAAATATGAGCGGTCGTCCAAAGTAAAGATATCCGCTTCGTCTTGAATATTGATTTTATCATATCCGGCACGTGCCACGTAAGGGAAGCCTTCTGGCGAAACATCCGTTTCCAAATGCAAAATTCCGCTTTTCGGATGCTCATCCAAACGTTGGTAAGAGCCAAGGATATCGAAACTTCCCAAAACGCGGACGAGTAATTCGCCGTAGAATCCGTTCCCAACCGACTGAAGGGTTTCCAACTCTTTAACCTTGCTCGATACTGTTCCGGTTGTTTCGTCAAATTTAAATCTTTCTATTTCGTAAAATGAATTAAAATACGCGGGCAAATAATGATCGCCGTTTAACCTTCTTTCCAATTTAGCTTGAAGGTTCACTAAGCCCAGACCGTTTAATCTTAGCATGGCGCCAACGGTTTGCCCCTCACCGAAGTTGACAATTTTTGCATAATCAAAATACAGCTCCAATCTGGCCAACGATGTTTTAATAATCGGTAAACCCAAATCAAATCCGTATGCTTGAACCGTACCAAAATCTTGTGAAGGTTTAAACTCGTTTGTTGCCGGATCGATGCTTCCCGCAGTAACACCGGCATATTTGTTGAAATCGGTAATGTAGGTCGCCCCAATTTCAAAATTTCCTATGATTGGAATATCACCGGCATCCGTAAATTGCAGAGGGCGAACATAGCCACGGAATCCTACAACGCCGTCTTCCCCAAAGCTGGAATAAACTCCTTCAAAACCACCGACTCCCAAATCCAAATCGAGTTCCATTCCGACTTTACGCGTATCGTAGCTGGGACTATTATTATAAAGGTACATCAAACTTCCGTGTCCCAATGTAGCATAATCGAGAACTCCCAAGCGTGCATAAAACGGATCTCCTTTAACACCATATCGTACATATCGGATGATACTCAAATAATCGGAGAATTCATTAAAGTTTTCCGACCTGATTTTACCATTTTGATCAAATTCAAGATTCAGATCGAGTCCGACACCAAAATTGGCAAAAGCAAGTTCCGGGAAAAGATGAAATGTGTAATGAGGTTTATTATCAATCCACGTAACACCGAACCCACCGCCGAGAAATCCTTCGTAAGGATTCAGTCTTCTGTATTGCGCATTACTATTAACAGACAAAACGAAAAACAACAAAACCAAAAATGAGATTTTTGTTTTCATGACTATCCCCGATATTTTTGAATTATCTGACTACCGCAAGTTTTTGCGTAATTTCTTGGGTTTTTCCGTTAGCATACATAATAACTTTGTAAATATACACACCGTTTGCCAATAAATCACCATCTTCGTCTCTGCCGTCCCAATAAATTCTGTTAAAATCATAATCCAATTCATTACCACTCAAACGGATTTTTTTAACGAGTCTTCCCGCAATGGTATAAACTTTAATATCAATTTCATCTGGAATCTGCGTTAATTTAAAAGTAAAATACGTTTCAGATGAAAACGGATTAGGATAATTGTATAAATTCAGAAGTTTGGTTTCATTATCAACCACAAAGGTTTTTGAGATGCCATTGGAATCCGCAATATTACCGTTTGCGTCTTTACCAAATACGGTTAGCGTGTACTCACCGTCTTTTAAGGTTGGAGTGTAGTTTACCACGACTTTAGGATTGGAATTAGAGAAAGAGATTTTTAACTCTTCTTGATTCAACGAATAATAAATTTGTTCGTCGTTAAGAAAAATCGTAACCGCAGATGTATCGTTAATCGGGACTAACGAAGGATCGTTCAGTTCAATTTTAATACGCGGCGTAGCCGAAATATATTCGCCTTCGAAAATATCTTCACCGTCGAAAGTAACATTTAAGGATGGTTTTGTTGTATCACCTTTTACATAAAAAGGTATTGAGTAAAAATTGTTATCTTCGAAAAGTTCTTGAATTTTATTTCCGGAATCGATTGTAATATTAAATTGTCCTTCCCCTTTATAGTCAACGGTATTAAATACCACGTCAAATTTCTTTCGCTGTTCGGCTCCGATTGAATCCACTAACTGCTCAAAAATTTGTTGTGTGGAATTATCCGGTTTAACCAAATCGACTTTAACTTTGAAACTATCTGCAGTAGATTCGCCAACATTGTAAACATAAAACGACAGATTGATATTTTCGCCTTGATCAACCGAGTCCTTATCAATCGATACAACTTGATAATTCGTACCAAGTTCGGGCACGCCGACATAATCCACCCCTAACGAATATAACTTGGGTGATTGTAAATCCGCTGAAGCATTAAACTCGGCTAAAATTTTGATGTTACTATACGAAAGATTATTAAGAAATGACAAATCGGCTTCACCGTTAACGGGCTGAACATAATCGAGAGTGTCGATTGTTGTCTCATTCCTGATTCCTAAAATCCTGTAATTAATCTTACTATCCGATGGGAGGGAATCGGAGACGGTTAGTTTGTGCCATCTACTGCTATTTCTAATTGTAGGAGTTTCGATTTCTCCGGTATCAGCAAGATAAATCATAGATGTATCAATTGTTACAGGGCCCTCTCCTTGATTCGAAAATGCCTCAGGCATAGTTCCTATTGCAGCACCTTTGCGACCAATAAGAGCCCAAGAACTACGAAACCTCACACTATCAATATATTTACTTCCCAATGATCTTAATTGATTTTTTAGATCCTCATTTCTTGGAGTTCCTTCATCCGATATAGCGATTGCTACCAAATAATCCGAAGATAATGTATCTAAAAATTGAATATAATTATCAATATTTTCACCTCCAGCATACGTATTGAAATATTCATATTTCACAAAATTATAAGGTGGAACCGCGTTAAATAAAACAACATGGTGACCTACCCGAGGAGTTGGGACATAATCTACTCCGTTTTTGGAAATTATTGCAGCTTGACCATCATTAAAACCAGCGGAAAAAACTTCAATTTTAACTGATAATGAATCTATGGCTGCCCCTTTATTTGTTATAATGATGTTTTTTCTTTTTAGAAAGGAAAAACCAATACTGTCTTGAATAATGATTTTATTTTTATTAATGTAAAAAGAAAAGGGGGAGGAATAATTTACCGATCCCTTAGTCTTCAATCTACCCCAGTATAGTTGTTTGGTACTAGGGTTTGGCAATGGAAATTTTGTGTATAAGAGACCAAACTGTTTTGAATATTTAATAGGGGCTATGAAATTTGAATCTGTGGACATTTCCAAAATAATTTTATTAGATGCAGACAATGTCGATGGATTAAGTACTTTAATTGTATCTAAAATCCCATTAAGATTAGAATAAAATAGTAATGGACGAACTTCAGAACTTGAAACTATAAATGATATTTTAGCATTATTATCATTTTCATTGATTTCTTCATATTTATTATTTGGATCAAGAATAATTACCAGGTCATGTTTGCCCGCTTTATTTCTAATTGGGAGATTAATGGAGACAGTATCTTCGTAAAAAGGTACCGGAGTTTTCAAGAAAACCGAATCAGCGTGCTCTTTAAATGTATGAATAATCAATATATCTAAAGAATCATTTAATACGATACCAAAATTATTAAAAATAATTTCAAAGTTAGCGCTATCTTGTGAATCTGTTAGATAGTCTGATCGGTTATGTATATTAGGTGAACTAATCAAAAAATTAGGTTTATCTGGTATGGGCAAATTAATAATCGGATCACCAATAAAATTATTTGTTAAAACAAAAAGCTCGGAAGTTCCAGACCCATTTTGTAATAATTCTACTTTAGCTTGTTTATGTGCTTCAGAAACATTAAAAATTTTCTCATTCAATATATTTTTATAAAATAATTTCGGAGCAGATATAGCAGTCGATAAAAATCCTAAAGAAGAATTGCCCACATAGGCAATAGCTTGGCCGTTATCATCTAGAGTAAATAGCTCAGAAAAAGATGTTATATCAGGTTCTGCAAACTTACCAGTTGAACAACCAAAATCCGACACGATGGGGAAACGTTGTTTATCATTTCCCAATTGTTCGGGATTTACTATAGTATTATCCCAAATTTGTGTACCGCTATGCCCCAGATAAGAAATAAACACCCCACTTTTGTTGATCTCTTGTTCAATATATTCATGAGAATATGGTCCGAAATTTGTAGGCGGATCAATTGTCTTGTAAAAGTGAATTGCCTTCCCACCAATTGGCATGGGAGTTACATAATTGTCAATAACAAATTGATTGGCGTTATAAAGTGCTTCCAATTCAGATGGATTGGCAGCATCACCACTTGAAAAAAATAAGAATCTTTTATTCCATTCATCATAACCTTGACTGACATAGGTTTTGTGTTTTTCAATATACCAATCAAGTTGTTCGTTTGTTGCAACTGGGATCCTACCGATATTCATTTGCGGGATATATGCGCCGGTTGTATCCCAAATCACAAACCAACTATCACTAACAGGGGCCCCGAAAGATGGCACATAATTAATTACCCTTTTTTTCACTGAACTTATATTTTTATATTTATTTCCATAATAATCATAAGTCGCACTTCCTATTAGAACAACATATTTCGGTTTTGGTGATTGCCAATACGCATGTGTAGATTGTAGAAAACTTTTTATGGCTTCGGGATTAAAAAATCCATAAGAATATTCATCATAAATATCATTGATATTTACTACTTTAGTGTTAACATCGTAAGTTGTTGAAATAAAATCAACATAATCAGTAACCTTGTTGAGAAATTTATCATGTGTAATTGCAATATAATCCGCTTTATTTTGAGAGCTTCTTAAATTTTTAAACTGTTTAGAATAATATATTTTAGGTGATTGTATTTTAGAATTGTCAATAAAATAGAATTTGGATTTAGCGGAAATTGAATCGGCGAAAATAATATTATTATTATCCTTAGTTACAATATACTTGGTATATCTGTCGCCGTAACGCCAAAGTGAAAAATTATCCGTGGATACATTCGTTATTTTTATTTTTTCCGGCACTTCAGAACTATCTAAAAATGTAAAGGAAAAATTCAATGAATCGTCAAACGGAATTAGATAACGAGGATATTCAATTTCGTACCAGTCAAAAATGCAAGCGTTTACTGTTGCATCTGTTTGAATAGAATTTATATTCAGAATATTATTACCTTCATTTAACAAATTAGTACTTAATTCATTTTTTAATACCACTTTTTGATATTTATTTATATAAATTGAATCGCTCCAGTTTGAAGAATTTACCCCCAACGAAAGAAGATGTGCATTTTGGAAAATATTTGAGGCAAAATCTTGTAGCTTAGCAAATACCCAAAATTTTTTATCTTTCACAAAATCACTGACATTAAAGTTTTTATTATATATTCTTACACCCAAAATATGTTCATGCCAAGTTTTATTTTCTGTCCAGAAAGGTTTTTCCCTTTCCACTAAATTTGAAGATGAAAAATCGAATGCAACATTTCTTTCATAATGATCTATTTGATGGTAATAATTTAATGTATCAATGGCGTTGTTACTCGAATTATTTTTAATCTCTACTCTTTTTCCATTTTCACCGTTCCATGTAAGCCAATACACGGTTGTATCGGTATAACGCCCTAAATATTCGTTATATGGTTGACTGTATCCGCTTACTTCCCTGTGGTGTCCGCCCATGTTTCTAATTCCAACGAATTCGATATAATCATTATTATCGAAACTCAAATCATTTTCCCCGGAAACGTAAATCGGGATTTCTACTCCTTTTAAATATAATTTAAATGTTTTAGGATTTATCGAATTCGTAGGTATGTTGAAATTGTCCAAATCGGTTTTTGTCAAACGATATACTGCGTCTTTTGCTGTTCCAATTTTTAGATATTCCTGATCCGGATTTACCCAATTAAATGTAGTATCATTAATTAGAATTTTATTAGTTCTAAAATGAGTAGCATATTGGTAGTTGATAATAACATTGCTTGTTCCAGAATCCGTTTCTTTAAGATCAACTTTTTTTACCAGAGACGCATTATTGATTTTTAATAATAATTTGATTTTTTGTATCTCTTTTACTTTTTTTTCTTTACCGTTATAAGAGTATTGATTAATTCTTATATGCGCACAATAAAATTCATCAATCCACAAATAACCTATTAATTCTACAATTGGCCTGTTAGAAATATGCTTAAAATTGATTTTTTTATACGTGAAAGAGGTTGTTGAATCATTTAATAATATGGGTCTTGGATTAATTCCTAAGTCGAAATTAAATTCACGCTCTTTTAAAATTTTTTGTTGTATTATTACAGATGAACCAGGCGGTATTGCGATAAAAACATTTTTTGATGGTAACGCATATTCTCCAGGGTGGCTAACATCAAAATATTTTCCTAATACTCCTTGGTCCTTTTCTTTTTTTAGAGAAAGCAAATTTACTTTTCCTAAACTTACAACCATTGAGATTGAGTTATCATTTTCTATGTAATCCTCTAAACGAGTTTGTGCGTTAAGTGTTATAAACATTAAAATAGACGAGAGAATAAAATAAAGTTGTTTCATATTATTTAGGAATTATTATTAAATATTTATTTCGAGATAATTTTTTTTGTTAAATAAGCAACAGCATAAACCGGACGTATAATAATAGTTAAAAAGCTGTAGAAAAAAAATTCAATATATTTATTAGATAAAAAACCCAATAGGACTTTTTTGTAAAAAAATTTACTTAACAACAATTTTTTTTCGAACAATCTTGTACTTTTTCCCAAAGCAAAATGGTTATTAATAATCAAAATTTGTTTTTTAACTATTGAATTAAAGTTTTCTTGGGTAAAACTTTTTTCGGATAAACGGACACCTTGATAAATTTCGGAAAGATTAGATAACTGTCCTAAATTTGACATCCTTAAAAAAAAACCAAGGTCAGGAACAGGATAATCTTCTGCTGAATAGTAATTAGCTTTTTGGGCACATTCCTTTCTAAACATTATGGTAGGATTAAATATCATTTGCCCATACTTCCGAATACCGCTAAGAATTACATCATTGTCCGATGGTAATTTTATTTTCCATTTTTTTTTTGCACCGGTGAAATAGTAAATAGAAGTTCCTACCAAAACAATATTTTCATTATTTTCCAAAAACGAAATTTGTTTTTCGAATCTTTCATTTGGACAAATATCATCGCTATCCATTATCGCAATATATTTTGTGTTAGAATTTTTAATCCCAATATTCATTGCTTTTATAAGATCATTACTTTTCAAATAAATTAACCGAATGTTTTTATTTTCTCTTTCATATCTTTTCAATATTTTTTTTGACGAATCAGTGGAACCGTTTTCAATTATTATTATATCGAAATTTGAAAAAGAAGAATTCAAAACGGAATTTAAACTTGCTTCAATATATTTTTCAGCATTGTAAACAGGTATAACAACTGTCAAAAGTTTTCCTTCAGACATCCAGAATCTCAAAATTTATTTTTTTGAATACTACTCTATAGCAAAAAAACGGAAAACCAAATAAATAACGTTTCCAAACAGATTTAAACTCTTTGGTTAGTTTATAGAACCATTCCAAATGCATTCTGCGTAAGAATAATGGTGCTCTTTTCTTATTTTCAGCCAAATATTGAAACCAGCCACCAACACTTATAATCAATTTAACATTCAACTTTTTGTAATTATTAATTATCCATTTTTCCTGTCGTGTAGCACCGAGTCCCACAAATAATACATCCGAATTACTTTTATTAATCGTTTCAATTACTTCATATTCATTGTAAATATAACCGTTATGAAAACCTGCTAATTGTAAAGAGCCTTTTCTTTCAAGAAGAGTAATTTTTACCTTATTTAATATTTCATCCGAATCACCAAATAGAAAAATTCTTTTACCGGAATTTGCAAGAAAATTTAAGAGGTTATGTTGTAAATCAGTACTTACTATTTTAGCAACTTTATTGTCCACAAATAATTTTAAAATAAAATAAACAGCAGTTGAATCGGGATATAGTTTAAAATTAATTGGAATTTCCAATCTGCTTTCATAAATATGATTAATTACATTAAAATCAGCATACATTATTACACATGGTTCAGAACCGGAATTAAATAATCCTTTTTTTATTTTATCGATATCCAAATTAGTTAGTCTTATTATCATTTTAGCAACTTATTAACTTCGTTTATAACCATCTCCGGTGTAACATCAGTTAAACAATACTTTTCATTTTTAGAACATTCCCAATGACATAAAAAGCAATCCATTTCATGAAATAAAAACCGGACTTTTTCAGACTCCCGATATGGAAAAAATCTACCAAATTCACCTCCGCCTATAATAGCTATTAGAGGTATCCCTATTTTTAGAGCGATATGAGTAATCCCAGAATCTAAACCAATAAATAATTTCGAATTAGCCAATAATTTAGGGATCTCATTCAATTTTAAATTACCGGCTAAAACGGTAACGTTTTTATTTTTACCGGCTAGTAAAGTTAATCTCTTTTTTTGATTAAGAGAACCTATTAAAATTATTTTGAATCTTGAACTTAGTTGGTCAATTATTATTTTGAAATATTCCGGTTTCCAATCTCGGTTTCCTGCGGAAGAAAATGGTGCAATAATAATATTATTATCCTTAATCTCAATGTTTTTTTTAATATGACCGAATAGCTGGTTAGAGTTAAAATGAAATTTACATTTTTTTTTATTTAACCATTTCATCAAAGCATAATGTTTTGCATATTCATTTAATACTTCTTCTGCTAATATGTATGTATAATTTTTTAAAAAATATTTTCCCAAACGCGAACCTAAATATTTCACAAAATTATTAATTGTAATTAATTCTTTCGCACCGATTAAGTGAACTAATTCTTCATTTAAAATTCCTTTAGCCGCACTTAAGTGAATACATTTTTCATAACCCTTTTTTCTTAAGTTTCGAATCAAATTATATTTATATTTTATTGAATATTTATATTTAAGATAGTTATACCCAATAAAATCTATTTTACCGGAATAATTTTGGAACAATTGCAGATATTTTTCTTTAATTAAGAAATCAACTCTTGGATAACTTTCAAGAATTTGCGGATTTTCCAATAATATTGAAGAAACTATTAAATCACCAATTTCTCCGGTATTTACAAATAAAACAGTATTTTTTTTTATTTCCGCATTTGGTAAAATTTTTTTTAAAATAAAAAAAATACCGAATTCAAAATAATTTTTAATTTGTCTTATCGGTTTTATTAAAATCATGCTTGCTAGGTCTTATTTGCTTGGCGAAAGTAATTCCCGAAAGAATTGAAAGAATATATTTAACGGCAAAATCGAATCTCTTCTGTAAGAATACAAGACAAAATGTATCATAAATATATGTTTTTACTAATCGCCTGAATGAAAAATTTTGATGCAGAAACCAAATAGCCATTATGTTACGAGGAAAATATTTAATCGCCAATGCATCAAGATATTTATATTCATAAAAAAACTTTCCTTTTCCAATATATTTTTTTTCTTCTAAAGGATGATAAATAATTGCTTGTGGAATTGTAATAATATCAATACCATTTTCAATAATTCTCAAATAATAATCATATTCATCACCATAAATAAAAAAATCTGGATTAGGATAGCCAACAATCGAAATTATTTTACTCGGTAATAAAGTACCGTTAAAAAAACCAGCTCCGTATATAATTGATTGTTCAGCAAAATCATCCAAGCTTTTGTAAAATTTTTTACTTTTATAATCCATCAATCCAAATGCTAATTTTTCTTTTGTTATTTTATCAACAACAACAGAATTTAAAACCACTTCTTTATCCGTATCAAATGAAAGTAATGCTTCCAACGAATCATTTGCGGGCAAACCATCATCATCCATAACCCAAATCCAATCGTAACCCCTTTCGTATGCTGTCTTTATTCCTGTGTAAAACCCGCCGGCCCCTCCGAGATTTGCTTGGTGTATAACAGTTAAATCTTTTTGACTATCCAACCATTCTTTCGTACCGTCTTTACTATCATTATTAATTATAATTATTTCATCCAATTTTCTGGTCTGATTTCTTAACGCATGAACACACTCTTTTAATAGTTCCAGTCTATTATAAGTTACAACAACCGCCGCAATTTTTTCTTTTATATCTTCCATTATCAAATTTTCTAAGTTACTTTAAAAATTTTATAAGCAAAAAACACGGTAACGATTTTTTTAATAATTTAACTGCCGAAAATTTTTAACATCTTTCCTACCACAACATCCATATTGTAATACTTATACTCCGCAAGTCTTCCGCAGAAATAAACGTTCTTTAATTTTTCCGCTTCCCGTTTATATTGCAAATATAGTTTTTTATTTTCTTTTGTGGGAATTGGATAGAACGGGTCGCCGGTTTGCCGTGAATATTCTTTGCTGATCGTGGTTAAATTTTTTTTCTGTCCCGTAAGATATTTGTATTCGGTGATTCTTGTATATTTTGGTTCCGGTTCAACATAGTTAACAACCGCCGCTTCCTGGTATTTTTCTTGTTCTATTGTCTCCCATTCAAATTTGAGCGACCTGTACGGCAGTCTACCGAATTTGTAATCGAAAAAATAATCTACCGGACCGGTGTATATCATTTTTCCAAATTCAATATCATTCAAAATGTTTTTATAATCCGTGTTGAATATAATTTCTATATTCTTGTGATTCAACATCCGCTCAAACATTTTAGTATAACCGTCTTTGGGCATAAACTGGAATTTATCCGTAAAGTAACGGTCATCGCTATTGGTTCTGACCGGAATTCGTCCGGTTACTGCCGGCGATAGTTCCTTTGGTTCAAGATTCCACTGTTTTTTTGTATAGAATTTAAAGAACTTTTCAAAAAGGTCAATGCCAATCTGATTAACAATTATATCTTCCGAATTTAAAATGGGATGTCTTTTTTCTCGTACGCTCTCATAAAATTCCTCGATTTCCTTATCCGTAGTAAAATTTTTTCCGTAGAGTTTATTTATCGTGGTTCTGTTAATCGGAATAGGATAAAGCTTTCCGTTTAATTTAGCAAGAACACGATGTTCGTAAAATCTCCATTCCGTAAATCGTGAAAGGTAATCAAAAACCTTTTTACTGTTTGTATGAAAGATGTGCGGACCGTATTTATGTATTAAAACTCCGTGTTCGTTATATTCATCGTAAGCATTGCCGCCTATGTGCGAACGTTTTTCAACGAGCAAAATTTTATTTCCACGCGAAGCCAATCTTTCAGCGGCAACTGCGCCCGCAAATCCGGCACCAACTATCAGGTAATCGTATTTCATTATTTTAAATATCCCGCTAAAAACAAAGGTCTTTTAATACCGTCGAATCTATATCCGTCGACAAAAATTATGGATTTCTCCAAATCGATGCCTTTAAACTGTTTAATACCTTTCCCTTTACCTCCGACCTCAATTACATATTTAGAGCCTTTTTCATCAATAATGTAATCCGGTGTTTTCTTCCCTTTTTTTGTTTTTAGATAGTTGATTTTCTTATTAGAAATTTTAATACATTCTACAAAAAAATCCTCACGTAAACCACCTACCGCTTCTTGATATTCTTTATAAAGCAATCTGTAAGGTAAATTCATAACTATTTTAGGTTCTCTTAAAACATTTGTTCCTGCTGGAAAAAGTACATTTAATACAAAAGCTTTTTCTAAAAGATTTATATATTGTTCCGCTTTGTATTTTGTAATATTAAGATTATTTGCAATTGCCGAATAACTGATTCCCTCAATTTGGGATTTACCGATAAACATTACAATTTTTTTTATTATTTCCAGTTCATCTGTAGCAAGTTTGGCAACTACCGGAATATCCCGATAAATTATTTTTTCGAGAATATTTTTCTGCATAACCAAAACATCAGGTTCTTCAAGGGAAAAAGGCATCAATCCACCGGTAACATATTTGTTAAATAAACGACCTTCTCTAATGTGATTTTTGTTCCATCTTTTATCTTTTATATCCTTCAGAGTAATCGCCTTCAAATTAATATTTTCCTTAAAAAATAAATATTCACGATAACTGAACGGATAAATTTTGAATATCTTAATTCTCCTCGATAAATCGTAAACTGAATCAAATAACGATAGCGAAACCGAACTAGTGAAAAAAATTTTAACATTTAAAAAATCATAAATAGTTTTTAGTGCATTTTCATAATTTTTATAAAAATGAATTTCATCAAGGAAAAATATTTTGTATTTGTAAAATTCATTTAACGTTTTAATCAACTCAAACAAATCCTCAATCTCTACCGAATCAATTGAAATATAAATCGAATCTTCTGTTTGCGCGGCAATTTGTTTAAATAATATGGTCTTACCAACTCCTCGCGCTCCAATCAATCCAACAAAATGTTTCCCTTTATCTTTTATTAATCGTTCAGCTACATATCTCTTTCGGGAATACTCACGACTTTGTTCCATTGCATTTTGATGAAATTCTAAAATTTTACTTATTTCCATAACTTTCCCAATACGGTTATTTTGTCAAATCATTTTACAAAATAACAGGTATTTTGTCAAATATTTTTCCATAATGAACTTATTATACTATTCTTATTATTTTCAAGAACAGAATTTACTTTTACCAAAAAATCCGTATTTCCTGGTTTTATTCCTAACGTTAACTGAATTTTCTTGTAATGGATTCCGGGGAAATATTATCATTGCTGATATTTTTACAACTATACTTTGCAAATTATCGGATATTCTTACAAGTATACTTTACAAATCCTACCATTTTAGGTTTTCTTTAAGGGTTAACATCAAAATCCGAATGATTATATCTTTATCCCTTTTTTCTTAAGGAAAAAATACATTTGGGAAGTAACTAAAATTTCCGTGAGCAATACGGTTATTGCCGTGCCTATTTCATAAAAAACAGGGACAAGAATTAACGAAACGGCAACACTGAAAACTCCGCTTAAAAAAATTATCCGGGAAAATTCCTTTTTAAATCCCAAATTCAACATTAGTTGTATTCCGTAAATATTGCTTAATAAAATTACAAGAGGTAAAAACAATATTATTCTGAAAACGGTTATAGACGGAATATAGTTATTCCCCAATACCAAAAGAACAATATCTTCCGAAAATATAAACATAAAAAGCGTAAGGACTATTGCAACGGAAACCGTTAATCGCATATAATTTTTAACAAATTTAAATGCTTTAATTTTCGATTCGCTAAATAATTTACTGAGATACGGAAAAACCGTTTGCGCTGCATTATTGAATAACCCTTGAACGGCGTTTTTTATCTTGTCAGCTGCGGAAAAGTAACCCACAATTTCGTTTCCGGCAAACAATCCGAGTATAAAAGTGTTAGTAGTTGTGTAAAGAGTAATTGACGCCGTTGACATAAAAACATACCAGCCTTCCGTTAGTTGTCTCTTCAGTTCCGTTAACGAAGGTTTCCGGAATTTTACTCCATATCTGATTTTAACTACTATTAATCCGGCAATCCCGATTAAAACAAACGAAGTTCCGTTTAAGATTACTAATATTAAAATATCCGCCGGATTTTTGATCAATAAAAAAACAGCAATTACCCAAATTGCTTTAACGGTAACGGATATTACCGTAATGTAATTCATTTCTTCCATACCCTGGAAAAACCAAACCGGCGACAAAAGAGAACCGAATACGGCTAAAAAAGAAAAAATATAAACGGGTGCATCGACATAAAATTTTGGGATTCCAAAAACCAACGACAGAAAAACCAATAATCCGATTAAAAATAAAACGGTTTTAATAACAAAAACACTTGAAAAAATTTTGTTTATTTTATCTTGATTTTTTCGATTGACTGATATTTCTTGTGTTGCGGTAAGATTAAAACCGTAGTCGGTAAAAATTGTAAAATAGGTAACAAAGGCAGCGGCAAAATTTACCAATCCGAATTTCTCTGGACCGAGAACACGCACCAAATACGGAAATGTAATTAACGGAAAAAGATAGTTAGAAAATTGAAGAACGGAAAGCGAGGAAAAATTCCGTATTAAAATTTTGTTATTGTTGAATATTTGTCTCAGAGGCAGCAAAACCGTTTACCTCTTAACCAGCCATTCTTCCGGATTCTGATAATTCCGCTCATTCCAAATTTCAAAATGCAGAATGTTCCCCTCCAAATTCTCGTTAACTTTTCCTATTATGTCACCCGCCGAAACCTTATCGCCTTCTTCAACAATTATATCGGTTAAGTGACCGTAAACGGTTCGGAAATCATTTTTGTGGGTAAGAATAACAACGCTTCCGTAACCGGGAATCCATTCTATTGCGGAAACAATACCTTCGGCAACGGCATGAACAGCAGCGTCTTTCTTTGTTTCTATATCAATTCCGTAATTTAAAGTTACCGTTTTGGTTTTCTCGTTCTCGTTTTCCCCAAAATTCCTCACGATTTTTCCTTTAAGTACCGGCCAGGCAAGTTTCCCATTCAACTCGGCAAAATTCTCAAAATTGCTGTAGTCGTAAATTTCTTCCGGCGGGATTTCTTCTCCTTTCAGTCTTCTTTCATACAGTCTTTTTTTCCTTAAACGCTCTTTCTCGATTAAATCCGCAATCAAAGTTTTTATCTTAATTTCTGCACGTCTTTTTTTAACAATTTCCTCTTCCAAGGCTTTTTTGTCTTTTTTCAACTCCGCAATTAAATCCGATTTTTCTTTTTTTCTCAATTCCAGTTTGGCTTTATCTTTAATTTTCGAAGCAAGCAGATTCTCCTTTTCCCTTTTCTCCCTTTCGGCAACTTTTTTCATTTCTTCGTAACCGGCTTTTAATTCGTTGAGTTCGTTTAAAATTTTCTCATTCTTCTCGCTTATACTTTGCAAATATTTATATCTCAACAATGCTTGATTTACTGAATTTGCATTCGATAAAAGTTTTAAAGTTGAATTTTCCCCTTGTTTGTAAAGCCAAACGATATACTTTGAATAGTCGCTTTTAAGTCTGTTTATTTTTGCTCCCGTCTTTTCGATTTCTTTTTCCAGCGATTTGATTTTTCCCGTTTTTTCGGAAATTTGTTTATCGAGTTTTTTTATAAATTTTGCCAATAAAAGAATTTGGCGGTCGATTTGCCGCAATGTGGAAAGGGATTTTTTCTGCTCCTCGTTTTTTTTGTTGATTTCGGTTTCAAGTTTTTCGATTTGCCGCTTTATCGAATTCAGTTCGTTTTTCTTTTGAGAAATCTTTTTTTGAAACTGGGCAAACGTTATCCCGCTAAGAAGCAATGAAATTATGAAAATATTTAATAACGATTTTACCATTCCGTTATTTTAACATCTTCTGGAATCGGGAAAGTCATTTTATCTATTTTTTTATTTACTTCTATCCTGCGATAGCTAATATCCACGGTTTGGTTCTTATCCAAATTTACAAAATGTGTATTGCGTGGAATGGGAACATTTCTTAAATAGGTTTTAAAATCGGAAAATTTACTTTCGAAAATGTTTTTCCCGTCAAGCATCGCCAAGCGGTAACCGGTTATTGCGAGCGTATTTATCAAAACGTTGTAAATACTTTTTTTGTTGTTCAAAGAATCCAAAAACGTTAAAGTATAATATTCTTCGTTAAATGAATATTCATCCGGTTCACGCCTTAATTTATCCGTCAAGTTCACTGCGCCGGTAAAAGCATCCAACAAATCATCGAACGAAATATTAACATGAAATAATTTCCGGATTATCTCGTCGCGCAACGCACCTTTGTAAGCTTTACTTTTCAAAACATCGTAAAAAACATAATCGTTTTTGGTAACCAGCATATAAGCCAAATCAATTCCGAAAGGACCATAAATCGCAAATTGTAAAGAGTCGGGTTTTTTCAACTTCACTTCGAAACCGGCTTTGGCGTTCAGTTTAGGACTTTCCACACTGAATACGCCTGTTCCCTTGAAAGTTTTTACTTTCCTCCTTTTAGCTTCCAATTTTTTTATTAACCGGTCGGCGGGTAAAATTTCTTCTTCGTATGCTTCTTTCGAAGGCACACAGCTTTCAACTGCGAGCAGCGTTAGAACAAAAATCATTAAAAGAGAAATAAACTTTTTCATCAAATTTTATTACCTTCAATTTTAATTTTAATTTCCGTGTTAGTCGAATCACGTTCGTAAGCCGAACGCCACATTTCCAGCGCTTTATCTTTTTTATTCATCTTTTCGTAAATATCTCCCAAATGGTCGAGCAGTGTGGGATTGCTTTCATCCAGTTCCAATGCTTTTTTTACATACTTTTCCGCTTTTTCATAATTTCCCAATTTGAAAAAAATCCACCCGATTGTATCAAGGTATGAAGAATTATAAGGCTCCTTACTTACCGCGCTTTTAGCTAATTTAAGAGCTTCGTTAAGCTTGATTCCCCTTTCCGCTAAAGAATACGCATAGTTGTTTTGTATTAACGTGTTGGAAGAATCGATTTGTAATGCTCTTTGGTAAACGCTATCGCATTGCGCATATTTTTTTTGGGAATCGTAAATTAAGCCAAGCGTTCCGAGCGCTTGGACATTTTCGGGATCAACGTCCAAAACTTTATTTAAATGTTTAATTGCTTTAGTTTGTTGCTTCAGTTGATTATAACTGAAAGCTATTGCCAAATTCGCATTCAAATCCGCCGGTTGTAATTTTACCGCTCTTTCCAAATACTTCAGAGCGTCTTCATGCTTTCCGGTTTGGGCAAGCGATAATCCGAGAATCAAATTTATTCCGAAATGATGCGGAAAATTAGCCGCAATTTTTTCCAATTCTTCCGCCGCTTCTTTGTATTTACCTTGATCGAAAAGCAAACCGCCGAGTCTTGCCCAAATATCCGAATTCCACTGCGCTAATCTGGAAGCTTCGCGGAAATATTCGGTGGCAACGGAATCATTGTTTTGTTGAATTGCGATCTCGCCTAAATAAGCCTTAATCTGCCAATCGGAACTGTCGCTGTCAATTACTTCAAGCAATTCTTTTGCAACCGGAATTACACTGCTGTCTTTCATCGCTTGAGCAATAAACAAACTGCCGATACGAACCTTGGAAGCAAAAGGCATTTCCGGTTCCGTAATTAATTTTTTATACTCACCGGATGCTTCCTTCCAACGACCGGAATAAACCAAGGCATTCGCTTTTAATTCTATAAGCCGTAAATCATCGGGAAAGAGACGCATTGCATCTTCTAACATTGCAAAAGATTTATCGAAATCACCGTGTTTGTTGTAAGCATCGATTAATATTTTTTGAAGTTTCAAATCGGAAGGATTTAATTTAAGTAATTCTTCAACGGTGGAAATTGTCTCGTCAATTTTTCCAAGCCGTTCGTTCAACTCGGCTATTTTAAGAAGAACATTCCATTCCGGGCCGGTAATTTTCAACAGCTTTTTATAAACTTCAAGGGCTTTTAGGGGTTTATTCGCTTGATAAAGACGTCCCAAATTATAATGAGCTTGTAAATCCGTTGAGTCAATCTGGATAATCCGTTCGTACATTTTTTCCGCATCGTCGAAGTTTCTGCCGTAGGAATAAATATCGCCGAGAAGGAAATAATAATCCTTATTTGTGGAATCGAGTTCTACGGCTTTTTCGGCATATTTTTTTGCGAGCGCAAGTTTATTCAATCTGAAATAATTTTTCCCCAACGCAAAGTAAACACCCGCCGAAGAATCGTACTGGAGCGCTTCTTGAAAATCCAAAATCGCTTCGGCGTAATTCCCTTTCATTTCATTCATTGTTCCGTCAACGAAATGGGAAAGGGCAAGCTTTTCCGCTTCCTTAATTTTGGTGGTTTTCTCTTTTACTAATGAAAAATCGTCTTTCGATACTTTTGCCGAACAACCGGCGATTAATACCACTAAAAATATTTTTATAATCTTTTTCAACATAATTAATAAATATAAGTCCTATTTTTTATAAATGCACGGAATGAAAATGCGTTGAGTTTTTTACATTTCCAAAGAAGAACGGTTCCACTTAACAATCAGTTAATAACTCGGCTCATCTTCTATTGTTGCAAGAAGGTTCAAATAACTTTCGTAACGTTCAACCGAAATTTCGCCGTTTTCCACCGCTTTAACAACCGCGCAACCGGGTTCGTGGAAATGGGTGCACGAATTAAATTTACATTCATGAATAAAAGGCACAAATTCGATAAAATAATGTCCCAAATCCTGTTTTGTAATTCCGAACGGTTCGATTTCGCGAATGCCGGGAGTATCAATAATAAAAGTGTTGCCGTCTACTTTCTTCATAACGCTGGTTACCGTTGTATGTCTTCCCTTTTTCGATGCGTGACTTATTTCCCCTACTCTGAAATTTAATTCCGGGTACAACGCATTCAACAACGAAGATTTTCCCACACCGGATTGCCCCCAAAAGATGTTAACCTTTCCCGTAAGTTCGTTTTTTAGATTTTCTATTCCCAGTTTTTCAACAACGCTGGTAAGTAAAACTTTGTAACCTATGTTTTCGTATAAACGTTTCCATTCCGCTATTTCATTCTCCGCACTTACCAAATCCATTTTATTAATTACAATCACCGTCTCGATGCCTGCGCTTTCCGATGCGACAAGAATTCTATCGATCAAACGGTTATTAAATTTTGGTTTATCCGCACTTGAAATTAAATAAAGGACATCTAGATTTGCGGCAATAATTTGTTCGTAACGTTCCCCTTTGTGCATCAGTCCCTTTATTTTCGGGGCTTTCCGGGAAAGATAATTTGTCCTTTCGAAAATATTATTTATCACACCGGAACCGTCGGGAAGTAAATCGAATTCAACAAAATCACCTACAACGGCAAAATCGTATGTGTAAAGTTTATTCTTTTTTATTTCCAATAATTTTTTGAATTTTCCTCTCAGCACACAACGGACTTCCGAACCGTCATCGGTAAGAACGTAATAATTTTTACTTTCTACTCGAACTATTCTGCCTTTTATACGAACCTCCGAAAATTTATTGATTCCAAAATTAGCAATTAAAAGTTTTAGGATAAATAAAAATTTTTCTTCAATACGAAAACAACCGGATGATATAAATAAAAAAGAGAAACGGCTATCGACAAATCAAAGCCGTTTCTCCTCATCGTGGGTTAGGGTAAGCGGGTAAATTAATATTTCAACGCAAAAGAAACCAAGAACGTGTTTCTCGAAATATCTTGTATAGTTCTGGATTCATTCACTCCGTAGTTATCGTTAAATGTTTGCCACCAGCCGTGTGCATAAGCAATATCGATTGTAAAATCGCTTTGCGGCGCTATACCGACGCCGAAAGTGGTAAACTTTTTGTTGTATTCCGGTGGATCGTTTTTATAAGGTGATTGTAAAAACATATAACCGGCTCGCAAACTGATATTCAACACGGGCACAGTATATTCGAAACCGAGACTGTAATTAACAACCGAGCGGAATAATTGTCTGATATCTTTATTATTTTGCGTAACAACATCAAGCGGTAAGCCCTCTCCGAATTCCATTTGAGTATAATCAATAAATTTTACATCGGCAGTAATTACCATTTGATTTAAGTCAATCGCTCCGCCACCGGAAAATTCGTAAGGCGTTTTAATTTTATATTCAACTCGGTTATCTATTTTAGGATCGAGGAAATAAGTTTGCCCGGTTCCGAAATTACTTTCGCCATCTACAAAATATCTTTCTTGAATCGTGTAAAAACTCGGGAATTTTATCGCGGCACCCAATCTCATTATCGGATTCAGTTTATACAAAACTCCTAATTTCAAACCCCATCCGCTCAAATCCCAATCGAGTATATCGTTAATGTAGAACGACCGGAAATCGAATGTTGTGCTGTCTGCCGGATCGGTAAACCCTTCATAATTATTTTTTACATCTTCTTCCGTATATTCGCGCGAACGGTTATAAGAACCGCCCAAAATATCCAACGACGCACCTACAAAAACGTTCTTAGCCATCTCAACGGAACCGGCAAGGGAAAAGGTGCTGAGATTTCCTTTCTCGATTATATCGCCCGATTGTAACAATCCGCCGTTTATAATTGTGGTATCTCTCAAATATTTATCCGAATTATCATACAACGGGTAGCTTACGCCAAGTAAATAAGGGATATCATCGTTATTCGAGGTTAGATTACTTATCATGGAACTGTTCCGGTTAAATCCCGAAAATGAATATTCGTTTGAGAAATCTTTTGTTTTACTGTAACCTAATGAAAATACCAAACTTCCTCTTACTGTAGCAACCGGAAACGTAATACCAAAGTGACTGAGTTGGGTCTTGCTATTGTCGGTTTCCAAACCGTTACCGAAAAATTTCGTGTTATTATTTACCAAATTATAATTTAAGCCACCAAACAACGCTTTTTTCTTGACCAAACCTAAACCGGCCGGATTGAAAAAAGCTCCGGAATAATCATTGCTCAGCGCCGTATAACTTCCACCGAGCGATAAAGCCCTCGGACTTAATACCAATCCGGGTTCGGAAAGTCTTACCGCATCGTTAAAGTTTTGTGCATTTAATAAATCATAGATTAAAAATCCGAGTAATATCGCAATGTTAATAATATGCTTGAATCTCATGTTTTATCTCCTGTGCTTTCTTTCATGTCGGTCTAAACTGCGTCTTGTTGAAGTAGAAGTGGAATTTGAATTACTGTGTCTGCCGGACGAATTTCTTAAACTTGTGTTTTTTCCACTTCTGCTTTTTACACTCCCGCTGCTTTTTCTGATTTTTATTTTTGGGGGCGGAACCGGATCATCTACCACCGGCGGCGGATCATCAACTACAGGTGGTGGATCATTAATTATAACAGGCGGTGGGACATTGATATCTTCTTCGTCAGCAGAAGAATCGTCACCATAATTTACATATATATCAATATAACCAATGGATGATATTAAGTCTTTTACGAAGCATCCTTGTAAAGAAGAAAGAGATATAAAAATAATTCCAAGCATTAATTTCTTTTTTAACATTTTTTATCTTCTCCTGCTTCTTCCACTGCTTCTGCCACTACTTCTGCCGGAAGAACTTCCTCTCGAGGAACTTCGTGGAGTGGAGTAATTTCTCCACGAAGAACTCCTAGGAGCAGAATAGCTCCTGCTCGAAGATCGTCTGGGTGCAGAATAACTACGGGAAGAAGACCTGCTTTTAGGTTTTGAATAACTTTTGGAACTTCTACTCGATTTACTTCTCGGTTTATAACTTCGTGATTTCGAACGTGTTTTCGGTTTCGTATATCTTTTGGAGCTCGAAGATTCTTTACGTGGTTTATATTTACGTAAAGGCGACCTGAATGATTTATTTTTGACTTTATATTTTGTTTTTTTCTTATAAACCTTTTTAGGACTTTCGGTTTTTCTTTTCGGTGATTTGTATATTTCACGCGAATTTCTTTTAGTATTTTTGTTTATATATTTTTTTGAACTTCTGTCAGCTCTTTTTTTGTCCCTTTTAATTTCTTGTTTATTTCTTTTATTAATTACTTGATTTCTCGAATGTGATCTCCCGGAGTTTCTCAGTGTTTTTCCCGAACGGACTTCATTTCTGTTGGTTGCACGAATAGCTTTATCTTTGTTTAAATTTCTTCCCGCAGACCTTGTGTATGCAGAACTTTTTGACGCTCTATCCACATCCAGCGTTCCGTGACGAACTCTGCTTCTAGCGTAACTTCTACCACCGGTATTTCTTAAACTTGTGAAATAATTGGTTCTATACTTTGTTTTTCCGAAACCATAATAAACGTAAGGTCTCCAATATGGATTGTGAATTCCTGCCCACGGATAGTAAAAGTTATAACTAATAAAAGTTGGATACCAAGGGTTCCAATACCAAGCATAGTAAGGATCGTAGAAGTAATAATCCCACTCCCACGGATCATAAATTCCTACCGAGAAAAAGCCGCCGAAACTCGGATAATAACCGAAGTAAAATCTTCTATGGCTCGGGTAAAATCCGTAATTGTTATATTCATTTATATAAATATCGTAGTCCCTTACTCCGTCGTTTTCCTCTTCATCTCCGTCGTAGGCATATTCCGTTGTATCTCGATACGCATATTCTTCATATTCTTCGTTAGACGTATCGGCATATTCTATTTTTGTTTTCTCCACACGCTCCTTATATTCCGCGTAATCGTCATCGGTTGCCAATTGCGTATAGCAACCCGAAAGCGATACGCCCAGGATCAATGCCAATATCAAACTTTTTAATTTCATTTTTACACCTCCGCTGATTTCCAATTCTTTTTAATCAAATTGTATGCCCGGAAATAACAGCCCGTTTTCAACATTTTGGGTAATAAATCAAAAAATTATTGTATACAATACAATATTTACTGTTCAAATTAATATACACTAACGGAATGAGCCGGGTTCCCGGCGGAAAACCCGTATTTTTGGTTGGAAAATTTGTGGCGTGATTACTCCGGAGTTAAAAAATACCTTTTACATATTCGACAAATATCGCGCGGTCCACGGCTTTGAATTCCTTTAATTTCTTATTTCCCAAAATGTTTCTTAAATCCATTCCGATTGTAAACCCGCTGCCAACCGACCAACGGATTCCAACATTTAGATATCCGTTGCCTTCCCCGAATGCAACGCCGCTGTTATCGTTAGATGCCAAATCGTATTCGGCAATGAGGGAAATCTGCGGACCCAATGTTTTTTCGACGCCGACCGCCAAATCTATATCTTTATCGCCGTCTTCGTTTTCGAGTGAATAATTTAAAATTCCGTGCAAACTCAAGTAACCGAAAATCTCGAAATTCTTTGCAGCAGCAATGTAAAAACCGGGAGATTTTATTTCATAACGTTTCAAATCATCGAAATATAGACCTTTCCCTTGCGAATCGAATCCCAAAGTTATAGAAGGAACCGCAAGCTGCTCGTCAATCATTTTGAATTTAACGTTAATGCCGGGCAGTTTATACCATTGCGGATCGCCGGTACCGATTAAATTTGCCGCACCGTATGAAATTCCGAAACTGAAATTCTCGAAAACACCTACTTCAATTTTGGAAATGACAACTCCCATCGGAAGCATATCGAGCGAAACACCGACAAATCCCTTCTCCAAGATTCCTGCGGAAGGTTTATCGATTAACGTTCGGAATTCGTATTTTGCATTTGAACCTGCAGTGCCTTGAGCAAATGTAAAGCGTGCCGCTAAAGTCAGCATCAAAATTATGTATATTCCTTTTTTCATAGTAACCGGATTTTTATTATTAAACTTTCTTTTTAATTACGGTTCCGTCTTTTGTGTCTTGTAAAATATACCCGAGTTTGCCGAGCTCATCTCTGATTAAATCTGCAATTTCATAATTTTTGTTTTTCTTGGCTTCGCTTCTGATTTTTACAAATAGGTTCAGTAACTCATCGATTTTCCCGGTAGAAGATTCCGCCGGTGTTTCATCGACTTTTACGATTCCCAACACGCCTTCGGCTGTTTTATCCATAAACCCGATAACATCCCGGTAAAATTCCTTACTGTAATCGGTATTTTCGGAAATAAGTTTGTTTACTACTTTTATAAAATCATAAATTACCGCAACCGCTTTGGGTGTATTGAAATCGTCATCCATGGCATTTTCGAAATCGGCATAATATTTTTTGATATCGAAATCAGGATAACCCCCCGTTTCTTTTGTTTTTTCTTCGAGTCCGGTAACCGTTTGATAAAAGTTCGTAATTTTTTCCAAACCTTTGTTAACGGAATTAAGCAATTCTTCGCTAAAATTAAGCGGGCTTGCATAATGCGTTTGACTGAATAATAATCTTATTGTTTCCGGTGGATATTTTTTTAAGATTTCCCGCGCGGTGAAAAAATTACCGAGCGATTTGGACATTTTCTCGTCGCGGATATTCAAAAATCCGAAATGTATCCAATATTTTACAAACGGTTTTCCCGTAGCGCCTTCGCTTTGTGCAATTTCGTTTTCGTGATGCGGGAAAATCAAATCGTGTCCGCCCGCATGAATATCGAAAGTTTCGCCAAGGTGTTTCATGCTCATTGCCGAACATTCGATATGCCAACCCGGTCTTCCTTCGCCCCAAGGACTTTCCCAATGCGGTTCGGTAGGTTTGGCGCTTTTCCACAAAGCAAAATCGAGCGGGTTGTGTTTTTTTTCGTTTATTTCCACCCGCGCTCCGGATTCCAGCTCGTCGATTTTCTTTCCGCTCAGTTTACCGTATTCGTCGAATTTCAAAACATCGTAAAACACGTCTCCGTTTGTGCGATAAGCAATTCCCTTGTTTTCCAACTTTTTAATTAATTCAACTATCTCGGTAATGTGTTCCGTCGCTTTCGGATAAACATCGGCTTTCCGCACTTTTAATTTCCCGATATCTTCAAAAAACGCTTGCGAAAACCTTTCGGCTATTTCTTTTGCGTCAACGCCTTCTTCATTGGCTTTTTTGATTATCTTATCGTCCACATCGGTTAAATTCATTACAAACTTAACTTTGAAACCTTTGTATCTTAAATAACGCTGAATTATATCCGCCATAACAAAAGAACGGGCGTTTCCGATGTGGAAATAATCGTAAACCGTGGGACCGCAAACATAAATTCCGACATTCGGCGGATTTATCGGAACGAATTCTTCTTTTTTCTTTGTAAGCGTGTTGTAAATTTTCATCATTTTCCCGTTATTAAAACATCGAAAAATACAAAGAGGCATTACCATTAGCAAACTTTAAGCTTATACCGTATCTCATTTAGGAAGTTTCCGAAACCGAATTTTGTAAATAAACCCCTATGCGGGAAATATTTTAAGTATCTTTTCACAGAAAAGCTTAAATTTTGTTTATTAACTAATTCGATCTGAAGCATGCACGGCTCTGCGTTATCAAAAAACATAAAACTGACACTCTTATTAATCGCCTTAATTATTTCTGCGGGCACGGTAATTTATACCCAGAGTTTGGTAAAAGATTTGGAAAAACGCGAGCGGCAAGTGGTTGAACTGTTTGCTAAAGGACTTGAATTTATTGCCCAGGCATCACCGGATAAAAGTCAGGATTTCACCTTCATTTTCGAAAACATAGTTAAAAGAATTGATTTCCCACTGATTTTAACCGATTCGCTCGGACAAATCAATTATTACAAAGGCGGAATAGGCGTAAAAAACATCGAAATCGATTCCACTTTATCAACCGAACAAATTCAAAAATTCTTGGAAGAAAAAGTCCGGGAATTGGGGGAGTTACACGAGCCGATTCTTGTAATTATAAATAATAAAACATTAAATAAAATTTATTACGGAAATTCAGATTTAATAAACAGATTAAAATATTACCCTTATCTGCAAATATTGTTCGCAATGTTGTTCATATTGATTGCTTACGTGAGTTTTAGTTATTTGAAGAGGACGGAGCAATCCAACATTTGGGTTGGCATGGCAAAAGAAACAGCTCATCAATTGGGAACCCCAATTTCAAGTCTTATGGGCTGGGTGGAAATTCTGCGTCTTCATTACAAAGACCCAGATAAAGTTTTGGATGTGGCAGACGAAATGGAAAACGATCTTGAAAGGTTAAACAAAATAACCAAACGTTTTTCGAAAATCGGGTCCAAGCCCGAACTTAAAAAAACTAACGTTCGTGAAATAATTGAATCTGCGGTAAAATATTATCAAAAGAGGATTCCGCAAAAAGGAATGAATGTTGAAATCAATATTCAAGGCGATGCCAAACCGGAAGCGCGGATTAATCCCGAGCTATTTGAATGGGTAATAGAAAATCTGATTAAAAATGCTTTGGATGCCATCGGCACAAGGAACGGGAAAATTGATTTTAAAATTTCGCAAGACGAAGATGTAGTTAAAATTGAGGTAACGGATTCCGGCAAAGGAATTCACGCGAAAAAGAAAAAAGACGTTTTCCGCCCAGGATACAGCACTAAAAAAAGAGGCTGGGGACTCGGACTAAGTCTTTCCAAAAGAATAATAGAAAGTTACCACAAGGGTAAAATTTACGTTAAAAATACAACTGTGAATGTCGGGACGACATTCGAAATTATCTTGAAAAAATAAAATCTTTCTACCGGCTTGAATTTCACGTCTGTATTTTACATAATTGTTTAGAACTCAGGACACAAAAAAGCGGACAAATTTTACAAAAGTTCGTTATCTTTAAAGATAATATTCAACCGAACAAAAACGGAGCTTTAATGAGCAAAAGACCTGCTTGGGACCAATATTTTTTGAAAGTAGCAATGTTAGTTTCCGAACGGGCAACATGTCCGCGTATGCATGTGGGTTGTGTTCTTGTTAAAGACAAAAGAATTTTGGCTACGGGATACAACGGATCGATTCCCGGCGACGACCACTGCGAAGACGTAGGATGCATGATAGAAGATAACCATTGCATACGAACCATTCATGCCGAGATGAATGCATTGCTTCAGTGTGCAATTCATGGTGTAAGCACCAAAGGCGCAACTGCTTACGTTACAAATATGCCGTGCACAAACTGTGCGAAAGCCTTAATCGGTGCGGGAATTAAGGAAATTGTTATTTTTTCGGATTATCATAACACTCAAGCGGATTATTTTTTAGACAGAGCCGGAGTGAAGGTTCGCAGATTACCGATGCCTGAAAAGGATATAAATTACGATTTGGACAGTTACACTTCCGCAGTAAAAATAGAACATAAAACGGACGAATAAATGCTTAAACGGGCAACGCTTTCCAAATACTTTAAGCCGGAAAACTTTTTTAACCGGGAATTGAGCTGGCTGGAATTCAACCGCAGAGTTTTGGATGAAGCATTATCTCCCGATTTGCCTTTGCTCGACAGGGTTAAATTTATTTCCATTTTCTTTTCGAACTTAGATGAATTTTACATGATTCGCGTTGCCGGAATTAAGGAACAGTTACGTGCAAAAATTATCGAACCGAAAATAGACGGACTTACGCCTTACGAAGAACTCCGCTTGATTGAGAAAGAAGTAAAAGAAATGATGGATTTGGTTTATGATTTTTGGCATAAAACCATAGTTCCCCAGTTACACGAAAACAATATCAAACTGGTCAAGATGAACGATTTAACCGAAGAGGAAAAAGTTCATCTGAACAAATATTTTAAGAAAGAAATTTATCCGGTGCTTACCCCCCTAGCGTTCGATCCCGGCAGACCTTTCCCGTATATTTCCAATTTGAGTTTAAGTTTTGCGATATTGGTAAAGAAACCAAGCGGCGAGAAAAGCTTTGCCAGGGTTAAAATTCCGAGTATTCTTCCGCGATTGCTGCGCATCGAGAAAATCATCAATCCCAAATTGGATAAAGACAACGGTAAATTCTGCGCTAAATTTGTTTGGTTGGACGATTTAATTAAAAGCAACCTTTCGCGGTTATTCCCCGGTGTGGAAATTTTACAAGCCCATCAATTCCGGATCACGCGCGATACCGATTTGGAAATTCAAGAAGACGAAGCCGACGATTTGCTCGAGATAATCGAAGAAAATATTAAACGCCGCAGATTCGGCTCGGTTGTTAGATTGGAAGTTGAAAAAGACATGCCGCAGTTTATGATTAAAACTTTAACGGAAAATCTCGAGATCAAAGCGACGGACGTTCATGTTTTGGAAGGACCGCTAGGCTTGAGCGATGTAATGAGTTTATATTCGCTACCCCTTCATCACCTTAAAGAAAAACCTTTTCACCCGTTTAATCAAAATTTATTCAAAGAAGAAGAAGGCGTTTTTCCGCTTATCGCAAAAAACGATATTCTGCTTCATCATCCTTATGATTCATTTGCACCCGTAATCGATTTTATTAAAGAAGCATCGCGCGATCCAAATGTTCTTGCAATCAAACAAACTTTATACCGCGTTGGACCCAATTCGCCAATTGTTAAATATTTAATTGAAGCGGCAGAAAGAAAAAAACAAGTGGCAGTGCTCGTTGAACTTAAGGCAAGGTTCGATGAGGAGAATAATATTTTTTGGGCCCGCGAACTCGAAAAAGCCGGGGTTCATGTAGTTTACGGTCTTGTTGGATTGAAAACCCATGCTAAAATGACTTTGGTCGTCCGGAAAGAATCCAACAGCGTAAAGAGATATGTTCATTTGAGCACCGGAAACTATAACGCATCAACCGCAAAGCTTTATACGGACATCGGATTATTCACGGCGAATAAGAAAATCTGCGCCGATGTTTCGGAAATATTCAATTACCTTACCGGTTACTCCGAACAAAAGGAATTCAGGAAATTATTTGTTTCGCCAATCAACACACGTTCTAAATTTATTTCCCTTATCGAACGTGAAATTAAAAACAACAAGAAATATGGTAACGGAAGGCTAATCTTTAAATTCAATTCCCTTGTTGATCCGGATTTAATCGCCGCTCTTTACGAAGCATCGAACCAAGGAGTAAAAATCGATTTGATAGTAAGAGGAATAAGCTGCCTGATACCCCTTAAACCCGGATTGAGCGAAAATATTAAAGTTAAAAGTATTGTAGGAAGATTTTTAGAGCACAGCAGAATTTTCTATTTCTATAATAACGGAAAAGAAGATGTGTATTTGAGCAGCGCCGATTTAATGCAAAGAAATCTTGACAGACGAATAGAAGTTACATTCCCGATTGAAGATAAAAAAATTAAAGATGTTGTTGTAAATTATATTTTGAAGTATACTTTGAACGATAATTTGAAATCGAGGATATTGTTACCGAACGGTAATTATGTTTTGGACCACCCGGTTTACATTGAACCGAAAATTTCCGTGCAAGAATGGTTGATGAAACATAATCTGCATTCCGAAGAGAAAAAGATAATTCAAAAAACATACAAAGAAGTTTAACCTAAAGTAATAACCACAACTGAGTTACCAAAAAGCAAACCGTAAACCCCATTGCTATGGGTAACAATGCCGAAATTACAGTCCACTTTAAACTTCCGGTTTCTTTGTAGATTGTAAACAAAGTTGTTGAACACGGATTATGCAAAAGGCTGAAAAGCATAAGATTAATACCCGTAAGCACAGTCCATCCCCCGGCTTCCAGAATTTGTTTTGTTACTTCCATTGAACCGGTTTCGAACATAACTCCGGCTTGAGCACCGCTTATTTGCAACCCGAAATGTGTAACGGTCAACATTAAAATCGTAGGTATAACAATTTCGTTTGCGGGTATGGCAACAACATAAGCAAGAAGAATTATTCCGTTAAGTCCTACGAGCATAGCGAAAGGGTCGGTATAGTTAATAAAATAATCCGCCAGACTAACGCCTTCAATAGTAATGTTGGATATCGACCAGATTACCAAACCCGCGGGGAAAGCAAAAACCACGGCACGCCACAATACAATTAACGTCCTATCGATAAACGATGTGTAAAGCGTTTGCAATATTCTGGGCGGTCTGTAAGGAGGAAGTTCCAAATTGAACGTCGAGGCTTCGCCTTTTAAGATAGTTTTGGAAAGGAACCACGATGTAACAAGACTGAAAACAATTCCCAAAACCGCAATGCCCACAACCGCCCCGGCAGATACCAATCCAGCCAAATGCGCCGGGACTAAACTTCCTATAAAAATTGTGGCAATTAAAATTTGAGTGGGCCACCTTCCGTTGCACAATGAAAAATTATTCGTAATTATTGCGATTAACCTTTCGCGCGGACTATCGATTATTCTGGTAGCAACAACACCGGCGGCATTACATCCGAATCCCATGCTCATTGTTAACGCTTGCTTACCGTGAGCTCCCACTTTCCGGAATAAACTGTCCATGTTAAAAGCCACGCGCGGTAAATATCCGAAATCTTCCAACAAAGTAAAAAGCGGGAAAAATATTGCCATCGGCGGAAGCATCACGGAAATGACCCAAGCCATTGCCAAATAACCACCGTCTACAACCAAACCGGTTATCCAGCCGGGAATATTAAGAGAAATAAAAGCAGATTTAAGAAAGCCGTAAAGATCGCCGACTAATAAACCGGAGAGAAGTTCGGACGGATAATTTGCCCCTTGCACGGTAATCCAAAAAACCAGAGCCAACAGTATAAACATTATGGGAAAACCCGTCCATTTATTTGTAACGATTTTATCGATTTTCCGGTCGAGTGAAAAGGCAAATTCCCCGCCTTTTTTCCGGACGGTTTTCTTAACTATTTCCGATGCTTCCTTATACAACGATTCCATCAACGAATCGTGAAAATTTCCGCCCACTTCCCAGCGTAATCTGTTTGCAAGTGCAATTATTTCGTCGCGTTCGGTCATTGCTTGATTTCCCCGGAATAAGATTCACGATTAATGCTTGTTGCAGATGATTGAAGAATCTTTCCGATTTCACCGGACTTAACGGCTTTAATAATTTCTTGATCGCCTTCCAGCAACCGCAAAGCCACCCATTCCAAATTAGGCAAATCGGGAAAAACTTTATTCAATTTATATTTCAAAACTTCAATTGCCTGCCGTAGTTTTTTATCCCTTTTTTTAATTCTTCTCGGTTTGCATACATATTTTCCGGTTGCAACTTCGTCAATGTATTTTAACAATTCCGTAATTCCCTTTTTTTCCCTTGCAACGGTGGGCACAACCGGAACGCCCAATTCTTTCGATAAAGTTCTAACATCTATTTCGATGCCGTTTCTTTCTGCTTCGTCAATTAAATTCAAGCAAACTACCGCCCGGTCGGTTATTTCAAAAACTTGCAATACGAGATTGAGATTTCTTTCGAGCCTTGTTGCATCAACAACAATAACGGTTACGTCGGGTTGACCGAACAGAATGAAATTCCTTGCCACTTCTTCGTCTGTGCTGATTGACAGCAAAGAATAAGTTCCGGGTAAATCAACAATTTTATATTTATGAGAATTAAATTCGAATCCGCCTTCGGCACGTGTGACGGTTTTACCCGGCCAATTACCCGTATGTTGGTGAAGTCCGGTCAAAGCATTAAAAACAGTACTTTTTCCGGTATTCGGATTTCCGGCAAGAGCAATCACATAATCGTAACTGCTCATGTCTATACCGAGCTTTATCAGATTATTAACATTGTGAACGGGACAATTTTCGCAATCGGGAACAACTTTATTCATTATTTGTCTTCTCTACTTTTTTGATATAAATATGATCGGTCTGATTTTTTCGGAGAGCGATAACCGTATCTTTCACGCGGTAAGCCGTTAAATCCCCGAACGGATTTTCAAGTTCGGCTTTTATTTCCGCACCGGGCACAACTCCCAAATCCATTAACCTTCTTCGCTGCTGTCCTCTCAAAGCATTTGAGATTTTTATAACTTCGGCTTTTTCGCCGGGTTTTAAAACAGATAATGTTTTAAATTCTTCTCTGATTTCTTCCGGTGTAAAAATTTTCTTCACGGTAATGTTTGAAGCAATAACCGGGGCAAGAACCTTTTCGTCACCGTCCGCTTCGAAAACTATACGCGTCGGCGAATTTTCGAGTATTCTGATTTGCATTCCCGGGGACAATCCAAGCGCTACAATTTGTGCGTAAACCGTTTTCGGTTCGTCTTCTATATGAGTAATAACCGCAAAATCGTTTTCTTTCAGATTTGTTAGTATTACGCCTTCGCGCCCGGGCAAATCACCATCGACAGAAGGTATCGGATCTCCGTGCGGGTCAACAACCGGATTACCGATTTTAGCGGCAAGTTCGTCCGCTTGTGCGGGTGTTAATTCATGTTCCATTATTTCCGCTTGCGAATGCCAATCGGTTTCGGGGACACTCGTTTCATCGGCAAGATATTTTTCCCAAATTCTGTGAACCCGGATTACCCTTAACGCATAAGACCGGCCGCTTTTTGTCAAATGTAAATTTCCGTTTTCCGTTGTAATTAATCTGAGCGACTCCAACCTTTCAACCAATTCCGCAGCTTTATCCGAACCGATATCCAAATTTCCGGCAATGCTTTGAAGCGTGCAATTTACTTGGCGGTATTCGCAATCGTATAAATGTTTAAGTGCATCTTCAATCAACACGCGCTCGGTACTTTGCAAAGCTCTTTTCCAACGGTAGTATAAACCTTTTTCCGGTAGAAAGAAAACTACCAGTATTAAAGCGCCAACACCGAATAATATTAACGAAGTTAACGGATCCATAAATTCAATTCCGGCTTAAATTTATAGATGATTCGGAAACAAAAATAGATTCAGCTACTTTTTTGCTTAAATTAATTTGTTTTGATTTTAACATTATAATTACTGAATTATCGAATTTTAACTTATCTGCAACTTTAATCTTCTCATATAATTTCAATCCGATCTTTGTTAAATAATTCATCAGCTCGTTGCTGGAATCATCAACTTTAATTACAAAATATTCTTTCCCGATTTCAGTTTCGGAAAGTTTTATTGTTTTCGGTAAATTGGGCAGTTCACCGTTTTTATCGGGAATCGGTTCGCCGTGCGGATCGAATTTCGGGTAATTCAAAAACTCATCAATCTTATCGATTAATTTTTCGGAAGAAATATGTTCCAATTTTTCCGCTTCGTCATGGACTTCCGCCCAATTTAATTTCAATACTTTTAACAAAAACAATTCCCATAATCTGTGCCTTCTGATAACGTTAACCGCAATTCTCTCACCTTTCTTTGTTAACCGCAAACCTTTGTATTTTTCGTATTTGATTAGACCGGAATCCGCTAATTTCCTTGCCATTTCGCTGGTTGCCGCATTGGAAATTTCCAATCGCGAGGCAATCTCGGTTGTGGTTAAAGGCTTTTTATCGGCACGGTTCCCGATAAAAATTGCTTTCAAATAATTTTCTTTTGAAATACTTGGCATAATCTTTCGTTTTTTTACAAAGTTAAGCACACCTAAAATAATTATCAAGGTATACTTTAGTTTCTTTTACATTTAACATTCCATCCGGTTCCACGGAAATTTGAGATTTCCTTTCATTCGTGCTATTACTTCTGCATTGTAATCGAAACAGAATCTTGGTAAATTTGTGTTCAAAAATTTTTCAGAAAGGAAAGAACTATGAGTAATCTAAATGAAAGTCAGATTTTAAATTCGTTACGAAGGGTGGAAGACCCGGATCTGCATAAAGATTTAGTAACCCTTAACATGATAAAAAATCTAAAAATAGAAGGAAATAACGTTTCGTTCGATATAGAACTAACCACTCCCGCTTGCCCGTTGAAAGATTTAATGAAAAACAATGCCATAAAGGCAATAAAGGAAGATTTTCCGGAAGTTGGCAACGTTACGGTAAACATGACATCTAATGTCCGTTCGCATGTCGATAACGTTAAAGACGCAATGCTTCCCGGCGTGAAAAACACGATTGCCGTTGCCAGCGGAAAGGGCGGCGTTGGGAAAAGCACCGTTGCGGTTAATCTTGCGGTAGCACTTGCAAAAGACGGAGCAAAAGTCGGTTTGCTCGATGCAGATATTTACGGTCCGAGTATTCCGCTGATGTTAGGCATAGACAGTAAACCACAGATTTATCAAGATGCCGGTTCCACCAAAATGCTGCCTTTGGAAAATTACGGCATTAAACTTATGTCCATCGGTTTTCTGGTTGATGAAGACGCACCCGTAATTTGGCGTGGACCTATGGCAAGCGGGGCGATCAAACAATTTATGTCCGATGTAAATTGGGGTGATCTCGATTATCTCATTTACGATCTTCCGCCCGGAACAGGTGATATTCAACTTACGCTCGTGCAAACAATTCCGCTTACGGGCGCTGTGATTGTTACAACTCCGCAAGAAGTGGCTTTGATTGACGCGAGAAAAGGATTGAAAATGTTTGAACGCGTAAACGTCCCCGTGCTTGGCATTGTTGAAAACATGAGCTATTTCGTAGCTCCCGATACCGGAAAGAAATACGATATTTTCGGAATAGGAGGCGGTAAAAAATTAGCCGAAGAAAGCGATGTTCCGTTTTTAGGGGAAATTCCGATAAACACCAAAATACGCGAAGGCGGCGATACCGGTAAACCCATTATCACCAGCATGCCCGATTCCGAATATGCAAACCAAATTATGGAAATTGCAAGGAACCTGGCGGCACAAGTAAGTATTGCTAACAGCGGACAGAAAGAAAAGAAAATCCAAATTTTTCTAAATCCGCAAGGATAATTTTGTGAAGTTGGAAAGACAAAAAATTGAAGAAGCGTTGGAAAGTGTGAGACCGTTTCTTAAGGAAGACGGCGGCGACGTCGAACTTTTCGGAATAAACGAAGATACGCAAATTGTGCAAGTAAAACTTCTGGGTAATTGCCACGATTGCCCGCTTTCCCAAATGACTTTACGAGCCGGGATTGAGCGGATTTTAATGGCTAAAGTCCCCGCAATAAAAAGAGTTGAAGCTGTTAATTAATCTTAAATAAATTTTCAGAGGAGAAAATGCGTAAAAAAATTATTGCCGGAAACTGGAAGATGAATAAAAACCTTTCTGAATCGATCAATCTGGTTTCGGAAATAAAGAAAAACCTTCCGGAAAATTTAAATGCCGATGTGCTTGTATGTCCGCCGTTCACTTCACTGGAAACTGTCCACTCGATGATTAAAGATACCCCGGTAAAATTAGGCGCGCAAAATATGTATTTTGAAGACAGCGGTGCTTTCACAGGCGAGATTTCGGCAAATATGCTTAAAAGCGTTGGTTGCGAATTTGTTATTCTCGGTCATTCGGAAAGAAGACATATTTTCGGCGAGAGCGACGAAATGATAAACAAGAAAATTAAACAAGCTGTGAAAAACGGACTGAACCCGGTATTTTGTGTTGGTGAAACATTAAACGAACGCGAAAACGGAAGAGCATTCGAGGTAATCGAAGACCAAATAACCAAAGGTCTTACGGGCATTTCGGAAGATGAATTTTCAAATGTGGTTATTGCTTATGAACCGGTTTGGGCAATAGGCACCGGTAAAACCGCATCTCCGGAGCAGGCGCAAGAAATTCATAAATTCATCCGTGAATTAATTTCGAAAATGTATTCGACCTCTTCTGCGGAAAACGTTAGAATATTATACGGAGGAAGCGTAAAACCGAATAATGCGGCATCGCTACTTAACGAAAACGACATTGACGGAGCGCTTGTTGGCGGTGCTTGTCTGCAAGCCGAATCGTTCGTTCAGATTATTGAAGCGGCGGGATAATTTCATAATTTAATCGTTAAATCATTTTCTTAGCGATCCCTTTATTTCTTTGATATTTTTTTATAGTTTTATAAAAAATCTCAAGTTTTACACCATGATTGAAAAATATCTAAATAAAATTATCAACGGTGATTGCTTAACCGTTATGAAAGAATTACCTGATGCCAGTATTGATTTGGTAGTTACTTCACCCCCTTATAATTTGAAAAATTCCACCGGCAACGGATTAAAAAATGCCAATAAAGGTAAATGGACAAATGCCGAATTAGTGAATGGATATGCTACCTATGACGATAATATCCCTTACGACGAATATGTTAATTGGCAAAGGGATTGTATTAAAGAAATGCTTAGAGTGTTGAAGGAGAATGGGGCAATATTTTATAATCATAAATGGAGGGTTCAAAACGGATTACTTCAAGACCGTTATGAGATTGTTTCCGGTTTTCCCGTAAGACAAATTATTATTTGGAAAAGGAAAGGAGGAATAAATTTTAATCCTGGTTATTTCCTTCCTACTTATGAAGTGATTTATTTGATTGCTAAGAAAAAATTTAAATTAGCTCCCAAAGCAAATCGGTTTGGTGATGTTTGGGAATTCAAACAAGAAATGAATAATCCACATCCTGCTCCTTTTCCCGTTAGTTTAATCGAGCGAATTATAACTTCCACTACTGCGGAAATTATTCTCGACCCTTTTATCGGCTCCGGTACAACAGCAATAGCGGCTCTCAAATACAACCGTAAATACATTGGAATCGAAATAGCAAAAGAATATTGTGAAATGGCCGAAAAAAGGATCAGGCAATTCGAACAAGAACCGTATTTAAATCTTTCTGTAAGTAATGAATAACAGTTTCAACATCACGAAAAACAGATGGCAAAAGGTATATTGGTTCGCTCGGATGCTTATAAATACCGACAAATACGGAGGTATCGGTAAGGAAAATAAATTACTAACAACCGTCGCCAGCTCGCTAAGGTTACTCCAAGAAGAAAACATTAAAAAACCCCCCAACTATATTCTCTCGTTACAAAAAAGAGCATTAAAAAACATTTTATATGAACGTTTTAAGAATGCAAAAACAAAGAAGAAAAGAATTGAGAAGCTTATAGCAGATTTAGATTCTGAAATTTCCGATTTAAAGGATATGGAAGTTTTTATATTAACTTGCGAAAACGTGATGCTTCCGATTAACCAAGCTTTGGGAAATATACCGAATGACGACAAAGAATTTACGCTATCTATTGCAAAATCTTTCCTTGATGTTCAGCATGAAAAAGGATTGGCAACTGTAATAAAATTGTGGGATGATCTTGGGGTAAAAGGTTCTTTAACCGCTGAAAGAGTAGAAATAATAAAAGCTTTTGCAACTTTAAGAGTTTTACTTTCGCAAAAAAACGATTTGAGCCAACTTGATAAAGATGTTATTTTATCCGCTTTCGTTCAGGAATTTGAAAGAAGAGCAGCTCAAAAAAGAAAATCGCGGGCTGGCAGCAGTCTTGAAGATGCTACTTCTTTTATATTGGAGTATTTTAATATTCCAATGTATCATGAACCGGAGCATTTTAGAACCGATATTGAAGTCGATAAATGGATAAAAACTAAAGACGGATGGTTAATCGGGATTTCTTGTAAAAGAACCATACGGGAAAGATGGAAACAAGTTAGTAGTGCGGAAAGCCAAATTTTGAGTAATTATAAAATTAAACAGCTTTATCACATTTTTGTTTATGATGAAGACCTTTCGGACGAAAAACTGGTACAACTTGGCGGTCAACGGCATGTTTTTTATCTTCCCGATGAAAGCAGAATATTAGATTATGCTAAAAGTCATTTGGGATTAAAAGAATACGTCAGACCGATGTCTCAATTAATAAAAGATTTACGCAAACAACTTTAGTTTGAAAATATTTCGTAAAACAGTTTAATATCGGAAATTCATTCAAATTGATATGCCTTCCCTTTTTTAGTATATTTGGTGTTTATTATTTTAGAATAATTATAAATGCTTAAGAATACAAAATTATTCATACTCACAATTTTATTTTCTTTTTCAGTAAGCTTCGCTCAAATTAAAATTATCGAATTTCCCGTACCGGATTACGAGGATGCCGATTCCCTTTTTTTCGACATTACTTCAACGAGAAACATTATTTCTCTTAATAAAAACTGGCAGCTTTATTTACCCGAAAATCCGACAAACAAAATAAACGTGACAATTCCTTCGATTTTCACCAATGAAAATGCGGTAGTTTACAAGCGTGAATTCAACTTTTCACCGGAACAAATATTAAACTACAAATTCGAATTGGTTTCTTTCGGTACAAATTACTCGAGTGAAATTTTTATAAATAATGTTTCGCTCTATAAACATGCCGACGGAACATATCCTTTTAACGTTGAAATTCCCAAAGGCATATTGAATTATGATGTGCCGAACGTGATTCAAATTAAAGTTTATCATAAACTAGACGCTAAAAATACGATTCCCCTGAGACAAAGATTTTTATTTCCCGATTCCAAAGGCGGAGTTTTGGGCGATGTTTTCATCAAACTGATTCCCCTTAAAAGATTTGAAAATATTAACTATTCGTTTTCTACTACCAAACGTAAAAAACAAACAAAAGTAAAACTTAACTTGAAGTTTAATATTGTAAACGAATCCAACACAACGGAAAATGAACCGGTTAATTACAAATGTTACCTTCAATTTTACGAACCGGCAAGGGAAACGATTATATACTCAAAAGATTTCAATATTAAGTTCAAGAATTCCCGGCAAATTTCAAAAAGCGTAAACATTAAATTATCTTCACCGGAATTTTGGGATTTGCAAAACAGAAAGAATTATTTTCTCAGATTAGTTCTTTCCGACGGCGAAAATGTTATCGACGAATACAAGCAAAACATACCTATCCGGAAAATTCAGTTTAATAATAACGGTATAAAAATTAACGACAAAAAAATTGCGCTGAAAGGTGTGACATACATTTTATCCGGCGATATATTTTTTACCAACGATATGTATGAAGTCTTCAAGCGCGACATGAACTTAATAAAAAACGCCGGTTTCAATGCCGTTAGATTTGCTAAAGCAACACCACATCCTTATTTGTTAAAACTTTGCGAAGATTTAGGCTTACTGGCATTTGTGGAAATTCCGTTAAATTCAATACCCGAACAATTTCTAAGCAGTGAAGATTTTTTTACTCGTGCCGAAGCGTATATTGATCAATTGACGAATTATTACAAACGTTTTCCGATGGTAGCCGGAATAGGCGTCGGGAGCTCTTTTCTGCCGGATAACAAGAACAATGAAAATTTTATTACTAAACTTGCAACTCAAGTTAAACATAATTCGGATTTATTAACTTATGCGTCGTTCGTCGGAATTCAACAAAACAAAATCAATAATTTGGATTTGTACGGAATTGAACTTTATGCAAAAAAACTCCCGGATGATTTTAAGCCGACCGGCGAATTAAATTATTTTATCAGCGAAGCAACATATCCTACGTATAACGGCGAAACAAACGGATACTTGAACGATTTTTCTTTCGAAGCACAAGCAAAATATTTTAACGATATCATAACCCAAACAAAAAGACTTGGTTTGAAAGGATATTTCTTTAATTCAATGTTTGATTACAAAGGCGATTATGCCCCTATGTTTTCAGGTTACGATAACCAAAACATTTACAAAATCGGGCTTTTGGGAAAAGACAGAAAATCGGATAGAGCGTCATTCAACATCATAAAAGCAAGAGTAAAAGACGGAAAAAGAATTAATATCCCGCTCGGCGATAAATCGGATGACTCGCCTTTGTTTTTTATTATTGCCAGTCTTGTTTTGTCTCTTTTGCTCGGGATTTTAATTAACTCAAACAAAAAGTTCCGCGAAGACGCTATAAGAGCTTTATTGCGACCCTATAATTTTTACGCTGACATAAGAGACCAAAGAATACTTTCCGGATTTAACACCAATTTTTTGATGATTTTACTTTCCGGTTCGCATGCATTGTTTCTCACTAACTTATTGTTCTTTCTGAAGAATAACATATTAATTGAAAAATCGTTAATATCATTTGGTTCACCGGATTATATTTCATTCGTCGCTTCACTGGCATGGGACCCCATTGACGCTTTCATTATGTTTTTCGTGCTTTCAATATTAGGATTTTGGATACTTGCGATAATTTTCAAAATTTCTTCCTTCTTTATAAAAACGAAAGTGATTTTTTCAAGTATTTATTACGTTGTTATTTGGGCATTTCTTCCGTTAACCATTCTTCTGCCGATAGAACTTGTCCTTTACAGAATTTTAATGGCAGATATCATAAATTGGTATTTATATTTTTTCACAATAATTTTCGGTATCTGGTTATTGCAAAGGCTATTGAAAGGGATTTATGTTATTTTTGACGTTAGACCTTTCGTAGTTTATTTTTACGGTTTTTTATTAACTGTCTTTGTATTGGGTTCCGTCATTCTTTATTTCCAATTAAAAGAATTTACATTATTTTACATCCTGAATTCGATTAAACAATATCAATTTTTATAAAGGTTAAAATTTGTTTTTATCAAAATTAGAAATATTCGGATTTAAATCGTTTGCCGATAAAACAACCTTGAATTTCTCGCGGGAAATTACGGGCGTTGTAGGTCCTAACGGTTCGGGTAAAACAAATATTGTAGATGCAATCCGCTGGTGTTTGGGCGAACAAAAAAGCAGTACGCTCAGAAGCGATAAAATGGAAAATGTAATTTTTAACGGTACCCGTAACCGTAAGCCGATGGGAATGGCGGAAGTTTCGATGACATTTATAAATGATAAAGGCGTTTTACCTTCCGAATATTCCGAAGTTACAATTACCCGGCGAATCTTTCGTTCCGGTGAAAGCGAATATTTATTAAACAAAAATGTTTGCCGGCTTAAAGACATTACCAACCTTTTTATGGATACCGGAATGGGAACAAATGCTTATTCCGTTATCGAGCTCAAAATGGTTGAAAACATTCTGAGCAACAGAACCGACGAACGAAGGAAAATGTTCGAGGAAGCCGCCGGCGTAAACAAATACAAACTCCGCCGCAGATTGTCGTTAAAGAAACTCGATGAAGTTAAATCGGATTTAACCCGTGTGAACGACATAATTTCGGAAATTGAAAAAACCGTCCGCTCCCTTGAACGACAAACAAAAAAAGCCGAGAAATACAACAGGCTTCAAGCTGAGTTAAGGGAAAACGAACTGCAACTTGCGGAACGGGAATTTGCATTATATACAAATCAACGCAATCAATTTGCGGAAGAAAAGAATCAACTAATTGAAAAGAAAAATGAGATTGACGAAAAAATAAAAAGTCTCGAAGATAAATTAATTGAGTACCGGAATAAGATTTCGGAAAAGGAAGAACTTCTGCGTACCAAGTTTAGCGAGATTTCGGCTGTTTCCGAAAAAATACACACCAACAGAAAAAATATTTCCGTTGCGGAAGAAAGAATCAAATCGCTTACGGAAAATATTGAAAGTTATAAATCTGAAATTACGGAGTTAACAAAACAAAGCGAGGAAACGGAAGAAAAGGTTAACCAATATCTCCGCATGCGCGAAGAAAACGAGCGCTTGATTGACGAACTTTCCCAAGCTATCGAACAGCAGAATGAAATTGTTGAGAAAAAGAAACAAGAACTCGAAAACATTAAAAATACTCTTAAAACCAAAACCGAATCGTCGCTTGAATTACTGAAAAACTACAACGAGATTGAAACGCAAATAAGTTCTCTCAAAAAATACAAGGATAATGCTAACATCAAAATATCAGAGCTAAACGAAAGGATACAAAGTCTAACATCCGATATAGCAAAAAGCGTAGGATATCTTGAAAACCTTGAAAACGAAAAAGCAAAAGCAACAGAGGAATTAAAACAATCGGAAACCTTGTATTCCAAACGCTTAAACGAAAAAGAACGTTTGGAAAGAGAGTTGAAAAGCCTGAAGGAAAAAGAACTTGAAGAAAAAGGAAATCTGACAAACCTTAAAAACAAAATTGCATTTTACCAATCACTCATTACAAACTTAGAAGGAATAACGGGCGGTTCCAAAATACTTTTGGAAAGCGAAGGCTGGACGGACAAAGAGAAAACATTATTCGCCGATGTGGGAAACGCCGACGAAAAATACCGGCTTGCTTTGGAAGTTGCGCTCAAAAATGTTCTGAACAATTTGTTGATTGCCGATCTTGACGATCTAAAGAAAGCGGTTGAATACTTGAAGAAAAACGATTTGGGGAAAGCATCTTTCTTCTTACTTAGCAACGGAATTAATAAGAAAGGAATTGTCAAAAGGATTTTAAATTTCGCCGAAAAAAGAACGGCTTCCAAAATCGAAAAGATGAACGGCTTTGCGGGTTGGGCGTATTCCCTTGTTAAAGCAAGCGATAATTGGCTCCCATATTTCCGTAAGGTACTTTATAAAACCGCTGTAGTTGAATCTTTGGATCACGCAATTGAGTTTCATAAAAAATTTCCGGATTTTAATTTTGCTACTCTGGAAGGCGATATAATTGCCAATAACGGAATAGTTGAGGCGGGCTCGAAAGCCAAATTGGACGAAACTTTATTCGGAAGAAAAAAATTACTCGAACAACTCAAAGAAGAATATCCGAAACTCGAAGAGAATTTACGATATCTTCAAAATATGATTTCCGATAAAGAGCGGGAACTTTCCCAAATCGACCTTAAAGTTTTATCCGATCAAGGAAACATTATTCTTAACGATATTAACAATATCGAAAAGCAAATTGCAAAGTTCGAATTTGAGAAATCAAAGTCTTCCGAAGAGATTGAAAAAATCCAAAACGAAATTCAAGATTACATAAACCAGATTGGGCAATACGAATTCGAAATAACAAATCTCTCGGAAAAAATTAATTCCATTACCGAAGAAAAAAATCGTACGGAAGAGGAACTGCGAAATCTGGAAGCCGAAGTTAAAAGAATCGAAAACGATTACGAAGAAACAGTTGCCGGCTTTAATGCAAAACGTTTGCAACTGGAAAGACTGCGGGGCGAACTTCAAAACATAATTACGAATATAAACCGTTCGGAAGAAACAAAAAGAACCATTGCCGAAACAATTCAAAGAAGAAAGAAGGAAATAGGTATCGCTTACGAAGAAATCGGTCGCCTTAAAGAAAACATTTCCGTAAGCACCGAAATGTTCGATGAACTCGAGAACTCCAAATTAGAACTCGAGAAGGTTAAACTGCAATTGGATTCCGAAGTTTCCGGTATTAAAAATGAAACGGCGGAGCTTGAAACAAATCTAAGTGAATTACGAAAAGAACGTCAGGAAATCTCGGATAAAATTCACGACATTGACCTAAAAAACAATGAAATAGGCATCCGGCTGGAAAATCTGATTGACACAATCCGCGAAGAATATTCAATTGAACTCGAATATAAACACTTTGAAGATTTGGATGAATTTGATTTCGATTCCGTTTCCAATGAAGTCCACCGGTTAAAAGAAAGCATTAAGAATTTAGGGCAAATAAACTTGCTTGCTTTTGAAGAATATGAAACGGAAAAAGAGCGGCTGGAATTTTTATTGCGACAACGTAACGATTTAATCGAATCGGAAAAAGATTTGGTTAATACCATCAATGAAATTAACGAAACAGCCCAACAAATATTTCTGGATACGTTTGAAAAGATAAGGCAAAACTTTATAAAGATTTTCCGTACGCTTTTCAACCCTGGCGACGAAGCCGATTTACGTTTGGAAGAAGGTGTCGATCCGCTAGAAGCTAAAATAGAAATAATTGCCAAACCTAAAGGTAAACGTCCGACATCTATCGAATTACTTTCCGGAGGAGAAAAAACACTTACCGCAACAGCTTTGCTGTTTGCCATTTATCTGGTAAAACCAAGTCCGTTTTGTATTATGGACGAAGTCGACGCGCCCTTAGACGATGCAAATATCGACCGGTTTACAAACTTGTTAAAAGAATTTAGTAAAAACACTCAGTTTATTATCGTTACGCATAATAAACGCACCATGGAAGCTACCGAAACCATGTACGGAGTAACAATGCAAGAAGAAGGCGTTTCCAAACTTGTTGGCGTAAGATTTAACGAAGACATGAAAGTTTCGGCTTAATTTATATGAAAATAAATAATAATGGATTTAAAATATTTGTTGACTTCGACGGAACCATAACCCGGCAAGACATAGGCGAGGAAATGTTCCTTACCTTTGGCGACCCCGAAAAAGCCCACTCGATTATTAAACAATGGTTAAACAAAGAAATAACTTCTATTCAAACTTGGGAATATCTTTGCGATACGGTCGTTGATCTCGATTTGAAAAAATTTGACGCGTTTATAGACAACATGGAAATAGACCCGTATTTTTTGGAGTTTGTGGAATTCGCAAAAAGCAATGGGCATGAAATCCGTATTTTAAGCGACGGTTTGGATTATTACATAGAACGGATTTTGAAAAAATATAATTTACAACACATTGAACATTACACAAACAAAGTAAGCTTCGGAAAAAGGAACAAATTAATTTGTGAATTTCCTTACACCGACGAAGAATGCAATTTGTGTGCGAACTGTAAACGTAACCATATTATCAATAACAGCGCAGACGATGACTTTACGGTCTATATCGGTGACGGTTGGTCGGATACGTGTGCAGCACAACACTGCGACGTTATTTTCGCGAAACGTTCTCTGCTTAAATTTTGCGAAAAAAACCGTATCTCTTATTTTCCTTTTTCCACATTTAACGATGTTATTAAAAGACTGGAAGATTTAGGGAAAAAGAAAAGACTTAAAAAAAGACATCAGGCATTTTTGAAAAGAAGAGAAGTTTACATGCAAGGTTAGGAGAATATTTATTGATTAATTTAGAGAAAATATCCAAAACCGTTTTTAAGTACAGAAGCTACACTCCTATTCCATTTTTAATTGTAATGCTGATTTTCCAGCAAACCACATTACAAAGTTTAATAATTGGTTTTGTAGTTGCCTTAACCGGCGAAGCATTCAGACTGTGGGGTGTTTCTTATGCCGGGAGCGAGACAAGAACTACCGGCGATGTGGGTGGAACTTATTTGGTTATCAGCGGCGCTTTTGGTCATGTTAGAAACCCGCTTTACCTTGGGAATATCTTGCTATATCTTGGAATCGGAATAATGTCCAATGCTTTATTTCCCTATTTACAAATTGTAGCGCTCGTGTTTTTTTATATTCAGTACAGATTGATTATTATCGCGGAAGAAAAATATTTGAAAAGCGCTTTCGGTAAATCGTACGAAAAATATTATAATTCCGTACCCCGTTTAATTCCGCGTCCTACAAAATATGTGGATAAATCCGTTCCGCAACCCCCGCTTAACGTTAAAGCCGGTTTGCGTTCGGAAAAAAGAAGTTTACAAGCATTTACGATAATTACTGCAATTTTAATAATACAATACTTGATGAATTGAATTGGAAAAATCGATTATGATAATTGCCGGTGAAGATTCCGGTGACTTGCACGGTTCCGCTTTGATAAAGGAATTAACGAAAATAGATTCTGCTCTTAAGATTTACGGAATAGGCGGGCAAAGAATGATTAATGCCGGAATGAAAGCGCAGTATCACATTAAAGATATGGCATTCTTGGGATTTGCGGAAGTTGTTAAGCATATTCCGTTTATTAAAAAAGTACAAAGAAAATTATTCGAGACTGTAAAAAACAAAAATATACAAGAAGTCGTTTTAATCGATTATCCCGGTTTCAACTTAAACTTTGCGAAAAAACTGAAAACCCTTAACACAAAAATCATTTACTACATTTCCCCGCAAGTTTGGGCTTGGGGGAAAAACCGGATAAAAAAAATCAAACGGTTGGTCGATCTTATGATTGTCGTCTTCCCATTCGAGAAAGAATTTTACGAGAAAGCCGGAGTAAAAGTTGAGTATGTCGGTCACCCGTTAATCGAACTTTTAAGCTCATACAATTATCTGCCCAAAAATGAACTGTATTCCAAATTTGATCTCGATCCGGAAAAAGAAATTTTAATTCTTATGCCGGGCAGCAGAAAACAAGAAATCAAAAAAATATTTCCCGAATCGATAAAAGCCGCATTAAAAATTTCTAAGGAGTTTAATTTGCAAACTATAGTGGCTTGTTCGGATAATTTGGAAGAATCGGTTTTCAGAAATCTTTCTTCCGGAAATAATTTTACAATCGTAAAAGGTTATACTTACGACATACTCAAACACGCAAAGTTTGGTATTATAAAATCCGGCACATCAACATTGGAAGCGGCTTTGTTCGGTTTCCCTTTTGTTGTAGTTTACTCAACAAGTCCGGTTACATATCTAATCGGGAAATCATTAATTAAAATCGATTCCATTTCGATGGCGAACATAGTTATGGCTGAAAAAGTAATACCGGAATTAATTCAAAAAGATCTTAACCAAGAAAAGATTTATTCGGTATCGAGAAATATTTTGAGCAACCCGGAAAAATATAAGGGGATAAAATCTAAACTGAATAAAATTAAAGAGAAATTAGGTGCGTCCGGCGCTTCTAGAAAAGCGGCGGAATTAATCTACAAAGAATTGAATGTCAATTAAAACAGTAAAACAAAATTTGCTTAGAAAAGGCGGTAATTTTTTTTTGTTCGGAGCAGTTGACCTTCTTTGTAAATCACTGCGTATAAATGTTGAAGCTCCGGAAAAAACAAAAAAAATACTTACGTCGAACCAACAAATAGTAATTGCTTTTTGGCACGGCGTAATGCTTGTACCTTGGTACTTACACGGCGGTAAAAACTTCGGTGCATTGGTAAGCAAAAGTAAAGATGGTGAGTTATTGACTAAAGTACTGACAAAATGGAATTACAAAGTTATACGCGGCTCAAGCCATAAAGGCGGAAAAGAAGCACTGGAGAATATTTTAAATCTAATTAACGAAAAATATTCGGTTGCAATTACTCCGGACGGACCAACCGGACCGCCAAACAAAATGAAAGCGGGAGCGGTTGTTGCCGCAAAGAAAACCGGAATTCCCTTAATTTTATTGGGTGTGCATTACAACAATGCAAAAAAATTAAACAGTTGGGATTCTTTTCGTATTCCCAAACCGTTTTCGAAAGTTTGCGTTGTATATTCCGAACCCGTTTACATCGACGCAGGATTGACGTACGACGAAACTTCTACTGTCATGCAAGAAACCGAAACTAAATTAAACCGGTTACAATTGGAGGCGGAAAAACTTTGCTTAAACTGACAAGAATTATTTTATCTCCGTTTACTCTTTTGTACGGGTTGGTTGTTAAACTTAGAAACTTTTTCTTCGACAAGGAGATTTTTAAGGCTAAAGAAGTTCCGGCAAAAGTAATATCAATCGGCAACTTAACGGTTGGCGGTTCAGGGAAAACTCCTACTACAGATTTGGTTACGGAAATTTTAACCAAAAACCAAATACGCGCCGGTGTTCTTAGTCGGGGTTACAAAAGAAAATCAAAAGGTTACCGATTGGTTTGCGACGGCGAAAATATTTTTACGTCCGTTGAAGAAGCCGGCGATGAAATTATGATGATAGCAATGGAAAAGAAAATTCCCGCCGCTGTTGCCGAACGAAGGGTTGAAGGAGCAATTAAGTTTTTGAACGATGTCAATATTGATGTAATCGTTTTGGATGACGGATTCCAACACCGTTGGATTAAAAGGGATTTGGATATTTTGGTAATAGATCAAAGGTTCTTGCAAAAGGTGAATCAACGCGAACAATATCTTCTGCCGTTCGGAGATATGCGCGAACCGTTTTCTTCCATAGAACGGGCAGATATTATTTTGATTAACCGGAAGTTCAATAGTTCCGAACCCATTCCGCCAAAATTCCAAAAATATTTTAACGGGAAAAAAGTTTTCTTTGCCGAGTATAAACCCGTCGGCTTTTATGATGTTAAAAACAACCAGCACTTCCCTATCAAAGAATTTGAGGGACAAAAAAGTTTGGTTGTATGTGGAATAGCCCGTCCCTATTCGTTTTTGAGCATTTTGGAAAATAACAGTATTGACATCGGGAATAAACTTTTATTCAAAGATCATAAAGATTACAACTTGAAAGAAGTTCAATTGATAAGGAAAAAATTTTACGATACAAATTCCCATTCGGTTTTAACAACGGAAAAAGATGCAATTAAGCTTACAAACTTTGCAATAGAGCTAGATGATATCGATATTTACTATTTGAAAATAAAAATGTTTGTAAAAAACGCAGATGAGTTTGAGAAAAGCATTTTGGAAATTATAAATAAGTCATAAAATATATATTCAACGAAAAAAAATGAGGTAAGTAATGGCTACGAAAAAAACTAAAAAGTATGTCTATTTCTTCGGTGGCAAAAAAGCGGAAGGTAACGCAAAGATGAAAAATCTCCTCGGAGGAAAAGGTGCAAATTTAGCGGAGATGGTTAATATCGGTTTACCGGTTCCCGCCGGATTTACAATAACCACGGAAGTTTGTACTTATTATTACAAGCATAACAAAAAATACCCGAAAGAATTAAAGAAACAAGTTTTGGACTCTTTGAAAAAAGTAGAAAAAATTATGGGCGCCAAATTCGGAGATAAAAAAAATCCGCTTTTGGTTTCCGTAAGATCGGGCGCAAGAATTTCCATGCCCGGTATGATGGACACGATATTGAATTTAGGTTTGAACGACACAACGGTTCAAGGCTTAATTGAAAAAACAAATAACCCGCGTTTTGCATACGACTCTTACAGAAGATTTGTGCAAATGTACGGCGACGTGGTTTTGGGCTTACAACCACAAGACAAAAGAGAACTTGATCCGTTCGAAGTAATTATCGACAAAAAGAAAAAAGCAAGAAAAGTTGAACACGATACCGAATTAACAGCCGAAGATTTGAAGGAACTTGTGGCTGAATTCAAAGCGGAAATTAAAAAGAAAACCGGACACGAATTTCCCGATGACCCTATGGAACAACTCTGGGGCGCAATCGGGGCCGTCTTCGGTTCTTGGATGAACGAGAGAGCTATTGTTTACCGCAAAATAAACGAAATACCTTCCGAATGGGGAACGGCGGTTAACGTTCAATCCATGGTTTTTGGAAATATGGGCGAAGATTCCGGAACGGGCGTTGCATTTACAAGAGATCCCGCAACCGGTGAAAATGTATTTTACGGCGAATATCTTTTCAACGCTCAAGGCGAAGACGTCGTTGCCGGTGTTCGAACTCCGCACAAAATTGAAGAACTCAAAAAAGACAATCCGCGGATTTATAAGGAATTGAACAACATCCGCAAAATCCTAGAAAAACATTACAAAGATATGATGGATATCGAGTTTACCATTCAGCAAGGTAAACTTTGGATGCTTCAAGCCCGCGTTGGAAAACGCACCGGTTTTGCCGCTATTAGAATCGCGGTCGATATGGTACGCGAAAAACTGATTTCCAAGGAAGAAGCACTGTTGAGAATCGAACCGGATCAATTAAATCAATTGCTTCGTCCTATTTTCGATCCGGACGAAAAACGAAAGGCAATAGATGAAGGCAAGCTTTTGGCAAAAGGTCTAAACGCCGGACCGGGAGCTGCTTCGGGTAAAGTTGCGTTTACCGCTCAAGATGCCGAAAAAATGGCCGCCAACGGCGACCGTGTAATTTTGGTTAGAATAGAAACTTCGCCCGAAGATATTAAAGGTATGAGCGTTGCCGATGGAATATTAACCGCTAAAGGCGGTATGACTTCCCACGCTGCGCTGGTTGCCCGGCAAATGGGTAAGGTTTGCGTTGCCGGTTGCGGCGCTTTGAATATCGATTACAAAAAAGGAACAATAAAAGTCGAAGGCAGCAAACATGTAATCAAAGAAGGCGATTATATTTCCATCGACGGAACTACCGGCGAAGTGCTTGTTGGCGAAATTCACACCAAACCTTCGGAAGTAATTCAGGTACTCATTACTAAGGAGCTTGATCCTAAAAAATCGAAGATCTACCGAACTTATCGCGACTTGATGTCTTGGGCGGATAAATACAGAAGACTCGGAGTCCGTACAAATGCCGACCAACCCGATCAATCCAGAAACGCCATTGCATTTGGCGCAGAAGGTATCGGATTGTGCCGCACCGAGCATATGTTCTTCGGCGGAGATAGAATCCTTGCCGTCCGGGAAATGATTCTTGCCGATAACGAAGAAGGAAGAAAGAAAGCGCTTGCCAAACTGCTTCCGCTTCAAAGAAAAGACTTCGCCGGAATCTTTGAAGTAATGGACGGAAAACCGGTAACAATCAGAACCCTTGATCCGCCTTTACATGAATTTTTACCTCACACAGCGAAAGAACAAAAAGAATTAGCCAACGATTTGAAAATTCCGGTTTCCAAAGTTAAAGAAAAAATCGAATCCATGGCTGAATTCAATCCCATGTTAGGATTTCGCGGATGCCGTTTGGGCGTTAGTTATCCAGAAATTACCGAGATGCAAGCGCGGGCGATATTCGAAGCGGCAATCGAAATGAAAAAGAAAGGGGTTAAAGTAAAACCCGAAATTATGATTCCGCTTGTAAGCGTTAAGAAAGAGCTCGATATGCAAAAAGAAATTGTCGACCGGGTTGCAAAAGAAGTATTCAAAGAAAAAGGCATGAAAGTAAATTATCTGGTTGGCACAATGATCGAACTTCCCCGTGCCGCGGTTACCGCAGATAAAATTGCCGAAACAGCAGAGTTCTTCAGCTTCGGAACTAATGACTTAACCCAAACTACATTCGGGCTTTCGCGGGACGATGCCGGTAAATTCTTACCTCTTTACGTGGAAAATGAAATTCTGCCGCGCGATCCGTTTGAAAGTCTCGATCAAGAAGGCGTCGGTCAATTGGTTGAAATGGGAACTCAAAAAGGCCGCTCCACAAGACCTAATCTTAAAGTGGGAATTTGCGGTGAACACGGCGGGGAACCCGACTCGGTGGAATTCTGCCATAGAACCGGTTTGGATTACGTAAGCTGTTCTCCTTTCCGCGTACCGATTGCAAGACTTGCAGCAGCCAGAGCGGCATTGAGAGACGTAAAATCCAAATCAAAAAAAGGAACTAAAAAAAAGAAAAATAACTAGTTTAATTACGGGAGTGCAACATTTAACCGCTTAAGTTGTTAAATCGTTTGCACTTCCCTATTTTTCAAATGGTTTTTAAGAATATGTAGAGGAGTTATATGAAATTATCGGATTTTAGATATAATTTACCTAAAAATGCCATTGCAAAATTCCCGGTTCATCCGCGTGATAAAGCAAAATTAATGGTTTTAGACAGAAATACGGGTGAAATCGAACACAGAATTTTCTCTGACATTATCGAGTATCTGCACCGTGGCGATGTTCTCGTAATTAATGAAACAAAAGTGATGCAGGCAAGATTGTTCGGTCATAAAGAAAGAACAAACGCCAAAATTGAAGTGTTTGTTTTGAGAGAATTGAACAAAGAGGAAAATATTTGGGATGTGATAGTCGATCCGGCGAGAAAAGTAAGAATCGGGAACAGAATTTACTTTAACGATAAACTCTGGTGCGAAGTAATAGACAATACGACTTCGCGCGGCAGAACCGTAAGATTTAATTACGAAGGGAACGATATTTACAAAGCAATTGAAAAAATGGGTCGTACGCCTTTACCGCCCTACATTAAACGCGATCCCGTTCCCGAAGACCGTGAGGATTATCAAACGGTATTTGCAAAATACGACGGCTCGGTTGCCGCACCAACCGCGGGTCTTCATTTTACAAAGGAACTTTTACGTAAAATCAAAAAGAAAGGCGTTAAAGTAACTTCGGTATTGTTGCACATCGGTTTGGGTACGTTCCGGCCCGTGGAAGTTGAAGATCTTACCAAACACAAAATGGATTCCGAATATTTTGAAATATCCGAAAAAGCTGCCGAAACGATAAACGAAGCAATCCGTAACAAAAAAAGTGTTGTGGTAGTGGGAACCAGTGCAACACGTGCGCTAGAAAGCAGTGTGACATCTGAAGGATTCGTTAAGCCGAATCTAGGGTGGACGGATAAATTTATCTTCCCGCCCTATGAATTTAAGATTGTTAGAAAGTTAATTACAAATTTCCATCAACCCGAATCCACTTTGCTAATGCTCGCTTCGGCTTTCGGCGGATACGATAACATTAGAAAAGCATACCGGAAAGCTTTAAAAGAAGGTTACAGATTTTTAAGCTACGGCGATGCTATGCTTATCAAATAACAATTTAACGGGACCGGAGATATATCCGGTCTCTTTTTATTTTGTATGAGAACAATTGCAATCATACCGGCTGCCGGAATGGGGAAAAGGATTAATTCCCCGCTACCCAAACAATTCGTTAGAGTTAACGGCAAAGAAATTATTGCTCATACACTTTCCATTTTCCAAAACAACAAAGAAATTTCGGAAATAATCGTTTCCACGAGACCGGAATTTTTCGATTTGCTGGAAGATATAAAAAAGAACTACGGTTTTAACAAATTAACAAGAATCGTAAAAGGCGGAAAGGAACGGCAAGATTCGGTATTTGCTGCGCTATCTGCTTCCGGTGCAAATAATGATAATTTAATAGCCGTTCACGATGCGGCAAGACCGCTTTTATCCCAAAATTTACTATCGGAAACAATCGCCGCGGCTAAAAAATACGGTGCTGTGGTAACCGCAATTAAAGCTAAAGATACTTTGATAGAAGGAAATGACGAAGTCGAAAATTATTTGGACAGGAATAAAGTTTATTACGCTCAAACACCGCAAATTTTTAAATATGAAATTTTGTTTAATTCAATGAAAAAAGCCTACGAGGAAAAGTTTACAGGCACAGACGAATCGATGCTGGTAAAAAAATATTCGGGTTACGTTAAAATTGTAGAAGGTGAAACGGTTAATTTCAAAATTACCACCAATTCCGACCTGAAACTTTTTGAGAAAATAATCCAATCCGATTAACCAAATCAAATTAACTGCTTATTCCATATTAACATTTAAATTCAGTAGAAAATCACCAAAACCGTTATAAAAGTTACGATAAAATAAATACCCGAATATTTATGATAATCTATCCAATACTTTTTACTGTTTATCATTCGTAAAGCAATAATGTTTGCAAGGGAACCAATTACTAATCCGTTACCGCCTATATTCACGCCAAATGCAATTGCTTGCCAATTGTTGCTAAACTTCGACATCATAACTGCAGCCGGAACATTACTGATTATTTGTGAAATTAATCCAGATAGCCAAAATACATTAGCCGGTTTAGTCGGATTTAAAGCTTTAATATTTTCGGATATGAAGCTGATATTTGAGATTAGATGAAATTCAATAAAAATTATAACGAATAAAATTATCAATAACCAATCGACTTTTTTCATAATCTCTCGATATGCAACCAGATAGAAGATTAAAATAAAGGGCAGAACATATTCGGTAATTTTCAATTCAAGCGTTATTATAAATAAAATCAATATTAATAAAGACATATTAAACATCAATTTCTTATAATTTCCCCTTTTTTCAAAACTTCCTGATAATTGTAAATCGTTTGCTCGGAAAACAAAAAATATAAAGATCAAGAGAAAACCAAGTTGAATTAAACCGACCGGTAACATTTCCCAAACATAACCGGTGAATGAAATATTCCATTTATGCCATAAAAAAATATTTTGAGGATTACCGATTGGTGAAAATGTTGATCCGACGTTTACGGCAATCGCTTCAAAAATTACTAACTTGGAAATATTGTTTTTAACTCGCTTTTGAACGGCAAGTGTAACCGGAATAACAATAAAAAGCGCAATGTCATTCGTAAGAAACGTAGAAAGAACAACAGAAAGTAAAACGAGTAAAAAAGAAACTCCCCGCTCACTATTAACTTTTTTAAGCATCCGGATAGTAATTATTTCGAAGTAACCGCTTTCTTTCATACCGGTTGTTATAATAATCAAACCGCCCAATGCCCAAATGGTTTTCCACTCCACAAATTCCGAAAAATTTTTAATTTCGGTAGGGAAAATTGCAGATAGTACAAGCAGAATTGAGAAAAAAATAAAAAAAATAAATTCTTCTTGAACAAAACGAATAATTTTATGCATCCCTGTCGGCAAAATATTTTTTTTATTTTTAAAAGTACGAATAAATTTTGCGTTTTTTATTTTAGATTGTAAATTATTTGTCGGACTTGTAATATTATTTTTATGAAGTATAAGAAATAATTCGCTATTAAATTATTGTTAAGATTATTCGAAACTAATAAGTATATACAAAAATATGGTACTGTAACAGAAAATAACCGTTAAATTCTAAGGTGGCGATTAAACAATACTAAGATTCAATTAGTAAGTGCGACAAAATAATGTTTAATTATCTGGGGGTTAACCCCCAGATAATTAAAAAAAATATTTTTGTCGTATGGGAAATAAAAAATACAAACACGTAAGCAAAGAACAAAGATATCAAATATCGGTTCTACTAAAAACTGGACACAAAGTTAGTTTTATATCAGAACAATTAAATTTGCATCGTTCAACTGTTTATAGGGAGATAAAAAGAAACTCAAAACCGCGAGGCAGCTACGATGCTAATTATGCTAACTGGTGTGCAGAAATAAGAAAAGAAAGATTTGCCAAAAACAGAAAATTAAATCAAGCAATGATTAGCTTTATTAGAGATAAACTGGAAAACGAACAATGGTCTCCCGAACAGATTATGGGTTATTGTAAAATGAAAAATATCCCAATGGTATCTCACGAAAGAATATACCAATTTATTTATGAAGACAAGGCCCAAGGAGGTTCGTTATACAAACATCTAAGAACCGGTAATAAGAAATACAAGAAAAGATACGGAAAACATAAAAACAGAAGAGAAATTATAAAAAACAAAGTTTCAATTAATCAAAGACCGGAAATTATCAACAAAAAAGGACGTTTTGGTGATTGGGAAATTGATACAATCATCGGTAAAAACCATAAAGGGGTTATTGTTACTGCTGTTGAAAGAAAATCCAATTTTCTTCTATTGAGAAAACTCAAATCAAAAAATGCTAAAGAATTAGCTAAGCAAACTATTCGTATGCTTGCTCCTTATAAAGATTTAGTCCACTCTATTACTTCCGACAATGGTTTGGAGTTTGCCGAACATGAATATATCGCTAAGAAGTTAAATGCTTCTTTCTATTTCGCTGATCCTTATTCTTCTTGGCAAAGAGGATTAAATGAATATTCTAATAAACTCATTAGACAATATATCCCGAAAAATTCTGATTTTGACTCTTTTTCTGATAAGTATATTTTTGAAATTAATCTTAAACTAAATAACAGACCTAGAAAATTATTGAACTTTTCTAATCCTAATGACATTTTCTTCAATAATTTTCCTTAACTTTGTCGCACTTGGGGGTTGAATCTACGATAGAAACAAATTGAAATTTCGGTTGTATATTGGCAAGATTTTCAATAAATTTAAAAAATTAGTAAGTAGAGAGAGAAAAAATGTTAAACCTTTTGTTCATAATCTTATTGTCATATTTAGTCGGTTCCATTCCAAACAGTATCATAGTTGCAAAACTTGTTAAAGGAATCGACATAAGGCAGCACGGCAGCGGAAATGCCGGAGGGACAAATGTATCCAGAGTGCTGGGTAAACGTTATGGCTTGCTTGTAATTGTTTTGGATGCACTCAAGGGTGCTTTTGCGGTTGTTGTTATTGCCAGATTGTATTTCGGCAACTTCCCTTTTCCGAATCAAACTCCGTTCGATGATTTTACATTGGTTCAAATAATTGCCGGAATTTCGGCTGTATTAGGTCATGTTTGGACCGTCTTTGCGGGATTCAAAGGTGGAAAAGGTATTGCAACCGGTCTGGGCGTTCTAATTACCATTATAACTCTCGATATGCTTTTAGCGGTGGCGATATTTATCTTTGTGGTTTCCATTTCCCGGTATGTCTCTCTCGGTTCAATTTCGGCGGCTTTATCTATTCCAATTATAATGATTATCCGGGAAAATATTTTTGGTGTAGATATTCCGGGGTACCATACTATTTTACCTTTTGTTATTTTATTATCGCTCTTTGTGGTGTACACGCACAGAGCAAATATTGTAAGATTATTAAACGGACAAGAAAGCAGATTCAAGTTTTCCAAAAAACAACAAAATAAATAATGAACGTATCCGTTCTCGGTGCAGGCAGTTTCGGAACTGCCTTGTCTATTATTTTATCATTAAACGGTCATCAAGTTACGCTGTGGGAACATAAACGTAATTACGCAAGAACACTTAGAAAAACCCGCGAAAATAAAATTTACTTACCCAAAATTCCTATTCCGAAAGAGATAAATATTACTTCTTCACTGGAAGAAGCGGTTGAAAATCAACACATGATTGTGCTTGCTATTCCTTCACAATATATCAGAAGCGTAATTCAAAAGTTTAAGAAATATAATTTTAAGAATGCAACTTTGGTCAGCGTTGCAAAAGGAATTGAAAAGGAAACTCATTTTACGGTTACGCAAATTATCAAAGATGAAATTCCGGACATATCAGCTTCTAACATTGGAGTTTTGTCCGGACCGAGTCACGCAGAAGAAGTTGCGAGAAAAATTCCTACTGCAATTGTTGCTGCTTCGGAAGACGAAGCAACGGCTCAAGAAATTCAAGCCGCTTTTATAACTTCATATTTACGGGTTTACTATTCGACAGATGTAATCGGCGCGGAATTGGGCGGTGCGCTTAAAAACGTAATTGCCATCGGCGCGGGAATAATAGATGGTGCGAAATTCGGCGACAACACAAAAGCGGCAATAATGACCCGCGGAATTGCGGAAATCTCCCGCCTTGGCATTGCAATGGGCGCACGACCCGAAACATTTGCCGGATTAACGGGAATAGGTGATTTAATTGTAACTTGTATGAGTAAACATAGTAGAAACCGTTATGTAGGTGAACAAATCGGTAAAGGCAAAAAGTTAAAATCGATTATTAAATCCATGTCCATGGTTGCCGAGGGCGTTGTTACCGCACGCTCTGCCTACGAACTTGCACAAAAATACGAAATAGAAACCCCGATTATTAATGCCGTTTACGGCGCCCTTTATCTTGAGAAAGATCCGATTAAAGTTACTTACGAATTAATGTCCCGCGAGATGAAACCGGAAAACTAGCGATTTGTTTTGTGGCAACAATAGTGAAGAAATGGGCATTTGTCAACGGTCATTGGTCAATCGTCAATGGTCATTTGTCAATCGTCATTTGTCATTGGGAAATTGTCAATGGTCATTGGGATTTTGGAATTTGTTGTTTGGAATTTGGAATTTATGTATTGTCATCCCGTCCGCCTGCGGCGAACAGCATGACATGTTATTCTAATGTTTTGGGACAGGATAATACAGAATAGAACTTGTCATCCCGAATTAATTTCGGGATCTAAAATAGACTCTCCATTTCACCTCATAACGCTGTATGGCGTAACATATTTAATAGAACATGCATTAAACCAAAAAACAAAACTCCGTTAGAAATGGTATAAAATGTTCATTTCTTTTGTCTTGATACAAAAGAAACGAACCAAAGAAAAAATCAAGGCTGAAAACAATTTGCTAAAATTCTTAGCTACGTAGCTAAAAATAATGAACTCGTCCCGCTATATCTGCCGATATACCGGGACTCAGACAACATTATTTTTTTAACGCTACTCCGCACGAATTTTTTAACGCAAATTGTTTTAGGCCGTTTTGGTTCTAATACTTTCGGAACTGATGCGCTTTATTGGGATTTAGAACTTGGAATTTATGACTTGTCATTCTGTCCATCTTCGTCGGATTGAAGAGAACTCGTCATCCCGAACTGGTTTCGGGATCTAAAAAGAACTCATAATTTGAAATAGATGCTGATCCCGAGGGCATTCGGGATAGCATGACAGTATGATGAGCCTGTTCTAAAGAGAACTCTCTATTACATCCAGCAAACGCCGTAGGCGTGAAATGTTTATAGAACAAGCATTCTAACCTAAAACCAAAACTCCAAAGGAGTGACACATTTTATTATTTGGAACTTGGAATTTGTCATTTGGATTTTCTTTATTGTCTTCCGTCCGCTAACGAAACTGTCATCCCGAATTCATTTCGGGATCTAAAATGAATCAGTACTTTAACCCCCAAATAAACCCAAAAGGAATATCCGTTTTTTTGTTTGTATTTATTAATTCCACCACTTCGTGGGCGTTGGTAGCAATAAATTAGATGCTGAAACAATTCGCCTGCGGCGAACAGCATGACAACTGAGGTGAAATGAAATGAATCTTTTATTACATATATTTAAACTATCTGTTCATTTCTTTTGTCTTGATACAAAAGAAACGAACCAAAGAAAAAATCAAGGCCCCACTTCGTTGGGGGTAAACTGAAAACAATTTGCTAAAATTCTTAGCTTCGTAGCTAAAAATAATGAACTCGTCCCGCTATATCTGCCGATATACCGGGACTCAAACAGCATTATTTTTTTAATGCTACTCCGCACGAATTTTTTAACGCAAATTGTTTTAGGCCGTTTTGGTTCTAATACTTTCGGAACTGCTGCGCTTTATTGGGATTTGGAATTTATGACTTGTCATTCTGTCCATCTTCGTCGGATTGAAGAGAACCCGTCATCCCGAACTGGTTTCGGGATCTAAAATGAACTCGTAATTTGAAATAGATGCTGATCCCGAGGGCATTCGGGATAGCATGACAGTATGATAAGCCTGTCATCCCGAATTCATTTCGGGATCTAAAGAGAACTCTCTATTACATCCAGCAAACGCCGTAGGCGTGAAATGTTTATAGAACAAGCATTCTAACCTAAAACCAAAACTCCAAAGGAGTGACACATTTTATTATTTGGAACTTGGAATTTGTCATTTGGATTTTCTTTATTGTCTTCCGTCTGCTAACGAAACTGTCATCCCGAACTCGTTTCGGGATCTAAAAAGAACCCGCAATTTGAATTAGATGCTGAAATGAATTCAGCATGACATGTTTTTAGAACGGCATAAAAGTTAAAAAGACTCGTCATCCCGAATTTATTTCGGGATCTAAAAAAACAATATTCAAATATCAAAAGAAACATCAACGGAATTGTTATCCTTTTTGATTTGTTTTTATTCCAATATTATTCTGAAAAAATTCAGAATATAAATTTAGATGCTGATCCCGAAAGCTTTCGGGACAGCATGACAACAAGGAAGACTTGTCATCCCGAACTGGTTTGGGATCTAAAAAGAACTCCGCGAGATGCTGAAATAATTCGCCTGCGGCGAACAGCATTACACGCATTCACGACAGCATGACATTATAAAGGAATTGGGATTTGATTTTTTCCCTTTGTGTCCTTCGTGATTTTCCTTTGCGTTTTTTGTGGTTAAAAAGAAACCACAGATACCCACAGATTTAACACAGATTTTCACAGAATAATTGAAATTTGGGATTTGTTAAAATTGAGTTTTGCCACTGCATGGTCGTGGTTACAGTGAAATTTCCCGCCACTTTCAAAACACTTTCAAATAAGAATTTCTTATATTTCAACCGAATAATTGGTTTTGTAATATGACATCCCTTTCCGATTCTATTCAATATATTAAATCGGTCGGACCTAAAAGAGCCGAATCGTTTAAGAAAATCGGGCTTGAAACGGTTAAGGATTTGTTGTTTTATTTCCCCACAAGATATTTGGACAGAACAAATCTTTTAACATCAGCCAAGGTAATGCAATACGTGATTAACGGTTACGAGGGAGAAGTTACGGTAATCGGCGAAGTTGTAGATAAAGAACTGATGCGGTTCGGCAAAAAGCAAGTGCTAAAAGTTAAAATGCGGGATTCGGCAGGATTTTTCGAATGTGTTTGGTTCCAAGGAATAAAATATTTCAAAAACTATTTTAACACTCACGAAGTTTATGCAATATCCGCAAAACCTGTAATTACCCGTTACGGTCATTTACAGTTTGCTCATCCTGATTTTGACAGACTTGCCGACGCCGAATCAACGGAATTCCGTAATACAGGTAAAATCATTCCGTTTTACAGGTTACCAAAGGAATTAAAGTCCAAAAATATTGGCGAGTTGAGTCTAAGAAAAATTATTAACCTTGCCGTAGAGAATTACGCGCATCTAGCAAAAGAAACGCTCCCGCTAAGCTTGGTCAGAAAACATAAACTTCTCTCAATCGTCGAAGCGCTTAAAAACATTCACGACCCGGAAAACAAAAACAAATTACGCTCCGCTATTAAAAGATTTAAATTCGAAGAATTGTTTTACCTTGAAATTTTAATCGCTTTACGCCGGACAACCCTAAAACGGAAGCTAAAAGGTTATTCTTTCAAAATTCACACCAAACCGATTAAAAAATTTCTGGATTCCCTTCCGTTCGAATTAACCAAAGCACAATTGAAAGTTCTTTCCGAAATTAAAAAAGACATGATGAGCGAACAACCGATGAACCGTTTGCTGCAAGGTGATGTTGGAAGCGGGAAAACAATTGTTGCCGTTATTGCTATGCTAATGGCAATAAGCGACGGCGCGCAAGCGGCAATTATGGCGCCGACCGAAATTTTGGCTAACCAGCATTTTATTAACATCAACAGATTGCTAAAAGATTTAGGTATAAAAACCGGTTTGGTAATCGGCGGGCAAAAAAAATCGGAACGCAAACAAGTTTTAGATGATATTGCTTCGGGGGAAATTCAACTGATTGTAGGGACGCACGCTCTTTTCGAAGAATCGATAAAGTTTAAGAACTTAAGATTGGTGGTAATTGATGAGCAACACCGATTCGGTGTAATCCAACGCTCCAAATTGATTGAAAAAGGAATTGTTCCGGACGTGCTTGTAATGAGCGCCACGCCCATTCCCCGCACTTTAACGATGACAATTTACGGCGATCTCGATGTTTCGGTTATCGACGAAATGCCAGCTAACAGAAAAGAAATTAAAACCGTTTTAACCGGCGAGAAAAAACTTCCGGACATTTATAAATTCATTGTGGATAAAGCAAAAGAAGGTTACCAAACATTTATTGTTTATCCTTTGGTTGAAGACTCCGAAAAACTTACGCTTAAAGCCGCTACAAGTCACTTTGAAGATTTACGGAAAACTTATCTGAGAGAAGTAAGAGTAGGAATGATTCACGGTAAAATGAATTGGCGCGATAAAGAAGAAGTAATGAAAAAATTTGCCGCAAAAGAATTCGACGTACTCATCTCAACAACAGTGATTGAAGTCGGCATCGATATTCCGGACGCCAACATATTGGTGATAAACGATGCATTTCAATTCGGACTTGCACAGCTCCATCAACTGCGCGGAAGAGTCGGCAGAAGCGGAAAACAAGCTTATTGCATTCTCGTTGCCAAAGATGAAATGGCAACCAGAATCAACAAATTTAATTTCAATTTCGAATACATGTCCAAATCGGAAATAGAAAAATATAAAACTTTAATAAGATTAAATTCAATGGTTAAATATTCAAACGGATTTGACATTGCCGAAGTCGATTTGAAATTGCGCGGACCGGGCGATATATTCGGATTGCAGCAAAGCGGCTTCCCCGATTTGAAATACGCCGATATAATTCAAGATTCGGAAATTTTGTATTCGGCAAAAGACGAAGCATTTAACATTATCAAAAACGATCCGGATTTAATAAAAGCTGAAAATCAAATGATTAAAAACCACTTGCTTACCAACTACCGGCAAAATCTGAAATATTCTCAAGTGCCTTGATTATTCTTCTTTCTTTTTAAGAATATTCACCAAGTCAACTTCCAAAGTTTCTACCGGAGTTTCTATTATTCTTCCCAATTCTTTTCCGTTTTCGTAAACGATAATTGTCGGGACGTATTCAATTTTAAGCGAATCGGGATCGAAGCCGGGCGCTTTGCGTTTTCTGTCAACCGTAATAATTTTCAAATCCGATTCCGGAAATTTAGCTTCATCTAAAATTTTAATCACTCTCGGCACTTCCCTTCTGCTGTCGCTGCACCATGTGCCCATCACGATTAGAATCTTTTTACCTTTTAAATTTTCGCTAAGGAATTTAACTGCGGAGCTGTCAGGTTTGTAATCCGTGTATTGCGAATTAAACCATTGATAAAAATTCGAATCTTGAAAATCGACCGTTTTGGTTATACCGATTAACATCGGTTTGCCAGTTTTTTGATCAACCGTTAACTCACATTTATCTTGCGCATAAAGAGAGACGGAAACGAAAAGTAATATCAAAAAGAAAAATCTCATTTTATTCTCCGTTATTATTGGAATTTGCCCTGATATCGAGCCCCCAAAATAATTTTTTTCTCAGAATTTCGAAATAATTTTTTTCGCTCGTATGAACGAGCTTTAACATTTTATCGCTTTTATAAACGTGAACCGTGGCGGGTGATTTGAAAAAATTAACGCGTTGACCGTCGCAAATAACTTGAATGTTTTTATGGGGCGAACGCGCCGTTACCGTAATTTTTTGATAGCCCGCAAGCACAAGCGGACGCATTGTAAGAGTATGGGGTGAAACCGGACTAAGAGTAATCACATCGGTTTTGGGGCTCACAATCGGTCCGCCGGTTGAAAGTGAATATCCGGTAGAACCCGTTGGCGTTGCAATCACAATTCCGTCTGCGGAAAACGTTGACACGTATTCACCGTCGGCTTTCACCGTAAGTTCAATCATTTTGGGCCAACGTCCCCGATCTATCACAATATCGTTAATTGCGTAAAGTTCATTGTCTGCGTCGTCTTCGCAGTATCCTTCCAAAGCCATTCGTTCTTCGATGTAATATTTTTTATTCTTTATTCCGGTTATCAAATCATCGATGCTGTTAATATCGAACTCGGCTAAAAATCCGAGTTTTCCGTAATTAATTCCGATAAGCGGCGTTTGTGTTAACCGTGCGGAATAAGCGGTTGTAAGCATCGTTCCGTCTCCGCCTATCGATACAACAAAGTCGCTTACTTCGAATAGTTTTTCGTTATCTAAAAATTTTTCGTCCGGAAATTCTTTTGTATGCTTTGATCCACCACCTTTTATTTTTTTCCCGATAAAATACTCGATTTGTTCTTCTTCCAATTTTTTAATTAACGTTCGAACCACATCCCATATTTTGGGTTTGGAGATATTGGGAATAATTCCGATTACCATAATTTTTTATCCATTGTTTTTATTAATTTCCCAAAGCTTTGCATACTTTGTAAAAACATAAAGCGACGAAAAAACAGCTAAAATAAAACCGTGTAAGCCGTCGAGAAACCCCAATTTAATAATATACATTTTAATAAAAATAAAAACGGGACGAAATAGCAAATCGCTCAACGAAAATGTTTTGTTCCCTTTTGCCAATTCCGCAGCCGCCAGCGAAGTGTAACGGTTGAATTTTTCGAAATAATGCTTAATGTCGGGATCGGTGTAATGTTCCAAATCGCCTTTTAATATTCCGGTTCGACCTTTAACAATCAAGCCTTCGTGGACTTCGTTCATATTAAATCCGGCGGAATTCTTATTAAACAATCTTGTTACATAACCCGGATACCAACCGCTGTGCTTTATCCATTTTCCCAAAAAATATGCTTTGCGGGCTACTTTGTAAGCTTCGAAAGAAGGATTGGATTTTTTGAATCCGAGTAATTCCCTTTCCAATTCCGGGGTTATAACTTCGTCGGCGTCAATCCAGAATATCCAATCGTTTGTTGCTTTCCCGACGCCGTATTGTTTTGTTTTTCCGTATCCTTGCCATTTAACCGTTTCGTATTTAACGCCCGGAAAAGATTTAACAATCTCCAAAGTTTTATCTTCCGAATTTTCATCAACCAAAACAATAATTTCGTCGATGCAATTCAACTGGCTTTCGATGCACCGCGCAATATTGTTCTCTTCGTTCTTCGCTAAAACTACCGATGATATTTTAATCATGTTTCCCAATTTTCACCGATGTTTTGTAAAGTGCAATATTCAAACCGAGCGTAAACCAAATCATTGTAATTATTTCATGATCACCGAAATTCCATTCAGCCAAACCCGAAACGAGAAAAGCCGTAAACGCTCCGATGGTTCCCAAGGCAAACGCCGATTCGATTGTTCCCTTCTGCACCGCCCGGTAAACCCCGAAATCTTTGCCGAAAATTTTTGCGAGTAAAATCACAAAAACCACGAAACCAAACACACCCAATATTACTAAAATGTGTACATAATTGTTGTGTAAATGCCCGAAATTTTCTTTAAGGTAATACGGTTTATATTCCGAAAATATTTTTTGCAAATCTATATCGCCAACGCCGAAGAGCGGATGATCGCGCAGAATTTTCATTCCGGTTTCCCACTGAATCAGCCTTTGAATATTCGTTGTGTGATACATGTCGATTACAGATAAAAATCTGTTGCGCTTGTATGAAGTAACAGCAATACGTTTTCCTTCAATATCAAACGATGCCGGCTTAATTTCTAATGGATAAGTTTTATAAACGGAAATTCTGTCTGTTCCGGGTTTTATAAAGTTAATTTTACCATCCGCAGTAAGTATTGCAGCCGTGCCGTTAAGTTTAAGAAGCGTAATAACGCCGCCAATTCCTTCAACGGTTTTATGTTTTTTATTTTTTTCCTTTAAATCAAATGCGTATAAACCGTCTTCGTTATCGGCAAATAAATAATTTTTCCATAAAAACAGATTTACAAAATTTTTCTCCAATTTAACTGTTTGGGGAATTCCCGCAGGCAAAAAGAGAGAATCCAGTTTGTATATTTTGATAAGCTTATTTTTCAAATTATATATTGCGAGAAATTTTTCGTTAACGGTAATTATCCTTGCGCCGTTAATTTCCGGGAATCTTTTATACGCCTTAATATCATTGCTGTTTGTGTAAACTGTAACGCCGCTGTCCAAATCGTTAACGTAAAGATTATCGTTCACCAACGCGAAACTTCTCGTATCGCCCGGAGAAACAAACTCTGTTTTTTGTTCATACCGGTTTTCCCCTTTCTTTTCCCATAAAACAAATCTTCCGTCAACAAGTTTTGCAAACAGATTACCGTCCCAAAAAGAAATTTCAGTAACCGGAAAAGGAGCACGGATTGTGTGAGTTGAGTAAGCGCTGTCAATTATTAGAATTCCGTTTTCATAATCGGCAACAAAAGTTTTCCCGTTTTTAATCTTAACTCCGTAAGCTCTGCCTGGCGTATCCATCACTTTTTCCAAAACCGGTTTGTTCGGTTCGTCCTTGTAAAACAACACTTTACTTTCATTGGGAATTAAAAGAACGATAAGGAGTAACAACAACGCGCTGATTCCAATAAGCAAATATTTGCGCTTAAGCAACAACATGATTCCAATTCCCGCAATAGCGCCGAGCCATGCCGCACGCGTATAACTTGCGAGTAAAGCAAGCAAGGAAATTAAAAATCCGGCAAGATATATCAGTTTAATTTTGTATGTGCTCTTATTCTCAAGAAAAAATGCCAAGTAATAAATCGAGACTATACTTATCAATCCGCCTGCGGTCATTACATATTGGAACGGCGAAGGTCCTTTCGATTCAACGCGGTATAATTGCTGGATGAAATGTTCGTACGCAAAAATTATGTATGCAAGAATGGTTAACAACCCGGCACCCAAAAATATCTTTACAAACAAAACCGCTTTCTTATAATCGTCTGCTGCGACCACCATCGTATAAACAACGGGGATTAACAAAAACCTTTTCAATAAATTATGAAAGGCTTGCGCTTGATTAACGGAAACCGTTGTGGAAATAATTTCAGCGATTATAAAAAATAAAAACGGCAGTTCCAGACCGGTTTTACTAAACGGGTTTTTGCGGGTAACGGCAAACCGGATTAAAATAAAAAGCAAAGCCCCGAAATAACCGATTTGATTAAGGAATATTGAATTTGTAAGAGTGAGTAAAAATATTACGGTAAATACAAAAATTAATTTATCGAGAAAAGAAGTTATTTTGGCGGAACTGTTCATTATTGCTGGTCGCGAAATTGTAATTCGTATAAACGTTTATATATTCCGTTCACATCGGAAATTAATTCATCGTGTTTTCCGTCTTGAACAATTTTCCCGTTCTCCAAAACCAGAATCCTATCGGCATTACGTATTGTGCTCAATCTGTGGGCAATTACAAATGTGGTTCTATCAACCATTAAATTTTCTATCGCTTCTTGAACTAACACTTCTGATTCATTATCAAGAGCGGATGTGGCTTCGTCGAAAATCATAATCGGCGGATTTTTAAGCAATGCGCGGGCAATGGATATTCTCTGCCTTTGTCCGCCTGAAAGTTTCGAACCCCTTTCACCGATTACCGTATCGTAACTATTGGGTAATTTGACGATGAATTCGTGAGCATTAGCCGCTTTTGCCGCTTCCACAATTTTATCCATCGGATAATCGTCCAAACCGTATGCGATATTATTTCTAACGCTCTCGTTAAACAATATTGTTTCTTGAGTTACGATACCCATTAACCGGCGTAAACTTCTGATTTTAATATCCCGCAGATCAATTCCGTCCAAATAGATTGCGCCCTTGTATGGATCATAGAACCGTGGCACCAAATCGCACAAAGTTGATTTACCGGCGCCGCTGCTTCCGACAAGGGCAATAACTTCGCCTTTGTTAACTTTAAAGTTTATGTTTTCTAAAATGAGTTCGTCCGAATCGTCATATTTGAAAAAAACATTTTTAAATTCTATGCTTTCTTTAAATTCCTTAATTTCTTTTGCATCCGGGCGGTCAATAATGTTCGGTTTTGTATCAAGAATTTCAAAAATTCTTTCGCCCGCAGCGCTTGATTCTTGTATTCTGTTATTGATGCTTCCCAATTCTTTAATCGGCGGCATCAACTGAAAAATGGCAAGCAAAAAGCCCATAAACTCGCTTGCTTTTATTGTGTGGTCGATCAGCACAAGTTTTCCGCCGTAATAAACTATTACCACTCCGACTATCACACTGAGAAATTCCGTAACCGGACTGGCGGCGTTACGGATTCGCACCATTTTCAGAAACATCCTGAAAAACTTTTCGGTCTGCGAACGGAATTTTTTATTTTCGTATTCTTCCATTCCGAACGCTTTTACAATTTTTACTCCGCTTATCGTTTCGTGGAGAACCGAAGTAATATCGGCAAGCTTTTCTTGAATAACCGTGCTCTGCTTACGTAATTTCAATCCAATCCAAACAATAATCAATACCGATACGGGAACAATAATCAACGAAAATAAAGTCAATTTAGGACTAATCGATATTGCAATACCGAGAAACACCAATATCGTTAACGGTTCGCGAATAAGATTGAGAAATACAACCGATATACTTTGCTGAACAACATTAACATCATTTGTAATTCTGGAAATGAGATCGCCGGTTTTTTCTTTCTTAAAGAAGCTCATCGGTAATTTATGAAGATGCGAATACGCATCGTTGCGTATATCTTTTATAACGCCTTGTTCAACATAAGCGAGAAAATATGCTTGTAAATATGCAAAAACATTTTTACCGAAATAAGCCAACAGAATAAGAACAACAATTTTCAATAATATTTCTTCAACGCTTCCGTGAAAAATAAAATTATTGAATGAATCGGATAGATTTTGGAAAAAATTGCTTATCGAATCCGGGATAATACCGCCGTTTGTACTTTGAGTTTCGGTTATATTTTTTTCAACTCCGGAATTAGCTTGAATACCGTTTTCCTGGAATAAGGTACTGAGCAAAGGAATGGTAAGATACACCGAAGCGCCGTTCAGCAAAGCAAAAACTATTGTGCTTGCAATAGAAAGCGCAACATATTTTTTGTAAGGCTTAATATACGATATGATTCTTAAGTATGTACTCAAGTATTAAATATTTATAATGTTAAGTAAAAAACAATTCTATCAAAAAAGAAACCAAATTCATAAACATATTCCACAAGGGGCTGTAAATAAATGCAAACAATAATAATGTTCCGTACAAACCCAAATTTAAGTATTTAGCCGTAAGTTTTCCCGGGAACAAATCGTAAACAATGTGCGAACCATCGAGCGGCGGGATGGGCAGCAAATTAAAAGCGAAAAGGAAAACGTTAAAATAAACTCCCAACCATGTAACTTTTTTAATTAAATGTAAACCTTCAGGATTGATTCCGTTCAATGCGGTTAAAATAAAATAAAACACAAACGCCAAAACAAAATTTGAAACGGGTCCGGCAACCGTTACAATCAGATCGTTTTTCAAAGGGTTGCGAAAATTGTTCCGGTTTACGGGTACCGGCTTTGCCCATCCGATAATTAAATAGCCGGAGCTGAAAGCCAAGAGCGGCATTAAGATGCTTCCCACCAAATCGATATGTTTGATTGGATTTAAAGTTAATCTTCCCAGCTTCTTAGCCGTATCATCGCCGAACTTATTGGCAAAAAACGCATGCGCAAATTCGTGAACGGAAAGCGATATAAAAAACAAAGGTAAGAATATTAAAAAACTGATTAATTTTTCACTTACTTGGATTACGCCCACAATTTAACCCCGCGGATGGTAATCTTTGTGAACTTGACTTACATAATCTCGGTTTACATGCGTGTAAATCTGCGTGGTTGAAATATCGACGTGCCCCAACATTTCTTGCACGGCTCTAAGGTCTGCCCCGCCTTCCAATAAATGTGTGGCAAAAGAATGCCTGAAAGTGTGCGGATGAACTTCCTTTTTTATTCCGGCTTTTTCAACATATTTATTTACGATTTTCCATACAGCCATACGCGATAATTTTGTACCGCGCTTGCCTAAAAACAAATAATTACCGCTTTTATTTCTTTTAACAAGGAAAGGTCTTGAATGCTTTAAATATTTTCCAATCCACTCGAGCGCGCTGCTCCCCACGGGAACAATTCTCTGTTTGTCTCCTTTTCCCGTAACTCTAACAATCTCTTCGGAAAAATAAACATCGCTGACTTTTAAATTAATTAATTCGGAAACGCGTAAACCTGAAGAATAAAGCATTTCCAACAACGCTTTATCGCGGAGACCAAGTTTTTCGTTATCTCCGGTACCGGGTAAATTCAAAATTTTTTCCATTTCATCGAAGGAAAGAACAACGGGTAAAGAACGCGACGTATGTGTACGGGCTGCCTTTACAAACGGATTTTCTTCAAGATAATTATTTCTATCCAAATAATCGAAGAAACTTTTTAACGCTGACATATATCTGGCGGAAGTGGAATTTTTCAACCCTATTTTCTTTTGGTGTTCGAAAAACTTAGTTATCAGTTCTATTGTCACTTCGCTTAAATCGTTAATGTGATGCTTACTTAAAAAATCAATAAATTTATTGATATCCTTTTCATAAGACCGGATAGTGTTATCCGACTTGTTTTGCTCTATCTTCAGATTAACCAAATATTCTTGAACGAATTCGTTCATCAAGTTTCACTTTCGTTGTTGTTATCGTTTTCCATTTCGTCTTGTTTGGGGTAACGGATGCGCTTGTGATGCTGGCTTATTAAAATTTTAATAAATGTTTCTTTAATCTTCGATATATCGGAAATTGTGATTGGCGAATCGTCAAGTTGACCGTCGTTAACTCTCGACTTAATCAAATTTGTAACCATATTCTCAATCTTTTCTTCGTCAGCTTCATCCATCGAACGCACCGCCGATTCGCATGCATCCGCCAACATTAATAATGCGGTTTCTTTCGAGTTTGGTTTTGGTCCGGGATAACGGAAATTGTTTATATCGACTTTGTCTTCACCGTAAAGTTGCTTTGCTTTTTCGTAAAAATAGGTGACTACCATTGTTCCGTGGTGCATCGGGATGAAATCAATTATCTCTTTCGGCAAACGATGCTCTTCCGCTAATTTTATTCCGTTTCTCACGTGATCGATAATTATTCTGGCGCTCTCGCGGGGATCGAGTTTATCGTGAATATTTTCGTTATGCGTTTGATTCTCAATAAACGCTTCCGGATTTAAAGTCTTTCCGATATCATGATAATATGCGCCGACCCTTGCCAAAATCGGGTTTGCGCCGATTTCTTCCGCAGCGGCTTCAACCATATTCCCGATTGTCATGGAATGTGTAAAAGTACCGGGCGTGCTTTTTGCCAATTCGCGCAATAACGGACTGTTAAAATCCGTTAACTCAAGTAATGTAATTTCCGTTGTTATTTTGAAAATCCGTTCGAAGAAAATAATCAATCCATAAGTTAATGCCGGGCTCATAAGCGCGTTCGATGCCGCAAAGCCGCTTTGTATCAATATTTGCTCCGCCGAAGCAAACCTTTCCAAACCGAATGCTATAATTCCAACGAGATAACCGACCAAAATGTAAAGGAACGAACGGAAAATTTGACTTCTGTTTTTTATATCCCGAACAGTATAAGCCGAAAGTCCGCCGGCAAAAATATTCATTAAAGTAAAAACGTAATCGTTCCCGCGCAAACCGCCGGCTACAAATGCGGCAACTACAGTTCCGTAAAATCCCACCCTCGAATCGAAAATAATTGTAAGAAGCATTGAAGCAACCGGAATCAATACCAGAAGTTCAACGGGAGCTTTTACATTCATTTGATAGATTAGGTAAGTAAGAAAACTAATAAACAAAAGAATAATTGATATAATTAAAATCTTGGAATTATCGTGAAAAATCTTTTTCCTGAAGAGATAAATGTAAATGCTGAATAAACCAAAGATAATCAATACATGTAAAAACTTACCCAAAGCTTGGAAATAAACGAGTCCGGAATCTTTTTCTTCCCCTTTTGCAATACGGTAAGAATCGATTTTCAGTTTTATTTCAGGAGTAATCCTATCGTGTTTTGCAACGATGCGCTCGTTTTCCTCAACTATTCCGATATTTCTGGAAACTTTATCTTGAGCGATTTTTTTTGCTTTTTCGGTAAGCGACTCGCTGTATATCAAATTTGGGGAAAGGAAATGATTTAAATAATCGTAAACAGCATCTGCGAGTTCTTTATCCTTACCGAACCGCTTATCGATTTCCGTTCTCAATAATTTTTTAGCGGATTCAAAATCGTAAAAACTTGTTTTGGGAACTACCTTTTCGAATTTACCTTCACGAACCGCAATACTGTCTTTCTTTATATCCGCATAATTTCTATCGAGAAATTTATGTTTGTAAATCTTTGCAATTACTTTAACCGATCCGTTTAATATTCCGTTTAAAGATTTATTGAAGTTAATCGATAAAACATTTTCGTATTTTCGAATTAATTTGAATTTATCGTAAGAAGGCTTCGATAGAATCGTTTTACTTGCTCCCGCATCGGAATTTGCGGATAAATCCTCATCAATGGTTTTAATTAAAAATTTATTATAAGATTTAAGCGAATCTATGATTTTTTTTTCTATGTTTTTATCATATACGAATACCGGCGGTACTTTTTGTGCGGCTTGTATTAACTCGCGTTTATAAGTTTCGGGGTCTTTTAAAATTTCGAAAGGCATCGAAGCAATAAGATCGTCTTGAGTCCAAATGGAACCTACGGTAACCTCAGATTCCAGCGATTCCCCGCGCGGAAACATCAGCACAATCAAAACGACCGTAATAAATACAATCAGAAACTTAATTTTCGGATCGCTTTTGATTTTATTTTTCGTGTTTTCCGAAAACATCAGTTTTTCTTAGCCTCTAAAACCATTTCCAAAAATTCTGCGGCGCCGCCTTCGTCGTTTGTTCTTTTTGTTACGTAGTCTGCCATTTCTTTAATTTCATCAACGGCATTGGCAACGGCAATTTTCAGAGCTTTTGTTTCGAACAAAGATCTGTCGTTATACCAATCTCCCAAAACGGCGGTTCTTTTAACTTTTGTTTTTAAATGTTTTACAAGCCTTTTAAGACCTTTCCCTTTGGAATTGCCATGTTTTCTAATTTCCAAGTAGTAAACATTATCGTGATAATGCGATTTATAAAATGATGTAGCCAATCCGAAACTGTAAGGAAATTGCATCTGTTTGTAAAAAGTTTTCATAATTTTTTTGTTCTCGCCGGTTACCACAATTTCCAAGGTATGACGCAAATAATTTGCATAACTGTTAACTTCTTCATATTTCGCATCAACTTTTTCTATCAACTGCGGAATAAGAGAGTTCGATTCGGTATAATAAATCGCATCACCATGACAAAGAGCTATTTTAACAAGAAGCTCGTTAGCTAAATTTAACGCTTTCAGAACATATTTTTCTTTTACGTAAGATTCGTGAATAATTTTACCTTCAGGATAACTTTTAATTAACGAACCGTCAAGTGAAATTAAAGGTGATTTTAAGTTCAATCTAGCCGCATGCTTAACGATAGCACTATGCAATCTTCCCGAAGCGATTGAAAACTTCATCCCGTAATTATTCCGTAATTCGTTAACAAGCTCAACGGTTTCGTCGGATATTCTGTTATATTTATCGAGTAACGTGCCATCTAAATCGAAGACGATTAAATCAAGTTTTTTAAGTAATTTTTTATCCATAAAAATGCCGCAAAGTGAACAATAAAAAATTCGATAAATTAAAATAATGAATTAAAACAATATTACTCGTTTCTGCCCAACAATTATTCCACAAATTAATTTCTTTTAAATGCTAATCTGCTTATAAACGAACCGACCAAAATAGTTCCCAATACTCCGATAAAAGTAAACCACGTCCATCCGACTAATTGAAGCGAAATAACAGTAATCATTAAAAATATACCCGAAGTAAAACCCGCCAACGCATCTTCTTGAATTGCTTTCTTTATAAACAAACCGAGCATAAAAGTGCCCAACAAACCGCCGTACGTAAAAGATGCGATGCTTAAAGCCAGTTCCACAACCGTTTGGGAAGTATTCATGAAAAATATTGCCATGGAAATAAGAAGCACCGTCCAAATTACCGTAACCAGTCTTGAAATTCTCAACTCGAGTTTTTCGTTATTGTTGTGCTTCATAAACGGTTTATATAAATCGAGCATTGTTGAAGAGCTGAGCGAGCTTATGGAACCTGCCAGAGTTGACATTGCCGCCGCAAAAAGTCCCGCCACAATTATACCGGAATAAGGACTAGGTAAATGCTCGATAATGAATTTTGGGAAAATTTCGTCTGCGCGTACATTCAAATCTCCGTAAAACGCATATAATGCAACACCGATAAATAAAAATATTGCAAATTGAATAATTACCAGAACGCCGCTTCCGATAATAGCTTTTTGTGCCGCTCTCAAGTTTTTAGTAGTAAGTAAACGTTGAACTATTAACTGGTCTGTTCCGTGCGAAGCCATCGAAAGGAAAGCCCCGCCGATTATTCCGCCGAGCAATGTATACGGTTGTTTGAAAAATCCGGAAAATCCGCCGTCGAAACCGAGATTAAAAACGCTTAACTTTTGAGAAATTTGATCGCTTCCCAGAATCGATTCCATTCCATGCGGAAGGAATTCACTCAATAAAAAGTATCCGGCAATTATAGCGCCACCGAGATAAATAAACATTAAGAGAACATCGACCCAAATAACGCCCCTTACTCCGCCGGTGTATGTATAAATCAATGTGAATATCGCAATTATAACTATTGCCAAAGGATAACTTATATCCAGCATCAGTTTTAGGGGAATTGCCGTTGCAAACAAACGAACGCCGTCTGCTGCCGTACGGGTAAAAAGAAAAATAATCGAAGCAAAAGACCTGGTTTTCACCCCGAATCTTCTTTCCAGAAATTCGTATGCCGTACTCAAATCGCCGCGGAAATAAGCCGGCAAAAAGAAAGTTGCCACAATTATCCTTCCGATTAAATAACCGAAAGTAACTTGCAGAAAATTAAAATTTGTCAGGTATGCCAAACCCGGAATAGAGATAAAAGTAAGCGTGCTGGTCTCGGCAGCAACAATGGAAAAACACACTGCCCACCAAGGAACCGATTTAGCACCGAGAAAATAATCTTTAGCGGATTTTTGTTTTCCACCCGAAAGACTCCCCAATAATGCTGTTCCAATAAGGAAAAGAGCTATTACTACATAATCGAAAGTTCTATCCACAGATTACCTATATGTTTTTGAGTTCGTTAATTGCTTCTTTAACCGTATTTGTTACGGGTAAAACTCTATCGAGTTGCGAAATTTCAATTAATGTTTTTACGCTTTTTGTAGGAGAAGCGATGCGTATATGACCTTCTCTTGTTTGTAAAATCCGGAAAGCCAATAAAATTGCGCTTAACCCGGAGCTATCGCAATACTCAACTTCCGAAAGGTCGAAGATTAACTTATTTATATCGTCGGCAGTCAGAAGAATCGTCAATTCCCCTTTAACCAAACCGGCAATTTGCGCATCGAAATCTTTTTCCAGAAGTTTGAAAATGGCAATATCGTCTTCTTTCCTCAATTCAAAATTTACCGTTTCTTTCATTTTGACGTATTCCTCAGTTAATAAAACATCTTTAATGAATTTAATAAATTTCTGTATGTAATTTCGGCATTGATTTTTTTATTTACAAGTTGAACATTATAATGGGCATTGATATTTTCCCTTAAAAAACCAATCCGGTACTTTGCTTTAACCAAATGAGCAACGGCAATAAAAAACAAATTTTCCGATCTGTTTAAATCGACAACAACATCAAATGAAAGTTCTTTCAGGGTATTTATCAAAGATTTACTCGGCAAACCGAGTTTGTTGATATCTTTAACGCCGTAACCCAAAAATTTATACTTTCTGGAATCTATAATTAAGTTTATTGCATATTCCGGCAAAAATAACGTTACTTCTTTTTTATGAATTTGAAAATATTTCACAATGTCGAAAGCATATTTGAAATCTTTATCGTTTCCGGGCAGAAGGAAAAGAAAATTATTTGCATCTTCAAGAAAATTATTGAAAAGCCGCTTATCGTAAATTCCGGAAATATATTTTTTCTCAAAAATTATTTTCGCAAGATTTTTCTTAGCCTCTTGAATCATTATTTTTCCACGCCTTTGTTCAATAATTCCAAAAATTCTTTCTCATCCAAAATTTTAATTCCCAATTCTTTCGCCTTTGCGAATTTGGAACCTGGATTTTCCCCGGCAACAACAAAGTCGGTTTTCCCGCTAACGCTGGAACTGACTTTTCCGCCCCGATTTATAATTTCGTTTTTAGCCTCTTCCCTTGTCATCGATTCGAGAGTACCGGTTAACACAAACGTTTTTCCTTGCAATACTTGCGATTCGGGTTTTACAAGAGAAGATTCAAAATTCAATCCGGCATTTTTTAATCTTTCAATCATTTTAAGGTTTTCGGGATTCTCGAAATAAGCCCGTATGCTCTTACTCATTTGCGGTCCAACATCGTAAATCGTTTCCAGTTCTTCTTCCTTGGCAGTCATTAATCTTTCCAGACTTCCGAAATGCGAAGCAAGTTTTTGCGCAGCACCGGCGCCGACATATCGTATTCCCAAAGCGTAAAGCAGTCTTTCCAAAGGTTGACTTTTGCTTTTCTCAATTGCTTTCAAAATATTATTTACGCTTTTATGTCCCAATCCTTCAATATTCACTAACTCATCATAATGTTCTTTAAGTTTGTAAATATCATCAACCGATTTTAGCAATCCCAAATCAACAAGCATATCCACTAATGCGTCTCCCAAACCTTCAATATCCATTGCGCCACGGCTTACGAAGTGCTTTATTCTTCCTTTCACTTGGGCGGGACAATTAGTATTCGGGCAATAAATCGCAACTTCTCCGGGCGGGCGGTAAAGTTTTGAACCGCAAACGGGGCATGCGGAAGGAATTTCAACTTCCTTCGAATCCACAGGTCGTTCCGGCAAAACTACTGCCACAACTTTCGGAATTACGTCTCCTCCTTTTTCGATTATCACAGTGTCGCCTTCGCGGATATCTTTTCTTCTTATTTCATCGATGTTGTGCAGGGTTGCGCGACTAATTGTAGAACCGGCAAGAAATACAGGTTTCAGTTCCGCCACAGGGGTTAACGCTCCGGTTCTTCCCACTTGCCAAACAATTTTCTTTATTTTAGTCGTAGCTTGTTTTGCTTTAAATTTAAACGCAACCGCCCAACGTGGAGATTTTGCAATACTACCCAAAATTTTTTGTTGTTCAACAGAATTCACTTTTACGACCACACCGTCTATTTCATAAGGTAGCTCGTCCCTTTTTTCTTCCCAAGTTCTACAAAATTCAAGAACCTCTTTGATATTTTTACAAAGTTTAAAATGCGGATTTACCTTAAAGCCCAATTCCCTTAAAGTGATTAAACTTTCATATTGTGTTTTAACCAGTTCCTTTTCCGCAAGTAAATAATACACGAAAATGTCCAAGGGGCGTTCGGCAACAATTTTGGGGTCTTGCAATTTCAACGTTCCGGCGGCAGAGTTACGCGGATTTGCAAAAAGTTTTTCGCCGTTTTTTTCCCTTTCTTCGTTGAGTTTTCTGAATGCTTCCAATTCCATGAATATTTCACCGCGTACTTCGAAGTCGGATGTCCCTAATTTATTCAGTTTTTTTTCATCAATTTTTAAGGGAATCGATTTAATTGTTTTTACGTTGTTCGTAACTTCTTCCCCCGTAAATCCGTCCCCGCGCGTGGCAGCTTTAAAAAATATTCCATTACGGTAAATAACACTAACGGAAACTCCGTCAATCTTCAATTCCGTAACATATTCCACTTTTGAATTTCCGGGTAAGTTCTCTTTTACTCTGCGGTCAAAATCTATTAGCTCTTCCTCATTGTAGGTGTTTGACAAACTCAACATGGGAACTTTATGCTTAACCGGCGGAAATTCTTTTGTTAAATCGGAACCGACCCGCTGTGTAGGCGAATCCGGCGTTATTAAGTGGGGATTTTCGCGTTCAAGTTTTTCAAGTTCTTTATATAATTGATCATATTCATAATCGCTCACCAAACTTTCGGAAAGCACGTAATAGTGATAATCGTACTTTCTGATTTTTTCTCTCAGTTCTTCTATTCTTTTTTCAACGGACTCGTTACTCATTATTTTTTTTCTTGCTTATTCTCAGATATTTTACTCCGTCTTTATCCACGTATAAATTTCTCACTCTGCCCTTTTTCCCGCTAAAAGTTAAAACACTATCATTTAAAGTTAATTTTATTCCCCCCGAATTACCCGCCAAAACGGTAAAATATTTTTCCGCCCCGAAACTTTTTGTGACTCCGGGATAAATTAAGAATTCCCCTTTCAACTTTCCGTCGGCTGTTACTCTTACCCACGATGTATCCGTACCGCTAATAACCAAAGTTAAAGTTCCGAGTCTTTGCTGTTTTTTTGACTCTGCCGGTTGCTTGGTAGTCTTATTTGTTGTTTGTTGTTCAACCGCAGGTTTTTGTTTTTCGCCGGATTGATTTTTAATCACTTCTTTATAAGGGGTTTCCTTCACCAAAACCTTGGGTTTTTCCGGTTTGAATATAAAATAAGCAATTAGTAAAATCGCGATAACCGCAACACCGATAATAATTTTTTTATCATTCGAAAGAGAAGCGGATTTTGCCAAATCCTCCGCCTCGGCGTTCAACCCCAAAGCAGTTTCTTCAAAAACCTTTTTCGGCGTTTCTTTAGATTCCCCGGCTTGAACGGTCTCGCCTGACTGTGGTTGTTCTTCTTCCTGTTTATTTTCTTTTATCGCCACAAATTCTTCAACAACTTCATCGGGATTTAAGCCGAGTACATCCGCATATTCTTTCAGCAGGGCTTTCATATAAACTTCGGGCATAATATCGAAGTTACCTTGTTCAATAGCTTGTAAATATTTCAAATCGTTTCTGGTAATTTCAAAAATGCGATGAAGTGAAATATCCTTGGATTCTCTGATTTTTCTTAGTTTTTCACCGAATTCTTTTAATTGCTCTTTTTGATCCATATTTATTTCTATTATTTTTTTCTGATTAATTTTGCGGCAAAAGCGCCGTCCATTTGATGTACATTAGGAAAAGTTTGTAATGTTCCGGTATCTTCAACCAAATCATCGGGTAAAGTTCCCTTCAACGAAACCATCTCAAATTCGTCATGTTTTTCCAAAAACGCTCTTACTATTTCAATATTTTCTTCCGGTTCAAGCGTACAAGTGCTGTATACAATATAACCACCGGGTTTTAACAGACTTGCACCTTTTTCGAGTAACGCCAGTTGTGTATCCGTTAATTTTCGAATATCGAGTAAATCTTTTTTCCATTTTATATCCGGTTTTTTGGTTAAAGTACCTAAACCCGAACAAGGAGCATCAACCAAAATTCTATCGAAAAGGTGTTCGTCTTCGTATTCCAAAGCATCTACAGCAATTGTTTTACTGTTTTCAACACCAAGACGTTTCAGATTTTTATTGAGAATTTTCAATCTGCTTTCAAACTTATCTAGTGCAACTAATTCACCGGTATTATTCATTAACTCAGCCAAATAAGCCGTTTTACCTCCGGGTGCTGCACATAAATCCAACACTCTCATTTCAGGTTCTATATCCAAAATATTGCATGCAAATGCCGTACTTTCATCTTGAATTGTAAAATAACCTTTCCCGAAATATTCCCAGTCTTGAATATTTGTAAGTTTTGACAACTTGAAAAAATTAGGCAAATATTCCGAGACTTGATACTCGAGTTCTACGTTATGAAGCAGTTCGCCCATTTCTTCCGTTGTTGTTTTAAGCCGGTTCACCCTTAACGTCATTGAAGGTTTTCTATTGTTTGCAATTAACAATTCCCGAGTAAATTTTTCGCCGTATCTATTCAGCCATCTTTTTACAAGCCAAGTGGGATGTGAATAATAAACCGATAAATAAGAAATCAAATCTTCTTCGGGATCGGGATAGCGAATGTTTTCTTTATTTCTGATTATGTTTCTCAAAACTGCATTTGTTAAATCGGCTGATTTCTGTCCTTGGATTTTCTTTACAAATTCCACGGCTTCGTTAACCGCCGCATAATCGGGAATTTTATCCAAAAACAAAATTTGATAAAGCGCCACGCGCATTGCATTTTTAACATTCGGAATACATTTTGAGAATTGACCTTTGTAAAACCCGTTCAGAACCCAATCTATTCTTTTCAACCAACGAATAACTCCGTGAACAACTTCGAATAAAAGAGCTTTGTCGATTCCGCTAAGTTCCGAATTTTTAATTTCGATATCCAGAAGTTTATCGAGATATGCGTCTGTCCGGTCGATGCGGTTCAGCAGCTTGATTGCGGTTCCCCTGACGCCTTCGTAAAGGTTCAGATTTTTATATGCGCCTTCGGAACGTGTTGAATATTTCATAGGTTTCCTAATTTCGATACTTAAAAAAATTAGAAATATAAGATAAAAAAATATTAATAATTAGTTTAAAGCGCATCCATAAATCAATGCGAAAACACCATACCGAAGCATGACAATATTCTTCCTGGTTAACAATTACCGGAGTTAGGATTGAGAATTTTAATGGGTTCGATTTATTCATTATATTTGATAAGTCTTAAAAACAATCTTTTCGGTAAACGGATATGCAAGAAAACAACCAAACGGAGAAAATTAAAAATTTTTGGAAATGGTTTGCGGAAAACGAAGACAGATTATACAATTTTCAAGAAGACCAGATGAAAATATTCAACGAAACCGCAAAGGAATTGAATAAAATCAACAAATATTTGGTTTTCGAATTTGGTATTAAAGAAGGTGAAAAACGGGAATTTGTAATCAGCGCTAACGGAATGAAAGAAGCTTTTCCTTTAGTGGAAGCACTTTATTATTCGGCTCCCAAACTTGAAAGATGGAACTTCGTTAAATTCCGTCCGAGAAGAGAAGATATAATCGATATTCAAATTGCAGACGTAAAAATAAACGCCGACGAAGTATACTTCCGGCTTTTCCCCAATTACGAAACGCACAAGATAGACATTGTTTTATTTTTACCCGGTTTTAACGAAAAGAAAAAAATGATTTACGATAATATCGCGTTATTGTTTTTGGACGAAGCTTTGGGCGAATATGATGTTGAAACAAAAATCGGCACGATAGAAATCGATAGTATTAACGCTTGGGACTTCAAAAAAGCGGAGCCGTTGAAAAAATTACCCGCTGTATTCGATGAGCTGGTAAACGAATTTTTCATTCCGGAAGAAAATTAATAATTTTCCGCGAAGGCAATAAAAAAACCGCATCTGTTAAATGCGGTTAAAATTTTTATAAAATATTAGTCTTAATTAAATTACGATTTAATACCGTATTTCTTATTGAATCTATCAACTCTACCGGCGGAATCGACCATTTTTTGTTTACCGGTAAAGAACGGATGGCATTCCGAACAAATTTCCAATTTGATGGAGCTTACGGTTGCACGTGTTACAAAAGTATTGCCGCACACACACGTAACCACGCATTTTTGATATGTCGGGTGAATTCCTTTTTTCATCTTCCTAATCCTTTAAAATTTAGTCTACAAGTATAAAAACTTTTCCGGAAATATTCAAATTTACCCGAAAATTTATTCTCTCCGGTTCATCTTGAAATTTGTTTTTACTTCATCAGCAACATTTTCTTCCGTTGTATTTTTATTTTGCCGTTGCCGTCTTTTGTAATTAATTGATAAATATACATTCCGCTTGCGTAATTACCCGCGTTCCATGCCACTCTGTAAAAGCCGGGTTTTTGGTGTTGGTTTACTAATGTGGTTACTTCTCTGCCGAGAATGTCGTATATTTTCAGAGTAACTAACCCCTCCTCGGTCCTCCCCTTTGTTAAAGGGGAGGAAGTATTAGAAGGAATTGTGTATTCTATCGTTGTGCTCGGGTTGAACGGATTCGGGTAATTCTGGTATAGCTTGAATTCGGTCGGCGGACTTACTTCTATCGCTATTTCTTTTTCCCAGCTTTCTCCTTTGTCGTCGGTTATCTCGAATTTCAGTATCGTCTGTTCGCCTACCGGCGCTGTTTTATCTACGGAGAACTTGAATTCCACAGGCTTTTCTTCGCTTCCTTCCAAAACCTCCAAGCTTTTGATTTCTTCGTCGAATTTAACCCATGCGGGTTTATCCGTTATTTTTACGTTTATATCTTTTGTCTTTATTGCAGAACCGTTCCTTATCGTTAATTCTATGCTGTTGTCTTTTGACGAGAACGGTATTTTATATGCGTTCTGGGAATATGACAAACTTGTAATTAAAAATATAATTGCAAATATTAATCTCATTTCTTTATCTCCTTTTTTTCTTTGTGTTTCTTTGTGCCTTCTCCGGGATCTTTGTGGTAAAGACAAAAGCCCTAACCACAAAGAATCACAAAGACTGCACAGAGTTCACAAAGTTTTATTTATAAATTTCTTTTTATGTAATTTGCGTTTTGTCTTAACAAGATACGCGCTTCTTTCGTAATCTTGTCTTCGTCGTATTTATCTTGAACGTAATCCACAAAGTCTTGCAGTTTATCTTTTGCAGCATTCGTTTTTCCGTTCTCTATTTTCTTTCTTATCGTATTTACTTTGTCGAGCAATTTGTCATATACGTTTTCTTTCTTTATCCATCCCAAATCGTTTGCTTCTTCAACGTATTCGTATAAATTATCCGTTTGCTCCAAGCCGTCGAATTCTTCCGGTAAAGATTCGGCTCCAAGCGTAAATCCGGTTATCGAACCGTATAATATCGTATCGGTTTCCGTTGGTTGATCTTCTGTTAATATGTAATACGGCATTACAACCGGAAGCGATTCGCTATGATATTCATATCCGCCTTTCTTTTTATCCGGTTTTACCATTGCGGAACTTACCGTTGTAACAAAACCCGTCAAGTTTAACGAATCGATTGTTTCGGATGTCCAATCGCCGGGAGTTATAACACTAAAATTACCGGTTTCTTCTTCAACGTAGAATGCTTTGAGTTTCTTCGTATTATTCACATTGTTATGCAGTTTGTATTTATACTTTCTTGTTTCGCCGGATGTTCTTTCCACGCCTTTCAAACTTACCGCCGCAAGACTTTCTTCCGTATCCGGCGGTCCGATATGCCTTATTAAATATTGTGCGTTGAATTTAAGCAGCGCGAGTCCTTCGCTTGTTATTTTTCTTTTGCACCATTTTCTTCTTGTCAATTTTACATAGTTGCGTAATATTGTTTTCGCTTTTCTCTCTCTGCCGGCTTCGAGCTGCGACTTGGCTTTGTTCAGTTTATTTATCAAACGGTTGTAGATTTGCTCTTTCTTTATCCAGCCTAAATCGTAGGCTTTGGTTGTATAGCTTTTCAGAGTGTCTATAAATTCCGAAGCGTAAAACGGTGAAGGTGCAAGAGCCGGACTTAAAGTTACGCCCGTTGCCGAATTTCCGTAAACATCGTTTGTATCGATTGACTCGCGGAAAGATTGAATATAGTAATTAGCAATATACGGTAGTTCTTTTGCTTTTACGGTAAACCATTTCAGGTTTTCGCCGGGTTTTATTTCCGCACCGGTAGAATCTGCGCGGAAATACAGCATGTTGCTTGTTGCAATTTCCCCGCTGTTCCATCCTTCCGGTGCGTTTAGGGAAAGAGTATCGGAGCGTTCTTTCAAGTAGAAGCGGTTTATGTTTTGTCCGCTGCCGGATTTGTTTTTAAGTTTGTATTTATACTTCAGTTTACCGTCTTTTTTCTTTATTACTTTCGCTTTCACCTTCGCGTCTATGTCGTTTGGCGGGAAGGTTTCTTCAGGTAATCTATCCAAAATATAACCGGCGTAATAGTAAAGAAATTTATATCCTTCTTCGCTTACATACTTCGGGTAGCTTCCGGCGGAGTCCTGGTAAACTTGGTTTACGCTGTTTTGAAATGCTTCCACTTCCCTTCTGCAACCGAGCGAATCTCCGGCGGTTAAATTGTCTTTTGCGTTTGTAAGTTTGTTAAGTAATTCGTTTTTATAAGTTTCGTCTTTTAGCCATTCGTAACCGTAGCATTGGTTTGTGTAGGATGTTAGGGTGTCGAGCATAGTTAAAGGCGGGGTTTTTGTATCAGGTTCAAGATCATATGTTTTTACATCATATGGCATCAAACTTTCATAGAGTGGGTCGCCGCTATAAGAGTAAACATAATTTTTTATAAACATATAATTTTCTGGTGAAGGAAAACGACTTAGTATTATACGCATTGCTGAATATTTTATGGTACCGCTGGGTTCGTTTACCAATATATCTTTTAACACATCTAACGAAGCCTTATTAACTAATAAGTGATTCAACATTATCGATCTGTTATTCGCGTCTTTTTCAGCCCAATATCGCTCGATTACGTATGGCAGCATCTCGTCACCGTAATATTCATAAAGTTTTTCCACTGCATAATATCTTTCATTAGAATACAACTCCTTCTCAGTTTCTGCAATTCTCATTAGTTCTTCTTTTGCTCGTGTTCTATATTCAGGCACATTTTCCATTATTTTTGCCAGTAAAATTACAGCAGTCGGATCAATCATTTTATTCTGATATTCTATGTAATCAAAAACATAGTTCACTGTTGAATAATCACCTAAATTTATAAGAATTTCCGTAATATCAAATTTTGCATTAATAGTATCGAAAACAGTATTCTTAAATGGATTAGGATTATTATGAAGTGTGTCTAAAAAATCCAAAGCATATTGATGTGCATCTTCCGATCCTAATACCTGTAAAGCTTTAATAAATCTTACTTGTGTGTTTCTGTTTTTTTGTAACCATATTCGTTCTTTTATCTTTGGAATCGCTTCGTATATTTTATAATCCATTATTGCCCATATTGTACCAATAGCGTCACTGCTGTCTAATCTTGAAATTATAATTTCTTTCTGCTCTTGAGTAAAATTCTGAGAAAAGAAAGCTGTATTAGTCAGAACCAAAAGTAAAAGTAAAATTGATTTGAATTTATACATTTTTATTTATCCCCTTCATTATTAGTGTAATCTATTTCTCTAATTGAACACTGTTTTTCAAATTTATGTTTTAGATAATCTCTGTATTGGTCAATTACTCTTTGGACATCTTCATTTTTTTGAACCTTTATTTCGTTTCTTAGTTTTTTTTCTTTTTCGAAAGTATTCTTCACTAAGTCTAAAAAATCTCGCATTTTAGATTTATATAGATTTTCTGCTTTTTTTCTTGCTTTTTCTTCTGTTAATGCATCTTCACATTTAATTTTGGGATTTAAAAGAAATGCGCGAGTTGTTCTACCATTAATTTCTTGATCCAACATTTTATTTACTAATCTCTCAAAATCCTTTTGATGAACATCTTCATGAGCTTTTACTACATCCAGAATAAAGTAAAATTTTGATTCATATTGCATGTATTGATTAAATTCTGTTGAGTATTGAGGATCGTCTCGATACGGTCTATTATATTCAAAATCTTGAAGCGTTTTACAGACTTCATTTTCCGGAATATTATCCAGATGTATTTCACGCTCATCATTTAAAGACTCGCTATTGTTTTTAATAACAATTGTTTTTTCATCGCTTTTGATATTATCCATGCAAATTGATTTTATTGCCTTTAAATAAAATGCATCCCAACGACTATAAATAGTAGATTCTTCACCCTGAGAGATAATTGAAAATTTCCATGTTTTATCTTTTGCATCATAACATCCATTGTGTAATTTAAAAGGGACTAACAATGTCTTTAACAAATCATCTACGAATTTTCTATTATTATTTTCATCAAAATATGAGGTTATAGGCATAAAAATGCCAGCAGGAAGAGGTTCTCGATTAGAACATCCATCTATTCCTGAATATCCATTAGGTTTTATGTCCAAATTAAAATCAGGGAATTTTTTTTCTTCCATACAAAAGTAATCTTCACATCCACTTTTAATATCAACACTCCCCGTTCCATACTCATCATAAACAAAAGCATTAATGCTGCAATACGAAGCTGTTATGCCGTTAGCTTTTTTGTTTTTACTTTTTTGTTTTACGCTTGTTCCGGCTGCTGGAATTATTCCCACTCTCAATGACACTTTTGCGCTATCGGTTCCAACGCTATCGGCGGCAACGTATTTTATTGGTGCTGTTACATCGGTAAAATATACATCCAACGTATCGTTTACCAATAAATCCCCATACTCACAGCCTTCCATAATTCCTATCTCGTATTTTTGTCCGGCGGGAAATTCAACCAAATTTCCGTCGATGTCTTTTTTATATATTTTAACCAGAGCCGTGTCGCCAGGGCTTAACTCCGCCGGTTCAAATTGAACCACTATTTGTTTCCCTACCGCCGCTTTGCCTATTCCGAATATTTCTTTGCCCGTTGGAACCCCTATAAATGTAAGCGAATATTTATTTTTCTTTTTCTTTCGAGCACCGGAGGTTACTTTTTTACCGTTCGCTTTTTGTTTTCCCGTATTATTATTTACATCTGCAGATTGAAATTGATTTTCAATTATCTTTGTATCGACTCTTAAATGTATCTCTGCGTATGATGTATCTATATTATCGTTAATTTTCAATTTAAATCCTTCTTCTATTTGCGTGAATGAATCCCCGCTTCTACCGTCGCCGGGTAAATAAATATCGGCATATTCCGCTCCTTTTGTTATGCTTACGTCAAATAATTGACCGGAAGGAAAATCATCGTATGTAACCGGATCCATTCCATATTCACTGGTTTTTTGTTTAAGTATCACATTTGCCGTATCGCCAGGATTTAATTCGGCCGGTTCCACCGTTACTTGTATGGGATAATTATCATTCTTTACAATTTTAACAACTTTTTCCAGAGGATTTATGTTACTTTCTGTAGCGGAAAATCTGATTGTAACGGTTGCAAAACTATCGGGTTCGGCTCCGTTCATCCATAAATATACCGGATCGTTCGTATTTGTAAATGAAGTTCCGGTTTCTCTTATATTTGCAAAATTTTCTTCATCGAAATGTTCTTTAATTAATGTCGCATAATTACTACCTTGAACAATTTCATAATTATATGCTCCGTAATACCCGCCGCCGTTGTAGATTTCATCCCAACTGGGGCATTGGTCTCTGTTTGCCGCCAAATATATATTCTCTTGTTCTCCATGAGGGATTTCAGATGAGAGACTTTCACTTAACGTATAACTGTCCGGCTTTACTATTATTGTATGAAAATAATATATCTCGCTACTGCCGGTTTCGTTTATTGTAAATGTTACAGTTCCCACAGAATCGTAGTATAAAGTATATTTTTGAAAACCTCCTCTTACTCTATAACCGTCAGTATCATATGGTGCTAATTCACCGAGAAGATCCAAACCTTTTATATTTAATAATTCATATCCGGCATCTTTTGCTGCTTCCGCGTCTTCCGATCCATCGGGTTTTTTAAAATGTTCTATAATATGACATTTATCTCTCCCTTCAGTAACAATGAAATCATAATGTTTGGTCGAATCGATAAACCATAAATAAACCATTATATTTTTTTGATAGCTGAACGGTTGCTGACCCGGATCCAAATGATATGCCGAATGAAACCAAACTACCTGCCACGGATTATAAGGATCATCACTTTTTTCCACGGACCGCAAGGTAAATAATCGTTTGTGGCAGTAGAATTTTTAGTTCCTTTACCCTTGGTGAAATTTAATTTCGGTTTTATCTCCACTTTTTCCTTTATTTTTACTTGGGCATAAAGGTTTAAATTATTAAATATAAAAAAAGTGAAAACTAACAAAAAAGCAAATAACGGATAGAAGGATTGAGCTTCAAATCCTTTTCTTTTTAAAAGATGATTTTGCGTTGCGTTAAATTTTGTTTTTGGGCTGCATGGGTTTTGTTTAGCGGTAATCAGCGTTTGGCATTTAATTTGCTGGGGGGGGGTATTTTTCACCATAGATTGACTCCTGCTGTTACTAAATTTTATATGATTTAACTATCAGTATTGCGTTGATTATAAATTTAGTAAAATAGGTTTATTTTTGTCAAGTATAAAACTTATTAAATTTTTGTAACCGATTCCTTTACTTTATGAATGAATAAATTAAATTATTGAGACTGTTAACAAGGTTTCTTTTCAGGTATTTTTGTGGACAATGCGGGGAACATTGTGTAAAAAATAACTTTGTATATTAGTAAATCACATAAGGATGAAGTGAATAATACATGGGGTTATTACCGGAAGGCAATTTTTAAAAACCAGCCCCGGTTTTTAAAAAATTTCATAATCGCATTCGATTAAAATGGGGATTTTCCCCTAACAAAACATTCTACCGTTAATGATTAAATAGACGGTAAAGCTTATTTATTTCGTTTGATAATGCGCCCTTCTCGCGCGTTTAATCGAATCCAATTTTGCTTTCCAAGCTTGCAAATACTTCCGGTCGATTTTTTCACGGATATAAAATCCGTCGAACCCGAATCCGTTTGAAGTTCCACCGACAAGTTCGCTTCTTATGTTCGTGGAAGTGCGGTGCGATTTTTCTAATATTTTTTCATCAACGGATATGGATTTACTCGGATCAATCGGTAGTTCAACAACTTCCTTGGATATAACATCGTTAGGCTTAACGACTACGCGCAAAGCTTTTTTCTTCACCGTTTTTCTATTTTCAGCAATGGTTGGATTTTTGCGCTTACCGGTTGAAGGAACCGATTTTTGTGCTATAATAACGTCATTAACTATTTTGGGAGAACTTGCCGTTGCCACACTTAATTCATTTAATACAGGCGGTTCTTTAAGAAATGGATTTACTTCATCGGAATCAGGTTCGTAAAATACGAAAAACAAAACTACAAGCGTTACTGCAAGTCCGGTTGCAGGCAACAAATATTTTGAAAGAAAAAATCCGGAAGTTTGTGTATTCAAACCAAAATTTCCGTTATTAATTTTGGTCATTAAATTAAATTCAAAATTTTCCGGAGTGTCTACTTTAGGTAATCCTTTCAGCAGATCAATAATTTCGCGGTATTTTGATTCGTCATTGTAGAGATTTTCGTCCATAGGCTTACCCTTTGTATATGTCCTTTAATAATTTTTGAAGTTGTTTTCTTCCTCTGTTAATTCTCGATTTAACGGTACCGATTGACAAACCGGTAACTTCAGCAATTTCTTCGTACGATAAACCTTGAATATCCCGTAAAACAACCACCTCTCTGTAAACCGGTTTCACTTTTTGCAGAGCTTTCTGTATAATTTCGTGACTTATAGCGCTATCCGTTGCTCTGTCGGGCGACAAAAACGACTTATCTTCAATTTGAATACTTTGCTCGTCGTCGTTGTTATTATTGAGCGAAAAAATTTTACGCCGTTTTCGCCTTTTTAATTCGTTCCTTGCCAAATTTCCGGCAATGGTGTAAATCCATGTTGAGAACTTCGCAAACGATTTGTAGGAATCTTTATTCAAATAGAATTTAATCATCGTATCTTGAACAATATCACTCGAAACGTCCTTATTTCCTACAAATCTATAAACATAATTCATCAACGGGTCTTTGAACCGTTTTACAAGAATTTCGTATGCTTCTATAGTATTGTTTTTTTGAAATTCCTCAATCAGTTCTTCGTCCGTTAAGTCTTTTAATTCCTTTTTCAATGTTTTTTATACCTATTGTATCGGATATTTGTTTCAAAAATTAATTTTACTTTTACAATTTAACAAAGTATCGGCTTTTATACATAAAAAGAAACCTTGGATTTTCCGTTTTCTTAAAATTATTCCATCATCTCGGCAATTAACGCGGTTGCTATCGATTTCTGATCCGTTGAAGTTGTTTTGATTTTTAAATCCGCATTTAACAAAGCTTCCCCGGCTTTAAATAACCTTTTTTTGTTAAGAAAAAACCTCGCATTGCTGCATTTTGTATAGTAAAAACTTGAAAGTCCCAATGACTTTGCCGCATTTTGCGGCGGAACGCCTTTTTTTTTCAATTCCAACGAATGTGCAATAGTAGTGATATATTTAGTTAACATTGCAACTATGTATGTCATTTCGTTTCCGTGCTCAAGCAAATTGTAAATTATCTCTAATGCTTTGGATTTCTCCCCGGCGCTTAACGCATCTTGCAGATTGAAAATATTATACTCTTTTGTTGCCGCCGAAAGTTTCTTAATGGTTTCCAAAGTTAATTCTTCCCCGTCGTTAAGGAAATTAATAAATTTCTCCAATTGCATTTCCAAAAGGGATTTATCTTCGCCGACAATATCAATTAACGCATAAGCGTTTTCGGAGCTTAATTTGATTTTATTGGAATGCGCTTTTTTGATTAACCATTTTACCAAATCCGCGCCCTTCAGTTCTTTTGCTTCGAATAAAAATCCCCTTTCAAGCAATTGTTTATAGGGAATAGATTTCAAATTTGAGATTTTATTTTTGTGAACCAATATTAAAATTGTTGTTTCGGCGGGATTTTTTACATAATCGGAAAGTTGTTTTTTATCGGTAACTCTTTCAAAATTTTTAACGATTAAAATTTTTTTGCCTTCCCCGAACGGGAAAGCGTAAGCCAGATCGAGAATATCGGAGATTTTTTGTTTTTTTTCCGCCGTTATTATTTCTTTATCGAAATCGGATGAAATAAATCTCGACGTGGCTTTTTCCAAAACCTTTACGGTTTCATCCAATGCGAACGAATCGGAGCCGAACAAGTAATAAACCGGTAAAATTTTACCTTCGGATAAATAATCGTCAATCAAATATATCGATGGAGCTTTCATACAAATGGTACGAATGAAATTACAGACGTAATTTTATTTTCTCTTTTCCACTACGATCGATTCAATTATAACATCATTAATTGGTTTATCGTATGGTTTAATTGTTTTAACTTTACCGATTTTTTTTACAACATCCATTCCTTCTATTACTTTGCCGAATACCGAATGTTTCCCGTCGAGCCAAGGCGTTGGAACCAGCGTAATAAAAAATTGGCTGCCGTTTGTGTTGGGTCCCGCATTAGCCATAGAAAGAATTCCGGGAGAATCGTGTTTCAGTTCCGGATTAAATTCATCGGGGAAAGTACCGCCCCAATAACTTTCGCCACCGCTTCCGGTTCCCGTGGGGTCTCCGCCTTGAATCATAAAATCATCTATTACTCTGTGAAATGTAACCCCGTTGTAATATCCGGTGGTAGCCAGACCGACAAAATTCTCAACCGTTTTCGGAGCTTTACGGGGAAAAAGTTCCACTTCAAAATTTCCGAAGTTGGTTGTAAATTTTGCTACCAGTTTTTCACCTTCTTCGAGATTTAATAATTCTTTCACTTTTGCCTCATTTTTTGGTGGTTGCATATTTGTTTTTACGTCCTTACTAATTTTTTGATCGGTTGAACCGGTACAAGAAAATAAGAGCGTAATAATAAGTAAAATAGTTAAATATTTTACCATATTTCCCTCCTAAGCCTTGATAATGTTATTGTATAACAAGAACAGAATTCCGAGCCCTATCAGAATTCTGTAGAATACGAAAACGTACGTTGTATTGGTTTTTAAAAATCTTAATAAAAATCCGATTGCGAAATAACCGCTTACCGCTGAAGTTAAAGTTGCAACCATAAGGTTAATCATTCCCGAACCATCAATATAATCGAGCGCTTCGTAAAATTGCAGTAATCCGCTGCCAAGAATTGCCGGAACGCTAAGCAAAAAAGAAAATCTTGCTGCGGTTTCCCTTTTGAGACCCAGAAACAATCCGCCGGTAATTGTCGTACCTGAACGGGAAGAACCGGGAATTAAAGCAAAAGACTGAAAAACGCCGATGATTAACGCATCTTTCCAAGTAATGTCTTTCATTTCCTTTTTGAACTTTCCAACTTTTTCTGCGATTGCAAGAATGACTCCCAAAACAATCAAGCTTAAACTTATGACGTACAAGTTTTTGGTCAGAGTTCCTTCTATTATATCCTTGAAACCCAAACCAATAATTACAACCGGAATGGAGCCGATAATTATATACCAACCCATTTTCGAATTATAATTTTGCTCCGGAAATTTTTTCCGCTCAGTTAAATTCTCTTTGATAAAATCTATGAGAATGTTCCACAAATCTTTCCAGAAGTAAATAAAAATTGCCAAAAGCGTTCCCAGTTGAATTACCGCAATGAACGAAGTCCACCTTTCCGGATTTTCTGCGGAAATTAAATTCATAAGTTTTCCCGCAACCGTAAGATGTCCTGTACTTGATATCGGTAAAAATTCAGTTAGTCCTTGAATAATTCCAAGAAAAATCGCTTCAAAAATTGACAAATGAACCTCGTAAAAATTTAGAATAAATAAGAAACACCCAGTTTTACACCGAATGCGATGGAGTTAAGTTTAATATTATCCGTTTTATCCCTAGTTATCTCCGCCGGAAAATCCAATCTCATATCGCCGCCGATATACGCGTAAAGATTACCGCTGAGCAAAGTCAATCCTTTAGCCCGCAGCAACATTCCGAAACCCGTAGTGGAATAGGAAACGGATTTGATAATTTTTTCTTCCAACGATACGTACCGGAAACCAGCACCGCCGCCGAATTTGATTTTATATCCTTCGCCCTTAATTACGTAATACAATACTGCAGACGGCATATGTTGATTATATGAAATCTCGTAAATTCCCGTGCCAAAAATAGGCGTATTATAAGAAAAAATATTAACGGCATACTCGATTCCCAAATCCCAATTATTATTCAACGGAATATCGGTTTCCCCGAAAAATTCGACAACGCTGTTAAACGTGGCTAATTGGTTTCCTTGACCGAAATTATAATTTATATAATCACGTAAATCCGGCGCACTTACAAAACTTATTCCCATACCTGCGGAAACATCGAGTTGCGCAAAATTTATGGTTAAAGGCAACAAAATAATAAGTAATAATTTTTTCATTCTTTAATCTCTTTCATTTTAAATGCGCTTAAAAAATTTGTTGTAGGCATACCGTTTCTAATTTGCCTTTTATTAATAATCGTGCTGAGTATAACCGTAACAACAACAAACATAACAGAATTAACCAAATGCGTTACAATTGCAAATGCACTGCTAATATCATTATCGAAACCAAAGAGAACCGTCAACACGGAAATTGTAATCAAGTGATAAGAGCCGATTGAGCCGGGAGTGGGAATAATTATTCCGAAAGCGCTTATTGACATTACAATCCACGCCATTGCAAAAGTTACTTCTTGGATTTCATTCATTCTCATCATATAAAATGCAAAATACGATGTTGAAGCATACAGCAACATTATTACAACGCTCAGTATCATTGTTAAAGCGAAATCTTTCGGCGTTTTCAGGGTTGAAAATCCTTCGGTAAGTAAATCGAAAATCCTTGTTAATTTGGCGGCTAGCCCTTTTGAAAATTTACCCACAAGTTTCAGAATAACATCGTAAAATTTATGTTTTAATTTTACTAATAAAATCAGAAAGAAAATTATAGCGAAAATGCCTGCAAAACCGAGAACTATTGTAGTTTTCAACCATTCAAACTCTTCAAGCAAATTTCCCGGATAGATAACAACGCTGATCAAAACGGAAATCCCCAATACCAAAACATCGATAACTCTTTCCACAATGATGGTTCCAATCATGGAAGAGCGGGAAATATCTTCCCATCTTCCTAAAAAAAGCGGGCGGTACAACTCACCAAGCCGGGGAACAACGAGATTCACCGTATACCCTACAAATGTTGCTCCGAGCAGATTAATCAAAGAAGTGTCCGGTTTTACCGAATGAATCAGCACTTTCCAACGGTAAGCCCTAAAAACATGGGATAAAAACCAAATTACAATAAAAACAAACAACCAGAAAACCGAGATATGTTTAATTATCTTTAATACTTCGTTGAAATCAGTGTTTCTAAACGCAAAGTAAAGAAGCAAAAACATTAAAATAACCGGGAATAAAAATCCGAATATTTTCTTTAGCTTCGATTGTCCTTGACTATCTGAGATCGACAATTTTCACACCTTTTTTAGGTTCGAAAGTAAATTTATTTTTTGGGATATTTTGATTTATCTTGATATTTGTTAAATCCACATTGAATTTATTTCCGGAATAATCCGCTATTTGTATTTTCTTAATCAGTGAATCGGGTGTGATGGTAACCTTAGCCCAGTCAAATCCCAAATCATCATCCAACGGGATGAATTTAACTTCATAATTATTGTGTGACTTCCCGGTAATTTCCATCTTGCATTTGCCGGGAAAATCAAAAATAAATTTTTCGAATGAAAAAGCATCGGGGTTATCCGACAAATTTGTAATAACAACGCGATTAATTTTCTTATTAAAATTCCATATTGAATTTCCGTCGCTGACGATTAACATATTTTTAAATTCAATACGGTATTTATTTCCTTTTGCATAATAAAATTTTCCCGCATAATGTTTCCCATCCAGTTTGGTTTGGGCAATTCCGGCGGAAAAGTTTTCTATGGTATTAAACTTAGCTTGTACATTGTGTATAAGCTCTTGCGCCGATTGAGCCGAAACAACGTATCCCCACATTAAAAACAAACCGATTAATAATTTATTCATCAAAGCGACCTCAAAATGGTTTCGAGTTGTTCTTCATTTTCAACAAGTACTTCACGGGCTTTACTGCCATCGGGAGGTCCTACTATACCGGCTTCTTCCAGTTGATCCATAATTCTGGCTGCTCTCGAGTATCCAAGTTTCAGCCTTCTTTGTAATAGAGAAACCGAACCTTGTTGGTGCTGAACAATAACACGCGCAGCATCTTCGAACATCGGATCGAACTCCGCCAAAACTTTTTCTTTTGCGGTTTGTTTTTTCTCAACCAAAGACGGAAGTAAATACCGCTTGGAAAAACCCTTCTGGGTGTAAATAAAATTTGTTACCCTTTCCACTTCGTCTGTGGAAATAAATGCATTTTGCATTCTTATCGGTTTGGGAAGTCCGCCCGGTAAAAACAGCATATCACCTCTTCCAAGCAATTGCTCTGCACCGTTCATATCCAAAATTGTTCTGGAATCTATTTTCGTAGCCACTTGATAAGCAATTCTTGCGGGGAAGTTCGCTTTGATAACACCCGTAATAACATTAACCGAAGGTCTTTGAGTAGCAACAACCAAATGAATTCCAACCGCCCTGGCAAGTTGTGCAATCCTTGCAATCGGGGCTTCCACTTCTTTTCCGGAAGTCATCATTAAATCTGCCAATTCGTCTATCACTACAACGATATACGGCAATTTATAATGTTTCATCGAATCCGTATCAGCGGGTTTTGTTTTTTTATTGCTTACTTTTTTATTATAATCGACTATGTTTCTTACTCCTGCTTTTGCCAATTTATCGTAACGCTTTTCCATTTCGTATTCTATTGCCTTCAATACCAGCAGTGCATTATGCGGATTGGTAATAATTTCTTCATCTATATCGGGCGACACCGCAAGGTAATGTTTGTTCAATTTTTTATAAAACGAAAGTTCGATTTTTTTTGGATCAATAATTACAAATTTCAACTCCGACGGATGCTTCGCATATATTAAACTTGTAATTATCATATTGATACCGACGCTTTTACCGCTTCCCGTTGCGCCGGCTATTAACAAATGCGGCATCAATGTTAAATCGGTTATGTAAACATCCCCGATTATCGTTTTGCCCATTGCTATCGGTAATTCGTATTTACTTTTTTCAAGATGGGAAATTACCGAGCGCGCGCTTACTATTACGGAATGTTCGTTCGGGATTTCCACACCGATTGCACTTTTACCGGGAATAGGCGCTATAATTCGAATACCTCTTGCGGCAAGCGCCAAAGCAATGTCGTGTTCAAGACTTACAATTCTGCTGATTTTAACTCCCGGCGAAGGCACTATTTCGTATTGCGTTACTACGGGTCCGGGCGTTACGGAAATATCTTGAATTTCTATATCGAACAATGCCAATTTGGCTTTTAGCAGTTCCGCATTCCTCTTAAGTTCATTTTCTTCAACTTCTACAATTTCGTTTTCTCGTTTATCCAGAAGATCGAGATGCGGCGGAATAAAATTAATTTCTTCTTCCCATTGTTCGGGCAATTTATCTTCATCCAAAACACTGTCATGTGTTTCAACAGATTCTTTTTCGCTATCTTTTAATATTTGAGCTTGTTCAACGATGGTTTCGGGGTCGACTTGCGATTGCGAGATTGTTTCGACTTCATCTTTTCTTATTATCCGGATATTTGTTTCATCATCAAAATCATCTTCCGGCTCGTCAACTGAGTTGTTCTCTCCGGCGGCAAGTTTTTCCATAAGTTTTTTCTTTGCTTTTTCTTTTCTCAGTTTTTTGATTTCTTCCAGATTTTCCGATTCTTTCTTAACCGCCGTTTGTTTGGAAATTTTTACTTTTTTCTTTTCATCCGTGCCGAATTTATTCAGTAAATTTTTAATTCCCGCGTACATTTTTTCAAACGGAATATCGAAAACGAGCAAGACGGTAACCAAAAAAAGAGCAAAAAGAAATACCGAACTTCCAAGGGTGCCGAGCAACCTTCCGATTATCGTTCCGAAAAACGAGCCCAAATTTCCGGAAAGTTCAGGATAATCGGTTAATATGCCAGGTTGCGGAGTATGCTGCAGCATTCCGAAAAAAGTGGCAAATATTAAACCCAAAACAATAAAGAAATTAGAAAGGTATGTGGCAATTTTAAAATCAATCTTTCTGATTATCGAATAACCCCAAATAAACAGAATCAATGAAAAAACAATTGAAAAATAACCGATCGTCAAATTGATTAGAAAGTGGGAAAGATAAGCGCCCAAAAGCCCGAGCCAATTATGTGTTGTTTCCACGCGGTGAATAAATTCGGGATTTGAAGAAAATATATTGATAAAATCGGAGAAAAAATTATCGAGATTCGCTTCGTCGTATTTGGAAAAAGAGAGAATGCTCAAAAAAGAAATTAATGCCAATGCAATTAACAAAACTCCGATAATCTTCTTTTTTTGTTCTTCCGAAACGAAAAGATTTTCCGCTGAAACTTTCGATAATCTCTTCGCAGTATCTCTCGTACTATTTTTCTTTTTTTTAGCCATTCGTTTTTATTTTATCTTTACTTTTTATCACGCCGGAATTATACACCGGCACAATATGATGAATATCAACCCGGGAAGCAACATCCAAATCCTTCTCAAAGCCGTTGCTCATAAGTAATTTACCGTGCTCCGATTCTTTTAACATTTCAAGCAAATTTTCTTTGTATTTATCATAAAGCATGGCACTGCATTTAGAGGCGTCGCTGTACGAAATATTATCCGTATATTGTTCAATTCTATCTATTAAGCAACCGGCACAGACGGAATCTTCGAGACTGAACATACCGTGGGAGCCGGCACAAACTATTTCCACATCATTGTTGAGTTCAACCAATTCTCTTGCAATGGATTCGATATTATTAAAACTGCAAACAAAAAGGTTTTCGGAATATTTGGCGCGCACTATTGCTTTTGTACCGTTTGTTGTAAACAAGACAATCGATTTGTCTTTCACAATTTCCTCGGAATATTCGAGCGGAGAATTTCCGAGCGGGAACCCTTCAATTTTTTTTGCGTTCCGTTCCCCGCCCAGTAATGTTTTCCCGCCGAAAGCATTTCCTGAGACTTTCATCGCGAAGCCGATGGTATTAACAGGTATCACTTCTTTCGCTCCGTTTGCAATTGCGGTTACAATTGTTGTTGTAGCTCTCAAAACATCTACTACTACTGTTGTTTTTCCCGCAAAGTATAAATCTTCTACGCTAACCGGAGAAATTAGAGTATGGATTTTCATTTTATTTAGAAATAAATGGAAGTTTTACTATTCGGGCTTTGTGAGTTCTCTTCCTTATCGCAATTTCCACTTCTTCGCCTTCGTTCGCATAACCAATTTTAACATATCCTAAAGCAATAGGTTTTTCCAAAACGGGACTGACCGTTCCACTGGTAACTTTTCCTATTTCTTCACCGTTTTTAAGTATCGGATAGCCGTGCCGTGGAAAAGCTTTTTCGGTTAAAATCATCGGAACCAATTTTCTTTTTAAGCCCTCTTCTTTTACTTTCAACAATGCATCCCGACCAATAAAATCACCTTTTTTGAGTTTAGTTATCCAACCTAATCCGGCTTCGAGCGGATTTGTGGTTTCATCGATATCGTTTCCGTATAAACAATATCCCATTTCCAAGCGCAAGGAATCCCTTGCTCCGAGTCCAGCCGGTTGAATTTCAAATTCTTTCCCCGCTTCAAAAATTGAATTCCAAATACTTTCGGCTTCGGCTTCATCACCTTTGAAATAAATTTCATATCCCAACTCACCGGTATAACCTGTCCGGGATATTAAAACATCTTTGCCGTTAATTTTTGTGGTGTAAAAATGATAAAACTCAAGTTCAAGAGGATCAGCGGTAATTTTTTCCAAAGTTTTTTTTGAGTTTGGACCTTGGACGGCAATTAACGTATATTCATCGCTTTCATTTTTAACCACCGCATCAAATTTATTGTTTTGAGTTACCCAATTAAAATCTTTTTCAATATTGGAAGCATTTACCACCAACATGTATTTGTTATCGGCAAGTTTATACACAAGCAAATCGTCAACTATGCCGCCGTTTTCGTAGCACATTGCAGAATACTGTGCTCTGCCGATCGTTAATTTTGCAGCATTGTTAACGGTAACGTATTGCACCAAATCAAGAGCTTCGTTTACTTCTATAATAAATTCCCCCATGTGGGAAACATCGAAAACGCCTACAGAATTACGCACCGCTTTGTGTTCGTTGATAATTGAGGAATATTGAACAGGCATTAAATATCCCGCAAATTCAATAAGTTTAGCGCCTAATTTTTGATGCACATTATAAAGTTTAGTTTTTTTCATTACGTTTTCCGAGTTAATTCCATACAAATTTAATTAAAACCGTTGTATTTTTCCGAATTTTATAAATCTATGTTATTACTTCATTGGTTTTTGTGACTATAAATTCGAACTTTTGCGGACTCATATCTTCGTCTTCAACCAGTTTTATTCTTATAAAATATTTGAATTGGATTTTAGTCAAAGTGCTAATGGTTCCCTCTTTAAGTTTCCTCCCGAGCGAAGGATGAACTTTAAGCGTAAGACTTTTATGTCTGCCTTCGTTTTTATACCGTTTCAACCAATCTTCTATTTCGTGTATCAAGTTTGAGCGTTTTGTTAAAAGTCCGGTACCGTTACAATAAGGACACGGTTCGTACATCGATTGAACAATATTATGTCCTATTCTCTGCCGTGTAATCTGCATTAATCCGAAATCGGTCATTGGCAGCATTGCAATTTTCGCCCGGTCTTTTTTAAATTCTTTTTTAAGCTCATCGAATATTTTTTTACGGTTTTTTTCATCTTCCAAATCGATAAAATCCACAACTATTAATCCGCCGATATCCCGCAACCGGAGTTGTCTTACAATCTCCCTCGAAGCTTCCAAATCTGTTTTCAAAGAGTTTAATTCTTGTTCTTTCTTCGCTGCGTATCTACCGCTGTTTACGTCTATAACGGTCATTGCCTCGGTATGTTCTATAATTATATAACCTCCGCTTGGCAGGGGAACTCGTCTACCGAGAAGAGTTTTAATTTGTTCTTCTATTTTAAAAGTATCGAAAATTGGCTGGTTACCTTTGTAATACTCTATTTTATCGAGTAATTCCGGCTGTATAAACGAAATGTAATCCCGTATTTCTTTATATAATTTTTTAGAATCGACAAATACTCTTGAAACATCGGGAGTAAATAGATCTCTTATTACGCGAATTGTTGTTGTCAAATCACTGTACAAAAGCGCGGGCGGCTTTTTGGTTTTTACCGCTTCTTCAATTTTATTCCACGTGTTTAACAAATATTTCAGATCACCCATAAGGGCTTTTTCGTCTTGCTCTTTGGCAGCTGTGCGGATAATAAGTCCGTATTTATCAGGAATAATACTTTTAGCCAGATTACGTAAGCGTCTTCTTTCTTTATAGTCGGAGATTTTTTTTGAAATACCGATTTTATTATCGAAAGGTAAAAGGACACAAAAACGGCCGGGGATTGAGATTGAAGAAGATATCCTTACCCCTTTGTTTTTTATCGGTTCTTTAATTATCTGAACGATAATTTCCTGACCTTTACGAAGTTTAGGAACTTGACGATTTCCGGTGTAACCGCTTCTTTTTTTGTACTTTGATTGTTGAGTTTCCGGTTCTTCGTCTTCGTCAACACTTACTTCGTCGTCTTCGTCATCATCCAAAACACTCTGAATTTCTTTGAATCTGTCGCCGATATCGGAAAAATGCAAAAACGCATCGTGTTTTTGACCGATATCTACAAAAGCGGCACGAATACCCGGCAGGACCCGGGCAATTCTACCCAAGTAGATATTGCCGACCATTCTCCGTTTTTCCGGATTATCTACGAAAAAATCAACCAAATTACCGTTTTCCGTAATGGCAACCCGGTTTTGAAGCGAAGAAGAGTTTATGATTATTTCTTTAGACATAGTAAAACCCTCTTGGCGGTACTGCATTTTGAGGGCGAAGAGAATGATTTGAAGAAAATTACAACGAAACGTTCATTAACTCATTGAGCAAAACCTTAAAAACTGTTCAATGTTAACTGTTGAGCGTATATTCATATTATTTTCTGTAATTTTATGCCACGTTGGCATTTAAAAACTTTGTAAATCTTTCATCCTCTTCTAACCAAAAGAGTACCTTATTTTGAAATTTTTTGAAAAAATAATCCACATCGTCTCCGGTGTGGAGGTTATTTTTTATTAAAACACTATGATTTATAACAATTTCTTCCAGTTCAATTCTTGTTTTAGCTTTGAAAATTTTCATTAACAGCTCGGTTATTCCGCCAAACATTCTAAAATACCAAATAATATTTTTTTTCGCTTTATCGAGGCTGTTAATATTACCGTATTCATCGGCAAGCATTTTAATATGTCTCAAAGCCAAATTTTTAATTTCATCAATATCAGGTTGCGGAGGTTGAATATTTTTTTCATACAAATTGTTAAAATCTCTGAAAATAAACGGGTTCCCCAATGCACCCCGCGCAACCATCACCGAATCGCACCCGGTTTGTTCCAACATTCTTACAGCATCGAAAGGCGTAAACACGGAACCGTTTCCGATAACAGGTATCGATACATTTTTTTTAACTTTTTCAATCCATTCCCACGCAGGTTCAACGTCATATTTATCTTTTCTTGATCTTGCATGAATTGTGACAAAAGCAGCGCCGTTGTCTTCGGCGACTTTTGCATTTTCAACAACGGTAACTTTATTCGGGTTCATTCCCAATCTCAACTTAACCGAAACGGGAATACCGTTGCTGCCTTCTACCAGAGCCTTAACCAACCGCCCTAGTTTTTTAGTATCGTTCAACAACCAAGCGCCCATTTTGTTAGATATAACTTTATTTACCGGGCAACCGCAATTCAAATCGATTACATCGGGTTTTAATTCCGACAGTTTACGGGCGGCTTCCCGCAAAATCGCTTCATCGTTTCCTAAAATTTGAATTCCAATCGGTTTTTCCGATTTGTGAAACGTTGCGAACCTAAGCGTATTGAAATTTCCTTTTACAATCCCATCGGCGCTTACCATTTGAGTAAAAGTTAAACCGGCACCGAATTCTTTCGCGATTTTCCGGAACGGCGCGTCGGAAATTTCCGCCATTGGTGCCAGAATTAATTTACTGCCGATATTTAAGTTTCCGATTTTCATTATCAATAAAAAAGGAACAACCCTGCGTTGTAAATTTTAACGCAGAATTGTTCCTAATAAATTATTTTTTTTCCGAGTTTTCTTTATTGTCTTCCAACAATGCTTTTCTGGAAAGACTGTACTTTCCGTTTTCAATCCGGATTAATTTTACTCCGACTTTTTCCCCTTCTTTCAAAAAGTCGGATACTTTGTTCACGCGGGAATTATCGATTTGCGAAATGTGCAACAAACCTTGAACACCCGGCAAGAACTCGATAAATGCACCATAATCCGTAATCTTAACAACTTTACCTTCGTAAACCATTCCTACTTCGGGTTCTGCAGTTAAACCAACGATGTAATCTCTGGCTTGGTTTACTTTGTCAAGCTGCGCTCCGGAGATATGAACCGTTCCGTCTTCATCGATATAAACTTCCACACCGTAATCTTTCTGTATGCCTTGAATCACTTTACCGGCCGGACCGATAACCGCACCGATTTTATCCTGATTAATTTTAAAAGCCAATTGTTTCGGAGCGTATACCGAAATTTGCTCTTTTGGTTTAGAAAGTACGGCATTCATTTTTTCTAGAATATGCAATCTGCCTTCTTTTGCTTGGGCAAGCGCTTTTTCCATAATCTCGAATGAAATGCCTTGAATTTTTATATCCATTTGAATTGCGGTAATTCCTTCGGAAGAACCGGCAACTTTAAAATCCATATCGCCAAGATGGTCTTCGTTTCCGGAAATATCTGATAGAATTGCATATTGTTCGCCTTCTTTAATCAATCCCATTGCTATTCCGCTTATTGCTTTGGAAACCGGCACACCGCCATCCATAAGCGCAAGCGAACCGGCGCAAACCGTTGCCATGGACGAAGAACCGTTTGATTCCAAAATATCGGAATTCAAGCGTAAGGAATAGGCAAAATCCTTTTCCGGAGGAATGATATTTTTCAAAGCCCGTTCCGCTAAATTTCCGTGACCGATTTCTCTTCTGCCCGGCCCGGAAAATCTTCCGGTTTCCCCGACGCTAAACGGCGGGAAATTATAATGCAGAATGAATCTTTTGGTGTATTCTTCAAGCAAGCCGTCTATAATTTGTTCGTCTGCTTTTGTACCCAAAGTTAATGTTGTTAAACTTTGGGTTTCCCCACGAGTGAACAATGCTGAACCATGCGTACGGGCAAGAATCCCGGTTTCGATTGATATCGGACGGATATCTTTGGTCCCTCTTCCATCGAGTCGTTTTCCTTGCTCAAGTATTTGCTTGCGCATTAATTCTTTCTCGATATCGTGGAGAATTTCCTTAATTACTTTTTCTTGCTCGGGATATTTTTCCGCCAGAGCTTCAAGTACCGATTCGTTTAATTCTTTGTTCTTTTTAGCGCGTTCTTTTTTTGCGAGAACCGTACCGACAAGTTCCGCATATTTATCGTAAGCCAATTCGTAAACATCTTTTTTCAGCTCTTCGTCAATTTCCACTTCGGGAACTTCCATTTTGGGAATTCCGCATAATTCGCGCAGCTCATTTTGTACTTCAACGAGCTTTTTAATACTTTCGTGCGCCACTTTCAACGCTTCGAGGAAATCTTCTTCGCTTACCTCTTTCGCTTCACCTTCCACCATCATAATCGAATCTTCGTTACCGGCCACAATTAATTCCAAATCGCTGTTTTGAATTTCTTCGATAGTGGGATTAATTACATACTCGCCGTTAACTCTGCACACTCTTACTTCCCCGATAGGTCCTTCGAACGGAATATCGGATATTGTTAAAGCGGCGGAAGCGCCGATTGCACCGAGCACATCGCCTTCGTTCATTCCGTCGAACGAATAAACGAATCCGATAATTTGGGTTTCGTTTTTAAATTGCTTTGGGAAAAGCGGACGTATTGGACGGTCGATTAATCTGGAAGTGAGTATTTCTTTTTCCGTCGGTCTTCCTTCCCGTTTAAAAAAACCGCCCGGGTATTTTCCGGCGGCAAATGCTTTTTCACGGTATTCAACCGATAGCGGGAAAAAGTCTTGGTCTTCCTTTGCAGTATCGGATGCCGAAGCCGCGACGAAAACCATCGTATCGCCCAGGCGCACCATTACCGCGCCGTTTGCCTGACGGGCATAGCGACCGGTTTCAATAATTATTTTTTTACCGCCAATTTCTACTTCTTTAGTGTAAATCATTTAATTTCCTTATTTTCTAATTCCTAATTCTTTAATTATTTTTCTGTATCGTTCGATGTCCCGTGCTTTAAGATAATCCAACAATCTTCTTCTTTTACCAACCATTTTCATCAAACCGCGACGGGACGCATGGTCTTTTTTATGATTTGCAAAATGGTCTCTCAAAGTGTTAATTCTTCCGGTAAGAATCGCAATTTGAACTTCCGCAGTTCCGGTATCTTTTTCGTTTTTACCGAACTTCGAAATCAACTCTTGTTTTTGTTCTTTTGTTAATGGCATTTTATCACCTCATTTAGTTATACAATGTAACCCCAGAATTAACCGGGATTAATTAATTACTTTCTGTTTTAAAACTTCTTTTGTCCGGCGGATATCTTCTTCTATTTGTTTGATAAGTTCGTTTTTCCCGCCGAATTTTTTTTCGTCCCTTAATCTTTTTATGAACTCTACTTTTATGTTTTCGCCGTATATTTTTTTATTAAAATTTAAAATATGAACTTCGGTAATCGCGTGGGGAGTTTGATTAAACGTAGGGCGAAAACCGATATTCATAACCCCGAAATATACTTTATTTTCAACTTTTACGGAAACAGCATAAACACCGTTAGCGGGAATTAATTTTTGTTTATCTTCGGGTTGAATATTCGCCGTAGGGAAACCCAGAACTATTCCTCTACCGGCGCCGGGAACAACTTTGCCCGACAAGCAATAATTTCTGCCTAAATAGTTATTCGCCTCTTCAATCTTGCCATCCAACAATAAATTACGAATCAAAGTACTGCTTATAACAACCCCGTTTTCTTTCATCGGCGGAACACGGGTAACTTCAAATCCATATTCTTTTCCCATTTCCCGCAAAGCGTTTTCATCACCTTCCCTATCCCTTCCGAATTTATGGTCGTACCCGATTACAACATGCCGCGCGCCAATTTTATCGCAAATATATTGTTTGATGAATTCCACCGAAGTTAATTTTGAAAACTCTTCGGTGAATTTTATTATCATAAGATTTTCTATTCCAAAACTTTTAAATATTTCTTTTTTTTCGCTTAATGTAGTTAACAACCGGATATCGAATTTTTTGGAAACAACCGTTCTCGGATGAGGCTCAAAAGTTATCACAAAATTTCTGAAGCCTTTCTCACGGGAAATTTTCAGCATTTCGTTTAATATTTGTTGGTGACCGCGATGAACGCCGTCGAACGTACCAATGGTGACAACCGTATTTTTAGACTTTTCTATATTTGAGTTTCCGTCGAATATTTCCATTTAGTTCTCTACTTTCGCAATTTCCCGTTTACCGAAAATTTCTTTAATTTCATTAATGCTAAAAGCATCGGAAACTTTGAATTCGCCGATCTCAGTTCTTCTCAATTCTTTCAAGTAACCGCCGCATCCCAACTTTTCTCCGAAATCGTTAGCAATTACTCTGATGTAAGTTCCCTTGGAACATTTAATACGAAAATAAATATCAGGTAAATTAATTTTCTTAATTTCAAAATTATAAATTGTAACTTTTCTCGGTTTCCTTTCGATATCAATCCCTTTGCGTGCATATTTGTAAAGGGATTTACCCTTATGTTTTACCGCCGAGTACATCGGTGGAATTTGTTCTATTTCACCCAAAAATTCTTTACGCACTCTTTCAATATCCCCGTCAGTTACGTACGAATAATCTTTTTCTTCCACTGCATCGGTTTCGGCATCCATCGAAGGAGTGCTTTTCCCCAGCGATATTATGCCTTCGTAAGTTTTAGGTTTGTCCTGGAACTTTCTTATTTCTTTTGTCTTTTTTCCCGTACATAATATCAACAATCCGGTTGCCGCCGGATCCAAAGTGCCGGCATGCCCGATTTTCTTAATGTTTAAGATTTTTCTTAATTGCCTAATTACGTCGAAAGAGCTTATGCCTTCCGGTTTATCAATAAGAATCACTTCACCGGCCGAAAAATCCGGTGTTATATTTTTAATTGTGCTCTTTGCTATCATCTTTACGAATTTTGTTAAACAATTCCTCCATCTTTTCAACGTAATCGAGCGTATCGTCCAAATAAAAATTTAATTCCGGTGTATTTTTTATTCTCACTCTGTGAGCCAATTCCGTTCTTAAAAAACCTTTCAGCGATTCGATATGATTCATCACATATTCGCGTTTGCTTTTATCGAGAATCGAAATATAGACTTTTGCGATTTTCAAATCGGGTGTAACTTTAACGTTGGTAATCGTAACAAGTCCCAATTCCGGATCTTGAACTTTATGTAAAAAAATCAGACTTAATTCTTCTTGAATCAATGCCGATATTTTTTTTAGTCTTACGGACATCTTTTATTCCAAATATTGTTTGGTTTCCACGGTTCTATAAGCTTCTATAATATCACCGACTTTTATATCATTAAAGTTTTGAATGCTAAGTCCGCATTCGTAACCCGCATCAACTTCTTTAACGTCGTCTTTAAATCTCTTTAGCGAAGCCAATTGTCCTTCGTAAATTACCACGCCGTCTCTGAACAGTCTGATTTTTTGATTTCTCGTTATTTTTCCTTCTTGAACATAACAACCTGCAACGGTACCGACCTTGGGTACTTTAAAGATTTCGCGCACTTCCACAACAGCGGCAACTTCTTCGGTAATTACCGGGGAAAGCATACCTTCGAGTGCAGATTTTATTTCGTTCACGCAATCGTAAATTACATTATAAAGTCTGATATCTACTTTTTCTTTCTCCGCAAGTTTTCTTGCGTTAGAATTCGGTCGAACATGAAAACCAACGATAATAGCATTGGAAACACTCGCCAGCAACACATCGCTTTCCGAAATTGCACCGACACCTTTATGAATTACATTTACTTTAACATCTTTGGTAGAAAGTTTAATTAATGCATCGGAGAGAGCTTCAACGGAACCATCGACGTCGCCCTTAATAATAACGCCCAATTCTTTTGCCTTACCTTCGCTGATTTGCGATGCGATTTCATCCAACGTTATATGTCTTTTTTGTCTGCGTTCTTGTTCGCGTTGAATTTGCTGACGTTTAACGCTTATTTCTCTTGCTTCACGTTCGGATTCAACAACAACAAAAACGTCACCGGCTTGAGGCGATCCTTCAAATCCAAGAACCAGAACAGGAGTAGAAGGCGGGGCTTCTTTCACTTTCTTGTTTCTTTCATCGAACATCGCCCGTACTCTTCCGTATTGATTTCCCGCCACGAAAGGTTCGCCGATTTTAAGAGTTCCTTTTTGGACTAACACCGTGGCTGTAATACCTCTACCCTTTTCAAGTGTTGTTTCAATAATAGCTCCTCTTGCCCTTCTATCGGGATTTGCTTTAAGTTCAAGAATTTCAGCTTCCAAAAGAATCTTTTCCAAAAGCAAATCAACATTTTCACCGGTCTTTGCCGAAATTTCCACCGACTGATATTTTCCTCCCCAATCTTCCACCAAAACATTTCTTTCGGCTAATTGCTGTTTAATCTTCTCAACGTTTGCATTCGGTTTATCGATTTTGTTGATAGCAACAATAATCGGTACACCCGCAGCTTGCGCATGGTTGATTGCTTCAACGGTCTGCGGCATAACCGCATCGTCTGCGGCAACAATCAACACAACAATATCCGTAACGCTGGCGCCTCTTGCACGCATCGCGGTAAATGCCTCGTGACCCGGCGTATCGAGAAAAGTTATGTAATGGTCTTCATCCACTTTGACTTTATATGCACCAATGTGCTGTGTTATACCTCCGGCTTCACCGGCAACAACGTTGGATTTACGGATGTAATCGAGCAAAGAAGTTTTACCGTGATCTACGTGTCCCATTATCGTTACAACCGGAGGTCTTGGTTTCAATGATTCCGGCGGGTCTTCGAAATCGGCTAATTTGTCTAATGCTACTTCTTCCTCGAAGACTACTTCGTAACCAAATTCTTCCGCAACAAGACTTATCGTTTCAACATCCAATCGTTGGTTAACCGTTACCATCAATCCGAGAGACATAAATTTCTGTATTACTTCACTTGCGGGGATTCCCATTAAATTTGCCAATTCCCCGACAGCGATAAATTCGGTAACATGAATTTTTTTCTTTTCAAGTTGTTTTTGTTCTTCGATAATTTCAAGCTGTTCTTGTTTCTCTTTTCTTTTCTTTTTTCTCTTGCTTGCTCTATCGCCAATACCCGATTCTTCCAAGCTCAAAAGAGTTTGTTTGACCGCTTTATCTATTTCTTTTTTATCGATTTCGAACCGCTTAGCTTTTTTCTTTTTCTTCGATTTTTTAAGTTCGTCGCCGTCTATTGCCATTGCTTTCTTTTTAGCTTTCAGCACTTTTTTCTTCTTCTTTTTCTTACCCGGACGTTCATCCGCTTCGACGGCCGGTTCCCCTTTCTTAGCTTTCGATTCCGATTTTTCCTCCTCTTCGGCAATAGAATCTATTTTTCCGACAATTTTCAAACCGCCTTGTTTTAATTCTTTTTCCGAATCGGTTAAATAAACTTCAGGTTCTTCCGTGGTTGGCGATCCTTCGACTTCAACCTTCTGCTCTTCTTCTACTTTTGTTTCACTTTCGGCCGGTTCGGTATCCTCTGCTACCGGTTCTTCGGTAACAACTGCAGGTTCGGTTTCTTCTTCCGCTACGGGTTCAGGTTCTTTAGCTTCTTCCTTTTGTTTTTCTTCTTCAACCACTTCGCCGTGAGCTTTTTTGAAGTCGAGAATCTTTTTATAATGTTTTTCAGCTAATTCAATATCTTTTTTAAACTTATCGTAGATTGCGGCAAGCATTTCGTCGGTTAAAACAGACATATGCGATTTAACCTTAAAATCTTTTCCTTTCAGAAACTCGAGCAATGTTTCCGTGGAAAGATTATACTCCGCGGCAAATTTGTACAACCTAATTTTTTCAGCTTTTTTTGTTTCGGGCATTTTAATCTCTTATAATTTTATTCTTCTTCTTCAAATTGATTTTTTATGATTTCAATAATCTCATTTGCTTTTTCTTCGTCTATACCTTCAATTTTCTTCAATTCGTCCGCACCGGCAGTAAGAACTTCCACAGCGGTATCGAAACGGGCATGTATAAGAAGGTTAACAATTTCGGCGCCTAATTCATCTTTCAGATCAACTAATTCAATATCATCTTCGTATTCTTCGAACGGTTTTTCTTCTCTGATAACGTCTATGTGATATCCTGTCAGTTTCATTGCAAGGCGGATATTAACACCGTTTCTTCCGACAATTAAAGATACTTGATCGCTATCGGCATAAACCGTGCATGTTTTTTCGTCTTCGTTAATTTCTATTTGTTTTAATTTAGCCGGAGCCAAAGCACGTTGAATGTACTCGACCGGATCATCGGAATAATTTATCACATCGATGTTCTCATTGTTAAGTTCGCGAACAATCGAGTGAATCCTGATACCTTTCATTCCCACGCAAGCTCCAACGGCATCGATGCGGGCATCGTTAGATTCTACAGCAACCTTGGCTCTTTCGCCGGGTTCACGTGCGATACCTTTAATCTCAATAATACCATCGTAAATTTCGGGGATTTCAATTTCGAATAATCTTTTCAAGAATTCGTTATCTGCACGGGAAACTATAATTACAGGTCTGTTTCCGGATTTTTCCACCTTTTTTACAACGGCGCGGATTGTATCACCTTTTCGATAACGTTCACGTGGAATTTGTTCGGAGCGCGGCAGAATTAATTCGTTTTTGTTATGATTTATCAATACATCATTCTTTCTTACTTGATAGATATCGCCGACAATTATCTCACCAATCATTTCGCTGTATTCTTTAACAACAATTTCTTTCTCTATTTCTCTGATTCTCTGATTCAAGCTTTGTCGGGCTAAATTAATTAATCTACGACCGAACGAGGAAAGCTCTATTTTCTCAATATAATCGTCACCGACTTCAAGCTCTTCTTCGTTGCCGCGTTCGTTTACCTCGTCAATACTTATTTCTGTATTCGGATCGGTTACTTCTTCCACGATTTTTCTTTCGAGGAAAATTTCTATATCGCCTCTGTCCATATTTACAACAACTTCGTAAGACGCATCGGGACCATATTTTTTCTTTACCAGCACACCGAATACCTCTTCGATAATACCGGCAAGTATATCTTTATCTAAACCTTTTTCTCTTACCATTTGAGAAAAGGATTCAACAATAGTTGGGTTCATTTGGATTGCCTCCCTGTCAAAATCTAATTATTACTTTTGCTTTTTGTATTTGGTTAAAACTCAGTTTTTTTTCGCCTTTGTTTGTTTGGAACGTTAACTCGTCACCTTCGACTTTTATCAATTCGCCTTCAAATTTTTTGACGGTATCGTCTTCAAGATATTTTACTTCAAAATTTCTGTTAACGTGTTTCGGATATTGTCTGAGAAACTTCAAAGGTTTATCGATTCCCGGCGAAGAAACATCCAATCTGTAATTTCCGCTTAACAGTTCTTCTTCTTCGATTACGGTAGTTAATTTTCTGCTCAATTTTGAGCAATCATTAGCGGTAACCGGTTTGTCTCCGTCGATGTAAATTTCCACTATCGGGTTTCTCTCGTTACCGCGTATTACCAAATCCACAAGTAGAAAACCGTTGTTTTCTACTATTTCCGTTATTTTTTCCCTGATATATTTTTTATTCCGTTCCATACAAACAAAAATCGCCCTCAAGGGGCGAAATTAGAATTAACAAATTTACAAACTTATTCTTGATTTAGCAAGATATTACTTATAAATACAATTTAACTGATATGTTCCCGATCTACTTTAACTAAGCTCCACACTCTGTAAAGTTAGTATAAAATTAATTCTTCAATTCCGGTAAGATACGGATATTGCAAGTGGTAACCGGTGGAACGGACCGGTCCTTTCCACCAGGGAAAAGGAATGGTACTTCCACTAAGTAATCTTTTGAAGAGGAATGGTCCTCTCCAACAGTGTTTTTTAATATCGGTAAGGTTTTTCCGGTTAAAAATGTCGAGGCATGAGCCTCGACATCAGTGAAACCGGTGGAAATGAGTGGTCCTTTCCACCAGGAAATTTTTTGGAGAGGAATGGTCCTCTCCAACAGTGTTTTAGTTTTTATACAGTTAAAAATGTCGAGGCATGGGCCTCGACATCAGGGCAACAATAATTTTTCAGGCAGAAATCTTGTGGAAATGAAAGGTTTACTCCATAAGTGAAATCTTATGCTTATTCTCTCTTCACAAAAAACTATTTTCCAAAAACCTTGCTTAACGTTTTATCCAAATTCTTGCCTCTTAAATCTACTCCGGTCGCAATTATTTTTCCTTCTTCATTGACTAATACAGGTTTTGGAATTCCGAGCACTTCGAATTCTTTGGCAAGTTTACTCGATAAACCTCCTTTAACAAACGAGTGCAACCACGGCATCTTCCATTTTTTTGTCCTGAATTTTTGAACATCTTTGGGCGAAAGATCGAACGACAAACTAAGAATCGTGAAGTTTTTATCCTTATATTTTTCATAAGCTCTGTGTAAACTTTTCATTTCCATTATACACGGTGCACACCAAGTAGCCCAAAAATCTATCAAATAAACTTTACCGAGTAAACTTTTATCCGAATAAACCTTATTCGAATCTTCGAGCGATTTCACGGAAAAAGAAGGAACTTTTACGCCTACTTTTATTTTCTTATCTGTAAAAAACCGCCTTTCAATAGCTTTTGTAATCGCAGTATTGCCGTATTCGCTCTTTAATCTTTCAAAAATTTTCTTCGCTTCCTTTTCATTTTTTGCTTTTTTAGCATCATAGAAACTTTGCGCCAGTATCTTAGCCTTATCATCATCGCTTAGAAATTTATTTTTCAAAACTTTTTCGAGATATTCATCTTTATCCGGATAAAAAGAAACAGCGTTGATAAATGGCCCGTATGTAAGTCCCCATAAAAACGATTCCGGTGCAATTTCGTCGAAAACAGAGACGGCCAAACTCGTATCGATATTATTTACCGGATAATTTAGCAACTCGGCATAATATAACAGAGCTAATTTTTTTCTGAGTTTGTTTTTGCCTTCTTTAATTTCATTTTCCAAAAGGGTTTTAAAATCACCGAAATCGAAAGTAAAACCCTTCACATCTTCAAATTCACTCCTATAAGCCACGAATTTCTCTCTAAGTTCGTTAAGTTTATTGTAATATTGTTTGGTGAGTTGATAAAGAAAAGAATCGATGGAATTAGCGTTTTTAAATTCAACCATTTCGTCTTTCCCGCTTTTAATCAATTTCGAAGGATCAAAAACAATTTTTACTTTACCGTCTTTAACTTTAACAACCGAAATAAAATCGCCGCCGTTATCGTATTCGTAATCATCGGATTGCGTACCATTGATGCTTCTTGACTTATGAACGCCGAGCAATTGGTATTTGAAAAACTGTTTATCGGTTTTCATTTCGAATGAAAATGTACCGTCATTTTCCTTTTTCATCGGAACGGCTGTGTCAAAATTAAATTTATTAAATTCACCTATAATTCTAACATCATCCAATTTATCTTTATAGTCATAAGTTTTTAATTTAACATTTATAACAGATTTTCTATCCCCGTTATTAACAACCGGAAAGTTTAATGATTCATGGGAAACACCCGTAAATTGTAAAGTGTAGATTCCTTTTCCCTCTATTTTAAAATTAAAGTTACCGTCTGATGAAACTGTATACGATTTGATAGGCGGACCGTTTAAACTTTTTTGGACATGAACCATTCCTTTTATTAAGGGACCATCGACACCTTGAAGGTTGCCGGAAATTTCCAATGTTTGAGCGTTAAGTGCATAAATAGCAAATAGAAAAGTTATTAAAAATATTAATTTTTTCATGACATTCTCCTTGCTAAGTAAGTATACTCATTAAAATATAAATGATTTTAGTAAAAATCAAATAATTAAATATGAAACCATATTAATAAATGGTAAATTTTTGTAATGAGTAATTTAAGGTTACGAATTACGGAAAATATATTTACGCGAATAGACGGAGAGTGTAATACCCCGCGCGAGCATAAACATTATCATTGCAAACCATAGTGCGTGGTTGCCCCAATACGGATAGAGCAAGTAAAACAAAGGCAGAAAAACAACGGCTGCAGAAAAAACCATGGAATTCCGCATCGGTTTGGCGGCTGTGGCGCCTATGAATATTCCGTCCCAAATGAAACTAACTGCATTAATAAGCGGAGCAATAATCGTCCAACCGGCGAATTGCATTGCGGTTGTAATCACTTGGTATTGGTTTGTATATAAAGAGATGATCCCCTTAATCCAAATGAGAAAAATTAAAGAAAGCGCCACACCTTGTCCCAATCCCCAACCGAAAATATATTTAACGGTTTTAACGAGCATCGGTTTATTCTGTTTACCGATGTATTTCCCGACGAGACTCTCCGCGGCAAATGCGAATCCGTCAACTCCGTAAGAAAGAATCAACCAAAGTTGGAGCAAAATAGAGTTAGCCGAAAGAACCGTATCGCCGAACTCAGCCGATTTTGCGGTAAAGAAACTGAAAACGAAAATCAAGAACAACGTTCGAATAAACAGATCGAAGTTAATTCCGAAGAACTTTTTAATTTTATCGAACTCGAGCAATTTAGTTTTATCGTAAAACCGGAAAACCGAGGGATAATATTTTACAATTAGCAACATTCCGAAGCCCAAACCGGCGTACTGCGAAATAACCGTTGCCCAAGCAATGCCGTCCACCGTCATTCCGAACCGGTAGACGAACAAAAAATTTAATAAGATGTTCAGCAAATTAACAAACAGACCGAGATAAAGCGGGAATCTGGAATTTTGCATTCCGAGGTACCAACCGTGCAATGCATAAAGGGAAAGCGTTGCCGGTGCTGCAAAAATCCGTATTTGGAAATAAACTCTCGCATGACTTTCCACTTCCTCCGAACCGTTGATAAGTTTGAATGCTATCAAATCAATTATATCTTTGGCGGCAATTAAAAACGCGGCGATTCCAAGAGCGACCAAAACCGCACGGGCAAGGGTAAGAATAATTTCGCGGTTGTTTTTTCCTCCGTAAGCTTGAGCGGTCAGACCGGTAGTACCCATCCGCAGAAAGCCAACTCCCCAGTAAATGAAATTGAAAATCATTGAACCCACGGCAATTGCACCGATGTAAACGGGACCGGGCAAATGTCCCATTATTGCCGTATCGACGGAACTTAAAAGCGGAACGGTAAGATTGCTGAGAATATTCGGAATTGCAAGCCGGAGTATTTTTCTATTCACTTACTTATCTTTCTCATAAAGTTTAAAGTCTCATGACAACTTTGCGCACTTTTCCGCAGAAGTAACAATTCCTTTAATCAAAGAAGAACTGAAACCGTTATGCTCCATTTCGTTCAGTCCGGCAATTGTGCATCCTTGGGGAGTTGTAACTTTATCCACTTCCCTTTCGGGATGACTGTTATTGTTCAACAAAATCGAAGCGGCGCCTTTAGCCGTTTGAGCCGCAATAAACAAAGCCTCTTCGGCATGAAAACCGATTTCTATTCCGCCTTGGGATGCGGCGCGGATTGCACGCAAGAAGAAAGCAATTCCGCAAGCGCCCAAAACAGTTGCGGCAACCATCAATTCTTCTTTAATTATTAAAGTCTTACCCAAATGATTGAAAAGCTCTTGTGCCAGCTGTAAATATTCATCTTCTTTCTTTTGCATACTCAAACATGTCATTGATTCACCGATTGCAATCGCCGTATTAGGCATTACGCGTACTACCGGAATATTTTCCCCGATTTGTTTTTTGATTGCGGATATTTCAAGACCGGAAACAACCGAAAAAACAACATGCCGTTTGGGTTGAAGTACATCCTTAATTTCAGCGAGTAAATCATTTGCTTGTTGCGGTGTAACTGTAATAATAATCAAATCGGATTTTTCCACAGCTGATTTGTTATTTGAAGTAGCCTCAAATCCTTGTTCCTTCAATGATTTAAGGGCACCGTGGTTTCTTCTGGTAAGAATCAGATTTTTCTTTTTCAACACTTTCGATTCTATAAGTCCTTTTGCAATAGCGTAACCGATGTTACCGCAACCAAGAATTGCAATTTTTTGTGCAGCAAGGGATTTCATTTTTGTTCCTCTATTTTTAATTTTTCACCTTCGGTTTTAGCAATTACGGCCGCACCGCAGCTGTCGCTCCACACATTAATTACTGTTCTCATCATATCCAAAATTCTATCCACTGCTAAGATTAAACCTATACCTTCCAGAGGCAATCCTACAGCGGAAAGAATTATGGTCATCATAACCAAGCCAGCCATAGGAACGCCGGCAGCGCCTATTGATGCCAGTAATGCGGTAATTACAACTACAACTTGTTGCGTAATAGAGAGATCAATTCCGTAAGCTTGAGCAATAAACATTGCCGCTACGCATTCGTAAAGCGCTGTTCCGTCCATATTTACTGTTGCACCAAGCGGCAACGTGAAACTTGTAATTTTATTGGATACTCCGGCTTCGTGTTCAACCGCTTCCATTGTTAAAGGCAGCGTTGCATTTGAGGAAGACGTGGAGAAAGCGGTAAGCAAAGGAGTCGTCATCACCCGCGCATATTTAATGGGATTTAATTTCCCGACAAATCTTAATATTGCAGGTAACGTAAAGGTTCCGTGAATCAAAAGAGCCAGGGCAACGGTAATCATGTATAGGCCTAATTTCCCAACAATATTAAGTAAACCGCCCGCATCAGCTTGTTCCGCAACAACTTTCGCAACGATACCGAGAATACCGAGCGGCGTAAATTTAATAACGAACATTGTTATTGCCATCATCACATTGAATATACCATTGAAAAAATCGGTTAGTTGGGTTGTATATTTTTTTTCAACTTTCATTATGAAATAACCGAACAGTATGGCAAAAAAAATCAACGCCAGCATTTCCCCTTTTGCCATCGATTCGACTATGTTTGTCGGAACGATACTGTACAATGTATCGGCAAAGGAGCGTTTGGTAATTTCCAAATGTTCAACGTTTTGCGCCAGTCCCAAATCGGCTCCCACTCCGGGTCTGATTATATTTACAACAAACAATCCCGTAACGATTGCCAGTGTGCTTGTGGAAACGTAATAGGCAAAAGTTTTCAAACCTAAACGGCCCAAATTTTCGGCTGTCCCGATATTTGCCACTCCGGAAATGATTGAGCTAAGAATTAAAGGAACGATAACCATTTTCAAAGCTCTGAGAAAAAGCGTTCCCATCCAACTAACGTAATTTACGTATTCGGTTAAATAGAGCCCGTAAAATACCGCCACTATTAGTGCAATTAAAATCTGCCAGTGTAGTTTAAGTTTTAACATTGTTTATCCTTATTTAACATTATATAATTTTTAATAAAATTTCATCGCAGAGCGAATAACCTTTTTTTGTCAATTTAATAAAATCACCGGTAAAATAAATCATCCCGCCCGATTTTAATTCATCGAGAATCTTTTTTTTCTTTTCCAACCACGAGTTCCCAAATTTACTTTTGAATACATTCAAATTCAATCCTTTACTGCGGAGCGCAAGCATAACGAATTCTTCAAGCATTTCGTTCCCGCTTAATTTTTCTTCCCCTCTAACCGCATTGCCGGACTTTTCAATTTTATCGATATACATTTTCAAACTGGAAAAATTCCACCACCGTTTTCCTTGCAAGAAAGAATGAGCCGATGGTCCCAATCCAACATATTCGCGATGGTCCCAATAAGCTAGATTATGTTTACATTCGTATCCTTCTTTGCAAAAATTGGAGACTTCGTATTGCCGGAACCCCGATTGAGTAAGAAAATCAATCGTAGTTTCATACAAATCCGCATCGTAATCATCGTCGCCTATTTTTACTTTTCCGTCCAATACCAATTTGTTCAGTATCGTTCCCCTTTCAAGTATTAAGCTATAAGCCGAAATATGTTTAACGGGAAGCGAAACCGCTGTTTTCAAATTTTCAATCCATTCTTTTTTAGTTTGACCGGGCAGATTAAAAATCAAATCCAAATTAACATTTTCGAAACCGCTTTCAGCAGCTTGCCGGATGGAATTGATTGCCGTTTGTCTGTCGTGAATCCGCGTTAGAAATTTCAAATCTTTATCATGAAAAGATTGGACTCCAATACTTATGCGGTTAATTCCCAAGTTCTTAAATTCTTTAAAATCTTCTTTGGTAACAGTGCCCGGATTAGTCTCGAGCGTTATTTCCGCACTTTCCGTCACATTAAAATTTTTGTGAATGTAATTTAAAATTTCCCCGATAAACTTTGGACCCATTAACGAAGGCGTTCCGCCTCCGAAGAATATTGTTGAAATCTTTCGCTGTACGGCAAGCAAACTTTTAACGTAATGAATTTCTTTTTCTAAGGCGGAAATATACGAGTTACGATTTTCCTGAGTGATAATGGAATAAAAATCGCAATAGATACATTTATGATCGCAAAAAGGAATGTGAACGTATAAAGAAATTTCTTTTCCCAATTGAATTCTGTATTAATTTCACAAACAAAATCCAATTTAGGCAAGTTTGTAAAAAAAGGAAAATAAAATCAGAAAGGAGCCGCACTTTGCCATACGGCTCCGTAAAGTGAAAATTATAGAGTTGTTTTAGCTTCGAACGCTATATCCAAAGCGCCTTCGAAAGAATAAGGAGCCGAACCTTGTGTAATATTCATCGAAAATTCCGCTGTCATGCAAATATCTCCTCCGCTTTCCAAAGCTTGTTGTAAATAGCTGTTTAATGTATTGAATTCATCGGTATTAAGCGTAATTACATATGGCGTATTCATATAATCGCCGGGGGAAACATCTTCAAGAACTTCTTTGAATAGAACATTCCCGAGCGGATCGTAAACTTTCAAAACAATATCGCCACGCACATCCGAAGGAGAATATGATATTGTTCTGATTGCCGCTTCAACGTATGTGAGTTCGCTTATATCGTCTTTATATTGCAAATAGGTTTCGTTTTGGTTTACGCAGAAGGTGGAAGATTGAACCATCGAACTGTTTGAACCCGAAGTTGAAAATGTTACCGACATGGGTATATTTACGGGAAAGGTTTTAATGGTATCGAGAACATCGCAGGCGGAAGAAAAGATTAAAACCGCGAGCAATAAAAAACCGTTTAATAATAATTTGTTTTTTTTCATTTTTTACTCCTTAAAATTCAAAAGAAATTCCAGTTGTTACAACACTTTGAGAACCAATACTGTAGTCTGCATTAATTACAAAAAATGCCGCCGAGAAAGCCGCACCGACGGTCATCCTGATATTGTTATCACCGTCGATTGTAGCTTTAATTTCCTGTCCGTCCAACGTGGAAACATTATTGGGATCTTCGAAAACATAAGTAAAATCAATCGTCGAAGTTTCGTATTGAAGTCCGCCGTACAACGTTAATAATCCGAAAGATTTACTGGCGTGAACGTTAAAAGCTATGTTTTTCGATTCCATTACATTTGTGACGGAAAGTTTATTATACAAAAACTGAACGGCAATATTAACCGGTATTAAAGGAATATATTGACTTATGCTATGTTTTATACCGAATCCGAAAAGGCTTAAACTCTCTCCGCTGTCACCCAAATCGATATCGGGCAGATACCTTACCATCAATTCCGTTCCCATAAAACTCACAGCAGCTTGCGGATAAGCCAACGGCACGGTGGAAACATTTAAACCTCCTGGATAAGTGACGTAACCGAGCGGTCCGGCATACACGGCACCTTTATCACCCCAAATTGTTGCGGTTTCTTTATTTGCGTTGTAGCCTTCCGGCAAACCGGCAGGTGTAAAAGTAAGTTGAGCGTCGGGGACAAATATAAACATTGCCCTAACTCCGACCGAAAAACCGAATAATTTTGAGACATATGCATCATGATAACCGGCCGAGTTTAATCCCACACCAAGCGATGTAACCGCCGGTTTGGCGTATTCAGTAAAGTCTTTTTCCAAAAGATAACTGAAACGGTCTTCCAATTGAGCCGAAACTTGAAGCGAAAAAGTTAACATAAGAAGTATTGCAAATGCAGTTTTTCTCATTTTGCTCCTCTTTTTTAGGTGAGTAAAAGTTATTTTATTACTATCGAACTTTTTCCGAATTTTTCAATTACCGGAATAATGAATAACCGGATAAAACAATAGAACAAAATATATGCCACAAGATTAAAAATTCATTAATTCCCTTGCGCCTTTCAAGCTCGATTCCGTTACTTCCTCCCCGCTGATAAGTTTTGCAACTTCTTTAATTCTTTCTTCACCGGAAAGTTTACGCAACCTGCTTATTACTCTGCCGTCTTTTTTAATTTTTTCCACAACAAAATGAGTATCTGCCAATCCGGCAATTTGAGGTAAGTGTGTAATTGAGATAATTTGGTGATATGCAGCCAAATCTTTCAGCGCTTTCCCTACTTTTTGAGCTATTCTGCCGCTTATTCCGGTATCGATTTCATCGAAAATAAGCAAAGGTAATTTGTCGTTTTTAGCCAAAATTGATTTCAACGCGAGCATGATTCGCGAGATTTCTCCGCCCGAAGCAACTTTTGCAAGTGGTTTGGGTTCCTCACCGATATTTGTGGAAATGAAAAATTCAATTTCGTCAATTCCCGTTGTGCCGAATTTTACTTTGCGGTCCCCGATTTTAACATAGTGTTCATCATCCGCCGTTGCATAAACACGGTTGAATTTCACTTCGAATTCGGCGTCGTTAATTCCCAAATTTTTCAGTTCCCGCTCAACACCTTTTTTAATTTTAAGAGCTGTTTTTTGCCGGTTTTCCGATAACCCGGAAGCGACTTTTGCCAAACGGTCTCTTATTTCTTCTATCTCTTTTTCCATCTCGGAAATTCTATCCGAAAAGTTTTCCGCCAGGTTTAATTCCTCTTCGATTTTATTCCTGTATTCCAAAATTTTATCAATTGTCTTGCCGTATTTTTTCTTCAAAAGCGTAAGTTCACCAAGTCTTTCCCGGATAAAATTTATCCTTTCAGGTTCAACATCGAGCTTATCTTTATAATCCCGGAAAAAATCAGCCAAATCGTTTACGGAAGCTAAGATTTCTTCGAGTTGCTTGTTTCTTTCGGAAAAGGATTTATCTATACGGGCAAGGTCATCCAACATATTCCGTACGGAAACCAAACTATCGAAAACCGAATTATCGGCTTCGTATAATTGATAGTAAATGTTTGTGGTGTTTGTAAGTAATTTTTCCGAATTTTCGAGAATGTTAAGCTCTTCTTCCAGTTTTTCGTCTTCGTTTTCTTCAGGCGCGATTTTATCTATTTCTTCCAACTGAAACGAATAAAATTCTTTTTTTTCAATTAGACTTTGCTCTTTACTTTTCAACTCACGCAATTCGGATAATTTTTCATTAAAATCTCTGCGAAGTGTGGAAAATTCATCCAGTGAATTTTGATAGTTACCGAATTCATCAAGCATCGCAAGTTGGAAATCGGTGCGCAAAAGAGTTTGATGATCGTGTTGCCCGTGCAAATCCACCAAAAGTCTGCCGATCTCTTTGATGATGCTCAATTGTGCGGGCGTATCGTTTATAAAACTTCTGCTTGTGGATTTTAGTGAAATTTCCCTTCGTAAAATCAGATCCGGTTCATAATCCAAATCGTATTTCTCAAACAAAGTTTTGATTTTCTTATTATCGGAAACGTCGAAAATCCCTTCGACGATTGCTTTGTTCGCGCCTTTGCGAACAATATCGGAAGATGCGCGTTCTCCGAGAAGAAGGTTCATAGCCCCGATAATTATGGATTTCCCTGCTCCCGTTTCGCCGGTAATGATATTTAAACCTTTATCAAACTCGACTTCTATATTTTCGATTAATGCGTAATTCTTTATGAGAAGTGATTTTAACATAAATCCGGCAACATAATTGGTGAAAAGTTGTATAAATTTAACAAAAAATAATCATTTTGGTTGCTCTTTTTCAATTTACTTTATATATTTGTGTCCCTTAAAAATTAGGGTTGGGTAGGCAGTTATTTGACAAATAAATTTTACATCGCGGGGTAGAGCAATTGGTAGCTCGTCGGGCTCATAACCCGGAGGTTGCAGGTTCAAGTCCTGTCCCCGCTACTAGAAAAAGCCAATTACATTTGTGATAGGCTTTTTTTGTTCAATTAATTTTTACAAATGGAGTTGGCAGGGAATTCCTTAAGAAGAATGTTCCCGAATATTAAAGCGGAGGTTACAGGTTCAATCCGCCGCAGGCGGACTGTCCCCGCTACAAAGAAAAATCCTCAACGAAAGTTGGGGATTTTTTTGTTTAAGACTTTTAATCACCTTTCCAAAATATAATTTTTTAGTCTGATTGTTTTAATTCACTGAGCAAAGAATTAATTAGCGAAGAAATTATCGTCGGGCTCATATCCCGAAAATTTTCGGGATGCAGGTTTAAGTCCATCTAAAAACTTAAAATTGTCATTCCGAACTTGTTTCGGAATCTATTGTTGAACTGTTTGAAAGTTTTAGATGCTGAAACAATTCGCCTGCGGCGAACAGCATGACACTTTTAGATCGTCCTACATGCTGACCACAAAGAGAAAGCAAATTACATTTGTGATTGGCTTTTTTTATTCCTAAAGTTTAACAAATGGCGTTGGCAGGGAATTTCTTAAGAAGAATGTTCCTGAATATTAAAGCGGAGGTTACAGGTTCAATCCGCCGCAGGCGGACTGTCCCCGCTACAAAGAAAATCCTCAACGAAAGTTGGGGATTTTTTTGTTTAAAACTTTTAATCACCTTTCCAAAATATAATTTTTTAGTCTGATTGTTTTAATTCACTGAGCAAAGAATTAATTAACGAAGAAATGATCGTCGTGCTCATATCCCGAAAATTTTCGGGATGCAGGTTCAAGTCCATCTAAAAACTTAAAATTGTCATTCCGAACTTGTTTCGGAATCTATTGTTGAACTGTTTGAAAGTTTTAGATGCTGAAACAATTCGCCTGCGGCGAACAGCATGACACTTTTAGATCGTCCTACATGCTGACCACAAAGAGAAAGCAAATTACATTTGTGATTGGCTTTTTTTATTCCATAAAGTTTAACAAATGGCGTTGGCAGGGAATTCCTTAAGAAGAATGTTCCCGAATATTAAAGCGGAGGTTGCAGGTTCAATCCGCCGCAGGCGGACTGTCCCCGCTACAAAAAAAATCCTCAACAAATGTTGGGGATTTTTTTATCTAGTTAACTAATCTTATCTTCAAAAAAATTATTTGTTAACCGATTCACATCTTTAAGGTGGGCTTCGTATTTTAAGAAAAACTCGTCGAAACAATGTCTCGAAGATTGAAGGGCTAGGTGCTATTAGAACGAATTATCTCCAGAAATTGCCCAAATGGATTTCCAAAATATAAAATTTCTATACAGCAACGCCATTACTGTGAAAAAATGTTTGATTCATTTAATTTTTTAAAGTATATTTGCAATAACGTTATTATTGTATAGAATTATGAAGACAAAGTTAAAATATATCGCCAATATTCAATCGGGTTATTCTTTCCGTTCAAAAATATCGAAAAAAGATAACGGGAATATCCAATTAATTCAAATGAAAGATTTAAACGAACAATTCAAAGTGAATACAAAAGATTTGGATAAAATCGAAATTTCCAATATGAGAAACAATTATTTGATGAAAAAAAACGATTTGATTTTTAAATCGAGGGGTTTGGATACAAAAGCTTCTATTTTAGATAAAGATATAGACAATACAATTTTAGCTGCGCCTCTTATAAGAATTAGAATTAAAAACACAAATGTTTTACCTGAATATGTTCTTTGGTATATTAATGAATTACCTGCGCAAACGTTTATAAATAGAAGAGCGAAAGGGACTTTCCAAAAAATGATTACAAAACAAGATTTGGAAGATCTTGAAATAGAAATCCCGGAAATTGAAAAACAAAGGAAAATTTTAGAAATATTTTATTTGGCAAATAAAGAATCTTCATTACTGGCAGAACTGTCGAAAAAGAAAAAGAGATACATTTCAAAAATTTTATTGGATAAAATTAAGGAGAATCAAAATGGCAACTAATCCCCCAACCGGAGACGGTCATCGTAACGGAGCTGTAAGAAAACGTTCTCAAATTTTCAATCCTAAAACAAAAAGATGGGTAAAAAGAGATACGGAAACGGGAAAATTCATCGATCAAAAAGCTGATAAAAAACCCTTCAAAGGCGTAAGGAAAGAAAAATGAGTGAAAATAAAATAAGTCAAAAAAATATTAACAATGCGGCGTGGGCGGCATGCGATACTTTCCGGGGCGTTGTCGATCCGGCTCAATACAAAGATTACATTCTTGTGATGCTTTTTTTAAAATACATTTCCGATGTTTGGAAAGACCACTACGAAAATTACAAAAAACAATATGGTAACGACGAAACCAGAATAAGAAGAAAACTTGAAAGAGAACGGTTTACTTTACCGGAAATAGAATTGAAAGATGAGAAAACCGGAGAAATTATTGATAAATTTTTAGCTGATTTTTACAGCTTGTACAAAAGACGCGATTATCCTAATATCGGCGATTTGATAAATATCGTTTTAGCCGATATCGAAGAGAAAAACAAATCGAAATTAGAAGGTGTATTCAGAAATATTGATTTCAACAGCGAAGCAAATTTGGGAAAGACCAAAGATAGAAACCGGAGATTAAAATTACTACTCGAAGATTTTAATAAACCGGAATTGGACATGCGCCCCAGCAAGGTATCGGAAGACGTAATCGGGAATACATATATTTATTTAATAGAAAGGTTTGCTTCGGACGCCGGCAAAAAAGCAGGCGAATTTTATACACCGCACAAGGTATCGGAATTGGTAGCAAAGCTTGCGCAACCGAAATCGGGCGATAAAATATGCGACCCTGCTTGCGGTTCCGGAGGATTGTTAATTGAAGCAGCCAAAGAAGTTGGAGATAAAAATTTTGCTCTGTTCGGAATGGAAGTAAACGGTAGCACCTGGGCTTTAGCAAGAATGAACATGTTTCTTCATCAAATAGACGGAGCAAGAATTGAATGGTGCAACACTTTAACCGCGCCGGCGCTTGTAGAAAACGATAAACTAATGAAATTTAACGTTGTTGTTGCAAATCCGCCTTTTTCTTTGGATAAATGGGGAGCCGAAGAAGCCGAAAGCGATATTTATAACAGATTCTGGAGAGGAATACCGCCGAAGAGTAAAGGCGATTGGGCTTTTATAACCCACATGGTAGAGGCGGCCATTGAAAAAGAAGGAAGGGTTGTAGTTGTTGTTCCTCACGGTGTTTTGTTCAGAGGCGGGGCAGAAGGAAGAATAAGACAAAAAATGATTGAAGAAAATATTCTTGATGCGGTTATAGGTTTGCCGGGAAACCTTTTCCCAACCACGTCAATCCCTGTGGCAATTTTGGTATTCGATAAAAAAAGGGAAAAAGGCGGATTAAACGAGAACCGCAAAGATGTAATTTTTATCGATGCAAGCCGGGAATTTATTCAAGGGAAAAACCAAAACGAACTTTCCGAAGAACATATTAACAAAATAGTTGAAACATATCGTAAAAGAAAAACAGTTGATAAATATTCATACGTAGCAACTTTTGATGAAATCAAAGAAAACGAATTTAACCTGAACATTCCCAGGTATGTAGATACATTTGAAGAGGAAGAAGAAATTGATATCGACGAAGTGCAAAAAGAAATTGAAGAATTGGAAAAAGAACTTGACGAAATTCGTAAACAAATGAATGCTAAACTAAAAGAGATTTTAAGAGATTAAATAAGTGTGGTTGAGAGCTAGATTAAAACGCCCAAGCGCGAAATTGTTATAACTGCAAGTTTTAACCCGCAGAAAAAAAACATTAAAGGTTTTGGCATAAGTTTTTGCAACGAAGTAAGCAAAAATTATGACAAAACCGGAAACTATATACTAATAAAACATGAATATCAATCAAATACTTGAAGAAATATCGAACGGTGAAGGTCTGCATACGGAATTCAAAGAATCGAAGAACAAACTTCCCTCGGATTTATTTGAAACCGTTTGCGCATTTTTAAATACTGACGGAGGAATGATTTTACTCGGAGTGGACGATAACGGAACGATAACCGGGATTGAACAAAATGCAGTTACAAAACTTAAAACCGATTTGACAAATCTTTCGAACAATCCCCAAAAGATAGATCCGCCTTATCTTTTGTTTCCGCACGAATTTGAAATTGAAGGGGAAATAATTATTGCCGTTCAAGTTCCGCTTAGCTCACAGCTGCATAAAACCGGCGGAGAAATATTTATGCGCAGCGAAGACGGAGATTACAAAATTAAAGGCACTCATCAATTGGCGGGTATTATTAACCGTAAATTGGGACTTTTTACCGAGCAAAGAACTTTCCCGTACTTTAGTATTGATGATTTGCGACTCGAACTTTTTGACAAAGCAAGACGTTTGATGCGATCTTATAATTCACAACATCCGTGGTTAAATTATTCCAACGAAGAATTACTTCAAATAGGCGGGTTTTATAATGTTGATTACAAAACCGGTAAATCGTCTCTTTCGCTTGCCGCTATTTTAATGTTTGGAAACGATCTTGCTATTCAACAAGCGGTTCCTGCTTATAAAATTGATTGCCTTTTAAGACGAGAAAACACAGACCGCTACGACGACCGTTTGATTATTAGAACAAACTTGATTGATGCTTACGACTTAATGATGGAATTTATAAGAAAGCACATGAACGATCCCTTCTACCTCGAAGGGGACCAGCGCGTAAGTCTGCGGGATAAAATTTTCCGCGAAGCTGTTTCCAATATCATTTCGCACAGGGAATATACAAGTCCGGCTCCGGCAAGACTGATGATTTACAAAGATAAAGTTATTTTGGATAATCCTTCCGTGCCTCACCACTTCGGAGAAATTACACCGGAAAATCTTAAACCGTTTTCCAAAAATCCTACTATTTGTAAGTTTATGATTCAGCTCGGAAGATTCGACGAACTCGGTTCCGGAGTTACAAACATCAACAAATATCTTCCGCTTTATGCAAAAGGAGCAAAACCTGTATTCAAAGAAACCGGTTCCGGTTTTGAATTGATTTTACCTATGGATGAAACAGCCTATGTTACAATACATGATACAGTCTATGTCGCCACCCAAGTAAATACTCATGTCGAACGTCTTTTACTTGCTTTGGAAGGTGAAATGTCCCGCGCCGAACTGATGAATAAATTAGGAGTGGCAAGCGTCAGATATTTCCGAAAAGGCTATTTACAGCCCGCATTGAAAGAAAATTTAATAGAAATGACAATTCCGGATAAGCCGAGAAGCGTTAAGCAAAAATACAGACTTACGGAAAAAGGGATTGAACGCCTTAAATCTTCCGATAACATAGGCTCTAAAAACAGAGCCTATGTTAGAGCCCATGTTACCCCTTATGTTGAACGGCTTTTGCAAGTCATCGAGGGGGAAATATCGGCGGAAGAATTGCAAAAGAAATTGGGCGTCACAGATTCGAAAAACTTTAAAAAAGTGTATTTAAAGCCCGCATTACAAGAAAATTTAATTGAAATGACGATTCCGGATAAACCGAACAGCCGCTTTCAGAAATATAGAATATCGGAAAAAGGAAGGGAATTTTTAAAAGGTAACGTTATTAAAGAAAAGAAAATTAAATACGCTACCACCCAAGTCACCACCCAAGTCGCCACCCAAGTCGACCATCATGACGCCCAACATGTAACCCAGCAAGTTAGGGCTTTATTAAAATCATTAAAAGGCGAAATGACGCGCGCGGAATTAATGAACAATTTAAAACTGAAAGACAGAGTTAATTTTTATGAAAAATACTTGCAGCCCGCTTTGGCTCTTGATTTAATTGAAATGACAATTCCCGATAAACCCAAAAGCAAAAACCAAAAATATAGATTGACTGCTAAAGGGAAAGAAATTTTGGAGAAACATGACTATACATAGTTTTTATTTGGAAATGAAAAATATTGGGGTGAAATAAGTGATTAGAAAAATTAAATTAGGCGATATTGCTGATATTTGTTCAGGGGGTACTCCAACACGTACCAAATCAAGTTATTGGAATGGCAAAATTCCGTGGGTTAAAACAACGCAGATTCAAAATTGTCTAATTTCTGAAAATGATATTGATGAATGGATTACAGAAGAAGGACTAAAAAAATCTTCAGCCAAAATTATTTCTAAAGGAACAATTTTAATGGCTATGTATGGCCAAGGTAAAACGCGCGGGCAAGTGGCGATCCTTAATATAGATGCAGCTATCAATCAAGCATGTGCTGCGATAAAAATAAACTCAACTGCAAATAAATATTTTGTTTATCAATATTTATTATTTAAGTATTATTCTATAAGAAATCTTAGTAATTCCGGTAGCCAAAAAAATCTTAGCTTAAGTTTAATAAAACGAATTCCGATTCATTTACCTCCCCTCCCCGAACAAAAAGCCATTGCATCGCTTCTCTCCGTTTGGGACGAAGCAATTGAGAAAACCGAACGACTGATTGAGGCGAAGGAGAGACAATTGAAATACACGAGAAGAAGCATATTTGCTAAATTAAATAATAATTCAAATATGAATTTACTTAGATTAAAAAAATTATGTAAAATTAAAAAAGGAGAACAAATTAATAAAATAGCTATGGTAGAAAACGGCAAATATTATGTTTTAAACGGCGGAGTTCTACCTTCAGGTTTTTTAAATAAATGGAATACACCCGAGAATACAATATCTATTAGCGAAGGTGGTAATTCTTGTGGTTTTGTAAATTTTAATACTGAAAAATTTTGGGCCGGAGGACATTGTTATACTCTAAGGAACTTATCAAATAAAATTTACAAGGAATATTTATATCACTATCTTAAAAACAATCAAGAACAGCTAATGAAATTACGTGTTGGCTCTGGTTTACCCAATATTCAAAAAAAGGATATAGAAAATTTTAAAGTTGCTGTCCCTAATCTAAAAAAACAAAAACTCATTGCAAATTTGTTAAATGAAATCATAGAAGAAATAAATTTACTTAAACAACTGAACGACAAATACAAAACCCAAAAACGCGGCTTGATGCAAAAGTTGTTAACGGGGAAATGGAGAGTGAAAATCAATGAGGAAATAGAAAATGAGTGAGAAAACTTTTAAAATACTAGCTATTGATGGTGGTGGAATTAGAGGAGTATTTCCAGCTCATATTCTAAATTGTTTACAAAAGAGATTAGGAATAGATGTTAATAATTATTTTGATATGATTGCTGGAACAAGTACCGGTTCGATAATAGCTTCTGCAATAGCTTGTAAAATATCCCCGGAAAAAATAATAAAGCTTTATAAAGAAAAAGGGAGAAAGATATTTGTTGGTAAAAATGTGTTATTGCCAAAATTTATTAAACCGGCTTTTATCAGTCTTTATAAAAACGAAGGATTAATTAAAATCCTTAAAGAAGAGTTTGGTGATATAAAACTTGGCGATATAAAAATACCATTACTTTTACCTGCAACTGATATAGGCAATGGCAGTGTGCATGTGTTCAAATCTGGCTATTCTAGTGATTTCTCTCGTGACATTGAACGATTTGTTTACGAAGCAGTATCTGCATCTTGTTCAGCACCAATTTATTTTGACCCAATTAGAATAGACAAATACTTATTAGCTGATGGTGGTGTTTGGGCAAATAATCCATCATTAGCTGCTGTAATAGATGCAAAAAAAAGACTTAATATTGATTTTGATAAGATAAAGATTTTTAGTCTTGGGACTGGACATTCAAGAATAGCTTATAATATTTCAACACATAAATATTGGGGATTTTTAACAGGGTTAAATGGGAAAGAGTTTGTTAGCTTTATTTTATCTCTTCAATCCCAATCAATAAATAACTATTTGCATTTATTATTAAATAAAGAGCAAATACTTCGGATAGATTTTGAATCTGACAAACAGCTTCCATTAGATGATTTATCACAAATTGATAATTTAATATCAAGAGCTGACCACGAATTTACTCACAGAACTGTGGAAATTAAAAAGTTTTTTGAAATAACCTAAAGGAGTCTATTATGTTATCAGTAGAGAAAAAGAACATTGTTCTCAATGAAATTTTGAGAAATTTAGAATTACCCGAGATTGCTTACAAAAAAGCAAAAGAGCGTTATGAAGATCTTGGTGAAGAGTTAAGTAAACCCAAATCTAAAATACACAAATATAAACCTCATGTTTACTCACAAGGGTCTTTCAGATTAGGGACAGCAATAAAACCAATCAATGAGGATGACGCATACGATTTAGATCTAGCATGTGAATTGGAAGAAGGAATAACAAAAAAGGATTCAACACAAAAGCATGTTAAAGAACTGGTTGGGGAAGAACTTGAAAAATACAGAATATCTAGAGGAATAAAAGAACAATTAGAAGCTAAGCATCGATGTTGGCGCTTGGAATATCAAGACGAATTAAATTTCCATATAGATATAGTCCCTTGTATTCCGGAAGAAGAAGAAAAAAGAAATCTTATTAAAGAAGCAATGTTGCGTGAAGGAATAGATACTTTGTTATCTGAATCAGTAGCAAATCTAACGGTTGCAATTACAGACGATAGACATAAAAAGTATGATAAAATTAGTGATGATTGGAAAATTAGCAATCCTCAAGGGTATGCTAAATGGTTTGAGTCGAGAATGAAGTTAGCACCACCGGAATTTCTTCAACAAAGGGCACTATTTTTAGAGAAAGCAAACATAGATGAATTGCCTGTTTTTGAATGGAAGACTCCTTTACAGCAAGCTATACAACTATTGAAAAGGCATAGAGATATAATGTTCAAAGACAATTCAGATAGTAAACCAATTTCAATAATAATTACAACATTAGCTGCAAAAGCTTATAATGGTGAAACAGAAATTTCCGAAACAGTCTTAAATATATTAAATAGAATGGGCAATTTTGTTAATGCAAATAAGCCCAAAGTCCCTAATCCAGTAGATCCGAGTGAGGATTTTGCGGATAAATGGTATGATGAAAAATATCAAAAATATGAACTTGAAAAAAACTTTTATTTATGGTTAAACGGGGCAAAAGTTAATTTTGATTTATTATTCGCCACTGATGATCCTTCAATAATTTCAGAAAGAATTGAACAAAAATTCAAAATTTCTTTAGACAAAAAGATATTAAGTAATAAACTAGGAATTATTACACCTTCTTTGAATATAAAGCCTCAAAAAGAACATTTTGAAACATCTCAAAAACCTTGGCTTGATATTTAAATTATGCAATTAAGTAATAGAGAAATACAAGAATTTTTATTCAGATATCCAAAAATGAATTTGTTACCTATAACAAATGGAAAAGTAGTATTTGAAGGTATATTTGAATGCATTGCTCAATATAAAGATTTAGAAGAACTTATAATTTCTTATGAATTGAGAATTGAAATTCCTAAAGAATTTCCAAAAATACTACCAAAATATTTTCTCAAAGATAGCAAAGTCAAACAAGATATTGATTTACATTTAATCGGAGATAATAAAGAAATTTGTTTAGGTATAGAACTAAGTCTGATGATTGAATTAAATAAATCCAAATCCTTTTTAGTATATACAAAAAATGTTTTGATTCCTTATCTATATGGTTTGACCTATAAATTAAAACATGGTGAATTTCCATTTCCGGAAGTTGATCATGGCATTAAAGGTAAAATAAATGAATATAAAATTATCTTAAAACTTGATAGTAATTATAAAGTTTATAATGCATTAAGGTTACTGAGTATGAAACCGGATTTTGCAAATTTTGAAAAATGTCCTTGTGGTTGTTCAAACCCATATCTTGCTTGTACATACAGAAAAACACTTGAGAAATATAGATATGTTGCAACACCCTCTTGGTTTAGTGAAGAAGCGATTAAAATTTTTATAGAAATAATGAAAAATAAAGTAATATGAATTTATCTAATTCTTTCCAATTCAACGAAAAATATCTCTCTCAGATTCCGGCTTTGCAACTGCTTATCAATCTGGGTTATAGCTATCTAACTCCCACCGAAGCCCTGAAAGAAAGAGGCGGGAAATTAAGCAATGTTCTCTTGGAAAATATTTTAAGGGAACAGTTAAAAAAACTGAATAGAATTTATTTCAGAGGTAAGGAATATCTTTTCAGCGAAGAGAATATTCAATCGGCAATACAGAAACTAAAAAATGTAAGATACGACGGTCTGCAAAAAACCAACGAAGCCGTTTATGATTTGCTTACTTTGGGAACTTCGCTCGAGCAAAACGTTGACGGCTATTCAAAAAGTTTCGATATTAAATTTATCGATTGGAATAATTGGGATAGAAATGTTTTTCACGTAACAGCGGAATTCGGCGTTGAACGAACCGGAAGCGGAGAAACATCGCGCCCCGATATTGTTTTATTCGTAAACGGAATTCCCTTTGGCGTAATCGAATGCAAATCTCCGAAAAATGAAATCAGCGAAGCGATTCATCAATTCATCAGAAATCAAAACTTCAAATACATTCCCAAGTTGTTTATCTATTCCCAATTATTGGTTGCCGTTAATAAAAACGAAGCGAAATACGCAACCGCCGGAACAATCGAGAAATTTTGGAGCATTTGGAAAGAACTCGAATTTTCCGAAAAAGAAATATCGGAAACGGTAAATAAAAAATTAACTGAAGAACAAAAGAATAAACTTTTCTCCCATGATTTTAAATATGCCCAATCGTATTTTGATAAACTTGAAGAGCAAGGAGACAGAATAATTACCGGACAAGACAAAGTTTTATATAGCTTATGCAAACCGGAACGGCTACTTGAACTGGCATATAAGTTCATTGTGTTTGAATCGGGCATAAAAAAGATTGCACGCTACCAGCAATATTTTGTTGTTAAGGAAACAATGAAACGGATTAAACAAGTTGACGCTAACGGCGTAAGAAAAGGGGGAATTGTTTTTCATACTCAAGGTTCCGGTAAATCTTTAACAATGGTTATGCTTACAAGAAACCTCGCGCTCGATAAAAGTTTAAGAAATCCGAGAATTGTTTTGGTTACCGACAGAACCGATTTGGATAAACAACTCGGAAATACATTTACCGATTGCGGTTTCGCTCCGAAAAGAGCAAAATCGGGAAGAGATTTACTTGAATTGGTTTCCGTAAAAAAAGCAACAATTATAACAACACTCATACACAAATTCGATAAAGCTCTTAACGTTCGGAAATTTAAAGAAGATTCTTCCGACGTTTTTATGTTAGTGGACGAGAGTCACCGGACAAATTACAAATCGCTTGCTGCAAGAATGCGCCAAATGTTTCCAAAAGCTTGTTATATCGGTTTCACCGGCACTCCGCTAATGAAAAAGGAGAAGAACAGCTTTGCAAAATTCGGCGGATTAATAGAACCCCATTATTCGATAAGAGAAGCCGTTGAAGATAAGGCGGTTGTTCCGTTACTTTACGAAGGACGCGATGTAACGATAACACAAAACAAAAACGCAATCGATTTATGGTTTGAAAGGCACACTAAAAATTTAAGCGAAAAACAAAAAGCCGATTTGAAAAGAAAATACGCGCGGGCGGAAATGCTGAACAAAGCCGATCGCGTAATTTACATGAGAGCTTTCGATATAAGCGAACATTACAGAATTAATTGGAAAGGTACGGGGTTTAAAGCTCAGTTAGTTGCCCCAAGTAAACCGGCTGCTATTAAATATCATCAATATCTTAACGAGTTTGGTTACGTTTCTTCGGAGGTTATCATTTCTCCTCCGGATATGCGGGAAGGTTATGAAGAAGTTGAAGACGAAGCAACCGACGACGTTATAAGATTTTGGCAAAAAATGATGAGAAGATACGGGAGCGAAGAAGAATATAATAAAAATATAATCAACCAATTTAAATTCGGTGAAGACCCCGAAATACTAATTGTCGTTAGTAAACTATTAACCGGTTTCGATGCGCCGCGAAACACGGTTTTATATTTAACCGCAACTTTGAGAGAACACAATTTACTTCAGGCAATTGCACGAGTTAACCGGTTACACGAAAACAAAGACTACGGTTACATAATTGATTATGCAAATATTTTGGGCGAGTTGGATAAAGCTCTTACTATGTACGATGCATTTAAAGAATACGACGAAGAAGATTTGATAGGAACGGTTACATCCATCAAACAGGAAATCGAGAAACTGCCGCAAAAACATTCCGAATTATGGGATATTTTCAAACCGGTGAAAAATACTTACGACGAAGAAGAATACGAAAGATTATTAGCAGACGAAGAATTACGAAATGAATTTTATGAAAAACTAACCGAGTATGGTAAAACGTTAAGTATTGCATTATCATCTTACGAATTTCTTATAAATACGGATGATAAAAAATTAATTGCTTATAAAAATGACTTGAAAAAGTTTTACAATTTAAGAAATTCGGTTAAGTATAGATATGCGGAAACGATACGATATAAAGAATACGAACCTAAAATTAAAAAATTGTTGGATACGCATATTAACGCGAATGATGTAATAAAACTAAACGAACCTGTAAATATTTTCAATGAAAAATTATTTCAAGGTGTAAAAGAAGAACAAGGAATATACAAAACCGGATCGACTGCTTCACAAGCGGATTCGATTGCTTATGCTACAAAAAAAGTAATTTCCGAAAAAATGGAAGAAGACCCCGCGTTTTATCAAAAATTTTCAGCGCTCATTCAGCAGGCAATAGACGATTGGAAAGCCAAACGTATTTCGGATATTGAATATTTGAAGAAAATCCTGGATTTAAGAAAAAAAGTTGTAACCAAACAACACGAGGATATACCGTCAAAGCTTAAAAATAACGACGAAGCAATTGCATTTTACGGAGTAATTAAACCCGTTTTGGATATGGACGGTTTAACAAATGAAATACAGGAAAACGCTGCCGCAGAAATAGCGTTAAAGATTAAAGAAATTCTGAACAATCATTTTAAAGTTAATTTTTGGCAAGACGAAGACGCACAAAACGCAGCTAAAAACAATATAGACGATTATCTTTTCGATGTGATTAAAGGCGAAAAAAAAATTAATCTGAGTACGAAACAAATGGACGAAATAATAGAAAAAACTTTTTCTATTGCAAAATTCAGAAGTTTACAATGAAGAAAGAATACCGTAAAATAAAGTACGGAAAAAAAGTAATAAATTATTCCGTTGTTTATAGCAAAAGAAAAACACTTCAAATTGCTGTTCATCCCGATTATTCGGTAGTAATTACAGCGCCCCAAAATACGGAAGATTACTTAATCAAAACTAAAATACAAAAAAGAGCTAAATGGATAAATAAACAACTAAACTATTTCAAACAATTTGAGCCCCGTACGACGCGCAAATATTTTCTTAACGGCGAAACTCATTTATATCTCGGTAAACGTTATCGGTTGAAAATCATTTCCGGTCTAAATGAAGGGGTAATATTGAAAAACGGATATTTTATAGTAGTTCAACGTGATAAAGAAAATCAAAAGAGAACATCCGAATTGCTAAATAATTGGTATTTACGAAAAGCCGGAGAAAAATTTACCGAATACTTCGATATATGTTGGGAAAACTTTTCAGATATTACCGCAATAAAACCGTTATTAAGAATCCGAAAAATGAAAACAAGATGGGGTAGTCTTTCTAAGAAAGGAACTTTAACATTAAATCCTGAACTTATTAAAGCGCCAAAAGAATGTATAGAATACGTAATAACGCATGAGCTTTGTCATACCGTTTACCACAATCATAGTTCACAATTTTATTCATTACTCGAGAGAATCATTCCGGATTGGAAAAGAATTAAGCACAAACTTGAAATAAACTTAAGTTGATTTTTATTTGATATAATTTATTTGAGAAGTAATAATGGTATAAAATGTATTAGATGGGTCCCCTATTTAATTTTTATGAGAAGTAATAAATAGCATACATTAATAATGCAAAATGTAAAAACGCTAAAATACCTCCGGCTAATTTTTTCTTAAACATTCTTCTTTTATATAATCTTTCTTCTTCCAATGCTTTCTCGCTATAATAATCCCCTTTACTGGGATTCCAACTAGGATGAGTAAGCGGTTGGTCGATATAGTTTTCCATATTTATACCCCTTTGTTTTTCCTGACAACTAATTTATCTGTTGCGAAAAATAGTGAATGGCATATTTCAATCAGTGACTTTAATCACATTGTAGGGAAATTTTTTGGAGATTTAAATTGTTGGATATTTCAGTCCGATTATTTATTTTACAATCGTAAATAATAAACAATATTGAAAAATCTATTTTTTAAGGTCTTGAACTAATCTTTTTTTTACTTTATTTTAGTAAATAAAATATTACGGAACATGCTATGAAAAAAAATATGACTTCTCGCGAAATTGCCCGCGAAATGGCGGTATTAACTTGTGAATTGGCTAAAGCTTGCAATCAGAAAGAAAAAGCTTTTGCGGCTAAATTTAATTTGACTCCGGCTGAATTCAGATGTTTGAGATTATTTTCAAACCACGATTCGCTTTCAATTAAATTTATTACGCGTGCCATGAATATAACACCAGGCAGAACAACTCACATTTTAACTTCTTTGGAAGATAAAAAATTGGTTAAACGTAAAGCCGACCCCAAAGATAAACGGAACATGATTGTTTACTTAACCAATAAAAGCAAACCGTTTATTAAAAATCTCACCGAAAATCATATCAAAATACATGAAGAGATTTTGGGTCATATTAAAAAAAGCAACCAACCGATGATTGTTAATGTTATGCGCGATGTGATAGATGCGCTTTACAAATGGACAGATAAAAAATAACCGGTTGCTTCGTTAATCAGTAAAACTGTTTGTTTTTAAAAATTCATTCTTTAGTAAATTATATTTTGGGTTGAGCGATTCGGTTATGAAAAGGATTATTACCGGAATGTGCTCAATCCAAATTAAGAATTCCCATCTATACTTAAGTTGAAATAAAGGGAGTAAAACCGGATAAATCAGAAACAAAAGACGGAGTGAAAAAACAAGAAAGATTCCCGTCCAACTGCAATATCAACGGAATCCGGTTGGGCAAAAAAAACTAAGTTAGTTCACCACCGCAGCTCGATCCGGCACCCGCTGTACATCCGAAACAGTGCTGACCCGTAATAATTTCCCTTCCTTCCAAAATCTGCTGGTTGAAATCTTTTATATGGCGCGAGTTTTCTGTTTTTACTTTTAACTCCAACATCTGATTAAAATCGCAATCATAAAGATAGCCGTTCCAACCGACCGACAAAGTATATTTACACATTACGTTTTTAGCCGCTTCGGGATTAAAAGCATTTACCAATTTTTCCATGTACTCTTCGTAATTGCCGGATGCGATTAGGTATTCCAAATATCTGCTGATTGGCATATTGGTAATTGTGTAAAGATTATTGAAAACAATTCCGAAGTTCTTTGCCAATTCCCTTTTATAATCTTTTTCCAAACATTCCTGACCGGGAGGCAAAAAAGCGCCGACGGGATTGTAAACCAAATTGAAAATCAAACCGGAATCTTCTTTTCCGTAACCAAGACCGTTGAGTATTTTCATTGCTTTAATCGATTTTTCAAATACGCCGCTTCCCCTTTGCCTGTCGGTAAACGAAGCTTTGTAATACGGAAGCGACGAAACTATTTCAACTTGGTTCTCTGCGAGGAATTCGGGATAATCTTCAAACCCGTTTGTTACAAGGATTGTTAAATTGGAGCGAACGATTATATGCTTATCCAATTTTTTAATTTCCGTAACGAACCATTTGAAGTCGGGATTCATCTCCGGCGCCCCGCCGGTAAGATCAACGGTTTCAATATCCGAGTTTTTCAATGCGGTCAAACATTGCTCCATCGTTTCTCGGGACATTATCTCTTTTCTGTCCGGACCCGCATCAACGTGGCAATGTTTGCAAACCTGGTTACACATTTTCCCCAGATTGATCTGTAAAATTTCTATTTTCCCCGCCCGTAGTTTATCTTCCCCGGTATCTTTGTATTTAGAATCAAACGCGGGGAAACCGTTTTTGCGGTTAATAATTTCCAATTGAACTTCCGGGGCGGCCAATTCATTCCCGAAAGCTTTCATGCTTTTATGTCTTGCTTCCAATTTTTCTCCTGACTACATTGTTAATTTTTTATTTACGTTTTTCATTTGAACTCCGTGGACCAAAGATGCGCCTCCGCGTATTGCGCTTGCAACATGTACCGCTTCTGTCATTTGTTCCAGATCGGCGCCTTTCTCCAAACACGCTTGTGTGTATGCATCAATGCAATACGGACATTGAACGGCATGCGCCACCGCCAATGCGATCAGAGCTTTTTCTCTTTCGGAAAGAGCGCCTTCTTTGAAAACCTCGGAATACCAATCGTTAAATTTTTTCCAGAGTTCCGGTGCGCCTTCTCCTATTTCGGAAAATTTTTTCAAATCTTTCGGGTCGTAATAAGTTTCCATTATTTATCCTTTATGAATTTATTAATTTCGGTTTAAGGAATTTAAAAATTCGCGGTTAATAAAAATAATTTCTTTAAATTTTCGTTGACTTATAATCTTTTAAGAAAATCCGACATATAAGATAACATTTCGGGAATTAAAGATTAAGTAAGAAATTAATAAAAAAATGTAACCCCGGCGACTTTTCTAAACAAATATTTAAAAATAAAAAACCGGACAAAAGTCCGGCTTGGGGAAAGTTATGAAAAAAGGATGTTTATAAGTTATATGTAAGTCCGATGCTGAAAGCAAGAACATCCAAGTGATGAACGCCGGGCATGTTTTCCGGCTGAAGCGGATTAGGATAAGCATCAACGTCTCTGTCCGCACCAAGCAAATACTCAAGCGAACCTTCGAGAGTTACGTTATTCATAAAATAACTGAATCCACCGGTAACAACGTGATTTGTGGAAGACGGGAAAAGGAAATTCAAAGTTTCGTCCGGCGCCGGAGCTGGGTCGTAATAATAACCTACACGAACGGCATACATTCCGCAAGGGGCATATTCCGCACCGAAGCGGATTTGTGTTGCGTCTTTCCAGTTAAGCGTAAATTCGGATTCCTGGTTCCATTGTTTATATTTTGCAGTCAATTTATCAAGCGCTTTCCAATTGCTGTATTGCGCGTCCAAAGTTAACGTTACCGATTTTGAAGGATGATAAGCCAAACCACCGGCAATCCACATCGGCCAAGTCACATCCCTGTCGAAGTCGCTTTTCATTTCCATCGGTAAATCCAATAATTCGCCTGTTCCGCTCATCGTTACCTTCGTAGCTGTTCTAAATGTTGCGCCTACCGATAATTTTTTTGAAGCGTCATATTTCAAACCGATTGTTACGCCGTAGCCCAATCCGGTTGATTCTTCCGAATATTGAGGTAAAGTTTCCGGTGTTCCGTCTTGATTCAAATCTAAAAGTTGCGAATGAGGTCTTTTTAAATCGAACATTGCGTAATAAATATTAGCGGCAACACCAATGGAAAATTGTTCTGTAACTTGATAGGCGATTCCGGGTGAGAAGTTAATTACCCCGATTTTCGACATCCAATCGAATGGCCCGAGTCCTTGGGTTAATGCAATCACTTCTCTTCCGTTCCATTCTGCGCCCAAACCGGCCGGCACGTAAACACCGAACGATAACGCCAAATTGTTCATTCTGTAATTAAAGAAGAAATTAGGACTGATATAATGGTTTGTTACGGTTTTTGCATCGATTCCCGCAGCTTTATATTTGTACGTTCCGAAAGGAATAACATCGGTACCGAAAACGAGAATGGAAGAATTCAATTTTGCCAAACCTGCGGGATTCCAATATAATGCCGTTCCGTCGTTTGCCAACCCAACGAACGCGCCGCCCATACCTAATGCTCTGGTTCCGATACTGTTTAAACTTAGACCGTTTGCAAATAACGAAGAACCGAAAGCGAGAATAGTTAATAATGCTGTAAGAGATAGTAGCTTTTTCATACGCCCCTCATTTTGTTTAGTTTAATTAATTTATTCCGGTTTATACATATTTCCCAATAATGCTCGTTTTATTGCTTCATCTAAAATTCCGGGCATACTCATGTGATTCATAAACGCCGACATTCCGGCATCCCAGAAATACATATCCATTCTGAACATTTCGCGCGGAGTGTAAATGTTTATTTTTCCGTTCTCTTTTATTATCAATACTTCGATAGGATATGCCGCGGCGTGATCTATACCCGGACAAAGATTTTCGTCGCTTTCCCTCGAACTTCCGGCAATATGAAACGACAACCCTTCCGTTCTTGGTCGTGAAATTCCAAGCAGCACAGCGTTCTTATCGGGCGATTCAACTTCACCGATTATTTTCCATTTCAAAACGTCTTTCGATTTGGTATAGCGGTATTCGATATCGTCTTGGGTAGGAGAAAAATGTTTCATGTTTTCTTTTAATGTTTTAACTAATCCGGAAACCGAGTTTTTCGAAGCATCTGCGGAAAATATTTGGGGGAATTGGTCTTCGTCGGTGAAGAATGTTAAAGGTCCCACCATCATAAACATATCTTTTGAAGCTTCGGCCAAATCGTCGTCGTCGCGTATGGGTTCCATCATAACATTTAATTTTTCACCGAATTTACAACCGTAAATCGTGCTCAAAATATCGTTCTTAAACGAAACGGTCTTATTAATAACTTCATTATATTTTGCTTCGTCATCCTCAGCCAAATCGTTAAAAATTATTCTGTTTATTGTTTCCGGATCGGCTAAAACAATTTGCACACCTTCCGGATTTTCGTAAACCGCAATTCTGAAAAACGCGGCAACCAAATATTTGTTTCCGTAGGAAGTAAGCATTTTAATGTAATCGTCAGAAGTAAATACAATTTCCTTTACTCTAAACTTACACTTATCTTCATCTTTTTCCCGGACAATATCCGGTGTAGCCAATTCGTAATAATTTAGAACTTTAAAATTATTACTTTCAACGTTTTCCAATAATTTTGCACCGACGGAATCGATATCCTGACGAATATTTTTACCCGCCAGAACATACATTCCGTGTTGCGATGCGGGCAATATGCCGGCAAAGCTTAATACAACTAAAACAATTAGTTTCTTTAACATAAATAATCTCCGGTTACTCGATTTGTACTAAGAACAAAATTTAACGATAATAATATACGAATATCTTTTTTAATAAATAAAACCGCTAAGTAAAAATAATTTGCGCGCCCGCTGATTTTTCGTAAAATTCGCCAACGGTAAGAATTTCTTCTACTTGCGGACACAAATCGTCTTTTGTTAAATGAAACATATCCATAGCGGCTTTGCATGCGTATATTTTACCGCCCGCATCGCTAATCATTTCAATAAATTCACGCACCGGCGGTATATCGAGCGCTTCCATTTCCTTTTTCATCATGTAAGTAGCGAATGCCGACATTCCGGGAATCATTCCCAAAATCGTAGGCATTTTCATTCCGCCGGGCATTCTCATAGCGGAATTTCCTACGGTTGCCACGCTGAGTTTATCCATTCTTTTATCTACAATTGCATCCAACCCGAAAAATGTAAAGAACAGCATCGCTTCTATTCCTTCCATCAAAGCGCCGTTGCCCATAATCAATCCGGGATAAACTCCGTCAAGCGAACCTTTCGATACTACGATTGATACTTTTGTTATTTCATCCGACATTTCATATCTCCTTAAATTTATTAAACACAACCTTTGGGTTTAGGTAATCCGGCAATTTTAGCCGCTTTTTTCGCGGGTCCTTTCGGAAACAGTTGATATAATTCTTTTGTATTTACACCGCTTTGTTTGGTTAATTTTCTTATGGACGGAACACTTCCGGTTTCTTGATATTCTTTACGGAGAAAATTAATCACCATCCAGTGTTTCTCAGTTAGTTCTTCTATACCTTCTTGTTTGGCTAATTCTTTTGCAAGGTCTTCCGACCAATCTTCCATGTTAGCCAAGTGTCCGTCTGCGTCCAGTTCAATGGTTTTACCTAATAATTCTACAGCTGCCATTTTTTTCTCTCCTTTATTTAGTTGTTAATAAATTGTTCTTTATTATTTTCGGTTTGCTCTGCTAAACTTTTCAAAAATGTAATTCCGAACGCCAAACCGCGTCTCATTTCCGGAGTATTAAATTGTCTCAAGAGTTTCATGTATGAAATATCCCCTTCAACTTCGATATCCAATTTTTTATAAACGTTAACCGCATTGTTTATGGCGTGGAGCATATCGGGTTGGGTCAGGTTTTTAATGGTGTTAAGAATAGTTACAATATTATCTCCCAACGCTTTAACGTCTTCCACGGTGAACGATGTTACTATGTTATCCAGAATGGTGCCGAATTCTTTAAAGAATTGGAAATAACCTTTCCTGTCGAATTCATCCAATTTGTGCATAAAGTCGATTACTGATTCGCGCGAAATAGGTCCGAAATCCTGCAGAAAATCCTTTAAGCTTTCGAGCTGATCGAGAGTTTTACTGATGTTGTTTACGTTTCTCAAAAGCTTTTTGGCAAAAGCGAGAATATCGCCGGTGTTAAGCGAGTCGTGAACTTCTTCCAATTCAACAACGGCGGTTTGGAATAAATCTTTGCCAACGCGCGTGAAATCTTCTTTCAGGTCTTCCATCTCACGTCTGTGACGTCTTTGAAGATCGATTTCTTCAAGAATTATATCAAGCTTTTTGTTAATATCGTTTATCTGATTTTGAATATTTTTTTCTTCCATAGCTAAACCCTCTTTCCTGCCATGGTCATTTGAGATTCTATCGGTAATTCTTGACCTTTAAGCAATAAATGCCAATACATCCAACGGAACATTACTTTTCCGTAATGATTCATCTTCGTTTCTTCCAACAGCGAAAAAGGTCCTATTCCGGGAAGCGGGAATTTCCCGGGAAGCGGTTCGGTGTCGTAATTAAAATCTATCAATATTCCTTTACCGAATCCTGATTCTATGTAGCAATTGGCGTGACCGTCGAATTTAGCTTTCGGTTCCAAACCGTCTATCACATCGAGAAAGTTTTCGAACAAAATATCCGATTCGAAATGGGCTACCGAACCGGCTTTGGAGCTTGGCAAATCAGTTGCATCGCCGATAACGAAAATATTATCGAACCCTTTTGCCATCAGAGTATGTTTGTCGGTCGGTATGAAATTAAGCTCGTCTCCCATTCCGCTGCGTTCAATTGCTTCATCACCCATATTTGTCGGAATTGTTACAAGAACATCGAACGGGATTTCTTGCTCATCCCAAGAAACGATTTTTTTATTTTCATTATCCACACGTGCAATGTTAAATTCGGTTGTAAGCTTAATGTTTTTCTTGTCTAAGAAGTCACCCAAAATAGAAGCGGCGCGGGGTTTTGTAAATGCACCGGGAAGCGGGGTTACAAAATGAATTTCCACTTTGTCCCTTATTCCCTTTTCGGTAAAAAACCAATCGGCGAGAAAAACAAATTCCAACGGAGCTACCGGGCATTTTATCGGCATTTCCGTAATGTTTAATACCAGTTTACCGCCTTCCCAGTGTTTGAAGAAATTTCTCAATGCCAAAGCGCCGTCGATTGTATAAAAATCGAAAATATTCTTATACCAGAGTTCTCCTTTCATTCCTTCCGTTTCTTCCGGGCGGATTTTCGAACCGGTTGCAATTATTAAGTAATCGTAAGACAACACTTGATTGTTTTTCAGCAACACCCGGTTTTTATCCGGTTCAATTCTATCTATTTCGGACATTACAACGTTTACGCCCGTCGGGAAGAAATCCCTTTTAGGTTTTATTACATCTTTCTTTGTATATATATCGAATGGTATAAACAAAAATCCGGGTTGGTAATAATGCGTTTCGTATTGATCAACTATTGTTATTTGCCATTCGTTTTTATCGAGAACGTTATGTAACTTATTTAGCATCATTGTTCCGGCCGTACCGGCACCGAGTATAAGCAGTTTTCTCATTTTTTCATCTCCTTTTTACGGTAATAATTCTTTTAATTTTTCTTTGATTGATGCACAATTGCCGAAGCTTCTGTAAACTTCGCAAGTTCTGCATTCCCTGTCTTTGCATACGTTTTTTTTGTGGTTAATCATCCAGCAAGGTTTAGTGTGTCCGCTGTAAAATTCGCAGTGAGCCCTGTCTTCCGCACTGCATTTAACAATTGCCCAACAAGGGATTAAGGCAAGCACCCTTCTCATTCCTTCAATATTGATTTTGTCTTCGTTGATGGTTTTCCTAATGCACATCACCCTTTCGATATCGCGATCGGAGTAAAGTCTTTGGTTACTTGTTTTCTTGAACGGAATAATCAATCCTTCGCGTTCGTACATTCTGAGCGTGGGAACCGAGATTCCCATTAATTTTGCTGCGGTGCTAATCGTATATTTGGGTTCGTCCATTTTATTTTCCTTTCCGTTCAAACTTGATACCCGATAGTATCAACTTTCTTGCCAATGATTGATATCAATTTTTGTTTCATTTTCGAAGGATTTTGAAATTAAATTCCCAATCTCAAGAAAACCGGCAGTGGGATTTTTCCAAACTTCGGGAAATAAAGGAGCAAATAACTTTTTATAAATCGAAAGAGGAGGAAACAAAAAAGGGCTGAATATCAGCCCTTTCATACAAAATTAGTAACCTTCCCGTTTTCTTTTGTGGCGTGTCTTTTTCAATTTTATTTTAACGGGAGCTTTTAATTTAGGAAGCTCGATGTTTTGTTGAGTTGCTTTAGCGCCGGTTTGTGGTTGCCCGCCGAAATATTTATTTCCCCTATCTTTTCGAATTCAAGTTTTTCTTGTGGCGTTGCATTAACGCTAAGTTTGGGGAAGAGGATTTTATCTCTCCAACAATTCAAGTTATCTTCCAAAACATTTATACCTTAATAACCGTTTACGTTTAGGTTATAGCATTCCGTATTATATTTATAGTATAAAATATTTTTTTGCTAAAGAGTCATTTTGTAAAAAATTTTAAGGTATTGCCCCTCTTTAATACTAAATTTTGCAAACACTAATTCCCACATATATTTACCGGGTATAAGTACGTTGGAAAGTATTTAACAGTTGAAAGTAATAACCAACATACGAAATAAGATACCAATATCCTTTTAGTCTATAAAACAATAAATTTTCCATTTTTTTTCTTGATGTTAATAACCGAATAATTAAAATCAACGAATTTAACCGAAAAACCAATAAACCAGAATTGGCAAGAAACTTGCTAATTGCAGTTATCAAGTTTATAAATTATGAAAGATTATATAAACATACCGTCCAACGAACCTATTTTTTCAATTAGTACTGCAGCTAAATTAGTCGGGGTTTCGGTACAAACTTTACGATTATATGAAAAAGAAGGTTTAATTATTCCGTTTAGAAAAAAATCAAATCAAAGATTATTCTCGCAAGATGACTTAAAAAGAATCCGTTGTATTCGCTCTACAATCAACGAGAAAAAAATTAGTATAAATGGAATAAAGTCTCTCTATGCACTCCTTCCTTGCTGGGAAATAGTTAAATGCTCTGACGAGGAACGGAACGTTTGCCCGGCATATTTAGAAAGTTCTCAACCCTGCTGGAGTTATTCTCATAGCTCAAATGTTTGCAGTACGAGAGAATGCAGAGAATGTGAAGTATACAAAGGAATAGGAAACTGTATTGATGTTAAAAATCTTATAAAAAAAATCGGCAAAAATTAGGAATTAATGATTAACGGAGAATTTATGGGACAAAAAGAACGTGAAATAATTTATAAAACCTTTTCGAAATTATGTTATTACCCGGATGAAGAATTAGCCGGTCTGCTAAAGAATGGCGTAATAACCGAATTTTTAATGAGTCTGGACCCTGAGAATAAAGAAATTCAAAAACTTGAGGAATGGGTTGATTCGTTTAATTCAACAGAAAAGTTGCTTGAAGAACTCCAGGTTGAATATACAAGTTTATTTATCACCAACTTCCCTTCCGTTCCCGCTCCCATGTTCAAATCATACTATTTCGAAAACGAAATACTTGGTGAGTCGACGGAAAAAATAATGGACATTTATGAACAATATAATTTTAAGGTTTCCGACTTGATGAAGGAACCTGCCGACCATTTAGCTATTCTGTTGGAATTTATTTATCGAATTATTCAAATCGACAATACTTACTATTTCCAAATAAAATTTATAAAAGATGAAATACTCAGTTGGATGACCCCCTTCAAGGAAAGCGTGGACTCGGCATCTACAAATGTATTTTATCCGACCACAATCGAAACAATTATTAACTATCTCAAAAATGAAGTAACACAATACGAGACTAAATTTGCGGGAGCTGAATTATGAGTATCTCAAGGCGTGAATTTATAAAGCGCGGTGCGTTAACGGCTGGAGCTTTAACAATATTATCCGGAACAACCGTTAAAGGATTAAATAAAAAAAATTTTCCTAAGGGTTGGAAGGGTCGCCAACGCGTTAAAGAAATTCCATCAATCTGCGAAATGTGTTTTTGGCGATGCGGAATTTTAGGAAACGTTGACAAACACGGCAAGTTATTAAAAATTGACGGCAATCCCAATCACCCGCTAACCGAAGGCAGACTTTGCGCCAGAGGAAATGCAGGTCACAAACTGGCTTATGACCCCGATAGATTGAAATATCCGCTAATGAGAGTAGGTAAAAGAGGCGAAGGGAAATTTAAAAGAGTTTCCTGGGATGAAGCTTTGGATTTTATGGCAGAAAAACTGAAAAAAATTAAAGCAGAATACGGCGCAGAAGCCGTAGGATTCTTCCCGCACGGAATTCAAGCCAGATTCTTTGAACATTTGATGAAAGGTTTCGGCACTCCAAATATTGTGGAACCCGCTTTTGCTCAATGCCGTGGTTCAAGAGACGTGGGATATAAATTAACTTTTGGTAATTCCGTAGGCTCACCAGAACCTTTGGATTTTGAAAACACTGATTTAATGGTATTCATCGGTACGCATATAGGTGAAAATGTGTTTACGGGTCAGAATTTACAATTCGCTAACGCAATTGAAAGAGGCGCAAAATTAATTGTAGTTGACCCGCGTTTTTCTGTAGCTGCCGCAAAAGCCGATTATTGGCTACCGATAAAACCGGGTACCGATACCGCTTTGTTGTTAGCTTGGATGCATGTATTAATCTATGAAAATCGATATGATAAAGAATATATCAGAAAATATGCGATTGGTTTCGATCAATTAAAAAAACACGTGAAAGATTTTACGCCGGAATGGGCTTCAAAAATAACAGGCTTGCCTGCTTCGTTAATTTTGGATACCGCCCGTGAGATGGGCAAATACTATCCGAAAGTAGGTATTCATCCCGGTAGACATGTTGCCTGGTACGGGAATGATAGCCAACGTGCAAGAGCAATGGCAATTCTCACGGCGTTGCTGGGAAGTTACGGAAGACCCGGAGGTATTTATCTATCAAGTAAAATTCCGGCACCTAAATATCCTTCGGGGAAAAATCCCAAACCCGGACCCCGCGCGGACGGTGCCGGAACAGTTTATCCATTCGGATCCAGAGGACTGGGAATAACAAACGGATTAATTGATGCTACTTATGACGAAGACCCTTATCCAATTAAAGCATGGATAGTTTACAGTCAGAACGTATTACAAAGCATTCCGGATCCTTGGAAAACAAAGGAGGCAATAGACAAACTCGATTTGTTTGTTGTTGTTGATATTATGCCTATGGAACAGTATTTATATGCCGATCTTGTTTTACCCGAAGCAACTTATTTGGAAAGGTACGACGACCTTTATACCGTGAAAAATGCTAAAAAGCCATTTGCGGCAATCAGACAACCAATTATCGATCCTCTATACGAAGCAAAACCAGGCTGGTGGATCGCTAAAGAAACAGCAAAACGTTTAGGTTTGGAAGAACATTTTCAATGGGAAACAATAGAAGAATATTTAGATTATAGATTATCCGGACTCGGAAAGACTTTACAACAAGTACAAGCAAAAGGAATTGTAGTTTACGATAAGGGAACACCGTATTATGACTTTTCCAAACCGATTCATTTTAAAACAAGAAGCGGTAAAATTGAACTTTATTCCCAAACTCTGAAAGATTATGGATTCGACCCGATGCCGGTTTATGAACCGGTTGAGGAAGTACCAAAAGGATATTTCAGATTAACTTACGGACGTTCACCCGTTCACTCTTTCGCCCGCTCTCAAAACAACGAGATACTTCACGGTTATATGCCCGAAAACGAATTATGGATAAACAGCACTGTAGCAAATCAATTGGGATTATCGGACGGGGAATATGTTAGATTAGAAAATCAAGACGGAATTTTAAGTAACAACATCAGATTAAAAGTAACCCCCGGAATTCATCCGGAAGCGGTATTTATGGTTCACGGGTTCGATCAGAAATCGCCCGCTTTACGTTTGGCATATAAACACGGAGCTTCCGATAATTACTTGATGAGCCGGGTAAATATCGATCCGCTTTCAGGAGGTACCGGAATGAGAGTAAACTTTGTAAGGATTATTAAAAACGGTCAACCTGTTATGGTAAGCGGAGCCGAAAGCATAGTTCCAAAATTCAAAAAAAATACAAAAACCAGAACACCGAAAAAACGCATTGTAGTTCCCCAAGCTGCAACGGAAGCCGGTGAATCGGAAGAAGGATGCTAAAAATGAAACTTAAAATAAATAGTAATTGCATAATCAGATTAATAACGGAGGTGAAATGGCTCGATATGCTATGGTGATCGATTTACGTAAATGTGTTGGATGCGACGCTTGTACGGTAGCCTGCCGCACCGAATGGGATGTTCCTATTGGTCACGCAAGGACGTGGGTCGAGCAATCCGTAACGGTTGGAGAATTTCCAAACGTTTCAGGAACAAATTGGGTTGCTCAATGTAACCATTGCGACGAACCGTCGTGCATCGAACCTTGTCCTACAGGCGCTACCTTTCAACTAAAAAACGGAATAGTCAAAGTTGATACCGATCTTTGTATCGGTTGCGGTTATTGCGTAGAGGCTTGTCCGTACGATGCAAGATATATAAATCCATTAACAAATAAAGTAGATAAGTGCGACTTCTGTGAAGCCCGACTGGAAGAAGGATTACAACCTGCATGCGTTACAACTTGCACCGGCGATGCAAAATTCTTCGGCGATTTGGAAGATCCGAACAGTGAAGTATACAAAAAAGTATACGAAGAAGGTGCATGGAGAAACGAAAACGATAACGCTGCAATTGGTCCAAATGTTTATTACTTGGGAACGCCCGAACAGTTGGAGATTGTCAAAGAAAAATTTGGACCTCGGGAACCACGGTTGTTACCTCCTGCACAAGCATGGAAAAATATTCTTAAACCTGTGGTTTTAACCGCTATTGGAGCTACTTTTGCGGGACAAGCAGTAGCCTTTTTTAATCAGTTAAGAAAAGGGGAGGAACCGATAGATGACTAATATTACTGTATGCCAGCTTGAAAAGGCGCTAAACTATTTCGACCACCCACCGGAACTTACTGCATCCGAAAAAGATGTGATGCGTCAACGTAAAATGAAAAAGCACGATGTTGCCATAATATTAGTCCATTGGTTTAACGCCATCACCTGGATTTTTATGTTAATTACGGGAGCTGCTTTAATCGTTTCGGGATTGTACAAATTTGCTCCCGACTTTTTCATTAATATAGTCAGAGGAATGTTTGAAACTCCCGGCAATTTGATAGAATTTCATATTTGGCTGGGTGTTATTTGGATTGTGGTTTTTATGGCTTATACGATATTCGGTTATAGAAAATATCTACGAAAACAAAGTCTTAAAGAAATACCAATTAACAAATCCAAAGATATCTTTGATAAACTCAAAGCTGTACAGTGTGTATTGTTCGGTAATCCGGCATTATGTTTAGATAAAAAAGATTTTCTATGGCTGAAAATAAGACTACTGGGAATACTCGGCTTATCCGACGAACCTTTACCACCGCAAGGTTCATTCAACGCGGGACAAAAATTATACGGGTTATTAGTTGCCTTAATGACACCGGTTATAATGTTAACCGGCGTAATAATGGCTTTTCATATTGGACCTTTGTGGCTAATACAATGGTCAATACCAATTCACTTCACTGCAGTCGGATTAGTAGTATCCGGTTTATTGATTCATGTTTACATGGGTGCGGTTTTCCCCGAAGAAAAACCTGCTTTCTTTTCTATGATAACCGGAAATGTGAGTGAATTGTTTTTATATAAACATCACTTTGAATATTGGAAGGAACGAATAGTTAAACAATGTGAGTGGCGTAAGAAAACCGACCCGGATGTAACTTTAACCGACATTCTACCAAATTCCCTCGCCGAAAAAGTACTGAAAAAAGTTGAAGAACTAGGCGACTTGGGAAAGGAATCCGAGAAACCAAAAGAAATACAACCGGAAAAATTTTGGAACCCTTATTTTGCGGGGTTTATGCTTGGTTTATTATTCCTGTTTACATATTTCGTTTATGGTAGAGGTTTGGGAGCTTCAAGCTTTCTCTCAAGAACAGGCACTTATTTATGGAATTTAGTTGCACCTGAATATGTTCATTCTCATCCTTATTGGTCAAGATATTTCCACAACGGACATACTCCTTTAGGTAATTTTATGATATTCGAAGTACTCGGGGTAATTATCGGTGCATATTGGTCAAGTAAAAAAGCCAGAAGAGCAAAAATAGAAATTCATAAAGGTCCGGGAATATCTAATAAAGTTAGAATATTTATGGCATTTGCGGGCGGTATTTTAATGGGACTCGGTGCAAGAATTGCCCGGGGTTGTACCAGTGGTCAAGGACTTACGGGAGGTATCACCCTTTCGGTAGGAGCATGGTTATTTGTCTTTGTGGCTATTGGTATCGGTTATTTTAGTGCATACATTTTTAGGAGGTACTGGTTATGATTGCACCTATTTTTAAGCAAATTTCAGTTAGTATAGAATTTCAATACTTTTTGGCAATTCTTATTGGTATCGCATTCGGTTACATATTGGAGAGAGCAGGATTCGGAAACGCAAGAAAAATTGCAGCGGAATTTTATTTTGATGATTTCACGATGATAAAAGTGTTTTTCACAACTTTAATTGTGGGGAGCGCAGGTTTATTATTTCTCAATTGGTTCGGGTGGTTAGACTTAGATAAAATCTTTATACCAAGGACGTATATTTGGGGACAGTTTGTCGGTGGCATCGTTTTGGGTGCAGGATTCGGCGTCGGGGGTTATTGTCCGGGAACCAGTATGGTTTCGGCTGCTTCCGGCAAGTTGGACGGAATGGCGTTTGTTGCGGGCGCTTTTGTCGGTACAATGTCCTTCGGTGATATATTTTACGATTGGCTTAAAGATATTTATATGGGCGGTGCAATGGGTAGAATTACATTACCGGAATTCTTAGGATTAAATCCCGGAGTTGTAGTATTTCTGGTTATTTTAATGGCGTTAGGTACTTTTTGGATTGCCGAGAAAATTGAAAACGGTAAATGGGACCCGTATAAAAAATTCAGAAAGGAACCCAGAAAAATCATCGAAAGGTAAAACTTAGATAGTTTACCTTTCAACATTTATTTAACGGAGAACTAAAATGCATAACGATAGTAATAATTCAAAACTCAAACAAATTTCGGCTATTGTTGCTTTGGTTTTGGGATTAATTTTAGCAATCGGTTACCCAACCGGCGGTGTAAAAGCCGATAAAGAAGTTAATGAACAAATTGTTACCCATAAAAATTTTGTAACGCATCCTCAAAATAACAACGTAAAAAAACCAATCGTAAAAAAAGAGAAACCCAAAAAGAAGAGGGTTATACCTATTGCTCCACAACCCGGAAATGCTGAAGAATCGCAAGACGAAGGCTGTTGACTATTAATTTATCTAATAGGCTTTTAATAAAAAAGTGTAATCCGACCATGTACGGATTACACTTTTTAAATATTCAAAAACAAATCTAGGTCAACAACCCTCACGTTTTCTTTTGTGGCGTGTCTTTTTCAATTTGATTTTAACGGGAGCTTTTAACTTTGGAAGCTCAACATTTCTTTGGGTTGCTTTAGCGCCGGTTTGAGGCTGACCGCCGAAGTATTTACTTATTTCCGCAATCTTTTCGAATTCAAGTTTTTCTTGAGGCGTTGCATTAACGCTAAGTTTGGGAAATAAAATTTTATCCCTCCAACTATTCAAACCACCTTCCAAAACATGAACACTTTTATAATCATCGGCTTTTAGAATAAACCATCCTTGAGCTGCGGTAAATTCGTCGTTATCGTACAAAATAATTTTTTCATTACGCATCAAATCCGAATCCAACAATTTGGAAATGGGAATACATTCCGATGTGGGAATATTATATTTATCGAATTCTTCCGGCTTACGTAAATCAACCAATCTGTAATCATATTTTCCGTCTATAATCCACCGGGCTAAATCTTTTACATCTATTTTATCATTATTTGTAGAAGCAGTAATGGCAAGGTCTTTCAAGTTAACGTGTCTATAAACTCCGCCTGCCGGATCACCGATAAATGCAGCAAGGAACCCTAATAAGATTGCAAGAATTCCAACTCTCTTACGCGGAGGATATTCCGCAAATTTCTTTAGCATCATTTTATTTTCCCTCCGATCTTTTTTTGGCAACTACTTTTTCGCCCCATTCTACCAATGTAAAACCGGCAATAGCGATAAGAATTACAACCGAAAGTACAAAACCGTAACTGACATCAAAGAATTGCGGCAAATTAACTTTTCCCATGTGTGTGGAATAGAAGAAATCTTTAATTGCGGGAAACATTTCCCCGAATACGAAAATTCCGAAAAACCCGCCTAAAGCATAAAATATAGCATCGATTTTTCCCGTAGCTATTGCAACTCCGGAAGTTCCCGGGCAGTACCCGCCAATTACAAATCCGATACCCAAAATCAAACCGCCGAGAGCTTGCGGCAGCAAATAAGTATCTCCGTAATAAACAAGGGATAAATCCAAAAATCCAAACCAAGCAAGGTAAAATAATCCGATCATTGCGGTTACTATTGCGGTAAACATCACTTTGAATACGCGCATATCGGTGAAATAGAATTGAGCGGCTAACATTCTTCCGCTGCCGAAACCGCCCCTTTCCAATACGAAGCCGAAAAACAATCCGATAACAAAAGCAATAATTAAACTGACTTCGTCATTAAAAAAACCGAATTTATAAAATGGTGCTGTCATATCCATTGCCTCCTTACAAAATAAGCTGTTGCGTAAGCGCCGGCGAAAACCATCAGCATAAATGCCCATCCGCCCAGACTTAAAGCGGCTCCGCCGGTAAGACCTTGTCCGCTGGTACATCCGCGAGCCATTTTTGCCCCGAAGCCCATCAAGGTTCCACCGATGAAGGCAAATAAAAATCTTTTTTTGTTTGTAAATCGCGGACCCTTTTCTACAATTAGTTTATTTCTTCCGGCTATAGCACCGGAAATAAATCCGCCGACGACCAATCCTATAACTTCAAATACAAGCCAATCTTTAAATGGGCTTTGTGTTCCGTCTCCCAAATAACCTTTGTAAAAATCATTATTTTCTACCGTGGAAGGCGAAACCGTATCTACTCCTACAGCTACAACCGTACTCAGCGCGCCCGAAGCGCCCAATCCCCTTCCCATAATCACAAACGTTGCGAGGAGAACAATGCCAAGTAAAAGTCCGATAAGATACGGATTCGTATAGTGATACGGTGTAAGTTCTCCTTCCCTAACGTTATCTTCGAGATGATGAGTAAACCATTCTTTAAATTTGAACATTTTTATACTCCGTTAATTAGTTAAAACATACCAATGGCTGTATTGACCTGCGGCAACAATTACAAATCTTAAAATTAAGCCGCCTATAATCACCATAATAGGCGCAATTGGTGTATGGTGAATTTTATGGTTTACGGCCAACAATTGTATAAAAAGCGGAATCACTATTCCCATTCCGATAACAAAAACCCAAAAAACAGCAGCATATTTCCCTGTCATTAACAAATCTAAAGCTTTAGCGTGTACATCGGAATTGCTTGATAGCCCGATTAAAAAAACCGTAATGATAAATAATTCCAAAATTAAAAATGCGTTATCCGATTTTGCGAGGAGCTCTCTTTCGTAAACGTTCTTTGCAATTAAGTGGACAAAAGCCGCTGCGCTCGAAAGTCCGGAGACCAAAAATAAAAGCCATAAAATTGATGAACTCCAGAGCGGTCGTGCACCGAGGGAACTCAACAGAACGCCGGTATACATACCGATAGCGGCACCGAAAAACATCGAAACAACGCCAAGATATTTTATTAGCATCGGTTTACTGTGTAAATACTCATGCCATTTTTTTACATGCGGAATCTTTTCCAATAAAAGCCGGTGAGGTCTCATTAACATACTGGCAAATAAAATAGGATAAACCAAAACCAAGATCCATGAGCCCCACGACATTGGTGAAGTAATTTGAAATGTTGTATAAAGTCGCCAGACATAAGGTTTATGTTCCAAATCCAAAAACAATGCAAACATTCCAAGCGAAAGTAAAAGGAAACTCATTATCGGCAAATAGTAGCATGAACAGTTAGTTTCCTTGTATCTGCCGCTGAAGAGGAAATACCCGGAAATTAACATCATTCCGGCTACCATACCGCCCAAGAAAAGGTAGACCGGTATTTCCCAACCCCAGATATGCAATGACGGATCGATCAAATGATTATGCCGTGTTGTTGTAATTTCAATCATCATCAACTCCTAAATTAAATAAAATATATTGGGCTTCGTTCCCGCTTCCGGTAATAACGAATGATGTTTGCGGGAATTCAATAATTTACTTACTTCACTGTTTGGATCATCCAAATCACCGAAGTGCATGCAATGCGTCGGGCATACAGATACGCAAGCCGGATCCAAACCTTCTTCAACTCTGTGAACGCAGAATGTACATTTATCAACGTAACCTTCCGGGTGAACAAATCTGGCATCATACGGACAAGAAGCAATGCAAGCTTTACACCCAATACATTCGTTATGATCAACCAAGACAATACCACCGACATCATGAAAATGACTTGCGCCGGTCGGGCATGCCGTTACGCACGGGGCATCCGAACAATGGTTACATCTTTCCGATCGTATTTCAAGTTGCGTATTTGGAAATTTCCCGGTGGCTACTTGTTTTATCCAGTCTCTGGCATAACCTTCCGGTACGTTGTTTTCCGTTTCGCACGCCACTACGCAATCTGCACAGCCAACGCATTTTGCGGTATCTATCACCATTCCGAATCTTGCCATTTTATGCCTCCGTCTCGAATGTTACAAAATTTACGTTCATTCCAGTTCCTCCCATTAAAGGATCGACTTTGTATTTTGTAATCAATTGCGAATCGCTTGCACCTTTTAAGTAAGCGCCTTTCAGCATCCTTGCATTGTGTCCGAATCCGTGAACAATATATACACAATCCGTTCTGATTCTCTCTGTTGCTTTAATTCTCACTTTGTTGCTCAATACCCCGTCTTGATTTTTTAATCTAACATACTCACCGGGTTTTAAGCCTAATCTTTTAACAACATCGGCGTTAACCCAAACTTCATTTTCATCCATAACATTATTTAACAATCTATTTGTTTGAGTTCGACTGAACGAGTGCATCGGGGCACGACCGAATAATAATCTGAAGTATCCCGGAGGCGGGTCTTCGTGTTTGGTAAATTTCGGAATCGGGTCGAATCCCTTTTCGGCTAAAATTGTCGAATACAATTCGATTTTACCTGTCGGTGTTTCAAATTCCGGCTCAAACCCTTCTTCGATGTATAGAGGAATTTTGGGACCTTTAATAACGCCTTTCTTTTTCAATTCAGCTAAACTTAGTCCGGCTAATTTTAACCTTGTATCAAGATATTCTTCAATATTTTTCCACGGGAAATATTTTTGCAATCCTAATTTTTCCCCTAATTTTTTAGCGATCCACCAACCAGGTTTTTGATCGTGTGGCGGATCAACTACCGGTTGCCTTATGGAAACAAATGGTTGTTTAAAATATGGAGCAAATAAATCGTCGTACCTTTCTAGATAGACCGCTTCGGGCAAAACCACATCGGCGTACCCGGCAATTTCGCTCGGTACAACATCAATTACAACCAACAAATCAAGCTTTTGGATTGCATCTATTGTTTCTTGTGTATTAGGCAACGAATAAAGAATATTAGTACCGTAAACAAACCAACCTTTAATCGGGTAAGGATTTTCCGTAAGAGTTGCTTCTCTTAATCCGGTAGTATAACCTTCCGCACCTCCGAAAGGATATTTTCCTCCGGGATTATCGGCTCTTTCCCGTTCCGGTTTGGGATAAGGAGGATACGGATAAGACGGTATATCAAAAACATCTTGGTTGGTTAAACCGCCTTTTCTGCCCCAGCTTCCGATTAAAGCATTGATTATAGCAAGGGCTCTACCCCTTTGTGTATCATCACCGTACCAAACGGAATGTCTTCCCGGATGAACTAACGTATGGGGGATATATCTTGCAATTTCGTGCGCGGTTTCTCTGATTAATTCCGGCTCAATACCCGTAATCGGATAAGCCCATTCGGGTGTGTATCCGCTAACTGCGGCTTTCAGTTGTTCAAATCCGAATGTATATTTTTCTACGTAATCTTTATCGTACAGATTTTCCGAAATCAATATGTTAATCCACGTAAGCAGCAATGCCAAATCCGTTCCGGGTTTAATAGGCAGATAATATTTTGCTTTTGTAGCTGCGGTTGACATACGCGGATCAACAACAATAATCGATGCACCCCTTTCGACCGCTTTGGAAAATTCTTGCACTTGTGTGTTGTGCATGTTTTCGCCGATGTGGGAACCGAACAAAACAATGCACTCGGCATTTTCTATATCCGTACGTTCCGGTCCGCCTACAACATCGCCGTAGGTAATTTCGAATGCTGTGTCTCTCGGTCCCAGACATTGATCGAACGAAGGAGCCGCAATATTTCTCGTTCCATAAGCTTTTAAGAGATGCTTGAAAAATCCACCGCCGATACCATGACTGAAGAACCCAATGGATTCCGGCCCGTATTCATTCTTAATTTTATTCATTTTTTTAGCGATGTAATCCAGAGCTTCATCCCAAGTAACTTGAACCCATTTTTCTTCGCCCCTTTCGCTTTTACGGATAAGCGGAGCTTTCAATCTATCGGGATCGTAATGGGCGCCAACGCCGCCCGTACCGCGCGGGCAAAGTCTTCCGTTGCTTAACGGATCTTCCGGATTACCTTCTATTTTCCACAATTTACCGTCTTTAACATAAGCTATCGCGCTGCATTTCCAGAAACACATACTGCAATACGTCGGGATTTTTTGAATCCCCTTAACTTGCTTTCCGGTTTTTTCTTCGATTTTTTTAGCACCTTTCACAATTCCGCTTGCAGAAGAAAGAGCTGCAGTGGCAACTATCGAAGCTCCGGAAATTTTTAAGAATCTCCTTCTGGATAAATATGCCATTTTTCTATTCCGTAATTTTTTGTACTAAAGATTTAATTTTACCGCATTGGGTATAGTTCAGATAAACTTCACATTCACGGCAATCCCGATTTTCGCAAATCGTATTCGGATGATTATATGTCCAACAAGGATTTTCGCCACCGTTATAGGCACCGCAATTCTTTCTGTCCTCAATTGAACAATTTATAACTTCCCAACAAGGAATCAGAGAATAGATAACCTTAATCCCGTTAATGCTAATACCCTTGTCTTTCATTGCCTTGCGGATACATTGAATTCTATCTATATCCTTTTTCGAATATACTCTTTGATTTGATTCGGTTTTATGAGGAATTATTAACCCTTCGTTTTCGTACATCCTTAGTGTAGGAACCGATATTCCCAATAATTTAGCGGCAGCGCTAATCGAAAAAATCGGTTTATCATCGGGTAGAACTACTGAATTATCCATTTTTTCTTAATATGAATGTTGATATAAATTTCTATCAACTATCTTGCCATGAATAAAAACAGCGTTTTAGCGTTTTTTTAAGTTCAATATCAAGCGGTTATTATTAAATTTGAGAATAGCAAATCGGATTATCTTTAGTTTTAAGATTTTACAGATATCTTGTCTTAAAAATTTCTGCTAATTTACTACCAGAGAATAAAATTCTATTTAGTTTATCAAAGCCCAATTAAATGACATCTAATGGTAACAAAATAAAACCGGCAAAGCTCCTTTAGATTTTTTTTACCTATTTTCGTTAACTTTAGTATTCAAATATGAATAATAACAGCAAAATACCACGCAGAAAATTTTTAAAGTCAATAGCAGGATTGCTGGTTATTCCTTCAATTGCGGTCTGGATTGAATCAATTAAAACCCGGCTGAAAATAAATTTAAAATCAAAAAAAATTGTTTTGCCCCCCGATTTGAATGAGGGAATTGTATTTTACGATGGATTGATTGTTAAAAAAAACGGAGAAAATATTAAAATTTTCTCATCTACATGTACCCATCTTGGTTGTAAAATAAATCAAGAAAAGAATAACAGATTCGTATGTCCTTGCCATGGTTCCCAATTTACATTGAGCGGTGAAGTTGTAAAAGGACCGGCGACAAAAAATCTGATGCAACTTAATTTCACAAAAGATAAAAAAACAGGAAAAATTATTGTTTATGCCGGATAAACAAAAAAACAATTCGACCGATAAACTTTATTCTAAACTATTCGGTTCAACGTTTGGACATATAGCTTTTGCTTCTTTTTTCATTGCGGCAATTTCCGGTATATTGTTGGCAATCCCTTTCGATGTGAAAGATCCGTTTAATTCCATTGCTTTAATGTTAATTGCTAATCCGGCAGCCGAATTTATAAGATCCGTCCATTATTGGAGCGCTCAATTTTTCTTGGTTTTTGCAGTTTTACATATTTGGGATCATTTAAGAAAATCGACAGAAAAGAAAGTGAAAAAAGGAGTCTGGCTTAGACTTACAATTTCTCTACTCGCGGTTTTTTTCGTAATGATAAGCGGATTCATACTAAAAGGTGACGCCGATAGTATTCAAGCAAAGCGTATTTTATCTTCTCTCCTTTTTGAAATTCCTTACTTCGGAAAGTACATCTCATATTCTCTGCTTGGAAATGAAAACAGTTATCAATTGATATATGTAAATCATATAGCAACCACAACTATATTTTTATGGTTAATAATTATTGAACATGTGAAATTGGTTTGGTCTAACTTACGATCGACATTATATTTTCTGACTTTTATTCTAATTGCCTCCTTCTTTTTTCCGGCAGGATTGCACAATAATTCCGATCCGGTAATGAAAGGACCTTGGTATTTTTTAGGCTTGCAAGAGTTGTTTCATTATTTCAGTTATCCTTCACTTGTTTTAATCTTTTTTACACTGTTGATAATTTTAATTTGGCGGTTGCCAAAACTTCCGGGAAAAATTGGAAACTATTCAAAACAATTTATAATCTATACAGCTATTGCTTACATTATTCTAATTGTCATCGGATATTTTTTCAGAGGAGAAAATTGGGAATTTACTTCACCTTTGAAAAACCCTTATTTTACCACCTTCACAACGCCGCTTTTAACCAAATTCCAAAATTATTTTACCGATTTTGATTCCAACAAAGAAATAAAAACGGTTTTAGGGCAAAAAGAAGGATGCGTTTATTGCCATACGAATTCAAAGGGTTTTACCGTTTCACATTCTCCTGAAATCATCGGATGTGCTTCTTGTCATTTAGGAAATCCCTTTACAATCGATAAGGAGCTTGCACATTATGATATGGTATTAATTCCCGGGAACCTTGGCAACGCTAAATTAACTTGTGGAAACACAAATTGTCACCCCGATATTACCGACCGGGTAAACAATTCAATCATGACAACAATGAGCGGAGTTGTCAGCGTCGATAAATTCGTATTCGGCGAATCGGATAGTTTGAATAAACTTTATCGAGTAGATGAAATCGGAAACAGTGCAGCAGATATTCATTTGAAAAATTTGTGCGCTTCTTGTCATTTGAGTAAGGAAAAAGAAAAATTCGAGCCTGTAAATCAACTTTCGCGCGGTGGCGGTTGTATTGCTTGCCATCTCACTTATTCCGGTCAGGCAAAACAGGATTTGAAAGAGTATCTCACGGTCAATAAAATCAAGGGAATTAATGGTGATACTTTATTTCATCCTGGCATATCGTTAAAAGTTACCAACGAACATTGTTTCGGATGTCATAGCCGTTCTGGTAGAATTTCCACCAACTACGAAGGTTGGCATGAAACTCAGCTCGATAAATCGGAAGTCAACTCTGATGGTTACAGAGTTTTGCAAGACGAGCGGGTATTTAAATTTATCACGCCGGATATTCATCACCAAAAAGGATTGGAATGTATTGATTGCCATAATTCATACGAGTTAATGGGCGACGGGAAAATGTATGCGCACGAGGAAAATCAAACAAAAATCCGGTGTGAAGATTGTCATTTTTCAAATAAGCCTGAAACCATAACTTTCGATAAAATGGATTATGAATCATTAAAAATTGTGCGACTGAGAAACTTAGAAATTAATAACCGAAAATTTTTAATTACGAAGAAAGACAGTATTCCTTTGATAAATACTTATGTGGTGCAAAACGATTCAATTTATCTGATAGGGAAAAATACCAAGAAAGTATTTCCGCTTAAAACTCCCAAGCCGGTTTGTCAGACCGTAGGGGCACACAATAATTTATCATGTAACAGCTGTCACACGAGTTGGTCACCGCAATGCGTTGGCTGTCATACTGAATTTATTCCCAATGAAGAAGGAATAAACCACTTAACCGGAAATAAAACGGAAGGAAGATGGGCGGAAGCATCGGGTGTTTTCTTTGCCGAACCTCCAACTCTTGGAATTGTTGAAAAGGAAACGGCAAGCGGAACGAAAAAGAAAGTGGAAACTTTCATACCCGGTATGATATTGACGGTTGATAAAAGTGAGTTTACGAAAAAGAAAGATGATGTAATTTTCAAACGGTTATTCGCTCCTGCCGTTTCCCACACAACGGCGGCAAAAGGCAGAACTTGCAAATCATGCCATAACAATCCTGTGGCAATTGGTTACGGTCGCGGTAAATTAATTTACAAGACTGTTAACGGAAAAGGGGTTTGGGCTTTTGAGTCAACATACGCAAACGATGAAAACGACGGACTTCCGCAAGATGCATGGATTGGATTTTTAGATGCAACAAAGTTGGGAAAATCCACGAGAACAAATGCACGGTCATTTAACTTAACCGAACAAAAAAGAATACTTACCGTTGGGGCTTGCTTGACTTGCCACAAAGAGAATTCGGAAATAATGAAAAAATCGCTGATAGATTTTGATGCTTTACTTAAACAAGTATCGGAAAAATGCATATTGCCGGAATGGAACCCCGGTCTTCAGCAGAAATAAAAATTAAATGTGTAGAAAAAACTATTAAGCCGGATTATTTTCCAAGAACTATCTTATTATTCCGATGCTTAATCCTTCGCCGTACATTTGGTCTTTTACTTTTCTTACGCTTTCTTTAAATAATGCACCGTTGGAGATTATGGTTTTCAATTCTTCTTCGGTAAATTTACCGGATTTTTCCAAAGCCTTATACAATTCGTTCATGTACCCGCGAATGATGTAAAAATTACCGAGCTCAAAATAATTATTAATCACACTTACAAATTCAAGCGCATCTACGGCATTTAGTTTTCCGGTGATTTCTTCTTTATCAACCACAAAGCTCCATAACACTTTTTTCTCGAGATATAAAGCGTAATAAATTTCACTCAGCGGAAAACCTTCGTTAATTCTTTCCACGCCAACTTGTTGAAAATACTTAGCCGCATCGTCGTTCGAGGCACCGGTTTGTAACCAATGAAGCAGATTTTCGAATAAGATTTTTCCTTTTGTGCGCAAATCTTCATCGGACAGGGAGCGGTACGTTTCGAGATATTCGCATTTCTTAACTTCTTGCTCCCACGATTCCGTTAATTTGTCAATGTTTTCTTCTACTATTGCCATTAAGCTCTCGTAAACCATAACACCTCCTTTTTAATCCTATAATAAGATACTTTTTTCCGTTGATTATTTCAATAGAATAAACTTCACATATTTTGAAAAACAGTGCGTTAATTTTGTTTCAAATCGGATAAAAAATTCTTTTTATTTTCCGGGAAAAACATTAAATTTTATAAAAACATTTTCATCCAATGTTTAAGAAAATTTTTTCCATATCGATAATTTTTGCCTACACGTTAATCATCGGTGCGAATACTTTTGCGTTTTTATACTTTAAGATAAACCAACATTATATTGCGGAAAATCTTTGTATTCAAAAAGACGAAGCTGAGAACTTATGTATGGGAAGCTGTTACCTCAAAGCAATCCAGAAACGGTTACACGAGGATGAGAAAAGCGAAAAAGGCACACAAGCCCCAACCTACAAAGCTCCCGTTCAATTCGAAACCACGTTGAATCATAAAATTAACTTAAGCACGATAGCGAAAAAAGGATTTTTAATTTTAATAAAAAACGATACCCCCCTCGAGAGAGCTGTTGAACCTCTCACACCTCCGCCGAAAAGCGTTTAAGTTCAATCTGTTTATTTGTTATTAATTGCAGCATACAGTGTTATGAATGTGATAAAAAACAAACAAGTATGCCAGTGAAATTTGTTATCAATTTAATTAATTCAATATATTACTATAATAACTTATAGCAATATACGTTATTATTCGGAGGTGTGATGAAAAATAAATTTATTTATATACTATTTGCTTTGGGATTGGTTTTATTAACATCGCGGTGTGTTCTTGCACAGAAAGACAGTATTATGATTTATTGGCTAAGCCCAGTGGAAGTTACGGCAAAACAGCAGTTGTTGGGAGATAAAAATATTCCGGTTGAAAAAGATAATCTTTCCAACATATTGGATAGAAACGGTTTTACTCTGATAAGAAAAGGTGTATTTTTTGCGCAAGATATTTTTGCCGACGGATTCAAGCGCAGTGATATAAATGTTGTTATTGACGGGGAAAGATATCATAGCGCTTGCCCTAACAGAATGGATTCGCCGTTAACGCGAATCAATCCGCTGGAACTGAAAGAAATTGTTCTGCAAAAAACTTCAGCGGCGTTGCAAGCAGGTTTAGCGGGAATGGTACAATTCAAACGTCCGTTTCCCAATCAACAGCTAAAAGTTAAAGCCGGACTATCAAAATCGCTCGGCGCGTTGAACAGTCAGGATATTGCTTTTTCAATAGAAAAATCCCACCATAGAATCAATCTGCGTTATGCTTCGGGTAAGCCGTACAAAAATGCCGAGGGTAAGAATTTCAACGAACTTTATCCTTACAAAGATAATTTTACTTACACGCTGGCAGAAGGTTCTTTCTACGGCGGTTCGGGAAATTGGAAATATACGGCTTCGTTTACTTATACGGAAAACGTTTCATTCCCTTATTTATTAATGGACGAAAGATTAAACAGGGTATTCAACGGTTCGGTAAGTTATAAAGGGAATAAAATCTATTTCAATTATACCCGGCATATAATGGATAACGGTCTAAGAAAAAGTCCGACAAATTTATTCATGCAGACGGATGCAAAAAATCTTACGATAGGCGCCGTTGGTACCAATTACGAAATTTACTACAGAAAATGGGATGATGATAATTTCCTAACTGTTCCCGGTAAATTTCTGATAAAGAATCACTTAATTCCGGCGGTATCATATTTTTCCGCAGCCGGTTTTCATCAAATGAGTTTGGGCGGATTAAACTTATCCGCAAAACTGGGAGTCGTATATGAAAACTTAGGCGACAAAAACAGACTCGATTTCTATAAAGCAATTTATCCGGATGCAAAAGATTCCAGATATTTCCTTACTTTTTCGGCAGCCGCCAATTATATGAAAGCATTCAACGGCGATCTTGCCGGCGGTGTAATTCTTGAAGCGGCTTCGGATGCGCCGGATATTGAAACTTTATTTATATCGGTTAAAAAACCGGCGATGAAACCGCAATGGAGCGGAAACCCGGATTTGAAACAACCCGTAAGGGCAACATTCAGAACAATGGTTAAATATAAATCCGGTGAGATTGAATTGTTTGCCACGAAAGTATGGAACTACGTTAACCTAACATCGATGAAAACTTCTTCTCTCAAATATTTGACATACAGAAATATTGATGCATACATGTTGGGCATTAATGCTTCGATGACGCTAAAATATTTTAACACGGAACTGAATTACATTTACGCTCAAAATAATTCCACGGGAAATCCGCTTTCGGAAATTCCGCCGTTGAGAATAACCACGGTTCTTAATTCACCGGAGTTATATGGATTTACCGGTTTCATACGTCATACTTATAACGATGCACAAACGCGGATTGACGAAAACTTGCACGAAACTCCCACTCCGCAGTGGAACAAATTAGATCTCGGCATTTCGGCCAACTACCGTTATTTAACTTTCACGGTTACGGTCGAAAATATTACCAACGAAAACTATTATCAACATTTGTCGTTTGCACGCGACCCGTTTGCATCGAAGATGAAAGTGTTTGAACCCGGAAGAACGGTAAGGTTGAATTTAAGAATAAACAAAATGTTCGAATAATAAAAAAGCGGAAGTTACACTTCCGCTTTTTGCTTTAATTAACTATTCAGATTTAACCTTTCTATTTCGATTTGTAGTTCTTCGGTATTTTTATTAATTATACTATCGGGTGAAGTGTTTGTATTTCTTGCGCCAACGTTTACCAAATATCTAAACAACATTATTAGAGCAACCAAAAACAGAAAAGCAATTATAACTTGAACGGTATGATTATCGGAAAAGAATTGAGGCCAATAATATGTTTCAACCATAACGGTGTTCTTTAAGAAAGACTTGTGTGCATCATAAAAGAGTGTAAACGGTAAATATCCCACAGCGAAACCCATAAAACCGACCCAAGTATTCAGATACCCCATTCCGAGTCTCATGTAGGAACGTATTTCACAACCTATAAGCAATACCGCACCGGCTCCTAACAGAAAACCTCCGATAGGAACACCGGCGGTTAACTGGTATTTTACCGAGCCGCTGAAACCATGTTTATAGCCAAGCAATCCCCAGAAAACCAAAATTCCGAATAATGTAATTATCCATGCAGCAACAACGCCTTGTAAAGGTAATAACCCTTTAAATAAAGTTCTGGTAATTCTGGGCAATCCCCATTTCGCAAATTTCGATTCGTCTTTTTTAATCATTCCCGCAGCTTCTGCCGAAACAAGTGCACACTCCGTTCCGAAACCGGATTTGGCCATTCCGAATCCTGCAATGATACCGGCTATCAAAGTTACCAAAACATAACCGAGACCTTCGTGCGCAATACTTTTGTTGTGAGGTATGATCTTACCGCCTTTAACGTGATCGAAAAATTCCGGTGAGAATAATCCACCGTAAACAGCCACGCCGAAAAAGAGAATCAGAAAAGCCAAACTAATCCAAAAAATCGGTCGCTTTGTCGGTTTGTAATCAGGATCGTAATTCGGAGCTTCTTCTTTATCTCCTCTTTCATAAGCTGCTTTGGAATATGACAGTGTGTTTTGATGTTTAAAATTTGATGCTAACCCTATTTTTCCCATCATAAAAAAAGCAACCAAACCTCCGATTGACATAAACACCAAAGCTACCAGGGAATGAATGCTCATCATCGGCACGCCCCCCAAAAGATGATTTAAGGTACAACCTCCGGCTAAGCGTGTTCCGTAACTAAAAAGTATTCCGCCGATAAATGAAACAAGTAACATTTTCTTTGAGTATTTTACCCATATTCTTGAATCCCTTTCGGCTCTGGTTGCTATCCAACCTCCCAGCATCATACCGAAAATGATCCAACCGATACCGGGCACGAACGCACCACCGCCGTTAACTAATTTTCCGCCCACTTCTTTTATGTGCCCGTAAATTTGTGGGTCGGAAAACCCGAAAGTATGCGAAAGCCAGACTTCCACACCCCGAAACATTTTGCCCAAATCCGTTGTTACCGTCATAGGCTTAACTTTTGGTACCTTACCTGCGCTCCATTTCGGTATCATTGTTCCAACCATGTAAATTATTTGAGCGATACCGAATGCTACTCCCGCCCAAATGAAAGACCATTGTCTTGTAAAATATTTTTTCATAACTTTACCTCCCTAAAATGTTAGAAGTGACCGTATATAATTTATTCAGGTTGTTTTGGAAGGTAAAATTCAAAAAAATTATAAATTATAACTTTTCGTTATAATGTCTTTTGGCAAAAGACATAAACTTTTTAGCCAAACCGCGTTGCCCGCCTTGATTACAAACAAACCGGAAATTTCTTTTGAATTTTATCCCCTTCAACTTTACGGTTTTAAGGATACCCGCTTCAACTTCTTTTTTGATGGCGGGACACGAAATAATTGCCATGGCATCGGAGTGATGTAAGTATGTTTTTATACTTTCAGTAGAGCCGAGGTGCATTAAAACATTAAGATCGGAAAGATTAATTTTCGCTTTCTCATGAAGTGTTTTCAAGATAACATCGAGTGTGCCCGAGCCGTGTTCCCTTAACAATAACGGTATTTTAAGTAACTCCTTAACGGAAATTGTATCCAAGCCGGAGTATTTACTTTTAGAACTTACAACGGGCTTTAGAATATCATTTTTGAAAAAAGTATACCTTAATCCTTTTCTTCTACGATTGCCTTCAACAATTCCCAAATCTATTTTGCCTTCGAAAAGTGCATTTTCAATCTGCGTCGAGTTCCCGTTAACAAGGGAAATTTTAATTGAAGGATAAGCTTCTTTGAATTTAGAAAGTACTACCGGAATAACCCATTGGGCAATTGTGGAGCTCGCTCCGATTACAAGATTCCCTGTATATTGCTTACGCAATGTTCCAATTTCATATTCCAGCTCTTTATAAATCTCAAAAATTTTCTTTGTTTTTTCGTATAATATTTTCCCTGCAGGCGTCAAAGCAATTCTTGTCCCTTTCCTTTCAAAAATTCTTATTGCTAACTTTGTTTCGATTTCCTTGATATGTTTGGTTATTGCCGGTTGGGATATCAACAATTCGTTGGAAGCCTTAGTAAAACTTAAATGTTTGGCAACAGTAAAAAAAACTTTTAATCGAAAATCGAACATTTTGTAACCCTTGGCTGTTATAACTCTAAATTATAAAAAAATTTTATTTTTTAATAATCTGCCGGTCATCCTTTTCTTATTAAATTAATCTTGACATTTTAACATTAATATTTTACTTTAATAAAAGAATGTTCTTCCGATTAATGTTTTGTTTATCCCCTTTTCGAATATCCGGTAATTTTTAAAATAAATTTCCACTTCGCAGTATCATTCTTTTTTAACAAAATTGGGGGGATAAAAAATGAAAGTTCCTACCGAAGTTTGGAAGCGCAAAAACAAAACAACCGGTAAAACCGAGTACATAGCCGCATACAAGTATTATTCCGGCAAATCGAAAAAGCGGGAGCTTGCTTTAATTACAAAGTCCACCTACAATTTTTATAAAAAACATGCTAATTTTAGCGGGAAAGAATTATTGAAAAACCAAAGAAGAAAAATTCTGAATCGTTCGTAATGAAAAAATTCCGGATAATCGAACATACGGCGGATATTGCCGTTGAAGTCTCAGCACCCAGTTTGGAAAAATTGTTCGAGTATTCCGTTTATGCATGGCTTCAATCCGTTGCGGAAATTAACGGCGCCGATAATATTGAAGATAAATCGATTGAATTAAGTTCGGCATCCCGCGAAGTTTTACTCGTGGATTTTTTGAGCGAGCTGAATTACTTACTGAATGTGAAAAGATGGCTGTTTATAAATGTCAAAAGCTTGGCAATCGAAGAAAATTCCAAATACATTTTAAAAGCAATTGTGGCGGGAACAAATTTGGAAAATGCGGATGTAAAACTTAAAACCGAAATTAAAGCCGTAACGTTTCACCAGATGAATATCGAAGAGACCGGGAAAGAATTTAAAACAAAAATAATTTTCGACATTTAAAAATGATCATACAAGGCATCGAAATAAAAAAAATAAACGACACTCTTTGGGAAATTCCCAAACACGGCGGAATGCTTGTGCCGGGCAGAATTTATACTTCGCAAAATCTATTGGAAAGCACTCTACAAAACGATGAAGCAATTAAGCAAGTTATTAACGTAGCGCATCTTCCGGGAATACAAAAGTACAGTTTGGCGATGCCCGATATTCATTGGGGATACGGCTTTCCCATCGGCGGGGTTGCCGCAACCGATTTGGACGAAGGAGTGATTTCTCCGGGCGGAGTAGGTTACGATATTAATTGCGGTGTCCGGCTTGCACGGACTTCCCTTGAATACAAAACGATTCAAAAAAGAATTCCCATACTGGTGGAAAACCTGTTTAAAAATATTCCTACGGGCGTTGGAGCAAGCGGCGCAATACGTAAACTTTCCACAAAAGAAATCAGAAAAATTTTAACCCACGGTTCCCAATGGGCGGTTGAGCAAGGTTTCGGTTCGGATGAAGATATAATTTTCACGGAAGAACACGGAAAACTGAAAGGCGCAAATCCCGATGCCGTAAGCGAAAGGGCTATAGAACGTGGAACCGACCAAGCCGGAACTCTCGGTTCGGGAAATCATTTTTTGGAAGTTGATGTTGTGGAAGAAATATTCGACCGGGAAAAAGCGGAAGTTTTCGGATTGTTCGAAGGGCAAGTCGTAATTTTAATTCATACCGGCTCACGCGGTTTGGGTTATCAAGTCTGCGACGATTACCTTAAAGTTCTGGTGGAAGCTGGAAATAAATACGGTTTTAAATTGCCCGATAAACAACTTGCCTGCGCTCCGTTAAAATCCGGAGAAGGACAAAATTATTTGGGAGCAATGCAAGCCGCGGCAAATTTCGCGTGGAATAACAGACAAATAATTATGCACCTCGCCAAAAAAACTTTAATGCAAACTTTAAGCATTTCCGAAAGTGAATTGGATTTCCACTTGGTTCACGATGTTTGCCATAATATCGCAAAGATTGAAGAACACCAAATTAACGGGGAAAGGAAAAAGGTTTGCGTTCACAGAAAGGGAGCAACACGGGCTTTCCCGCCGGGTAGCGAACAGATTCCGGAAAAATATTTTTCCACCGGGCAACCTGTTTTAATTCCGGGTGATATGGGCAGGTATTCTTACGTTCTTGCCGGTACGGAAAAAGCGATGGAAGAAACTTTCGGAAGCTCTTGCCACGGAGCCGGAAGAGTTAAAAGCAGACACAAAGCGCTCAAAATGGGAAAAGGTAGGGATTTGATAGCCGAATTGAAAAAAGAAGGAATTGAAATTCAGGCAAAAGGTTTCAGAACCATTGCCGAAGAGATGTCTTATGCATACAAAGATGTTTCCGATGTTGTTGACGTTATGGCTAAGTCCGGTATTAGCAAAAAAGTAGCAAAATTGAGACCCGTGGGAGTTATAAAAGGTTAGTACTGCCACCGTGTGAACGGTGGCAGTAATGGTATGGATTAAAGGCGACAGCAATTAAAAATACCGATAGTTGTGTTAATGGAATTGGGGTAAAAATATTATAAGGAGAAAAAAGGACTTTTGACGAGCCCTCTTTTCTCCCTTCCATTATTTCGTTAATAACATTTTCTTACTTTCTACATAATTATTTGCTTGCAGTCTGTAAATATATAAACCACTCGGCAATTTACTTCCATCGAAATTTACACTGTAATACCCTGCGCTTTTTCGCTCATTTACCAACTCCGCTACTTCTTTTCCCAACACGTCATAAACGCGCAATATAACGTGTGCCGGTTCTTTTAGCTGATACTTTATTACTGTTGTTGGATTAAACGGATTCGGGTAGTTATTCATTAATCTCGTTGCTGTTGGTATTTCTTCAGCTACGCCGGTTTTTTCAAAATTATTTCTCTCTTGCATATTCCCTTCGCCTACAGTAACCGTTTTATATGCTACAGCCGTAGAGTTATTTGCATCGGTAACTGTAACCTTTACCTTAAAACTTCTCCAATCCGATCGAGAAGCAGTTGGGCTATCTCCTCCAAAATCAAACCAATAACCGCACGGAACATTGTCCGGATTTATATCTCCAAAATTCTCAATCCCATCGCAAAAAACATAATATTCCCAATGATAATGATATGGGGTTCTGCCTCCAGAAGGATGTGCGGTCCACGTACCGGTTTGTCCTCCATTTAAATATGAAGGCCCAGTAATATAAACTGATAACGGTTCATTCTTTCCTAAAACAGTATATTCAAAATGTACATTTGAAGGAGTCGTAGGATAATATCCTAAATATTCACCTGCTACATTCCATACCTGATAAACGTATGTACGTAAAGTAGCACTTGAATTATTATAAGAAACGACATCGCAATACCCCATTCCGTAATTGGGGGATGCTTTAGAAAAACCGTTTGTACCGACTCCCCTACCCCAAACATGCGTATCGGTAGTATAACCGAAACTAACGGATTTTCGAACTTCGTATCTTTTTACAATATAATAACCATCTGCAAGCCCGGATACACCGTAAAACGTAATACCAAATGAGCCGGTACTACTGTATACACTGCCGCCATTGGCTGATTTATGACTTAAAATATAAGGTGACCGCAATAAATCCAACGCTTTACGGGCATTTACACGACCGGTACCATAGTATTGATCCCATCCAGGTGCCCCTTTATCATCAGCTGAAATTTTAATTATATTTTCGATATCATCATTATCTAAGTAAGATTTGTATCCTTTCAATAATGATGCTATCCCAGTTACAATAGGTGCTGCCATAGAAGTACCAGCTAAATAATCATAATATCCATTATATGCTGATTTATAATATGCAACAGTTGAAAAAATATCATGTGGATCCCCTTGACCTGAACCACCTGGAGCTGACACATCTATCCATGGAGCGATTTGCGAATAACCGGCATGTTGATCTTTATCGGTTGTAGCGCCAACAGCAATAATACCTTGACCATAATCAGCAGGATATGTTGGACCTGTTGCACCATGGTCATCCATAGCTGCAACGGCAACACGATTCATTTTATATGCATAAGCAAATGCTGATCTTATTGTTACGCTATAATCTGGACCTCCCCAACTATTATTCAAAACGTTACAGCCATGATCAACTGCATCTACAATAGCATTATAAATAAATACATCATCATCTTGATGATCTTGTGAATCAAATATTCGACGAGAATATATTTGGGCATTCCAATCAACGCCCTTTATACCTTTATTATTGTTAGTTTTTGCCGCAGCAATACCAGCAACATGAGTCCCGTGTGCATAGCTATAGTACCAATCAGGATCATGCCAATTATAATCGGGGTTGTCTCCTGTAGTTTTCCCACTCAAATCTTCATGGTTAGTTTTTACTCCTGAATCAATAATACCTATTTTGATATTTGAGCTTCCTTTAAATATTTGCCATGCATCTTCTGCTTTAATGTCTGCGCCAACATAACCTCCTGATTGCCCAGTGTTTTTTAAATACCATTGTTTATGATAATAAGGATCATTAATTGAATAAAGCTTCCAACCTCCATTTTTTTCAGCATATATTACCTCAGGAACTCGACTTAAAGATTTAATGAGAGAATCAACAATAATTCCTTTAGGTATTTTAAGTTTATACAATCTTGCAAGATTAAGCATTTTAATAGGTTTTCCCTCTTTCGTAAATCTTAACGTATCTTCTAAATTAAAATTTACATATGCTCTTTTAATATTCTTTATTTTATATTTTTTTAATGTTATTAATAATCGTTGTGATTTAATTGAATTCGTATTTATTTCAAATTCTCCGCTGTAACTCAAAGGAACATCAACAGTTTTTGACTTTACATAAAAAAGTATTTCATTAGTTACTTTTTGTTGTGCGTAAAGTGTACTAACACTCGTAAAAATTATTGCAATGATTATAAATATTTTGAGAACTATTTTAAATAATTTACTTTTCATGATTGTTCTCCTTTGTAAAAATGTTTTTAAAATCCTATATTTATTATAAATTTTAACAAAAAACCCCTGTATGACTATTTGTCATAAAAAATCATTTCTTCTGGCGGAAGAGTGTTTTTATCCTACATCCGTAGGATCAGGGGTTTTATAAATAACTTTTCATTTTATATCACCTCCTTCCAAAATCTTAATTATATGTTGGTTTAGGATTAAACGTTAGTTGCTTTTTATTACCTGTATTAACATTCAGAATCCATAAAGTTCCATTTTGCGCGGGCCATTTATCAGACCGGTATTGCGAATAAACTATAAAATTTCCCGTAGGACTCCAAGAAAATGGAACGGCATCTGCGTAAATCCCTTCATTTGTCATTTGTTTTATATCCGAACCATCAAAATTCATTACCAAAAGTTGTGGTGGACCACCTATACCCTGTGAAGAGAATGCAATCTTTGTCCCATCAAATGAATATTTTGGAAAATAATCCATAAAATCATTAAATGTTAAACGTTTTACATTATTTCCGTTTGTATCCATTATGCAAATTTCCGAAGCATCTGTGTTAAAATCTTCCGAATACCTTATATGAACGATTTTACTACCGTCCGGTGACCAACTTGGGTCTCTTATTTCTCCTTTTTCAGGTTCATACGCAATTCTTGTTTTGTCACTTCCGTCACTCTTCATTTTCCAAATAAAGTTCATTCCGTTAGGACTGTCTTTATTTGAATCATAAACAATCCATTTGCCATCGGGGCTCCATGACGGGAAAAAGTTCCTGCCTTCCGTTGTTAACTGTACTAGCGTTGTAGTATCAAAAGTCTCACCCGTAAATCTCATCTTATATATTTGAGCACCTGCATCAAATACAATCCATTTCCCATCCGGAGACCATTCGGGATCGGATATAGGATATGGGAATATTCTATGCATATTTGTCCCGTCTGAATTTATTAACCAAAATCCTGCGGAATCCGGCTCAAATTCATACTTATCTGGGTAGTCTGCGCCACTATTATAGTGAATGTTTTTTAACGGTATATGGTTGAATCCTACAATTTTCCCATTAGGATGCCATACCGGACTATAATAAATTATCGGCGGAATAGGTAATGGCGGTTTAATTCCGCCTCCGTCAACCGGGTTGCTGTCATTGCAGCTTGTAAAAATAAAAATTAAAACTATGATAATAAAAAACATGTATTTATAAGATAACATTTTACAATTACTTAGTTTTATCATCTCAACTCCTTTTATATTAAACTTTAACTTATTATTTTTCAAATTTTCTGTTCTCATACTATTATTTTCTTTTTAAAAAAGAAACCTTTAGTTTTAAAAGAATAGAAAAGAATATAATTAAGATTTCGAAACATTGATATGTTAAAAGTTTGCTGTCGATAAAACTTTTGTCGACGTAACTTGATAGATATAAGAATAGAAGTGAAAAACAGAAATTTCCAGAGAGAGAGAGAGAGAGAGAGTAAAAATCGTGCCAACTTATTTGCTCCTTATATTTAAGAAAGCAAAATCTTTTTATTTAAAATCGTAAATTTTTATTTAAATGTCAAGGTTGTTTTTTATGCCTATTAAACTATTATTACTTTATTATTATGTATGCTGATTATAACAGTATATTTCTCCCCCTATTCTGTCGGTGGCAGTAATAGTATGTGTTAGGGGCGGCAGTAATAGTAAGTGTTGACGGTAGAATAACTCAGTACCGGTGTTGCCACCGTCCACACGGTGGCAACTAAGCCAAGCGTTTACTTCGCTAATTTCAAATTAACTTGTTCTATTTTCTTTTCCAATATTTTTCGTTGGGCATCGGTCATCGGTTCTTTTTTAATACTCGCATATTCGCTTGCCGCTTCTTGGTATAAACCCAAATCCGCTAAAATATCCGCAAAGTAAATGCGGTCTGCAATTCTCTTTTTAGTAGCGGGATATTTACGGTATGTTTCTTTTGCCACAATTACGGAAGATTCTTTATATCCGTTTTCCGCAAGCAGTTTTGCACCGTTCAATTTTTTTTCGCCGAGCGTATTTTCCAGAACCGCAATATCGTCTTCGTTCGTCACATCCGCGCCGTAAACAGCGGTGCTTTTAACTTCCCCGCTCTTTTTAATTTTCGGAACGTTTCTTATTTCTTCCATCGCCAAAGCGAGCAAGAGATCATTAATGGAAATCTTTTTAATGTAATTGAGACCGAGCGCGGAATTTCCGTCGATGACGAATCTTGTACCGTTTTTATTCAACCTTACGAAAGAATTCTCTTCCGTAACAATCAATGCATCGCCGTTAAGTTTATCGCCTGCTTGCACGGTTTCCCATTTTTCACTTGTTCCTTTTTGCACAAGCACTTTGCCCTTTACTTTTTCAACAACATATTCCTGCGCAAATAACGTGCTTGCCAAAAACAGAATCAATAATATCTTTTTCATTTTTTCCTCCGGTTTATAATCTTTTTAAATTTTTCAAAAAACATCGATAATTTCAACCGTTCCTTTTGCCAATCCGAAATTTTCTATGGCAGTTTTATAAAACTTTTCCGCTCCGATTTCCCATGCGGTTTCAAAATTTGTCAGCGAAGTAGTTTCCAAAGGAATCCATACTTCGTCTTTACCATCTGTATTTTTTCTTATGAAAATCTTCTTATCGTTCGATGTAATTAATCCGGCTTGTTCCGGTTTAAGTTTTGTATTAACCAATAAATTCACGTGACCGATATTGTTCCCTTCCGGTTTGTAATCGACAAATGCGGTTTGGATTCCTATACTTTCCAAAACCGCTGCAAAGCTGACGCTTAAATCGTCGCAATCGCCGCCTTTCAATTCAATTGTTTCGGAAGGAAACTGAACATTTTCCACACTTGCCCTTCTATCGGCAACGTATTGCATATTCTTTACAAAATTATCGAATAATATTTTCACTTTGTAAAAATTCTTTAGCGGCGGTTTAACATTTACCAACGAATCGTATGCGTTTTTAAGCACAGCTTTTGCATATTGATTAGCGAAATCGTAATCGCGTTCAACGAAAAACTTAAGATTTTTTACATTACCGTCCCAACTGTTTTTATCGTTAATCAAAATCGGTTTTTGAATTATGTCGTCCGGTTCGCCGTTTCCGGTCTTAACAATAAAATCAACCGATTCTATTTTTCTTCTTTTCAAATTAAACTTTTCATCCACAATCGTATAAAAATTAACTTCGGCGGTATCGTGTGGTATAAGTTCAACCGCGGGAGATTGTACCTCTTCTTTATTCACTTCCGAAATAAAGCTGAAAGGCTTTACCGTAATTTTCTTATCGGATAAATTGACTATCTTCCCTCTTGCAAAGGGTTTCGTCACATAAACATCGGCAAGCGTAGGATAAATCTCCGTTAATATTTCCACGTCGAGTATCTTCACATACTTTTCGGGTTGAAACGAGAGCGCAAAATTTACGGTTAAGAAAACTTCGTCGTTTACAAAATAGTTATTTACAATATTGGAAATTTTTTTCTCTTTGAATTCCGCAACACTGCGGGGTGTTAATCGGTTCGACAGATATTTTATTCCGCTAAGAGTAACACTGTAAAATTGATTGGCAACATTTACGACCGGAACAATTCCCGCAATAAACGGTTGTTGATATCTATCGTGTAAAGCGGTAACACCAACAGTGAATTCCTTTTCCATGAATTTGAAATGAGTGGATAAATCCGCAGAAAAAGAACCGTTGGTTTCAATTTTAGAGTTAAGCGCTAAAGCTTCAAAGGGTGAAAAATTAATTCCGAGTACACCGGTTCTTTGCTTTCTTAAATCAAATACATCTTTCTTTATTTCAAAATCGCTTTCCTCAACGTTTTGGTAATTCCGCCCGAAGATAATAAAGTTATTAGTCGAAAGATTCAAACTTAAATTCTTCATAATTGAATATGAAATTCCGAAATCGGCTTGCCAAAAATCTTTACTAACAATTTCTTTTTCTTTGATTAATACTTGGGGTTCCGTACCGGCAATAAACGAAGGAAACTCTTCGCTGAATTCCTGTTGAAAAAACCTGAACGAAATGCCTGCAGTTAGAACAGGCGAAATATTATAAGAATAGCCGAACCCGAATTTTTCTTTATAAATTAAATCCGTTTCGAACACTGTAAGGGAATCGTCTATGTTACTTTTGGAAGCGGTAAACTTAAACTCTTTGGAAATCCCGGGCGTGTATCTGGCGTATAAATAATGATCTTTTATCCTTTTCCCCAACGAAACGAAAAACAAGTTGGTAGAATATTGCCTTGCAAAAACAGTATTAAACGAAATGGCGAATTCCCAATCCTTGGTGAGCGCATAGTTCCCCGGGTTCGATTCCAAACTGTTCAACCTGAAATTAATCCGGTCGGACGGAATAAAATTTCCGTAAACGTCATACGAAATCTGACTATATGTAATAGTAGTTAAACTCATCATAAAAATTAAAATTGTATAAATTATTCTCATATTACGGAATATTAATTAGAATATTATGAATACTCTGGGACGCAATATAAATATCTCCCAACCGGATAGTATTAACCGAAGCTCTGAATTTACGAATAACGGAAAACACCACGCTGTCATACTTTTCGAAAGGTATTTTCTGGATCAACGAATTTCTGATCACAATTCTGTTTCCTTTAAATGATTTTAATCTGAGTAACGGAATTATTTCCCTTCTACCTTCCAACAGCCCGCCGATAATAACCTCAACTTCCCCGCCGTCTATCTTATTCCAAGAAAGTTCCGCCCGCAAATTTTTATCTTTTTTGGTACCGGTTAATTTAAGTTTTGCCGAAATCTCCTGCGGCACTTTAATTGTGGTTAAAAATGGCATTTGTCCGAAAAAATCGAAATGGAAGCGCACACTTTTACCATACGGGAAATTAGACCGAGCGGGTGCGATTCGTTTTTTATAAAAAAGAACATGTTTAACGCCAACCAAAGTGTCTTTTATAACGTTTCCGTCCCTGTAAAAAATCCGGTGCGGAACCACTCTTGCAGAATCATCATCGAATCTTACTCTTCCGAATAAAAGTGTTTTGTACCCGATGATTATTCCCGAAGAAGTTTTAATCGGTTGATCGGTATCGTAGAAAACCGCCTCGGCATAACCTTTATTTACCGTAACGTTTTTATTGTAGAATGTATTTTTAATTCCGCTTAAACTTATTACCGAACTGTTGACGGGAATAGGACTTGTAATTCCGGTGGAATCGTAACCGGTGAACACTACCGTATTGGGTTTTGGAGTAATCACCTCAACATCATAATCTTCTTCGGGATTTTCTTTGTTCACCAATTCGATAGGCAAAGGGTCTTGACAAGCAAAGAAAACCGCAAAGATAAAAATCAGTGCGATATATAAGTTTTTTACTTTCATCTTGATAATAATAAACTCTTTAAATTAAATGAATATTTTCACAAAGTAAATAAATAAGAAGACCCCTTTTTTCAAAGAGGTCTTCATGATTTTTTATTTTTATTTTACAACGTAAGGCATTCCCCACGAATTCGATTCAACCGGAGCTTCATCGTCGTAAATTACAACTCTCGGGAAAGCATTAACAACCGCATGTCTTACTCCCGGGAACGGATTAACTTTCCAATTTCCTTCGTAAACTCTGTTGTAAAATGTTCCGTCGAATTCTTCGGATACCAATTCGAATTTTTTCTTTGTTCTATGTTTAGCTCTTATGCCTAACATTCTATCTTTCCATGCTCCCCAAGTTAACGTAACAAAATCCGGATCGGGATAAACACTTGCAATTTCAACTTTCACGCGAACGTCTTTAGAAGGACCGAATATAGGAATCAAGTGTCTCAAACCGGGTTCGCGCGAGAGATAATAATCATTCGGCGAATCTACATAAATCGAATCTCCGTTTTCCAGATAAACAGTCATAGATTTTATACTAATATTATCGGTAAGAGTTCCGCCTTCGGGTAACGAAACCGCAACCAATTTCCAATTGTCAAGCGGATTATCGGAATTACCGATTCGTTGGAAAATTACGTTTCTTGTAATTGTGGTTGTAAACGGTTTTTGTATTAAGACCAAATTAGTATCGAAGAAACTCGCGTTCGAATCGTAAGAAGCGATAATAAACAACATTCCTTCGAAAGTACGAGTGATTGTTCCGTATGCGGAATCGCCTTCAATTGTTGCATTGAAATCAAAATTTATCGGGCGCATTCTTTGTCCGACCTTTACCGGGAAGATTTCGGTTGAAATTTTACCGAATACAAAACCCATTGCTTCGTCTTCGTTATAATTTGCTTCGAAAGATTGAATAAGTTCGTCTTCTTCGGCAATTTTTTTCAACGTTTCTATTTCATCGTTTGTGTTATTCGGATCTACAATGGAATTTTCCTGGTTACATCCGAAAAACAAAAACGATAACAAGAATAATGTAAGCAACGTTGTTAAGATTGATTTGTTGGTTTTCATTTTTACCTCCTGTTTGTGATTTTTGCGAAAACTTCTGCCCCCGAAGTATCAGAAAGCGTGCCAATATCCGCCGGTTTTGCTAAGTTGTTGTAATTCAAAGCATTAGCTACACTCAACTTCATTAACTATTTGCCTGAAGTTCACAAAATAATGCCTGACCTGTAACTCCTCAGGCTAACTTTCGAGAATTTTCCGGATTACTTTATCGAGATAGGTGTGATATTTTTGAGGTAAATTTTTGTATTTGGAAACGAATGCTATTTTTACTTCGGCAAAATCTTTAGTGGAAAGCTTCTCCACATCCCTTTCAATATTTTTCAAATATGTGGAAGCTTTTGTTCTGACTTTTTCAAGAACTTCCGGCTCTTCGGTTTGTGCAATTTCCCGTACGGCTTTTTCCAAATCGAAATTGAAATTACAGTAAAATTTGAAAAATATTCCTCTGAAATTTTCCGAAACTACCGTACGATTCAGGTCGCCCAATTCCCGTGCGGTTTCATTTATCGAAGAGTGGGAAAATTTCTTTTCCCTTAAAAGTTCGAGAATATTCGCTTCGAGATTGGATTTATCGTATTTGGCTAGCTGCTCGGGTAAATCTTTAAGTTTTATTATTGTTCTGTTTTCCGATTTTGCAAATATCGCGGCGCGTTTCATAACCGATTCTAGCTCACGCACATTTCCTTTCCAATTGTAATCGATAAGTTGCTGAAGAACGGAACGCGAAAGCGTAAGTCCGGGAGATTCCTTTTTAATAAAATAATCGGCAAGAACTTCTATATCTTCTTTTCTTTCTTTTAAAGAAGGCACTTTTATTGTAAACACGTTCAGTCTGTAAAACAAATCTTCGCGGAATTTACCTTCGCGCACAAGTTTTTCCAAATCCTTGTTTGTTGCCGCTACTATCCGCACATCCGCATGAAGAGTTTCGGAAGAACCTACGCGCTGAAAATCACCCGTCTGCAAAACTCTTAACAACTTAACTTGGAAATTTTCCGAAGTTTCGCCTATTTCATCCAAAAATAAAGTTCCTTTATCAGCTAACTCAAACCTGCCTTTCTTATCCTTTATTGCATCGGTAAAAGCGCCTTTTACATGCCCGAACAATTCACTTTCCAGCAAAGTATCGCTTAACGCCGCACAATTAACCACAACAAATTCTTTATCGTTTCTCGGACTTAATTTATGAATCGCTTGAGCTACAAGTTCCTTTCCGCTTCCGCTTTCCCCAAGAATTAAAACAGTGGCGTCTTCCGGTGCAACTTTACGTATAAGTTCCACAACGGAATTCATTTTTTTACTTTTGTAAATTATTCCCTCAAAGTTTTTCACGGATGCGGAATCACTTTCGATTTCGGCCGGAATTTCATCTTCCTCTTGCTTTTTAAGCCTGGCTATTTCTTCGTTTAATTTTTCTATTTGAGCGGTAAGTTCCGCGCTTTGATTCTGAGCGGAGTTTTTATATTGTTCCTCCAATATCTTTAATTCTTCCTCTTTTTGAAGAAGCGTTTTCTTTAAATTTTCCGCTTCGTCCAGAGTTTCGGTTAGAATTTCTTCCCTTTCTGTTAAATCGATAAAAGAATCGACCAAAAACAAAACCGCGAAAGGCAAAACGATTGAAAGGTAATCCAATTCAATATATTGAAAAACAAAAAGAATATAAGCCAAAACCAAAAACACTATAATTGCCAGAAGATAAATGCTTTTCTTTTTAAACCCCGTATATCCAACGACCAAAGACAAAAGAAGGAAAATAAATGTGGAAATATTTTTTAAGCGGTAATCTATACTCCTACCGGTTAAAATATTATCGAGAGCAATTGCATGAAACCCGATTCCCGGAAGTTCTTTATCAAATACCGTTGCAACCGACGGTGCTATTAACGGATCGCTTACACCGATAATTAAAATTTTTCCTTCGAGAGTTTTTAGTTTGTTTTTGTCGTTTAACACGGAAGAAAAGAAATCCAAGAAAGAATATTTCTTAAAAGATTTCCAAGTAGTGTAAAAATTTACTTTCATTAATTTTTGATCTGTCAATTCCTTTCCCGAAAGTGCCAAAGAAAATGCCGGTTCAATTCCTTTACCTGCTTTAACGTTAAGCGGAATATACAATCCGTCTTCGGTTAGAAAATTTATGTGTCCTGTTTGCAACTCCGGTATCACCCGTTTCGGAGCGGGATAAATAACGGAATCCGTAAAAATTTCTTCCCCGTTTCTGTTAATGGAATTAAGCAAAGATGAAAGCACAATGCCTTTTGTGGTTTTAATTTCTTTGTTAAGGACACTGTCGTAAATACTTTGGAAAGACAGCTTTTCCGAAAGGAAAATTTCTATTCCAATTTTTTTCAAATTTTGTTTTTGTAAATGACTGAGCAGAGTAGCATAATAACTTCTTTTGAAAGGCCATCCCAAACTTTCTATATCTTTCGGTGAAATGTGAATGAGAACGATATTCGAGTCAATTCCCTTTTGCCCGCTTACCGAATTGAAAAATCCGGTTAGATTATAATCAGCTTCGTAAAAAAGAGATTTAAAAGAAAGAATAATCAGAGCCGAAATTAAAGCAAACGCAAACCGGAGATATTGTTTGAAACCCGATATTTTTTTTATCTTGCCCATTCACAAAATTTTGTAGTTTTGAATAACGGAATTTACTAAAAAAAATTAATTAAAGAATAAAGAAATGGTGATGTTAAAATGCAAAAAACAATAAACGGTCTTTACGTAACTGCTAAAGGAAATCCGGATAATCAATCAATTATTTTCGTTCACGGCTTTCCTTACGACCACAACATGTGGAATTTCCAAACGGACGAATTGAGCAAAAATTATTATTGCGTAACATACGATGTAAGGGGTTTAGGTAAAAGTTACGTCGGCGACGGTCAATACACCATGGAAGCTTTCGTATGGGATTTGTTCTCAGTTATAGACGGAATGAAATTGAATAAACCGGTATTGTGCGGACTTTCCATGGGCGGTTACGTTTCCTTGCGGGCGGTGGAAAAAGACCAGAACAGATTTAAAGCTTTAATCCTTTGCGATACAAGATCGCAAGCCGACGATAACGAAGGCAAACTGAAACGCGCTATGGCAATTAATCAAATTAATACGGAAGGACTTGCGGCTTTTGTCGAACCGTTCGTTTCAAATTGTTTTTGGAAACAGACAATCAAAAAGAAACCGGATTTCTTCAAAGGGATTTTGGAATCCACCAAGAAACACAATCCTGTTGGAGTTAAAGGCGGATTGATTGCAATGCTAAGCAGAACCGATACCACAAAAGCTCTTAAAAAATTCAAGTTGCCTACTCTTGTTCTTGTGGGGAAATACGATGCATTAACTCCGCCGGAAGTAATGGAAAAGATGGCAAAGAAAATTAAGAAATCGGATTTTTACATTGTGCCGAAAGCCGGTCACATGGCGCCGTTGGAAAATCCGGAATATGTAAACGCAAAAATTTTGAAATTTTTGGCGAAACTGGATTAAGCAAAAACGTTTAGGGAAATTTTATTGTTTCCAAGTATTTGCTTATAAATTCATGGAGCCTTTTTCTGCGGTATTGCATAATAAAGCGGGGATGTTCAACAACTTTGATTTCGCAGAAATAATTTAATTCCGTATTTATTTCTTCAAGATATTTAGCGTTCTTTTTACCAAGCGAGACGGCGAAAGACTTCTCCGCCCCGAATTTTATTTGCTCCCGTACGGAATCAATCAGAAGCGGTTTCATAATTTCGTAAAGCTCTTTGCTGTCGTAATAATTATGATTTTTACCGTCTTTAATTATTGCCAGCGGATAGAGTGCGGTAAGAAAATATTTGCGAAAGAATTTTCCGGCTCCGCCAAACTGTTCAACAACTTTATAAATAAAATCGCTTGAAAGCTCACGCCGGTTACCCAGTCTGTTTTCGATACCACAGAATAAACGCAAAGCAACCGGATCGGTAAAAGAAATTCCGGTAAGTCCGCCGCCGAATCTTCCGGGATTTATACCGAAAATAAAAACCCGCTTGTTGTTATCGTTATAAAATTTACGGTAGAATTCTTTAACAACTTTCCGCACACTTTTGTTTTCGTAAGGATTGAGAAATTCAACACCTTGCGGCAGGTTTACTGGTTTTTTAAGAGAAAGAAAATACTCAACCGCTTTTTCCGCAAATGTATTTGATTTAATTCCGTTCAATAAAATTCCACTTCGTAATCGATAAATTTGCCGTTATTATAATTAAATTTTGCGCTGAAAAATTTTTCTTGAAACAACCACGGAATAAAAATTTGATCGCCTTCCCAAAGATTCAAATCAAGTAACTTTACATTCGGAATCCATTCCAATTTACCTTCAGGCGAATCGATTAAACTGCCTTCGAATTTATCGATGACAAAAATAAAAACATACCAATCATCTTTACCGTCGAACATCGGGAAGGTAATGAATCCTTTCAGCTTCAGGCTTTTGACTATCAAGCCGGCTTCTTCTTTAATTTCCCGGATTGCGCAATCTTCCGGGGATTCGCCCGGTTCGAACTTTCCGCCTAATCCGTTCCACTTCCCTTCGTGGTAATCGTTTTCTTTTTTGTTGCGGTAAAGCATTAAAGTTTTACCGTCTTTTTGGATGTAGCAAAGTGTTGCGAGTTTCATAAAATTCCTACAACGGATATTCTTCTAATTTTGTCTGCCAAGCCCAGTAATTACAAGTCGGACACAACGGTAATTCACCGGTTTTGTTTTCAATATGTAATTTCCTAATTCTTCTTAGCGGTTCACCTTTCCAAATACTTTCCAAACTTTGCTCATTTGCATTTCCGGTTTGTAATTTTTGTAACCAATCCATACAACAAGCGGAAACTATTCCGTCGGAATTAATTACCATAGATTCCCACAAAGAATAACACGGGTATCGGTTCTTTTCCGATTCTTTATAGTCGAAAACCCCCCAAGTTAAATTTTCCCATTCTTGTATTTCCACATCGTAATTTTTCCAAAATTTCCTGAATAATTTTAATTCGGTCTTCATTTCCGGGAACTGTTTCAAATCTATTATTTGAACAATTACCCTTGGTTTCCAAGAATTCTTATTCCTTAATTCTAAAAATGTTAAAATATTATTAATCACTTTATCAAAATTTTTACCTCTGACTTTCTTATAAAACTCTTCCGTTGCCGCACCGATACTGAAGTTTACTATGTCGATCTTATTTTCTAAAATCGACATGCTTATTTCTTTTGTTAAACGGTGACCGTTTGTAGTTAAATAAACAATATGATTGTTTTTCTTCTTAACTCTTTCAAGTATATAATTAATATCCGGATGTAAAAGGGGTTCGCCGTCTTTATGCAATGCTATCCTTCTAATACCGTAATTATCTATTTCGTTCATTATTTTTTCAAACAAACCAATTTTTATTATACCGAATTTTCTTACGTCATTCCGGAATTCTTTCATGTGCGGGGGACAATGAACACAAGAAAGGTTGCAAGAGCTTACAATCTCTACATTAATCAATTCCGGAAATTGCATATCGGGCTTAGGTAAAAGGTTTGCGGTTTTCTTAAACCGGAAAATCAATTCCTTGCCCAAATCATTAGATTTGATTTTATTTATAACAATTCTTTTTACGTTCATCATTTAATATAAACTTATTCTATTAATTTTTGGATTATCTTAATTAAAACTACCATGCTAAGGTTTTATCCTTTAGCAAATAGTTTTTCACGTAATCTTCCACGCCTTTTTCCAAAGGGGTTATTTCGTTTTCGTATCCGGCTTCGCGAAGTTTTGTCAGATCGGCTTGAGTAAAGTATTGGTATTTTTCCCTAAGGTTCTCCGGCATCTCGATATATTCGATGTTAACAGGTTTATCCATTGCATTGAAAATTGCAGTAACCAAATCATTCCAAGTTCTGGCATTACCCGTTCCAACGTTAAACAAACCGTTAACATTTTTATTCCGCATAAAAAACAAAGTAATATCAACCGCATCTTTCACATAAATAAAATCGCGGAGTTGTTCCCCGTCTTTATAATCTTTTTTGTATGATTTGAATAATCTCACCTTTCCGCTCTCTTTAATTTGATAAAACGCTTTATGCACAACGCTTCTCATATCGCCTTTGTGATACTCGTTGGGACCGTAAACATTAAAATATTTAAGTCCAACAATTTTATCAAAGTAATTATTTTTTTTCGCGTAAAGATCGAACAAATGTTTTGAATAGCCATACATGTTAAGCGGTCGAAGTTTTTCCAAACTTTCCTCATCGTCTTTATATCCTTGTGAACCGTCGCCGTAAGTTGCCGCGGAAGAAGCGTAAATAAACCTTATGTTTTTCTCAACGCAATAATCCGCTAGCACTTGAGTATAAGCAAAGTTATTTTCCATAAGGTAATCGGCATCTTTTTCCGTGGTGGACGAACAAGCGCCGAGATGAAAAATCACATCGATATCATATTCAAATTCATCGGTGTATATCCATTTAATGAAATCGTCTTTGTGGTAAAAGTCGTGATAATCCAATCCCACTAAATTTTTCCACTTTTCGGCTGTTCCAAGATGATCAACGATAATAATATCGTTTCTGCCAATCCGGTTTAATTTCCAAACCAACGCGCTGCCGATAAATCCGGCTCCTCCGGTTACTACGATCATTTTTTTACTCCAATCAATTTTATTTGAATCCCAAAATGCAAAATTAGAAACGCCAATGCAAAAATATCTTAATTGATTTTATTTATTAAATTTATGGTTGACGATAATTTTATTAAAAATTGAATTCAAAGTGAAAGCAATGTATAACAAATTAAAAAAAATACTCGATAACCGCATCATGGTTTTAGACGGTGCAATGGGAACAATGATTCAGCGGCACACTTTATCTGAAGAAGATTTCCGCGGCGAACGATTTAAGAACCATCCGCAACAACTTAAAGGAAATAACGATATTCTTTGCTTAACTCAACCGGAAATAATCAAAAACATTCATTTGGAATATTTGAAAGCAGGCGCCGATATTATCGAAACAAACACTTTTAACGGAACATCCATTTCTCAATCAGATTACGGAACTCAAGATTTAGCTTATGAAATTAACTTTAACGCTGCCAAATTAGCAAAGCAGGCAATAGAAGAATTAAACGATCCGGGCAAACCGAGATTCGTTGCCGGAGCTGTTGGGCCTACAAACAAAACTGCATCGATGTCTCCAAAAGTTACCGACCCGGGATTTAGAGCGGTAACGTTCGATGATCTTTATGAAGCATACTACGAACAAATCAACGGATTGATTGACGGCAGAGCGGATATAATTTTAATCGAGACAATTTTCGATACACTTAACGCAAAGGCTGCAATTTATGCCGCCGGAGAATTAAGCGACAAATTGGGAAAGGACATTCCGGTAATGATTTCGGGAACGATAACCGACGCAAGCGGAAGAACGCTTTCGGGACAAACGTTGGAAGCATTTTGGATTTCCGTTTCCCACACAAAAAATTTGCTATCCGTAGGTTTAAACTGTGCAATGGGCCCGCAACAATTAAGACCTTACATAGAAGAACTTTCGGGAATTGCCGATTGTTATGTGAGCCTTTATCCTAACGCGGGGTTGCCGAACGAGTTCGGAGAATATGATGAAACTCCGGAAATGATGAAAAAAGTTTTGGAAGACTATGCGAAACACGGATTCTTCAATATCGTCGGGGGTTGCTGCGGAACAACCCCGGACCACATCAAAGCGTTTGCGGAAATGGTAAAGGACCTTTCGCCGAGAAAAATTCCTGATGTTGAACCGTATCTGAGACTCAGCGGTTTGGAAGCGCTTGTAGTGCGTCCCGATTCGAACTTCATTAACATCGGAGAAAGAACAAACGTTGCCGGTTCAAGAAAATTTGCCCGCTTAATCCGGAACGAAGATTACGAAGAAGCGTTATCAGTTGCGAAAGAGCAAGTGGAAAACGGTGCGCAAATACTCGACGTAAGTATGGATGACGCAATGATCGACGCCGAAAAAGCAATGATCAAATTCCTTAACCTGTTATCCGCCGAACCGGAAATTGCCAAAGTTCCGGTAATGCTTGATTCATCGAAGTGGAATGTTATTGAGTCAGGATTAAAACGTTTGCAAGGCAAAGGAATTGTTAATTCAATCAGCTTAAAAGAAGGGGAAGAAAATTTTAAAAAATACGCACGCAAAATAAAAAAATACGGAGCCGCCGTTATCGTTATGGCTTTCGACGAGAAAGGGCAAGCCGATTCTTTCGAACGGAAAATCGAAATTTGCAAAAGGGCTTACGATATTTTGGTAAACGAAGTCGGCTTTCCGCCGCAAGATATAATTTTGGACCCGAATATTTTTGCGATTGGAACCGGAATAAAAGAACACAGAAATTATGCAGTCGATTATTTCGAAGCAACGCGTTGGATTAAACAGAACTTACCTTATGCAAAAGTATCGGGAGGAGTCAGCAATGTATCGTTTTCGTTCCGCGGAAACAACACTGTAAGAAGGGCTATTAATTCCGCATTCCTTTATCATGCAATAGAAGCGGGAATGGATATGGGAATTGTCAATCCTTCGCAACTTGATGTTTACGAAGACATTCCGCGCGATCTGCTCTCACTTGTGGAAGATGTTCTTTTCAACCGGAGGGAAGACGCAACCGACCGTTTAATCGATTACGCTCAAAAAGTTAAGGATACCGTTGTTACGGAAAAACAAAAACTCGAATGGAGGGAGAAACCGGTTGAAGAACGCTTGGAATACGCTTTGATAAAAGGAATAACAGACTTCATCGAAGAAGATATAGAAGAAGCACGCAAGAAATACCCTTCGGCTTTGGACGTAATTGAACAACCATTAATGAAAGGAATGAACAAAGTGGGAGACTTGTTCGGCTCCGGGAAAATGTTTTTGCCGCAAGTTGTTAAAAGCGCAAGGGTAATGAAAAAAGCGGTTTCATATTTGATTCCCTACATTGAGAAAGAGAAAGAAAAAGCGGGCGAAATATCTCATCAAGGAACGGTTTTATTGGCAACGGTAAAAGGTGACGTGCACGATATCGGGAAAAACATTGTATCTGTTGTTTTAGGTTGTAACAATTACAATGTAATCGATTTGGGAGTAATGGTTCCTTCCGATAAAATTTTATCCACCGCTATCGAAAAGGATGTTGATATCATAGGTCTAAGCGGACTTATCACTCCGTCGTTGGATGAAATGGTGCACATCGCCAAAGAAATGAAACGGCTGAATATGGATAAACCGTTGCTCATCGGCGGTGCAACAACATCCAAAATACACACTGCGGTTAAAATTGCTCAAAACTATAACGGTCCGGTAATTCACGTTCTCGACGCTTCCCAATCTGTTCCGGTAGTTAGTAATTTACTTAACAGTGAAATTAAAGAAGAGTTTTTATCGGACATTGAAAACGAATACGAAGAAATAAGAAAACGGCATACCGCCAAAACCGCAAGCAAAAAGTTTGTATCGATTGAGGAAGCAAGAGCAAATAAATTAAAAATCAATTGGGATGAAACCGGTATTAAAACTCCTAATTTTTTAGGTATAAAATTATTTGATGATTATTCTTTGAGGGAAATAAAAGAATACATCGATTGGACTCCCTTTTTCCGGGCTTGGGAATTAAAAGGCAAGTTTCCTGAATTACTTAACGATTCCATCCACGGAAAAGAAGCGGAAAAGTTATTCACGGATGCAAATGAAATTTTAAGCGAAATAATAAATTCCAAATTATTAACGGCTAAAGCCGTAATCGGAATATTTCCCGCAAATACCGTTGGTTGCGACGATATAGAAATTTACAAAGACGAATCGAGAAACGGACTGCTTGGAATTTTACACACCTTGCGTCAACAATCGAAAAAAGCAAAATCATCTTCCAACTTGGCGCTGGCGGATTTCATAGCACCGAAAGATTCCGGGGTAAACGATTACATCGGAATGTTTGCGTTAACTACAGGATTGGGAATTGAAAAATTGATAGACAAATACGAAAAAGATTCGGACGATTACAAAGCCATTTTGATAAAATCATTAGCCGACCGGCTAGCCGAAGCTTTCGCCGAACTTCTTCACCTTAAAGTTAGAAAAGAAATTTGGGGATACGCTCCGGACGAAAACTTATCGTTAAACGAATTGATAGAAGAAAAATACAGAGGCATAAGACCGGCGCCCGGTTACCCCGCCCAACCCGACCACACCGAGAAAATTACAATATTTAATATTTTAAATACTACTGAATCTACCGGTATTGAACTTACCGAAAGTATGGCGATGTATCCCGCTGCATCGATTTGCGGCATCTATTTCGGTCACCCCCAATCAAGATATTTTAATGTGGGTAAATTAGGTAAAGATCAAATTCTAGATTATAAAAAAAGAAAAGGGATGAGCTTGGAAGAAGTAGAAAAATGGCTTGCACCTTACTTGAATTATAAATAACCGAATGATGCAATATATTTTTACATAAAAATGTTTTTGTAAAATTATGTTGCTTTTCTTTACACTTGTCTTAAAATATTTATTTCCGCTGCTTCTCGGAAAATCATCTTTGCGTGCAAAAATTGATAAATCGCACAAAACCAAATATTCCGTTTCTTCGGGTAAACTGGCATAAAATTGGACTATAAATAATATTGTATATTACGATTATCCTTGGATTTTCGGCTCCTTATACCGAAAGCGTTAAACGAATTTCATATACTATTGTTTTATAATATAAATTTTCTTGCATTTCCTTTTCCGGTAAACTGTTGAAATCAATACTTACAATACATAAAGAAATCCAAGGGAGCTGAAAATGAAAACCATATTATTTGGTGGTTTGATTTTGTTAATGAATTTACTAATGCTTAATCAATCTTCATATTCTCAACCTGTTATTGTCGATCACTCATGCACAGACATTACACTTATTCCGCAAGATGCAATTCAACAAGCAAAAGAAACGCTTCACATCGGTTACGGGCACACTTCCCACGGAAGTCAACTAACAACCGGGATGAATGGATTGATAAACTTTGCCAATGACGGAGGTCTTGGTTTATCCCTTCCGCAAGATATTTTCGAATGGAACAATGGAGGCGCAGACGGGGCACTCGATTTGGAAGAGGGAGACGGATACGGCTCCGGTTGGTTGGACCACGATTGCGGATACTACCCAAACTGGATTGACGAGACAAGACAGTATTTGGACGATCCTTCCCATTCAGACGTTAACGTAATTATTTGGTCGTGGTGCGGACAAGTAAGCGGTATGAGTGAACAGGATATGATTGATAAATACCTGGCGCCCATGACACAATTGGAAAATGATTTCCCGAATGTAAAATTTGTTTATATGACCGGGCATGCGGACGGCAGCGGCGAAACGGGAAACTTACATATCAGGAATCAGCAAATTAGGGATTATTGTATTGCCAACAACAAAATTTTGTTTGACTTTTACGACATTGAATGTTACGATCCCGACGGAAATTATTATGGCGACAAATTAGTAAACGATAACTGCGATTACGACTCTAACGGTGACGGTTCGCGGGATGCCAATTGGGCAATTGATTGGCAAAACAATCACACCGAAGGAGTTGATTGGTATCAATGTCCCGCCGCCCACTCACAACCGTTAAACGCTAACAGGAAAGCTTATGCGGCTTGGTGGCTTTGGGCACGCTTGGCAGGTTGGGACGGAATTACATCAATAAATTCTCATAATGAAAAATTAAACGCTAATTTCGTTTTGTATCAGAATTATCCTAATCCATTTAACCCGGCAACTACAATTAAATATTTAATTGCAACCTCCTCCCCTTTGACAAAGGGGAGGACCGAGGAGGGGTTTGTTACCTTGAAAATTTATGATGTCTTGGGACGTGAAGTTGCAACACTCGTCAACGGATTACAAACACCCGGAAGTTATAAAATAGAATTTGATGCCGGTAGTCTTCCGAGCGGTATTTATTATTACCGGCTGACAATTAATAATTTCTCTCAAACAAAATGGATGATACTGCAAAAATAATGACAAATACAATTATCCTGTTACACTGCTAAATGCATGATTTTGTTTTAGAGAATTATTTTACTTGATTCTAAAGATTTAATAATTATCTTAAACTTTAGAACATTAGAATTTTATATTCTCTAAAAAACCAGAAAGGGAAACAAAATGAAAAAAATATATATACCGGTGTTCTTAATTTTAGCCGTTTCAATAACTTTTCTCACGGGAAGAAGTTTCCGGGTTCAACAAGTACCTTATGGGTCCAAATACAGTTGTAATACTTGTCATACCGAAGGAGGCGGAACACCGAGAAATCCGTTCGGACTCGATGTTGAATCGAGAGTTACCCCTGGCGGGAACGAAACGTTTTGGGGACCTGATCTTGCGGCATTGGATTCGGACGGCGACGGTTTCACAAACGGCGAAGAATTGCAAGACCCAAACGGAACTTGGAAACAAGGCGATGCCGATCCAGGCGACCCCACCGCGGTAACTCATCCCGGCGATCCTAACGACCATCCGCCTATCGTTTCGGTTGAAGAGGAACTACCCGTTTCAAACAAATTTATTTTGTTTAACAATTATCCGAATCCTTTTAATCCAAGTACTAAAATATCATTCAATGTTCCGGTTAACTCAAAGGTTAAGCTCGCGATATACAATATTAAAGGTGAGCTTGTTAATATTTTAGCAGACCGCGAATACGCTCCGGGCAAATACGAAGCTTTTTGGAGCGGAAGAGACGATTCCGGTCGTAAAGTTAGTTCGGGCATTTATTTGTACAGGCTAACTGCCGGAAATTTTGTCCAAACCAAAAGAATGATTTTGTTAAAATAATTTTATTGAACCCCGGGGAACCCCCGTTTATCAACGGGGTTTCCTTCCAACAAATAATGCTTTGTTTACTTTTACATTATTTTTACCGGTGGTTATAAATTCTTTGTACTCGATTAATTCCAAATCGTTGAATGCCTGCAGCAACTCCCCTTCCTTAACAAGAAAATCGGGATTGCGCTTTAACTTTTCCGTTTCTTTACCATGCATCAATGTTTCATAAATCAAAACACCACCGGGTTTTAATGCATTTATAATTTGGGGAAATAATTTTCTGCTCAGATAATTTATACAAATAATTAAATCGTATTTGTTTTGCGGTAAAGTATATTCGTCCAAATCAACTTGAAACACTTTAACGCCTTTAATCGATTTTAACTTCTTAACGGCAACATCGCTCAATTCCAATGCATCAACGTCAAAACCTTGACTAACCAAATATTCTGAATTCCTTCCCATTCCGGCGGCGATATCCAATGCTTTTTTACCTTTAGCCAAAGTAGAAAATTCAATCACCGAACCGGAAGGTTTTGTGATATAAATTCCTTCCGCAAATTTTTTATTCCATCTTTTTCTATCAGCATCCATTGTTTTCTTTAAATTTTTACAGTCAAAATTTATTTCCCGAATTTCTTTATATTAGGGTTTAATCGTTCAAAAAATACAGAGACAAATTATGAATAACTTAATCAACGAACAAGATTTAAGAACATGGGCATCTTATTTGCTCGATTATTCGCTTGGCGGCGTTCAACCTGATGATGTAATAATGATAAAGGGAGAAAATATTTGTTGGCCTTTAATTTCCGTTCTTCAAGACAAAATATTTGAAGCAGGCGGTATTGCCGACGTTAATATTGTTGCACCCGACAATGACCGCGGAAAAGTCTGGGGAGCTTCGATGGCGAAATACGGTTCGATCGAACAAATTAATAAAGTGCCGGGATGGCATAAACAAAGATACGAAGCAATGACAAAGTACATTGAAATACTCGGTGCGGAAAACCCTAAATTGTTTACCGGCGTTAAAGAAGATTTAGCACAAGAAATAATGAAAGTTGATGAACCCATTAAAAACATTAGGCTTGCCAAACCTTGGGTGCTTACTCTCTTCCCAACTCAAGGATTTGCCGACTTGGAAGGAATGACTTTGGAAGAATACACCCGCGTGATAGTAAACGCATCTACGGTTGATCCGCGATATTTGGAGGAAGTTGAAGAAGATATTTACCGCTTGATGGATAAAAGCGAAACTATAAAAATTCAAACCGAACATCCAAAAACCGGAAAACTTTTGGAATTAAAGATGAACATTGGCAACAAAAACATTATTAAATGTACGGGCAAAAGAAATTTTCCGGACGGTGAAGTGTTTACAAGTCCCAACGCTAATACCGTTGAAGGAGAAATTTTCGTTGATCTTCCCGTATATCAAGGCGGCGGAGACATTCAAGGAATATACCTGAAATTTGAAAATGGAATGATTACTGAATACAGTGCAGAACAAGGCGGTGATATTTTACAAAAAATCATTGAAACCGATCGAGGTTCACACCGCTTAGGTGAAGTAGCTTTAGGAATGAATAACGGAATCGAAAAAGTATTAAAACATCCTCTGTTTGTTGAAAAGGTCGGTGGTACATTACACATTGCAATCGGCGCCAGTTATCCCGAATGTTTCGTTGGCGACGAAGTTACGGGCGAGAAACGCTCAAGCAGAATAAACGAATTATTCGAAGAAGGAATTCTGAATAAATCCGCTCAACATGTTGATATAGTAACTGATTTCAGACCGGGCGGAAGCGGCAGAGCCGTTTACCTCGATGACGTAAAACTTGAAATTGAAAACAACATTTGGGTTGTACCGAAAACATAAATTATTTAACTTTTTTTTATTATTATTTTTGATTCTATGAAAGTTAACATCACATCCGAAATCGGAAAATTAAACGCTGTCATTATTCATACGCCGGGGAAAGAAGTGGAAAATATGACTCCGGAAAGCGCGGAACGGGCTTTATACAGTGACATTCTTAATCTTTCCGTTGCGTTAAAAGAATACAACGAATTTAAAAACGTACTTCAACAAACCACGGAAGTTTTAGAAGTTAAAGATTTGTTAAATTTCGTCTTGCAAATTGGAGATGCGAAATCGTATTTACTACAACACGTTTGTAAATATGAAAAAACGGAAGATATTAAAAATGTGTTGGGTGATCTTCCAACGGAAGAATTAACGAGACAATTAATAGAAGGCGTACCGTTACTAAAAAATAACTTTACTGCTTTTCTTAGTCGGGAGCGATACTCCCTTCAACCCTTGCACAATTTGTTTTTTACCCGGGATAGTTCAATCGGTTTATACGACAATATACTTATCGGTAAATTGGCAAACCGAGTACGTGAACGGGAAGCAATGATTATGGATACAATTTTCAAGTTTCACCCAAAATTTAAAAACAAATCTATTAATCCTTTTTACGATCCGAAAACCGAGAAGATAACTATAGAAGGCGGAGACATCATTGTTGCAAGGGAAGATATAATACTAATCGGTATTGGAAACAGAACTACAACGTACGGTGTAGATTACATAATCAATCATTTTAAAAAGTTAGGAGAAAGAAAAAATATAATTGTTCAGGAACTACCCAACACTCTTGAATCTTTCATACATCTCGATATGGTTTTTACATTTTTGGATAATGATAAATGTATGGTTTACGCTCCCGTAATTTTCAAGCATTATCATTTGCGAACGGTGCATATTGTTGTTGATAACGGTGAAGTAAAATCCATTAACGAAGTTCCGAACATTCTGGAAATATTAAAGACTCTTGGAATTGATTTAAAACCTATCCATTGCGGCGGGAATTCGGACGAATGGACACAAGAACGCGAGCAATGGCACAGTGGAGCAAACTTTTTCGCTATTGCACCGGGTAAAATTTTAGGATATGCACGGAACGTTTACACAATAGAAGAGCTTAACAAAAACGGATTCGAAATTATCAAAGCAACAGAATTCGATGCGTCAAAGATTAATCTTTTTGACGATAAGAACATCGTAATAACAATCGATGGGGACGAATTGGCAAGGGGCGGCGGCGGTTGCCGTTGCATGACAATGCCATTAAACAGGGAACCGGCATTTTAACGATCGATTATAAACCATGACAGAACAAATTTTAATCAGCTTTGCAATAATAATCGTTGCGGGAACGTTTGCACAATGGCTTTCGTGGAAATTTAATTTACCTTCCATTCTTTTATTAATGATTATCGGAATTTTTATCGGACCTGTTTCAGGATACATTAATCCGGATCAGTTTTTCGGCGACATTCTCTTCCCTTTCGTTTCCATTTCCGTTGCGATCATTTTATTCGAGGGTGGTTTAAGTCTCCATTTTAATGAGTTCAAACAAATATCGTCAATAGTAAGAAACCTTATAACAATCGGTAACGTCGTAACTTGGGGCTTGACAACATTAATCTCTTTTTATGTTTTGAAACTCCCGCTAGGACTTGCGCTATTGATTTCCGCTATTCTTGTTGTTACTGGTCCCACGGTAATTATTCCTATGTTGCGCCAAATAAAACCTAAAGGAAAAGTCAATTCCATATTAAAATGGGAGGGAATAGTAAACGATCCAATCGGTGCAATCCTTGCGGTACTGGTTTTTGAAATTCTTATTTCTTCCGGGCCTAAAGAAGCAACTGCCGTTGTAATTCTAACAATTATTAAAAGTTTGCTGATTGGTTTGGTTTTAGGTTCGTTGATAAGCATAGTGATTGTTTACCTTCTGAAACGGGAGCTCGTTCCTGATTATTTACAAAGTCCGTTTATGCTTGCGATGGTAATCGGCGCTTTTGCGTTGTCAAATACGCTACAAAGCGAAAGCGGTTTATTAACCGTAACCATCATGGGAATGATACTTGCAAATCAAAAATACGTTATTATCAACCATATCATTGAATTCAAAGAAAACCTAAGGGTATTGTTGATTTCCTTTTTGTTTATAGTTTTGTCAGCCCGGCTTCAACTTAGCGATTTACAGCAACTGGATTGGAGCAGTTTTGTTTTCACAGGCTTACTTATTTTGTTGGTGCGACCCGCTAGTATTTTTGTTTCTACTATCAGGTCAGGTTTATCTTTAAAAGAAAAATTGTTTTTATCCGGAATGGCTCCGCGCGGGATAGTGGCCGCCGCCATCACTTCCCTTTTCGCACTCGAGTTAACGGAAAATCATATTACAGGAGCGGAATCGCTTGTACCTGTAATGTTTTTGGTAATTATCGTTACTATTACCGTTTACGGTTTAACAGCATCAACATTGGCTAAAAAGCTCGATCTATCCGAAGCCAACCCGCAAGGTTGTTTAATTGTTGGCGCTCATCAATTAGGCAGATCGTTAGCTAAAGCATTGAACGATGAACATTTCAAAACTTTGCTGGTCGATACAAACAGATCGAATGTTATGCAAGCGAAAATGGAAGGATTAAGTGCCGTAGTAGGCAACATTCTTTCCGAATCGATTATCGAAGAAATCGATTTAGACGGTATCGGCAAGTTAATAGCATTAACTACAAACAACGAAGTGAATTCGCTTGCCGCCTTGCAGTTTGCGCGTATTTTCGGCTCGTCAAATGTTTTTCAAATCGGAATGGACAGAAACAAAGACGGAAAACTGGACGAAGTTTCACGGGAATTACGCGGTAAAATTTTATTCAGTGATTCGGCATTGATGTGTACATTGGAAGAATTGATAGTTGATGATTCGGTCATCAGCTCAACTAAAATTACCGAAGAATTTAGCTTCGATAAAATGAAAGAAAAATACGGCGAACAAAATATTATTCCGTTATTTTTAATTACTCCCGATCACGAGCTGGTGGTTTATTCGGTCGACAACAAACCGGAACCAAAACCCGGCGATATTTTGATGAGCATCGTCACCAAAAAACATAAAGATTAAAAGTGAGGTAGCCATGAAAAAAATATATTCCCTGTTGATTTTATTTTTAATTCTTGTTCAGCTAAACGCCCAAACCCCAAACAAAGAAAACACATTGGTTCATACATACTCAATTGTTGCGCGAGATACTGTTACCGGAGAAATGGGCGTGGCTGTTCAGTCTCATTGGTTTTCGGTCGGTTCGCTTGTTGCATGGGGCGAAGCCGGAGTTGGAGTTGTTGCCACCCAATCGTTTATCAACCCTTCGTTCGGTCCTCGCGGACTCGCATTGTTAAAACAAGGACTTTCACCGGAACAGGCAATCAAATATTTGATTGAATCCGACGAAGGCAGAGACGTAAGACAACTTGCAATACTCGATTTCAAGGGAAGAGTGGCGGCATACACCGGGAAAAATTGTATACCCGAAGCAGGACACATTGTGGGGAATAACTTTTCCGTTCAAGCAAACTTGATGTTGAAAAATACAGTTTGGCAAGCAATGGCAAAAGCTTTCGAAAATACTAAGGCGCCTTTAGCCGAAAGAATGATTGCCGCTTTGGAAGCCGCGCAAAATGAGGGTGGTGATATTAGAGGCAAGCAATCCGCCGCGATCTTGGTCGTAAGCGGGAAATCTACCGGGAAAGTTTGGGCGGACCGCTTAATCGACTTACGCGTTGAAGATAATCCCGAACCCGTCAAAGAATTAAAAAGATTATTAAAAATCCACCGGGCATACGAACACATGAATAACGGCGACCACGCAGTGGAAACCGGAAATATGGAATTAGCCATGAAAGAATATTCCGCCGCCGAAAATATGTTTCCGCAAAACGAAGAAATGAAATTTTGGCATGCCGTAACTTTGGTTAATATAAACAAAACCGATGAAGCTTTACCGTTATTTAAGAAAGTATTTTCGAAAAACAAAGATTGGAAAACTTTACTTCCACGTTTAACGAAAGTCGGTTTGCTGAATGCCGATAAAGAAACGATTGATAAAATATTATCTCAATGAACAAGAACTTTTATAAAAGTAAAAAGTTTGTAGCAAAAACTTTATACGGACTTGAAAACATTCTTGCCCGGGAATTGGAAAAATTAGGCGCGGAAAAAATTAATATTCTCAACCGTGCGGTCGAGTTCGAAGGCACTAAAGATTTAATGTACCGGGCAAATATTAGCTTAAGAACAGCTCTGAGGATATTAGTTCCAGTAACAAATTTTAAGTTTCAAAACACGAAAGAATTTTACACCCGCGCAAAAAAAATAGACTGGCTTGATTACATTAAACCTAATCAAACATTTGCAATTGATTCCGTGGTCAACTCCAAATTGTTCAAGCATAACAAATATCCCGCGCTTAAATTAAAAGATGCAATAGTCGACAAAATAAGAGACATAACCGCGAAACGCCCCGATGTAAATACTGAAAATCCGGATATCAAAATTCATCTTCATATTCAAAATAATTTTGCCAAAATTTATTTGGACAGCTCAGGCGAATCGCTTCACATGCGCGGTTACAGATTGGAAGGCGCCGCCGCACCGTTAAACGAAGCTCTTGCCGCCGGTATGATTCTGTTGACCGGCTGGAAAGGCGATACAGATTTTATTGATCCTATGTGCGGTTCGGGCACGCTTGTTGCCGAAGCCGCAATGATTGCGAAAAACTTACCGCCTAATTTGTACAGAAACCATTTTGGCTTTATGAAATGGGATGATTTCGATAAGGAACTGTTTACAAAAATCAAAAAAGAATTGTCCGGCAAAGTCCGTAACCCTGGTATTACAATTTACGGAAGCGATGTTTCAGCAAAAGCAATTGAGGTTGCACGGAAAAATATTGCCCGTGCAAAACTTGAAAACGATGTAATTTTGGAAGTGAAAGATTTCACGGAAGTAAATAAAACCGGGGAACGTGGAATTATTGTAACCAATCCACCGTACGGCACCCGTATCAAAAATAAGAATCTTATTCAATTGTATAAATCGTTCGGCGATATCCTGAAAAAGAAATTCGACGGATACGAAGCATGGATTCTTAGCGGTGATAAAACCGCGATTAAAAATATCGGGTTGAGAACTTCAAAAAAATTAACTCTTTATAACGGACCAATTGAATGTAAATTTCATAAGTTTGAACTTTACAAAGGTTCGCGAAAAACCAAAAATAAAATTGAATCTCTGTCATGACCGAAGAATTACAAGGCTCGATAACCAAAATAATTTTTCGTAACAACGAAAATCACTACACGATTGCATCGGTGAAAACCAAAGATAAAGGACAGATGACCGTTGTCGGCTACTTTTACAACATTAACGAAGGAGATAATCTTAAGTTTACCGGAAGTTTTTACGAACATCCAAAATACGGCAATCAGTTTAAAGTTGATAATTATGAAGTGATAATGCCGGAAACGGAAAACGAAATAGAAAAATATCTCGAATCAACACTCTTAAACGGAATAGGTCCGCAGCTTGCAAAAGCTATTGTTGATAGATTCGGTCAAGATACTTTTAATGTTCTCGACAACAGAATAGAAGAGTTGAAACAAATCAAAGGCATCGGTAAAAAGAGGTTCGAATCGATTAAAAAAGCCTGGAACGAAATTAAAGACTCCCGGGAAACAATTTTTTACTTACAAAAACTCGGGCTGACCGTAAACACTGCACTTAAAATTTATCAAAGGTTCGGCAAAGAAACCGTTGATATAATTCAACAAAATCCTTATTTGGTCGCAAAAGAAATAGACGGCATAGGATTTTTAACTGCTGATAAAATCGCTTATAAAATCGGCATATCGGAAGATTCGCAAGTTAGAATTGAAGCGGCGGTATTATATAAACTTTATCTTCTCTCAAATGAGGGGCATTCGTTTTTCCCAAAATCAGATTTGGTAAAAGAAGTATCCGGCATGTTAAGATTAAATCCGGAATTAATTTCCGATGCGTTATATTCACTTGAACAAAACGGTGAAATCCACATAGAACGCGATTTTAATTTGAACAATTCTGAATCCGAAGAGTATGTTTATTTATATTCACTTTATTTAACGGAAACGGAAATTGCAAACAAACTATTGGGAATTAAGAACTCCCCGTTGTTTTTACCAGACGGACAATCGAATAACGTTTTGCTCGATGAAATATTTTCATCCCAACAATACGAATTAACCGAAGAGCAAAAAGATGCGCTTCGTTCAGCAACAGAAAACAAAATTCTAATAATTACAGGCGGGCCCGGAACAGGCAAAACCTTTATTGTTAAAACTCTAATCGATTATTACAATTCGAACGGTTTCAAAACAGCGCTTTGCGCACCGACCGGACGAGCGGCTAAACGTTTAAGTGAAAGTACCGGACAAGAAGCAAAAACGATTCACCGTTTGCTCGAGTACAATCCTTTGGAAATGAGATTTGCCGTTAACAGCGAAAACCCGTTGGATACAGACGTCGTAATTGTAGACGAAGCTTCTATGATTGATCAATCTTTGTTTTTTAATCTTCTGGACGGCATGCCGGAACACGCCGGTTTGATTTTAGTAGGCGATGTCGATCAAATTCCGCCTATCGGTCCCGGTAACATTTTACGCGATATAATTGATTCGGGAATTTTCAAAACAATCCAACTTACTAAAATTCACCGTCAGGAAATCGGCAGCGGAATAATACTTAATGCTCATAGAATTAACAATGGCAAATTTCCGGTGGTTGAAAACACAAACGGCGATTTTTCCCTTTTTATAAATTCATCCGAAACGGAAGTGGTAAACAAAATAATAGAATTATGCAGCAAAACATTGCCCAAAGAATTCGGTTATAATCCGTTTACCGATATCCAGGTTATTTCGCCGATGTATAAGGGTAATACCGGAATCGATAATTTAAATTTGAAACTTCAAAACATACTTAATCCCGATGCGCAAACCGTTGAGCTTCTTGGCAAAAAATTTAAAGTGGGCGACAAGGTAATGCAAACAAAAAACAATTACGAAAAAGATGTTTTTAACGGCGATATCGGAATGATTTATAATTACGACCGTATAGAGCAAACGGTAATAATAAACTTTGACGGAAGACTGGTTGAATACACTTCCGGAGAACTGGATGAAATCTCATTAGCTTACGCAATCTCGATTCATAAATCGCAAGGCAGCGAATATCCGGTAGTGATTGTTCCCATACTAAAATCCCATTCGAGAATGCTTCAGAGAAACTTACTTTATACTGCTGTTACAAGGGGAAAAGAGCGCGTCTATCTTCTCGGAGATAAATTCGCAATTGAAAAAGCAATAAGAACCAATCGCGCAATTAAACGCAATACTTTACTGAAAGAAAGGCTGCAAAGACTGGAAGCAATAAGTAATTAAGCTCCGTTTTGTTTTGAGGGTTGCAATGTTTTAAACTTTCGGATAATGTAAAGAGCCACAACCAGCACAAAAACAATTCCCGTATTCAAAATTAATTCAATCACATAATGCTGAAAAGCTTGTTCAGCCATTACGGCTTGAGATTCGGAAATAGACATTTGTGCTCCGATCGTTAAAAGTTTTCTTAAACTTGAAATAATACCGATTACAATAAACGGTTCAAGTGGAATAGTATGCTCTTTTAAAAAAGTGATAATAGTATAAACCAACTCGAGCAAAATCATAATCATTAAAAGCTCGTGAATGAACATTATCAATGCATAGGAAAAATCATCTCTGAAGTGCATTATGAAGTGAATACCGGCTACTACCAGTACTATTCCGGCTACGGCAAAAATAATGACGGCTACTGTTATTTGGATGATGTCGTCAAATTTTTCTAATATTTGAATCGACTGTTTCATCATTTTTAAATGTATAAGAAAAATCTTTAATTTTCAAAAATATTTTATGCTCTAAAAATTTCCGGATTATTTGATAAACAGCCTTCGGATTATTATCAAAAGGATTGAGTAAATTGAAAACCCGTAAATAAAAATATCTAAAGTATAAATATGCGAATTGAACGATACAAGAACCGCAATAACAAGAAGTTGAAATCCCAAACCGACAAACGATACCATGGTTAAAAACCAATTGGGCAACTCTTTCCCCGCTAATGCCATGCTGTCGGATTTATAAATCAAGTAATCCTGCCAACCGTAAATAAGCAAATATATTTTGTGAAGTGCTTTCAATAATTTAACGTTATCCATCGGATAAGGAGCGGGAAGTTTGAACTCCAGTATTCTGCTTGTTTGATCGCCTTTAGCTTGGTAACGTTTTACCAGATAATAATAATTGTAAACGCTTCCTTGCAACTCAAATAAAACCACTGCCAACAGAATTTTGCTTAGTTCGATATTATAAAAACTTCCGATAGCCCAAAACAAAAAGAAGTTTACGATAAAATCACAAATCGAATCGTAATATCTTCCGACAAGGGAAGGTGTTTTACGCCGGCGTGCAATCTCGCCGTCGGCCGCATCCAACATGCTTTTAACTAAAATAAGGAGACCGGCAACCGGAAGAAATTTATTGATGTAAATTAAATAGGAAGCGGCAAGACCAACAATCAGAAACAAAGTTGTAAGTGAGTAAGCTCCGATTTTCGTAGGCAATAAAAATTTAACAAGCCTGACCGCCAACGGTCTCGCATAATCCGAAACATCAACAAACTGTTTATTTTCTGGTAATTTGGTCGACATAAATTTCTCTGAATAAGAAACTCGGTTTTCCCGAAAATGTAATCATTAATTGGAATAAAATAATATATTGTAAAACAAAATATTTTACTTTTCATGCAATATCAACAACAATGAAGATTTTAGCTGTTAATTGGCGGTGTATAAAAAATCCCGAAATGGGCGGAGCGGAAATTCACTTTCACGAAATTTTCAAACGAATAGCGGCAAAGGGTCACAGCGTTACACTTGTTGCACATAAATTCAAAGGAGCCCCGGAAAAGGAAGCCGTTGACGGAATAGAGATAATTAGAATCGGGAATAAATTTTTATTCGATAAACAATTCAAAAAATTTTACAAAACGCTAAACGGCAAATACGATTTGATCGTAGACGACATTTCGAAAATTCCGCTTTTTACTCCGTCGTATGTAAAGGAACCGGTCGTAGGAATTTTACATCACATTCACGGAAACTCTTTGTATAAAGAAATTCCCGCACCTTTGGCTTATTACATAATCAGAAAAGAAAAGCAGATTCCAAAATATTACGGTAACACCCCGATTTTTACCGTATCGGAAAGCACAAGGAAAGAATTAATTGAATTAGGACAACCTGAAAAATACACGGATATTCTTTACAATGCTATCAATCAAGAATTATTTTACAATACGGAAATTAAAAAATCGGATATACCTTTAATCACATACGTCGGCAGAATCAAAAAATATAAAAACCTGGAAACGGTGATAGATGCAGTTTATCTTTTGGTTAAAAAAATACCGGATTTGGAATTCATTATTGCCGGCACGGGAGATAACGAAAGTTCGTTGAAAAATTATGTGCATACAAAAAATCTGGAGAAAAACGTAAAATTTCTCGGTTACGTAACGGAGAAAGAAAAAGCCGAATTATTAGGTAAAGCGTGGTTGTTTGTTACCATGCCGTTAAAGGAAGGCTGGGGAATAACAATAATAGAAGCCAATGCAATGGGAACTCCGGCAATCGGAGCAGATGTGCCCGGTTTGCGCGATTCGATCAAAGATAACGAAACGGGTTTACTCACACCATACAACAACGCGGAATTGCTCTCGGAAAAAATTTTCCGGTTGATAAAAGACGGGAAAGAAAGGGAAAGGCTTTCACAAAACGCCAAAAATTGGGCTTCGAAATTTTCATGGGATTCATCGGCGGAACATTTTTTAAGAAAAGTGCCGGAATGGTATCCGCAGTTGAAAGAAAAAACTGTCTGATTTTCTTCGTAGAATAATTAATTTCCACCCGTTTGAAAGTCTTAATTAATCAAGATATTTTCTTATATTTTGTGCTTGAACTAAAATATTTTTGTAATATGAGTTACAGGGAACAAAAAAATTATTTTGAAAAATTAAAACGGTTCGAAAGAAAATTCTCTTCGAAAGATAAAGAAGTATATTCAATGCTTCTGAAGCGCCACAAAGACGACGAAGATTTGGACAGGCTTTCGATGGAAAAATTAAAAGACTTATACACAAGATACTATGTGAACCGCGAAAAGAAAAATTTTGATCATCTATTTAAAAAACCTGACGCTGACAAAGACAATTAAGTTTAACCGAATTTAAGAGGAACTAATGGACGAAAAAAAATTACACAAACTAATGGGATTTTTTGTTTTTCTCATTGCATTCTTTACTTATTTCTCAACCGTTCAACCTTCCGTTTCGTTTTGGGATTGCGGTGAATTTATTGCATCTGCATATCATTTGCAAGTTCCGCATCCCCCGGGAACACCATTATTTCTCTTAGTCGGCAGATTATTTTCAATGATTCCTTTTGTCGGTAACGTTGGTCTCAGAGTAAATACAATTTCCGTTCTTACAAGCTCATTTACAAGTTTGTTTTTATACCTTGTTGGCGTTAAAGTTATTCTAAATTGGAAAGGCAGAAATCACGAAAATTTCTTTGATGCTATTCTCACTTATTCTGCCGCTGCCATCGGCGCTTTGTCTTTGGCATTCGCCGATACTTTTTGGTTTAACGCAGTTGAAGCAGAGGTTTATGCTTCCGCAACATTTTTTATTGCAATTGTAACTTGGTTGTTAATGACTTGGAACGAAAAAGCCGATGAGCCGGATAACGAAAAATATTTAATAATGATTGCGTACTTAATCGGACTTTCAACCGGTGTGCATTTGATGTCCTTGCTCGGCATTGTTACGATTGTTATGGTTGTATATTACAGAAAATACTTAAGCGACGAAGAAACATATCTTAAAACATCATACATTTTTCTCGGGCATATTGCTTTGGTCGGTGTAATTGCCGCGGCTTTGTGGTCATCAACCCCAAACCATCCGCTTTCACCACAAGAAAATAAAGCTTTCGACTCAAGATTTTTAATGATTGTAGGCGCCGCAAGTTTGATTTACATGGGCGCATTTTTCAAAAAGATATTCCAGAAAAATTCCATTTACATACCTATTATCATTGGTGGAATAATTTTGATGGGGGTTTATCCCGGGGTAATTAAATACACAACAATCTTAATCTCTTCCCTTTCCGGTGCGGATTTTGTAATGAATACTGTTGTATTGCTTGCCATATTTGCTGTTTTCGGATATTTGATTCATTGGACAAATAAAAACAATAAAGCAACATACAACTTAATCGTCAAAGCGTTTTTGTTTGTGTTGCTCGGTTTTACAACTTATACGATGATTATTATTCGCGCAAATCAAGAACCGCCGATCAATCTCAACAATCCGAATACAGTACCCGGTTTGGTTTCTTATCTAAACCGCGAGCAATACGGCGATCAACCGATGTTCAAAAGAAGATTTTCGCAAGAACCCCATCAACAAGGCATTTACAAAAATTACGGCAGCGATTTGGATTTCCTTATCCGTTACCAAATGGATCACATGTTCAACCGTTATTTAATGTGGAATTATGTTGGAAGAAAATCCACCGTTCAAGATGCCGGTGTTGATTTCACCCAACTTTTCGCAATTCCGTTTTTGTTAGGATTATTCGGTCTCTATTATCATTTCAAAAAAGATTGGAAAATCGCTTCGGCGTTTTTAATACTATTTATTTTCCTTGGATATCTTACGGCTTATTATCAAAATCAACAGCAACCCCAGCCAAGGGAACGCGACTACTTCTACGTCGGGGCTTTCTTTGTTTATTCTTTATGGATTGCTCTGGGTATGCGCGGAATTTTTGATATTATTCTAGAATACATTAAAGATTTCAAAACTTCTAAAATAGTTTCAATCGTTGCGATTGCTCTTGGTTTTGTTTTCGTTCCCGTTAATATGCTGCAAGCAAATTATTTCACACACGACAGATCGAGAAACTTCGTTCCGTGGGATTATTCGTACAATCTTTTACAAAGCGCTGCACCGAATTCCATTTTGTTCACTAACGGAGATAACGATACATTCCCCGTTTGGTATTTGCAAGACGTTGAAGGCGTGCGCCGCGACGTTAGAATAGTTAACTTGAGTTTATTGAACACACCATGGTACATAAAACAATTGAAAAACACTACGCCCTACGGAACCGATAAAGTTGCACTAAGTCTTTCGGATGCGGAGATAGACAGAATCGGGCCTTCGCAATGGAAAACAAGAACAATTACTATTCCTGTTCCGAAAGAAGTTTACAAACAATTCGGCGTTACGGATACTTCAATTATTAATCAAGGTAAGATTAGCTGGAAGATGGAAAACACGGTTCAATTCGGAAAAATTAAAGCCGTACGCGTGCAAGATTTGGTGGTTCTGGATATCATCAAATCAAACAAATGGAAACGACCGATTTATTTTGCAATTACAACCGGAACGAAAGGAAACATCGGTCTCGATGATTATCTGGTAATGGAAGGAATGTCTTACAAGGTTACACCCATCAAACAAAAGAACTTCTTCAAATCGATAAATGAAAAAGCAATGCGCCAGCAATTACTGGAAGAACCGGAAGGTTTTTACAGGGATTATCATCCGGGATTTAAATTCCGCGGCTTACGAGATTCCACAATCTTTTTCGATGATAACCATCGAAGATTGGCTCTGAATTACAGAAATCCGTTTTTGCGGTTGGCATTTTACTATTTGAATACAAACAATGAAAAAGAAGCCGTTGCGGTTCTCGATACGATGGAAGCTAAAATCCCGAGAAAACTATTCCCAATGGATTACAGAATATTAAACGATGTAGGCAATTTATATTACAGCGCAGGCGCAAAAGACAAATATGAACCGATAGCGCGCGATCTTGAAAAAACGTTGCTAAGACAAATCAAGAAAAATCCGTTGGGTAATTTGCAATCGCAATACAATCCGTATTTTATGCTTGGCGAAATTTACAGCAGACTAAACGAAATGGATAAATTCGACAGTGCTTTGCAAATATTGGAAAACGCACTGCCCAACGATCCGAGAGCAAAAGATTTGGTGAAGCAATACAAAGCGATTTTTAATAAGAAATTAAACAAAACCGAAAAGAAATAATCCGGTTTTTAATTTAATAAAAGCGGTCTGCTTTTGCCGGCCGCTTTTTTTTATTCAGACTAAATGTAATTTAATAACAATTAATTTAAACTTTCTTTTATAAACTCTACCGCTTCAGCAATTCCGTTAAATATTTTTACCAAACCGGTTTCCCTACCTTCGAGTTTCATTCTGTTTTCAATCGTTTCGATAATCGGATTCCAATATTCACCGATGCAGACCACGGGTTTTTTACTCATCATTTTTTTATTGATGTATTCCCAAACAACGGAAAGCTCAACTAATGTTCCGGTTCCGCCGGGTAAAATCACATAACCGTCACCCGTGTTAATCAATTTTTCGATTCTTTCGAATAATGACTCGCACCTAATTTCTTCGCTCAAATAAAGACTGGGTTTAGCATTATACAAATTGACCGTAACTCCGATTGCCCTTCCTCCGGCTTCGGTTACGCCTTTGGAAACCGCATCCATTATTCCTTGAAAACCTCCCGAGCAAACGTCAAAATTATTTTGCCCCAACAATTTTCCCAATTCGTAAGCAGTATTATATTCTTCGTCGCCGGGTCGCGGAAAGGAACTTCCGAAAACTGTGATAATTTTCTTCAAAATTATTCTCCTTGAATTTGAACAATTACCCTTCTGTTTCTGCCTCTGTTATCAAAATCGATTAAGATAATTTGCTGCCAAGTTCCCAACAAAAGATTGGCGTTTGTAAAAGGAACAACAAATGACGCGCCTTGCAATGCAGCGCGAACATGTGAATGCCCGTTTCCGTCGTGCCACGTATCGTCATGATGATAACGGATTCCGGAAGGAATTATTTTCTCCATAAACTCGGGATAATCTTTAAGCAAACCGGGTTCATACTCGATTGTAGTAATTCCGGCAGTAGATCCGGGCACAAATACTAAAGCGTGACCTTCTTTTATTCCGCTATCATTCACAATGTTTTGAACCTGACCGGTAATATCAATAATATCCGTACCGGCTTTTGTGGAAACTGAGAACTCAAAAGTCTTTACTCCCATTTTTCCTCCGAAAAAATTGATTTCCAAACGTTAAATATAATTAATTCAACCGCTCAAATAATAAAACAAATTACTCGGAACTGATTGTTAAATTTCATAAATTTTCGGGAATGATTTTTTAACCAAATTAAGGAATATTTATGAAAACACAAGATTATATAGCGCTCGAAGAAAAATACGGAGCGCATAATTATCATCCGTTGGATGTAGTTATTGAAAAAGCAAAAGGAGTTTGGGTCTACGATGTGGAAGGGAAAAAATATCTTGATTGCCTTGCGGCTTACTCTGCCGTAAATCAAGGTCATTGTCATCCAAGAATTGTGAACGCTATGAAAGAACAAGCCGGAAAAGTAACGCTAACTTCCCGTGCTTTTAGGAATAATCAACTGCCTTTGCTCTACAAGGAACTTTGCGAGTTAACTGGTTTCGAAATGGTTTTACCAATGAATTCGGGAGCAGAAGCCGTTGAAACCGTATTGAAAGCTGCAAGGAAATGGGGTTATAAAGTTAAAGGTGTAGAAGAAAACAAAGCTGAAATTATCGCGTGCACAAACAATTTTGCCGGAAGAACAATCACGATCATCAGCTTTTCGACCGAAGAACAATACAAAGACGGATTCGGTCCTTTAACTCCCGGTTTTAAAATTGTTGAATACGGAAACGTTGAAGACCTTAAAAATGCAATTACTCCGAATACCGTTGCGTTTCTTGTCGAACCGATACAAGGCGAAGGCGGCGTTGTTGTTCCGCCGGAAGGTTATTTGAAAGAAGTGTACGAAGTTTGCAAAAACAATAACGTTTTGTTCATTACCGATGAAATTCAAACCGGTCTGGGAAGAACCGGTAAACTGTTTGCTTTCGAACACGAAGGGATAAAACCCGATGCGGTCACAATCGGGAAAGCTCTTTCGGGTGGTTTGTATCCCGTTTCGGCGGTACTTTCCCGTAAGGAAGTTTTGGGCGTATTCAACCCGGGCGATCACGGTTCGACCTTCGGCGGAAACCCGCTGGGAGCTGCAGTAGCGCGCGAAGCTCTTAAGGTGATAATGGATGAAGACTTAATTTCTAAATCGGCTCAACTCGGCGAATATTTTATGAGCGAATTGAGAAAAATAGATTCGCCCCACGTAAAAGAAATCCGTGGTAAAGGATTGTTTATCGGAGTGGAATTGAAAGACGAAGCCGGCGGCGCAAGAAGATTTTGCGAAGCGCTAAAAGACAAAGGAATTCTTGCAAAAGAAACTCACGAAAACGTAATCCGGTTTGCACCACCGTTAGTAATCAAGAAAGAAGAAATCGATTGGGCTTTGGGGCATATCCGCGAAGTTCTGATGATGCAATAAATTTAATGATCAACGGTTGAGTGACGTTAATCGTCATTCAGCCATTGATCTATTGTCATTTTAAGGAAATTAATATTTATCGGTTTGGCGATGTAATCATTCATTCCCGCGGCCAAACATTTTTCGCGGTCTTTCATACTCGAGTGGGCGGTTACCGCAATTATCGGCACATTATTTACAGGCGGCGTTAAACTTCTAATTCTTTTTGTAGCTTCAAGTCCGTCCATGTCTTTCATTTCTATATCCATCAATACCAAATCGAATTTCCCGGATTTGATTGCTTCTATCGCATCATACCCGTTTGTTACCGCTTCCACTTCGTAACCCGCATCCCTTAAAAGTTTAAGCTCTACTTTTTGACTTATGGGATTATCTTCCACGAGCAACAGATGTTTTCTTTTCCCACCGGTTTTAACGGGTTTTGCCAGCGGAATAAAATCACCTTCGAACATACTTTCAACAAGCGCAGGTTCTTCATGGTCAGTATAAACTTCTTTTACGGAATCTTCTGTTTCCACTTCCGGCGGTTCCGGTTCGTCTTCTACATCATTTTCCGCCCCCAGTTCAGCGGGATCGAATTTTTCGTAGAGACTGAAAACTACCGTAAAAGTAAACTTAGTTCCCTTCCCTACTTCGCTTTCCACATTAATTTCGCCGCCCATGAGCTTAACAAATTCCCTGCATATCATTAATCCCAAACCGGTTCCTTCTTTTTGAAGGGAATTTTGTAATTGTTGGAAAGGTTTGAACAACAACGGAATTTTTTCTTCCGGTATTCCTTTTCCGGTATCGATTACCGACGTGCGTATTTTTATTATTGCTTCGGTTTGGGTATCAATCCCGACATTAATTTCAACAAATCCCGTATCGGTAAATTTGACCGCATTGTTCAGAAGATTTACTACCACTTGACGGTATTTGGTGGCATCGCCATATAAAACTTCCGGTATTTCTGGCGAGACATCTATTTTTAAATCCAATTTTTTATCGTTTAATAAAGGAGTTACAATGGAGACGGCTTTGTTTATTTCTTCTACCACACTTAATTCCATTACGTCAACATCCATTTTACCGGCTTCTATTTTGGAAAGGTCAAGGATATTATTAATAATATCAAGCAAAGATTCAGCGGATGTTTTCGCATTTCTGGCAAAGTCTTTTAATTCTTTTTCACTTTCGAACAATCCGTTTTCAATCAACGTAAGAAAGCCTAAAACGGAATTCATCGGTGTTCGTATTTCATGTGACATGTTTGCCAGAAATTGAGTTTTTACGTTACTTGCATATTCGGCGGTTGTTGCCGTTAAGCTCGCATTGTTAACTTCTTTTTTAAGCCTTTTCAATTCATTATTAAGTTTTTCTATTTCCTTTTCGTAAAGGGAGATATCTAAAAACATTCCCGTAAAAACATCATTTTTTTCTTCAAAAGATTTTTGAATAGTCAGAAATACCGTTATATCTTTTCCGGTTTTTGTTTTCAACTTTGTTTTCCGGAGTTTACCGAACCCATTGTTTTTCGCTCTGTTAATCAAATCGGAAAATTCGGCGGGACTCGAAAAAATATCTTTATCAAACTTCTTTTTTAATAACTCGTTTTTGTCGTTGTATTTTAATAATTCTATGAAACCTTTATTGACATATTTAAGCTTTCCGTTTTTATCAACTTTGAAAAATCCCAGAGCGTCATTATCTTCGAAAATATTTACGGACTTTGTTCCTTGCTGTATTTGCGAAACGTCGTCATCATCCAAATCGTTTAACTCGCGTACCATTGAATTAAAATTATCGATCAGTTTTAATTTGTTCTTGTAAGTCAACTTGTTTATGAAGACCGAAAGTACGGAAAGAAAAACGACCGTTAACAAAACCGGCAAATTGACTGAATTTGTCAAATCAATATCAGCCAAATAAACAACCAAGCCGAATACCAGATAAAAGAGAGAAAGAACCATAATCTGGTTGACACTTTTCCACCCGAGAAATAGAGAAAGAGTGAAAATAAGGAAGATAACAATTAACCCGTTCAACAGAAAATGTTCAGGTAACTTGTAAACTACTAATCCGAACGAAACAATTACACCGCCAAGATAAAAATGTAAAAGTCCGGTGGAATGCTTTTTTCCGAATTGAGTTTGTGAAAGAACCAGCGAAACAAAAGCAATTACGGTAAGAAAAAGTCGCGCAAGATAAATCTCGAAAGAGTAAGAAATGTAAGCTTTTACTTCAAAAACGAGAGCCAGAACTCCGGCGATTGCGGTTATGATAGCCGCAACTTTAAGGGGCAACAGAATAGACGGAACAACATCATTTTTATCAATTTCACGGGAATAATTATCGTCATGTTTTATCTTTTGTTCTTTGGGCTCAAATTTTAAAATTTTTAACGGTTGAGACATCTAGCGGTTCGAATTATATTTTTGAATCATCATTTGTTATATTTGCACAATTGGTATTATCGAATACTTATTTTATTTATTAAGAGTTTTTTAATAAGGAAAAATTTTTATGATCCAAATCACACCGGATGAGTGTAATGGTTGATTTTTTATACTCGCTAGACGTGCAGTTGTTCTATTTCATTAACCATTCGCTTGCAAATCCGGTTTTCGATAAATTCTTCGTATTTATAACCGATGTTTCACATTGGTACATCGCTTGGTTAATTTTACTGGGAATTTTATTTTTTCAAGGCGGGAAAGCGGGTAAATTTGCGGCGGTTACAGCATTGATTTTAATTGCCGTATCCGATCAATTCAGCAGTTCGTTTTTGAAAAATTTGATTGCGCGCCCGCGTCCATGTAATGTTTTGGAAGGCGTGAGATTGTTGGTCACTTGTGGCGGGACTTATTCAATGCCTTCGTCCCATGCACTAAATAATTTTTCCATCGCAGTTTTTTTCTCCAAATTATATCCGAAATATAAATGGATTCTCTTAACCGTAGCATTCTTGGTAGCTTTTTCCCGTCCGTATATCGGTGTTCACTATCCTTCGGATATGATTGTGGGAATGATTCTCGGCTCGCTTTTGGGCTATTTGTTTGCTCTAATTTTACTGAAAGTTGAAAATAATTTATTAAATTCGACACATAAATCTTAAAGCATAAGGAAAATTATGAAAACAAAACTTGATATTGCTAAAAATTGGTTACCACGTTACACGGGAACACAAATCGATGAATTTGGCGATTATATGTTATTGACAAATTTTTATAATTACGTTGAAAATTTTGCGGAAAGGTTCGGTTGCGACGTAAAAGGAATAGGCCGTCCGATGCAAACCGCAACAAACACTAACGGACTTTCAATAATTAATTTCGGAATCGGCTCGGCAAATGCGGCAACGATTATGGATTTGCTAATCGCAAGGCAGCCCAAGGGTATTTTGTTTCTCGGAAAATGCGGCGGGTTAAAGCGTTCAACCGAAATAGGTCATTTTATTTTACCGATCGCCGCCATTCGCGGAGAAGGAACAAGCAACGATTACGCTCCGCCCGAAGTTCCCGCTTTGCCTTCGTTTAAACTCCACAAATTTGTTTCGGAAAAGATAGTCGAAAGGAATTTGGAATACAGAACCGGCGTTGTTTATACTACTAACCGGAGATTGTGGGAATGGGACGAAGACTTCAAATCGTATCTTCGTCACCTGGGAGCAATAGGAATCGATATGGAAACCGCTACCGTTTTTGTGGTCGGATATGCAAATCAAATTGCGCGCGGCGCCCTTCTGTTAGTATCCGATTTACCTATGATTCCCGAAGGTATTAAAACCGAAGAACTGGATAAAGAAGTAACGCAAAATTTCGTTGATATTCATCTCTCAATCGGCATAGATGCAATGACGCAAATTGGCGAACGGGGAGAAAAAATTAAACATTTTACATATTAAGTATTTTTTAACGCCGATAATTTTCGTATTTTATCTTGGTATTTAAGCAACAAATTCCAACTCGGCTTGTTAAATAGATAACAATCGGAAGGTGAAAAATGATAAATTACGTAAAATATATTGGAATATTTTTAATTATTGCTGCATTACAAACCGCAGCAGTAGCGCAAAAAGCAAAACCGCTCGATGAAGTAAAAACCGCGCTTTCGAAAATTTTCGATTTGAGCAAAAACAATAAATACAAAGATGCCGCCGGTTATTTTGCGTATACAGGCGATGATAAAGAACGTTACTTAGCATCTACTCTAAATTACAAGGTTCGCGAAGAAAAAAGTTTGGTAAGAAGGAATTGCAAAAAAATTAAGGCTTACATAGAATTAAGTGATTCTTACGAATACGGAAAATTCGAGACAAAAAAAATCGACGGTATCAATCATTATATTTTGCAAGTGATTTTCAAAAGCGGGAGTCAAAATCTTAACATTTCTTTCGATTTTGTAAAAATCAATAACAAATTTGTTCTTGCTTCGTTCGGATAAATAACCCGTTCCGGTTGAAATTAAGGATATTGATGTTATATTAGTTTTCGGGGACGCAAAATTTGCGTTCCTACAATAATTCTACCACCATGTGGACAGTGGTAGCAATAAAATGAAATTCCCTTCTGTGAAAATCTCTGCCGAAATCCGTGCTAATCCGCCACGGCGGATTGTTTCGGGATCTAAGAAGAACAAATAGATGCTGAAACAATTCGCCTGCGGCGAACAGCATGACAGTAAGACGAACCTGTCATTCCGAACTTGTTTCGGAATCTACAAAGAAACTCTCCATTTCAAACCGCAAACGCCATCGGCGTGAAACATTTATAGAACATGCATTCTAACACAAAACCAAAACTCCGCTAGGAGTGACACAGATTAATCGCAACACAAATTAAAGGTGCACCCCGTTGGGGTTTTAACATTAGAGGGGATCAGGATTATTATAAATATTGAACCCCTACGAGGTTCGGTCGGTTTAACTCTACCATTGTGTAGACGGTGGGAGCAATGCAATCAAATTAAATTCCTTTCTGTGATAATCTGTGTCGAAATCTGAGAAAATTCGTGGTTAAAAAATAAACCACAGATTAAACACAGATTGGTCACAGAATAATTGGAATTTAGGATTTCTTTTCATCAACCAATCAATCTCCACAAAGGGTAGCGTATGAACATTGCAAATAAAATCAGCCTATTCTTTTATTCTTAATCCATTCACCGAAAAAAGGATCTTCAATCTCATATCCGCCGGATGTCTTTAATACAAAGCCGTGCAAAATTAATTTTTTCAATGCGCTAAACACAGTGCTTGTGGCGCCAAGATTATACTTGGTTCTAATTTCATCTTTCAAAGGAGAATCATTACTTTCAGCTAAAGAAATCATTACTTTCATTTCAGTCTTGGTTAGCATTCCCCACAATCTCTCAAAATCATTATCATGCGATTGAACAATTTTCTTTACAACTTTGTCGATAGATTCAAATCTTTTATTAACAATTTCTTCCCAAACATAAAAAGCAAATTGTTGAGTATAATACGGATGACCTTTCGTAAATTCCAAAATTTTCTTACAAACTTCATCTGAATTTTTGGAAATAAGAGAAAAATTTCTATTCAAATAATCAAAAAAATCTTCTTCTTGTATTTTTTTTAACGACAACAAATAGCCGAAATGATAAAACGGGGATTTTTTATTTTCGAAAATTTCTTTCATTAAGGATTCCTGGCTACCGGAAAGAATATAATTCACTTTTTTCTGATGTTGAAAAATCGACCGGAGTTTTTTATCCAGGTTTTTATCGATTCTTATTATTTCCTGAAATTCGTCGAAAACTATTATCAATTTGTTTCTTTTTGTACTTATACGTTCAACCATTTCTAATACATCGGATAAAATTACATCGGACGAAGAAACGGGATTAAACGAAACTTCAATCTCGTTTGTCAGTGGATTAACCGATACTGCAGGAATAAATTTGAAATTTTTAATCAATCGTTTCAGTTTTTCGAAAGGATATATTCTGTTGATCCTCTTTAATATTTGGGAAGCCAAATCATTAACAGTAGTTATTAATTGCAAATCAATAAAAATAAAGGGTCTGCCGGATTCTTTAACTACTTTGTAAATCAGACTTGTTTTACCGTAGCGACGCGGACTTATCACAATCAAATGGTTTTCGCTGTTAAGAACCGAATTTACTATTTTTATTTCTTCTGTTCTGTCCGTAAAATATTGGTCATCGACAACAGTACCGAATTTAAAAGGATTGGGTTTCATTGTTATTCCGATTTTTTTCGTTGCGATACTTTTCGCAATAATAATAAAATTAATTTTAAATTGCTAAAAATATGAGTTAAATACAAGTAAATTGGCTCACAAGGTTTGCGTCTTTTACAATTTCTGGTTTGGGATTTGTAATTTGTTATTTGTTAGCCGCGAATTCACGAATAAGAAATCATTTTCGGAACACAAGGTTTGTGCCCCTTACGTCTCACGTTTATTCTTTTCTTAGTGTGCTTTGTGATTTTTTCTTTGTGTGCTTTGCGGTTTAAAAATGAACCACAAATAACACAGATTGGTCACAGACTAAAACATGTCACTTTGTCCGCTACGGCGGATCGTTTCTGGATCTAAAATAAAATGTCATTCCGAACTTGTTTCGGAATCTACAAAGAACTCGTTGATACAATAAGATGCTGAAATAAATTCAGCATGACAACTAGAAGTAATAGTTATCCCATTCACCGTCGGCGGATTGTTTCTGGATCTAAAATAAAATGTCATCCCGAACTGGTTTCGGGATCTAAAAAGAACTCTCTATTTCCTCCTGCAAACGCCGTATGGCGTGAAACATTTATAGAACAAGCATTCTAACATAAAATCAAAACTCCGTAGGAGTGGCACAGAATGTTCATTTCTTTTGTCTTGATACAAAAGAAACGAACCAAAGAAAAAATCAAGGCTGAAAACAATTTGCTAAAATTCTTAACTACGTAGCTAAAAATAATGAACTCGTCCCGCTATATCTTCCGATATACCGGAACTCAAACAGCATTATTTTTTTAACGCTACTCCGCACGAATTTTTTAACGCAAATTGTTTTAGGCCGTTTTGGGTTCTAATACTACTTCGTTTGATTGGGTTTATTAGAATTTGGGATTTGATATTTGGAATTTGCTATTTGGGATTTCCGATTTAAATTATTTCCCATGCTTGGATAAATAATCAATTCCTTTCTGTACAATTTCCCAATAACCTTCTTTTTTTTCGTTGGTTATTAAACCTTCTTCTATCATCCTTTCGCTTTCGATTAACAAACTTTCATGCCATTTTTCCAGACCGTCGTCGTTTATTATTTCAGTATCCTTTCCCGTTAATTTGTTTTTCATATCTTTCTTAACAAATCCGATTACTTCATCTATCGCTGCGCTGCCGCCCAAATATATCAATCCTTTTAGCATCGGTATTCTGAATTCGCTTTCGGGGGTTAACACATCATTTCCGGTTTCTTCTTCCAAAGCTTGGGGGTCAAAAAATTCGTCGCTATCATTTTCGTCATTTTGCTCGTTTTTCTCTTCAACTTTACCGCTTTCCCCATTTTGTCCCTTGTTAATTTGGTCGAACAATTCTTTTGCTTCCGTCAGCTTTTTCACAACATTTTCGTATGGCACAAGTTCGTTCAACAGTTTTTGTGCTTTTTCCAAACTGCCGTTTAATATCTCATCGGAACTTTGTTGTTTCAGACCGGAAACATAGTCGTTTATTTTGTCGTATACATTTTCGAACGCATGTAATATTTCGTTTTTGTCAAGGGATTTATTTTCAGCTGACATTTCAACCTGCCATTTAATTTTGAAAATACAATTTGTTAGAGTATCTTATTATCGGTATGGTTGTGGTTTTGTTAATAGTAAGCTTATTTACAGTTCGTTGTTTTTTACTTGATTACTGAAACTAATTTTATCATATTGCATCAAACGCAGAAAAAACGAGGTGAGTGATGTATCAGATAATAATCATTGGAGCAGGTCCCGCCGGTATAAGCATGGGCGTGGAAGCCAGAAATTTCGGTGTGAGTAAAGATCAAGTATTAATCATAGAAAAAGCTAACGAACACTCGTTCACTATCAAAAAATATTATCCCGACAATAAATTGGTTACCGCAAATTACAAAGGATTTACTCCGGTTTGTACAGGCGTTATGTGTTTATCCGATTCAACCAAACACGAAACAATATCTTATCTCGACAAAGCAATAGAGGATTATCAGCTTAACGTTCATTACAACGAAACTGTCTATAAAATTGAGAAAATAGATGCCGATCAAATATTCAAGGTTTACACCGATAAAAATGTTTACGAATCGAAAGTGGTTGCCATTGCAGTTGGAATTTTAGGTAAACCTAACAAACCGGATTATCCGTTACCGAGAAGTTTAAAAAACCGTATTCTTTTTGATATCACAAGTTTCGAGATCAAAAATTCCAAAGTGCTTGTTGTCGGAGGCGGAGATTCGGCATCGGAATACTGCCAATTTTTAGCCGAGGAAAATAACGATGTTACTTTGAGTTACCGTCGTTCGGAATTCAACAGAATGAATGACATTAACCGTGAAAGTCTTTTGGCTCTGGCAAAAACCGGAAAAGTCCGTTTACTTCTTAATTCAAATATTACGGAAGTTGTAGATAACAATGGAAAACCTGAAGTCCGCTTCAAAGAAGAACATCTTAAACCGGAGATATTTGATTATGTTATTTATGCTTTAGGTGGAAGCACTCCGGAAAACTTTTTACGAACCATCGGAATAGAATTTAACGGTCCGCAGCCGGTATTAAAAGAAGGTTACGAAACAAACATTCCCGGACTTTTCCTTATCGGTGATTTAAGCGCAGGTAAAAAGGGCGGTTCGATTATTTGGGCATTCAATTCCGCAAATTCCGCAATGAGAAAAATTTGCGAAACGTATATTCAATGCCGGATTGATAATTAAATCGCATACTTGTAGATTTATATCCGAAATAACGTTAAATTGTTTAACGGTTCTAATCTATTTCCGGATATTCATGCGATGTTATCTGAAGAAACATATAATCAATTACTTGAGTCCAAACTTTCTTTTCTCAAATCATCGAATGATAACGTCAAAAACAAAATCCTACGCCACGGAGCAATTTCAAAAATTTCCAAAGGAACGATAATTTTCGATGAAGGCGCAGAATGTAACACTCTGGCGGTCATTCTTTCGGGAAAAGTAAGGGTGTTCAAACTCGGGGACTCCGGAAAAGAAATAACAATTTACAGAATTCTCGAAGGCGAAAGTTGCATTCTTACAATCTCTTCAATCCTGAGTCATCTTAAATTTCCCGCCACGGCAATTGTAGAAGAAGACACGGAAGCTTTGGTAATTCCCGCCGATGTTTTTCAAGAATTGGTAAACAAAGACGAAGCTTGGAGGAATTACACATTCGGACTTGTAAACAAAAGATTGGCAAACATAATTACCGTAGTGGAGAAAGTCGCTTTCAAAAGAATGGATGAAAGAATAGCGGAATTTCTTCTGAAAAAAACCGGCTCAAATTCACATAGCATAAATATCACTCACCAAGAAATTGCAGACGAACTAGGAACTCACCGCGAAGTTGTGAGTAGAATTTTGAAGGAATTCGAAAAGTTCGGATTCATCAAGTTATCCAGAAATAAAATAGAGATTTTAGATAAAGAAGAACTAAACTCAAAAGCAAAAAAATTTTCATAGTTTTGTAACATTATCACTGAATGTAACAAAGATAAAAGTTATTTTAACATTGAAAATTTCTTCACAAAAAGCATGGGAGGTTAGGTATGAAAAAGAATGTAGGTTCTGTAGATAAGATTATCAGAATAATTTTAGGATTGGTTATTATTGCATACGGAATCGTCGAATCATCTTGGTGGGGATTAATCGGTTTGGTTCCGTTGCTCACAGCTTTTATGGGATTTTGCCCGTTGTATGCACCGTTTAAAATCTCTACAAATAAAGAATCTAAATGATTCTTTGAATTTAATTTTATAAATGAGGCTGTCTCAAAATTAAAAAAATCGTCATCCCGTCCGCTTGGGGCGGATTATTTCGGGATCTAAGAAGAACAAATAGATGCTGAACCAATTCGCCTGCGGCGAACAGCATGACACAGAAAAGAACTTGTCATCCCGAACTGGTTTCGGGATCTAAAATGAACTCATAATTTGAAATAGATGCTGAAATGATTCGCCTGCGGAGAACAGCATGACATTCTTGAGACAGCCTTATTTTTTATACTGCCTTTGTTAAAATTGTTTCCTAATTTGTAAATTTAACATACCGGTTTACAAATTGGAGAAATTATGGAATCCGCTTCCGCACTTTCCGTTCATGCAAATATCTATACGCTTCTTTCTTTCATTGCTTATATATTATTGATATTGGGCATTGGAATTTACAGCGCTAAATTTTCATCGAAGGGATTAGGCGAGTTTTTTCTTGGCGGAAGGAGCATGAACAAATTCGTAGTTGCTCTTAGCGCCGTTGCGTCGGGAAGAAGCAGTTGGTTGTTAATCGGTTTTACGGGAATGGCATTCGTAAAAGGCGCTTCGGCAATTTGGGCTGCTGCGGGTTACGTAACGGTGGAATTTTTGATGTTTCTCTATGCGGCACCAAAACTCCGCAAGCAAACCGAAGTTAAAAATGATATTACCATTCCGGATTATTTCGAATCGAGATTTAACGACAAATCCCACATTCTCCGTTTAATTTCTTCAATTATAATTATTGTTTTTATGACTGCATACATCAGCGCTCAGTTCGTCGGAGGAGGAAAAGCTTTTGCTTCAAGTTTCGGAACATCCAATTCAACGGGAATAATTTTAACCGCACTCATCGTTTTAATCTATACGATGCTCGGCGGATTCCTTGCGGTTTCCCTTACCGATGTTATTCAAGCTTTCTTCATGCTGTTCGCTTTGTTTGTTCTGCCCGTAATTACAATTATCAATTTCGGCGGATGGGAAAAAGTTATGCAAGCGGTTAGTAATATAAATCCGGAGTTGCTTGACCCTTTTGCGATCGGAACCGGTGCATTAATCGGTTTTCTTGGAATTGGATTGGGTTCACCGGGAAATCCGCATATTTTGGTTAGATATATGTCAATCAAAGACCCTTCCGAATTAAAATTCAGCGCTTACGTCGGAACCTTCTGGAATGCAACAATGGCTTTTGCGGCGGTAATAATCGGAATAGCCGGAAGAGCATACTTCCCTACTGCAGCTTCCCTTCCGGGCGGCGATGCGGAAAATCTTTATCCTTTTTTGGCTCAAACGCATTTACACCCCGTTTTGTTCGGAATTGTTATCGCTTCAATTTTAGCGGCAATTATGTCAACCGCCGATTCTATGCTACTGGTAAGTGCTTCTGCGGTTATTAGGGATATTTATCAAAAAATTATAAATCCGCACCGTAAATTTTCTCAAAACGAACTTGTGTTTTATAGCCGCATAATTATTTTGTTAATTGTTATTTTCGCTTTGGCGTTCGGGTATTTTGCATCCGATTTGGTATTTTGGCTTGTTCTGTTTGCTTGGGGCGGACTCGGTGCGGCATTCGGTCCTACAATTTTACTTTCACTTTTCTGGGATAAAACAACCAAACAAGGAGTGCTCACCGGCTTCATAGTCGGCGTTTTAACAATAATCATCTGGAAACAAACACCGGAATTAAAATCTATTATTTATGAATTGGTTCCGGGCTTTTTCTTGTCATTAATTTTTACGGTAATTGTTAGTCTGCTTACCGCAAAAGATAAGCAAACGGAAGCTTAAAGCGAATTATTTTTTAAGGATTCTTTACTATACTTTTTAAGGATTAATCGTTCCACGCTTTTAAGCGGATAGTTTTCTTTGTCGAGAAGATAATCGATGGAAACACCGTCGAACAATGCGCCGAGTAAATACGCTTCGGCTTTTGCGTTTTTAATTCCGATTTTACGGAAAAGCTTTTCTACTTTATCAATATAACCTTTCTCCAAATCTTTAAAAATTTTACTCATTTTCGGAGTAATTTCCGCTTGGAAACTGAACGAAACGTATAACCGCCAGAATTCTTCGTTTCTTCGTAAATGATTAAACGTTTCCTTTATCAGAATTTCCATGATTTTGTAAGGGTCTTCTTCCATCTTAAAAAGCGCGTCGAATTCATCAAGAAATTCAAGCGCCATTAATAAGATTGCTTCGGCGAGTTCGTCTTTGCTTTTAAAATAGTTATATGCCAGACCCTTGCTTATTCCCGCTTCTTTGGCAATATCGGCTATTGAAGTTCCGTGATATCCTTTCCTGGCAAATAATTTCAAGCCTGCATTAAGGATATTCCTTTTGGTCTTTTCCCTTATTTCTTTAAACTGTTCTTTGGTTCTGGGCATATTTATTGATTAAATGTTCAGTCATAAATATATTGCTTTGAGAATCTTTTTTCAAGTTTGGGGTGTATCATAAATGTGAATAAAAATTAACTTGACAAAGAATTTTAATTGTGTTATTTTTTGACTGACCGTTTAGTCAATTATAAAGGCTAAAAAATGAAAAATATCAAACTGCTTGCCGTCTTCTTTTTCTTATTCACCATGTTACGCGCTCAAACCGCTGAGGAAATTGTCCGTAAAGCGGAAAATACTTTAAAAGGGAAAACAGCTTACGGCATTGTGGAAATGACCGTTATTACACCCGATTACGAAAGAACTTTGAAAATGGAAAGCTGGTGGGTCGGGAACGAAAAAGCTCTTATAATTATCAAATCGCCGAGACGGGAACGGGGTAATAAAACTCTTAAAATCGGCAACGAAATGTGGAATTATCTTAAAAACACCGAAACCGTTATTAAAATTCCCCCTTCGATGATGCTTCAATCGTGGAACGGCTCGGATTTCACCAACGACGATTTGGTAAGGGAATCGAATCTTGTAAAAGATTACACGCAAAAAATTGTTGCCGAAGAAAAAATAAGCGGCGCCGACTGTTGGAAAATCGAATTGACGCCAAAACCCGACGCGCCCGTTGTTTGGGGTAAAATTTATTATTGGGTACGCAAATCGGATTACCTTCCCGCACTCGTTCAATATTACGACGAAAACGGAAAGCTAATCAGATATATGGAATTCTCCGATATAAAAAAAATGAACGGAAGAAAAATTCCTACAAAATGGAAAATGGTAAGCGTTGTTAACGAAGGTCATTCGACCGAATTGAAAATAATAGATATGAAATTTGACATAAAAATCGACGACAGTATCTTTTCGTTCGAAGAACTTGAGCGCGGTGATTAAAGTATGAAACTTTTGGTAAAATTGGCATGGAGAAATATTTGGAGAAATAAACGGCGGTCGTTTCTTACCCTTTTGGCAATTGTATTTGCCACCACTGCCGCAATTGCAACACGTGGAATGCAATTGGGAACATACGCCGTAAATATTAACTACGCTGTTCAAATGTTTACGGGTTATCTGCAAATCCAAAAAGAAGGTTTTCAAGAAAACCCTTCGCTAAATAAAGCTTTCAAAATAAACAACAAACTTAAAACCGCCCTTAGTTCTATTGACGAAATTAAAAGTTGGGCGCCGCGAGTTCAAGCCGACGGATTAATTAGTTTCAAAGATAACTCACAAGGTGCGGCAATTTTCGGTTTAAGTCCACAAAAAGAAAAAACAACAACCAGAATTTTCTCCCGGCTTAAACAAGGAAATTTTTTCGAAAGCGATACTTCGGATAAAATCGTTCTTGGACATAAACTTCTTCAAAACTTAAAAGCGGAAATCGGTGATACAGTTGTTATTCTTTCACAGGGGTTCGACGGTTCGCTCGGCAATAATAAATATGTAATCTCCGGAATCATCAAATTCGGCTCTCCCGATTTGGACGGAATGGGCGTTTTCATGCCGGTTAAATCCGCCCAAGAACTTCTTGCGCTTTACGGCGGCAGAATCCACTCTATTGCAATAAACCTTAAAAGCTCATACAAGATTGAGGAAACCAAAAAAATTCTTCAAGAAAAGCTGAAAGGAACCGGCTTGGCTGTTTTGGATTGGGGTGAAATTATGCCAGACTTCAAACAAGCAATTGAGTTGGATAATATAAGCGGAATTTTGATGTTGTTGATTTTAATGGTAATTGTCGCCTTCGGAATACTCAACACGGTTTTAATGTCCGTCACCGAAAGATTCAAAGAGTTCGGAGTTGCGCTGGCAATCGGTATGTCTCACACAAAACTTGTTTTGCTCGTAATTATCGAAACCGTTTTCCTTTCACTTACCGGAATATTTACCGGCAATATTTTAGGATATTTAACGAATTGGTATTTCGTAAACAACCCGATACACTTTTCGGGAGACATAAGTAATTTATATGAAGAATACGGTTTTCTGCCGGTTATCCGCTCAACACTTGAACCAATGATTTTCGTAAATATTTCGCTTGCCGTGTTATTGATTTCTTTATTTGTGAGCCTTTACCCCGTTTACAAAGTTTATAAACTCGAGCCGCTCAAAGGAATCAGATATACATAAAACTCGGAGATAACAATATGGAAATTTTATATAGAGAATTTAACGAAAGTAAAATTAATAACAATTACAAGAGAGTAGCTTTCTTTTATGATATATGGAGTTGGCTGACAGAAAGTAAAGCCGCCAAGAAGGTAATTGAATTAGCCGGAGTTAAAAACGGTGAATCGGTTTTGGAAGTTGCGTGCGGCACCGGAGTTCTCTTCGAAAAAATAGTTAAGCAAAATCCGGACGGCATTAACGTCGGCGTGGATTTAACCCCGGCAATGCTTGAGAAAGCAAAACAAAGATTACAAAAATTAAAAAACCATAATTTCGAATTGAAAAGAGGTAACGCACTAAATCTTGAATTCGATGATAATTCTTTCGACTTGGTGACAAATAATTTTATGATAGATCTTATGCCGGAAAATACTTTTGACACAATAGCCAAAGAATTTTACAGGGTTCTCAAACCAGGTGGCAGATTGGTAATTTCGGTTTTTTCCTTCGGAACAAAAAAAGTAAATAAAATTTGGCATTGGGTTGCCAAAAACTTTCCGGAACTTTTAACCGGATGCCGTCCGGTTTCCTTTACACAAAATTTAATTAATGCGGGATTTAAAATCGACAAGGATATTCATGTAAGTCAAAATACTTTTCCCGCGGAAGTAATAAGAGCAATAAAATAAATTAAGCAGAATAATTATTAAAATTTTAAATCATACGGGAAAACCAAATTGCTTCTGAAACTTGCTTGGCGAAATATCTGGCGGAATAAAAGACGTTCGATGATAGTTATCGGTTCGGTGATGGTTGGTGTAATTGCATTAATTATCATCGACGGATTAAACAACGGTTTTCTTTCGCAAATGCTTTTCAATCAAGTTGACTTAAATATATCCCATGTTCAAATTCACAAACGCGGCTTCCACGATAACAAAGTCGTGCAAAGTTTCATCCCCGATAAAAAAAAGGTGGAAAAGATTCTCAGAAAAAACGGCAAAATAAAACATTTCAGCGAACGTGTGGTTTCTTTCGGATTAGTCAGTTCCGCCGTTAGTTCTTCGGGCGTTTTTATACTGGGAATTAATCCCGAGGACGAATCCAAAATTACGACAGTTTCCAAATCGATAATTAAAGGAAAATATTTTAACGGGAAAGGAAGGGAAATTGTAATCGGTAGTAAACTTGCAGAAAAACTTAAAGTGGATTTGGGCGGAAAAGTAATTGCTTTGGCAAACAGACCGGACGGCTCAATTGGCTCGGAAGTTTTCCGCATTGTAGGAATATTCCGGTCTCCAAGTTCAAATTTTGACAAAACATATATTTTTGTACCGATTAAAACCCTTCAGCGAATGTTGGGAATCGGGAATAATATTCACGAGTTCGCAATCGTTACACAAAATTACAATCTTGCGGAAACCGTTAGAGATGAAATAAAACAAGAACTAAGCGATAAATATGAAGTTTTGTCTTATCATGATATACTTCCCCTTCTCATAATGCAAATGGATTTGTACAAGGAAACAATGTATATTATCAACATGATAATCGGTCTGGCACTTATTTTCGGAATTATCAATTCAATGCTGATGGCGGTTTTCGAACGTGTTAATGAAATCGGGGTATTAATGGCAATCGGTATGAAAAACGGGAAGATTTTCTCCATGATTTTATTAGAATCTTTATTAATTGGAATTGTCGGTACCGTATTCGGTGTGTTTATCGGTTTGGGATTGAATGAAATTTTATCGGTGCAAGGCATAGATTTCAGCTTGTTTTCTAAGAGTCTTGAATCGTGGGGAATCGGGGCGGTTATTTATCCGCATTTATCATTAGAAAACTTGATAACCACGTTTCTGATGATTCCGTTTATCACAATGTTGGGAGCAATCTATCCCGCATGGAAAGCAATTAAACTCGAGCCGGTTGCTGCAATTCGTTATGTATAACAAAAGTATAAGAAGAAAATGGAAATTTTAAGAACCGAAAACGTAAACAAAATTTACCGGGATAACGGAGTTCCCGTTCAAGCGCTGAAAGATATCAACTTAAAAATATCCAAAGGCGAATATTTAGTAATCGCCGGTCCTTCGGGCTCCGGTAAAACCACTTTGCTCAATTTACTCGGCACTTTGGATAAACCTACATCCGGAAAAATATTTTTTGAAAATTCAGATTACACTTCTAAAAACAGAAAAGAGCTTTCGGAATTCCGTTTGCGAAAACTCGGATTCGTTTTCCAGGCTTATAATTTAATTCCCGTACTAACGGCATTGGAAAACATAGAATTCAGCATGATGCTGTTGGGCATTCCCGAAAAAGAAAGACGGGAAAGAGCAATGAACCTAATGGCGGAATTAGGAATCGATGATCTTGCGGATAAGAAACCGAACGAAATGAGCGGTGGTCAACAACAACGCGTAGCCGTTGCAAGAGCTATCGTGAATAATCCGTTAATAGTTTTAGCCGATGAACCGACTGCAAATCTCGATTCTGCCAACGGAAGCAAGTTATTGGATTTAATGGAAAAAATGAACGAAGAGAAAAACATTACGTTTATATTTTCTTCCCACGATAAGCAAGTAATTGAACGGGCGAAGAGACTAATTATTTTGAAAGACGGGCAAATAGTAAATGAAAATTAAACTTTTCATCATTCCGGTTTTGTTTGCCATTGTTTTCAATTGCGAAACACCCGCCCAGCCCGGTTTCGATTTTTCCGGTTATGCTCAAAACTTTACCGTTTATCAAACCATACCACAAAGTCTGAGCGAAATTTTTCATAGTGATAAATCTTTTATTACGGACTTGTTAAGAATAAGACTTAAGCCCGTTATATTTTTGTGGCACGGAGGAAGACTAAACATCGATTATGAATTAAACGTAAATTATTTCAACCGGAAATTTATTTACGAAAATTTAAGCGTGACAACCAATAGACGGACTGTTACTTCTTTATTTTGGTCGCCCGTTAACGAAGATAAAATTAAAATCAATCATTTTATAGACAGGTTATATTTTAGGCAAAAACTCGCCTTCGGAAATATCAAAATAGGAAGACAGCGCATAGCTTGGGGAACCGGAAGAATTTGGAATTCGACAGATCTGTTTAACCCGATAAATCCCGCCGCATATTACCTGATAGAAAAACCCGGCGCCGATGCGGTTTCGGCAAAAATCCGTTTCGGAAATTTTACCGACTTGAACATTGTTTACAATCCCGTTGATAATTTTAACAAGTATAATTTTGGCGGAAGATTCAGAACAAACTTTTTGGGATACGACTTTTCAATAATGGGCGGGCGATTCGACGAAAAGACGATTGTTGGATTAGATTTTGCCGGAAACATTTTCGATGCCGGATTTCGGGGCGAAGGGATTTACTCAATTGATCCCGATAATTCCGGAAATAATTTCCTGAAGTTCATAGTAGGAATAGATTATCAATTTACACCCAAATTATACATGCTTGCCGAATACCATTTTAACGGGGAAGGTAAAACGGATAAATACCATTACGAATTCTCACGCTTGCTTCACGGAGAAATTCAAAACGTGAGCAGAAATTATCTTGCCGTAAGCGGAATGTACGAACTTACTCCATTGCTTTTATTAAACGCTCTGTCAATTTTTAACTTGAATGATAACAGCGGTTTCATTAGTGTAAGCGGAAATTATTCCGTTACGGAAAACTTTTATGTAAACTTAGGCACTCAAATTTTTTGGGGCGAAAAATTGTCCGAATATTGGTTTTTCCCCGATTCCTATTACATTCAGACCGAATATTATTTCTGACATTGTGTCTTCAGAACTTTTCTCCCTTTGAGTTGTTAAAAATAATATAAGGGTGAGAGGGTTGCCATGAGACAAGAAGAAATTAATATGAATGCATTGCAGTATGAACTTCCGAGAATTAAAAAACTTTTGAAGAACGGGAATGAAATAATTATCAAAGATTCCAACAAACCGATTGCAATTATTTCGCCCGTTAACAAAAGTAAATTGCTAAACAAACAAAACAAAGACAAAGTAAATTTACCCTACGGAAGTTATGAAAACACTGCAAGCGAAATTTGGTTCGGTTAATAAAAAACCGGAAAATCGAATTATACTTTCAACAAAAAGAGAAGATATATCTTTTAAATTTCAGCGGTTGTACTTACGGTAAAGCCCACGTTTTTTAATTCCACCCTTTATACGAAAATCTAACTTGAGGGAAATTCGCACGCCAATAATTATTTCAATACTTTTCAATCAGACAAAAGACTTGCATGAGCAAACCTTCACTAAAATACAATTTAATTTTAATACTTGATTAATTTTACAAATGTAAACAAAAAGATTTTACTTAACCTTAAATTGTATTATCTATCTAATCGAAAAATATTGTAAATTTGATTTGTCATTTTTCTACACCAATTTTACTCTATGGAAAAATTCATAATACGAAAAGCTACTAAAGACGATACCGGAACCGTATTAAGCTTTATTAAAAAATTAGCCGGATACGAAAAACTGGAAAACGAAGTTAAAGCCACCCGCGATTTGCTAGAAAAAAACTTATTCGGAGAAAAGGCGGTAGCAAAGTGCCTGTTGGGTTTTTACGACGGAGTTCCCGTTTGCTTTTCAATATACTTTTATAATTTTTCTACGTTTTTAGGTAAACCCGGACTTTACCTGGAAGATTTGTTCGTATTACCGGAATACCGCGGGCGTGGTTTCGGAAAAGCGATGTTGGTTCATCTTGCGCGCACGGCTGTGGAAGAAGATTGCGGCAGATTCGAATGGGCGGTTCTCGATTGGAACGAACCGGCTCTGAAATTTTACGAAAGCCTTGGCGCGGAAAAATTAGACGATTGGATAATTCACAGAGTCACCGGCGAAGCTTTACAAAAATTAGCTAAAGAAACCGTTGAAATAAAAGATAAAACGCTATGAAAGAAATACTGAAGTGGTTCGAACAATATCCCGTTTGGGAAAATCTCGCTAAATTTTTAGCGATTGTTATTATTGCATATTTGGCTTACTTGATTACAAAAAAAATATTAATTAGCGGCGTAAATAAACTTGTAAAAAAAACAAAAACACACATAGACGATATTATACTTAACGAAAAACTCTTAAGCCGCATAGCTCTAATCCTACCTATTTTAATTATCTATCAATTTATTTATTTGCTTCCGTACGGTTCACAGATTCTCGGTAATATTCTCGAATCGATATTAATTATAATCTTAGTAATTATAATCGGTTTAGTAATTGATGCCGGAAATGAACTTTACGAAAAATCGAAACGTTATGACAGAAAACCGATTAAAGGTTATCTGCAAGTAATCAAAATTGTGGTTTACATTTTCGGCGGTATTGCGATAATCGGAATTCTTACCGGACAGCAACCGTGGACTATTTTAACAGGCTTAGGCGCACTTACCGCTATCTTAATTTTGGTTTTCAAAGATACAATATTGTCTTTCGTTGCCAGCATACATATTTCCGCTTACGATTTAATCAGAATTGGCGATTGGATTGAAGTTCCGCAATACGGAGCCGACGGCGATGTTATCGATATCGCACTTCACACAATTAAAGTGCAGAATTTTGATAAAACGATTGTTGTTATCCCGACTTACAAAATACTCGAAGGTTCATTTAAAAACTGGCGTGGAATGCAACAAGCGGGCGCAAGGCGTATCAAGCGTGCGGTCTATATCGATTTGGCAAGCGTAAAATTTTTAGACGAACGTTTGCTAAATAAATTCAGAAAATTCCAATTGATTACCGATTACATCGAAAGGAAAGAAAAAGAAATTGCCGAATACAACAAAAAACATAACATAGACGATTCGGTTTTGGTTAACGGTCGAAGACTGACTAACATCGGAACGTTCCGGGAATACTTAAAAGCTTACCTGAAAAGCCGCGAAGATATTCATCCGGGATTTACATTTTTAGTCCGGCAACTCACTCCCGGTCCTAGCGGAATACCGATAGAAATTTATGTGTTCGCAAAAACAACGGTCTGGACAAAATACGAAGAAATCCAAGCCGATATTTTCGATCATATTTTTGCGGTGATTAATGAATTTGAACTTAACATTTTCCAAAACCCAACGGGTAAAGATTTCAGAGTTGTAGCGGAGTTTGAGAAAAAATTGTTAAAATAATTTTCAAAATGAAAGGGATGGGGTAAAATGAAAACTACTGTTGCCGATGCAATTGGAATTGCACTAAAAAATCTTAATGTTTCTGTTGTAACAAACGTACCCGGTTACGGCGCAAGCGAAGCTTATAAAAGTTACGCTTTACATAATCAAAAAATGCCGGTCTTATCTTTTCACGAAGAAGTAGCTTTTTCCGTTGCTCATGGTGCGGCACTTACCGGTAAACGTTCGGCTTCATTAATGAAAGCGCAAGGTTTTGTAAAAGCCGGTAATGCGGCTGTAGATTCATTGTATACGTCGATCTCAGCAGGAATGGTAATATTAATTTTCGAAGATCTTACAGGCAGACATTCCGACAACATAATGGAAATCGAACCGATTCTACACGGCATGTCATTTCCGTATAAAAGGGCAAAACCGGATACCCTTTATGATGATTTGGTAAACTGTTTCCGGGAATCGGAAACCAGAAAACTGCCTTACGCTTTGTTGATAAATGCAGACGAGATAAATACGGAAATTGAGTTTAACCCTAAAACTTTTCCGGAAGAAAAAAAGAGATTCACACGCAATATTTTCGATCAAGTAGTTCATCCCCTTTTGGCGGATTATCAATACAAAGTTTTCACTACAAAAAAAATAACATCGGATTTTTCAAATATTGCTTTGCCTAAAACTCCTGTTTTCCCTGACGATTTTCCTTTAAGATATAAACAAGGAGCGCAAAAATATACCGTGCTTTTCGACGCATTCAAAAACATACGCGGAGATATTGTAACCGGGGATACAAGCGTTTCCAGCAGTTTTGCTTTCCCGCCGTATAACTCAATCGATTTGGTCACACATTTAGGTGGAAGCATACCGCTTGCAATTGGCGCTTACCTTGCCGGCTATAAAGATGTTTGGGCTATAACCGGAGATTTCAGTTTTTTAGCTGCTGGCAATCTTGGTCTAATAGAAGCTTTAGAACGCGAAGTTCCAATTAAAGTGATAATACTGTATAACAAAGAAGCCGGCGCAACGGGCGGACAGAAAATCCACAAGAAAATTATGCTCAGGATATTAGCCGGTTATGAAAATTTCATCAAGCATATATCCGACCCGCAAGACATTATGGAAGTTGTTTCCGTATTGGAAGAAGCCAAAAACGCGGATGAATTGAGAATAATTATTGCGGATTATTAATAATGGTTTCCGAAGTAAAAAACTTTTTCGAAACTACGTCGGATAAACTGCCCGAAGAGTTAATTGAAATTATCTCTCACAACGATTCGGTAAAAATTGAACGCATTATTTCCGAAGGGCATTCTTCACCGCCCGGTTTTTGGTACGATCAAGAAACTAATGAGTTTGTTATTTTGCTGGAAGGTTCGGCAATATTGAAATTTGAAAACGGTCAAACCATAAATTTAAAGAAAGGTGATTATTTAACAATTCCGGCACATGTTAAACACCGTGTGGAATACACGCCTTCGGATAGAAAAACTTTTTGGCTTGCCGTTCATTTTAAGAATGAATAAATTGCGAGTGAGATGGCACAGTTAACAAGATCTAAAAATGCAATGATCGGCGGAGTATGCGCCGGTATAGCGGAATGGTTGGGATGGGATCCCACAATTGTACGAATCGGCTATGTATTACTTTCTGTACTAAGCGCCGCATTCCCGGGAATTTTGGTCTATTTGATACTTTGGATGGTAATTCCTTCACCTAAAAATAAGAGCGATTAAAACTATCATGTTCAGTAAAATTTTTCATACGCCTAAACCGGTTATTGGAATGATTCACCTGGATGCGTTGCCGGGTACGCCGAATTACCAAGGGAATGTTCCGGCGATTATCGGGAAAGCTCTTGGCGAAGCGGAAATTTACCATACCAACGGCATCGATGCAATAATGATTGAGAACATGCACGACGTTCCTTATTTGAAAAAGAAAGTGGGAGCGGAAATCTCAACATTAATGAGCATAATAGGCTACGAAATTAAAAACAAAACGGGACTGCCGGTCGGGATACAAATTTTAGCCGGAGCAAACAAAGAAGCGCTTGCCGCGGCAAATTCCGCAGGCTTGGATTTCATTCGTGCCGAAGGTTTTGTTTTTGCTCATGTTGCAGATGAAGGGATTTTCGAATCGGATGCAGCGGAACTTTTACGTTACAGAAAATTAATCGGCGCGGAAAACATTGCCGTTTTTACCGACATTAAGAAAAAACACAGCTCTCATGCTATTACTTCGGATATTAGTATTGCCGAAACCGCTAAAGCAGCCGAATTTTTCTTAAGCGACGGTATAATTTTGACCGGCAAATCAACTTCGGAAGAAACAGATATCACCGAAATAGAAGAAGCAAAAAAAGCGGTTAATATTCCCGTGATAATTGGTTCGGGAATTACATTTGATAACATAGATAAATATTTCCATTCGGCAGACGGATTTATCGTCGGTTCGTATTTTAAGGAAAATGGATTTTGGAAAAACCAAGTTGAAAAAGAAAGAGTTTCCGCGTTTATGGAGAAAATCAATTCATTACGAAATTAATGTTTTTATAATGCTTAAATTAAAACTTTCTGTTTTTATATTATTTATTTTTTTAATGTCCGGCGTCGTTTACTCCCAATCTTCCGGTATTGAAATTGGCGTTGGAGCCGGAATAGGTTCAATCAAAGGTAATTCGCCTTCCGTTACTTCCCTTTCCGGAAATATTGTTTTGGGTTACAATCCGGATTTTTTAAATGCTGTAACTTTCCGTACAAGTTTTTTAATAGCAAGAAAAGTGGAATATTTTCTTCCTGAAGACAGACGCGGAAGATACTATCCTTTTGTAAAAGCTTTTTCTTTATCGGGATTTATTTATCAACCGTTAACCGCTAAATTCAGACTTGAAGAAGGGCTTGGGTTCGTAATTGTAAATGACAGAACCTTCAGCGACACAGACGATTGGGATTTCGGTTTAACAGCTTCCATATTGATTCGCTATAAAATTATACATTCCGGTAAAAATAATTTTTCAATTGCACTCGGGACGGAGTTTGGGAATACTTTTACCAACAGCGCCGCAAGTTATTTTGTCTTCTTTTTGCAAGGGCTTTACCGTTTTACGTTATAAACTAATAAACAAAGTTTTTAACGGTTTGTCTCTTCCGGATTCTAATTTTTCAGATACAAATCCTTATTAGCAAATGACCAATTCCCAATGACAAAATGTATTACTCCGATGGGTTACAGGTTTTATATTGTTATATTGTTTTATAGATTTGTCACGCCGCTGGCGTTATCGAGATAGAATAGCAGGTTCTTTTTATATCCCGAAACCAGTTCGGGATGACACGTCTTCTTCAATCCACCGTGGCGGACGGGATGACAGTTTCTATTATGTGTCATGCTGTTCGCTGCAGGCGAATTGGTTCAGCATCTATTTGTTCTTCTTGGATCCCGAAACCAGTTCGGGATGACATTTTTATTTTAGATTCCGAAACGATCCGCCGGTGGCGGACGGAGTGAATGTTTTATTCTGTGATCAATTTGTGTTTAATCTGTGTTATCTGTGGTTATTTTTAAATCGCAAAGAACGCTAAGGAAAGAATAAACGTGAGATGCGAGACATAAGACGTAGAGGTCGCAAACCTTTCGTCCCAAAAATTATTTTTCATTCAAAAATTCGTGGCTATTTTTCAAACATCAAAGAACGACCGAACCCCAGAGGGGTGGAATATTTATAATAATCGTAATCCACATCAACATTAAAACCCCAGCGGGGTGACACCTTAAATTTGTGTTGCGATTAATCTGTGTCACTCCTAGCGGAGTTTGGGTTTTATGTTAGAATACTTGTTCTATAAATGTTTCACGCCTACGGCGTTTCTGGGATGAAATGGAGAGTTTCTTTTTAGATCCCGAAACCAGTTCGGGATGACAACTTCTATTATGTGTCATGCTGTTCGCTGCAGGCGAATTGTTTCAGCATCTCATTGTAACAAAGGATTCTTTTTAGATTCCGAAACAAGTTCGGAATGACATTTTTATTTTAGATTCCGAAACAATCCGCCGAAGACGGACGGGATGACAGTTTCATTGGCTGACGGAATGAGAATAAAGAAATCCCAAATAACAAATTCCAATGACTAATGACAATTGACCAGTGACTAATAAGAAAGTACAAAAATAAACCTGCAAACCGCGCATAACAAAACACTAAACTAAAGGAGAGAAAAACAAATGATATAAAATTAAATAATAAAGAATCAATTATTATTCATTATTACCGTTAGAGTATTTCTCGTACGCATTTATAATATCTTTAACCAACTTATGCCTTACAACATCGCTTTTGGTAAAGTAAACAAATCCGACTCCTTCCAAACCTTGCAAAATATTTTTGGCTTGGATAAGTCCGCTTACGGCATGCGGCGGAAGATCAATTTGTGTTATATCGCCGGTGATAATCGCTTTTGAGTTGGGGCCTAATCTCGTAAGAAACATTTTCATTTGAAGAGCCGTAGCATTTTGAGCTTCGTCTAGAATTACATAAGAATTATTCAACGTTCTTCCGCGCATGTATGCCAACGGCACAATTTCGATTGTTCCCCTTTCCATATAATTCTTTAATTGTTCTGCAGGCAACATGTCTTGCAAAGCATCGAACAACGGACGTAAATACGGATCAATTTTTTCCTTGAAATCACCCGGTAAAAATCCCAAACTTTCTCCGGCTTCAACTGCCGGACGGGCAAGAATAATTCTTTCCACAATTCCCTTTTTTAATGCGGAAAGTGCAAATGCCACCGCAAGATAAGTTTTACCTGTTCCCGCGGGACCTATGGCAAAACAAATATCATTTTCCTTCATTATCTTGAGATATTTTACTTGGGTAGGCGTTTTTGCCTTAATTGCATCTTTTTTAGTATATAAAATAATGTTGTTGTATTCGTTTCCGTTAATTATTTCTTTGCCTTCCAAGGTAAGATCGATTATGGTAGAAACATCCCGGGGCGAAAGTTTGCCGGAAGTATTTAAGACGTAAGCCATTTCCTTAAAAATTTTCTCAATCGTCTCTACTTCTTCTTTGTTTCCTTTCAGATATAAAATGTCTCCCCGGATACTGACTGAAGTATTAAATCTTTTTTCTATAGGTTCCAAATTTACATCCGAAAAACCTATGAGCGATTGAATATCTACATTCTCTAATTTTATTCTTTTTTCTATTTCCGTAACACCTCCTTAAATACAAAAAGGCTGACCCGGATTTGAAATCCGGAGTCAACCTTTAAAAATTGTTGAAAAATTAATTTCAATCTGCAACCGACCTTACATTATTGTGAAGGAGCCGGTTTGTAATTTCTTCTTAATTTATCGTAATGAGCTTTTTCGTCCTCGGTTAAGCTCGGAATTTTGAATACTTGTTTCGGATAAATTAAATCCGGATTTTTAATTTGGTCTCTGTTAGCCTTGTAAATTTTTGGCCATGCAAAACCGTTTCCGTAATGTTTCGGATTTTTAGCAATTTTCCAAAGGTAATCGCCTTTAACAACAGTATACATGATTTCTTTTGGTTTTTCTTGCCATGCATCCAAAAGTCTTTGCAATCTCATGTGAACCGTTGTATAAAATTCAGGTAAAGCACTGATTTTGCTTGCTTTCAAAGCATCCAATTCTGCTTGTCTGTCCTCTTTCGGTGATTCTTTTCTTTGGATTTTACCTTGAAGATCGTTTACTTTTTTTCTGAAAGCATCTACATCTGCTCTGGAAGCTCCTACCAACGCATATGCTTCGTCCATGCATTCGTCGTAAGGTTGCATTCCGTCGATTTTCGATTTAAGATCGTTCACGGATCCTTGCAGTGATTCCAATTCTTTCGATAAATCTGCTTTTTCTTGGGTCAATCTGTTTATTTCGTTTTGCCATTCTTCTTCAGTCATCTCTTTTTCTTCTTGAGCAAAAACACCCGAAGAGAGAAACGCTAAAAGAGCAAACAAAACGAAAAGATATTTAATATGCTTCATTATTAAATCCTCCTAATTTTTAATTACTTCCGATTTTTTCTAAATTCTTCTTAGTAGCAGCTTTGTCGTTTGCGCATTGCTCTAATTTAGATTGCTTTTCAGCTAATTCTCTCTCTAATTTGGTTTTTTCGCTCTTGAGAGAGTTGACTTCTTTTTCGAGTGAACTTACTTCACTTCTCAAAGCGTCCAACTGTGCTAATTGCTCTTCGCTAACACCTCCGCAACCGGTAAGCCCTATTGTTCCGGCTACCAATAAAACAGCTACAGATGTGCTTAAAAGAGATTTGATTTTAGTCATTGATATCCTCCTTTAATGATGTTGTTAACTAATTTTCAAAATTAAGTATAAGAATATAAAGAAAATCGTATTAAAAATATATACTAATCTTCGGAATCTTAAATTTCCGAAATTAAACTCCTATACGAATTACCCGCAATTATGAGATGATCGAAAACATTTATATCCATTATTTTGCCCGCTTCAACCAATTTCCCGGTTATTCGGATATCTTCTTTGCTCGGCTCGGGATTACCACTAGGATGATTATGCAACACTATAATATTAGCAGAATTATTTTCAATTGCAACTTTAAAAACTTCCCGCGGATGAACAATACTCGAATTTAAGTTACCGACCGAAATTACTTCGTACTTAATAATTTTATTGGCGGAATTAAGACAAACCACAATGAATTTTTCTTTTACTTCGTCCCGGAGCAAAGGTATAAATATTTCGGCAACATCCGCAGGCGTTGTAATTTTTTTATCCGAAAACCACTTACTTTGAGATTCGATTCTCCTCCCAATTTCAAAAGCCGCTGCAAGCGTTGCCGCTTTGTCTTTTCCTATGCCCAAATTTTTAATGAACGACTCCACGGAATTAGTTGCGGCTATTGCCAAGTTTCCGTGTTTATTTATAAATTCTTGTGCAATTTCGATGACCGATTTACCTTTTGTACCGGTTCTTAATAAAATGGCTATCAGTTCCGCATCGCTTAAGTTTTGTGCTCCTTTAATCAACAATTTTTCGCGCGGTCTGTCGTCTAACGGTAATTCTTTTACTTTCAGAGTAATCTCCGTTATTAACTTTGATTTTTACTCACTTGATTTAATTCATGCACAATGTTTTCGGATGAATTTACAATCAAATTATTTTTACCTTGCTTTTTAATACAAGTTCCAAGTAGTTCGATTGCTTTTCTATCGTTTTCATATTCTTCCAAATATTTTCTCAAATGTTTTTCGGCTTTACCAAATTCACCGAGTTCGAATAAAATTTTTCCGGCACAAAAATGGGTTGAAATTTCTTTTGCATTTATTTTCAGAGCGGTTCTTATTGCTTCGTAGGCATGATAAAACATTTTCTTTTGGTAGTAAATATTTGCAAGGGTTTTATGTAATTCGTGATTTTGATAAAACAACTCCGATGATTTTTTTGCGCTCTCCAACGCTTCGTCTAATTTGTTTCTATAGAGTTTCGCCTTCGCCAAAAACAAATATGCTTCAGGCACCAAATCGGCATCGACACTTCGTGAGATAAATTCGGTGAAGTTCAGTTCGGCTATTTCATATTCCTTTAAATTATAATTTGCCACACCCATTAAAAAATAAACTTCCGGATGCCTGTCTCTTGAAATTCCCGATAACATATCGACTGCCAATTCGAAAAATGAATTTCTGATTAAAAAGTGACTGTATATTTTTCTAATTTCCTCGTCATCCGGATTTTTTTCCAAATAAGAATCGAGTACTTTTTTTGCCAAGTGCGGCTTTTTTAATTTTTCGTATGCGTTTGCCAATTTAACATTGGCAATACGCGAGCATTCCTTTTTATCTTTTAATACATTGTATAATTGAATTGCGTGAAGATATTTTCCGTTTTCTTCAAAAATTTGTGCTTGGCGTAAAACGTTTTCCCAATTAGTCATTTAACTTACTCCCATTCAATAGTTGCAGGTGGTTTCGAGCTTATATCATAAACAACGCGGTTTATCCCGCGCAAGTTTCTGATTATTTTGTTCGATACTTTTTCCAGAAATTCAGGTTCAAATTTATACCAATCCGCCGTCATACCGTCAATTGAAGTTACAGCCCGTAACACTAACGCATTTTCGTACGTTCGTGCATCGCCCATTACTCCCACTGTTTGAATCGGCAGTAACACCGCAAACGCCTGCCAAATTTTGTTATACAATCCCGATTCAATTAGTTCGGTGATAAAAATATTATCCGCTTCGCGCAGAACCGAAAGACGTTCGGCTGTTACTTCGCCTAAAATTCTAACCGCAAGACCCGGTCCCGGAAACGGATGACGGTTAATAAAATCATCCGGCAAGTTTAATGCTTTGCCAATCGCTCTTACTTCGTCTTTAAATAATTCGCGAAACGGTTCGATTAATTTCAAGTTCATTTTTTCGGGCAATCCGCCCACGTTATGATGAGTTTTAATCGTTACCGACTTCCCTTTTACCGAAACGGATTCAATTACATCGGGATAAAGCGTTCCTTGAACCAGAAATTTTACGTTTTCAATTTGCGAAGCTTCTTCTTCAAAAATTTCTATAAATGTATTCCCGATAATTTTTCTCTTTTTTTCCGGATCGATTACGTTTTTCAATCTTTCTAAAAAGATTCCGGAAGCGTCAATATGCTTAAGATTTAAATTATAATTATTCTTAAACATTTTCACCACATTTTCGCTTTCGTTTTTTCGCATCAAACCGGAATCTACATGGATACAATAAAGTTGCTTTCCTATTGCCTTATCAAGTAAAACGGCTGCAACAGAAGAATCCACGCCACCGCTAAGTGCAAGAATAACGTTTGAATCACCTACGGTCGATTTTATTTCTTCAATTTTTTCTTCAATAAAATTCGCGGGTTCCCAATCCGGTTGAACATCGCAAATATCAAAAATAAAGTTATCAATTATTTTGCTTCCTTCTTCGGTGTGATGTACTTCGGGATGGAATTGTAATCCGTAAATGTTTTTGTCTCTGTTTTCGAAAGCTGCAATGGGAGTATCTTCCGTGGAAGCAATCACCGTAAAATTCTCAGGCGCTTCGGTGATAATATCTCCGTGACTCATCCAGACAATCGAGCCGTTTCGCACTCCGTTTAAAATTTTATTTTCCCTTTTAATTTCAATTTTCGCTTTTCCGTACTCCCTATTATCCGAAGGAATAACTTTTCCCCCTAACTTTTTAGCTATCAGTTGCATTCCGTAGCAAATACCGAGTATAGGAATTCCGAGTTTAAATAATCCGGAATCAATTTCCAATGCATCTTCATCATAAACGCTAAGGGGACCGCCCGAAAGAATTATGCCTTTCGGATTCATCGTTTTAATTTTTTCCAATGGGAACGAGTTGGGATGAATTTCAGAATAGACGTTCTTTTCGCGGATTCTTCGAGTAATAAGTTGAGTATACTGCGAACCGAAATCCAAAATTAAAATCGAATTCGATTTATTCATACGGAACTATTTCCCAAACTGAATGCATGAGAATAAGAGACAAAATATCTTTAATTTCAATACGGATCTTTATCAACCGGAATTTCCGGGAAATTTTTATTGACCGATTAAATTTTTATATGCCGCGCTATCGAGTAATTCGCTTACCGAATCGGGATTTTCAACTTCCACTTTTAAAATCCAACCTTCGCCGTAAGGATCGGAATTAATCAATTCCGGCTCGTCTTCCAATTTCGGATTAATTTCCAAAACTTTTCCCGAAACCGGCGCATATAAATCGCTTACGGTTTTAACCGCTTCGATTGTACCGAACGATTCACCCGCGGTAATTTCACTAAGGTCGGGATCAATATCAACGTAAACAATATCGCCCAATTCACTTTGTGCAAAATCTGTTATACCGATTGTGCCGGTATTGCCTTCCAGTTTAATCCATTCGTGTTCTTTGGTATACCTTAAATTTTCCGGAAAGTTCATATTTACCCCTTGTTATTTAAAAGTTGATCGATAAATGAAGTATCGTATTCGGCATTTATGAATGCCTCGTTTTCCAAAACTTGAAGATGAAACGGAATTGTAGTTTCAATTCCTTCGATTAAAAATTCTTCCAAAGCTCTTTTTGCCCGTTTAATTACTTCGTTACGGTTTTCCGCCCAAATAATTAACTTGGCTACCATCGAATCATAAAACGGGGGAATTACATATCCGTTGTAAATGTGGGAATCGATTCTGACACCAAAACCGCCCGGGAAATGCAGATTGTTGATTTTACCCGGAGAAGGTCTAAAACCTTTATTCGGATCTTCCGCATTAATTCTAAATTCCATGCTATGCCCATAAGCGGCGCGGTGCGGCTTTTTAATCTTTTCTCCCGCTGCAACCCTAATTTGTTCTTTAATCAAGTCCACTTCGTTTACCATTTCGGTAACGGGATGTTCAACTTGAATTCTCGTATTCATTTCGATAAAGTAGAAGTTTTGATCTTTGTCCACAATAAATTCTACCGTACCGGCACCCTCGTAATTAACACTTTTAGCACCCAAAACCGCAGCTTCAGCCATTTTTTTTCTTGTCTCATTTGAAATTATCGGCGAAGGCGATTCTTCTATAAGCTTTTGATGTCTTCGCTGAATTGTACAATCCCTTTCCCCGTATTGTACAACGTTGCCGTGCTGATCACCAATGATTTGAATTTCAACATGATGCGGTTTTTCAATAAATTTTTCGAGATACAATTCCCCGTTATTAAATGCAGAAAGTGCTTCGTTGCTTGCGGTTTGAAAAGCATTTTCCAATTCACTTTCGCTCATTACAATTCTCATTCCTTTCCCTCCACCACCGGCCGAAGCTTTCAACATTACCGGATAACCGATTTCAGCGGCAATCTTTTTTGCCTCCGCAACGTTTTTAACCGCTCCGTCGCTACCCGGAACAACCGGTACGCCAACTTTTTTCATCGTTTCTTTGGCAAACGCTTTGTCTCCCATTTTATTTATCATATCGGGACCGGGACCAATAAACTTAATTCCCGAATCCGCACAAATCTCGGAGAATTCAGCATTCTCCGCCAGAAAACCGTAACCCGGATGTATGGCATCGGCTCCGGTAACTTCGGCTGCTGCCATTAAGCTGGGAATTTTTAAATAGCTGTCTTGACTACTCGGGGGACCTATGCAAACCGCTTCATCGGCAAACAATACATGAAGTGAATCTTTATCCGCTTCGGAAAATACCGCTACGGTATTAATTCCGAGTTCTTTACATGTTCTTATTATTCTAAGAGCAATTTCGCCTCTGTTGGCAATTAGGATTTTATTAAACAATGTAACCTCGCTTATTTAAAATTGAATCTAATCTTTTTCTATTAGGAACAGCGGTTGGTTGTATTCAACGGGTGTGGCGTTTTCAACCAGAATTTTAACAATTTTACCGCTAACATCAGATTCAATTTCATTCATAAGTTTCATCGCTTCTACAATACAAAGCACGGTGCCCTCGGAAACATGATCTCCGACTTGGACATAAGGATCGGCATCGGGCGCGGGAGCTCTATAAAAAGTGCCAACAATTGGCGATCGAACTTCGTGAAGATTTTCGCTTTTCGGTTCTTCTTTGCTTTCTTCCTTTACGGATGATTCTTGTGTTTGTTGCACCGCTTGCGGTATTTGTGTGTTTTGGGGAGCAACATTCGTAGGCGCTGTAAAATTAACCACTGAACCGCTTCCGTTTTTAGATATTTTAACTTTTAAATCACCTTCTTGAACGGAAAACTCGGTGATCTCGCTTTTTTCTACAAGTTTAATCAATCTTCTTAATAAATTTAAATCCATTTTTTACCCTTTTACTCTTTCTAAGTATTCACCTTTTCTGGTGTCTATTTTTAATATATCGCCTTCATTAATAAAAAGCGGAACTTGCACGGTTGTGCCCGTTTCCAACTTAGCCGGTTTTAGAGCATTGGTTGCCGTATTTCCTTTAAATCCCGGTTCGGTTTCAACTACCTTAAGTTGTACGGTAATAGGAATTTCAACTGTAACGATTTGTTCGTTATCATCCACTAAAATATCAACTTCTTCTCCTTCTTTAAGAAATTTTTCACCGCCGTCAAATAATTCCACAGGTACGTTAATTTGTTCGTAAGTCTCGTTATCCATAACCACCAAACTATCACCATCGCGGTATAAATATTGGTATTTGCGTCTTTCCACCCTTACGGTTTCTACTTTTTCGCCGGCGCGAAATGTATTATCAAGAACCCTTCCGGTTCTTAGATTTTTAAGTGTCGTTCTAACGAACGCACCGCCTTTACCCGGTTTAACGTGTTGGAATTCTACAATAGAATATAAATCACCTTTGAACTTAATAATTAAGCCATTTCTGAAATCGGATGTATCAGCCATTTTACCCTTTAATCTAATTGATAAAAATTAATATACTTAGTGCCGGTTCAAAAATCAAACGGAAGGAACCCGAAGGGGTTCCTTCCAATAATTTATTTAAGTAAAGTCATTTTCATTGTTTTGCTAAAGTTTCCATATTTTAAAGTGTACAGATAAGTACCGCTGGCAACTTTATGTCCGAAATTATCCGTTCCGTCCCACTGAACTTTATGATTTCCGGCTTTCATCATTTTATTGTTAATCAGCGTTTTAACTTCCCTTCCCAACATATCGTAAACCGTTAGCGAAATTTCTTTATCCAAAGGTAATGTAAAGCTTATAGTTGTTGTGGGGTTAAACGGATTCGGATAGTTTTGTTCCAATTTATAATCATCCGGAACAATAATGGTTAAATCTTTTTCCTCAATGCCAGTAGGCGTGGTGGCTTCTATTACTCTCAATCCCCAAATTTTCGGGTTTCTTACATAGGATGTATCAAGATCGAATGCCGAACCGTTCCATGTTTTTGTTATAACTTCCACACTATCCGGAACTTTTTGATAAGGTAAAATCAAATCTTCGAAACCATCTTTATCGAAGTCAGTGTTCCTTGCCCAAATTTTAGAAGCAAAAGAGTGATCAATTGTATAAGCAGTATCAACAACTCCGGCTGAATCCGTAATCGTCATGCTTGAATAAATCGTGGAATCGCCGGGATAAAGAACACTGATATCCCAATTTGCCATGTCGGTTTTATCACCGCCTTGAAATTCGGCTGAAACAACATTATAAGGATAAGAACTGCTGAAGTAAAGATTCGGTTTTCCGTCTGCGTCTATATCGCCGTAACCGTAACCGAAACTGGCGCCGGGTAATGTATCGGTTCCCATAATTAATTCGAGATTAAATACGTTATTTTCGGTAATCTCGCGAATGTTATCGCCAGCTTCATAATGAATTGCATTTACGATATAACCATGGCTGTAGGTAGGCATATAAAGTTCTTCCCTTCCGTCTTTATCCACATCATAAGCAATAGCACCGAACAAAGCAACTTGATCTATATCGAATAACATCAGATTTTGTTTACCATTGGTAGTGTCTGCCAATTCGTAAGTATCGGGACCGGTAACAACCATCGGAGAAACGTTTTTATTGTTCCAGTTGTGCAAAAGAATCTCTTTATTTCCTTCGCCGTCGAATTGAACGGAAAACATTCCGTAAGGTGTACCGCCGCTAAAACCGTAATCGGGATAGTCTCTGCGAAGAATCTCTTTTTCTACAACAAAACCTGAAAATCCGGGATTACCTGTTGTCCAGTTACCGTCCCCGCTAATGATATAAAATCCGTCATCACTACTTCCGGAGCCTGCATCATGGCATGTAATTAATTCGTTTTGCCCGTCACCATCGATATCCAAAATTTCCATATATTCGTTTTTTCCCGGAGTTCCTTCAAAAATAGCACTTCCGATTAATTGCGCATAATGGTCACCGAAATTGTAAGAACCGGCTTGGCCGTCCCATTCGTAAATATAAATTCCGTTTCCGTTACTGTAGAACAAAATTTCTATCAATCCGTCATTATCCAGATCTCCCATTAACGGATATCGAGGAGTAGAACCGCCTCCGTTTTCAGCCACGAAAGGAGAAGTCCATACCAATTCCAAAGAATCGTTCCCAACATTAACAAATAAATGTACAAGACCGTCTTGATTGTAGTTAGTTGCCACAATTGCAGATTGCCCGGTTCCGAACGGATCGGGATGATAATAAATTCCCCGGATGCTGTTTAATCCCGATAAAACGGAATCTTCATCTCTTGCGGGAACGTTATACGCCGTTGACAACCTTATTTGAGATATTGCTAAACTTGAAGTCAACAAAAACACAATGATAAATAATATACTTTTACGCATATCCTACCCTCCCAGGTTATTAAAAAATTATACTAATGTTGAAAGATATCTGTCCACTTCCCTAACAATAAAAGATTTTTTGTACTCCTTTTTGATTTTTTCAAACAGTTCCTTAGCTTTTTCTTTGTTATCCGATTCCATAAAATTAATTCCGGCATTTAATAAATATTCGGGATTATGGGGATTAAATTTGGAAACATTTGCAGCCTTTTCGTAATACTCGGCTGCCTCTTCATTTTTCCCCATTGCTTCGTAACAAGCCGCTATACCCGCATAAGCGGTAGCTTTAAATATTTCGTTGTCCCCCGAGTAATCGTCGTAATATTTCAGCGCTTCGTCATATTTTCCTAAATAGTAATAGCTGTTGGCAAGGTAAATTTTTGCGTAGTTTCCTTGTTCCGTGCTTCCGTATTCTTCTACAATTTTTTTCAAACCAAGTATATCCGTGCCCGGTTTACCATCGATTGCTTCTTGGTAAGAGCCGGAATTGTATAAAGGCATAACCTTCGCTAAAGCAATGGTAGCTTCCGTATTTTTTTCTTTAACGTTATTTACATACCAAAAAACAGCAAGTAGGATTATTGCTACAGCACCGACACCTATTAAGATTTGTTGTTTGTAGGTATTGAAATATTCAATGCTTTTGTAATAAGTTGTAACAAGTTTATCTTCTTTGATTTGTTTTTTTGTGATTTTCTTCTTTTTAGCAATCATAATTTTCTCTTGTTTCTTCGTAGAATAACAAATTTATCTTAGAAATTTAACAAATATTTAACTTACAATCCTAATATGATTAGAGAATATCCACGCCCGGTTTTCTGTGTAAACTTCCACCCGATAAGCGCCGGTTTTTCTTACAATGAAGGCAGCTTCGTTGGTGTCAACCGTGTCGATTGTTTTTCCGTTCCGGATTAGTTTAACTGTTCCGCTGACATTGGGTAAAATTACTCTTAATTTAACTTTTCCGTTAAGCTTAAATTCATCACCCATTTGGAAAATATTGTTCCCGGTTTCCGCAAAAAAACGGAATCCCGATGCATCGCCGTGATAGTAGTTAGCTATATAACATTTTCCGTTTTTAAGTGCGCTATAAATCAACTCCTTTGCTTGCCGAACCGCGGATTTCGATTTTCCTTTTGGCAATTTCTTTTCGGTTAGAACATAAGTACGAATTGATTTGAAAAGTATTTTATACGGGAAAACCTCCACTTCGAAAAATCCGAGAAGATTTACTTTATGTGCATGCGCATCAACTCCGCCTATTCCAACTACACGGCGTTTCATATTTAATTTATCCCAAACTTTTAATGTTTCGGCAGGGGGAGCTTTTATGGAACTCAACGGGTGGATAAAGTAATTATATTTGTTTTTATCGTTAAGTCCTTCCATCCATTCCGACATGTGATTCCAAATTTCGATTCCGGTAAAATCGTCAGTATCCCATTCCGTCCAAGGATATGGCGGATGTTCTTTCATCGATTTCCTTTTTTCGTGCGGATGCGCCAAAAATCCTATTCCACCGGCATCTTTAACTATTTTAACATATTCTTTTGCTGATTGACGAGTAGACGGGGTTTCATCAATTCCGAAAGCAAGATAATGGTTTTGGTTTTTTCTATCGTTTATTTCAACACCGACAAGAAGCAGCGTGTTACCGTGCCAACCTTCATAACCTTCTTTTAATGCCCGTAAAGTGTTATGATCGGTAAGAATAATATAGTCAAGACCGACTTCATTCGCGGCTTTGGCAATATCTTTAACCGAGCCGGAACCATCGGAAAATTTAGAGTGCATATGTATGGCGCCGCTATATTCATACATAATCGGATTGTCTTTGTTTCAAACTTTTAACTTTCAACTTCAAATAAAGTTGTGTAATGGGTCGATTTGTCTTTAATCATATCCGAAACTTTTGTCATTAAAATGTCGATTCGCTCATTATCGATGTCATCTGCATTTTCCCATGCTTCTTTGGATTCGTAAACATACATTTCTTCGAAACAATTTGGTTTTCCTTTTACTTCGTAAACCGAATAACTTTCAAGTCCGTCACCTTTTACTAGACTCTTTAATTCTTTAATAACAGTTAAATAATCTTCTCTTTTTTCCGGATAAATATCATAACGGATTGAAAAAATAACTTTGCTCATCTATCTCCTCTTTAATTTAGAATAAATTTACCATGAAAAACAATTTTAGCATTACCCTTAAGGGTTATATTTGTAAATATATTATTTTCATACTTAAAATTAACTACTAATTTTTCGCCGCTTTTAGTTAAAATATTAACTGGCGGTTTAATATCTCTATGCAAAAAAGCAGAAATCGCTGAGGCAACGGAACCGGTTCCGCATGAAAGAGTTTCGTATTCCACTCCCCTCTCGTAAGTTCTCACCGAAATATTCTCATCACCGGGATCAATAAAATTAACGTTTACTCCTACAGGCGCAAATTCCTTGGCAAATCTGATTTTACGACCGATTCTTAAAACATCCACATTATCAATGTTAGTATTTGAGCTAAAGAGCCCGGAATTTTCATTAATATTAATTACAAAATGCGGCACATTCAAATCGATAAAATCCCCCGTTACATGTATACCGTCGAATTCGATTACTTTATTCAAATCAATTTTTAATGGTTTTTGCAAATTAAAAACCGGCGTACCCGAATCATCTATGAATCCGTGATATTGTTTTCCGTTAAAAACAAAATACACTTTCCCTTTATTTAGAGACCGTTTATCCCTTATATATTTAATTACACAACGTGAACCGTTACCGCACAAAGCGCCGTAACTTCCATCGGAATTATAAAATTCAATATTTAATTCTTCGCCGGAATGGGATTGTAAAATCATTAATCCGTCAGCACCTACCCCTGTTTTTCTATCGCAAATTTTTTGGATTAACTCTTTCGAAAATCTCGTATTGTTATTTTCCGCCCGGTCAATAAGAACAAAATCATTACCGGCAGCCACCATTTTTATAAAAGAAATAAAATTCATAGCGAATTGAAATTTACTTTAATTCACTTTTGTTTGCAATAGAATTCATTATAATTTTTATTCGGATGTGAATCTAAGTTGGTCTCAGTCATTCCCACAATACTTTTCGAGTAAGCTACCTGCGCGGGTTAAACCCAAATCGAACGCTTTTCTTAAATGCAGACAAGCTTCGGGGATTTCGTTCTTTTTGATTTTTAATTTGCCTAAATGAAAATATGCCTCTGCATAGTCCGGCTTAATTTCAATAGCTTTCTTAAAATCTTCCAGCGCACCGAAGTAATCCTTATTTGCTTCTTTCAAAGCACCTCTCATAACGTAAGCAATAGCATTTTGCGGGTTTTTTCGGATGGCTTTATTATAATTTTCCAACTCTTCTTTATATCTTTTTAGTTCTTCATCTTCTTCATGCAACTCTTCAACTATCTGTTTTTTGATCTCTTGCATGCCGTAATTAGGATCGATTTTCTCCAAATATATTTCTGCATCTTTATTACCTAATTTTAACGCCTTTCTAAAATCTGAAATCGCATTTTTATTCTTTCCGATTTTCATATAGTACTTTCCTCTTTCGAAGTAAGCCAGATCGTCTTCCGGATTAAATTGTATTGCAATGGTTAATTCCTCGAGTCGGCTTTTAGGGGAAGGCAAAGGTTTATTTGAACCGGAGAGAACTATTTTTATAAACACAAAAAGAATAATTATTCCCGCGGCTATGACCAATATTACAACGGTATTTGAATCACCGGTTATCATTTTCAAAGAAAATTTAAAAGTTTTACTTCATCTTCGAACACAAGATGAAAAAATTTATATTAATTCCCCCGAATATGATTTTTAGCCCTACCCAAAAGGAGAAAATTTATAGCGGCATTTTAATTTAACATTTTTTCGATTAAAATGAAAATTATTTTTCTGTGAATTACTAATCAGTTATAATTAATATTATACTTTCTTTTATTAAATTATTATTTTATTAATTATCAATACACATATGTTTGTCAACATGTTTAATCAAACATGTAAGCCGCTAAGCAAAAAGATTGAATCGCCTTTAGGAATTGATTTTTAGCAGGGATATGGTGGAGGTGGCGGGAGTCGAACCCGCGTCCGAGGATACCCTTCAGTGAACGTCTACGTACATAGTCTGTTTTTTAAGTTTCGCTTAACCGTCCCCAACAGACAGGGTCCGGTTAAACTATCCCGGTAAAAGTTTCGCCTCCTCTACCCGGGAGCTCGATTCGGCTAGCATACCTAAACGGCGTTCATCCGGTTCCCGGTATGCGAAGACCCGGAGAACGGGCTACTTAGTTAATTAAGCAGCCATTGCATAGTTATAGTCGCCATTTAGACGATTTTCCGACGTTTAACGTGTCTTCGGAAACACGGTACGCAGTTCAAAGAACAAATATCCCCGTCGAAGCCAATTTCACCCCCTTAATTTGTGGGTTGCATTCACGGAGATTTTATTTGTTTTCCCAATTTAAATCGGGAACATTATTTTCAAAATTTTCATAACGTGCAAGAACAAAAAGTAAATCGGATAATCTGTTCAGATATTTAACAACAAAATCGTTTATCTGTTCCCTTGTTGCCAGTTCAACAACCTTTCTTTCCGCTCGGCGGCATACCGTTCTTGCAAAATGCAAATATGCCGCTCCGGGAGTTCCGCCAGGAAGTATGAACACTTTCAATTCAGGTAATTCTTCATCCAATTCGTCAATCCACTTTTCCAATTGCTCAACTAATGCTTGGTCTGCTCTCTGTATTTCAATTTTTATTTTTTGTTCATCCAACGGAGTAGCAAGATCGGAACCGATAAAGAACAATTGGTTTTGTAATTGAGCAAGTATTTCATTTGCTTTACCGCTTTTACAGTTTGTACGCGCAATGCCTATAACAGAGTTTAATTCGTCAACCGTACCGTATGCTTCAAGTCGAGCAGAATTTTTATCTACCCGCTTTCCACCGAAAAGCGATGTTTTTCCTGCGTCGCCGGTTTTTGTATAAATCTTCATTTTGAAAAAGGTAAATCCTTAATTACAATGCTTAATTTTTCTTTTTCATTTTTCGCAACAAATTTATTCCCTGGGTTTACAAAATTCTTCCTAATTAATCCCAAGCCAATATTTTTATTAAATTTGTGCGAATAAGCAACACTCGTTACTTCACCTATAATTTCGCCCGAGTTTAATATATCATATTCATTTTCATTAGGTTTCCCATCGAAAACCAGACCGACCAGTTTTCTTTGAACTTTATCGTACGAATCGAGCCGCATAATTACTTCCTGACCAATGAAACAACCTTTTTTAAAATCCACATAGTCCATTAAACCAAGTTCGTGAGGATTATAATTATCGTTTATTTCATTGGGGAAAACGGGTATTCCGTTTTCTATTCTGAATATGTTATGAGCAATTTCCCCAACCATTTGAACATCGAAGACACTTACATGATTCAGCAGATATTCAATCAATTTTTTCCCAACGGATGTTTCTCCGAAAAGCCAATAATTGGAAATTCCGCCGGGCAACTCATTCTTCACAACTTTAAATATCAAACCTTCGATATTTACATTTACAATTCTTTTGTTATCCAAAGCATCGATAAACTTTCCGCATATCAGGGTTAAATACGATTCGGCTTGAGGGCCGCAGACTTCAAATAAAAACAAATCTTTTTCTTGTTCCACCTTTATATCTTCATTTATAATATACCTGTCAATCCATCGATGCAACCTGTAATTTTCATCGGGACTGCCGATTAACATATAATCGTAATCAAATCTCATCATTGTGGCTTTGTCAATCATTCTGCCTTTATCGTTAGTAAACAACGTCTCTATTTTTTCATTTACATTCAATCCGGTAATATTATTAGTCGATATACGATGAATAAAATCGAGAACATCTTTACCGTATAACTTCAAAAATAATTTTCCGGACGAGTTTTTAATTCCCACACCGTTTTTAAGTGTGAAGTATTCTTTTTCAATATCCGAATAAACGAGTATTTCACCGTTGCCGTTTAATTCAGCATCGACAAATCTGTCTTTGAGAAAATTGTTTATGATTTTATTTTCCAATTTACTTTCCAATCTTCACCGGTTATGTTTGTTAAAAATTATTTCCTTTTGATTTTCGAAAATTCATCGAAAAAGTAAATAGAACTTATGATACCTAAATGAAAAGTATCCAAACTAAAATGCTCGTTGGGTGAATGGATATTATCGGTATCCAAACCGAATCCCATTAGTACTGCAGGAGCATTCAATTGTTGAACAAAATCCACAACAATAGGTATGGAACCGCCTTCCCTTGTGAAAACGGTTTTCTTCCCGAATGCTTTTGAAGTAGCTTTTGCCGCAGCTACAATTGCCGGATCTTCCAACGGAATAACCACCGGATAGGCTCCGTGCATTGCTTTAACTTTAATTTTTATACTCTTCGGAGCTAATGATTTTACATATTTAGTAAATTCCCTGGCAATTTCGTTCGGGTCTTGATCGGGTACCAAGCGCATACTTATTTTTGCGGATGCTTTGGATGGAAGAACAGTTTTTGCTCCTTCTTCCGTAAAGCCGCCAACAATCCCGTTACAATCAAGAGTAGGTCGAGCCCACAATCTTTCCAAAGTGGAATATCCTTTTTCGCCGTAAAGTTCTTTAACGCCAAGTTCTTTTGCAAATTTTTTATCGGAAAATCTAAGTCTTTTAATATTTTCTTTTTCCTTCTTAGTCAGTTTTTTCACTTTTGAGTAAAAATTGGGGATGGTAACTTTTCCGTCTTTGTTGTGAAGCTTAGCAATGATTTTTGCCAATTCGTTTATCGGATTTGCTACGGCGCCGCCAAAACTTCCGGAATGTAAATCCCGGTTTGGACCGGTCACTTCAACTTCCATATATGTTAAACCGCGCAGACCGTAATTAATTGTAGGTATTCCGGGCGCATACATGCTTGTATCGGAAATAAGCACCGCATCGCATTTCAATAATTTTTTGTTTTTCTTCAAAAACAGTTCTATGTTTTCGCCACCAACTTCTTCCTCGCCTTCAATCAAAAATTTTACGTTTAACGGCAGTTTCTTTTCTGTTTTCATATAAGCTTCAACACTTTTGATATGGACAAAATTTTGTCCTTTATTGTCATCCGCACCGCGCGCCCAAATTTTACCGTCTTTTATCACCGGTTCAAAGGGATCGGAATCCCATTCCTCCAATGGATCGACAGGTTGAACATCGTAATGCCCGTATATCAAAACTGTAGGTTTACCCGGCGCACCTAACCATTCACCGTACACCAAAGGATTGCCTTTTGTGGGGATTAGTTTTACGTTTTTCATACCGGCTTCTTTTAGCTTTTTCGCAACAAAGTTGGCACATGTTTTCATATCTTTTTTATGCGCCGGCAAAGTACTGATACTCGGAATCCGTAAATAATCTTTAAGTTCCTCGATATAACGGTTATTGTTTGCTTTAACAAAATCAATGACTTTTTTCATTTTGTGCCTCCGTAAAAAAATCCGGCACGCAAAATTAAGCGTTCCGGGTAAATTATAAAAACTTTGTAAATGAATAATATTATCATCAAATTTAAGTAATAAAATTAAATTTTAACAGAAATATAATGACGTTCCTAAAAATTGTTTGCAAAAATAAGATTAAATATTATATAATATAAATTTATGATTTTATTCCGTTACATATTAAGAAACATATTTCTTCCGTTCTTGTTTGCCCTTTTTACGTTAATGTCCGTATTCATGTTACAATTTTTCATGAAGATTGCGGATAAGCTTATCGGCAAAGGGTTAAGCTTTTTCGTTATTGCGAAATTAATAACTTATAGTTTGTCGTGGATGTTCGTGTTGGCAGTGCCCATGGCTGTTTTGGTTGCAACTCTAATGGCGTTCGGAACAATGGCGCAAAATAACGAAATTGCCATAATGAAAGCGAGCGGAATAAGTCTTTACAAAATTATGATTCCTCCATTATTCTTTAGTATTGTGGTCGGTTCCCTTCTTGTTCAATTCAACAACAGAGTTTATCCCGATGCCAACCATGAGTTGAGAATTTTATTGGAAGATATTTCAAGACAGAAACCGATGCTTTCTTTAGTGCCCGGCGTTTTTTCACAAGAAATAAGACATTATTCCATTCTGGCAAGGGAAATTGATGCTAAAACAAACTTGTTAAAAAACCTTGTCATTTACGATCAATCCAAACCTCCGGAACTAAATATTATCACGGCAAAACGGGGGAAAATATATCTTTCGAAAGATCAAAAGAAAATGATTTTCGATTTGTTCAACGGAGAAATACATACTTCCGACAGAACCGAAGAGAAAAAGTACAGAAAAATTATTTTCTCAAGACATAAAATAGCTTTGGATGCATCGCAATTTGTTTTTCGAGAAACCACATTCGATAAACAAAGAGGAGACCGGGAATTAAGCGCTCAAGCTATGCTTGTGATTGTAGACAGTTTAGAAAAAGAAGTTAATAGACTATACGAGGAAATGACAAGTCGTGTTCTCCAAGCAAGTCCGCATACATATCTTTCATCGGTAAAACCAAAAAAATCTTCGAAGTTGAGATTAAAACTTGCTTATCTGCGCGCTCAAGATATTATAAAGTCTTCGCAAAATACTGTGAATTCCATTTTAAGAAGGATTAAATCCAAGAAAATAAGAATCAGTTCTTACCGGGTAGAAATTCATAAAAAATATGCAATACCGTTTGCTTGCATTGTTTTTATTTTAATCGGCGTACCTTTGGGAACCATGACTCGGAAAAGCGGCGCGGGCGTTGCCGCAACCATAAGTCTTCTTTTCTTTCTTGTATATTGGGCTTTTTTACTCGGTGGGGAAAAATTAGCCGACCGGGGAATTCTTTCTCCTTTCTGGGGGATTTGGAGCGCTAATATAGTTCTTGGGTTCTTAGGTTTAATTTTATTAATTAAATCAGCACGAGAAAGAATTACGCTTAATTTAGAAGTATTTCAGAAACTTATCCCAAAACAATGGAGAGTTAACCCTGAAAATTCTCGATAAATATATCGTTAAGCAATTTATTCAAATTATCCTTTTCGGGTTGTTAACCTTCCTGCTTATTTTCGTTATTATCGATTTAATGGAAAACCTCGATGATTTTATTGATCAAAATGTACCGTTAAGAATAGTTCTCCAATACTATCTCAATTTCATTCCCGAAATAATCAGATTGATGCTTCCGGTAAGTGTTTTGCTAGGCGGATTGTTTACCGCCGGAAAAATGTCTAACTTAAACGAGCTTACTGCAATCAAAGCGAGCGGGGTTAGTTTATACAGATTTGTAATTCCTTTTCTTACAACTTCATTCCTGATAAGTTTACTTGCTATTTATTTCGGAGGATACGTAGTTCCCCAAGCAAATAAACACAAAGTTGATATTGAACGATCATACATGAAAAAAGGATTTGTACGTTCGGGAAGCAACATATTTTTTCAGGACAGTCCTAACCGGATAGTTACGATTTCTTATTATGACATTATCAATCAAAAAGCTAACAGAGTAAGCATTCAGGAATTTGCGAAATCGGACTTGGTAAAAATGGTTTTAAGGATTGATGCCAGAAGAATGCGATACGATTCCACAAAAGCGAGTTGGGTTTTATACAACGGAATTAAACGCACTTTTAATAATTCCGGGGTTTCGGTAAATAAATTTGATTCACTAGTTGTGTCTTATCTTAATTTTACTCCAGAACAAATTATCAAGAAACAACGAAAACCGGAAGAAATGACATTAACCGAGCTGGAAGAATATGCAAATGAATTATATAAGACGGGCACGGATCCTACTAGAATTTATATAGAATATAATTCCCGTTTGGCATTTGCTTTTGCCAGCTTTATAGTTATTTTATTTGGTGTTACAATTTCTGCAAACAAACGCAGCGGAAGTCTTGCCATACAGTTTGGTATAAGTATTCTTTTAACTTTTGTTTATTTAGTTTTAATGAAAATCAGTCAGGCTTTCGGCAAAAACGGATTACTCGATCCTTTCATTACAGCTTGGAGCGCCAACATTCTGTTCTTTCTTGCCGGGGTTGTAAATTTATTCCGCGTCGAAAAATAAAAACAATTAATCCATGTTCCGGTTTGTTTACTTCCGGTTTTTTACACTGAATAATTAAGGTTGTAAAAAAATTAAAATCGCCAACGTGAGCTCATTGCCACACTTAGCCGTTTTGCTGTTTCCGGTGCGACAATCGATTGAAAATCGGAAACCGCAAAATTAAATTCGTAAATACCCGCATTTAATCCGAAGCCGAAGCTCCATTTAAAGAAATCTCTTCCGCCGAAGAGCACACCCGATCTTATTGGGAACCACGCAACCGGAGCCCACTCAAATCCAAGTGTACCCACGGGTTTAACGGAATTTCCCGGTTGGTTATTAAATCCTTGATGGTAATCAGCCAAAATAAGCATTTGACCGGGGAAATTATTGTTTAAGAATTTATCAAGCCGGAATTCAATTCCGAAATGAAGAGCGGTAGGTAAATCGGTATAAAATCCGTCGTAAATATATTTTCCTTCCCCTTGAAATGCATTTGCAAGTGAATCGCCCAGATTTTCTTGAGTAATATCGCTTAGAACATAAGAACCGTTTGCCTTGAATTCTGCTGTTTCCCTATCCCATTTAATTTTACCAATATCCGTAACCGATAAACCGAATGACCAAACGTCATCGGGTGAAAACGAAATGCCAAAATCGAAACCTAAACCTTTTCCCGCGGGAGTATTAAAAAATCCTATATTCGATTCTTTGGTGGAAAGTGAATCGAAATTATATTGTAGTCCGAAACTCGGAGAAAACGCCATATTAAAAACGTTATCACTGTTCACTTCAATTGAGTGGTCTTCATAAGTTGTAATTGAAGTAAAATCCCTGCTCAGTCCCGCATAAGCAAATCCGTGAACCAATTTAACCGAGAAACCCGCACTGAAAAATTTCATAAATCCATTAAAATACTTTGTAAAGTCATGGGAATAACTAAACGAATATTCCCTAAGGTACCAAGCTCTGAAATCAGCACCGGATAAATCGTATTTCTTATTTATCGTATTTCCGTATAACCCCAAATCGATTAAATCTAAAGGCAAACTTGCATGTACGCCTACAACTTCGTTCACGGAAAATCCTATTGCTCCGAGGTCTTGACCGGCATTCACCGAAAGAGCAAATAAAACCGTAGAAAAGTTAGAAGCAATTCCGGTACCGTTTTCAAAAAGAGCTTTAAATTTTTCCTTTTCCTTTGAATTTAAATATTTACCGACAATATCCCCGAATTGATTAGTTTCACCGGTGAAAAAGTATTTATAATCATTCAGCGAAAGGAAATCGTTACCGACCGAAAAGTTAAAGCTTGGTAACGGAAAAACAGTTGCAAACTCTACGGCATATTCTTCCGGGAAAGATAAATTTGCCGGATTGACCCACATACTGTAAATTCCTCTGGAGGAAACCGTGTGCGATTTAGCTAACGCGGCCGTCCTGGCATCGGTCGCAAAATAAGACCCAACACTTTGAGCAAACAAAAATCCTTGAATTAAGAAGAAGAATATTACGGTTTTTATGATTTTCATTTATTTCTCCAAACTTATAAATCTACTTTATAACCTGCTTCTGCTTTTATAGAAAATGATATTTTTTCGGATATTTTAAATTTAACAGGTTGATTGTTTTCTCCGGGCGTTTCCACACCAAAATTTACTATGATATACGGATTACGCAAAAATGCTTTCATATCTTCACCTTTTAACTCGAGTTCTTCCGTAATTTCACCTGCTTTTAATACATCGCCTTGGTTGTTAACTTGCGGAGCCGGAATTGTTATTTCAGTAATGGAATTATATTCCGGGGGAAGTTTCAATACTTTATTATAGTTTGCATCTACCACTTCACCGCTAAAAGAAACGGATATAGGAATTTCATTTGTTAATGTAAGATAAATTTTGCCGTAGTTAATTTTATCAATATCTTCATCCGAAATATCGCCTAAATCAACTTCTACAGTATCAAGAAACGAACCGCCTTTTATACTAACGCTTAGCGGAATTTCAAAACTAACATCACCGTAAACCGAATCGGTTACACTTACGCTTCCTATTTTGTAATCCGGATTAACCAAAGCCGAACCGCTTACTGTAAAAAGGTTAGGAAGATTACTTGAGAATCCGTTTAATAACGGTGCCAAATCAAGAAGTACAGGTTCATCTGAAGGAATGAGAACATTTTCCAAAGCCATATTGTTCGTTTGAACACCGTTGGAAGACGAAATGGAACCATCAATTTTTACTTCCAAATTTGCTGAAGTATTAAGTTTAAGCGATAGTTCCGCTTTTTCGAAATTAATTTGATTGAATAAAAAGCTATTTTTCAAATCACCCAAATCAAATTCGAACTCACTCGGGTCAAGTGTGAACAATGTCGGTTTAAGTTGACCCGATATCGATTCGAAAGCCAACCGGTCAAATTCGAAACTAAACGATATACTGTCGTTTTCGGAAACGGTTACAGGTTCATTGGTTGCAACCGTTGATACTACCACCGAATAGCTTAATTCATTGGTTAAATCTCCGTTTACCGATCTAATTTTCCAGCCCGATAAATCTGGTATTTCAATTAATTTGTTTTGTTCGTATTTTCCCAAAGTTACATTCAGATGATATGGATTATTATTCGGATCAAACAAATTTGAGATTGACAAATCGGCATTTAAATCCACGCCGATGTTATTATTGACCAAAATTCTTACCGAACCTTCCTTTATTACCGCTTGTTCCAATTTGGTTGAGTCGTCGAAAACAATAGAGTTAGCAAAAGAAAATGTTTGTTGTGGCAAAGGAGCGGTTGCACTGTTAATAACAAGATTGTTAAACACCGCTGCAACTTGGGTGCCGGCTTGGTTTGGAATAACAACATCTTCCCCGCCGCTGCCCGGTGTATAAATAACTCCGGCAAACTCCAGCGAATCGCTTAGTGTCTTACCTGAAAGATCGAACGGAGTTTCCACAGTCCATTGTGTTAAAGGCGGAATATCCACCCAATCTCCTAAAGCGTTAGATCTAGAGGCAATGACGGATTTGTCATCTGCATTTCTAATTTCAAAACCCCGGATAGTGATTGTTACCGGAAGATTATTATATATTGAAATAAATAAATCCCCTTGATCAAATGTAGCTTGCTTTATAGATTCATAACCTTTAAATCCTATTGCAACATTCCCTTCTTGTTCTGGAAATACCTGGGTTGAACCAGTGGTAACATTCGTAGTCCAATCTTCTACATAAATTCCAGTTTGAATTTGAGTTGGGAAGTCAAGATGAACTGGTCCTATTACTTGAGAAAATGATGACGAAAAACTATCAACCGCTAAATTATTATCCAGATTTATAGTTTGAATAGGTTGATCTTTGGTAAAATAAAGAAGTCCCGCATCTTGACCGTTCGTATACCATTTTACAAACGTAGTATCTTTCTCGATGGCTTCTTTCAATGTATATTCTTTTTTGGTAACCGGAATATGAATTTGAACATCCCATGTAGGGGCAACAAAATCATCCGGAAGTTCCACACAACTTACCGCAAATAACATAAAGAATGTTACTGATAGAATTGTTGTTAATTTCATTAGTTTCCTTTGTGTTTTGTACGCTATAATCGACTTTGTTTACTCAAATTTAAATATTTTTTATTTTATTAGAATCATTTTTCTGGTTTTTGAAAAATTACCCGCTTTCAAATTATAGAAATAAATTCCGCTCTGTAACTCGGCAGCATCAAAAGTTACCGAATAATTTCCGGTAGTTTGTTTTTTGTCTACCAGTACCGCTACTTCCTTTCCTAAAACATCATAAATTTTTAACTGAACCGGTATTGCATTACCGTTATTGTTAGGAATCGAATACCGTATTGTTGTAGACGGATTGAAAGGATTCGGATAATTTTGGTATAATTCGAAATCATTGGAAATACCACCCAAGTTTTCAAGTTTAATTCCTGTAATCGAATAGATATTACCTCTTCCTCCTCCTACCTTGGATAAATGAATTCCTTCGAAACAAACCGAGTCTCCGTTATCGATTGTTTGGATTCCCGAAGCAGTCCAATCATCATCTTCAAAATATGCGAAACCGAGTGAATCGGATGCATCTATTCCAATAATATTTAAAAAGTTATAAAATGCTTGCGTTTTCGGAATACATAATCTCGCTTTATATCCATCGTTAAAATAATAATTTGAATCTTCGGGAATAAAATTGGAGTCGGGTAATTCCCAAATTCTCATTTCGAAATAAGCAAATAAGGTATCGTTATCTTTTCCTTTAACAAGGTATTTGTTTGAATTGGGATCGAGATTTCTAATGAATATTTTAAGAATTATATCATTGTTCAACGCGCCGTAGTCGATTGAAAATTTACCTCCGACCAAAGCATCGTAAAGTTCTTGATATTTGGAAAAATCTACCGGGGAAGAAGGCAATACGGCTTCGGGAATAATAAAATGTTCACCTTCCTTGAAAGAGCCGCTATCGATTCTGGTATCGACCGTACCAAATTGATATGATTGTTCCATAAACAAACTATAGTAAACTTTGTTTGAGTCTTGCGCTAACGTCAAATTTGCCCAAACAACGAAAGTCATTATCGTTAAAATTATTAATTTTCTCATCTGTACCCCGATTTTGTATGTAAAAAATTTTCCCGTAAAATACGGGATGTCTCATTATGCGTCAATGATTAAAATATTCTAATGTATATGTGACAATAATCATACCACAGATAACTTTTATTCTTTGGTTGATAAATAACCAAAAAAAATGATTATTAACGTAAATTTATGATTTATTAATCGAATAAAAGGGGTATTTGTTTAGCTGTTTTGGTGTGAATAAATAAAACGGTGTAATGTCTCATCTTTAGAATCTTTTACGGATTTGACGAAATACATATCAATAAATCCTTTGCCTTTAGCATCAATTTTTCCGCGATATTCACAATCAAAATATTCCCGGACTAACATATAAGTATAACCTGAAATATTTATTTCTCCCGGTTCGCTCGAACTTTCCATTCTGCTGGCAATATTAACCGTATCTCCCCAAATATCATAGGTGAATTTTTTTGTTCCTACAACTCCTGCTATAACGCTGCCCGAATGGATTCCGAGCCTCATTTCCCATTTGATTGCCGAAGTTTCGTTTCTTGCATTAATTAAATTTCTCATTTCCATAGCCGCCAGTACAACCCGAATCGCATGGTCTTGGGTTTCCTTTGGCAAACCGGATGCAGCCATATAAGAATCGCCGATAGTTTTTAATTTTTCCAAACCGTATTTGGTAACTATCTGATCAAATTCTCTGAATATATCGTTTAATTCATCTACCAGACTTTCTGCAGGCAATACGGATGCGGTATAGGTAAAATCTTTAAAATCCGTAAACAGAATCGTTACATGTTTAAATTCCCGCGGTTGAACTTTTCCGTTGGTTTTTAATTCCTCCACCAACGTTGCCGGTAAAATATTATGCAAAAGTTCATCCGATTTGTTTTTCTCTTGTTCCAGTTCCTTCGTTCTTGCTTTTACCATTTCGCCCAACTCGATATTTCTTCGCCGGACTTGCTGGGTTTTGTAGTAATAGACGTTGTAAATTAATAAGAGTACAAAAAGTACGGTCAACGTTATAAACCACCATGTTAAATAATACGGCGGATCGATAGTAAATGTACTTAAAATAAATTCCGGACTAACCACACCGTCGCTACTTCTTACACGCACATGAAATGCATAACGACCGGGAGGTAATGCTCTGTACGAAACTTTATGTTCCCGTGTTTTTGCCCACGAATCTTCAATTCCGTCGAGCCTAATTTCGTAAATTATTTGTTCCGGTTGGTTAAATGCGATTGTAAAAAAGTCGAAAGTGACATTGTTTTGATTATATTTTAACTTCTGATTTAAGAATTCCGAAAAAATACTCTCGTTTTCCCCGTCGGATATTTTAATACTTTTAAGTAATATCTTTTGTGAAGTTTTTCGCGGTTTCCGGTTGGGATTAATTTTAACCACTCCTTTTTGCGTACCAAACCAAAGCATTCCGTTCCGGTCTTTGTAATAGGCTCCTTGGTTAAATTCCTTAAATGGCAAACCGTCGGATTTACTGTAATATCTAAAAGCAGATTTACCTTTTTTCTTGTAGTTTTTATAATCGAAAAGCGTCAATCCGTTTGTTGTTCCAATGTATAGAATCCCTTTATTTTCAACGACAAAGTAACAAATATCTGCAGAAAGTCCGTTTTTAGATGTGATGTTTTCGAAATTTTTCCCGTCGTATTTAACTATTCCTTTTCCGTTTGTTGCAAACCAAAAATTATTTTGTTGGTCTTGTGTAATATTAAAAATATCGTTTGTAGGAAGTCCTTTGGAAGTATCTATTGTTACAAAATTTTTTCCGTCATATTTGATTATTCCGTTGGTTTCCGAAGCAAACCATAGATTATTATCGTTATCCAAATAAATGGAATTAACCCAACCTTCGCCAAAAATTTTTTCATCGGAAACGGACATGATAATGTTTCGCGAAACCGGATTATATTGGCTTATTCCACCTTCGCTTCCAAACCATACATTACCGCGGTTGTCTTTTGTGATAGAGAGGACTTTATTGTTAACCAACCCGTTATCGGTGGTGAAATGCATTACCTCATCATTCAAAAACGAAACGCCATCAAAAGTACCGACCCAAAGACCGTTTTGTTCGTCAATTAAAATCGATGTGACTTTATTACTAATTAATCCGTTTTTAGGAGATAAATATTCAACGCGGTTTTTCATTAATTTAGTGATACCGCTTCCGTAATGACCGAAATACATGTTTTGTTCGTTATCCATACTTATTGCAAATACAGCTTCGTCGGCTAATCCGTCTTTAACAGTATAAATTTCGAACCAATCGGCCGGTAATCTTCCAACTCCGCCCAGAAAAGTACCGAACCATAAATCTCCTCTTTTATCAAGGAAGGAAGTTTGTATATGATTACTTTCCATTCCACTGTGTTTGTAAAACTTAAATTCTCTTCCGTCGTATTTACACAATCCTTTCCCGTAAAATCCGAACCACAAATTTCCGTGAATATCTTCGATAATTGTTCTCACTTCTGAGCGTGGGATTCCGTCTTTGGAAGTAAAATTGTAAAACTTTTCGCCGTCAAATTTCGAAATACCGTTTTTTGTACCTATCCATAAATCGCCGCGTGAGTCTTCAAAAATTGACAACACATAATTATTAACCAAACCATCTTTCATTTTGTAAGTTTTAAATTCGCTTCCGTTGAAAACCGCCAATCCGCCGCCGAGTGTTCCAATCCAAATATTTCCCGCAGCATCTTTTAACAAACTTCTTGTTCGGCTGGAAGGAAGTCCTTCTTTTTTTCCATAGTTTGTAAATTCACCTTTGTAATATTTGCTTAAGCCGTTAGACCTTGTTGAAAACCAAATAGCCCCGTTATTGTCTTGAACAATCGAATAAATAAAATCCCCTGCTAAACCGTCTCTTTTAGTAAAATTTTTGAATTTACCTTTGCTGAATTTAGAGACACCGTTTTTAGTCCCCATCCAAATATTGCTTTCATCGTCTTGATATAAAGCTAGAACATCGGTATCTACCAAACCGTCAACAATGCTATAAATTTTGAATTCAAAACCGTCGAACCGCGCCACACCGGCTTCGGTTCCTATCCAAATGAAACCCGTTGTATCTTGAAGAATTGAAAAAACCGTATTTTGAGGTAAACCGTCGTCAACGGTATAGTTGTGAAATGATAGCGATTGGGCTAACGAGAAAGAGACATTAAAATAAAAAAATGCCAAAACCAAGAGGATATTTTTAGCTTTTGCCTTCAAAACAAGTCAAAAATTTATAAGAGAAAGTTAAAATATTTTATAACTCCAATTAGAAGAACATTCGAAAAAAAGCAAAAAAAATTTAATTAATTTTCTCGTCGTCCTTCTTGTTAATAAAGCCGAACTGCGGTGATAATTTCCCTTCGATTTTAATTTCACCGAATCTTTTCTCGTATTTTTCGATATTATCTTGTAAAGCTTTCAGTAACATTTTGGCATGTTGAGGAGTGGTAATGATTCTCGCATGAACTTTTGCTTTCGGAGTTCCCGGTACAACCCTAGTGAAATCGATAATGAACTCGCCCATAGAATGGGTAATAATTGCCAAATTGGAGTAGATTCCTTCGGCTTCTTTTTCACCGAGTTCTATATTTATTTGTTGCGGATTTGGTTCATTTAGTTTTGACATTGTAAACCCCGTGAAATGAAAAACGGGGATGTTAAATCCATCCCCGTACTTTTATAAATTATTTAAGCTCATCTGCTTTTTTAAATGCCTCTTGAGATTTATCCATTATACCCAAATTTGCATAAACTCGCCCTAACAAATCCCACACAACTCCATCATCGGGATGAAGTTCAACATATTTTTCCAAATAGGGTAAAGCTTTTTCAAATTTTTCTTTATAACCTGTGTCTTCTTCTTTTTCACTTTCTGCTGCTTTCTCTTGTAGTTTTGCTCCCCATTTTACGTAAGCAATGGCCAAATTATAAAGAGCCTTTTCATCGTTCGGATCTAATTCGTATGCTTTTTCCAATTGTTTAGTTGCTTCCTCAAATTCGTTTGCTCCGAGTAATATTGTTCCGTAACCAAATCTGTAAAATTTATTATCCGGTTCTTTTTCAACTCCTTCTTTAAAAGCATCTTTTGCCACGTCTATTTTATTAGCGGCAATATAAGCATTTGTTAACTGTAATAAAATATCGGAATCATCGGGATATTTTTTCCGTCCTTCTTCCAAAACGGAAACGGCTTTGTCGAAATATTCCATTGCTTTTACACTGTCTTCTTTATTGCCATCTACAGCAAATTTATCTTTAAATTCCGCACCTTTACGGGTATAAAGATCGCCAAGTAATTTATACGATTGCGCGGAGCCCGATTTTTCATTTAATTTTTCCACTGTTTTTATTGCCGAATCCATATCACCGTAGTTGATATAGGCATAAGCCAAATTCATGTAGGAATCCAGTGAATCGGGTTCTAAAAGGATAGCATTTTCAAACTGTTTGATTGATTCCGAAAGCATTTCCTTTACGCTATCTGGAGTGGTAACTTTAACCGACTTATTGAAAAAATTAACACCTTTGTTAAATGCTTGTGCCCAGTAAAATAATTTCGATTTATTGATTTTATCTTCGAACTTATTACTGATACTAAGTGACTTTTCATAATTTTCGACCATGCCGATAATATCACCTTCTTCGCCCAAAATCGAGCCTAATAAAAAATATCCTTCATCACTTTTAGGGTTTTTCTTAATTTCTTTCAATAGAGCTTCTTTGGCTTTTTTATAATTTTTTTGTTGAATATAAAGTCTGGCGCTTGTCAATTCCGTTGATGAACATTGAAAAGCTACAACTCCGAATAACATCGCCAAAATAACCAGCGAATTAATAACACGTTTCATGGATACTCCATTTTTTTTTGAACTTATTAATTAAACTGTTAAAAATAACCATAAAAAATATCCATAGTCAAGCATTATTTTATTCAAAACGAAATTGGACTTAACTTGCACATTGATCATTAATATCCGGGAGTGAAGTTAAATAAACCGATTGCTTTTACAAACCAAAAAGAATATTTTTAATTTTAAAAATCGAGGGAAAATGAAAACCGAAGAAATTATCCGCAATGTACCAAAAGTATTATTACATGATCATCTCGATGGCGGTTTAAGACCTTCAACAATTATCGAACTTGCAAAGGAAATTAATTACAAAAAATTACCTACGGAAGATCCGGAGGAATTAGCCCGGTGGTTTCACAGAGGAGCAAATAAAGGTAACTTGGTTGAATTTTTACAAGGCTTTGAACATACTGTTGCCGTAATGCAAACCAAAGAAGCTCTGGAACGTGTCGCTTACGAAATGATGGAAGATATGAAAAACGACGGCGTCTGTTACGTTGAAACACGTTTTGCACCGGTTCTGCATTTGGAAAACGGACTTCATTACGAAGAAGTTGTAAATGCCGTATTAAACGGTTTGGAACGGGGAAAAAAAGATTTTGGCGTTGGCTACGGCCTCATTTTGTGCGCAATGAGAAATATGACGAACTCGCTTGAAATAGCAGAATTGGCAGCTGACTTCCGGTTCAAAGGTGTTGTCGGGTTCGACCTTGCGGGCGAAGAAGGCGGATATCCGCCTAAAGATCATCTTGAAGCATTTCAATATATTAAACGTATAAATTTTAATATTACAATTCACGCCGGAGAAGCGTTCGGTAAAGAATCGATTTGGCAAGCCATTCAATATTGCGGAGCACACAGAATCGGTCACGCAACAAGATTAAAAGAAGATATTGTTTTCGATTCTGATGGCGAAATTGTTGCCTTGGGAGAATTAGCGCAATACATTCTCGATCACCGTTTGCCGTTGGAAATCTGTTTGTTGAGTAATGTTCACACCGGTGCAATAGATAAATTGGAAAATCATCCGTTTATTAAACTTTTCCGTAAAAAATTCAGAGTGTTTTTGAATACGGACGACAGGCTGATGAGTGATACAACATTAACAAAAGAATATCTGATAGCCCAAGAAACTTTCGGAATTACCTTGGATGATATCGAAAAACTCAATATAAATGCGATGAAATCTGCATTTATTCATTACGAAGACAGATTACATTACATTTACAATGTAATTAAACCTGGTTACCAAAAAATGAGAGAAAAGTTACTTTCACTTCAAAATGTTTAACGGGAAATTATGAAGAAAAAATTATTCCAAAATTATTCGTTCGAATTCGATAAAAACGAAAGAAAAGTATTAACCAGCTTTTGTAACCAAGCAATTAAACAAATGCAAGGCGACGAACGCTTTTTTAAAGACATCCGTGCGTTCGAATCTATAATCAAAAAACTTGAAGGGGATGCGAATCCCGTAAAACTAACAAAAGAAGAGAAAACCAAATTGGTTTTCCAGCTTAAAGAAAATGTAAAATATTTTCAAAAAGAAATGGACAAAAGTTGGTTTTTAAAAAAATGGCTAATGAAAAACATGTTCAAACAATATAATAATTTATTAACAAAACACTTTGAAAATTAAAATGAGAACAGTAAAAGCACCACGAGGGACGGAATTAACTTGCAAGGGTTGGATTCAGGAAGCTGCAATGCGAATGTTGATGAACAATCTGGATCCGGAAGTTGCGGAAAAACCCGAAGAGTTAATTGTTTACGGCGGATCAGGTAAAGCCGCCAGAAACTGGGATGCATTCGAAGCAATAATCGACTCTTTAAAAAATTTGGAGAACGACGAAACCCTTCTAATTCAATCCGGTAAACCGGTCGGCATCTTCAAAACACACGAAAATGCGCCAAGAGTTATTATCTCAAATGCCATGCTTGTACCCGATTGGGCAAATTGGGATGAATTCCGGAGACTGGAAAAAATGGGTTTAACTATGTACGGACAAATGACAGCGGGCAGTTGGATTTACATCGGAACGCAAGGAATTTTGCAAGGCACGTACGAAACGTTTGCCGAAGTTGCACGCCAACATTTTGGAGGCAGTTTGGAAGGTAAATTCTTGTTAACCGCAGGCATTGGCGGTATGGGCGGTGCGCAACCTTTGGCAGCTACAATGAACGGAGCCGCATTTTTAGGTATAGACGTTGACATAAAACGGTTGGAAAAAAGAATCGAAACAAAATACTTGGATGTTATTACAAAAGATTTGGACGAAGCACTTGAATTAGTGCTCAAAGCCAAAGCAGATAAAAAAGCCTTGTCGGTAGGTTTGGTCGGGAACGCCGGTGAAGTTTTACCGGAAATTCTGAGAAGAGGAATCATTCCCGATGTTCTAACCGATCAAACTTCGGCACACGATACTTTGAACGGCTACGTTCCCATGGGAATGACATTCGAAGAGGCATTGAAATTAAGAAAGGAAAATCCCGCCGAATACATTAAACGTGCGAAAGAAACAATTGTGGTTCACGTTAAAACAATGCTAGAATTCCAAAAAAGGGGCGCGGTTACGTTTGATTACGGAAACAATATTCGCGGCGAAGCCAAAGAAAACGGAGTAGAAAATGCATTTGATTTTCCGGGTTTTGTTCCGGCATTTATCCGCCCATTGTTCAACGACGGGAAAGGACCTTTCCGCTGGGCAGCACTTTCCGGTGACCCGAACGATATTTACGAAACCGACAAAGCGGTTATAGAAACATTCCCCGAAGACGAAGCGCTTGTAAGATGGATTAAAATGGCGCAGAAAAAAGTGGCATTCCAAGGATTACCGGCACGGATTTGCTGGTTGGGTTACGGAGCCCGAGCTAAAATGGGAAAAATCTTTAACGATCTCGTTGCATCGGGTAAAGTTAAAGCTCCTATTGTTATCGGCAGAGATCATCTCGATTGCGGTTCAGTTGCTTCGCCTTACAGAGAAACCGAAGGAATGAAAGACGGCAGCGATGCCATAGCCGATTGGCCTATACTTAATATTCTAATGAATACGATCGGCGGCGCTAGTTGGGTTTCATTCCATCACGGCGGAGGCGTGGGCATCGGGAAATCCCTTCATGCCGGAATGGTCATAGTTGCAGACGGTACCAAGGAAGCGGAACAAAGATTAGAAAGGGTTTTAACATACGATCCCGGTACAGGAATTATGCGACACGCAGACGCTGGCTACAAACGGGCTATAGAAAACGCCAAAAAATTCGGAATAAAAATTCCCATGCTAAAATAAATTTTTATTTTTTTTGGAAGTGACACAAGTGTAATATATTTTTGGATTAGTAAAAGAAAATTAATTTGCGAGGAAAATCAAATGAAAGTGTTAATTGCCGATAAGCTACCCGAACAATACATACAAAAATTAAGAGATCATAATCTGGAGGTAGTTTTTGATCCTTCCCTAGGCGAAAACGATTTGCCCGAAGCCGCTAAAGATGCTGATATTCTTGTTGTACGCTCAACCGTTGTTAATGCAAAAACAATAGAAGAAAGTAAAAATTTGAATTTGATTGTCCGTGCCGGAGCCGGTTACAACAACATAGATTTACCTGCGGCAAATAAAAAAGGTGTTTACGTTGCGAATTGTCCGGGCAAAAACGCTATTGCAGTTGCGGAGTTGGCAATCGGATTAATGATATCGCTCGATAGAAAAATTCCCGATAACGTAATCGATTTTAGAAACGGTGTTTGGAACAAAGCAAAATATTCAAAAGCAAAAGGATTGTTCGGTCGTACAATTGCCATCGTTGGTATGGGAAATATCGGTAAGGAAGTTGCCAAACGGGCAAACGCGCTCGGTATGAATGTTTACGGAAAGGATATATCAAGAATCGAAGGGGTTGCTTATAAAGATTTTTCCGAATTCGATAAAGTTCTGCCCATTGCCGATGTTGTAACCTTGCACTTACCCGTTACGCCACAAACGAAAAATTTATTTAACGAAGAGATGTTCAGTTATATGAAAGACGGTGCAATTTTTATCAATACTTCCCGGGCGGGCGTGGTTGACGAAGATGCACTTATCAAAGCGGTTAAAGAAAAAAATCTCCGTGTGGGATTGGATGTTTTCAACGACGAACCGGAAAGCAAAACCGGCAGCGTAAGCTCAAAATTACAAGAATTGGAAAATGTTTATGTAACGCATCACATTGGAGCTTCTACCGAACAAGCACAAAATGCAGTTGCGGCGGAAACCGTAAAAATCATTTTGGATTATATTAACAGTGGAGTAATTGCTCATTGGGTTAACAAAGCTCATTCCACCGATGCCGCTTATCAATTAGCGGTTAAACATTACGACAAGCCGGGCGTACTTGCATCAATATTAGATGTAATCCGGGAAGGTGAAATTAACATCGAAGAAATGGAAAATATGATTTTCGAAGGCGGACTTGTTGCTCTTTGTACGATGAAGTTGAAAAAACCTGCTACAGAGGAAATGCTTGAGGCAATTAGAGAAAATCCGAACGTAATAACAGTTTCGCACACTGTAGCAAATTAAAAGAGTTAAAAACGTTATTAAGTTAAATTAATCTCTGTTATTTCTTTTACAATACCGTGATAATAAGCCAGACGAAGAAGTTCGCTTAATCCGGTAATTTCGTTTCCCGTAATCTCGAAGTAAACGGAATCAAAGTTTTCCGTAATAAAATTTTTTGCATTTTGTGATAAATCCAAACCGGATAAATACTCCGCTAAATTATCTTCTATTGTTTCGTCAACTTTTTTCTCGAAATTCGAAATTTCTTCGAGAAGCATTTTGTTTTTACTGACCAATACAAAATTCACATAAGGATAATCAATATATTCCGCTATAATTTCCGAGAAGCTGACTCCTTTTTCGAGCAACATATCTTGAAAATTTTCATTACCAACTACCAAATAATTTTCCTTATCGAATTCTTTAATCTCGGCAGTAAGTTGGGGAGATATGTTCACGCCGAATTTTTCCAGTAATATTATTTTGCTGAGAATAATTTCGTTTGTAGAAACATCGCCGGTTAAAAATAATTTATCGATATTACGTTGCGAAGGTTTAAAATAAAGATAAGAATTTGAAAGCGGACCGTCGAACGATATTCCGATTTTATTCGAAACGAAAAGTTCGGAATGTTGAAGTAAATCGAATGCCGGTATTATGCCCAATTCGCTTTCCCCCTTTTCCACCGCTTGAACTATCATCGCAGATTGAGTCGGTTCAACTTCGAACCTTTCGAAAGCGGGCAGAGAATTTACTAACAACCGGGCAAAAATATTTTGAGGTATACTTATTTTCATAATAAAAAAAGCCGCCATAAAAGGCGACTTCCGAAAAAAATATGTTCAGCTAAATTATCTAATATTTTTACTTTTAATTCTGGCTGCTTTACCTGAAAGATTTCTTAAGTAATAAAGCTTGGCTCTTCTTACTTTTCCTTCGCGTACAACATCAATTTTTGCAATTTTAGGCGAATTGTATGGGAATATTCTTTCAACACCAACACCGCTGGAAATTTTTCTAACGGTAAAGGTTTTATTTATTCCACCGCCTTTTATACTGATAACATCGCCTTCGAACGGTTGGATTCTTTCCTTATCCCCTTCGATAACTCTTACATGTACACGAATTCTATCTCCCACGTTAAATTGTGGTAAATCAGTTCTTAGTTGATCTTTAACTAATTCATTTAAAGTATTCATCACTTCTCCAATCTATTTATTTTTTTCCAAATTTCGGTATTCTTTTTTGATTGTTTTTCTTTCCACTTCTTTATTTCCGCCGCATTACCCGAAAGCAAAACATCCGGAACTTTCATTCCTTCGTATTCCGGTGGCCTTGTGTAATAAGGCGGTTCCATTATATCGCCGTCCATCAACGAATCGTTTAATGCGGATTCGCTGTCTCCGAGCACTCCTGGAATCAGTCTTACAACCGAATCGACAATTATCAATGCCGGAAGTTCGCCGCCGCTTAAAATAAAATTGCCAATAGAAATTTCATCGGTCGCAAATTTTTCCCGCACCCGGTCGTCAATTCCTTTATAGTGTCCCGCAATTATCAAAATATTTTCGGCCAAAGAGAATTTGTTAGCCATCGACTGATTGTAAATCTTCCCTTTCGGCGTACAAAATATAACGTGATCGTATTTCCTTTCTTTTTGCAACTTCTTTATGCATTCGAAAAAAGGCTCAGGTTTTAATAGCATTCCCGGTCCGCCGCCGTAAGGTTTATCATCAATCTGTTTATGTTTATCATAAGCATAGTCTCTCAAATTATGCACAACAATTTCAACTAATTTTTTATCTTGTGCTCTTTTTACTATGCTTGTTTCCAACGGGCTTTTAAGTAAATCCGGCACAGCCGATATAATATCAATCCTCATCATTTTCGTACTCAAAGTTGTCTGTCAAATCAATTTTTTTATTTTTCACATCAACATTTTTTACGAAAGATGTTACTGCCGGAACTAAGATTTCTTCACCCTTTTCGTTTTGTACAACATAAACATCATTTGCGGGAAGTGAAAGAACATCAATCAAATTTCCAAAGAACTTTCCGTCTTTATAAACTTTACATCCAACCAAATCATGGATGTAAAAAGAATTTTCCGGAAGATTGGTTAATTCGTCTTCCGTAATAAAAATTTTCTTTCCAACTAAAAAGGAAACATCTTCTGCAGTATTAAAATTTTTAAACTTTAGAAGAAGCTTCCCTTTTTCATAAATCGATTTTTCTACGATAAAGGGATTCTTATCGTTAAAAACATCGATAAAAACTTTCAACCCGCTGTAAAACCTTTCCGGAAAATCCGTAAAGGGTAAAACGGACAAAAATCCTTCTTTCTTTTTTGATACTTCTTTAATTTCCGCTACTAAAAAGAAATCACTCAATTAAATAACTTAATCAAGTATTTTTAGTATAGCTCTTTTACCTTCCTTAGCTGCAATAGCCGTTAATAGAGTTCTCATCGCTTGAGCAGTCTTACCCTGTTTACCGATTACTTTCCCAACATCATCAGCACCGACTTTAAGGGTAAGTTCTATTGTTTTCTCGTTGGGAACAGACTCCTCGATAACAACACTATCTGGATTGTCCACAAGATGTTTTGCAATAAATTCAACAAATTCTTTCATGAGACTCCCTGTAATATGTTAAAAGAAAGAGGGCACAACAACTATATGCGCAAAGAAAAAGCTTATTCCGTTTTACCGTCTTCTGCTTTTACTTCTTCGGAAGCAGTACCCTGTGCTTCCTCTGCGCTAATTTCCTCTTTTTCAACTTTTTCTTCAGGCTCTGCTTTAGGCTCTTCTTTAGCCACAGGTTTTGCTTTTGCCTTTGCTTTCTCCTCAGCCTTTTTTGCTAATTTAGCTTCATGCAGCTTTTTGAGCTCTTCTACTTTAGCATTAATCTCTTCTTCGCTTTTACCTCTCTTGGTCATATCGAATTTAAGTAAAATTCCTTCTTTCGAAAGGATATTTCTAACCGTAGTAGTGGGTTGCGCACCTACATTCAGCCAATAAAGAGCTCTTTCTTCACTGATTTCAATAGTAGCGGGATCGGTTTTGGGATTATATAAACCAATTGCTTCTATAAACCTTCCGTCGCGCGGAGCTCTTGCATCCGCAGCAACTACTTTATAGACAGGTTGCCTTTTCTTACCCATTCTTCTTAATCTTAACTTAACAGCCAAATTGCTATTTCCTCCTATTTATACATTACTAATTAAATTTAAAATTTCTAAAATTACCAATCATTTTTTTACCGCTTTTTGATGTAAATCGCTTCATCATTTTCTGCATTTCGTTATATTGTTTGATAAGGCGATTAACATCTTGAATCGATGTTCCGCTTCCGCGTGCGATTCTTTTCCGTCTGCTTCCGTTCAGAATCTTTGGTTTCGCCCGTTCTTGTTTGGTCATTGATTGAATAATAGCTTCTACCTTAACCAATTGCTTTTCGTCAACATCGGCATTTTTTATTGATGTTGATAATCCGGGAATCATACTCATCAACGATTTCAACGAGCCCATTTTCTTAATCATTTTTATTTGTTTCAAGAAATCGTTAAAATCGAATTTGTTGCTCAGAAGTTTCTTTTCCAGATCTTCGGCTTCTTTTTCGTCTATTTGTTGCTGGGCTTTTTCAACAAACGAAACTATATCGCCTTTGCCCAAAATTCTTGAAGCCAATCGGTCGGAATGAAAAACTTCGATCGAATCGAGCTTTTCCCCTAAGCTAACAAATTTAATAGGCTTTTGTACAATTGCCCGGATCGAAAGGGCGCACCCGCCTCTCGAATCGCCATCCAATTTTGTAAGAACAATTCCGTCAAATTCCACATTATCGTGAAACGCTTTTGCGGAATTTACGGCATCTTGACCCGTCATTGAGTCAACTACAAATAAAGTTTCGGTCGGATTAACTTTTTTCTTAATCGCGACCACTTCTTCCATCAATTCGTCGTCTACGTGTAAACGACCGGCAGTATCGATAATAATTGTATTCAGTCCATTTTCTTTTGCGTAAGCCAAAGATTTTCCGGAAATTTCAACCGCATCTTTTGTATCGGGAATTGTAAAAACATCAATCCCAATCTGCTTACCCAAAAGTTTTAACTGTTCCCTTGCCGCGGGTCTGTAAACATCCGCCGCAACAAGTAAAACGTTTCTTTTCCGTTCTTTTAAATATTTTGCCAGTTTTGCGCTAAAGGTAGTTTTACCCGAACCTTGTAAACCAACCAGCAAAATAACCGTTGGACCCGAAGGATTTAATTTTAACTCGTTCCCTTCGCGCCCCATTAATTCGGTTAACTCATCATGAATAATTTTTGTGATGAGCTGACCGGGCGTAACGGAAGCCAGAACTTCCTTGCCAAGAGCTTTTTCTTTTACTTCTTCGATAAAATTCTTGGCTACCTTGTAATTTACATCGGCATCTAAAAGAACTCTTCTTATTTCTCTTAACGTATCAGAGATATTTTTTTCGGTGATTCTTCCCTGACCCGTTACTTTTTTTAGAGCTTTATCAAATTTTAGTGTCAGATCCTCGAGCATAATATCCAATATTTATAAAAAATAACAAATTCTGTATAATTTTCAAACAATTTTATGATTCTTTCAGCGCATTTGCACCGGAAACAATTTCTATAATTTCTTTGGTTATGGAAGCTTGTCTTTCCTTGTTGTATGTAATCTGCAATGTTCTTATCATTTCTTTTGCGTTTTCGGTTGCCATATCCATTGCCGTCATTCTGGCGCCCAATTCCGCCGCATACGATTCAAGCAATATTTTCCACATCGAAGCATTTAAATATTTCGGCAACAGCGAATGAATAATGCTTGCTTTATCGGGCTCGTATATAAACTCAACATGCTTTTTGTTTTCTTTATCTGTTTCTTCTTCCCTTTTGATTGGCAACAATTGTTCTACAACTACATTTTGTTGAATTACCGATTTGAATTCGTTATAGACCACAATCACTCTATCAACTTCCCCGTTTTCAAATTTACTAACCATTTTTTTCATAAAACCCGATACAAAATCGAACTTAAGAGAAGAGAAGATTCCGTTGTATCTTTCGGCAATGTTATAAGAGAGCCGGCTGAAATAATCGCCGCCTTTTTTACCAATGCAATATAGGTCGATGTCTGAACTTTCCAGCAAATTGGAATATTCGGTTTCCAGCATTTCTTCAACGGTACGAATAACATTCATATTAAAAGCGCCGCACAACCCGCGATCCGAAGTTACGACAACCACGGCTAACTTTTTAAGTTCCCTTTCTTCAAGCAAAATATTGGAGAAATCTTTTTCAGCGCTCAACAAATGATGTAACACTTCGGAAATTTTTCTTGAATAAGGTCGTGCATTAATAATATTCTCTTGTGCTCTTCGTAATCTGGCAGCCGCAACCATTTTCATCGCTTTGGTAATTTGTTGCGTATTCTGCACACCAACAATTCTTCTTTTAATTTCTCTTAGTGTTGCCATATTATTTTCATTATTTTAACAAAATAATACCGGAACAGCCGGTTCCGGTATAAATTATACATTCATTTGAAAAAACCTACTTGCTCGGTTTAAATTTAGCCAAAAATTCGTCGGCTGCTTTTTTCAGCAAGTTTTCCGTTTCTTCGCTAATTACTTTTTCTTTTTTAATATTCTCATAGATTTGAGGATATTTCAAATCTATGTATTCGTGTATTTCTTTTTCGAAACGTTTAACGTCTTCTACAGCAATGTTTTCGAAATAGTCGTTCGTTCCCAAGAAAATACTGACTACTTGTTTTTCAACCGGAACCGGAGCAAACTGTCCTTGTTTGAGCAATTCGACCAATCTTGCGCCTTTAGCAAGCGTTCTTTGTGTAGCTTTATCCAAATCGGAACCGAACTTGGCAAAAGCTTCGAGTTCACGGTATTGAGCCAAATCTAATTTTAACGTTCCGGCCACTTTTTTCATTGCTTTAATTTGAGCGTTACCGCCCACACGGGATACGCTTATACCAACGTTAATTGCGGGGCGCACACCGGCGTTAAACAGGTTCGGTTCAAGATAAATCTGACCGTCCGTAATGGAAATAACGTTTGTGGGAATGTAAGCCGATACGTCGCCTTGTTGTGTTTCGATAATCGGTAATGCGGTTAAACTTCCGCCACCCAGTTCATCGCTCAGTTTGGAAGCTCTTTCAAGCAATCTGGAATGCAAATAGAATATATCACCAGGATAAGCTTCGCGTCCAGGCGGTCTTCTTAACAAAAGCGAAAGTTCCCTGTATGCAACCGCTTGTTTGGAAAGATCGTCATAAACCACCAGTGCATGTTTTCCGTTGTCTCTAAAATATTCGCCCAAAGTTGCACCGGCATAAGGCGCGATATATTGTAGCGGCGCCGGATCCGAAGATGAAGCAGAAATAACGGTTGTAAATTCCATCGCTCCTTCTTCTTCCAGTTTTGCTACCACTTGGGCAACAGTCGAATTCTTTTGACCAACTGCAACATACACACAATACACAGGTTCAATTCCTAATTCTTTTGCTTCTTCTGTATGAGTATATTTTTGATTTATAATCGTATCGATAGCAACAGCCGTTTTACCGGTTTGACGGTCGCCAATTATCAATTCCCTTTGTCCGCGTCCTATCGGAATCATTGCATCGATAGCCGTAATACCGGTCTGCAAAGGCTCTTTAACAGGTTGGCGTTGAATAACACCCAAAGCTTTTCTTTCAATAGGCATGTATTTTTCCGATTGAATAGGACCCTTCCCATCCAAAGGTTCACCTAAAGGATTTATAACCCTGCCTAAGAAATTCTCGCCTACCGGAAGTGAAGCTACCCGTTTAGTACGTTTTACGGTATCGCCTTCTTTAATAAGATTACTGTCTCCGAACAAAACGCAACCGACACTATCTTCTTCCAAGTTAAGAACCATACCGATAACATTATTCGGGAATTCAACCAGCTCACTTGCCATAACTTGGGAAAGTCCGTAGACGCGTGCAATACCGTCACCGACAGATAAAACAGTACCGACGTCATAAACGTCTACTTTACTATCGAAACCGGTTAGTTGTTTTCTTAAAATGGATGAAACTTCCTCTGGTCTAACTTCGGTCATTTCGTTTTCCTTAAGTTTTTATTTTAATTAAATGTAAAATCTTCTTTTAAAAATTTATTTCTCAAAAGCTCCAATTGATGAACAACGGAAGCATCCAGTACAGTATCCCCTACTCTAACGGTAAACCCGCCAATTAAAGAAGGATTAACTTTGTATTGCATTCTAACATCTTTTTGCAAATACTCGGTTAACTTTTTCTTTATTTCCTCTTTTTGATTTTCGTCGAGACTAAACGCGCTGGTAATCAACACTTTTACAACACCAAGTTTTTCATCTCTCAACTCAATAAATCTTTTAAGGATATCGTACATCGCTTCATCACGACCTTTCCTAACGACAAAAATCAAAAATTCAAGGGCATCTTCACCTACTTTATCACCGAACAATTCACGCAAAATATCGATTTTCTTATTTTCCGTTAGAATTGGATTAGCAATTGCCACTCTTAACTCTTTCGATGCATCGAAAGTATTAAAAATAAGTTCCATATCCTTTGCAACTTCATCGAAAGTATTTTTCTCTTCTGTTGCTTCCAAAAGAGCGTTAGCATATCTAGTTGCAATAGTAAAATTACCCATATTAACCTTTTGCTAAATCCTCAATATATTTTTCTACTAATTTTGCGTTAGTTTGTTCATCCAATTTTTCGCGGATAATTTTTTCCGCTGCGCCGACAGCAATTTCCGCAATTTGAGTTTTAAGATTATTAAATGCTTCTTGGTTCTTTCTTTCAATTTCGGCAGATGCATCTTGAATTAATTTTTTGGCTTCCGCTTTACTTTCTTCAAGAATTTGTTTCTTCAGGTTTTCAGCATATTCTCTGCCTTGTTCAATTATTTTCTGAGCTTCTTCTTCGGCACGGGCCAAATTTTGTTTGTTCTTTTCATAAAGCTCTTCAGCTTCTTTTCTGGCTTTTTCCGCTTTTTCGAGGGAATCTTTAATAAAGTTTTCCCTTTCGTTAAGCGAATTAAGAATAGGTTTCCAAGCCATTTTTTTCAGCACGAGGAAAAGGAAGATGAACGTTATGGTAGTCCAAATAATAACACCCGGATTAATATCCAACGGGCTACCGCCTTCTCCCCCACTGGAAAAAGCTAAAAGGGCAAAATTTAAAATTGAAGCCATTTATCAATTCCTTACTATTAAATAATTAATCGTAAAACTATGTTTTACTTTAATGCTAATAGAATACAGATCACCAAAGCAAAAAGTGCAATACCTTCAATAAGTGCAGCGGCAATAATCATGGAAGTTCTGATATCGCCGGATGCCTCGGGTTGACGACCGCTGGCATCCATTGCCGAACTTGCTAATTTTCCGATACCCAAACCAGCACCAATTACCGCCAAACCGGCGCCAAAACCAGCTGCTAAAAATGCGTAATCCATTTAATTTCCTCCTTAATGATATTTTGTTTTATTTTACATTTTTATTAATTAATGTTCTTGATGAATCGCCATTCCTATGAAAAGGGATGACAAAATTGTAAAGATATAAGCTTGAATTAAAGCAACCAAAACTTCGAGTAAATTTATAAACAGTGCGAATCCGATGGAAACGGGTGCAACCGCATAAGATTTCAAAATAAATATCAATCCGATTAAAGCCATTATCACAACGTGTCCCGCCGTCATATTGGCAAAAAGCCTTACAGCCAAAGCAAAGGGCTTTGTAAAAAGCCCGAGAATTTCTACTACAAACATAATGGGTAAAAGCCACATCGGAATTCCGTGAGGCATTAATCCTTTAAAATAACCGATAAACCCGTTTTTGATAATCCCACCGATTTGTATAACAAAAAACGAAAATGTAGCTAATGTAGCAGTTACCGAAATATTGCTGGTAGCCGTTGAACCGTACGGAAACAAACCAAGAAAATTACAGGTAAGAATAAAGAAAAATACGGTTAAAAGATACGGCAAAAATTTCTCGTAACCCGAACCTATTGTGGGTTTAACAATATCGTCTCTCACAAATACCACGAGGATTTCCACCAGATTTGCAAGGCCTTTGGGCACCATTGATTTTTTATAAGATTTTGCAACAGCCGAGAAAATAAGTATTAGAATAACGGCTGCAATCCACATAAAAACTACGTGTTTGGTAATCGAAATATCGATGCCGAAAAGATGGATTTGCGGTAAATGAATAACCCCAAACGGGGAAAGGTCTAACTCTTTTCCATCTAAAACATGATGCATCATCCAACCGGCATCGCCACCGCTTTTAGCTGCGTTGTGCACCGAATCCGCAATTACTTCTTCAACGTTATAAGCCATTTTTATCTGTTTGGTTTTTAATAACTTTTTTATTTACAATAATATATGCTACTTCCAGAGAAAGTAGAATAAAATAAATTAAAAAGAATACTAATATAAAGGCATATTTATCAATTTTCAAGAATTTTATTATGAGGGCAATTGATATTAGCAAAAAAATCATCCTTATTCCGATCCCGCCCAAATTGAAAGCAACAAATGTATTACCCGATTTCCCAACAGAATTCTTAAAAAGAAAATAGGCTATGAAAAGATTAATTAAATTTAACAGACCTGCATACAAAGCAGCTTCTACGGAATAAGATGAAATTATTTTGAAAAAATACAAAACGGCAACAGCTAAATAGACAATCACAAACGTTAATATCATTCCGTTTTTAATTCTTTTCACTTTTCTTTTTTTTGTTTAATTCCAGAGTGGTTTTAATAAAATTATATATTCCTGCCGCACCTCCGAAAAAGGAGAATAAAATTGTTAGAACTGGATATAAATCGAATTTTTCGTCCAGCCACTTACCCAAAAAGAACATTAATACGATGGTTGCGGCTAATTGCGAACCTAACCCGAGGTACGGCCCTACATCTCTGTAAGTTTTATATAGATTACTTTTTGTTTTCCGGATCATTCTTTTCCGGCTGTTTTACTGCCGTATTGAATTGCGGAGCGTTTGAACCCATAGAGCTCTTTCCGTTAAATTTGGCACCTTCTTCAATAACCAATACTTTGGTATAAATATCCCCTTTTACGTTGGAGTTCGATTCTAACACCAATTTCGAATCGGCATTAATCGTTCCTTCAACTTTACCGCTAACAACCATGTTATTAGCTTTAACTTGACCTTTGACTTCAGAGCCTTCACCGAGCGTTAAATTACCGTTGATAATAACATCTCCAACAACTTTACCATCTATTCTTACATTCCCTTCACTTGTAATTTTACCCTCGATTTTAACACCACTACTTAAAATGCTAACATCTTCGGTGTGAGATGAATTCATTTCTTTTCTTAACGCCATAATTTACTCCTTTTTTATTAATAAAAAATTTTCCGGATTAACAATTTTCCCGTTTTTCCATATCTCAAAGTGCAAATGGGGTCCCGTTGTATTAAAACCTGTATTGCCGCTCAATGCAATAATTTCTCCTTGTGAAACAAAATCCCTTTCATTTTTCAGTAAAACCGAACAATGCTTATATACAGTGATATATCCTTTAGAATGTTGAACAATTATTTTTTTGCCGTCCCCCGCAGTATAATCAGAAAAAATTACTAATCCACCCGCACTGGCGTAAACAGGCGTGCCGGTCTTAACGGCAAAATCAATTCCAAAATGTCCCTTTGAAGGTTTGAAATCATTTATTATAAATCCTTTTGCCGGTGGTATGAAAAATAAATTTGGATCTTCTTGCTTATTATCGAAAATTTTATTGATAAGATGACCAAAAACTTTAAAAACATTTCCTTCAGTTGGAATTTTACCATCGTCGGTTTTTCTAAGCGAATCCAACACCGCTTTACTTGAATCCGTGGTATCAATTCCGGCTAAAATTATTGCATAGCGAAGTTTTTGATTTGTTGAAGATATTCTTTCTAATTCTTTGGTTAATAAAACCAATTTTTTTTCCAAAACTTTTATTTGTTCAGCTTGTTTTTTCAATTCTTTGCTTTCGTATAACAGGGCAAGCTTTCTTACTGGCGTAAATATGAACAGCAAAGAAATAATTAAAATCAATAGGACAGAATAAAGAAAAGCAACAGAAAAAATTTGTTTGAAAGTATATTTATACTGTTTCGTAGAACCGGATACATCCAATCGTGTGATAAAAAACTTTGTTTTAAATATGTCTTTTAATTTTTTTTTCTTCATTGCGGTAAAATTTTATTTTTAAATATAATAAGAATCTGAATAGATTTTTCGGCGAGATATCAGTTTTTTTCGAGCAACATTTTTACTTCATTATAAACCGTTTCCGGGGTCAACTTAAAACCGCAGTCAAATGTATTCACGGGACATTTTTGATGCCCATGAATTCCGCAAGGTTTACATTCAAGTTTATCGTAACTAACAAAAGAACTTTTAGAATTATAAGGATAGAATCCGAAATCGGGAACCGTTGAACAATAAATAGTGAGGACGGGAATATTGGCACACATTCCCATATGAGTCGGTGCGCTATCGTTACAAATTAATAACCTACATTTTTTCAATACCGAAATTGATTCGGAAATTTTTAGTTTTCCGGCCAAATTAATTATATTGTTAGTGTTATCCGCGGAATTTTTTATTTCCGCACATAAATTTTCATCTTCTTTCCCACCGATTAACAAGATAGTATACTTTTCGGATGCCAGTTTCGATACTAATTGAATAAAATACTCTTTCGGGTATTTTTTAGTTTCCCATACCGAACCCGGCGCCACAGCGATTAAGTTATCCGTACTATTCAATGGTAAATTTTCTAAAATATTTTTTTCCGGTAAATTGCATTCGGGTAAAATTTTCCAATTTCTTAACAGCTCCGGGTCTTTTAACAAAGAAAGGTTTCTGGCAACCTCGTGCAATTTCTTTTCATATTTAATTTTATGTGAATAAACAAATGATAGAGTGGCATTATCAAATCCTGTTTTATGATTTGCTCCGGAGAACAGAGCTATAATCGAACTTCTGAAAGAACGGTGGGGAGAAAAAAGATATTCGTATTTTTGATTACGAAGACGTAAAGCAAATTTTATGGTGGAAATCAAAGATTTATGTTTGTTTTTTTTATCCAACACAATTACCGATTCAACATAAGGCGAAAGCAAAAAAATCTCTTTTGTAGCCGGCGTACAAACAACATCAATCTTTGAATAACCGAATTTCCGTTTGATTTCCTGAATTTGAGGAAGGGTTAATATCGCATCCCCCAGAAAAGCTGTTTGAATTACTAACACGCGACTGTTCATCAGTATTTCCAAATATTATGCATCCAAAACCACTGTTCGGGGTATTGCCTTATATAGTTTTCCAGTTTACCCATATAAATTTGGTTAATTTGCTGAATTTTTTCGTCAAGGTTACCTTCAATTTCTTTGTAATTTATTTCTTCAAAAAACATAGTATAACGACCCTTTTCATCTCTAACCGTTATCGTAAAAATAATTGGTGTTTTGAGTTTTAGTGCAATTGCGGCTGTACCGGGATAAACCGCCGTATCACGGTTAAAAAATTTAATTCTTAATCCTTCTTTGGGACCTCTTTGATCGCCTACAACACCAACGACTTCTTTATCGGAAAGGGCTTTATAAATATTTCTCACCGAAGCGCCGAGAGGAATTGCGGTATTGCCAAACCTTGTTCGCATTTTGTTTAACCATTTAGTAACATAAGGATTACGCTGCTGTTTAACAAGAACATTTAAATTTTTATTTTTTAATGATAAACCTACAGCCAAAGCGGCTAATTCCCAATTGCCAAAATGTGCGGTCAATAATATAATACCTTTATCTTCTTTTAGTTTTTCCTCTACAATATTAAAGTTTCTAAACTCTATTAAATTCCAGACGTCACTTTCTTTATATTTTCTTAAAAATATTACTTCCGTTAATGTTTTGGCGGAACTCCGGTATACTTCTTTTAACAGTTTATTTATTTTTTCTTGGGAATAATCCGGGAAAGCTATTTTAAGATTCTTTAATATTACATCTTTTCTTAATGGGATAAAATAAATTAAAAGGAAGCTTAAAAATTTTGAAGGAAGTCGAGTATTAAATTTTCTCAAAACAAAAAATAAATTGGAAAGACCTAACAGTAACCAATACTCGACTTTGTTCTGAAAATCCATAATAATTATCTGGATCTAATTCTTCGTTCCCAATTATCATCTCTCAGCTCGCCTCTTTTTGTCGAATGAAGCAATTCATAATCAGAGTATCCGGTAATATCCCCGAAAACAAAAACAACGCCACCTTCAATCGCTTGGTATTGCCATATTTCGTAAGGTTTTAAATCGATTTCATTGGGATGCCTGTCAATTTGGTCGGGAGGTCCATATTGCAAATAAATTCTTCCGCGGTCAGTTTTATATCCTTCTTTATTAAACGCTTTGAAATGCGAATTAACGTAATTAATTCTTTTTATATATTCGTTCTTAAATTCGTTTACTTCCGTTTCCGGAATCGGATCTCTTTTTTTCCAAAATTTATATAAAAAATCCCTTTTTGCATTCAATGAATTCAACTTTTTGTAATGTCCTATTTCACTATCCGTTGCAATATATTTCGATTCGTCGAACAGTCTATCGCATTCTTTTTCTGTATAAACTCCAAATTCGCTTCCGATATATTTTTCTTCTGCGGAATATTTCCCGGAATCGGGTTTTACACCAGGATTATAAAAAAAGAATTTTTTAGAAGATATAAATTGTCTATTCTCCACTGAATCCCTAAGTGCTAAAGCCAATATGTAAGCATCCGTTGGCAAATGACTCATATTAACTAAACCAACTTCAACTATTGAGTTATTTTTACATGGGATTGCTTTATTTTTTTTATAAACTACTTCACCAATACTATTAATAACTTCACTAACCAGTTCTATATTATCATTTTTTTCATTTTTCAGATTATATAATTCGGCATAATAGAATACAACCGGAGAAGCGTTGGAATATAAAATTGCCGGATTTGGAATAACCTCGAACGTATTTTTATAAAAAAGGGATGTTGTATCTTCAGAATGGACAATAATATTACTAGCCAATTGAATATCACTTATTTTGAATTTTTTACCGACGAATGGCGTGCATGTTAATTTTTCCGAGCTAAAGGATTTGATGCTATCGTTTTCAGCATCAGTAATTGAAACCGATAGGTCATAAATACCGGCGGGAATAATGAATCCAAGAACACCAAGCGTACTTTTTGGTTTTTCATTATCCGTACTATCATTTACAATATCTTTGAATCTCCAATTTTTATCAAGTAAATTTTCACCATTATCGATATTCTTTACAGTAACATGAAGCAGAGCTGATACATAAAACATACCGTTCGCTTTGAACCGAGAAAGTTTATTCTTGTCGAATGAGTAATATAATTCAACATAATTTGATGTTGAGTCGTAACTAAATTGCGCATAGTCAAAATTAAAGCTTAAATCATCTTGAGCATAAATATTAAGAGCTAGACCCAATATAAAAATTAATAAGACTCTCATTTTTGCCTCACAAACCTTTTTATAAATAACAAAGATAAATGTATAGATTTTTAAACATTTTCATAACTTGAATCCAGGGTTTGATTCAACCAATCCAGAATAATTTTAAGTGCTTCCTTTGAAAAAGTTTGTTTGTTTTTTTTATATTCAGCAGGTAAACCAGTATTACTTTCTTGAAATAAATGATTCATTTCTTTTAATATAATATTTTTAACATTCTTATTCCCGGCTTGTTTCAATATTTCATTCAACAAATTTTTATTGGAAACGGGATCAATTTGAAAATCGTTTTCGCCGTAAAGTGCAAGAACTGGGCATCTTACTTTAGCGTAATAATCACGCGGGTCTTCTTTTAGGTATGCCAAAAACCATGGCGTTAACATATAATCCAATTGTTTGTTAAATGCTCTTAAATTAAACCGCCTACGTGCACGTTCTTTTTCCGGCATTTCTTTCATTTGTTTATTAAAAAGTGCAATTAGTTTTTTACGCATAACAGACGTATCTTTTACGGTAGTTATAACATCCAACATCTTTTTATTAAATTCCAGGTCCTTCCTAATTTCTTTTGGTGGAATATTTAGTTTTTCCCCCATTCTTTTAGTTTGATTTACCAAAATACTGTCCCCCGGTTTTGCGGGAGCCGAAAGCATAATTAAAAATTTTACATTTTTGTCCATATCCGAAAGTTTTGCGCCTATTATCGAACCTTCGCTAAAACCCAAAATTCCTGTTCTAGTAGAATCTACAAAGCTTTGTTTTTTCAAAAATTCAAGCGCAGCATAGGCGTCTTCAATTAAATCTTCACGTTTAGCAGCATTAAAATCACCGGAAGACTTTCCAACTCCCCGTTCATCGAATCTAAACACAGCGAAACCGTTCCGTGTTAAAAAATCGGAAATAACGAGAAAAGGTTTATGAAAATACATCGTGGCATCTCTATCATGAGGTCCTAAACCACTTAAAAGTAAAACTGCCGGGAATTTCCTGCTTTCGTTTTTCGGATATGTTATGGTTCCGGCTAAAAGAGTACTATCCGAAGTATTATAAAATTCCACTGAATCACTAGCATACGGGAAAGGTTTGAAGGGATGTTGGGGTCTGTTTACTCTGTACAATTCATCATTCGGAAAAAAAACAAACCTCCTTTTAAATCCAGGTTGTTGCCATAAACCTACAATTTTATTGCTATCTTCAAGAAATTTACCGCGGAAATGTACCTTGTATTTTTTTACAAAAAATTCCAATGAGTCATCGTTAACAATCAAGCTATCGATATCCGAAAACAGATCGTATTTTTTGGGATGAGATATTTTTCCTGTTATTTTACCCGTACTATCTTTTTTTATGATTGTGAAAACCATAACATTGTGAGTACGCCCGTTGAGCAATCCGCCCCATTTACCTAATAATTTGTCTTGACTTGTAAATTTAAAAATAGAGGTATTTTGCGAAATCAGATAGAGTAATGCAGCTAATATTACTAAAATTAAAATAGATATTTTTACTTTATTATAATTCACTTGAACACTGTAAATTTATTAAATCGAATAATAAGTATTGCCATATTTTACGAGAAAATCAACTGGAAGGTTAAACAAATATGCATTATTGAGCAACAGCTAATTTTAGAAGTTTACTTTTTTGCAAAGAAGGCATATCTATAAGGACTATATAAATTCCGCTTGCCACTTTCAGTCCGTTTTCATTCCGTAAATCCCAATTTTCAAACTGTCCGGCTTTATTATGATAAATCGTTTTTATAATTACACCGCTTAAATCGAAAATACGTATTATCGCTTTTTCAGGCAGGTGTGAAATGATTACGTAATTATTCCTTTCCCCGGCAAATTCTTGTTCTCCGGCAATGTAAGGATTCGGAAAAATATTTATTTTCTCCACGTCTTTTTTTGCCAACTCAGGATCAATAATTTTTCCGGGCGAAGTATATTCGAATTTATCGCCGGGCAAATTGATTTTATTAGGAATTATCTTCAGAGTGAATTTGGAATTTAAATAAGGTACACCACCCCGTTTTTTGGGCCAAAGAAAATACATACTTCCGTTTTTAATTGCGCTGTTAACATCATTATAAAAAAGCGGATCATATTTTGAGTTGCTGATCAATAAAAATTCATTACCTCCTTGTAAAGCAAATTGTTGACCATCCCAGCCCAAATCCCAAATCATATTATTATTTCCGTTTATTGAGTCCTCGACGAAAGAAACATTTAACTGAACCGGATTCAATTCGTCGCTCACATCCCAAGCCGTAAGCGGCAACCAACCGGTACCTGCGTACATATAATTTTTATCTTTTCTGTAAACTGCTCCTTTCGACCACCCGTTTTCTTCGGAAGGTGTTTGGGAACCTTGGCCACCGGTAAACCTCAATTCTACGGGAATGTAATTGTACATCACTTTCGATGAAGTCCAGAATTTACCGCCTATATCCAGTCCGCCGTAAAATTGGGAACCACCCCAGTCATAACCTGAAATCCAACGTATTCCATGGCTTTCAACTTCTTTAATTCCCTTGGGCGGACTAATTACTTTGGGTAAAATTCCCCTGACGATGGGATAATTATTATCGCCGGTTTGATTTTTCTGTTTTTCAACCAAAATATTTCCACTATATTTTTCTTTTAAATTCCAAACCACGTTATTATTTAAGGTATCGAAAGTAATAACAAAAGTTTTCCCGTCGGTTGCGTTGGGATCAATTACAATTGGAAGAACCCTGCCCTCGCTTCTTCCGGTGTGAATGGTAAAGAGCGTATCACCAAACGATGCGTTTAATCTTTCTCCGGGCGGTTCTGTCTGCGGAATAACAGCTTTGGATTTGTAAGCGGATCGAATTATGTGAAAGGGAAAAAGCGGATTATCATTATAAGCATAGGACACTATTGCAAAATAATATTCTTTGCCGTTATATAATTTCTTGTGATTAAGGGAATCCCGTTCGACTAAAAGGAACCTCGAAATTCCGTTATCTTTACCGCTTAACCTGAGTTTGGGAATTTCATGGAAATTTTTATCCCTTACGGTATCGTAAACCGCTGTTATGCCATTTATTAAATCGAAGTTAGCAATTTTAATTCCTTCTTCAAGTGTGGAATTAGCGGACGGAAGTTGATAAACCTCGTAACCTTCAAATTTATACCCGTCTTCAGAGAAATTTTCTATTGCGTTTCTTTCTTTGTTTGACAATCCCCATTTCAAAATAATTTTTCGATTAAGAGGGCCTAATTCTAAAGATGGCTCGGGAATTTCCGGCAGTTTGAATTCGCTATTTATCAATTCACGAATTTTTTTTACGTTACCTTTCAACACGGTTATACTATTTAACGGGGATAACCCTTGCCCAACTACAAGTGCAATAGTAGTTTCAACCGTATCGCCAATATTTAATTGAAATGGTCCGCTAACAGCATGGAAACGTCTATCAGACGGAGATTCCATCACACCATCGATAATTCCACTTCCGGAAACCGGATCGCCCGGGAAAAGATAAACGCCGTATGGAGTGGTAACCCCGTAACTTCCGGGAAATTTAATTTCTTTGGGATATGCCGGATCCGGCATCCTTCCACGTAAAATGTTGTAATATTCGAGAGCTCCTTCATAAGTAAACGGAGGAACAACAATGACATCATTTGCTGCATCGGAAACGAATGTAGTCATGGGTTTAGGCGAAACATATTTATACCCTTTTCTCCAACGCAAATTAACAAATGCACTATCGAGAGGGTTACCCGAATATTTTGCGACTCCGCTTAAAAACGCATATCCCACAGCAGGCGGCGCCATATTAAACTGCGAATAAACTTCATCGTTATCATTACCGTTGTAAACATATCCCAAATTAAGCGTTGTATCGCACCCTGCCAAATCATCCGCCCAATGCCCCAAATCAATATCTGTCCATTGGCAAATATACATACTATCAATAAAGGAGTTTTCCCGGGATTTAGACGTTCCCGTATAAGTGATATCCACTTTTTTAAAAATCACGTTACCCAGCACACCGTAGTAATCATATCCCCAATAAGTTTCCATTATCTGTAAACCAACCGGAATGGATTCATAAAGCGATTCGGAATAGGAATCATCGTATTTAATAAAGATTGTTTGAGTTGCACCGGGTACTCCTGGTATATCAATCTCCGGATTATATTTTCCGTCTTTATCCACATCTTCGAAAATTGCACCTTCTTCCCACGGCCATTCATTCCAATCAGTTTCATACATTTTTTTAAGTTGCCGGAGATCTTCACTTGTTATTTTTTCTATGGGTTTCATAAAATAATCGGATGCGTCCAACTCGAGATTAGCGGTTTTGTAATCACTCCTTACCCTGAATATTCTTGTAACAGGTCTACAACCGGTACTGTATATATTACCGTTTACCCTTACTTTTTGTTCTTGTCCGTCGTAAACCAAACAGCCCCAAATAATCCCTTCGCTAAAAACAACCCCCGCATTTTGCCCGTTAGGATAATTTCCGTTCCAAGAGCCGTTGTTTACTTTTGAATCATGAAATCCGTTACTGCCTACCCAGGAAGTAATATTGCCCACATCAATTATACTTTCTTCCACGTTACCGGTATCTTTTTTAGGTATTAGTTTATTATACTTGGCTAAATACTGAGGAATGACTGTGCTGTTGAAAATGATTTGAAAAAAAATAAAGATGCAAAGTAAGGGAAATTTTTTTATCATTTTTCCCCCAAAACCATATCATTTACAATAAGTTAAATATTAAAATTAATATACAATTTAATATAATTATATTCAATAAAATAATCGGGAAATTAAAACAGACAAAAACATGTAAAAAAACAAAACGGTTTTACCCGTTCAGGGTAAAACCGTTATTAGAAAGAATAGAGGAGAGGAATCAACTATTATTTTAGAAACCTACATTTAAAGAAAATACATGGTTCGAATCGAAGTATTTTACCGGAACATAGGCATAATCCACGGATAAATCAATACCGGTAATTTCTTTGAAGTTCAAACCAGCACCTAAAGAATAATCTTCGAAAATGTTAGGTGCATTTTCCGAAGCTTGAGGCGAGAAAATATATCCTCCTCTTACATAGAAAATTGAATTATATGAGTATTCCATTCCAAATTTATAGTCATCATAAGTATAGTTGTTATTGAAATAAGCTGTAGAGAATGTAATATCATTTAATTCATCAATTTGCGCCTTATAGGAAAGTCCGATTGAGAGTTCGGAAGGCAAAGGATTTTCTGCAGTAGCAAATTGATAAAAAGTAGTTCCCCTTGAGCTGTTCGGGTCGGTTGCTTCAACCCATGTAGCATTTCCTTCGTATTTCATAGAACCGCCTAGGTTTTTATAAACTATACCCAAATCTAAGCCTTTAGTATCAAAAAGGTCACGATATTGTACACCGAAATCGAAACTGAAACCAGTTGCTTCGGCTCGATGGAAGCTTTCGTTAATCACATTAAAGTTCAAGCCAATTGCAATTCTGTCAGTTAAAGTTTTCGAGTAGGTAAGTCCAACAACAAAAAAGTTAGGGTTAATAACTTGGCCGGTTCCATCTGGTTGATCCATGGTTGTCACATTAATCTCACCAATATTAAGATATTTAAAAGAGAAACCAACACTACCTAAGTCACCGAATTTTCCACTAACGGCAACATAATTAATGTTCATATCTGCGATATAAGAACGATATGAAAACATTGCGTTAGCAGCATTTTGGTTGAAGTCGACACCAGAGGGGTTCCAAAATATTGCATCTAACCCACTAACATTTGCTACTTGCGAACCACCCATAGCTAAATACCGGGCACCGATGGGAATCCTTAACTGTGCTGCTGCCGAAGTACCAGCACGATTCTGACCGCTACCGAAGGTAACCACAGTAGATGCGCCAAGTAGAAGAAAAATAAGCAACAACTTGTTTAATTTCGTCATAGTTTCCTCCATAATAAAATTTTAATAGCGCCGGTTATTTTCCCGGCGCCAATTTATTAAAATTAATAGACTTTCAATATTTGTTGTTCTTGAACAACAGCCAATTTCAGAATTTTGGTTTTACCGAGCTTAGGCATATCGATATGTACTATGTATATACCGCTAGCCACAGGATAACCACTTTCATTTTGTAAATCCCATGTATCAAATTGGCCTTTTGTTGCATCATGTTTAATCATTTTAACCATAACACCACTTAAGTCGAATATTCTGATAGTTGCTTCTTCCGGCAAATGATTGAACGTAACATAATGTTCATCTCTGGAATTTTCCCTGCTATGGAATCCATAATAAGGATTCGGGAAAACATTGATTTTTTCAACGTCTGCTTTTTCTAAAGCCAGACTTGATTCTACCTTTGGAGCAGTAAACTCGAAAACATCCGAAGGAAGATTGACAAAATTAGGTATAATATCCATAGTAAAGGGTGCTTCCAAATACGGATGGTTTCCTCTAGCACTAGGCCAAATTGCATATAATACATTAGTAATCGGAGCCCAATTATTGTCGTCGTAAAAAGTACCAGGGCTATAAGAAGTATTATGTATAAATATATACTCTCTACCGCCAAGGTCTGCGAATGATGTGCCATTCCAACCCATATCCCAGAGATGGTTTGCGTTTCCATTAGCAGAATCTTCTATAAAGCTTATGTCTAATTGTCGCGGATTATCAGGATCACTCATATCCCACGCTGTGAATGGCAACCAACCTAATCCGGCATAAACATAACCTAAATCGCGTCTATAAGTTGCACCTCTTGACCATCCATTAGCTTCAGAAGTATCTGCAACCGTTCCACCAACAAATCGTAATTGAACTGGTACGTAATCTGCTGCTGTTAAATTGGAGCCAAAGAAATTGATACCGAGATCCATTCCACCAAAGAATTGAGATCCACCCCAATTTGTTCCGCTGACCCATCTTTGACCAGCGTAATCCCAGCTTTTAATTGCAACAGGGGGACCGACAACTTTTACCATTAAACCGTCAACGATTGAGTAAGAGTTATCACCACTTTGGTTGGTTTGATTTTCAAGTACCGTTTTTTGAATAGTTACGTCAGTTAGATTCCAAACATAACCGCCGGCAAGTGTATCAAAAGTAACTTGATATTTATGTCCAGTTGTTTTACTAGGATCGATTACTAAGGGGATAACCGAACCGTCACTTTTTCCTGAAATATGTTTTGCTTCTAATGTATCGCCCGGCATAGAAGAATACTTTACACCCGGCTTAGGATATTGAGGAGTTACCTGCAAAGTAACGGGCGAAGATAATAATGCATGGAAAGGTAGAAGCGGGTTAGGATTGTAAGCATAAGAAATTACGGTAAAGTAATAAGATTGCCCATCTTTTAATGATGTTTTATGTACAGCATCTTTATCAATTACGAGGAACCGTTGAAGCCCATTATCCTTTCCACTTGCTACTAAAGTAGGAATATCGGTACCATTTACATCTTTTACGGTATCGTAAATCGCTGTTATCCCATTTTCGATATCCCATGTACCTAATAATACTCCGTCTTTAAGCTTTGATGAAGGACCTGGCAATTGATAAACCATGTATCCTTCAAAATTATATCCTTGATCAGAAAAGTTTTCTATTTTCTTTACGCTGTTTTCATCGCTTCCCCAATTAAGAACAATTTTATTATGCAAAGGAGTTACGGAAACTGATGGAGGATCAATTGACGGTAGCTTAAACAATTGATCAAATACTATCTGTGCCGTATTGTCGTTAGATTTCAACTTGGCAACACTATTCAAGTTATCCGTTCCTAATCCACCTACAAGAGCCAATACAACTTGCGCTGTATCGCCTAAATTCATAGTAATCGGTCCGTTTATAACCATTATTCTTCTATCACTCGGTCCTTCGTAAACACCGTCAATCTTACCCGTACCGGCAACCGGATCGCCATCCAACAAATAAGTTCCGTAAGGAGTAAAAGTGGCTACATCATCGGGGAAAGGTTTTGCATCCGGGTAAGGCGGATCGGGTAATTTACCTCTCATCAAATTATAAAATTCGAGAGTTCCATTATAATCAAAACCCGGATCGCTCCATGCACCACCGGCTGAGAAGTAAATAAAAGAACTCATCGGTTTCGGGTTTACATATTTATAACCTTTTCTCCATTTCAAATCAAATATTGCGCTGTCCGCGGGATTTCCGGTATAAACAGAAACACCTTGCAAGAAATCATATCCAACTGCAGGTGGAGCCAAACCTAACGGGGTAAAAACAGCGTCATCTGGTGAAGAGCTATAAGCATAGCCCATATTCAATACTGTATCGCAGCCTGCAAAGTCGTCTCCGTAATTACCAACGTCCGGATCAACCCACTGAACAATATACATACTGTCGATTCTCGAATTTGCCGCCGAGGTCGGTAATCCTTTGTAAACCATATCCATTTTTTTGTAAATAACGTTTCCGAGAGCGCCGGTATAAGCATAAGCCCAATAGGTTTCGGAAACTTCCAAACCGATTGGAGGCGAACCGTATAACGAAGCAGAATACGCATCATTATATTTAATAAACATGGTTTGGGCTGCGCCCGGGACACCTGGAATATCAACGTCAGGATCATATTGACCGTCTCCATCAACATCTTTATAAATTGCGCCCTCATCCGCAGGCCATTCCATCCAGTCTTTTTCGTACTGATCCCTTAATTGTTGAATATCACTTTCAGTTACGGCACCCAAACTCTTACCAAAGAAGGTAGCCGCATCCCTTGTTAAATCACCGGTTTTGTAATCCGGTCTTACTCTGTATACTCTATCTAATAATGCTTTACATCCGGTGTCGTAAGTATTTCCGTTAACACGGACAAGGGGAGTAGATCCATCATTAACTTTACCTCCCCAAACAACACCTTCAGCAAAAACCGCTCCAACGTTCAATCCGTTGGGGAATGCACCGTTCCACGATTGAGCAACAACCCAATCATGAAAACCATCTTTTCTGACCCATGTAGAAATATTGTTGATATTTATAAGACTTAAATCAGGGTCAATTGTACTGACTTTGCCTAATTTGTTATTCCCACTTTTCCTTTTCCCTTTATATTTTGCAGGGGATTCGGTTAGAAAAGCGAACAATAACATTAGTACGATTAATCCATAAACTTTTATTTTTTTCATATACAAAAACCTCCACAAGTTTAAATTTATGAGGTAATATTATTCTTAATTAAAAATTAACCAGAACACCTAAACGAATTTGCCTTGGACTGCCGAATAAGTCATAACCATAAGTCGAAAATACATGTTGTCTATTTCCTAAATTAATAGCTTCATACAAATCAGCAAATCTTTCAGTAAACCTTTTACTTGCCAATATTTTTTCGGCATCGGGAGAATGCAAGAAACCATCGTCGTATGCATTACCCGTTTTTTGATAAACGTTTATTACATTCTTTGTATTGAATAAATTTTGAACATAGAAATAAAAATTGAAATCGAATCCACCGATATTAACTGTTTTATCGACTCTTAAATCTACGTTAAATTGCCATGGTGTAGTGGAAGAATTAGGCGGACCAATCGGACGTCTGCCTCTTGTATCCGATGAAGGAATCAAACCACCCGTCCATGCTTGAGCTTGTCCAAGTCCTAATTGCTTTGCCACAGTATATGGGTGACCACTATTGAAATTAATTAAGACGTTAAATCCAAGTCTTTCTAAAATCGGTCCTCCGTCGTTCTCTCCAAATCTGTAATCGAAGAAAATACTTCCGGAATGTGTGAAATTATAAGTCAATGGAAGTAGAATAGTCGGAACTTCATTATTCACATTAACAGAACCAACGCCACTACCAATAAAAGAGTTAGTTCCTTTTGCATCCGAGTAAGTATAGTTTACTTGAGCGGATACTCTTTCGACTCTTCTTAATTTAAGGCTTACTTCTAAACCTTTTGTAGTTGCAAAGTCTTGGTTAATATAAGCAACATATCTACTTGTAAAAGCACCCGGATCGGTTACAATACTTGCATACTGAATTTGTCCTTTAATATCCTTATAAAATGCTGTTATATCAACCGCTGCATAGTCACTGAATTGTTGGGCAAATCCAACTTCGTAAGAAGTGGTTCTTATCGGTTGAGGATCGTATGCAACGGGATCGGGGAACATATTAGCTCCTTGTAATATTTCTACCGCCCTGTACATTCCTTTGTATGCAATATCAAGACTCGGTGATTGAACAAATTTTCCGTATTGCAAATGGAAAACCGTTCTGTCGGTAACAGGGAAAGATAAACCAAGACGCGGTGAAATATAACTATATGTACTTGATTCACTTAATGCCGAATCCGGTAAAATATGTTTCTCCTCATCAATAACAGGTCTCTTAGGATTAGCTAGTGCGTAACTGTCCATATTAATATAATCATATCTTAAACCTAAATTCAAAATGAGATCTTTTACTTCCAATCTATCCTCGATATAAGCAGAAGCCAAAACCGGGTGTTTTGGAGCAAACAAACCGTCATCGACTTCATTGCCAAAAACATCGTAACCATAATTATTAAATGAACGATACATTTTATTACCAATTAAAAATTCCAACGAATCTCTATTCGATGCTAGTTCGGGATTATCCCGTATTGTTCTAACCACACTGTTTAATCTTCCAACGAAATAACTTCTAACCGTCCAACGTTGATAAGAAGCCCCAGCTTTAAGAGCATGTTTTTTCAATTGCGTAGTATACGCAATTGAACCACCAATATAACTATTATCAAATTTGGAATAATTACTTAATCTAGTACCAGGCCTATTGAATGGAAATCCGTAAAAATCAAATGTAGCAGGCCCGTTTGTATATGTTCTGTATTGGAATCCGTATTTCGAATTTTCCAAACTATCGCTGTATGCCATTACATCATCTTTGAACACCGGATCATAACTTTTGCCTCTGCCGTTATAGTAATTGACATGAGCATCCAAATATGAATTCGAACCTAATAAGTATGTAAGTTTAAGATTAAGCAATAAGTTCGAGTTATCAGCTAAACCAATTCGTTCTTGATTAAACAAATTAAACAAATTTGGGCCACCTCTTTGACGCCTTTGCCAAGTAAAAGCAGCTGCCAATCTAATTAGCAAAGGATTTCCGTCATAAAGCAAGGTACCATTTAAAGTATATCTATTTCTCATTCTTCCTGGAATATTACCGGGTTGCCATTTTAATATTCTATAATCCTCTTTGTTTCCACCAAGAGCACCGGTATCATATACTTTAGTAGTATCGAAAAGTGCTCCGTCGGAATAGGCAACAGGATTTCCGTAAAAGAAATGAGGGTTAAAATCCCGTGTAAAATTATTTTCACCTGATACGAAAAGTTTCAATTTGTTTTTAATAATGGGTCCGCTTGCGGTAACTACATAATCCGAGTATCCGTAAGAATAAGTTCCCAAAAATTCCTCTCCCGGATAATTACCGAAATTATCGGTTTCGGCTCTTAACGAAAAGTGATATTCATCCGTTCCGGTTCTAAAATCTTGCGAAACAATACCTGCATTAGCGTTTCCATATTGTGCTGTATATCCACCCGCTTGAACTAAAACTTCTTGCAATGCATCGGGGGTAACGGTTACCAACGAACCACCGCTGCTATTTAAAATGTTTTTTACATCTGCGCCTTCCAATGTATAACCTGTTTCATCCGCCCTACTACCCCGGATATAAGTAACACCGTTCAATTGAACGACACCGGGCTGCAGAGCAACAATAGCGTCTATACTTCTGGTAGGCAATGAATTAATATCTTCAGAACTTATAATTCTAATAGCATTGGTAGCAGTTTTTTCAACCAATGGTTTTTGAGCAACAATAACAACGGTTTTGGTTGCCACCTCTTGAGAGGGTAGTTCAAAATTAACCTCGGAAGTTAATCCGGAAACAACCCTAACATTATCAACAACAACATCTTGATACCCAATATACGAGGCTCGTACAGAATACGTACCCGGGGGCAAATGTGTAATTAGGAATTCCCCGTTAGCATCCGTAGCGGCACCGAAATTAGTACCTTTCACAATCACATTTGCGCCTATTAAAGCTTCTCCCGTCTGTTTATCGATAACTTTCCCGGCAATTCTACCAGAACCGGTTTGTGCCAAAGAAAGTGAGAAGCTGATTAGCGCAAAAAATAATATGGTATAGAATTTTCGGATCATAATTTTTCCTCCAAAATAATTAAACTTTTTTTTAGTCATCTGTAAAGACCTTGCTTTTTATGTTTGCAGTAGCATCATAAATTACCGCAGTATATCTTTTTTGCTGATCCAATTTAGCAGTAAAAGTAGTTAAAGTATCGGAACCCGATATAACATAAAACCTATAATCAGCTGCTTTAATTTGAGAATAAGCTGCGCCTTTTCCCATGCCTATAGTTTTAGGGAATGCAACGGTAGTATCGATACCCGAAGCTACAGCGATAAATCCATCAATAGTAGCATCGGACGAACCGTTGAAGAAAGCAATTTGGCATGAATCTTTCGGGAAAAACTTCTCACTGTTTGGAGAACCCTTGGTTTGAAAAGTATATCTCTGAACAAAATTAAAAACATCTCGCTCCCCAGCGGGTCCGAAAACAAAATATCTGATTTTTCTGTCTGTATCGGCAGTAATTTTAAATTCCTCGGTTCCGCCACTGTGTTTGAAAATCATAGTCTTTGAGCCAGCAGCTACTTCGGTGAAAGACCCAGCGGGTGATTCTGCACCGAACGCTATGTTCCCAAAAGACACTGTGCTACCGTCTTTAGAGACTAAAGAAACCTCGGCTTGAGAAACTCCTTCGGCTACATTGACTATATTAACCTGGCTCCGAAAATCGAAATGATCCGGAATCGGTTGAACACTTGTATCAACGCACCCGGTTAAATATAGTACAATACCGACGCCGAGAGTAAACAAGATTCGTACTTTCCTATTTTTTAGCATAATCCCTCCTTGAGTATTGGATTTAATTAATTTTTCTGATAAGCCCATATTTCACGAACAATCAGATTCAGGAAATCGTTGTTCAACTAATGGGTATAACTTTTGAATTTTAATAATTTAGATGTGAATAGTAAATATTTTATCATAAATCCTCTCCTTTTGAATGTATAAAAAATTAAACTTCCTAATCTTAACTAGGAAGCATTATCAAACCCACCTCTTTCAGATGCTAATAATATCAATTTTTTATTGATAATTCAACTAATTTTTTAAAACCCACACTATACTCTGATAATCAAAAATTTATTTGAATCACTTGAATTCCAGGTAAGAACTGTAAAATTATATTGATAAATATAAATCCTTATCGAATTTAACATAACCATTTTTTTTTGTCAAGGGATATTTTAGTATAGAGAAAAATTTTATTTAACCGGCTATTTCCCTAAAATATTTTTATGCAAATTTTAATTAGTTAACCACTACGAAAAATCAGATTAGCTTTTCTATTTTTTCCACAAACATTGCTTTGGGAACTGCGCCGATTATCACATCTTTCACCTCACCGTCTTTAAACATTAGAACGGTCGGGATGCTTCTAACCCCGTATTTTATTGCAGTTTGTTGATTAACGTCAACATCGAGTTTACCCACTTTAATTTTGCCTTCGTAATCGTTAGCCAGTTCTTCAATTATCGGTGCGATAAGCCGGCACGGGCTGCACCATTCCGCCCAAAAATCTATTATTACGGGCAAATCCGATTTTAATACTTCTGTTTCGAAATTATCATCGGTAATCGTAATAGGTTTCATGTCTTCTCCTTTTTTTCATTTTGTCTGAATTTTCGAGTAAAATTACATTACTCCATTCTTCTTTAAAATATCTTTTGCGATGATTATTCTTTGTATTTCGTTTGTACCTTCAAAAATTCTGTTTATTCTGGAATCCCTGTAAAATCTTTCAATTGGCAATTCCTTCGAGTAACCCATTCCACCATGGATTTGAACCGCATAATCGGCTATTTTATCCAGCGCTTCCGAACAATAATATTTCACCATCGCTGCTTGCCTTGAAATATTTTTTCCTTTATCGTAATCAACGGCAGTACGGTACACAATCGATTCCATATTAAAAATCATTGTTGCCATATCCGCAAGCATAAACTGAATAGCTTGAAAGTGGCTGATTGTTTGATTAAACTGCTCACGTTGTTTTGCATAACGCGTTGACATTTCGAGCAATTCTTTTGCCGCACCCAAGCATGCAGCACCCAAACCCAAACGTCCGGCATCAAGAGTTTTCATAGCGATAATGAAACCTCTACCATCCCGTCCTATCAAGTTCTCTTTCGGGATTCTAACGTTATCGAACGTAATTGCATTTGTTTTGCTTCCTCTAATTCCCATTTTCTTTTCGTGCGGTCCCGGTTGAAATCCTTCATTGTCGGTTTCGACTATAAATCCGCTTATACCTTTTTCCGTCCGTGCAAAAACGGATGCAATATCGGCAATTTCACCGTTTGTAATCCAAAGTTTTTCTCCGTTAAGAACCCACTCGTCCCCGTCAAGCGTGGCGCGTGTTTTAAGATGAAAAGAATCGGAACCGGCTTGAGCTTCGGTTAAACAGAAAGCCGCAATTTTTTCACCGGAAGCCAACGGCACTAAATATTTTTCTTTTTGTTCTTCGGTTCCGCCGATATAAATTGCATTAGCGCCGATTGATTGATGGGCTCCGATAAAGGTTGCTGTGGACATACAACCACGAGCAATTTCTTCTTGGGTAATGCAATACCCTACTTCCCCGAAACCGCCGCCTCCATACTTTTCGGGAAAGGCGACACCTAAAATTCCCAACTCGCCTATCTGTTTTATCAATTCCGGGGGTATGGCTTCTTGCTCGTCAATCTGTGCAGCGATCGGTTTAATTTCATTGTTGGTAAAATCCCTTACCATATCGCGCAACATTTGTTGCTCTTCGGTAAAACCAAATTCGAACATTTTTACACCTATATTTATATGATTAGAAAGTAATCTAATCCTGACCGCAAGTTATTTTATAGGCTTGCAAACTACTTCGCCCGTAAAATTAACATTATATTCGCCGCCGTCCACACCAATCACGTTTCCGGAAATCCAATCGGCTTCTTTTCTGCATAAAAGAACAATAGCTCGCGCAACTTCTTCAGGAGTGGTTAATTTCCCCATCGGGTTTTTCTTTTTAGCAGCTTCAATCATTCTTTCGTTACCCGGAATTTTTCTTAAAGCCGGGGTATCGGTAACGCCAGCCATAATTGCATTGGCAGTAATTTTCATCGAGCCGAGCTCAACGGAAAGTTGTCTGATATGAGCTTCCAAAGCAGCTTTAGCGGCAGAGACCGCTCCGTAATACGGAATAACGGTATGCGAGCCTGCACTGGTCAAAGCAAATATCCTTCCGTTTTTAGCGAACAAATCGCGTTGAATTAATCCTTGAGTCCAGTATACCAACGAGTGAGCCATAACATCCAATGTCATTTCCATTTGAGCTTTGGTTATAGCATCGTTAGCTGATTTTGCAATGAAAGGTTTCAACGTTCCGAACGCTAAAGAATGAACCAACACATGAACAAAGGGATGATCTTTTGTAGCAAATCTTTCTTTAATTTCGTCAAGTGTATCGTTCCGTTTTATTTGGTCGGCGGCATTCATATTGAAAAACACCGCTTTGTGACCGGTATGTTGAATTTTCTTTATTACATTTTTCACTTTCGGCATAGTGCTTTGCCTATCCAAATGAATGCCGAAGATGTTGTAACCTTCTTTAGCCAATGCAATTGCAGTTGCGCCTCCGAAACCGCTGGATGCGCCTAAAATTAATGCCCATTTGTCTGCCATTTATCAACCTCTTTTTTATAAATTGGGATACAAATTAAAAAATATTAGCGGTTTTATCAATATCCGGTTTATTATTAGGGGATTTCTAATACGTTATAAACCGTAAAGAATTTTCGCCGAGTAAATCATTTAATTTTTCAATCAGTTCATCTGAAAGTTTTACTTTCATCTCCGTAAGAAAATTTCTGCGTGTACCGTTTTCCGCCAGCAAAATGTAGAACGGAATATTGCCGGGATGTTCCGCTACAATTTCATATAGTTTGCCTACTATTTCTTTCCCATGCAATTCTTTATGAATAATTGCAACAAGTTTTTTGGTTAACTGCTCCCTTGCTTCTCTCAGGCTCATTACATCTTCGGCGTTAAGTTTAATACTATCGCCGCTGCTTTCTATTTTTCCCCGCACCAGTACGGTCGCTTCTGTTTTGAGCAAATCTTCTTTATCTTGAAAAGCCCTCGCGAACATTATGCATTCGCACGAACCGGAGAAATCATCCAATTTAAAAAACGCCATTTTTCTTCCGGATTTGTCAATCCGTGTACGGACTTCGGTAACCACACCGCATGCACGTACATTATCGGAATTTCCGAATGTTTCGGGTTCGCCCAAATGAACCGAAGAGAACGACGTATATTCGTTTATGTATTTCCTTAAAGGATGATCCGACAAGTAAAAACCTAGAACCTCCCGTTCTTTTGCAAGTCTTTCGTTGGTTTCCCATGCTGGAATATCCGGAAGTTCCGGCTCTTCGATTTCGAAAGATTCATCCACGGCACCGAACAAACTGGAAGAATGATTTGCCAAGGCAGTGCGTGCTTTACTTCCGAAGGATAAGGCTGTTTCAATCGCTTTGAATTGTTGTGCCCTGTTTCCTTCCAAAGAATCGAGAGCGCCGGCTAAAACCAAACTTTCCAGCGCCCGCTTGTTTACAATGCGGGTATCCACATGTCTGCAGAAATCAAAAATTGTTTTAAAATCACGTCCCAGTTCTTTGTGCGCACGTTGAATTTCTTTCACGGCATTAACTCCAACATTTTTAATCGCAGACATACCGAAAATAATTTCATTGTTTTTAACCGTAAAGGAAACGGAAGGACGGTTTACATCGGGAGTTAATACTTTAACCTTTAATTTTCTGCAATCTTCCAACAAGGTTGTTACTTTTTCCGGTTTCCCGAATTCAACGGTAAGGTTAGCCGCTAGAAATTCCGGTAAATAATGCGCTTTAAGATAAGCCGTCTGATATGCAACAATACTGTATGCGACAGCATGACTTTTGTTAAACCCGTAATTAGCAAACTTATCAATATTTTCAAAAATTGCGACGGCTACTTTTTTGGGAATCTTATTTTTAACCGCTCCGTCAATAAATTTTTTCCTCTGCTCTTTCATAGCAACGGGATCTTTTTTACCCATCGCGCGCCTTAAAATATCTGCTTCGGCAAGAGACATACCGGCAATCTTGTTTGCAATTTGAATAACCTGCTCCTGGTAAACCATAATACCGTACGTTTCTTTCAGAATAGGTTCGAGCGAAGGATGTAAATATTCGAAAGTTTTTCTACCGTGTTTCCTTGCAATAAATTCGTCGATATATTCCATTGGTCCCGGGCGGTAAAGAGCATTCATCGCAGCCAAATCTTTAATACTGGTCGGTTTCAATTTTTTCAAATACTCTCTCATCGGCGCGGATTCAAATTGGAATACCGCAGTAGTTTGACCTTTCGCAAAAAGCTGGTATGTTTTTTTATCGTCGAGCGGAATATTTTCAATATCTATTTCAATGCCGCGATTTTCTTTTACGAGTTGAATCGTATTTCTAATAACGGATAAAGTACTTAATCCGAGAAAATCCATTTTAAGCAGACCGGCGGAATCGAGTTCCTTCATGTTGTATTGGGTTACAAGGTCTCCATTGTTTCCGGCAACGGCAAGCGGAACGTAATCGCTAACGGGACCGGGCGTAATAACAACACCCGCCGCATGCTTGGATGCATTGCGGTTCATTCCTTCGAGAAGTTTGGAGTATTTAATTAAATCTTGAATTTGCGGATCGTTAGAATCACGTACCCATTTTAGTTCGGGCACTTCATTCAATGCTTTTTCTATTGAATATACTTTTCCGAATTTCGAAGGAATCCATTTGGTAATATTGTTTACCGTCGGGATTGGAATTTTCAAAACGCGAGCAACATCCCGGATAACAGCCTTGGAAGATAAGCGGTTAAACGTAATAATTTGAGTAACAGATTCTTCACCGTATTTTTCTTTTACATAATCGATAACAACGCTTCGTTGATCATCGGCAAAATCCACATCGATATCGGGCATTGATTTTCTTTCGGGATTCAAAAATCTTTCGAAGAGCAAACCGTAATCGAGCGGATTAACATTTGTAATTCCCAAAGCATAAGCGACCAAACTTCCGGCAGCGCTACCGCGACCGGGACCGACGGGAACGCCCCGTTTCTTTGCGGCGTTTATAAAATCTTGCGTGATTAAAAAATATCCCGAATATCCCATGCTCTTGATTATTTCAACTTCGTACTTAAACCGCTCTTCAACTTCACTTGTAATTTTATCAATCTTTTTTTCCAGACCTTCGCGCGCCAATAATTCAAAGTACTCGTCTAAATTTTTTGCTTTGGAATCTTCCGGAATCGGGAAAACGGGATAATGGAATTTTTCGAAATCGAGATTAAGATCTATCTTCTCCGCGATTTCCAATGTGCTATCTATTGCATTTTTATATTTCCCGAAAAGCTTTTTCATTTCATCGGCGGATTTGAAATAAATCTGATCCGTTTGATAACGGAGATCGCGGTAATCCCTTCCTGTTTTATCGGAAAGCAGAAGCAAAATATTGTGCGCAACGGAATGCTCTCTATCGATATAATGAATATCGTTTGTAGCAACAATCGGTGTTCCTATTTCCTTGGCAAGTTTGGGAATCCCTTCCAAAATCGGCAAGTCTTTTTCCAAGCCGTGATCTTGTATTTCCAAATAAAAGTCTTTGTCAAAAATTTCTTTTAAGATTATCGCATTTTCTTTGGCTTTATCATAATCGCCGTTCAACAGATGTGCCGAAACCGGTCCCGCCAAGCAAGCGCTTGTACAAATCAAACCTTCGCTTAATTCTTTAAGTATTTCGAGATCGATTCTCGGTTTGTAATAGAATCCTTCGGTAAATCCAATCGTTGAAAGCTTCACCAAGTTTTTGTAACCGGTTTTATTTTTTGCAAGCAAAACGAGATGGTTATAATCGCGTTGCTTTTTATTACCGGTTTTAGCGTTACCGTTTCCTCTATCGAAACGGCTGCCTTCCATTACGATATACGCTTCCATTCCGACAATCGGTTTAATGCCGGCTTTTTTGGCTTTTTTGTAAAATTCGGAGATACCATACATTACACCGTGATCGGTCAGCGCAAGCGCGTTCATCTCATTCTTCTTAGCCGCTTCTATTAAAGCATCTATTGTACAAGCAGCATCTTGCAAACTGTAATGCGAATGATTGTGTAAATGAATAAAATCGCTCATAATTCTTTATATTAAAATTTCAATTATTTAATTCCGGTATGGCCGAATCCCCCGCTGCCGCGTTTTGTGTCTTCAAGTTCATCTGTTTCGATTAATTCGGCGCGGTAAACTTTACTTAAAATCAATTGTGCTATCCGGTCGCCACGTTTAATTATAAAATCACTTTTGCCAAAGTTAAAGAGAATTATTTTAACTTCCCCGCGGTAATCCGAATCGATTGTTCCCGGAGAATTCAATATCCCGATTCCGTGTTTTATAGCCAGTCCGCTTCTGGGTCTTACTTGAATTTCATATCCTTCGGGAATTTCGATGCTTAGGTTTGTGGGAACAAGAACAATCCCGCCGGGTTTTACAATCATCTCGTCTTCCAATGCTGCACGAATATCCATTCCGGCGCTGTGTTCGGTCGAGTAAGACGGAACCGGAATGTCGTTGAATTGTTTATCAAGCCTTTTAAATTTTACAATAATTTTTTCCACTTGAGCGGTTTGGTTTTAATGAATAGAAAACTATCGGCGTCCCAAAAATAAGCGTAATTTTTATCTTTTGCTTTGAATTATCAGGAATGCCCGTAAAATTTCTTTTTTTCTCAATATACCTAAAGCAAATGCAAGCACTAAAAACGATACAAGCATTAATATTTTAACTCCAAAGGTAAGAAAACCTTCGAAATAAAGATAATAATAAACAACTAAAATCGCCGAAATTAAAATAAGATTCGGTATAACCCTGTTAAATTCGTATTTAATTTTATAGAATTTCTGTGAAACGAAATATATAAATATTGCCATTGCAAAATAACTTACGAAGGTCGCCATTGCGGCTCCGAACATTCCCCAAACCGGGATTAATAAAAAATTGGTCGCAACGTTTAACAAAGCACCGGTTCCGGTGATATACGGAAAATATTTTGTTTTTTCCTCGATATAAATTCCCGCTTGGAAGTTCACATACATTCCGTGAAATATGTATGCGAACAAAATCAGCGGAACAATGTAAATTCCGCTCAAATAACTTTTCCCGATAAGCGATTTACCGTTGAAAAATTCTATTGCCGCCAAATTATCTATAAATAAACTTACCACAATCCAGATGATTGAAGCAACAAGAACAAATAAAGTTAATACTTTCGAAAAAATTTCCTTCGCGTTTTTCTCTTTAGCGTTATTTAAAAAGAAAGGCTGCCACGCATACTGGAACATCGAAACGAAAAGAAGCATGAAAATTCCTAATTTGTAATTTGCACGGTAGACCCCAACCGTGGAATCGTTAGTTAATTCGCGTAAGATTGGAACGTCTATCATCTGCACCATTATTGCAGCCATGCTTGCCGGCAGATACGGGATTCCGAATTTTATCATTCTTTTTAAAATACCGGTCTGCAAAGTAATTTTCATCTTTTCTTTTATTTCCGGGAGTAACGCAATCAGTGAAAAACCGGAAGCGATAATGTTACTGATGAATATAGCCTCAATCCCCATTTTATAATACAGAATCAATAAAATATTCAAGGAAAGATTAATTATGATATTTATAATTTTAATAGTTGCAAATTTAACTGCTTTTCTTTCCAATCTTAAACTTGCAAACGGAATTAATGCGAGAGTGTCTAAAACCAAAATTCCCAAAATGTAATAGAGCAAAAACGAATAACGTTCCGGAACATTCAGAAAATGAATAACCGGATCGCGGAAAATTAAAATCACGCTGCTGATTAAAAACGAAGTGACCGTAAGAAAAATCAACGGGGTTGAAAAAACATTCTTTTTACCTTCGTTTTCGCTTAACGAAGCATATTTCATATAAGCCGCATCCATGCCGTAAATGTAAACGACATTAAGAAAAGCTATAATTGTATAAAGGTAAGTATAAATTCCGTATTCGGCGGTGGGAAAAATGTTAGTGTAAAACGGAACAAGCAAAAAACCCAAGAACCTTCCGAGAATTGTACTGATACCGTAAATAACGGTATCTTTAGAAAGTTCTTTAAGTTTTTCTATCATTCTGCAGTGTTTACGGATTTATTAAAATAAGGTTCCAAAGCCTTAATATATTTTGCCGGGGGTTTAACGGGTTTTTTATTACTTGCGTTTATAAACATGTGTTCCGTAAATCCGGTTGCAATTAACTCGCCCGAACCGTTATGCGTTAATTCGTAATCTATATGAACTTTAGCGGAATATAATTCCGTTACAACAGCTTTGATATCGATCAAATCGTCATACAGAGCAGGTTTTTTGTAATTAACATGGGCTTGAATTAACGGTAATTGATATCCGGCTTTCTCCAATTCGCTGTATGGCAAACCTGTGCTTCTTAACAATTCGGTTCTGCCCACTTCAAAATATTCGAGATATTTTCCGTTGTAAACAATTCCCATTTTATCGGTATCCGCATAGCGCACTCTGATTGTAGTTGTGTGGGTTATCATTATATTTTTAATTTAAACTATTCGATATAAACACCCATTGCGCCGAATTTTTCAATTCTGTCTTCAACGAGTTTTTCCGGTTTCATTTTTTTCAAAGCTGCTAGTTCTTCCAACAAAACTTCTTTCAGAATTTTAGCCATTTCCTCTTGGTTTTTATGTGCGCCGCCGAGCGGTTCGGGAATAATTCTATCGATAATTTTAAGTTCCAATAAATCCTTAGCAGTGAGTTTTAAGGCTTCGGCAGCTTGCTCTTTGTATTCCCAACTTCTCCAAAGGATACTCGAACACGATTCCGGACTGATAACCGAATACCAAGTGTTTTCCAACATCAAAACCCTGTTGCCCACGCCGATACCGAGAGCGCCGCCGCTGGCACCTTCACCGATGATAACAACGATAATGGGAACACGCATCTTACTCATTTCGAAAAGGTTACGCGCTATTGCTTCGGCTTGCCCGCGTTCTTCCGCTTCCAATCCGGGATAAGCGCCCGGAGTATCGAGCATCGTAATTATCGGGATATTAAATTTCTCTGCCATTTTCATCAACCGTAAAGCTTTACGGTAGCCTTCGGGATTGGGCATTCCGAAATTTCTGTACAGGTTTGATTTTGTATCCCTACCTTTTTGATGACCGATAATCATTACTTTCTCGTTACCTAATTTTGCCAATCCGCCCACAATTGCTTTATCATCGCGGAATAATCTATCGCCATGAAGTTCAACGAAATCTTCCGTCATATTGTAAATATAATCAAGCGTGTAAGGTCTTTGCGGATGCCTTGCCAGTTGAACCCTTTGCCATCTAGTAAGGTTTTCGTAAACGCTTTTTTTCAAATGGTTGATTTTTTCTTCGAGTGTTTTAATTTCTTCTTTAATATCGAGGTTATCATCGAGTTTTTTCATTTCCTCGATTTTTTGTTCGAGTTCAACAATCGGTTTTTCGAAATCAAGAATATTGTTAATCATTTTTTCTCCTTGCTGTAAAACATTTTTCCGAAAGTTCTGCCGAGTATTTCCAAATCGAGCCAAAGATTTTGATTTTTTGCATAATATAAATCCAGTTTAATTGCTTCCGGTTCATCTTCAACATTTTCCAAATACCATAAACCCGTTAGCCCCGGTTTGCCCAAATATAATTCTTCATAATAACTTTTTGATTTGGGCCCGACAAAACTCTTCTTACCGGAAAATACTTTGGGTGTTCCGAGCACAAATTTAACAAAATCGGAATTACTCCCGCTCACTTTCCGGATGAAATATACCAAAGGATAAAGTAAAAGCAAAATTACGGAAGAAAAGATTAAATCGAAAATGCGTTTTATAAATTTGTGAGTCGGAGCAGAAATATTGTAAAACACTTTTAACAGCGGAACATCGTCAATTTTTCCCGCCATTGATTTACCCACAAGATAATCGACTTCGCTGCCTGAAACGAGAAAATCCACGTTTTCATCCTGGCACATGGAAACGACCTTGAACATTTTTTCGAACGACATATCTTGAGCTGAAAAAATAACTTTATCCACTTTGTACGAAGAAATTATTTTCTCGATATTTTCAACACTTCCGATTACTTTGAATCCATTAATCTCTTCCCCCAATTGGCGCATATCCGGTGAAATCAATCCCAACACATTGTTTATCGAACGGAAATCGGATTTTAACTTTGCGGCAAGCTCGGTTGCCTTGTTTCCGGTCCCAACTATTAAAGTTTTAACGCTTTCCGCTCCTTCGCCGAGACCTTGCCTTGTAATAAATTTATAAATGATGCGCCAGAAAGGATAAGCGACAAAAAGCATTAAATATGTAATTAAAACAACAGCCCGGCTGAACGCAAATTGTTTAAGGAAAAAAGTAAGAGCGCTGAGAATTATTAGACCGAACAAAAGTGAAAGCCAGCTTTTAAGCACCGATATGGAATTCTTCCGGTAAGCACCGAACGAAGCGGAAATTACAACTTGCAGAATTGCGGGAAGGATATAAATCCACGGCTTCACAAAATCCGGGAAACCGAGCCAGTGTTCCGATTTATAAATCTGTTCCGCAAGAATGATGGCACCGGTAAAAAACAAAAAATCGAACAAAACAGCAAGAAGTACCAAACGGTAAACACTTGCAAAGGCAACAATTTTCCTAAGAATAATAGCAAATTGAAGAATCACTCCGACCAAAAAAGAAGAAGACAAATGTTTTTTTACAAACAAGTGCATTGCGTCGTAAAATATTTTTGTTTCGTCTATTTTACTTCTTTTGGTACTTTCACCTTTGAAATGAATTACTTCCGTTTCATGAAAATAAAAGACTTTGAAACCTGCTTGCTGTGTGCGGTAACAAAAATCGAGGTCTTCGCCATACATAAAGAATGCCGGATCGAAACCGCCGATTTTTTTGTATACTTCAGCTCTCATCATCATAAAAGCGCCGGAAATTGCGTCCACCTCATAAGTTTGGTTTTCGTCGAGATAAGTCAAATTATACTTTGCAAAAAGTTTACTTTTCGGGAACAATGCGCTTAAACCGAAAACTTTGGTAAACGACGTCCACGGACCCGGGAAACTTCTTCTGCAAGCCAATTGTAGTGAACCATCGGGGTTTAATATTTTGCATCCCACCAAACCGGCTAGAGGAGTCCGGTTGAAAAAATCAACAAGTTTAACAAAAGTATCCTCTTTTACTATCGTGTCCGGGTTAATTAAAACTATAAATTTTCCTTTTGCAATTTTCAAAGCTTGATTATTAGCTTTGCCAAAACCGAGATTCTCTTTATTTTCGATAAGAATAACTTGGGGGAATCTTTTTTTAATAATTTCCGGACTTCCGTCGTCCGATGCATTATCGACAACTATAATTTCCGTTGAAAAATTTTGTGTAGCTTTAAAGATAGATTCGAGAAGATTCTGTAAGAATTCCTTTACGTTATAATTTACGATGATAATTGATATGTCGATCATTTATTTAATCAAGAATTCCTAAAATACTTCTTATACGCAACTCCCATACCCGGAAGATAGCTTCCCGCACAATTTTTTTCGACATTTTGGAAGTTCCTTCAACTCTATCCAGAAAAATTATTGGGATTTCACCAAGCTTAAAACCTTTTTTCCAAGCTTTAAAGTTCATCTCAATTTGGAAAGCGTAACCGTTTGATTTTATGGCATCCAAATTAATAGCTTGCAGTACTTCGCGCCTAAAACATTTATAGCCTCCGGTGCAATCGTGTATGGGAAGACCCGTGATAAACTTAGTATACTTGTTCGCAAAGTAAGAAAGTAATAATCTTTGCATCGGCCAGTTGATTACGTTTACCCCGTTTAGATAACGGCTTCCGATTATCAAATCGTACTTGTCAATTAATTTCAGAAAGTTTTTAATTTCCCGGGGGTCGTGCGAATAATCGGCATCCATCTGAAATGCAATATCGTAATTATGCTCGAGCATATATTTATACCCGGCAACATAAGCCGTACCCAAGCCTAACTTCCCTTCCCTTTCTATGATATGAATCTTCTCATCTTTCTTACCCAGCTCTTTTATATAGTCGCCGGTACCGTCCGGAGAATTATCATCCACGATTAGTATATCCAAATCGGGATAAAGTTCACGCAGTTCAGGAACCAGTTTCTGAACATTATTTAATTCATTATACGTCGGAATAATTACAATTGCTTTAATATCTTTCATATAAGTGGGTTCAATATTATTCAAAATGACCTCTTCCGGTTATTACTACAAAAATTGTTCGGAAAAGTATTTTTAAATCCATACGTAAAGACATATTTTCGATATAAAATAAATCGTATCTTAATTTTGTTTTAACATCCTCGATTGTTTCATCGTATTTATGTTTTACTTGCGCCCAACCTGTAACTCCCGGGCGAACTTTTAATCTTCTTTTGTAGAGGGGAATTTCCTTTGAAAGTTTTTCAACGAAATACGGTCTTTCCGGTCGGGGTCCGACCAAACTCATTTCACCTTTAAGAACATTAATCATCTGTGGAATTTCATCTATTCTGGTTTTACGTATAAATTTACCGACACGGGTAATTCTCGGATCATCTTTCGTCGACCACATCGGTCCCGTATAAGCTTCGGCGTTATCTATCATTGAACGAAATTTAATAACTTTAAATATTTTTCCGTTTTGCCCCATTCTTTCTTGAAGGAAAAAAACCGGTCCTTTACTGTCGAACTTTATTGCTATTGCCACAAGTAAAGTAACGGGCAAAGTTAATGTTAAAATTAAAAAAGAAATTACAATATCCATTAACCTTTTTATTTTCTTTTCCCATTCGGGCATAAGCTGGGGCATAATATCTATAAGCGGGAAACCGTATATTTGATTTGTTCTGGCTTGACCGCTTATTATTTCGTAAAGGTCGGGGACAATTTTAATACTTACTTCCTCGCCTTCACATTTACTAAGCACTTCCATAACAATATTATCTTCGTTTTTTTCCAATGCTATTATTATTTCGGATATCTCAAATTCATTAATAACCGACCTGATATTCTCAACCGTATCAACAACTTTAACCCCTTCATATTCTTTTCCTATATTTTCTTTGTTCACGGCAACGTAAGCAATTATATCTATTCCGAGTCCCCGCGCTTTATTAACCGTTTGATGGATATTGTGAGCTTTGGGATTATAACCAACAATTAATGCATTTTTCCTTCCGATTCCCCTGATTAACAAATTTCTCTGAAAACTTCGAACAAAAAGTCTTCCGCTTCCGACAATAAAAAGAAACAACCCCCAATAAATAAAAATCAAATACCTTCCGGTTGTTGCCGATTCACCTTTTACCATATCATCATAAAAAATCAAGAAGAAAAGAATAAAAATTCCTACGAAGGAAGCTTTAAATAAAGAAGTTAATTCATCGAATCTCGAGCGGGCAAACCACGTGCGGTACAACCCGATAAACGTAAAAATGAGAAGCCAATAAATGTAAATTACAATTGCCGTTAATAAAAAATCGGGACTGGAAAAAATTTCGAACAAGCCGGATTTTACACGCAAAAAATAATACACCAACCACGTAAGGTTGATGGTAATAAAATCGACAACGAGAACAAAAATTTTTTCTACTTTTTTATTCAATTAACGTTTCTTTATAATTTTGAAATAAACCAATGAATTGAAAATGCAATATACAAATTTACGCTTTTGCCGATAATATTTTTTTCGCCAGAAAATCTCCTATTGCCAAGGAAGCCGTTGCGGCAGGTGAAGGAGCATTTAAAACATGAATCACATTCTGATTTTCTATAATGTAAAAATCATCTATCAGACCGCCGGTTTTACTACACGCTTGAGCCCTTACGCCGGCGCCCCCTTTTTCCAAATCTTCTTCGTCAATAACCGGAACTAATTTTTGTAATTCTTTCACAAACGCTTTTTTATTAAAAGAACGATAAAATTCACCAATTCCCATTCGCCAATATTTTCTAACGACTTTATAAAATCCGGGCCAAGTAATTGTTTCTATAAAATCCATAAAATTAAAACTCAATTTTGAATATCCTTCCCGTTTGAATGACAAGACCGCATTCGGTCCCACTTCAATACCGCCGTCAATTTGCTTTGTAAAATGAACTCCGAGAAAAGGGAATCGAATATCGGGAACCGGATAGATTAACCCTTTTATTAAATTTCCTCTGGAAGGTTTTAGCTTGTAATATTCACCGCGGAATGGAATTATTCTTATTTCTACTGCGGGATTGGTCATTTTAGCAATTCTATCGGAAAACAAACCGGCACACGAAATTAATTTTGCCGATGAAAATTTATCGTTTACGGTAGATACTTCTACAGAACTCCCCGAAATATTAATTGCTTTCACCTCTTGACCGAATTTTATTTCACCGCCATATTTCTCAATGAGTTGAGCATATTTCGAAGCAACATTTTTGAAATCAATTATTCCCGTCTGGGGTACATAGATTGCTTTGTAACCGGTTGCGTTTGTTTCGAAGTTTTTTATTTCTTCTTGACCGATTAATTCCAAACCTTCCAATCCGTTTTCTTTTCCTCGTCCGTAAATTTCATTTAACGATGCTTCTTCACCCGGATTTTTTGCAATAATCAGTTTTCCGCAAATTTCGTAATTGATTTTATGTTCGGTACAGAAGTCCAAAAGCATTTTATAACCTTTTCTGCAATTTTTCGCTTTCAGACTTCCGGGTTTATAATAAATTCCCGAATGTATAACACCGCTGTTGTTTCCCGTTTGGTGTTTCGCAATATTGTCTTCTTTTTCGAGAATTAAAATTTTTAAGGAAGGATTGTGTTCTAATATACGCAAGCCGGTTGCCAATCCAACAATCCCCGCGCCAATTATTGTAATGTCGAAAGTGCTTTTCAATTTCGTTTAATAAAATGATTAATAAGCCCAATTAAAAATCCCAAACCCCAGCTAACATGCATTAAAAAAACCAAAATGGGTAACAACGGGAAATATTTTAACTTTTTTGGAAATGTGTGCAATAAGGATGAAATTATATTTACGGCAAAATACACCGCAAGAAAAAATAAAGTTATTTTCGTCCAAAATTCTGAAAAAATACTCAGAATCAATAAAGTTATTAATGTAATAACAAATAGTGGCGGAATAAAATGTAATAATTTCAATGCGTTTTTATGTTTCAATAATACATTCACTCTCAATATGCCATATCTAAAAATCTGATAAATAAAATCTTTAATTGATGAACGCGGAAAATAGTATGTTTTTATTTTGGGTGAGAAATAAATTTTATAGCCGGCTTTACGTATTCGCCAGTTAAATTCGGCATCTTCCGAAATAATTTGATTTTCTTCAAATAGACCAAGTTCGTCGAAAAGTTCTTTCCTGTAAGCAGCATAAACAACGGTATCAACAAATTGATCGGATTTACTCCAGCGGTATTTCGCGCTTGCCATAGCAAACGGCATTTCCATTGCCAGTCCAATCAGATTTTGGGTATACGTCTTACCAATATTTAGCTGTGTACCTCCTGTAACCTTAACATTTTTTTCTTGCAAAAATTTATTGTTGTAAAAGAGGAAATTTTCATCAACTTTTGTATGAGCCCCAAGAATAACTATGACTTCACCGGTAGAATTTTTAACACCTATATTTAATGCGTGCGGGGTTTTTTTTGCAGGATTATCAAGAAGTTTTATATTCTTATAAGTATCAATATATTTTTTAACAATTGTTCTGGTTTTATCAGTTGATTCTCCATCCACAATCAGAATTTCTATTAAGCTTTGATCATAGTTTTGATTTAAAATAGAATCGATACACTGACCGATATAATTTTCCTCGTTTCTGCAAGGAATTACGATTGAAAAACTTAATTTTTCTTTTGCGTTCAAAATATCAGTGCTAATTTGAAATGATAAAAATAAAGGGTTGTTCCATATAAATAAAACAACCCTCAAATTTACTAAATATTTTACTTACTTAAGAATTTTCAATCTTTTTAATTACTTTGGCGGGAACACCGGCAACCACTGTATTTGGCGGAACATCTTTCGTAACAACCGCGCCGGCGCCAACTATGGCATTTTCTCCGATTGTAACCCCGGCAAGAATTGTAGCCGAAGAACCTATTGACGCACCTTTTTTTACGAAAGTTTCCACTAACTCCCAATCGTCTTCGGTTTGCATCGAACCGTCGGGATTTGTTGCTCGAGGATATAAATCGTTTATAAAGGTTACGTTATGACCCACAAAAACATTATCTTCTATATGAACGCCTTCGCAAATAAAAGTATGCGAGGATATTTTACAATTTTTACCGATGAATGCGCCTTTCTGAATTTCAACGAATGTCCCGACTTTCGTTCCGTCATCGATGGAACATCCGTATAAATTTACGAAATCGAAAATTTTTACGTCTTTGCCTAATTTTACATTGTTGATATTTTTCTTATCCATAGTTTTTTCCATTTTAGTTAATCTTTTAGTGGAACGAATTTTCCTCTGTTTTTAATCGATTCGTCGCTAGCTTCCAATATTTTCACTACCTTGAGACCATCGTAACCGCTTGTAAGAGGTACTCTGTCTTCTTTAATTGCATTAATAAATTCTTTTGCTCCCAGGTTTAATGCTTCGGTTTGCACTACTTTCGGAGAGTACATATCGCCAATTCTGTATTGAATTAAAGCTTCATGTATCTTTTCTTTACTTTCCATCTCAATCCCGCTGTCGTAAACCTTAATTTTCTCAAAGTTTTCCATATCATTAAACACCAACATTTTCTTATCGCCGCCAAGGATCATTCTTCGTATTTTAACCGGCGAAGTCCAATTTACATGAAAATGTGCAAAGCAATTATTTTCAAAATAAACCGATAAATGAGCTACGTTTTCCAAATCATAATAATTGGCTATTCCGTTTGCGGCAACGCCCACAACTTTTTCGTTTTCGAGCAAGTATTGCATAATCGAAAGATCGTGCGGGGCAAGATCCCAAATAACATTTACGTCGTGTTGAAATAATCCGAGATTTATTCTTACGGAATCAAAATATTTTATTTCCCCTAATTCGCCGGCACGAATTAAGTCTTTTATCTTTCTTACGGCTCCTGTATAAATAAAAGTGTGGTCGACAAATATTTTCAGATTTTTGGATTCGGCAATATCAATCAACTCTTTTGCTTGATCGGATGTGGCAGTAAACGGTTTCTCAACCCAAATATGTTTACCGGCTTCTAGCGATTCCTTTGCGAATTTGTAATGAGTATCAACCGGTGTTGCTATAACAACCGCATCGATATCGGTTTTTAACATTGCTTTATAGTCGTTTGTGGTTTCCGCGCTCGGAAATCTTTTTTTAATCATTTCAAGTCTGGATTCTTGCAGATCACAACCTATAACTTTTTCAACTTCAGGTTGGGTTAAAAAATTCCGCACGAGATTAGGTCCCCAATAACCTAATCCTATAACTCCTACTTTCATATTAACCTCAAATTATATCGACAAATTATTTCTTAAAAAATTCGTGAATTTTATCCGATACATATTTAATTTGTTCATCGGTCAGCTCAGGAAACATCGGCAATGACAAACCTTGTTCGGCTAATTCTTCCGTAACCGGGAAATCACCTTTATTATATCCCAAATCGGAGAAACAAGGTTGCAAATGTAACGGGATAGGATAATGTAACCCCGATGCGATTCCGTTTTCCCCAAGAAATTTCTGAAGTTCGTTTCTTTTTTCGCTTCTATTTTCAGAATTATTGCTTTTAACTTGAATTACAAATAGATGATAAACATGTTTCGCATAATCCATTTCTTTCGGCAGACGGATTTCTTCCAAATCGGATAAGAGCTCATTATATTTTTTAGCAACTCTCCTTCTTCCTTCCGTCCATTTATCCAAATATTTTAATTTTACGCCCAAAACCGCTCCTTGAATTCCTTCCATTCTATAATTATGTCCGTAGATTTCATGATTATATTTTTCAACAGCGCCGTGATCACGTATCATTTTAAATTTTTTTGCTAATTCTTCGTCGTTGGTTGTAACCGCTCCACCTTCACCGTAAGCTCCCAGATTTTTACCCGGATAAAAACTGAACGAGGCAGCTTTTGCCAAACCTCCTATTTTTTGACCTTTGTATTCGGCTAAGTGAGCTTGTGCGGCATCTTCCACTAAGTAAATATTGTGCTCTTGGGCTATTTCTCTCAGAGGATCCATATCGGCCGGCTGACCGTAAAGATGCACGGCAACTATTGCTTTGGTTTTATCAGTAATTGCCGCTTCTACTTTATCCGGATCAATATTATAACTTTCCGGGTGACAATCAACAAAAACAGGTTTTGCACCGTTCAGGGTTGCACCCCAGGCAGTTGCAATAAACGTATTGGCGGGAATAATTACTTCGTCGCCCGGGCCAACATCCAAACCCCAAAGAACTATGTGATTCCCATCCGTGCCGGCGCTAACGCCGTGGCAAAATTTCACGTTATGTGTTTCGGCAAATGCTTTCTCAAAATCGAACACAGATTTTCCCAAAACAAAAGCAGTATTTTCAATAACGTTATGAATTGCCGGCAGTACTTCGTCTTTAATCGATTGATATTGTGCTTTCAGGTCTAAAAAAGGGACTTTCATCTAATAATTTCCTCCATACAATAAAAAAATTAATTTGTGTACCAAAAAGAAAAAGAATTTTTCATTTTGCAAGAAATATTTAAAATATTTTTACTACTAATGAGTAGTATCGAACCAAATTAATTTTGATTTAGCGCACTTTTTTTATTTCGAAATTTTCATACATTGATATTAAGTTTCTTCCATCATTTTCCCAATTATATTTTTTCTTGACAGCATCATATCCGTTTTTACCATAATCCATATGTGAATTTGCAATTTGCAGAACTTTATCGGCAAAATCTTTAGGATTTTCAGAAATGAAAGATAATCCCGCACTAGTTTCTTCTATTATTCTTTTTAAAGGAACGGCATCCGAAACAAGAATTGGTTTAGACAAAGCCATATACTCAAATAATTTATGCGGCACCGTCGTATTAATAAATTCATTATTGGGTTGAGGAATTATACAAATATCCGCTGCCATTATATAATGTCCTAAATTTTCATGACCTACCCAAGGTATTAATTTAACAAATTGCCGGATGTTTCTTTTTTTAATCAACTCCGTTAATTCAGGTACTGATTTCCCGTCACCGATAATCAACAACAAGATGTTCGGAATTTTTTCTTTTATTATTGTAATTGCTTCAACAGGTGTTTCCAAACCTCTCTCAGGACTTACCGTGCCGGTATAAAGTAGAATAAATTTATCCGGGAAATCATTAATCTTGTTTTGCGGTAAAAATTTAAAAGTTTTCAAATCAACCGTATTCGATACAATAACAATCTTATTCTCATTTACTTTTTCTTGTATTAACCGTTCCTTATTTTCTTCGACAACTACAATAATTTGATCCGAATATTTTAAACTAAATTTTTCAATTCGATCGGCCAGCAAAGGATTTTTAAATAAAAAATTTATTACCCCCTTTTTCTTAAAAGCCCTTAAAGCTTGCGGATAATTTTCATGCATATCAAAAATTACCGGCTTATTAAAAATAAATTTTAAGATTAAAGCCAACGGCATCATCGGTAAATCATGTGCATGAAGAAAGTCCGGTTTATATTTTACAAATGTAATAATTGTAGTAAATAAAAATCTCGGGTTAAAAAAAATTGGAAAATTTAAAATTTTATTTAATTTAATTGATTTGAAATGTGCTTTTATACGAATAATTTTTGCGTGCGGAAATTGTGGAGCTTTTCCCTTTTCATATTGATTGCAAAGAACAATTACTTCGTAACCTGCGGCATGCAATGATCTAATCTCTTTTTCTAACCGGATATCAGGCGGGAATGGGGCTTGAAGAAGCATTAGGATTGTTTTCATTTGATTCTATAGGGATATAATTATTTATTAAAGATAGGTAAAATAAAAATTTGTTTTATATAATAATACGACTTTTTTATCATCTTGAAATTCAGTGAGAAGACACCGCTAAAAAAATACAAAGGGACCCTAAAAAGTAAACCCGTATAATGTAAAGAAAGAGCAATAATTAATTTATAACCTTTGAATTGTTTACGGTACATTCTAAGTTTAGAAAGAGATTGATTTTTAAATTTGAACCAACTTATATCGCCGGTGCTTGCTCCTCCTGTATGGATTATACTGGTTTCCGGGAAATAAATTACTTTTCCACCTGATTTTTTAAATCTATAACATAATTCGGTTTCTTCGCCATAGAAGAAAAAAGATTCGTCAAAGCCGTTTAACTTTAAAAATTCATCTCTGGAAATAAATAAAAAAGCCCCTTTCACATAATCCACCGGAGTTATTTTTTTAAGATCGATGTAATTATAAAAATACTTATTGATTTTTTCGTTCCTAGGGAACAACTTGTACAGAAAAAAATTGGTGAAAAACAAATATGATAATGTATCAAATTTACCGACGGAAATTTGAACCGTCCCGTCTTCATTTAATAACTTGCAACCTACAATCAATTTATCTTTTTGAGACTCAACATAATTATAAATGGCAAGTAAACTATTTTCCGTAAAAACCGTATCGTTATTTAGTAATAATATGTATTTCCCCCTGGCAATTCTTACACCTTGGTTGTTTGCCGCTGCGAAACCGGTATTATTGCGATTATTTAAAAATTTTATCTCCGAACGTTGTTTATATTTGTTCAGTAAACGGTTAATATCCTCTTCAGCAATTTCATTGTTTACCACAATAATTTCATAGTTTATATTTTGAGTATGTTCTGTTAAAGAATCTATACATTCGATTAATTTGGAAATCCCTCCGTAATTTACGATAATTATTGAAACTTGTACGGAATTCATTTTTAGAAGAAACCTTTCAGTTTGCTAAAGAGTTTTTCTTGATTCATAGCTTTAAATATCATTTCCCATTCTTCTTTTGATAGTAATTTGAATACCAAAATGGTGAAAAGAATGAAAATAAACTCGATGAATAAAGATAATATTAAATTCCCCGTGTCAAAAAGATAAAAGAATGCTAAATTGGCTAAAGCCCATCCCATAAATCTAAGTAGGCTGATTTTTAATTTGACAAATCTTAATAAGAAGAGAACCAAAAAGATTGTTCCCACAACAACTGAAATCAGTTTAACAGCCCCGGCACCAACATACGAATAAACAGGCAGAACAAAAATATAAGCAGGGAGGGAAATTAAATTCAGCAGAATACCATAAACGAAATTTAATTTCTGCTTTCCCACGGCAGTAAAAAGATCGATCAGAAAAAAATTTAAAAACGAAAAAATCAACGATACAGATAAAAACCTCAATGCTTTGGAAGCAAATAAAAATTTACTGCCAAAAACAAGCAAAATAATTTCTTGGGAGTGAAAAAATAGGAAAATAAATATTATGAAAGAAAGCATAATCAACAACGAAACAATGAAACTTATATTTGCATCAATATTCTGCCTATCTTCTTTTTTCTTCACTATTATAGGGAAAAATGTTGAAGTGATTGCCGATGCAAAAATGATAAAAGGATTGGTAAGCCTTACAGCCGAGCTGTAAAGTCCTACTGCGTAATTGTTGTTTATGGTTCTTAACAAAATAATATCCGATTGCCCGAAAATAATCATTAAAATCACATAACCGTAAACGGGCAACGACATTTTTATTACTTTTAATAGAACGCCTGAATTAAAAACGAATTTTATTTTTTGTTTGGCTTTCAATAAATACAACAAAATAAAAGTCGAAGGGATGTTCGAGGCTACATAGATAACGGTAAATTGAATAAGCGCATATCGATTGGCTCGAAGTAATGCAGTGAATCCTAAGAGTAAAACGGAATCGAGCAAAATTAACAACATAGGGATATTCATGTTTATCGTGGCTTTATAAGGAGTTATAAGCAACTCTCTTATATTCGTATATTTCCCGGAAAAAAATATATTCAAAGTGAATAAATTAAAAAGAACTTTTTCTTCTATCCCAATGTTATCCAACCATAAATATACATTAAGAATTACGAAAAACAATCCGATCAATGTGGTTTTCAGGTAAAAGGCAGAGCCTACATATTCATTATAATTTTTGTTTTTTGTCGTTTCCCTTAAAATTATGGGGTTCAAGCCAAGATCTATTATCTTAGCGGAAAACCCGATTATAGCCAACGCATAATTAAACTTACCGAAAGCTTCTACTTCCAATACACGCGCTACAATACCAAAAGTAATAATATTCAATAAGAATGAAATAACTTGTCCGAATGAAATAAAAAAGATATTATTGCGGATTTTTGTTTTACTTACCATTGTAGCGGAGAACCAAATTATGGGAAGGATTTTCGAACTTTTGGATTATTTTGCAAATAATAATAATAAACAAAAAACTCATGTACCAGTTTGCCATTCTGGTAACTATCATTAAGAAAGAAAAAAAGATAATAAGAGTGAAGAAAACCAAAACAATAAGGTAAGTAATATTAAAAGCGGAAAAGTAATTATACCAAGCCAATGAAATAAATATACCTAAAAAATACAGAAATAAAAGCAGACCGGACACACCGAAGTCGGCTAACAATTCCCTTATAAATGTTCCCGTATTCATCCAAATCGGGATATAATATCCTTTTTGGTAAATTTTTGGTTTATAGGTCACACCGAATTTGCTGAGTATATTGTAAACTACTTGGAATGTACTTTCCCCGAATCTTTTTTCTTCGTTATTTTTCTCCAAAAATTTATTTAATACTCCAATATGCCCGCTTAAATAAAGGTAAATGGAGGGTGTTAAAAAAACGGAATTCTCAAGTTTTTTCATACTCCGTGTTTTACCGGTAAAAAGATCGGTTGTACCTCTAAGATTTTTTATAAGCGTAACGGAAGTGACAAACAAACCGACTGCCAACAAAACGGAGATAGCTAACTTATAATTAAAGCGTGTCTTATCCTTTTTCTTTTTGGAAAGTATTAAAAAAAAGACCAATCCGTATTCTGCAAAACCGAATAAAATACCGGCTCGTCCGACCTCTGCAACTTCTTTAATTATCAAGGCTGCCAACGGTAAAACGGAAATAAGGGTAATTCTTCCTTTAACTCCGCTGTTTATGCCAGCAAAAAAAATTGAAATGTATAAAAAAACGGTGGTATAAGGAATGATGCCTTTCAATTCGCCGTGGACCCTCATCTGATATAATGCGCCTAAATTTAATAAAGCATTTACTACACTTCCGTAAATTGATAAAACAACCGACCAAGCTTGTAATGCCCCTAAAAGTCCTAAAACACCAAATCCCAAAGTCAAATAAGCGGAAACGGAGGATTTCCTGAACAACAACGGTTCATTATTGAGTGAATTCTGTTCCGAAAGGATAAATTTTTTACCGGAAGATGCTTTGGCCAAAAAAAACGTTATAATTCCAAATAAAAACGAGAGATAGGAAATAGCAACAACATACCATGTTGTATAACTCAAATCGCTGTAATTAATTAATTTAATATGATAAAAAGAAATGAGAAGATACCAAATGATAACATACAGCGAAAGCGGATTTATCCATTTTTTAAAAAAATATTTTCCAAGAAGAACGGACGGGATACTAATAATATTAAGAATTAATATTGCCACTGTCACACGGTTTTAATTTTGTAAATCCTTCTTATCAAGTCGAATATTTTAAATTCTATTTTTTCGAAATCGTTTTCCGGCGGATTGCTTAATATATAATGCGCCCTGAAAACAAAGGGGATATGAAAAAATAAAGCAAGAAAGAAAATAGAAAGCACTATAAAAGCTCTTTTGGGCGAGTATTTTATTTCCGGGGGAACCGCTTCATCGATAACAGTTATAGCAGGTAAAGTTTTTTGCTCTTCCATTACCGCTTGTTCATACATGGGCAAAGTAAATTCCAATAATTTAGTTTGAATTTCCAAATCCCGTTTTATTTCAAGAAATTTCTTTTGCATTAAAGGTAAACGCTTTATATCCAAAAAAACCAATTTCTTACTTTTTTCCGATTTCCCTCTCATCAAATCTTTAATTTTTTTATTTAGAAGATTCAATTGGTTTTCAATATTTTGATAATATGCGTTATCGGTTCCGTATGTTTCCTTAATTAAATCTTTTTGAAGTTCCTTAACCGAAATTTCCTTCTCAAGTTCCGCATAGGCTTTGAAAGCAACTTCCAATTGTTCGGGGATTGCGTAGATACCATATTTTTTTTGGAATTTTTCCAAACTGTCTTGGGCAGCTTGTAAATCATCAAGATTTTTTAAATATCTTTTTTCAACAAATTCTCTGTATTTTTTTGCAAAAGCTACAGCGTATTTCAGATTCATGTTGTTCAGTTCTTCTATCGCATAATTAACAATCTCGGCGCTTATTTGGGGATTTTTATGAATCATACTGATTTCTATAAAACCATTGTCATCCAAATCGTATTGAAAATCATCCTTGAAAGCCTTTAGTGTTTTTTCCCTTTTATATTTTTTAAATTCGTAATAGTCATCGAGTTTGAATTTGGAAATTATTTTCTCTGCCAATTGATTGCTTCCTAAAAATCCGAATAGTTTATCCTCACTCGTTCCGCCGCCGCCGAATGCTTTTGAAAATACACCTCCCAAATCTTGAATCATGCCTCCAAACAATCCGCTACTCTGAGACTCTTGAATCATTAGAGTAGCAGTAGATTTAAATTTTTCCGGTATCAAAAATGTTATACCAATCGTAATTAAGCTGACTAAAATCAAATTAATAATCAGCATCTTCTTCCAATTCAACAAAATACTTAAATAGTCGGAAAGTTTTACATTTTCTTTTTGTTTTGATTCCATATAAATCGTTTACTAATTTAATATTTTAATTACTTAGTTAAATTTAGAATTAAAATTGCAACGGTTGCAAGAGCGCTTGCAATAGAAGTTATATAAGATGCCGTTCTTAAATAATACAGAAAAGATCTGCTGGGATCTTTAGGGACATAAATATAATCACCTGGCAAAATTTCGGTACTTTCTTCGGCAGTTATCCATGTTTTTGCTTTTCCACGAATGACTTTTATATTATCAAGGTAATCTTCTCCAAGACCACCGGCATGGTTTATGTAATAATGGAAATTTTTCCCTTTTTTGAAAGGTATATAGCCGGGCGAATTAACTTGACCGAATATGAAAACATCATTCGATTGTTGGGGTATTAAAATAACATCGCCGTCCTTTACCCGAAAAGAAACAGATAAAGAATCTTTTCCGGCAAAAACTTTTGTGAAATCGACTGCTCCGTAATCAAAAAATTGTTTCAATTTCATATCTATAAGAAAATATAGGGAATCTTCTAATACTTCATCAGACATTCTCATGAAAGACAAATATTCGAATTGAGAAAGAAAATTATTTTCGTTAAATTTTTTAATATCAATATTCTTAGAATCTTTATATAGCTCTGTAAAGGCTTTAATCAAAAGCAGATTTTCTTTGTTAGTTCCCCTTAATACGGTACTCCTTTCCAATGAAGCCGATGAGGTAAATCCCCCCGAAAGTTTAATCACATCTTTAATGTCCATCCCATTTTTAGCTATATAAACGTAACCAGGTTGTTTTACTTCGCCCAAAACCAGAACTTTATAATCTTTCTTTTGATTTTCACCGGCTAAAATTCTAATTCTATCTCCTCTTTTTAAATATGGATTGTCTTTTATTAACACCCTTTCCACGGTTTGCTCATTACCTTTTTCGTCCAACCTATATATTTCAGCATATTCAACATTGCTGTATGCGGGATTAATTCCATTCGCCAACAAAATTGCATCGGAGAGCCTGTCTCCTTCAACAAACTGGAATTTTTTGGCTTTGTTTACGGCTCCGCTTATATCAATAAAATTTCTCTCCAAATCCAAGACAGGAAAAATTAATACGTCGTTATTTTTCAAATATGGATTGAACTTAAAATCCCCTGTCAACCTGAACTTTTCCAAATCGACAGTAATTTGGGACCCGTCGTATCTCTTAAGTAGTATTCCCCTTTTTGAATAATTATTCAATTCAGATTTTATAATTTTAAATAAATTTTGCTCAGTTGTTCTTTTTAATATTCGATTAGAGTATTCAGAGAATATTCTGGTAACAAATTGATCGACTGTTTCGGTTCCCGCAGCAATGAATGTTCCGTTTACAACGAAATCGCCGCCAAGCGTAACACTTATTGTATTTAAATCAGTTGCATCGCCTTTATTTTGGTTCCCTACGAGAAAATCCATGGACTGTCCAACAATCTGTATCTGGACACAAATAAAAATCAAACTACTTAAAAATATTATTTCGATATAATTTGAAATATATTTAACCTTTTCCATATTGTTTCTCGTAATAATTTAAATATTCCTTGTTAATTATTTTCTCCCACCAGTTTTTATTTTCAATATACCAATTTATTGTTCTAACTATCGCTTCTTCAAAATCGAATTCTGGTTTCCAACCCAACTCGTTTTGTATTTTGGAAGAATCTATGGCGTAACGTCTATCGTGGCCAGGTCTGTCTTTTACAAATTCTATCAGACTTTCATCTTTTTTCAATTCGGCAAGAATGAGTTTTACAATTTCTATGTTCGTCATCTCATGGTCTGCGCCGATATTATAAACTTCTCCAACTCTTCCTTCTTCAAACACTTTTTCAATTGCTTTGTTATGATCAATCACATAAATCCAATCTCTCACATTTAAGCCGTCGCCGTATACCGGCAGTTTTTTATTGTTTAAAGTATTAATTATCATTAACGGGATTAATTTTTCGGGAAATTGGTAAGGTCCGTAATTATTGGAACAACGGGTAACTACCACGGGCGTTCCGTAAGTATGATGAAACGACAATGCCATCATATCGGCAGAAGCTTTGCTGGATGAATACGGACTGTTAGGCGCTAGCGGTGTTTGTTCGGTGAACTTTCCGGTTTTGCCCAAACTACCGTAAACCTCGTCGGTTGAAACTTGTAAGAACTTTTTAATTTCATAGCGCTTTGCGGCTTCCAACAATACGTTAGTTCCGATTACATTCGTGCGGAAAAAAACTTCGGAACCGAGAATACTTCTATCCACGTGGGATTCCGCGGCAAAATTAATAATGTACTCAATTTTATTTTCGCGGATTATGTAATCGACCAATTCGGAATTACAAATATCACCTTTCACAAATTTGTAATTCGGTAAAGATTCCACATCTTTCAGGTTTTCCAAATTACCGGCATAAGTCAGCTTATCGAGATTGACGATAAATACGTCATCCCTCTCTTTAAGCATGTAGTTCACAAAATTACTGCCGATAAAACCTGCCCCGCCGGTTACCAAAATATTTTTCATATTTCTTAAAAAGCGAATAATCCTATAAAAAGTCCGGTTTGAATAAAAAACGAATTAGCATTCAAATTATCCGGAACGTTAATTAATGTTTGTCCGTTATCTGCTTCCCAATTGTTACCGAGAGAAAACAAATAACCAGCGCCCACCCTGAAAGCCAAGAATCTGTTAAACGGTATATCCACATTTAATGTAGGCGCAAATGTGAAATAATTATTTTTTAATTTATGCGATACTTTTCTACTTGGGGAGTTATTATCATCAAGGTCTTTCCAGATTCCTTCCCAAGTAAATTCACCCTTATTTTTATACATTTCTATTTCCAATGCTCCGCCGCCAATAATTCCACCTACCGAAACAGCAATATTTTTAATAAACGGGAAAGTATATTCAACCGTTAATCCACCGCCACCAATAAAATATTTTACTTCTTTTTGAGAGCCGTTAGAAACAAAGGATTTTGTTCTTGAACCGCCGAAACCGATTCCGCCAATCCTCAAATTATCCACAAGCATAATGTAAGCGTATCCGCCGCCGCCCCACGTAATAACCGGACCCTCAAAAGCTTCGAACCCGTAAGCGCCCGTCATTTCGTTCAAAGTGCTGTAATCCGGAAACATTAAATTCGGAATAAATCCGCCCGCCGCACCGAATTTTGCAATCCATTTAATAGACTTGGAATCTTGAGCGGAAACTACCGTGAAAATTCCTATAAAAAACAGTACAAAAATTTTTGTTTTCATAAAAAGTTATCTATTTTAAAAAAAGAAAGTTAGTGAATATTGGGATAAGATAAAACTCAAATAAAATTTTATATTTGCGTTTCAGAATGAATAAAGGCTGGAAGATTTCGGTATTTCCGCCGTACCACAACAAGGAAAGAAATCTTCGCAGCCTTAAGTTTTATATAGATAATTAATCCATCATCATTCGCAAGAACGACGAACCTTCGTCGTCATCCCGTTTTTTTGTTTCATCCGATTTTTTTGTTTCCACCTTTTCAAACGCATCGAGTTGATCCAGTTTGAAACCGCTCGACGGGATCGGATCGTCGTTTGGTAAAATATTTTTAGAACCCTTTACTCTGAAAATAGTCGGTTCGTCCAAATCAATAGTTTCTTGTTGTTCCCTTACTTTATCAAAATTAAAACCGCTAAATGTTTTTGAAGCTTTTGGTTCTGTTTTTTCGTGTTCATCTTCAATCTTTGCTCTCAATTTGGTTTCTTTCTCTCCAAAACCGGTTGCAATAACCGTATAGGAAACGTATTCGTTCATATCTTCTTTGCTAACCCAACCGAAAATAACGTTAGCTTCTTCTCCGGCGGCTTCGTAAATAATTCTATTGCCTTCGTCTATTTCTTGCATTGTCAGGTCATCCGAGCCGGTAACATTGAGCAAAATATTTTTTGCTCCTTTAATACTAACACCTTCCAGCAGAGGAGACGAAATTGCATTCTGTGCCGCTTCTATTGCACGGTTTTCACCCGAAGCCACGCCGCATCCCATAATAGCTTCTCCGCTTGAATTCATTACCGCCCGCACATCGGCAAAATCAACATTAATTATACCCGGTACAGTAATAATATCGGCAATGCCTCTGGTTGCTTCGTAAAGGACTTCGTTCGGTTTATCGAAAGCGGTTTTAGCAGAAACGGTATCGTCTAAAATGTTCAAAAGGCGGTCGTTAGGGATAACAATTAAACTGTCCACGTTTCTTCTTAATTCGTGGATACCCTCTTCTGCATTCATCATTCTGCGTTTACCTTCCCATTTGAAAGGTTTCGTAACTATACCGATAACCAAAGCACCTACGCTTTTGGCTATTGATGCAACGATAGGCGCACCGCCCGTACCGGTTCCCCCGCCCATTCCGGCGGTCACGAATACCATATCGGTTCCTTCTAATATTTTGGCTATTTTATCTCTATCTTCTTCGATTGCTTTTCTTCCTACGTTTGGATCGGCACCGGCTCCTAAACCTCTTGTTACATTCAGACCAATTTGTATTTTATGATTTGCGTGACTAAGGTTAAGCACTTGTGCGTCGGTATTAATCGCGACATATTCCACTCCGCTTAAACCTCTTTTCATCATACTTTCTATGGCGTTGCATCCGCCTCCGCCAACACCAATTACTTTGAGTTTTGCTCTCAACGGCTCTTCTTTATCGAGCATGAAGAATTTTGACATTTTGTCCTCCTTGTTGTGGTATTTTATAATTCATCAAAAAATTCTTGTATTTTTTTAAATAGTACTGAAACTTTTAAATTCTTTTTTGCTTTAGAAGATTTCAACGAGATAACATTTTCGGACGAAGTAGAACCGGGAATGCCTTTGATTAAACCGGCAACGGTTGCAAATTCCGGACTTTCAATTTCATTGGAAAGTCCGTTCCCCAATTCCAACGGAACGCCTATTCTTGTAGGCAAACCGAAAACCTCTTCGGCAAGATCTACAATGCCGCGTAACAACGAACCTCCGCCTGTTAATACAACTCCCGCTTTTATTTTATTTTTGAAATTCGTCTGTCTCAATTCATTATCAATTATTGTAAACAATTCTTTCATTCTAACATGAATAATTTGAGTTAAAAGTGAAACGGGAATTTTAATTGTTCCGCGCGCGCCAACTCCCTTTATATAAATATCCTCGTCCTTGATAATCGCTTCTTCCGAAGCATAACCATATTCTTTTTTAAGTTTTTCGGCTTCTGCCGTTACAATTCCCAACGATTCTCTTATATCGTTTGTAACTTGATTGCCTGCTACGCCTATTACTTTAGTGTGTTTTATGCTCTTATCATGATAAATTGCAATATCCGTAGTACCTCCGCCGATATCTATTAAAACAACGCCCAAATCTTGTTCATGTTCATCGAGAACCGAAACGCTTGATGCAATCGGTTGAAGAATATAATTTTCAACAGTGAAGCCGGCTCTTTCAACCGATTTACGGATATTCTGAATTGCGGGTATGGAAGCAAGCACAACATGATTTAATGCTTCCAGTCTGGAGCCGCTCATTCCGATCGGATTTTCTATTCCGCCTTGATGATCGATATAAAATTCCTCGGGAATAATGTGCAATATTTGTCTATCTGAAGGAATTCTTATGGTTCTCACATCGGCTTTTAATCTGTCGATATCGGACTGGGTAATTTCTCTATCCGGGTTATTAATTGTAACATAATTTCTATGCCTCAAACTTGTTATATGCTCTCCGGCAACCCCAACATTAACGCTGCGAACTTCGATATCTGCCCGGTTAGAAGCAATCTCCATAGCTCTTTTAATTGCTTCGGCAGTCTTTCCGATATTGGCTACAAGTCCCCTGTTCAAACCGTTTGAAGGCGCTACACCGAAACCGAGAATGGTAATTTTGTCAGCTTGGCGTTCGGCAATTACCGCACCTACTTTAGTTGTACCCAAATCGAGACCGGCTAAAATATTTCTTCTCATAATAATTCTTTTACTCCCATTGCATTAACTTTTTGCGTTCCGATAAAAACATGATTGTTAAATCTTAAATCGATATATGTTATTGATTTATCTTCTTTATTTTTAAGTGACGAATACAAATTGCAAAATGCTAAAACGTTATCGAGAATTTTATTTCTATCCAGAATTACGGGATAATCGGTATCCGACATAGTTAAAATAACGCTCTCGCTCTTAGTTAAATCTATACTTGATATTTCACCGTACAATTCAGAATTATAAAGCTCCGAAGCTTTTAGAACTTTTAAAGCATCGGTCAATTGTTTTTTCATCTTTTTCGGGTTCTTTGTATTTTCTACCAAAATAACCGGCAGATTTAAATATTTAGTTCCTTCTATTTTAGGCAACAGTTCTCCGTCTTCCGTAAGGATTTTTTCTTTCCCGTTTTGCATTAACAAAGCATAAAACGGAACTTCGAAAATCTCTACTTCAACAATACCTTTACCTTTATAAAGCACGTCGCATTTTTCGATGTACGGATGTTTTTCCAGCTTATCTTTGATTAGTAAAAGCGTAAGCCCTTCGTATTTTGTTTTGTCATCCAACATTGCAAAACTCAAATAATTTTCGGCGTTTAAACGGATGTTATTTTTCAATACAATCTTCTCAATTTTCTTTTTTGAACTACCGCCAATTATTGCAGTAAGAGCAATAAGCGCAATTAATAAAAAAATAAACCCTTTAACGTTTGAAATAATTTTCGTCATGTTACACTTACTTTGTTTTTATACAGCTCAATAAATTTTTCACCGTACTTCCAAATATCCCCCGCACCCATAGTTACAATAATATCCCCGGGTTTAACTATTTTCATTAGCAATTCCGGAACGTCATTTTTATCCGGTTCGTAAATAACATTTTTATGTCCGTAATCTTTTGCCGCTTGAGCTATTAATTCTCCGGTCACTCCTTCAATCGGTTTTTCCCTTGCGGGATAAACATCCGTGCAAATGAAAACATCGGAATCGAGAAACTCCCTACCGAATTCTTTATAAAAATCTCTTGTTCTTGAATATAAATGCGGTTGAAAAACAACCACAAGTCTTCTCTTCCAGCCTTTTCGCACACCTGAAAGCGTTGCATTAATTTCCGTAGGATGATGCGCGTAATCATCAATAACAAGAATGTCATTACTGTATTTGGTTTCGAATCTTCTGTACACACCGGAAAAAGATTCGAGCGCTTTTTTTATTATTTCGAAATTAATACCAAGTTCCACCCCAATTATGACGGCAACCAGCGAATTCTTCACATAGTGAATTCCGGGAAGTTGCAGTGTTATGCGTCCGAGTTCTTCCCCCTTATACTCAACAGTGTAACTGCTATTATATTCGTTAAACTCTACATCAACGGCTCTCACATCGGCTTGCGATGTTAAACCGTATGTGATAATCTTTTTATTTATCAGCGGTATTATATCTTGCAGTGCGGGTTCATCAAGACATAAAACAACAAATCCGAAAAAAGGCACTTTATTGGCAAACTGCACAAAGGCATTTTTTATATCGTCCAAATCCTTATATGTATCGAGATGCTCTTGTTCCAAAGTGGTAATTGCCGCTATGGTGGGTGTAAGTTTCAAAAATGTCCTATCAAACTCATCGGCTTCAACAACAATATATTCGCTGTGTCCCAGCCGCGCATTGGTTCCTCCCAATCCGCTTAATTTTCCGCCCACGATTATGGTCGGATCTATTCCGCCTTCGGTTAGAACCAGTCCCACCATTGAAGTTGTGGTTGTCTTACCATGTGTTCCGGCAATTCCTATTCCGTATTTCATTCTCATCGTTTCGGCAAGCATTTCGGCTCTTTTAATAACCGGTATTTTTCTTTCCAACGCAGCTTTAACTTCAGGATTGTCAGTATTAACCGCCGAAGAATAAACAACTACATCCGCGTCATTAAGGTTATCGGCTGAATGCCCGATTGAAATCTTACAACCCAAATCCCTAAGCCGTTTTGTTATTTCAGTTTCATTTAAATCCGAACCAGAAACTTCAAAACCTTCGCTCAGCATTATTTCCGCAAGTCCGCTCATTCCAATACCGCCGATACCTACAAAATGTATTTTTTTAATAATCTGTCTAAACATTATTTTCTTCCGCTAATTTTATCGCTTCTTGTGCAATTTCCACTGCAGCATTCGGTCTGGAAAATTTTTTTATATTTTGTTTTAGTTGAAGCAATTTGTTTTCGTCAAAAATCAATTCCGTTACCACACTGTAAAGTTTATCTTTTAATTCTTCGTCTTTTACTATTACTGCAGCATCGTTTTCCACAAGTGCCTTGGCATTCATCAACTGGTGGTTAGCCGCAACGATAGTAGACGGAATAAAAATAACGGGCAAACCAAGGGCAGCAACCTCTGCAATTGTAGTAGCACCCGCGCGAGCCACAACCAAATCGGCAGCAGAATATGCTACATTCATATCTTCAATAAAAGGAAAAACTTTAACCGTATCACTTAGATGTTTCTTATACTTTTCAAAATATTGTTTTCCCGTTTGCCAAATTATCTGTATCCCTTTATCCAGCAGACGGGTTAAGTTTTTTTCCAAAGCTTCATTAACGGTACCGGCACCGAGACTACCTCCGATGACAAGTAATGTTTTTTTAGTTTTATCCAACCCGAGTTTACTCAATGCCTCGTCTTTCGGTATTAATTGCAAATCTATTCTTATCGGATTACCCGTTACTCTCAATTTGGATTTTTCCCTAAAGTATTTTTTCGTTTCTTCAAAACAAATATGAATTTGGTGCGCTTTTTTTTCCAAAAGTCTGTTTGTAATACCGGGATAACTGTTTTGTTCCAAAAGAATAATCTTTGCGCCCATCACCGAAGCTCCAATTGCAACAGGTCCGGATACATAAGCGCCGGCGCCAATCATCACCTTCGGTTTGAATTTGATATTTATTATTAAAGATTGTATCATCGCAATTAAAAGTTTAAAGGGAAATATCAAATTTTCTAATTTAAATTTCCTCGAAAATCCGCTCACCCAAATTGTTTTAAAGTTAAATCCTTTTTCCGGGACAACTTTAGCTTCAATTTTATCTTTAGTACCAACGAACAAAATTTTAGCTTCCGGTTTTAGTTTTTTAATTTGTTCGGCAACCGCGATTGCCGGAAATAAATGTCCGCCCGTTCCTCCTCCTGCTAATAAAAATCTATATTCCGTTTTGCTCATCATTTAATTTTCTTAAACCGCAGCTTTTTATCTTTGCTTTGCAACCCTATATTAATCAAGATACCCACCGACGTACAAAAGACAATAATCGACGTACCGCCGAAGCTGATAAACGGTAAAGTAATTCCCGTAGTCGGAACTATTCCGATACCAACCGCTGCGTGTAAAAATGCGCTAATAACAATCATGAACGAAATACCAAAAGCCAATAGTTGACCGAATTCATCTTTGGTTTTTTTGGCAATTATCAATCCCAAAAAGAAAATCAACAAATAAGCAACCAGGATAAGTAATGTGCCTAAAAATCCGAATTCCTCGCCTAATACCGAGAAAATAAAATCGTTGTGCGGTTCGGGTAAAAACAAATTACTCTGCCTGCTTTGCCCTAGTCCCAATCCCACAATTCCTCCGCTGCCAAGTGCAATCTTTGATTGTACCACTTGAAAATTTGCGCTTGTACCTTTTATCAATCCGTCAACGAATGTCAGCACTCTTTCTCTTGAGTGATGGAAACTCATCATAGCTGCAAGTCCGGCAAAGCCCGCCGTTCCGGTGATTGAAGCCAGATGTTTAATTCTCGCTCCCCCGACAAACAACATGGTAAACGAAGTAAACAACACAATCATGCTTGTGCTAACATTAGGTTGAACCAAAATCAAAACGCTGATTATAAAAATCCAAAACAACGGAAAGACCAAACCGTTTTTGTAATCTTCAATCTTTTTCCCTTTTACGGAAATCATAACCGCCAAATGTATTATCAGAAACAGTTTTGCCAACTCCGAAGGTTGAAAACGTATTACTTTTAAGTTAATCCATCGCGATGCTCCTTTTATATCCGGAGCAAATATTAAAGTGGCTATTAACAAAACCGTCGCGATTATCATAAAAATTTTACTGTAATCCTTATAATATTTATACGGCACCGCCGAAGCTATAATCATTCCGACAAAAGCCGCAATTACTTTCCACAAATGCGACATGAATACATTCAAGCCTTTAGCGCTGAATATCAGAAAGCTGCCCAATATAACCAACCCCAACGTAAGCGTAAAAAGCATTCTGATTACTGTTTTCATTTTAATCCGTTTACTGCTTGTTTGAAAATTTTTCCTCTTTCTTCAAAATTACGGAACATATCGAAACTGGCACAAGCGGGCGATAGCAAAACAATGCTGCCGGGTTGCGCTTCCGTTCTTGCTTTAGCAACTGTTTCTTCAAGTGTTCCGGTAATTTCCACAGGAACAATATTTTTAAAAAATTCATTTATCTTTTGCGCAGAACTTCCTATCGCATAGATTTTCTTTACTTTGCTCTCAACTAAGTTTTTGATTTTATTATAATCGTTTCCCTTATCTTGACCGCCGAGTATGAGATAAATATCCGAATCAAAACTACGCAACGCATACCAAACAGAATCAATATTTGTTGCTTTGGAATCGTTAATGTATTTCACACCGTTTAATTCTCTTACAAATTCAAGTCTGTGTTCAACCCCCTCAAAATTCCCGAGAGAGTTTTTAATAGTTTCAGCGGAAATATCAAATACTTTTGCCGCAGCTATAACCGCCATGGAGTTCATCAAATTATGTTCGCCTTTCAAACTCAAATCGCCAACAGCACAAATTTCAGTGGTTTCGTTGTTTCTCGCGTAAATTATATTCTCTCCATCCAAATACACACCGTTTTCCAATTTCTTTTCAAGCGAAAAAGGCAGTAATACCGTTTTGCTTGATGACACAACACGACTTACAACTGCATCATCCAAGTTATATATCAAATAATCATCAACCGTTTGATTTTTGAAAATATTCATCTTCGATTCGACATATTGATTAAAATCATTATTATATCTATTTAAATGATCCGGAGTAATGTTAAGAATTACCGAAACCTCCGGTTTGAAATCTTTAATAAAATCAAGCTGAAAACTCGAAACCTCAAGCGCGACAAATTCATCGTCTCCCACTTCAAGAGCAATTTCGGAAAACGCACGCCCGATGTTACCAGCCAAATAACATTTTTTTCCCGCCGAGTTAAAAACATACGCGCACAAAGTAGTTGTTGTTGTTTTACCGTTAGTTCCGGTAATAGCAATTATTTTTCCATTGCAGAACCACGACGCAAACTCAATTTCGCTAATTACTTCCAGCCCTTTACTCTTGGCGTTTCTCAAAACTTCTGAATCCGACGGAATGCCCGGGCTTGTAACAATCAAATCGCAATCGTAAACTTTTGCGCTATGTCCTCCGGTTTCGAATTCAATATTTTCATCTATCAATACGGAAAGAACATCTTTTAATTTTTCTTCGTCCGCAATATCGCTGACAAACGGAACAGCTCCAATTTTTTTAGCCAGCTTTGCAGCTCCAATTCCACTTCTAACGGCACCTAAAATCGATATTTTCTTACCGCGTAAATTTTTCATCTAATCTTGAACGACGCCAAACTGATAATTGCAAATATGATCGAGATAATATAGAACCTGACCACTATTTTCGGTTCCGCCCATCCGAGCAATTCAAAATGATGATGAATAGGTGCCATTTTGAAAACCCTTTTGCCTTCACCGAATTTTTTCTTTGTATACTTGAAGTACAGCCGCTGAATAATAACCGATAGGGCTTCGATGAAAAATATTCCGCCCAAAATAGGAATTAACAATTCCTTTTTAATTAAAATGGCAATTATTCCGAATGCTCCGCCGAGCGCCAGGGAACCGGTATCGCCCATAAATACTTCGGCGGGATAAAAATTAAACCACAAAAATCCCAAACCGGCGCCAATAAACGCCGCTATGTAAATTGTAAGTTCACCCGAACCGGGTAAATACATTACATTCAAATAATCCGCATAAATTTTATTTCCCGAAACGTAACTGATAACCGCCAATGCAAGCATAACAATCAGCATAGAACCTATTGCCAAACCATCTAATCCGTCGGTTAAATTTACCGCGTTAGATGTTGCCGTTATAATGAAAATGACCGACGGGATATACAAATACGAAAAATCCCAATTCAGATTTTTAAAGAACGGCATTGTTGTTTGAGTGTTATACGGCGCAAATTCGGGGAAAGTATAAATTACCCATCCTACCGCAAGACCGATTAAAATTTGTCCTATAAGTTTATATCTTGCTATCAAACCCTTCGAGTACTTTTTGACCACCTTCAAATAATCATCCACAAACCCGACAAAGCCCAACCAAATTGTTCCGATTAAAACCAAGATTATATAAATACTTTTTATATCCCCCCACAATAATACCGGCACAACAACTGAAAGAATGATAATTATTCCGCCCATTGTAGGGGTTCCGGCTTTTGCTTTGTGAGTTTGCGGTCCTACTTCCCTTATTGTTTCGCCAATTTGTTTTAATTTTAAATAGTTTATTATTTTCGGTCCAACATAAAATGCAATGAACAAAGCCGTAATCGCCGAAAGCGATGACCTAAACGATAAAAACCTGAACACATCGAAACCAGGCGGATTAAAAACTTTATTTATGTAATCGAACAAATAATAAAACATCAAGCTTCTCTCTCAATAAGTTTTCCGGCAAATTCTTCCATTCTCATTCCGCGGGAACCTTTAAATAGTATAATACTGTTGCTTACGTCCAGCTTTTCCAAATATTTTTCCAACGATTTTCTCATCCGGAAATGTTTTGCATTTATTCCGGTTTTAGTTAATTCGCCGTTCAAAAATTTCATATACTTACCAATTGTTAAAACTAATTCCGGTCGTAATTTTCTTATTTGGGTTTTTATTTTTTTATGGAACTCAACGCTTTTTTCTCCTAATTCCAGCATATCGCCAAACACAACAATTTTATTTTTGTACAGTTTAATTCTTCCCAAAACATCCAAAGCTTCTTTAACGGATTGCGGATTGGAATTATAAGTATCGTCAATAATGGCGAAACCGTTTTTCAGAACCAAGTTCAACCTTCCCTTAACCGGTTCGATACGTCTTGTTCCTGCTATTATTTCTTTTTTTGTTAAACCGAGTTTAAGAGCAATGGTTACTGCAGCCAAGTAATTCAAGGCATTCGAGTTCCCCAAAAGCGGTAAAACGGTCGATATATTCTTACCGAAACCTTTAACATTAATTTTACTTTTTCCATCTTTCCTAAAACCCACGATGCTTCCTTTAACATGCGGCGAACCTTCGAATCCATAACAAACAGCGTTAACATATTTATGTTTTTTAGAAGCTAAAAATTTATCGTCGGTATTAATAAATATTGTTCCACCCAAATTTTCGGTAACATTCAACAAAGCCTCTTTTTCTTTGAATACGCCGCTTCTGTTCCGCAAATATTGAATATGGGAATCACCGATATTGGTAATAGCCGCATAATCCGGTTCGGCAATTTTAGCCGTATATTCAATTTCCCCGAAGTGGTTGGTGCCGTGCTCCAATACCAAAACCTCGGTTTTATCATTTGCGGATAATATTGTTAAAGGCACGCCTATTTGGTTATTGTTATTACCTTCGCTTTTTGTAACCTTAAACCGTTCGCTTAACAATGTTGCAAGTATTTCTTTGGTTGTAGTTTTACCGTTACTGCCGGTAATCGATATAACCGTAGGATTTAATTTTCGTCTCCAAATTCGCGCAATACTTCCGTAAGCCGTAAGTGTATTTTTCACCGTAACGATTGGAACATTTATATCATCGAAATATTTCAATTTTCTTCTGTTGATCACAACTATTCCGGCACCTTTATTTACGGCTTCTTTCACAAAATCGTGACCGTCAAAATTCTGTCCTTTAATAGCAACAAACATTGAATTTTTTGTAATTTTTCTTGAATCTATAAACACTTTTTTCACCGGTTTAAATTCATTGGGATTAAAAATCTCCGCAGTCTCAATCTCGAATATGTCTTTTAATGTTAATCTCAATATTTTATTTCAAATATTTTAGTACCGTTTCTTTATCGGAGAAATATTTCCGTACTCCTTTTATTTCCTGATAATCTTCGTGACCTTTACCGGCAACCAATATAACCGCATCGGAAGGAGAATTTAGTATTGCTTCTTTAATTGCCGTTTCCCTGTCTTCTATCACTTTATAATTTTCACCCTTCATTCCATCGAGTATTTCGTTAATAATATCGAAAGGGTCTTCCGAACGCGGATTATCGGATGTAACGATTACCATATCACTCAACTCTTCGGCTATTTTGCCCATTACGGGTCTTTTTTCTTTATCCCTGTCTCCCCCGCAACCGAAGACCGTATAAATTTTTCTTTCGCCCTTAACTATATGGTGAATTGCCAGAAGCGCTTCTTTAAGACTGTCAGCCGTGTGAGAATAATCGACAATAACTTTTTTCTTTCCTTCGCCCAGCACTTCGAATCTTCCGGGAACTTGCGGCGTTTGATTAATTCCTTCCACTATCTTCTCTGCATCCAATCCGGAAAGCGACAGCACAGAAAAAGCTGCGGTAGCATTATACGCATTAAATTTTCCAATCAATTTTGTGTTAACCGAGTATGTCCGTTTTCCGTATTCAATTTCAAACCTTGTTCCGTCCAAGTCGTATTCAACATTTTTAATTTGGAAATCGGACGGTTCGTTTATTCCGTATGTGAAATATTTTGCTTTTGTTTCGTTTACAAGATTTTTCCAATTTTTATCATCCGCATTAACTATAGCCGTGGCATCGGGTTTTAAGAAATCGAAAAAAGTCTTTTTTGTTTGAAAATAATCTTCAAACGTTTTGTGAAAATCCATGTGATCGGAAGTAATATTTGTAAACACTCCGAAATCAAAATCCAAGTAATCGATTCTATGCAGTGCAATCGAATGGGAAGAAACTTCCATAATGCAATATTCACATCCCTCTGTTACCATTTCTTTCATCAACCAATTGATTTTATTGGCTTCCGGCGTTGTTAATTTCGAAGGAAATTGTTTTTCCCCAACCAAATATTTATTTGTACCGATTAAACCGCTTTTAATATTCAGAAAATCCAATACGCTTCTAATAAAATAGGATGTGGTTGTTTTCCCTTTTGTGCCCGTAATCCCAATCAGTTTTAGTTTTTCGGACGGACGGCCGTAAAAGTAATGCGAAATTTCCGCCAAAGATAATCTTGAATTTTCAACAACAATCTCTGCCGATTTTTCCGGATCGATTAATCCCACGGGAACCGCATCGGGATTTTCTACTACAATTACCGAAGCGCCTTTTGCCACTGCATCGTTGATAAATTTATGTCCGTCTACCTTAAATCCTTTAACGGCAACAAACATCGAGTTTTTCTTAACTTCCCTCGAATCTATCGTAATGTCGTCAACCTCAACATCGACTGCTCCGGTTACTTGTATTGTTTTAATATTATTTAACAATTCACTCATTTTCATTAATTAACAGATACTCCTTCAGGTACGTTTATCATTTTGCATTTTATGACGCACGTTGTCTTTTCATTAATTCTAGCTCCGGGCTTAACACTTTGACTAACAACTTTGCCGTTACCGACGATTTTATATTTTATTTTCAGCTTGCTTAAAATTGATATTGCTTCGCGCATAGATTTGTTTTTCAGTTCCGGCATAACACCTGCCGGCAGATTATCATACTTGCTGTTAACTATATTTTCTTTTTTCGAAGAAGGGTTAAAAAATCCTTCTTGATTATCGTTTTCGTTTTGTGTAATAAGTTTTGTTATTGGTGAATTATTTCTTCTGATTTCTTTTTTCTCAAGATCAAGATTCAAATCTATATCGATAATTCTTTGCATTACGTTTTTAAAAATCGGCGCTGCTACTTGTCCGCCGTACCTGCCAACTTCGGGTGAATCCACCAAAATAAAACACAAAAGTTTAGGATTGTCGGCAGGCAGAAATCCGATGAAAGAAGAATTGTAATATTTATTAGAATACCTTCCGTTTATTAATTTTTGCGATGTTCCGGTTTTACCGCCCACCAATACATCTTTGAGTTGAGCCAATTGGGCAGTTCCGTTTTCAACCACACCGATCATCATATTTCTAATTTGCTCGGAAGTTCTATCACTTATCACTCTTCTGATTTCTTTTTTTCCGTTTGACAAAATCGTTCTGTCTTCTTCGTCCACAATTTTCTTTACTGTATACGGGCGCAATAAATGTCCGCCGTTTACCAAAGCGGCATAAGCCATTGTAATTTGGATAGGTGTAACCGAAATCTCGTATCCGTGCGAGATAAACGCTTTAGATATTGCGGAATAAGAAGACGGTTTTTTTAACATTCCCTTGGCTTCGCCGGGAAGATCTATTTCGGTGTAATTACCGAATCCGAAATCGCGTAATCCTTTATAGAATATTCTGTCGTTTAATCTCCCGCTAAGCTTAACAATTCCGATGTTACTCGAATGTTCAATAATCTCGGAGACCGTAAGCTTTTTGTATTTATGCGTATCGTGAATTGTAGCGCCTTTAATTCTGTATTTTCCGTTTTCGGTATTAATAACTTCATAAGGTTTTGCCAAGCCGTTTTCCAGAAGCATTGCAACAACAATGGATTTAATCGTGGAACCAGGTTCATAAGTATCACTAATAGCTCTGTTCCGTCTGTTCTTTTGCGGGTTCTTTCCGTATTTCTCCGGGGTGAAGTCGGGCAAGCTGACAAGCGAAAGAATCTCCCCGGTATTCGGATCGACAATTATTCCAACTGCCGATTTACCTTTATATTTCGCCAATCCTTTTTCTAACTCTTCCCTCAATATTTTCTGGTAACTTTTATTGATTGTCAATACAATGTTATATCCCGGCATCGGATTCATTGATTGTTCGTATAAGACAGTTACCTTTTTTCCGCGAGCGTCTTGTTCGGCAACCAAAAATCCGTCTTTTCCTACCAGGTATTTATTATAGACTTTCTCGATTCCGTCCAAACCCCGCAGTTGTCTATCGACCGCTCCGATAACATGAGCGGTAATTTTACCGTAAGGATAAATTCTGGTATAATCCTGGGTTTTATAATATCCGCTTGCCGTAAAGTCCTCCAACAACCGGGCTTTTTCCTGACTTATTTTTTTCTCTAAAATAATATTCCCTTTTCCGCGTTTAATTTTGTTTATATAATAAGACGGTTTTTTATTAAATATCTTTGCCAACTTACGTGCGATTTTCGTCCTATCTTTTTTGTATTTTCCGTTCAACATTCTGCAATCGGCATATAAAGTATTGTCTTGTTTCGTATATGCCAATATCTCACCGTTTCTATCCAGTATTAATCCCCTTTCGGCTTTAAGCGTAATTATTTTGTTTTGTTGTTTATCCGCTTGAGATTTATACTTTTCGTGACTTGAAATTTGAATAATGAAAAGCCGGATTACCAACAAACCGAAAAGAAAAATCACAAACGCACTTAACAATAATACGCGGGAATTACTCATATTTTTTTTCGACAATACTTTTAATTAAGTTGACCTTACTCTTATTTATATGAATTTTTTTCAGGTTGTTTATTTTGATCAACCCGAGCTTGAAAGCTTTCGGAATAATTACTTCTTCCGATGAAAGTTTTTGTACTTCAACCCTACTGGCTTCCAAACGATCGTTCAAATCATTTAATAACGAAAGCTTTTCGTTTTTTATCGAATTCAATTTTTCAATTTCGCTAATCGAGTATAAATGAATAAATAATAACGGAGTAATTGTCAGAATAGAAAAAAGTAGTTTTTTCAAAAAAGCTTTATTATTACCTTTCACTTAAATTCTCTCCGCAACTCTTAATTTTGCGCTTCTGGCGCGCTTGTTAATTTTTATTTCCTCCTCCGACGGCGTAACCGGTTTTTTAGTTAATATTTTCAACCTCTTTTGCTTGTCACAAACACACACGGGTGTTTCAGGCGGACAAACACATGAGAGAGTTTCGTATTTAAAGGTCTCTTTAACAATACGGTCTTCTAGTGAATGATAAGATATTACTACTAACCTTCCACCGGGTTTCAACATATCGACCGCATCGGTTAAGAATTGTTTTAATTCGTCAAGCTCGTTATTCACGTATATTCTAAAAGCTTGAAATATTTTAGATAAAATTTTATATGATTTGTATTTAGGAATTATTTCTTCGATAATTGCACGGAGTTGTAAAGTGGAAGTTATTTTTTTACTCGCTCTTGCTTCTACTATTTTTGCGGCTATTCTGTGTGCATTCCGGACTTCACCGAATTTCTTCAATATTTCGGTTAATTTTTCAAGGGGATAGTTATTTATGACGTATGATGCCGGTTTACCTTTGGTTTTGTCCATTCTTAAATCGAGCGGACTATCGGTTCTGTAAGAAAACCCGGAAAGCCCGTCATCGAGTTGAACCGATGAAACTCCGAGGTCGGCGAAAATACCATCGTAAGCATTAATAAATTGGATCATGGATACTCTTTTAATTTCGGTAAAACCGGTATTGAAAATTTTTACTCTGGAATCATTCTTAAATTTTTCTTTGCAATGCTTATATGCTTTTTCATCCTTGTCGGTGCCGACCAAGGTAGCATTGCTATTTAATGTTTTGAGTATTTCTGCAGCGTGACCTCCATAACCTATTGTTGCGTCAAAATAAATTCCGGACTTATCGGTAATTAAATATTTCAAACTTTCATTCAGTAAGACCGGAACATGTAAGCTCATTGTTCTCTTATTTTCATAACTTCGCGTGCAATTTCGGCATACGGAATTTCATTTTCCTGAATATACTTTTCGTAAATTTCGGGATTCCAAATTTCGATTTTCTTAATTGCTCCGAGAATCAAAACTTCTTTTTCGATTCCGGCAAATTCAATCAAAGATTTTGGAATAAGAATTCTTGACTGAGAATCGAGCTTGTCTTCGGCTGCTTCTTGCAGAAACATTCGTAAGAACATTGCTTCCTTCGGATCGAACGTATTTAATTGATTTAACTTATGCGCTACCAATTCTTTCCACTGATCCAAAGGATAAAGGTCGATGCATTGTGCCGTACCCCTGGTCATAACAAAGGAATCGTTTGCTTCCGGATTAATAAATTTGCGTAATTTAGCCGGAATGCTAACTCTTCCTTTTGAATCGATCGAATATTTAAAACTTCCTATAAACATATTTTGACATTTTTTGGGATAATTCAACACAATTCCCCACGGGATAGCAAAATAACTGTTTTTTTGTGGGAAAGTCAAGTATTTTTTTGAAAATTATTTTATTTCATATAAAAGGTTACAAGATTTTAATGCGGGATATTTCCGGTATAATTTCCAAATCTTAGGATTTACTTATCTTTAAGTGGAAATGTATCGCATTTTCAAAAAATCCAGAAATATTTATGCGAAAAAAAAGAAAATAATTAAAAATGTTTCCTTTTTTCTCTATAAGAATTATAAAGCCCTTCCTCGTTAAAATTTGGGTAAAATGGATGGAATTGTATTAAAGATTTTTTCGGAGTTAATTGATGATTTATTAAAAGAAGGCAATTTATTGTCACAAGTAAATCACTATAACAAAGCAATCGAGTTTTATTCCCGTGCAATTCAGTCAAACCCCCGAGATACGAAGGCACTATTTGAAAGAGGGAAAATATTATTGACGTCGGGTGAATACAAAGGTGCTTTGGCAGATTTTAATTTACTGATTTACATTGACGACAATGACTTCTTTTACTTTTGGAGAGGTTTAACCGAACTGCTACTCCAGCGATACAAAAGTGCCCGGGACGACTTTACTACAACCCTGACATCTGATATTATTTATAACTATCATTTTGATATTATTCCTTTGGCATACTTGCTAAGAGGCGTTACCAATTATATGCTAAATACTTTAGACGAGGCATTGAAAGATTATGATTTAGCAATTAAAAAATTTCCCGATTTTCCCGAGGCTTATCTTTTCAGAGGCTTTATTTATTGGGATAAAAACATGAAGGATAAAGCACTATCGGATTGGAGACAATCGATTCTCCTTGGTAATGATTCAGCAATCGACCTGGTTTTTCATTTTTCAAATTTTACTTGAGCCATCTAGCGGACTCGAACCGCTGACCTGCTCATTACGAGTGAGCTGCTCTACCAACTGAGCTAAGATGGCTTAAAAGAAAATTATCTTAATTTCTTTTTGTGTCTGTTTTTTCTCAGTCGTTTTTTTCTTTTGTGGGTTGCCATTTTATGACGTTTTCTTTTTCTTCCGCAAGGCATAAAAAGTTCTCCTAGTTATTATTTTCAAGTAATTCTTTTGCTTTTTGTCCTATTTTTGAATTAGGATCGATATCTATTGCTTTTTTCCACCAATATTTGGCTTTTTCCGTGTTACCGGCGGAATAATTAACTATTCCCAAATTAAAATTACCTATTTGATGTTCAGGGTTAATAGAAACCGCTTTTTCCATAGTTTGAATTGCTTTATCGTAATCTTCCAACTCAAAATAACACACTCCCATATCGATTAAAACATCCGCATCTTTAGGTCGCTTTGAAATATATTTTTGATAATACCCGATAGCTTTTTTATAAAAACCGTTATCATTTAGAAGATGCGCAAGATTAACAAGAGATTCCAAATCGGCAGGATTTTTTTCCACAGCATCTTCTAGTTCTTTAATTCTTTGTAACGTTTTTAAATCCGCTCCGCCGTGACTTTCGGCGAAAGAATCGGTTTGATTAACTTGAGAATTATCGTTGTTAATTTGCACCGGTGCGGGAGAATCGAATTGCCCCGAAATTACCAATAAAAATCCGCTGAATGCCAATAATAAAATTATCAGTCCCATCAAAAAAGCGGTACTGACAACTTTTGTATTCGCCGTTGTTTCTTTCTTGGTTCTTGCTGCTTTCTGTACCGGGGTATTTTCCTTTACCAACTTTGTTCCGCATTCGAAACAAAATTTACTGTTTGGATTGTTTTCTTTTCCGCAAGACGGGCAAATAATCGACTTATTTTTACTCACTAAATCTTAATCCTTATTTTACAGTTCGTTATTCTTTTCTTTCATTCCACGATCGACGGTTGCTTTAAAATCTTTAGAAAATTTAAAAACCGGCACATAATGTTCGGGAACGTAAACTTTTTCTCCCGTTCTGGGATTACGCGCATAACGAGCATTTTTCTTCTTTACTTTATAACTTCCGAATCCTCTGATTTCAATTCCGTTTCCTTCTCTAAGAGCTTGAATAACAGTGTTAAGAAAACCTTCTATAATTGCTTCCGTTTCGATTTTTGTTAATCCCGTACCGGAGGCAATTTTTTCAACTATGTCGGCTTTTGTCATTATAACTCCTTCATTGTATGAAAAATTTTTATCAAAGCTGTAAAAGATAGGAATTTTTTTAAACAAATCAAACGTTAGAATTGATGTAACTTTAAGTTTCATAAAAAGTTACATCAATTCTTCGGTTTTCCGGGTATTAAAATTCAGTTGTTCGATTCGGTTTTAGAAGAAGCGAATTCGTAAAGTTTCTTTATTTCTTCGCCGTAACTTTCGTCAATTTCTTTAATTTTATTGAAATCTTCCAATGCACGTTTGTAGTTTTTAAGCCGTAAGCCGAGATATCCGTGTAACGCAATAGCATCTTTGAAATGATCGCTCAATTCAATTGCTTTTTCAAGATCGAACAATGCTTCCTGGTCTCTACCCAATTTATGCAATAAATTAGCCCGGATGAAATAATTTTTACTTTCTTCCGGTTTCAGTTGTATAGCTTGCGAAATATCTTCAAGTCCTTGTTCGAATTTACTCTCTTTGAATAACACAATTGCCCTTTTAACACGAGCATCGTAATACCTGTCATCAATCTCTATGGCTTTATTTAGATCGTCTATAATATTTTCATTCCCGTTAAATTTCTCCCGTGCAAGAGCTCTCAAATAATAACCTTGGGTATGTCGTGGATTAAGTTCAATTAAACTGGTAAAACTGTTTATCGCTCTTTCGAATAAATCTAATTTCAGATTTATTATTCCACGGAGTAAATGGAATTTCTCAACTGCATCGTTAATTTCAATTGCTTTATTAATCAACGATAATGCTTCTTCGAGATTGTTATTGTTGTACTCATATACCGCCAAAATATACAATTGTTCATGAGTTTTATTATTTCTACTCTTTAATTGATTCAAATCTTCTTTAGAGGCCGTTTCGTCTCCTAGTTTTAGTTTTAATCCGGCAGAAATCAGATAAATATCGTTAGCATCTTCCGTAAGTTCTTTAACCTTTTCCAATTGTTCTATTGCTTTTTCCAGTTCGTTTTGTTCTTTGTAAATCTCGGCAAGAAGAATATACGGTTTTACAAATTCTTTGTTTATTTCGGTAATTGCAACCAGAGCATCTATAGCATGTTGCAAATCTCCTTTTAAGTAATTGATATAAGCGATGTTATAGATTGCACTGGCATATTCGGGATAAATTTCCACTGCTTTATTAAACATCTTTTCTGCTTCTTCGAAATTGCCTTGCTTGTATTTAATATATCCTAAAATGTTATAAACTTCGGGAGATTCCGGATTTTTTTCGAGAAGATTTGTTAAAATGCCGGAGGCTTCGTCAAATTCGTTATTTTTTATTTTAATGCGGGCAAGCAATATTAATGCATCTGTATTATCTGGAGAAATTTCAAGCGATTTTTTTACGAAGTTGAGCGCTTCGTCATATTTTTTTTCGATATATTTAATTTCACCTTTAATAAAAAATCCTTCGGCTCGGTCGGTACTTCCGGAAATGAATTTATCGATAAAATTATTTGCTTCGGTAAACTTTTTTTCAATAAGAGCAATATTGCTTAAAAAATAAAAGGTGTAAGGCGAAAATTGCGGGTCGATTTTTGCCACTTCCAAAAAATCTTGCTCCGCATTTGTATGGTTTCCCAAATAATATTCGGATATTCCTTTTCCGTAGAGGGCATTTATGTTTTTGGGAACGTATTTGAGAGCAGATGAATAGTTTGTTAACGCCGCAGCATATTCTTCTTTTTCAAGAGCATTGCTTCCTTTGTTAAGTAGTTCTTCAATTTCTTTCTTGTGTAAAAGCTTGTTAAAAATTCCCATTGCGCCCTCTCAAGATTTTATTTCTTTAAACTTTTTTATATAAGATATAAAAATATTTTCCATAATAAAAGAAAATCAAGCCGAAGGTAAAACAAACTTAAAATGACTTCCTTTACCCACTTCGCTTTCCGCCCAGATTTTCCCGCCGTTTTTATCTATAAATTCTTTACAGAGTATTAATCCGATTCCGGTACCTTTTTCTTTTGCGGTTCCGTACGTCGTGTTGATTGCATCCAGTCTGAAAAGTTTATCCAACTCTTCCTGTTTAATACCAATTCCCGAATCGCTTATATCAACCTCAATCTGGTTGCCCAATTTTTGAGCCGAAATTGAGACCGTTCCGCCTTCTCTGGTAAACTTAACCGAATTGGTGAGTAAATTTCTTATCACCGTAGATATTGTGTTTTGATCGGCATAAACCTGAATGTTTTCCGGAATATTATTCTCTATTTTTATATTCTTCCGGTTTGCAGCTGGTTTCAAAAGCTCTATGGTGTTCTCAACCAAGGATTTAAGATTTACCGTTTGAGGTATAATGGGAATCATACCTCTTTGCGACATAGACCAACTGAGTAAGTTATCCAACAATTCATTTGAGGATTTTGCCGCTTTGTTGATTTCTTTAAGTGCCAATATTTTCTCTTCGTCCGATAGATACTCGTAATCCTTAATCACCATATCGGAAAAAGCTATTATGGAATGAAACGGGTTTTTCAAATCGTGTGAGATTAACGAGAAAAAGACATCTTTAGTTGAGTTCAACCATTTCAGTTTTTCGTTTGCGTCCGCCTTTACTTTGTATGCGTAAAAGATTGCCAGTCCGAAAAGAATAAAAAGCACGGAACTTATCAACAAGAAATTTCTGAAATTCCTTTCTTTGTTTAATTCATAATTTTGAATTCTCTTTGCAGCTTTAAGTTTGTTTATTTCGTTTTCTTTCTGCGCGCTTTCGTATTTAACTTGAAGTTCGGCTACCCTTTTGTTGAATTCCGACGAGAACAGTTCTTCGTTAACTTCCGTAAACTTTTCTGAAAATTCCAAAGCCTTTTTATAATCCCCCAATTCTTTATAAAAAGAAATAAAACTTCTATAAGTTTCCGCAATTAATTTTTTAGAACCTATTTCCTTTGCAAGTTCCAATGCATCATTTAAGTATTTTTCTGCTTTACCGAACTGTTTTAAAATAAGGTATGCTTTACCCAGATTTCCGTACGACGAAATCAATCCGTTCCTATCGTCTATTTCTTTAGCAAGCTTAATTGCTTTGTTAAGATACGGAAGAGCTTTTTTTACTTTCCGTTGTTCGATAAACAGTTCTGCTATATTGTTGTAGGAAGTTTCGATTGAATACAAATTGCCCAATTTTAATTTTATATTTAACGCCCTCTCATAATTTCGTAATGCCTTATCGTATTGTCCAAGATCTCTGTAAATCAATCCGATATTATTCAACGCAATCACAACTCCGCTGCTGTCGTTAAGTTTTTCTTTTTGAGCCAGTGATTTTTTGAAAAATGATAATGCTTTTTCGAAATTGTTCAGATTCCAGTAAACCGTTCCGATTCCGTTCTGGGCTTCTGCTATTCCGTTCAGGTCGTTGTTTTTTTTATAATAATCCAAGCTTTTAAAATAAAATTTCAACGCATCCGCATAATTTCCCAATTCGTTGTTTAACATCGCTATATTATAAGAAGCAACTGCAAGGGATCTGTTATCGTCCATCTCTTCTGCTAGTTTGAGCGCTTGTTTGTAAACGGAAAGTGCGGAATCGTACTCGGCTTTAATCCAATGGATATTTCCGATATTGATTAATGATGAAAACATTCCGATTTTATACATCAACTTTTTCGATTCAGCCAAAGCTTCCTTTGCATATTTCAAACTTTGAGATGTTGAAGTTCCCCAATAAGCGCCGGATAATTTATTGAGAACTTTAACTTTTTCAACGCCTTGAACCGAATCTAATTTGGTTTCCAGACTGTCGATAATTCCGTAACCGTAATTAACCGAAGACAAAAACAAAAAGAATACCGTTAAAACTTGAACCAAATTAATTTTACTTAGCTTCAAATTCTCCCCTTTTATTTTTTTGGTAATCTTTCCAAATACGAACTGTTGCTTAAAACGGCAAATGATTCCGTTTGCCGTAGTTCTTCGATTGTTAATTTATTCATATAACTCATTGCGCTTCTCACACCGTCCGAAATAGCATTTATCACATTTCTCACATGCCCTTTGTAAGGCACCATAGTTTCTTCGCCTTCTATAAATTCGTTTTTCATTTTCACGCCGAACGAAGCACTGCCGCGGTATTTTTTCCAAAGCTGGTCGTTATATTTTATAACTTCGCCGGGAGCTTCCCGGGTTCCGGCAAGCAATCTACCTAGCATAACGGTATCGGCGCCCAAAGCCAAGGCTTTTGCTACGTCGCCGGGATTTTTAATTCCGCCGTCTGCAATTATTTTAATATTTAACTTCCCTTCTTCCCTTGCAAAATAAACATCGAGTAATGACGAAACTTGACCGATCCCGATTCCGGTTTGAACCGAAGTTGTGCATACGCTTCCGCCGCCGATTCCAACTCTTACCGCATCAGCCCCGGCATCTACAAGTTGCTTTAATGTTTTCCCGTTTGCCGTATTCCCAACTATAACATAAGCATCAAAATTATTTTTTATGTGTTCGGTTTTCTTTAATACTTCAAGGTTATTTGCATTCGCAGTGTCAATGCAAATTATCGAGACCTTTTCAAGCAGTTTGGAAATTATATCATCGGGGGTATTCAAGCCGATGGATACGGACTTAACTCCATCGCTTCCGGCTTCATTATTCAAAAGCTTTTCAACCGAAGAATCAAATCTATTTAATATTCCCAAACACCCGAGTTCATTTAGAGCATTAGCCATTTCAATTCCTGTTACGGTATCCATAGGACTTGAAAGAATGGGCAGCCCAAGATTAAGTCCGAGAAACTCCGTTGAAGTATCGGCTACCGAACGGCTTTTGGCTTTGGAAATTTCAACAGGTACTAGACTTATATCGTCATAAGTCAAAGACATCGAGTAATCGTTCAAGCCGGCTTTGGAATAAATTTTCATCTACGGATAATCCGGAATATTATTCGTTTAATAGTTTTTCCATTTGATCTAATAATTTATTCATCTTATGCACAACCGCTTCGACCGGTTCCGGAGAAGTCATATCCACTCCGGCTTCTTTCAGAACATCTATCGGGTATTTCGAACTGCCGGATTTCAAGAAATTCAAATATTTATCAATTGCGGGTTGACCTTCTTTTGTAACCTTAGCCGCCAAAGCTTGGGAAGCGGCAAAACTCGTCGCATACTGGTAAACGTAAAAGTTATAGTAGAAATGTGGAATTCGTGCCCAAGTATAAGTTTCTTCGGTATCGACGGTCATTTCATCGCCCCAATACCTTTGATACATTTCTTTGTATAAATTACAGAGTTTATCCGGAGTTAAGGCATCGCCTTGTTCCGTTTTTTCATTCACTAATTTTTCAAATTCCGCAAACCTTGTTTGCCTGTAAAATGTAGTAACAATGTTAGTAAGATTTTTTTCAATCAGCGCTAACTTTTCCATTTTGGTTTCCGCGTGATCAATCAAATAATCCAATAATAAAGCTTCGTTCATGGTGGAAGCGACTTCCGCAACGAAAATAGAGTAATTGGCATACGGGAAAGGTTGGTTTTGTTCGGTGTAATACGAGTGCATGTTGTGTCCCATTTCGTGCGCAAGCGTAAATAGATCGTCCAACTCATCCGCCCAGTTCAGCAATACATAAGGATGTACTCCGTAAGTGGTTCCGGAAGAATAAGCTCCGCTTCTTTTGCCTTTTGTTTCGTAAACGTCAATCCATCTGTTATTAAATGCCATTTTCAAATTATTGATGTAATCTTCACCCAATGGTTTCAATGCATCCAACAGAATTTTTTTCGATTCTTCATACGAATATTTTTTCTTGACCGAAGGGAATAAAGTAACGTACGTGTCATACGGATGAAGTTCTTCAATCTTCAACATTTTTTTCTTAATCTTTGCCCATCTGTGTAACGGTTCAAGATTTTCGTTTACTTTTTCAATTAAATTGTTGTAAACCGAAACCGGAATGTTGTTGGGCGTTAATGCCGCTTCGAGATTGGATTTATATTTTCTGGATTTTGCGTAAAAAATATTCGATTTGATATTTCCGTTAAACAATGCGACCAATGTATTCTTGTATTCCATAAACGGCTTGTAATAACCTTTGTAAACCCTTCTGCGGTAATCTCTGTCGAGAGAATACATTGCGGCACCGTAACGGGCATGCGAAATTTTAATAGGCGTTCCGTCTTCGCCTTCAACAGTCGGGAATTGGATATCCGCATTGTTAAACATTCCGAAAGCGGAATAAGCAACACTTGTAACGGGTCCGGCTAGAGCAAGTATTTCTTCTTCGCCCGGCGAAAGCGTGTGCGGTTTCATTCTTAATAAATCTTCAAGAAGATGTTTGTAAATGCCGAGTTCTTTTTCTTCGTCTACAAACTTCCATAATTGATCTTCCGGAATAGCAAGTATTTCAGGTCTGATAAAAGATGATGCGGCGGAAACTTGAGAGTTTAACGCCATTACCCTTTCGAACCTTCCTTGATTTTCGGGATTCGATAAATCAAGATCTTTCGACAGACTTGCGTATAAATAAAGTTTACCGAGTTTAATTTCCACATCATCGCTGAATTTCAAACACTCAAGTAATTTTTGGGCGGAAGTTCCGAGCTTACCCTCAAATTGTTCAAACTCTCCTACGGCGTCTTTCACCCATGCGAAATCTTTTTCCCAATCCGCAGGCGATTTATAAACGTCTTCGAGATTCCATTTATATTGCTCTTCAATTTGTTCGCGCGTGGGCACCTCTTTTGTTTTTTCTTGAGAAAGAACATCGGTATTAAACAAAAAGCCGGTTGAAATAATTAATGCTGCCAATTTAATCCTCACTAAACTTTTGATTATAAATACAAATTTTTCCATTTGTTTACCCCAAAAAATTAATGCACAGAAAACTTAAGAATCGGAAAAGCCGACATCAAAGATAACAAAAATCAAACTTTATTTAACAATAGTTTCATTCAGTTTAAGAACACATTTTCCTTCATCATCCGAATAATGGCAGAAAACACAATGTTTAAGGTTTGGAATGAACTCGTAATTTCTTATTGCGCGGACAATTTCCGCAATATCGTTGCCGAATTTTTTCAAACCGGAGCGGTTAAGCTGCCGCACAACAGGATTTTCCGGTATGTCAAGAAAGATTAATCTCAGCTCGAAGTTTTCGATATTCTTATATGCTTTGCTTAAAACGTAAGCGTAAAATTTCAGTTGGTTAAGATAACCCTTAATTTTATTATCGATTTTCTTTTCCGTCACATCATCACTTTTATAATCCACAATTATAATCTTGTCTTCCTCAATAATCAGTTTATCTACAATTCCGTAAAGATAATAATCGTTTTCCGCTGCGTAAATTTCATATTCATTTTTATAATTTTCGAATTCCTTCAAACGTTTGTATTCTTCCGATTTATAAAACTTTCCGATTTTGCTTAATATCCTTTCACGCAATTTCTCTATGCCGTTCATAAGTTGCGGTTGACTTATAGCCTCCGCTTCAATTAATTCCGTTGTTTCCTTTTCCAATAACTCGGGCGGAGTTTCATGTTCGAGCAAAGAATGTATTATTCTGCCTTGAACGTCCGCAAGGCTAAGTATTTCTTCGTCTTCCTCTTTATAATTGAACTCGTATAGATTGCTTAATTGCTTTTTCATCGAATATAATTTGGAATAACCGAGTTCGTATGTCAATTTGTATTTCACGGGGCATTGGGAAAACACCGCAACTTTGGAAGCGGAAATAATTTCATTCTTTTCTTTATCGATAATTTTTTCAATATCAATTTTTTCAGGGAACGGAATTTTTGACGACCGGGCGTTTTTTAATTTTTCTATTTCAATGTTCGTTGTGACGGTAATGTGTAAATCCGCTGAAATTTCTTTTTCAGAAAATATTCCTTCTTCCGGTTTAGCAACTTTTAATTTTGTTGAAAATTCATAACCACCTTCAGTTTGATAATGATTTATCGTACGGAAAAGAAGATCGGCAAATGAATTATTTGAATAACTTCCATTATTGGCGGTTGCCGAAATAAACAAATATTCTTCAGCCCTTGTGACTCCAACGTAAAGCAATCTTTTTGTTTCGGCAATTTCCTTTCTGCGTTGAACATAATCCGATAGCCAAACAACAGGCGCGGCTTTATACTTCTCGAAATAATTATTAAGCGGGACTTTCGTCATTATTCCGAAATTCTTATCGATTCTTATACTTTTGGATTTTGCCCTGTCTTGCTGCGTTCTGTCAGCCGTCCGGTAAAGAAACACGGCTTTGAATTCCAGACCTTTCGCCTTGTGCAAAGTCATTAAATTAACTGCATCGGCATCTTCCAAAATTTTTGCTTGACCTTCGTCGTCTGTTTTTTCAATCGATTGGGAAAGATAATTCACAAAATCATACAGCGTTGCAAAACTTTGATTGGAAAAGTTATTGGCTATTGCGATTATTTTTTCGAGATTGGCGATTTCCTGAGCCGAATTCCGCTTTGCCGAAACAACTGACCAATAACCCGTATCTTCGCAAATTTTTCTTATCAATTTTGCAATATCGGATGCAGCCGCTTCACTTAAATGCAAATTGATTAAATTCAATATTTCGCGGGCATCATTGTTGTTTTGAGCATACATTTTAAATTTTTCGAAAAACGAATCCCCTTCGCACAACGATACTTCATATAACTCAACGTCCGAAAAAGTATAGAACGGACTTCTCAACAAACCGACGAAAGCCTTATCGTCATTGGGGTTTAACAGAAAAGTAAGATAATTTGTAATGTCGTAAATTATTTGTTTTTGGTAAAAACCTTTTCCGCCAATAATTAAATAGGGAATATCATATTTCACAAATTCCTTTTCCAATTCTTCGAATGCAGATCTCTTCCGGCAAAGTATTGCAATGTCGCTGAACTTGAGTCCCTTTTCGCGAACCAATTCTAAAATTTTTGCCGTAACAAGTGTGCTTTCTGGTTGGTAGTCTTCCGACTTTAAATCGGTAATTAAAAATTCCACCGCGCCTTTTTCTTTTCCGGTGTAAGCGCAAATTATTTCTTCGTATTTTACTTCGTTAAATTCGAGCTTGGGAGAATCGAATAACTTGGAAAAAACAAAATTGGTAAACGCAGCAATGTTCGGTGCCATGCGGAAACTGTGCGGTAGAACCAAAGGAGCGCCACCGCTTTTAATTTCTTCTTTTGTTTTGTTAAAGACTTCCAACTCCGCGCCCCGAAACATATAAATGCTCTGCTTTTCGTCACCTACAACAAACAGATTTCCCTTTTTCAAGTTTTCCAAAATCGGCATAAAGATATTGTATTGCACTTCGTTCGTATCTTGATATTCGTCAATCATTATATATTCGTATTTAGCTTTAAGCTTTTCTTGAATTTCCGGTTTTACTACCAACCGTTCGGTAAACAAAAGCATGTCTTCGTAATCCAAATAAGCGTTTTCCGATTTTTTCCTTTGATATATTCCGAAAAGTTCGTCGAAAACCTTTACGAAATTCATTCCAAAGCGCGCAAGCTCTTTTTCTATAATTGCGGTTTGGTCTCCCAATTCAAGCGTAGAAACGGAACGGAAAAATTCTTCCACTTGCCCGATTTTATCGGCAACGGCAATTTGATCCGGACTGCTGAGATATCCTTTTTTTCGTACTGTTCCGCTTTTTGTAAGCATCACTTCTGCAATTGACATAATCAAATTAATTTTTGCCAATAAATCTTTTTCTTTTTTAATCTTTACTATCAAATCTTGTATTTTTTCAACTGTTTCGTTGCGTTTGGTAACCGAAAATGCGAAGCTGTTAATTTCTTCAATGTTGCGTATTGTTTTTTCAACTTCGTCGCTTAAATATTCTACAAGTTTTTGTTCAAAATCATTTTTGAATCTTGCTGCAATTTGATTAACCGTGTTATTGTATATGTTTTCTTTAACGGAAAGTAAATCTTTACGATCGTTAATAGCGGAAGTCAGTTCGTTAACCAACGTGAATTTCGAACCGAAGATTCTAATTAAGTATTTAATTTCCGGTTCAAGCCGGTTTGATTGCGCAAAGTTCTTGAATAACTCTTCGATACTTTTTTCTATCAATTCGGCAGATACCGATTCATCTATGGGAACGAAGTTTACGTCAAGACCGGCATCGGGTGCGTTTTCTTTCAAAACGTTCAAGCAAAAAGAATGAATGGTTGAGATGTTTGCGGAAACCAGATTTTGACGCATTCGCTCCAAGCGGAATCTTTTTTCCGGATCAGTCTCCGTAATCAATCTTTCGTTTATTTCCCGTGCTATCCGCGAATACAGTTCGGCAGCAGCCTTTTCGGTAAAAGTAATTGCAACGATTTTATCCAAATCCACGTTGCCGTTCAACGCAATTTCCACGTAACGCTTGGAAAATACAAACGTTTTACCCGAGCCGGCGTTTGCCGTAAGCGCAATATGTTTATCGTAAGCTAAAGCCTTTTTCTGATTATCGGTCAGTCCGCTCATTCCGGTTTGCGTTTTAGTTTAATTAAAATTGTGGTGCCGCTTGTATCCGTCTTTTCAACTTCTATTGCGCCGCCAATCGATTCCAAAAATTTCTTAGCCAAACTTAAACCTATTCCGGTGCCTTGTTGTTTTGTAGTGAAATTCATATCAAAAATTTTATCGATTACCTTTTCGTCAATACCGGAACCGTTATCGGCAATTCTTATTTCATAAATTCCATTGTTTTTCTTTAGAGAAACATCAACTTTATCTGCTCCGGCTTGAATGGAATTTCTTATAACGTTAATTAAAGTTCTTTTTAATTGATCGGAATCCACCGCAACGTTAAGCTGTTCTTCGCTTTTGATAAATTCGATTTTTACTTTTTCTTCCGAAAACAGATTTATCGCATCATCAATAAGTTCAATCAAATTAACGTCTTCCACTTTAACGGCGGGCATCCGTGCAAACCGCGAAAATTCCGATGCTATATTTCCTAATGTTTCTATTTGCGAAATTATGGTCTTAGTAACTTTTTTAAATATTTCGTCGAACTTTTCCGATTTATCGTTGTATGCGGCAATAAGTTGCTGGGTTGCCAATTTCATCGGGGTAAGCGGATTTTTAATTTCGTGGGCAACTTGTTTTGCCATCTCTTTCCACGCCGCTTCCCTTTCGGCTTCGGCAAGCAGTACTTGGTTCTTTTTGAGTTCCCTTACCATATAATTAAAACCGTCAACAAGTCCTTTTACTTCTCCCTTTACGTTTTCTTCCAGTTCGATATTCAAATCCCCGCCAGCTACCGATTTTGTTGCGAGCGTCAATTTTCTAATCGGTTTGGAAATTTGATTCGCCAATATTGTGCTAAGCAATAACACCAATAAAACGGCTAACGAATAATTTACAATCAAAAAAGCATCGACTTCGTTTCCGGACATCGGAAGAAGGATGGTGTTAAAGGCATCGCTTACTTTAATAATATATTCCTTGCCGCGCAATTCCGTAAAATAGTAAAATGCATTATGTCCGTAATTTTCGATTTGTTCTTTCGTAATGTAATCTTGCGAGCCGTGTTCGATAATATTCAAATATGCTTTTGGGTTAATTACCGCCGGTATCAAACCGATATGATAAAATAAATTTTCCGTGCTGAAAACCATGTACTTCGGATCGAACACCGTGTAATTTATATTCAAATCGTTTGCAGCTTGATCAAATACTTCGAACAAATCGGGAAATTGCTGTGCAGGTCTTGCTTTTACATACGATTCAATTCTGTATGCACGCTTACCCAATTTATAAAATATAGATTCTCTGTTTTTTTCTTCCGTCAATTCCCTGAAGTAAATTGCCAATAAAATCAAAGGGATAATGGAAATAACCAAAAACGCAGCCAGCAATTTGGCTCTTAACGATATCTCGATTTTTTCACGTCTGATAAATCTGTAAACTAATCCCAGACCGGCAAATATTAATATTAAGATGGAATGAATGAAAATCACAGTAAAAAAATCGAACAAATATCTTGAGATATTTTTCTTTTTAATTCCAAGCATTAAAGTTTTAACTTTTCCTTCTTGCTTTATGCTTGTCGAATAAAACAAATAATCACGGTCGTTGATTTTAAGTCCGAACCAAACATCTTTTTCTTTATTTAATCCTTCCGATTTAATGGCGCTTACTTCACTATCCGAGAGTTTTATATTTCCGACAACATTTTTAAGCGTATCGTTAATAAACTCCAATATTCTTATTTTATCCAACCCTACAATTAACTTTTGCCGCATAGGCGGCGGCGTTAAAAATTCGGGTAAATTATTAAACGCAAAATTGGTAATATCAAAAAGGATTGAACTTTCGAGATATCCTAACAAGGAATAATTATCTTTAATCGGGAAAATACCCTTCAAAAATAATCCTTCGTTATTCCCTAATTCTTTTTTGAATATCTGAATATCGTTTATTCCTTCCGGTTTTTCTTTCCAATTATTTAGGGCAATATCTTCCGATACAACACCGAACCCACCGAGAAGTTCTTTCTCATAATTCAAAATGCTGATGCTGGAATTTATGGTTTCTTTCTGTAACGGACTTTTACTCCAAATTTTAAATGCCGAAGCATCGAAATTTGCGTGACCGGACGAGAGCGCCTTTACCGTTTCAGATCTACTGAAATCGCTTAACAAAGTTTCGGTAATCAAAAACCGCAGCCAACTTTCGTTAGGTTTAATAAGTTCTTTCGCATAAATCCGGATAGAATCTTTTTCCAGATAATCGTTAAAATGCAACATCAACATTACGGAAAGAACCGAACCCGCAAATAAACCGAACACCCAATATAAAATTTGCTTCCCGTGGTAACGCACGGCGAGATACATCAACAGCAATACTGTTGTTATGTAAACAATTCTGATGAAACCGGTTGCTTGCGGTTCCTTTTGAAAATAGTCGAATAGAAAGCCGGCTATTTGCAAAATGAGAAAAAGTATAAACCAAAAACTTATCGGTTTTCCGCCTAATCCCGGGAAAGCATATTTTGCGAACATCAATAAAATCACACTTATCATCAGAAATGAAAAACCGATGAGCAAAATATTAATTAACATAAAGACTTTAACCGGTCCGGGTGAAATAATATATTCGTTAAAATAAATAATCGTAGAATCGAACATTACGCTTTTGATTGTTGCACCGAAAGCCCGGTATACAAGCAAAAAGATAAACACCGCCGCAAGAAACACAAGTACTCTTACCGTTAAGGGATATTTCACGATACGTTCCTTTAGAACCGAATCCCTTCCGAGAACAAACCGCAAAAAGTTAATAATTATTAACACAACGAATATGTTGGTAACGAATAATTCCGCAGGCGATTGCACCATGTTAAAAGCAAACCGCGAAGCGAAATAAGCGGGATTAGAAAAATCGGATGGGAAAACATATTCCGAAATTCCGGAAGCAAAAAGTAAAACCCGAAAACACAATAAATAAATAACAAAAATCAAAAGATTGGTAACGGAGTGAATTTTAAAATATCCGTTCTTCCTAAGCAAAACCCCGATTACGGAAAATAAAAGGATGACAAGCAAATACTCAATGAATGTCAATCCGTTCTTAACTTTAGCAAGATAAACATCAAGAGTCGGTTTTTTGAAAGATACAATTCCGATTTTTCTACCGGCATTATTTCGTAAATCAAATGAGTGAAACCGCCCGTCTTTATTAGCGGTTGCCGAATTTGAATACTTTATTTCAAACCGTGTATTGAAAAGGTTCGTTAAGTATTCCGTAAAGTTTACGTTTTTGAAATAACGGTTTTGCAATTTATATTGTTTTTCCACAGGTAACAAAAGCAAAATCCGGTAAGCAGAGTTTGATTTATTAATCGTATCATAGACCGCTAAAAACACAACCAAATCCGAAGCGATAAATCTGCTTTCACCGGATGGGAAAGCAATTGAATCGGGATTAAAATTTTCCAGGTAGTAATTGCTTGTCCAAACAAAATCGTTTCCGTTTGCGGATGTAATTTTCACCGAAATGTTACTTGGTAAGTTTTCATTTACAAATTGCATCAGTCCGGTTTGGGTTATTTCCGAACCGAGCATTTTGCTTTTTATCAAACTCAACGCTTGAATTAACGAATCTTGTTTGGAATTAAAAACGTTCCGGGTAGTATTAGTAATGCGGGTTATCTTTTCGTTTAGGTTATCAATCCATTGTTGTTTTTGTCTCTCGATAAAAAACGATTTTGAGATTTCCAACAAAAGTACAATAGCAAGTAAAATGCCCGTAAGGTAAAGAAAAATTTTGTTACGTTTTGTAAAGGAAGGCGACATCAAATTAGTTGATAGTTATTTGAACTATTACCCATTCACCGTTTTTTTTCTCCAAGGAAATAAACACAAGCGCCGAGCCGCTCATACCGTTGTGCCTATAGTCCAAAACTCCCGAAGCGCTTGGGAAATTTCCTTCTGCGGAAATATTTTTATATCCGAAACTAACTATGTTGTATTCATCGAAAAAATCTTTAAGGACAAAAAAGGCTTGGTTCGGCGTAAAATAATCGGAAACACCGTTTCTCAATTTGATTAAAACATCCCCGTGAAAATATCCTGTGAATGCGGAAATGTTATTGTTTACAATGCCGTCTCTGAAATCTTCGAATATTTTTCCCGGTTCGTTTTTTTGGAAATCACCAACACTTAAGGGTGCGGCATTAATACTCATTCCGTAAAAAATCAAAATTAACGTTACTTTTATCAAAACGGATTTCATCGTTACTTTTTCTTTTTAGTAATTAAAATAATCAAAAGATAAGAAAAAAGCATACCGTTTTTACGATATGCTTTCGTTTTAACTTTACATTTTCTTCTTTATCAACGGGGGAATTTTCCGCTCAGCAGGAACTGCTTTCAACTTAAGTTGCTGTTCACCTTCCAATAATTGATATGCCCAATCGAAGACCATTCTTTGATTTGTTAAATCCGTTATCCGGATTTTAGCAAAATGATTATCCCACGTCCAAATTATGTAAGTGTGACCCGGAATTGCTTCAACGTATTTAACGTTTTCGCCTTCGTTGAGCGGAACCCAACCGGAAAGCGGAGCTTCGGTTATTTCATACAAATCGGTTGTAGGACCCATATCTTGAATGTCGGTATCTTCCCAAACATTGATATATAACGTTCCGTCAAAATTTTCGAAAAACATATCTGAAGTAAATTGATCGGAATTTTCATCGAACGGAACAACCGAATATTCGCTGAAATCGTAACCCGATATTTCGGGGAATTGATTGTAATCGTATATCTTCTGGTTCATGCCTTCGGGTCGGGCAACACCGTAAACTTCATCGTAACTTAATTCGCTTTCGTTACCGTTAAAATCGTATGCGGCAACCGCGTAATAATATTTCACGCCGTTTTGGGCTTCGTAATCTACATAAGAATTGGATTCCGTACTTCCGATTAATGTGTATTCGCCCCAATAGCTATCGGAATAATAAACATTGTATCCAGCAACGTCGCTTTCCCTGTTGTAGCTCCATGTAATTTCCACCAAATTATCGCCGACAAAAGTTCTAACATTTTTAGGCGGAGCGGGCGGCACATTGTCATAATAATTATTGAAATTTTTACATCCGGAAAGAACAATCACCGTTAAAATAATACTAACAGCCGCTTTAATACTTTTTCTTCCGGTTTTCATTTTATCACCTCAATTATTTGTTCATAAGGTATATTGCAATTGCAATGCCAAATTAAAAATGCCGAGAATTTCATGATTATGCGGTTTCCGGACGGTAAAATTATAAAATGTGTATATTCGCCAATGATTCTCTGTTCACAATAATGAACATAAAGGTTTGAGTTTAAATCTCGATAAACCGGTCTTGATAAAACATCTTGCCATTATTTATGACCGCTACCGGTTTACCCGTAAGCAATCGTTTATCGAAAGGCGAATTTTTCGATTTCGATTTGAATTTGGAAACATCCACCGTCCAGACTTCTTCGGTATCGAATATTGTAAGATTTGCTTTTTCGCCCGCTTGAATTTTGGGAACGGGAAGGTTTAATATTTTCCTTGGGTTAACTGCAAATTTTTCTACAAGTTGAGTTAATGTAAGATGCCCTTTGTGAACCAATTCGGTAATTGCCAAACCCAATTCGGTTTCCAAACCGATTATTCCGTTCGGGGCAAGGGTAAATTCCATATCTTTTTCTTCGGGGGAATGCGGCGCGTGATCGCTTGCAATAACGTCAATCGTTCCGTCTTTTAATCCTTCGATTATTGCTTCCACATCTTCTTTTGTTCTTAACGGCGGATTCATTTTATAATTGGTATCGAAAGTTTTAAGATTTTCTTCGGTCAACGTAAAATGATGCGGCGTTGCTTCGGCGGTAACTTTTAAGCCTTTTTTCTTTGCTTGTCTTACAAGTTCAACGCCATTCTTCGTACTGATATGAGCAATGTGCAGACTTCCGGCACCGAGATATTCCAACATTAAAATATCCCGCATTATCGTCAGGTCTTCGGCAACTGAAGGAACAGGGGGCAAACCGAGTAGAGTTGAAGTAATTCCTTCGTTCATCGAACCGCCTGCAAGGGTTTCGTCCTCGCAATGTTCGATAACCGGTTTGTTATACATGTGTGAATATTCGAGCGCTTTTCTTAAGATCGCCGCGGTTTTCACTGCCACTCCGTCGTCGGAAAATGCTACCGCTCCGGATTCGGAAAGTTCCGCCATCGGAGCGAGAACCTCGCCTTTTCTTCCTTGCGTAACAGCGCTAATAGGATCGACATCTACGAGATGATTTTTAGCTTTCTCTTTAATCAGGTTAACAACTTCGGCGGAATCTATTGCAGGTTCGGTGTTCGGCATGCAAGCTACCCCCGTAAAACCGCCCGCAGCAGCGGAATTACTTCCGGTTATTACCGTTTCTTCGTCTTCCCTTCCGGGTTCCCTGAAATGAACATGCATATCATAAAAACCCGGACTGACATATTTTCCCGTAAAATCGAATACTTTATCCGCCTGAAGCATATTTCCGGAGCTTTCCACATTCGTAATAATTCCGTCTTCAATTAAAATATTTACCGTTTCATTTAATCCGGTAACCGGATCAATTGCATTGATGTTTTTAAGTAAAATTTTCATGTCAAATTTTTTCGTTTTTTCCGTTAATTCATTGTTCCTAATAAATAAAGCACCGCCATTCGGATTGCAACACCGTTTGTGACTTGATCGAGAATTACTTGATAAGGACCGTCTGCAACATCCGAAGAAAGTTCCACTCCCCTGTTTATCGGTCCGGGATGCAAAATTAAAACATCTTTATTGTTTTTTTCTATCCGTTCCGATGTAATTCCGAAATAATTATGATATTCCCTGAGCGAAGGAATGGACGAACCGGCGGCACGTTCAAGTTGAATACGCAACACGTTTAACACATCGTGTTCGGCTATTGCTTTATCGATATCATGATAAACTTTTACTCCCAAGTTTCCGATTCCTTTGGGAATCATAGTAGCCGGACCGCACACGCTTACTTTTGCCCCCATTGTTTGTAGCCCGAAAATATTCGAAAGCGCCACTCTGCTGTGTGCAATATCCCCGATAATGCATACTTTCAATCCTTCCAATCTTCCGGTTTTTTCTCTAATCGAATACATATCCAATAACGCTTGAGTCGGATGTTCGTGCCTTCCGTCTCCGGCATTGATGATATTCGCATTTGTAATTTTGGTTAGATAATGTGGAACACCGGCAGAGCTGTGTCTTACAACAATCATATCAATTTTCATTGCTTCAATATTTTTCACCGTATCTTTAAATGTTTCTCCTTTGCTCGTGCTACTTCCCGCTTTTGAAAAGTTAACCGTATCGGCGGAGAGCCTTTTTTGTGCAAGCTCAAAAGAAATTCTTGTTCTTGTGGAGCTTTCGTAGAACAAATTTACTACGGTTTTACCTTGCAGAGTGGGAACTTTTTTTATCGGTCGCTCCAACACCTCGCGGAAAGTTGTTGCGGTATCGAGAATAGTTTGAATGTCTTCTTTGGGTACGCCGTGTAGTCCCAACAAATGTTTACTTGAAAGTGACATAAATTAATCTTCCGAAATATCTATTAAATAAACTGCGTCTTCGCCGTCGATTTCTTTCATTTTAACTTTAATCTCTTCGTTGATTGAAGTGGGAATATTTTTACCCACGAAATCCGGACGTATCGGCATTTCGCGGTGACCTCTATCGATTAAAACACAAAGCTGAATTGTGTTAGGTCTGCCTAAATCCATTAGCGCATCGAGAGCCGCTCTTGCCGTTCTGCCGGAAAACAAAACATCATCGATAAGAATTATATCCTTTTCATTAATATCGAAAGTAATGTTTGTAACCGAAACTTCGGGTTGTTTCAAACGCGTACGGAAATCGTCCCGGTAAAGCGTTACATCCAAAACACCCAGCGGTGGCTCGCTCTTGTCGATTTCCTTAATTTTTTCGTGAATTCGTTTGGCGATAAATTCCCCTCTGGTTCTCATACCGATCAATACAATATTTTCGGAACCTTTATTCCGCTCGAGGATTTCGTGTGCGAGGCGGGTAATTGTGCGGTTTAATCCCGCTTCATCAATTAATTGTGCTTTTATTTTCATGTGTATTTAAAAAAAATCCTCATTGACGAAAAGTCGATGAGGTTTTCTCCTGTTTGATTAATATTAGTTATGTGCATTCCTTTTTTATCTCACTGGATAAAGTTAAAGGTAAATTTTCTTACAAACTTATAAAAAAAAGTCAGAACCTCAAAGCATAGAAAAGAAAATTAGAAGAAAAATTTGATTTTCTTAAAAAATTTCGCTTATAGTTCTAAATGATAAAGCAGAGAATTCAATTATTCCGTGATAAATTGAAAATTTTTTTAATCATAGAAAGGATATTGATAAAAGCGGAGATTAAAAATCCGTAAAAAGCAATTAAAACATCATAAATTGTTACGTTTAATTGACTTACCGAAGAAACAACAAAAGTAAAGATTTTCATCATTAAAATTAACGTAAAGAGGAATGCAAAGCCGTAAAATCCGCCGCGAATTGATCCGAAAAGAAAAACTTTCAATATTTTTCTTGAATTTCGGGTTTTATTCAGCGTTGTGAATAAATCATCCGAAGTAAATATGTTTTTTACTTCAGCCATTCCACAAAATTTTCTTTATAACTTATTAAAAAATAAGAAAATATTAGCTTTATGTAAAGAAAAAAATGAGATGATCCGAATAAAATTTTAAGATAAATAAAATTAGGTTTGTCAAAACAGGCAAATCGGGTTAATATTCGCTTTTACCCATAATTTTATCAATTTTATTGGCAATTTGCTCAAAATTAATCGGTTTAAGCAAATATTCTTCAACGTCAAGAGCTAATAATTTATTTAAGGTGGCTCCGTCGCTTCTTGCGGTCAGCGCAATTATCGGTGTTGTTATCTGAGGATGTTGCATTCTAAGAATTTCCAACATTTGTATTCCGTCCATTACGGGCATCATTACATCTAAGAATACCAAATCCGGATTATCCAAAACAATTTTCTCCAAACCTTGTTGACCGTTATCGGCGGTTAAAACTTCGCACGAATAAAGTTTGGATAGAGCGCGAGTTAAGAAGATTTGCTCGTTTTTGTTATCGTCAATTATTAATATTTTATTCAGTTCCATACACACACCATTTTACTTTATCTAATATAATGAAAAATAAAATATTTTCAATCGTATTATCGGTTTCAAAACGAAACAATTAAGGTGACTTATTTTTTAACACTGTTTGCTTCCCATCACAGCATTGGGATTCTCAATACATTTTATTGGGTTTAGAAATTTTAATTAATGTGAGGGAAAAAAATTGTATACAAGAGAATTAGAACAACAAACAGCAGTTTCAACTTACAATACTCATTTATTCAAATCTATTAAAGCTGCGGCAGCGGAAGCAATTCTTTGGTTTGCATTTATACTTTTTCTGTTAATTAAACTTAATATGCTTTCATTCTTTGTAACAGAACATTTTGCTATTGGAATAAACGAAGTTTTGGTTAGCTTATTAGGATTTGCAAACATATTTGCCATTAGATTTTTTCAATTATACGCAAAACAACCGAAATAACTGAAATTGTTAACTGAAATTGTGATTTGCATCACATTGGAAACCGATAAATACATTTAGATTGAAAATAAAATGATACTATTATGGAATTTGAACAAAACAGATGGGAAAATATTGAAGCTCAAACCGGCGGGTTTTTGTTTTACTTGAAAAAGTATGTTTTTTCACCTTTGAAATCCGCAATTTCCGGTTTCGTTCTTTTTTTCATGTTAATCCTTGTAATTAAAATTTTAAAATACTTTTTTGTAAGCAGTTACGAATTTGGAATTGAATTATTCGATTTTATCATTGCCTCCGCAGGTTTTATCCTTTCATTCCTCTTCGCTTTGTTAGAAGCTATCCGTAATCGACCGTATTAAACCGGTTGCCAGCTAAATATAACCCGACTTTTACCGATTATAAGTTGTTATAAATCACATATTTACGAAAAATGTTCTATTTTTTTGCAATAAAAAATAGATACCGGAGAACCAAAATGAATAAATTAATTGAAGGGCAAGACGGCATTTATAAAATAAAACACCGTACAAAAATTTATCAATACAAGCGTGATAAATTCGGTAACATAACTAACGAATGTATATTACATGTAATGACCGACACAATAGAAAATGATTTCGATCGCAGCGAAGTAAGTAAATTTATACAAAGTATGGTGCGACAGGAACAATCGATAAATTCCGATTTTGCCTGAGATCACACAAACCGATTAAAGCTTGTAAATAAATATACGATAATAAATTACAGAAAAACAGAAATAGGGCTGGGGAAATGAATAAAGCATATTTTAAGAACGTAAAAACCGGAACGGGTTACAACATGTCAACCTCTATAGATAAACAACAGATGGAACTTACCGGTGTTACACGCGTAAACGGAAAATTACCGGACAGCGAAAATATAAAAGGACCTTTTCAAATAGTCGCTACCAAACCGAATAATTTTGCCGTGGTTCGGGTTAACTTGGATAGAGCCACTCTTGCCGAAGCGAGCGATTTAAAAAAATATCTTTTCACTATCTTGAACGAAGGAATAAATAATATAATCGTAGACCTGAACAATTGCAATTTTATAGATTCCACGTTTTTCGGAGTGTTAGTAGGTACGCTTAAAAAAGCGAAAAGCACAAACGGAAACGTCTTCCTCGTTTACGATCCGGTAAAACAATTGCCGTTATTTACCGAAACGGGCTTAGCTAAAATATTTACTACGTTCAGTAACTTGGAAGAAGCTTATTCCGAATTGAATCTTAACTGATTTTACTGTTACCGGACGTATGGTTTGCCGCTTTTTTCAATAATCTTTCCCTGTACAACTGCCCTATTTCCGCTCCTACGATAAACAAGCAAGACGAGTAGAATATCCAAAATAAAACCACGATTATTAATACGAAAGCTCCGTATAATTTGTTTGTCGAAAGAAAATGCGCAATATAAAACTCAAAGATTTTCCTTGCCAGTTCCCAAAGCAGCGTTGCCCAAAACGCGCTAACCAATAAAGCTTTCCGGTTAATTTTTTCATAAGGAATCAACAAATAAAAAAGAAAGAAAAGTGTAAAAATTACAATCACGGAAGCAACTGAAAAGAGCGAATTAATAAAATCAGTAACAATGAACATATTTAAAAAATCAATTTCTTTTGCGGATTTAAGTATCACGTTTGCAATAGGGAAAATAAAAGTTGAAAGTAAAATAAGAAAAATAACAAGTATCACCATTCCGAAATCCCTTAGAAGTCCAATCCAAACACTTCGTACCTTTTGAACTTTATAAACTTTATTCAATATTGTACGCATACTGCTGAACAACCATGTTGAAGTGAAAAACAAACCTATCGCACCCAAGTAAGCCGCTACCGTTTTATATTCGATTACCTCCGGTAATCTCGAAAGAATAACTTTTTTTGTATAAGCGGCATATTCGGGATAAGGAATTATTGTGTCTATCAAGTTGCTTATTTGGGTCTGTAAAGTTGCGGGACTAATAATATTTCCCAAAATAGCAAATGCTAAAAGTAAAATTGGAATTATACTTAGAAGAAGAGAAAATGCTACTCCGCCTCCGGAAAGGAAAATATGGTGTTCATCGATACGGTGATATAATCCCACAACGTAATAACGGAAAAACCCGAGAATTTTTTTGTACGTTTCCAAAGAAAAATATTTAGCTATAAATTTTAATAACCGGAACTTACTCATTCATAATTCTGGCGATTGTATTGAAATATATATCAGATAGTTTTTCCAAACTCAAATTTATATTTGTGTTAACCGTGAAGAGATTGCCACCGGTTATTCCGATTTTTTGGACAGGAACGTTTAATTTTTCTGCAATGCGGTAAACTTCTTGTTCCGATTCGGGTGGAACGGAAATAATAATTCTCGATTGAGATTCGGAAAAGTAGGAAAAATCTTTTCTCGTTTTGACCGGAATTTTTACGTTGCAGCCGATTTGGTTTTCCTCGTTAACTATACAACACTCGGCTAATGATGCAAGAATACCTCCTTCGGAAATATCGTGGGCGGAATTAACCAACTTATTATCAATCATTTCAAGCAAGCAGTGCTGTAATTTTTTTTCCGTTTCCAAATCGATTTTTGGCGAATCGCCTTTTACCAAATTGTGAACAACTTTCAGATATTCACTACCCCCAAGTTCTTCAAAATCTTCACCTAAGACGAAAATTAAATCCCCTTCGTTTTTAAAATAGCAAGACGTAACGTTTTGTAAATCTTTAATTATTCCAACCATCCCGATTACCGGCGTGGGGTAAACCGCTCTATCGGGACTTTCGTTATAGAAACTCACATTTCCACCGGTTACGGGAGTATCAAAAAATTCGCAAGCTTCTTTCATTCCCGCAATCGATTCTTTGAAAAGCCAATACATTTCGGGTTTATACGGATTTCCGAAATTCAGGCAGTTCGTAATAGCCAAAGGTTTTCCGCCCGAACAAACTATATTTCTTGCAGCTTCGGCAACTGCGATTTTTGTCCCCTCTTTCGGATTTAAATAAACGTAGCGACCGTTACAATCCGTTTTTGCGGCAATAGATTTGTTATAATCTTTAATCCGTATAACTGCGGAATCGCAACCCGGACCCAAAACCGTATTTGTTTGAACCATGGAATCGTATTGCTGGTAAACCCATTTTTTAGAAGCAATGTTTGGTGAAGAAAACACTTTAAGAAAAGTCTCTTCCAAATTTTCCGGTTGGGGTAAAGACGAAAAATCGAATTGTCTGATCTCATCGATATATCCGGGCTTTTTAGATTCACGGTAATAAACCGGTGCACCGCCGCCTAAAACCAAATCGAAACTTTCTATTTTTGCTTTTTCCTTTCCGTAATGCTCAACTTCTATATAAGGTCCGTTTGTCACTTCCCCGATTATTTCGCAACTCAAATCCCATTTTTCGAATATTTTTTTAACTTCGTGTTCTTTGCCTTTTTTTGCAACGACCAACATCCGTTCTTGACTTTCGGAGAGCATTATTTCGTATGCGGTCATGTCTTTTTCCCGCAGCGGAACTTTATTTAGGTCTATTTTCATTCCCGCGTTTCCTTTATCGCTCATTTCCGAAGTGGAACATGAAATTCCCGCCGCCCCCATATCTTGTATTCCGACAACCAATCCCTTTTCTATTACTTCGAGAGTAGCTTCGAGTAAAAGTTTTTCGGTGAACGGATCGCCCACTTGAACCGACGGACGTTTGGCTTCGGATTCTTCGGAAATTTCTTCGGAAGCAAAAGTGGCTCCGTGAATTCCATCCCTACCGGTTGCCGAGCCGACAATCATTACCGGATTACCTTCTCCTTTTGCAATTGCGGAAGTAACCTTGTCCACATCAACAATTCCGATTGCCATTGCGTTAACGAGCGGATTATCTTTATAAACCTCATCGAAATAGACTTCACCGCCGACCGTAGGCACACCGAAACAATTTCCGTAATCGGCAATTCCTTTCACAACCCCTTCGAACAAATAACGCGTCCGCGCATCATCCAAAGTTCCGAAACGTAATGAATTAAGAGCCGCTATCGGTCTGGCGCCCATGGTAAAAATATCCCTTAAAATTCCGCCCACTCCGGTTGCCGCACCTTGATACGGTTCAACGGCGGATGGATGATTATGACTTTCGATTTTAAATGCTATTGCCTGCCCGTCGCCTATATCTACCAGTCCGGCATTTTCTTCGCCGGCGCCAACCAATAAATTTTTTCCGCTCCTCGGAAGTGTTTTTATTAATGCTATCGAATTTTTATAACTGCAATGTTCGCTCCACATCACACTGAAAATTCCAAGCTCTGTGTAATTAGGTGTTCTGCCTAATCTCTCGCATATTTTATTATACTCTTCCTCGGTAAGTCCGTGCTCAAGAGCTAATTCAAGGGTTACTTTCGGTTCTTCCATTTGATGAATATTTTTTTGTTAAAGCGAAATATAATATATTAGTTTGATGTATAAAAGAAAGGGGAATTTTACGGTAATGTCATTTTGAGTAAATAAGCGGAAAGAAGGTAGAAGAAAAAATAAAATTTATTTCTGAACGTCGCGTAAATGTTTGATAACGGTAGCGAAAGATATTAACAGAAATCCCCAACCGGCGGTCACCAAATCGTTAAGCGTTACTTGAAATATTTCGAATATTCCAACCACAAAAGCAAAAAGCCGGGTTAATATTATTAGCGTGAAAGCCGCTGCAAAACCGTATAAGCCGATTTCAAAAGGAACAACAACATAATCGTGACCAATCTTTTTCAAATAAAATTTATCGAATTTTCCTTTGGCTTTATTCGAATCGATTGATACACTCATAAGTCTATTCTCCTTTATCAACATGAGCGGACTTTGGTAACTTAACTATTACCGTGGTTCCGATGTCTTTTTGGCTTTCAATGAGAAGTTCGCCGTTCATAATTTTTAAAAGTTCATTACAAATAATTAAACCTAATCCGGTTCCTTTTTCGTTTCCGGTTCCGTAACTTGTAATGTGTTCTTCGAAATTCAATAATTTCGGTATGTCCCCGGCGTTTATACCGGTTCCGGAATCTTTAATTTCCAATTGAACATATTGTTCGGATTTACTCGCCGAAATTACTACTCTGCTTTTTTCGTAAGAAAACTTAATGGCGTTATCCAAAATATTTTCCATGATATTGCCGAGCATGGTTTTATCGGCAAAAACATTGAAGTGTTCGGGAATTCTGTTTTCGAGCACAATACTTTTTTTATCGGCTTTCCTTTTGATATTATGAATAACTTCATCGATAAAAATCGTCAAATCTAAAAATTCTTCAACCGGTTTGAGATTACCGAGTTGTATTTTCGTCCAAAGCAATAAGTTGTTCAACAGAGAGTAAGCGAATTGTGCGGATTTTCGGATTTCCGAAGCGAATGATTTTTTATCTTCATCGGAATAATTATCAAATTCGTCAACCAGAATATCGGAAAATCCCAAAATCGTGGTAAAAGGACTCCGCAAATTATGTGAAATAACCGAGAACAATTTATCCTTGTTTTTATTGGATTTTTTTAATTTTTCTTGGGATTCCAAAAGGTTTATTTCAAACTCTTTTCTTCTGGTAACATCGTTAATTATGCCGATAATGCCGGCTAACTTCCCGTCCTTATCGAAAAATGCCGACTTGTTAATCTCTAATTCCATTTTCCGTCCGTCCGGCTTAAAGTATGTTGCGGAAAATAAAATATTTTGGGGAGAACGGACTATTTCCAAATCGGTGTTGTAATCTTTTGCCGCAATGTCTTCCGGGAAAATTTCATATTCCGATTTGCCGAAAATTTCATCGGCTTTTTCATCAAAAAGTTCCTCGAATTTTTTATTGCACCCCAAGAAAATTCCCTTATTGTTTTTGTAGTAAACAGCGTTTGGAATGCTGTTGAGCAGCGTGTGAAGAAAATCTTTCTGAAATTTTACAATCGGCTCCGCCGAAAAATAATTTTCGTGCGGAATTACAATATGCAGAAACTCTTCCGGTTTTTCATTCCCGTTGAAAATTGCCGTAACATAATAATCGGTTGGAATGGCTTTGGCAGATTTGGTTAATACCGATAACCGGAAATGCACAAAGCGGTTTTTTTCGTAAATCAGTTTTTCTACATTATTTTCAGCTTCTTCTTTTTCGACCGTAAGACATAAATCGCTCCATTTACTTCCGCTTATTTCTTCTTCGTCGTATCCGGTAAAATTCAAAAAAGTATTATTTACTCTGTGAATTTTCCCATTCAAACCGGTAATCAATGCTCCGAATGCGGGATTATTCCAAAGCGCAACGGTCTCTTCCCTAAAAATAGAAACATAAGCTGAATCGAAATTATTTTCTTCATCAAATCCGGAATATTCCAAAGAATTTATTATTTGATTTAGCGCTTCGGTAAAATTAGTAGCAGAATTTCGGCCGGAATCCATTCCCCTAGTTCCCTTTTATTCAGAATTTTCAGATTTGCCTTATTATCGGAAAAAGTGGGATTTAATAAAGTATTAATACGAATTAAATTAAGAATTTGTCTCATTTTTTTATTTAGTTCTGAGACAAAACAAACACCTTCCTGAAAAATTTCTATGAAAACAAACCGTAAAGAAAAAATTGTGATATGGAACAAAATTTGTTTTTCCGTGAAAAAACTAAACAGAAATTATAATTTGAAAGGGTGCAACTTTATTTGCGGAAAAAATTTTGCGGAAACAACATAACTATAATCTTTATAAGCATTTGCGGACTTTACTCAAGCAATACGTCAACTTTTTTCGCACCGGTAATTATAAAAGCCAAAATTTAAAAATATGATTTCAAGTAAAAAATCAAACATTTTGTGATGAAGGTCAAGTGGCATGATAAATGAATTTCTTATATTCGAGCAAAACTCACCAATTAAACATTCTCTTCAAGGGCGGGCGGAGGTAAATATGAAAAAAACGGATATTGTCGGAACCACAACAACGATTCACGACTTATCTGACGAACAACTGGCAGTATGTAAAGCGGTGTTGGAAAAAACCAAATCTTATTTTTTCAAAAACGAACTTAGAAAATTAGAGAGAATGGAAAAACAGGCAATTCTTTACGATTTGGAAAAATTTAAGAAAGTAAAAAATTTGAGGTATAAACTACGGACGTCGGATCTCGATGATTGGTTTAAAGAATGGGAAGTTTACAGAAAGATAAATGAAGAACTCAAATTACGGCAAAATACCCTCGTCAAAGCAAGTTGAAGCGGATCAAATGAAAAAAGAATTCTTTTACTACTCGAAAAAGGAACTGAGGTTTGTACCGGTTAAAAATGCTTACAAGAAATTTTTGTTAGTAATTGCGCTAACTTCCTTATTTTCAGGAATAACTTTTACTTTTCTTTACGTTACATTTTCCGGAATTGTTAATCCCCAACAAAATTTAAACGAACTTCAAGAGCGAAATGCCCAACTGCTTGCCCAATTGAAATTATTGGGAAATCAATACCGCAATTTGGAGAAAAAAGTAAATCAAATTACAAGCAAAAATAACGAACTCAGGTTAGCCGTAAATTTACCGGCGGAAGACACAAACGATGAATACGGAACCGGCGGATTTTTATTCGAAAACGTTGATCCAAGGAATACGGAAGAAGAAAAAAATATACTTCTACAACTTGCCGATTATGCAAGCAAACTCGATTTAAAAGTCAGAAAAGAATTAAATAGCTATTCAGAAGTTAAAACCAAGTTAGCCGAAAACGAGAAATTTTACGAATGCTTGCCCGCAATAAAACCTGTACATGCAAACTACGGCGACAGATTCGGCATGCGGTACCATCCGATATTGAAAATCAGAAGGATGCACTCGGGTGTGGATTTCTTGGCAAATACCGGCACTCCGGTTTATGCTCCCGGTGCGGGAAGGGTAATTTATGCCGGGCGCAACGGTGGTTACGGATTAACTTTAAAAATCGATCACGGCTACGGTTACGTAACTTTATATGCACATCTAAAAAAAATCAAAGTAAAGCGACGCCAATATGTTAAACGCGGGGACTTAATTGCCATTTCGGGTAACTCGGGAAGTTTATCTACCGGTCCTCATTTGCATTACGAAGTAAGATACAAAGGGATAGCGCTTAACCCGCGGAATTTTATTTTCGACGACGTTGATATTTTCGATTACAGAAAACAAAGGAATCAACTGGAAAAACACGAAGAAGAAGCATTTGCTTTTGCCATCGATTAATCGGCTTTACCCGGAACTTTATCCATCGCTCTTTCCGTCATTGCCAAAATGGTAAGTGATGGATTTACTCCGGGATTAGCCGAAATCGCCGACCCGTCGCAAACCCACATATTTTCATAACCAAAAACTTTTTGATTTGAATCGATTACTCCTTCGCTTCTATTCGCACCGATAACGGCGCCGCCGAGAATATGTGCAGTTGTCGGAATACCGCCCAACGTTTCGGTCAACAATACCATAGGTTTGCCGTTAACAATTCCGGCATACTTTTCGGCAAGTTCCTTTGCTTCCGGAATAAACGCAGAAGGTGCTTTTCCCTCTTGCATTTCGGTTTTCATTCCAAACCTGCTTAAAGTAAAGCGTATTTTAGAATCGATAGTTTGCATAAAGAGTAATATTTGCGTCCGCTTTGCCCAATTCCATACTGTAAAGACCTTAAAATTTTTAATTGGATATTTTATCAAATCTAAAATAATATTTTTAATCCGGCTCCAAACGGATTTTCCCGAAACCATTGGCGACATAAGAATCCGCCAAAATCCGGAGCCGGAGCCGTATCTTACGGGTTCCAAATGTGTGCTGTTACCGGTGTAAAGAATCGAACCGATTGCTATTCCATCGGAAAAGGAAATTGATTTATCGAACGTAGTAACACCGACAAGACTTTCTGAATTTGTACGAACATCCGCGCCGACCTGGCCGGGTAAGTTTGGTAAAGAAGTTTGTTTAAGTTTTAACAATAATTTTACCGTTCCCAGAACTCCGCCCGAAAAAACTATGGATTTTGTTATAAACGATTTTTTACTTTTGAAAAAAGACGTACTGCTTTTCGTTAAAACACGGTAACCGCTCTCACCTTTATTTCCGTCCAAAGGAACAACATCAATTACTTCGGTCTCGGAAATTATTTCGGCACCCAATTTTTCCGCTTCGGCAAGATAATTTTTATCCAATGTGTTTTTGGCGTTATATCTGCAGCCAGTCATACAACCGCCGCAGAAATTGCATTCGTTCAAATTGCTTTTCTCTCCATTTCCAAATGAAACCGCAACCGTTGTAGGATAAAATTCATTTTCCTTGCCGATTAGTTTACCCAATTTTTTAAGCGCCAAATCTCCTGTTTCCAACCGGGGATTCTCAACGGCACCCAACATTTCAAGAGCTTTCCGGTAGTAAGGTTTCAATTCGTTTTCCCAATCGACCAGCTTTTTCCAACTTCCGCTTTCGTAAAATTCTTTTTTGGGAATTGCCAAAGTATTCGCGTAAACCAGCGATCCGCCGCCGACCCCAACTCCGGATAAAATTGTGATGTGTCTGAAAAAAGACAATTTGAAAAACCCGAAGAAACGCAATACGGGAATCCACATCCACTTTTTCAAATTCCAATTTGTTTTGGGAAAATCATCCGCAGTTAACCTTTTTCCCTTTTCGATAACCAAAACTTTATAACCTTTTTCGGATAGCCTCAATGCCGAAACGGAACCTCCGAAACCGGATCCTACAATTACAAAATCATAATCGTATTCTTTCATATTTTGCGCCCGTTTTTTCTCATAAATGCTTGATTTTATTGACATTATAAAAGGATAATTTAGTATAAATATATTATATTTGTAACATTAATCATATTATTTTATACACGCAAGATTTTGCATATAAGTTAAAATTTTTAAACTAAATGGAGGTGTGATGAAAATTGCAGTTTGCGTAAGTCACGTTCCCGATACCGCAACGAAAGTGATTATCGGCTCCGACGGAAAATCTATCGATCCCTCCGGAGTTACTTACGTTGTGAACCCATACGATGAATTCGCAATCGAGGAAGCTTTGAAAACAAAAGAGCAACTCGGCGGCGAAGTTGTTGTTATTAGTCTTGGCACCGATGCAAATAAAGAATCGATTAGAAAAGCGTTGGCTATGGGCGCCGACAGCGGTGTTTTGTTAAAAGACGAGAACCAACGGGATTCTTTCGGCGTTGCTAAAGCGCTTGCCGAAGAAATTAAAAACCAAGGCGCAGAAATTGTATTCTTCGGTAAACAATCGGTTGATTACGATAATTCCATTACCGGACAATTGACAGCGGAATTGTTGGGTTACAACTGCGTTACGGTTGTAGTCGACTTAAAAATCGACGGCAATAAAGTAATTGCGGAAAGAGAAATTGAAGGTGGACGCGAAGTTGTGGAAACTTCCCTTCCCGTTGTTATTACTGCTCAAAAAGGATTAAACGAACCGCGATATGCTTCTCTGAAAGGTATAATGGCAGCTAAAAGAAAAACAATAGAAGAAAAAGAAGCGGCACCGGCCGAAAACTACGTTGAAATATTGCGTATGAAAAAACCGGCACCGAAACAGCCCGGTAAAATTTTAGGCTCGGATGCAAGCGCCGTTCCGGAACTAATCCGTTTATTAAGAGAAGAAGCAAAAGTAATATAAGGAGTTTTTACTATGGCAAATAAAATTTTAGCTGTATTGGAACAAAGAGAAGGTAAACTCAAAAAGATTTCTTTTGAAGTATCCAAAGCCGCTTCTGAGATTGCAGAAAAACTTGGCGGCGAAGTCGAAGCAGTAGTTATCGGCAATGAAATAGAAGGCGTTGAAAACGTTGGCGGTTACGGAATTTCGAAAGTGACCGTTTATAAAAATGCAGAACTCGATAAATATTCGTCTTCGGCTTATAAAGATATTTTAGCCGAACATATTAACAATTCGGGAAACGATATAATATTTTTCGGAAACACGGCAATGGGCAAAGACTTGGCGCCCAGAGTTGCCGTTAAAGTTAATGCGGGAATTGCAATGGATTGTACCGCATTGGAAATAGAAGGCGGTGAAATAATTGCTACGCGTCCCGTTTACGCGGGAAAAGCATTGATCGACGTAAAATTAACAAGCGAAAAGAAAATATTTACATTGCGGCCTAATGTTTTTAATCCGGGCGAACCCTCCGATGCGAAAGCAGAAATAGAAGTAAAAGAAGTAGCTAACCCGAATCTTAGCGAACGCGTAGTTGAACTGAAAAAATCGGAAGGTAAATTGGACGTTGCCGAAGCCTCGATTATCGTATCGGGCGGTCGCGGCATGAAAGGTCCGGAACATTTCCATCTCGTTGAAGAATTAGCCGATTTACTCGGTGCGGCTGTAGGCGCTTCCCGCGCAGTTGTGGACGCCGGTTGGAGACCGCATAGCGAGCAAGTAGGACAAACGGGTAAAACCGTTTCCCCGAATCTTTATATTGCTCTTGGTATCTCCGGTGCAATTCAACATTTAGCCGGTATGAGATCCTCAAAATACATTGTGGCTGTTAACAAAGATCCCGATGCGCCTATTTTTCAAGTAGCCGATTACGGAATTACCGGCGATGTATTCGAAGTTGTTCCGGCAATGATTGAAGAAATCAAAAAACTGAAGGAAAGTTAAATAAAATAGTATTTGTTAAAAGTCCGGTGCTTTTTACACCGGACTTTTTATATATTCAAATATTCGTTCCAAATTTTGTAAAGTTCGTATGTCGCTTTAATATCTTCACCGCAGTATATTGCAATATCTTTTATCCTTCCCGCTTTGTATAACTCTTTAACTTCCATTCCGGTAATGCCTTTGCTCTTCGGTGATTCTATTCCAAAAGCATTACAGTAAAAATCGAGATTGAATTTCCTCATCAAGCCGTAATATGTAAACTGATCAAGCAAATCAATATGATGAGTGAGACTGTAACGGCTTTGAATTAAATTGGCGCTCGGTTTAACCCGCAGCATAGCCGAACGCAGCATCAGAAACGGAATATCGAAATTTCTTCCGTTAAATGTAATAACTTGGTCGACTTTGGAAACGTAATTCCAAAACAGCTCTAACATTTCCCTTTCTTCCACACCTTTGTATTCCACATTTTTATCTTCAGCTTTCCAAGAGTCTTTTCCTTCAAACAAAACAAGCGAACCCTCCGATTCCACATTCAACATGCCGATTGCAACAACTTTTGCCGTAAAAGGATATAAACTCAAGTATCTTTTTGATTTGTCTATTTTTTCGCGCTTGAGTTCCTCGTCTTTTTCTTGTTCCGCGTATCTTAAGATATATTCTTGCTGGGAAAGCGAAAGGGATTCAAACTCATAACCGGCAGTTTCAATATCGAAAATTAATTTTCTCATAAATTAACCCGATTTGATACTGACGGTAATTTAATATTTTAAATAGTTTATATCAAGATTCTTAGTGTGAAATGTTTACTTTTTTCCGCGTATAATTTTTTCTATCTCATCCCACATTTCGTGCGGAATTTCATCAAGAAAATTAAACTCTCCGGCGCCTTTAAGCCATTCACCGCCGTCGATAGTTACAACTTCACCGTTTATGAAAGCGGAATATTCTGAAATGAGATATGCGGCAAGATTTGCAAGTTCCTGGTGTTCACCTACCCTTTTCAAAGGAATTTTCTTATCTACGGAAAAATTTTTTCTCAGCTCTTCCGGAAACAATCTATCCCAAGCGCCTTTTGTAGGGAAAGGTCCGGGCGCAATTGCATTAAATCTTATTCCATATTTTGCCCATTCCACCGCAAGCGAACGCGTTAAAGCTAAAACGCCTGCTTTTGCAACGGCAGAAGGAACAACATAACCCGAACCTGTCCACGAATATGTGGTAACAATGTTTAACACCGATGCACTTTTCTTATTTTTAATCCAGTGTTTGCCAAAGCATAAAGTTGCATAATAAGTTCCCCGTAAAACAATGTTAACAATAATATCGAACGCCCGATGCGAAAGTCTTTCGGTGGGACTGATAAAATTTCCGGCGGCGTTATTAACCAACGAATCAACTTTACCGAAATGTTTCAATGTTTCGCTTAATAAATTTTCAATTTGTTCATAAGAAGTTACATCGCATTTTACGGGTAGAACTTTGTTCCCGGTTTCATTCTCAATTTCCTGTGCGGTTTGTTTCAATACATCTAATTTACGGCTTGCAATAACAACACTTGCGCCCAATTCCGAAAAATATTTTGCCATAGATTTTCCAAGTCCCGTTCCACCGCCGGTTACAACAACCACATTATCCTTCAGTGCGTTATCTTTTAACATTGGTTGTGTATAAAGATTCTGACTCATTTACTTTTCCCGCTTTGTAAATTAATCTGCCTTCGCAATAATAAATAATCGCTTGCGAAAGTGAAAGGTATGTTGACAAGCTATTGAAAACCAACAAGCCAAGATAAAGATTTAGAAACAATATTCGTTAGCTTCTAACATTTTATTCGCAATTTTTCTTCTCAGTTGAATCGTATTGACCGGGTCAAATTTGGTAAACCGTTTCAAACCGAGAAGTAACATTTTCAATTCGTCGCCTTCGGCAAAAGCCGCTAACGCATGCTTTCCAAAGTTATTTATTCTTTCCAGCGCATCGCTAACGTAAATACGTGTCATATCGATAAACGGCGCGGCGGCTTGCTCATCCCGTAAAGCTAACTTTTGTGTTCTTAAAATTGCCGATTCGGAAACATAAACATCGATAAGCATATCGGTAATATTCATAATTATTTCCTGCTCGTCTGCCAATTTTTGCATGAATTTTTGAACAGCGGAACCGGCTATCATCAAAATTGCTTTTTTCGCATTGTCGATTGCTTTCAGTTCTTTTGCCAGAATACCTTCCGGCTCTTCACCGAAAGTCGGTATTGACATTAACTCTTTTTGTACACCCATTGCCGGACCCATCAAATCAAGTCTGCCTTTCATAGAACGCTTTACGAGCATATCAACAATTAAAAGTCTGTTTATTTCGTTCGTTCCTTCGAATATTCTGTTAATTCTGGAATCGCGGTAAGCGCGCGCGGCGGGATATTCCTCCGAATAACCGTAACCGCCGTGGACTTGCACAACTTCGTCAACAACATAATCAAGCATCTCCGAACCAAATACTTTCATTATTGATGATTCGATTGCGTATTCTTCCGCTGCTTTAATAAGTGCGTCGCTGTAAGGCATTCCGTCCTTCATTAAATCTTTAACCATGCTGTCAATCAATCCGCTGGTTCTCAAAACAGCCGCCTCTGATACAAATGTTCTAACAGCCATTTCCGCAAGCTTATGTTTAATGGCTCCGAAGCTACCGATTGTTTTTCCGAATTGCTTTCTTTCATTGGCATAATTTACGGCGATTGAAATAAATTTCTTTGCTCCGCCGGTGGTCATTGCACCGAGTTTAAATCTTCCGATATTAAGAATATTGAAAGCAACATAATGACCTTTTCCGATTTCGCCCAAAATATTTTCTTTCGGTACTTTAACATTATCCAAAAATAAAGCTCTCGTTGAAGAGCCTTTTATTCCCATTTTGTTTTCTTCTTCGCCTTTGGTAAAACCTTCGGAATCTGTAGGAATAATAAAACACGTAAATTTATCGCCATCAACTTGGGCAAAAGTAATAAGTATATCGGCAAACCCGCCGTTGGTGATCCACATTTTTTGACCGTTAAGGATATAATAATTTCCGTCTTCGGAAAGTGTTGCGGTTGTCTTTGCAGAAAGAGCATCCGAACCGGAAGTAGGTTCCGTTAAACAGTAAGCCGATTTCCATTCTCCGGAAACAAGCTTCGGCAAATATTTTTTCTTTTGTTCTTCAGTTCCGTAATACAAAATAGGTAAAGTGCCAATACCCGTATGAGCCGCAAACGACACTCCGAAAGAATGGCTCGGACCCATTGCCATAGCAAGAATCGTGTTGGTATTAAAATCTTCTCCCAAGCCTCCGTATTCTTCGGGGATAGCGGTTCCCAACAGACCCAATTCCCCAGCTTTATTCAGCAATTTAATTGTAAGGGAATGATCGGAGCTTTGTTTATCAATGGCATCCAGATTCGGCCAAATTTCTTTTTCAATAAATTCGCCGACCATTTCCGACATCATTTTTTGCTCTTCCGTTGTATCTTCCGGAATGAATACTGATTCCGGGGCGCTATCTTTTACTAAGAATTCCCCGCCTTTGAGTAATTCCTTTTCCATTTTTCAATTCCGTATTTGTTTATAAATTTTATATTTAATTTTTATAATCTTTCAAAAATTGATGCTACGCCTTGACCCCCGCCGACGCAAGCGGTGACCAGTCCGTATTTTTTGTTCCTTCTTTCCAACTCATTCAAAATTTGAACGGTAAGTTTGGCGCCGGTGCAACCCAACGGATGCCCTAATGCAATTGCGCCGCCGTTTACGTTTAATATTTCCGTATTTAAATCCAATTCCCTAATAACCGCAAGCGATTGAGCGGCGAACGCTTCGTTTAATTCAATCAAGTCGATATCGTTTAATTTCATACCGGCTTGTTGTAAAGCTTTGGGAACGGCGGCAACCGGACCTATTCCCATAATACGGGGGTCGACTCCAGCAACCGCATACGAAACCATACGGGCAATCGGTTTTAAGTTCAATTCTTTCACCATATCTTCCGACATAATCAAGACAAAAGCCGCACCGTCGGAAGTTTGAGAAGAATTGCCGGCAGTTACCGTTCCCCCTTGGGCAAATGCCGGCTTTAATCGGGCTAATGCCTCGAGAGTTGTATCTTTTCTGGGACCTTCGTCGGTATCGACCACATATTTTTTGGTTTTTCTTTTTCCGTCTTCCAAATAAGTTTGTTCAACTTCCACCGGAACAATTTGATCTTTAAAATATCCTTGCTCAATTGCCCGGAGCGCTTTCATATGTGAATTGTAAGAGAATTCGTCTTGCTCTTCTCTGCTGATTTTATAATCATGCGCAATTTCTTCGGCTGTTAGTCCCATCCCCAAATAATATTCGGGATGATTAACAACCAAATTGTAATTCGGGGCGAGCTTCCAACCGGTCATCGGCACCATCGACATTGATTCGGTTCCGCCGGCGATTATGCAATTTGCCATACCGGAACGTATTTTAGAAATTCCTATCGAAATGGTTTCGACTCCGGAAGCGCAAAATCTGTTCACCGTTACACCCGGAACTTCTTGCGGAAGACATTGCAGGGCAATCATTCTTCCTATTTGCAAACCTTGTTCGGCTTCCGGGAAAGCATTCCCCACAATTACATCGTCAATCCTTTTTCTATCCAACTGGGGAACTTGATCGAGCATATAGTTAATTACGTCAGCTGCCAAATCATCCGGGCGATAAAAACGGAATCCGCCTTTTTTCGCTTTTCCAACGGCCGATCTGTAACCGGCCACGATGTATGCTTCTTTCATTTTACCTTATATTTTAATTATTAAAATTTAGTTTCTTAATGGTTTTCCCGTATTAAGAGTATGTTGAATCCGTTCCAGAGTTTTTCTTTCTCCAACGAGACTCAAAAATGCTTCCCTTTCGAGATCGAGTAAATATTGTTCATCAACCAGAGTTCCTTCGCTCAAATCGCCGCCGCACATTACATACGCAAGTTTCTCCGCAATCTTCTTATCGTGTTCGGTTATGTATTTGGCTTTGTAATACGAGTATGCGCCTAGCATTAAAGTAGCCAAGCCGGACTTGCCTAACACTTTGATATCGGTTCTTTTAACGGGTTGGGTGTATCCTTTTTCGGAAAGCCGGATTACCGACTTTTTAGCTTCGGCAATCACTCTGTTGGGATTCACTGTGTAAACATCCAGCCCTTTTCTAAACAATCCCAAATCATAAGCTTCGTAAGCCGAAGTGGATACTTTTGCCTGACCGATTGTCAAAAACCTATTTTGGAGTTCAGGAAATTCTATACCGCCTTCCACGTAACTATCTGAAGCTCTAAGGGTCATTTCTTTCGTACCGCCGCCGGCAGGAATAATTCCCACTCCAACTTCAACCAATCCCATATAAGTTTCAGCCGATGCGTTAATCTGATCGGAATGCAAGCACAATTCGCAACCGCCGCCTATTGCAAGGTTGTGCGGAGCGGCAACAACCGGAATTGCCGAATATCTGATACGCATCATTGTGTTTTGAAAAGTTCTTACCGCTAAATCTATTTCTTCGTATTCCTGTTCTGTTGCCAGCATAAATATCATTGCCAAATTTGCACCGGCGGAAAAATGCGGGCCGTTATTTCCAATTACCAATCCGCGAAAATCTTTTTCGGCAATTTCTATGGCTTTGTTAATTCCTTCCAAAATTTCCGTGCCGATGCTGTTCATTTTCGTGTGGAATTCCAGATTCAAAACCCCGTCTCCGATGTCGTGTAAAGTGGCTCCGGAGTTTTTCCATACCGGCTTTTCGTTTCTGAAATTGTCGAGAATTATAAAACCTTCCTTACCGGGAATATCCTTGTAGGTTTTGGTTTTAATATCGTAAAATTGTTTTTTCCCTTTTTCCGTTTTGTAGAAGGAATCGAATCCGCCGTTTAACATATCGTAAACCCAAGACGCAGGCTTAAGATTCATCTCTTCCATTTTCTTAACGGTCTTTTCCACACCAAGAACATCCCATTGTTCAAACGGACCGAGTTCCCATCCGAAGCCTGCACGCATTGCATCGTCAATTTTGTAAAGCTCTTCGGTTATTTCGGGAATGCGGTTGGAAGAATATCTAAAAATCATATACGATAATTTGCGCAAAAACTCACCGGCTTTATCTTTTTGTGCAATCAAAAATCTCAATCTTTCCCTTAAATCTTCAATCGGTTTTGCTGCGCCTACCGAAGCGAATTTCGGTTTCGAAGGCGGATTGTATTCCAAAGTTTTTACATCAAGTTCAAGAATAACGCGCTGACCCTTTTCATCTTTTGTCTTCTTATAAAATCCTTGTTTGGTTTTATCTCCGAGCCATTTGTTTTCAACCATTTTGTTTACGAAATCCGGTATCTTAAAAAGCTCGCGCTCTTCGTCATTAGGGCAATCGTTATAAAGATTATTTGCAACTTTAACGAGCGTATCAAGTCCAACAACGTCCGAAGTTCTGAACGTAGCGGATTTAGGTTTACCGGTTAACGGTCCGGTTAGAACATCAATTTCTTTCACGGTCAAGTCTAATTCTTTCATCAATTTAAAGACCGCCATTATGCTGTAGACCCCGATTCTATTGGCGATGAACGCGGGCGTATCTTTACAAAGCACAACGGTTTTTCCCAAGAACACATCGCCGTAATGCATTATGAAATCTATAACCGACGGGTCTGTTTGCGGAGTCGGAATTAACTCAAGCAATTGAAGATATCGCGGCGGATTGAAAAAGTGGGTTCCGCAAAAATGTTTTTGAAAATCTTCGCTTCTGCCTTCTGAAATCAGATGAACGGGAATACCCGATGTATTTGTTGTTACCAAAGTTCCGGGTTTTCTGAATTTCTCCACTTCGGCAAAAACTTTTTTCTTTATTTCCAAATTTTCAATCACCGCTTCAATAATCCAATCTGCGTTTCCGAGCCAATCCATATTGTCTTCGAAATTGCCGATTTGTATTCTTGAAGCAAACGACTTATGGTAAATCGGGGAAGGTTTGGATTTTAATACATTTTTCAGATTGTCGTTAACAATTCTGTTACGCACTGCGGCGTCTTGCAGAGTTAAGCCTTTTTTCTTTTCTTCGTCGGTTAACTCGCGCGGAACAATATCCAAAAGATAAACCTTGCAACCGATATTAGCGAAATGACAAGCAATGCGGGAGCCCATTACTCCCGAACCGAGAACAGCTACTTCTTTAATTATTCGTTTCATTTTAACTTTTCAATTTAATTTATTGATAAATATAATTTACAGAATATTTTTGTAATTCCTTTCTTTTTCCGGATCGTATATTGCCTCGATTAAATCGGCATATTTCTTTAACAAAACCCTTCGTTTAAGTTTAAGGGTCGGAGTAAGTTCACCGGTTTCGACTGTCCAATCATCCGGAACCAACGCAATTTTTTTAATTTGTTGAACTTTTCCGAACCGTTTATTATAAAATTGAACATCTTCCCAAATCCGGTTTTTTACAACATCCGAAGTAATTATTTCTTCGCGTGTTTTTCTTTCCACACATTTCTTTTCGCACCACTTAACAATAAACTTGAAATTAGGAACAATAATAGCTGCGGGGAATTTCCGGTTTTCCCCGATAACCATAATCTGTTCGATGAAGTTTGATTCTTTCATTTTATTTTCAATCGGTAAAGGCGCAACGAACTTTCCGCCGGAAGTTTTAAACACTTCTTTAACGCGATCGGTAATTTTCAAAAACCTGCCTTCCACTAGTTCTCCGATATCGCCGGTATGAAACCAACCTTCTTCGTCGATTGCCTCTTTGGTATCTTCGGGTTTATTATAATAGCCGAGCATAACGTTCGGACCTTTCGCAAGAATTTCCCCTTGTTCTGAAAGTTTAATTTCCACATCCGGTAAAGGTAACCCGACCGTTCCCAAGTAGAATCCGTCTTCGGTAAATCTGTTACACGCTAATACCGGCGAAGTTTCCGTTAAGCCGTAACCTTCACGTATCGGAATGCCCGCAGCGGTAAAGATTCTTGCCAAACGCGGTTGCAACGATGCGGCTCCGCTAATAATTCCTTTCAATTCACCGCCCAATGCTTCCATCCATTTCGTAAAAACCAATTTTCTTGCAATCGACAATTTAAAATTGTAAAACCAACCGTTTTTACCCATCGGGTGATAAGCATTTGCCAAAGTTAACGCCCAACCAAATATCGCTTTTTTCGGTCCGGAAAGTTCCCTTCCCTTTTCCATAATTCTGTCGAAAATCTTCTCTATTAAACGCGGAACGGTCGTAAAATAATTGGGCTTTATTTCTCTTATGTTTTCTCCGATTTTATCAAGGCTTTCCGCATAGTAAATTTGCGCGCCTACCGCTAAATAATAATACGATGCGGTTCGTTCGAAGATATGGCATAACGGTAAAAAACTGATAATTCTATGCTCGTGAGATATCGGCATTACACCGATTAACGAAATTATATTGGAAATGATATTATAATGCGAAAGCATAACGCCTTTGGGAACACCCGTAGTGCCGGAAGTATAAATTATTGTTGCCAAATCGTTCGCATTGATGGAATTCTTAATTTCATCCAACTTGTCTCTCAATGATTCATCTGCCGCAGATGTAATTTCCTTCCAGTTTTTCAATCCTTCAATCTCGTCGAAGGTATAAACGTTAATTTCCCAATCTAATCCGGCCTTAACTCTTTCAACCTTATCATATAGTTCCACATTTTCTACAAAAACAAGTCTGACGTGTGCATCGGTAAAAATGTATTTGTAATTTTCTTCGCTCATGTTAGGATAGAGCGGCACCACAATTGCACCGATTTGTAACGAAGCAATATCTGTGATGTTCCATTCAACTCTGTTCCGGGAAATAATGGCAATTTTATCTCCAGGCGAGTAGCCGTTGGCAATTAAACCGAGACTCATTTTATCGATAATTTCCTGGAGACGGGAAGAGCTGAATTTTCTCCATTTGCCTTCCACCTTATCGCAAATTGCATCTTCGTTAAAATAATTTTCAATTTGATACGGAATGACATCGAATAAGCGGTTTTTTATTATTTGCATTCGAGCCATTTGCCATCCGTTTTGTTGAGTGGATTTATCGTGAGTAAAAATAAAAAGATAAAAATTCATTGTCAAGCGAATTTTCGCTAATAATGAATTTTTGCTATTTGTTGATATTCCAGATTTGTTTATATTTGGATATAATTTCCCAAAAAGTTTATGGAACTTACTACCAAATACATAAAACTTATTTTCGGATTGAAGCTCAAGCAATACCGCCTGGATAAAGGAATGTCTCTCGGCGAATTGGCAAGGAAATCCGATTTATCGGTATCATACTTAAACGAAATAGAAAGCGGGAAAAAATATCCTAAGCAAGATAAAATTGCCGCGCTAGCCCGCACGCTTGGCGTTTCTTACGACAAACTTGTTTCTTTAAAGTTAAATAAAAAACTCGCTCCTATCGGAGAATTGCTCGAGTCGAATATTCTTGACCAATTACCTCTCGATCATTACGGAATTGATATTCAAAAACTGATAATCCAACTTTCCAATGCTCCCGCTCAACTTAATGCTTTGGTTTCCACGCTTATAGAAATGGCAAGAAGCTCCGAGCTAAGCGATAACGCTTTCAGCAAAACGGCTTTGCGGACATATAAAGAATTGAACGAAAATTATTTTGAAGACATAGAAATATCCGTTGAGAAATTCAAAGCAAAATACAAAATCGATAAAACAAAAAGCGTAACATATAATAAACTAAAAAAAATATTAACCGAACAGTTTAATTACGAACTGAACGATAAAGCCCTTGCGGACAACGAAGAACTTTCATCAATCCGTGCAATTGTAATTCCCGGAAATAAAAATAAACTTTTAATCAATCCGAAATTAAAACCCGAACAGAAATTATTTATTCTGGCGAAAGAGCTTGGATATCTTTTCATGAAAATTGAAGAACGGTCTTACGTTTATGCAAGAAGACCTCTTAAATCTTTTGATGAACTATTAAACAATTACCGGACTTCTTATTTCGCAACGGCATTAATTATCGATAAGAATCAATACATAAAAGAAATTAAATCGTTCTTTAACAAAAAAAATTGGGACGGGCATTTTTTACTAAAGTTAATTACCAAGTTTAACGCAACTCCGGAAATGTTTTTCCAAAGGCTAACAAACATTGCATCGAAATATTTGGAACTAAACGGGTTTTTCTTTCTACGTTTCAACAAAGAAATAGGAACTGACGAAATTTCCCTTTCGAAGGAGATGAGACTTAACATAAGACAAAATCCCGGCGGATACCAAGCCGACGAACATTATTGCCGCAGATGGATATCAATAGGCGTTTTGAAACAATTGGAAGAAAGGGTGAAAAAATCGAAAGGTTTCGACGATAAAATTGCCGGAATTCAAATTTCACATTTTTACGAAACAGACGAAAAGTTCCTCACAATTTCGGTTGCACGACCAAGCACATTAATTAAAAATACGTTAATCAGCATAACAGTCGGTTTTCTTTTGGATGAAAAAACCGGTGCCGTTATTAAATTCAGTAACGACCCTAAAATCAAAACGGTTAAAGTCCATAACACTTGCGAAAGATGCGGAATAACAGATTGCAAAGTCAGGGTTGCCCCGCCAATAGTTTTAACGAGAAAACAAGAAAGCTTGAAAGTGGATAACGCTTTACAAAAATTAATTTCCGAACTCGGGAAAAATTAAAATATTAATTTATTTCACTTAAAATTTGTTTTGCCTTTTCTATTTCATCCCAACCGGCATCCATGTGGGTTACAGCCCGCAGAGAGCCGACGGTTCCGACCGAAAGCAATAATCCCTTCCCTTTTGCTTGAGCCAAAACCTCATCCACGCTTTTTCTTAAAGGTTTGAATATTAAAATGTTTGTCTGGACAAGACCGGGGTCAATTTCAAAATTATCCAGACCGTTAATAAATTGAGCAAGGTCTTTTGCTTTCTCGTGATCTTCCGCTAACCGTTCGATATTATTTTTAACCGCATATAATCCCGCCGCGGCAATAATTCCCACTTGCCTCATACCGCCGCCCCAAGCTTTCCTTACGCGGAACGCTTCCGTAATAAAGTCTTTCGTTCCGGCAATTACCGAACCGATCGGAGCTCCCAAACCTTTGGAAAGACAAACGGAAACAGAATCAAAATAAGCAGCGTATTCTTTGGGTGCAATTCCGGTTGCAACGGACGCATTCCACAATCTCGCGCCGTCCAAATGGAATTTTAAGTTATGCTTATCGACCAACTGCCGTAACTCTTTAATTATTCCGATAGGATAAATTGTTCCGCCCGCCCTGTTGTGAGTATTCTCGACTTCTATTACTTTTGTTCTTGGCATGTAGTAAGCGCTTGTTGGTCTAATTAAAGGCTCCACTTTATCCGGAGTTATTATTCCGTTTTCCCCTCGAACAGGATACAACTGGATTCCGCTCACTGCAGCCGGCGTACCGGATTCGTATTGAAAAATATGCGCATCGGCTTCGCATATCACTTCGTCGCCGGGAGATGTATGCACATTCAAACTTATTTGATTTCCCATCAAACCGCTGGGCACAAACAAAGCTGCTTCTTTTCCCAAAAGACCGGCAACATATTCTTCCAATTCGTTAACCGTCGGGTCTTCTTTATAAACATCGTCTCCCACTTCTGCTTCGTACATTGCTTTTCTCATTCCGGTCGAAGGTTTTGTAACGGTATCGCTGCGCAAATCTATAAATTTTCCGTTCATGTTTTATCTCCCAGTTTTTCTTCGAATCGAATTAATAATCATAATTAGAATAATAATTCCGGTGAATACCAAAACCAACGCAGGCACAAGCAAAGGATGCGCGGTATAAAAAGTTATATTCTTCATCGGAACGATTTCACCGGTAAGAACCGTTCGTTCGAACATTTTAGTTTCTTCCAAAGTATTTCCGAGCGGATCGATGATACAGCTTATACCTCCGTTTGCCGCGCGTACAACAAATCTGCGGTTTTCCACTGCCCGCAATACACTGATTTCCTTGTGCTGATACGGTCCGCTCGAATTTCCGTACCAACTGTCGTTAGTAACGACCGCAATAAACTCTCCTCCTTTTTTTACAAACGAAGCAACGAAACCGGGATAAATCGATTCAATGCAAATCACTGCTGCGGCTTTAACCGGGCGTTTCAGTTTTCCGTTATCAATAATGAAAACCGTCGTATCCGTGCCGGTATTCCAGCTCGATATTCCAACGTTCCACTTAATCCACTTTCCTAGGAATGGAAGTTTTTCCACGTACGGAACTTTCTCACCGAAAGGAACCAACTTTATTTTACCGTATGTTTGAACTTCCTCCATTCCGGGATTAAACGCCAGCGCCGAATTATAAGAAGTGTATAAGGTTTTACTGTTCTTCAAATGTTTGGCATCCTCCGGGGCTAACGAAGGATTATGGTAAAACTTAACATTTGGCATACCCGTAATAAGCGAAACGGAATTCGAATCCAGAAAACTTCGTATCCGCTTTACTTCTTTTTCGTATCTGCCGGTTAATAAATAAACAGGCAAAGCCGTTTCGGGCCAAACTAGAATTTGCGCTCCTTCATCTACCGCTTTTTCCGAAAGTTCGAAATACATATTCAGTTGTTCGTTCAAATTCCCCACTTCCCATTTCTTCCAAGGATTTAAATTGGGTTGAACCAAACCGACTTTAATTTTTTCCGCCGGTAACTCAAAATCGTTAATCTTAATGTTGCCGTAAATGATTGGCAGAATCAACAAAGTTAAACCGGTACTTAAATAAAACGAATTGACCAGTTTTTTTTCGAAAAATAATTTTAGACTATAAAACAAAAACAGATTGACATATAAAATCAATAACGATAAACCGTATGCGCCTATGATATCCGCTATTTGAATATAGGAACGGAAATAAGGCAGACTGTTTCCCAAAGTCAACCACGGAAATCTGAACTCGGTTACACTGTACAGATATTCGTAGGTTACCCAAAACAGCGGGAAGGATAACATTGCGGTTTTTGTGGAAATTTTTCTCTTTGCAAAGTAAAACAGAGTGGAAGGAATTAAAAACAATAACGGGTTAAAAAACATTAAAACGGTTCCGGCAATCAACAGAAACGGGTCTGCATCGGGAGTCCAACTCCCAACCCAATAAAGAGTGATTATGTTAAATATGAATGCAGTAAAATATGTAAACCTGTTTATCTCACCAAGACCGTTAAGTTTTTCCAATTTGAATAAGTATGGAATGAGAGCCACGAAAATCAAATAAGGAAAAGGTACCGGCGGAAAAGAAATTCCCAACATCACTCCGCTTATAAGCCCGAAAGTATATTTTTGCTTTCTTGCTTTCCTTTCTTCCGTGGTTAAATTTTTGCCGGAGATGTAGTTAATAAAATTCAACTTTGTGCTTTACGTTTATTTAGAAAATACTTAACAGCAAAATACAAAATAACAACTGCAGTAAGCGCATAAACAATGTGCGAATATGTCGTAAGATAATAATCAATCAATTGGGCATTACGTCCGAGTTGCATACCCATAAAGATAATTAAAGTATTCCACAAGAAAGCGCTGATTAAAGCATAAACGAAAGTTTTCCAAACGTTCAATTCGTGCACACCGGCAAAAAAACTGATTACCGAACGCGTGCCGGGTAGAAACCTGTTTGCCAAAACTATCCAATAGCCGTATTTCGAAAACCATTCGTCCGTTTTATGTAATGCATCCTTACTTATAAATTTTAATTTTCCGGTACGCAAAACTTTTTCACTAAGAAAATAACCGACGTAATACATTAAGATAAAACCCAGAGCGCTGCCAATACTGGTAATGAACAAAACGGGAATAAAACTCACCGAAGTTGTTGCAATAAGCGAAGCGCCGATAACAACCACAACATCGCTGGGAGAAGGGGGAAATACATTTTCGATAAACGCAAAGAAAAACAAGATAAAATAAATCCAAGCGGGATCGAGCGAACTGATATATGCAATAATTTCTTCAATCATTTTTATCTTCTACAAGTAGCGCAACGGCGTAAGCTTTAATACCTTCTTCCCTTCCGACAAACCCCATTTTTTCGGATGTGGTTGCTTTAACGGAAACGGAACCGACCGGCACGTTAAGAATATTCGCAATGGATTTACGGATTCCGTCGATGAACGGCTTCAGCTTCGGTTTTTCCGCAACTACGGTTGTATCGAGATTACCGAGCCGGTAATCATGTTTTATAATCAATTCGTTTACTTTGGAAAGTAAAATTTTACTGTCGATGTTTTTATATTGTTCGTCCGTATCGGGAAAATGTTTTCCGATATCGCCGAGAGCAAGGGCTCCGAGCATAGCGTCGCAAATTGCATGAAGTAAAACATCCGCATCGGAATGACCGGCAAGTCCTTTTTCGGAAGGTATTTCGATTCCACCGAGTATTAGTTTTCTGTTTTCGGCAAATTTGTGCACATCGTATCCGAAACCGATTCTAAAAGGAGAATTCAATATCTTACCTCGAAATTTTCGAACTCATTTTCCGGTTCGCCCCATTTTACCTTTACGTCTTTAACGTATGCGTGCGAAGGTCCGATTTTAATTTTCTTGATTAATTCTTTAATTAAATATTCAGGTCCTTCCGCTACGGTCAGAACTTCACCGGTATATAAATTTTTCGTAAACCCTTTTAAGCCGAGTTGTTGGGCATTGCGCAAAACAAAATACCTGAAACCAACGCCTTGCACAACACCGCTCGCAACAATTTCAGCTCTTAATACTTTTTCTTCCATTTTCAAAATAGTCGTAGGTTTCCGAAATAATCAATCCGGAAAAAATTAACACCGCTCCAAAGATTCCAAAATTAGTGATTTTTTCATTTAATATAAAGAATGCCAAAATCGATGCAAAAATCGGTTCAAGGGAATAAATAATTGCCGCTTTAGTCGGCGTAACATTTTTTTGAAATTTGGTAATTATTGCCGTGGTTATTAGCGTTGCAAAAATTGCGGTATACAAAATCCCGAAAATAAGATAATCCGTAAACTCTATACGTATTTTCTCTATATCCGAAAAATCAAAAAAGGAAGAAGCGGCAAAAGCGGCTATGGCAGTAACTGCCATCTGCATGAACAAAATCACCGTAAAGCCGTGCTTGTTGGTAACGATATCCAAATAAACCACATAAACGGCAAAAAAGACTGCGCAGAGTAACGTGAAAAAATCCCCGATATTAAAATTGGTTGCCAAATCGGAAATAAAAGTAAAAATTGAATTACCTCTGCCGGATAAAAATAAAATTCCGGCAAACACCAAAATAATTCCGATTATAGAACCTTTTGTCGGGGGTTTTCTTTCCAGTATTGTTTGAAGAACCGGCACCATAACAACCGATGAGCCTGTTATAAAAGCGGAATTTGTGGCGGATGTAAATTTTAAACCTATGGTTTGGGTTGCAAATCCCAAAAAGAAAAACAACCCAAGTAATCCGCCTGATATAATCGCAGCTTTATTAAATTCACTTTTGAATTTGAAAACAAAAGGTAAAAGCAATAAAGTGGCAAGAAGAAATCTCAATCCGATAAAAAGCATTGAAGAAACATCTTGCAAAGATACTTTTACGATTACAAAAGTGCCGCTCCATAAAACCGTGGCGATTAGAAGAGCCGATTCGGAAAAATATTTACCGCGCGCCCGGCGAACGTTATTTTTCATCGCCGGTAACGTAACCGAACCGTTTAAGAATATTAGGATTCGAGCGCCATTTAGGTCTAACCTTAACACGCAATTCCAAAAATACGGGGCGACCTAAAAAATTTTCCACCGCCTCGCGTGCAACCTTACCCAACTTTTTTATTTGTTCGCCGTTTTTCCCAATAATAATGGGCTTTTGCGTTTCTTTTTCTACAATTATATTAGCGAGAATATAATCCTTCCCTTTTTCCCGTTCCTTAAATTCTTCAATAATTACTTCGGTGCTAAACGGAACTTCATCTCTGTAAAATTCAAATATTTTTTCACGGATTAATTCGGATACGAAAAATCTTTCATCGCGGTCGGACAATTGATCGTCGGGATAATATTTTGGTCCTTCGGGTAAATATTCCAAAATTGCGTTTAATACTTCGGAAACGTTTGCGCCAAGTGTAGCGGAAACCGGTATTACTTTTTTGAACAGACCGGTTTTCTCTATGGATTTTATAATATTATTCAATGCGGTTTCGTTCGACAAATCAATTTTGTTGACCACCATAATTTTTGGAATATTTACTTTATTGATGATTTCCCGAACTTTTTCGTCTTGAAGCGCCGCGGCGTTCGGGTCGGCGGAAATATCAATCATAAAAACCAGTACATCGGCATCCTTAACGGAATTGAGCACATACTCGAGCATTTTTTCCTGCAGTAAATATGTAGGTTTTAATATGCCCGGCGTATCTAAAAAAATTATCTGATAATTTTCGTCGCTCAAAATTCCCAAAATATTTTTGCGTGTTGTCTGTGGTTTTTTTGTAGTGATAGAAAGTTTTTGTCCGATTAATGCATTCATCAAAGTAGATTTACCTACATTGGGTTTCCCGATTATTGCAACGTAACCGCTTTTTGTCTTCATAATTTTCCCGGATGATTTTGTAAAATAAAATGCAAAATAGAAATTGGGTTCATCAAAGGCAAATATAAAAGATTGCCCGTCCGGAATTACCGGACGGGAATAAATTTAGGCAAGTTCTTTTTCTTCCAACCAATGTTGGGCATCGAGAGCAGCCATACAACCTGTTCCCGCTGCGGTTACCGCTTGCCGGTAAACTTTATCGGCAACATCTCCCGCGGCAAAAACGCCTTCAACATTAGTTTTAGTCGTGCCGGGTTCAACAATTAAATATCCGGTCTCATCCATTTCGAGTTGACCTTTGAAAATATCAGTGTTGGGTTTATGCCCGATTGCAATAAAAATTCCGTCCACATCGACTTGTTGTGTGGAACCGTCTTTAGTATTTTCGAGCAAAGCACCGGTAACAAATTTAATTCCGTTTTCCTCTTTACCCAAAACCTCTTTAATTACCGCATTGGTAATGAATTTAATTTTGGGGTTTTTACGTGCTCTCTCAAGCATAATTCTGGAAGCCCGGAATCCCTCGCGTCTATGAACGATAGTAACTTCGGAAGCAAATTTAGTAAGGTAATTTGCCTCTTCCATTGCGGTATCGCCGCCGCCAACCACAATCACTTTTTTATCCCTGTAGAAAAATCCGTCGCAAGTGGCACAAGCGGAAACTCCGTAACCCATGTATTTCTGTTCGCTTTCCAAACCGAGTAATCTTGCCGAAGCGCCCGTGGCAATTATTACCGCATCGGCGGTATGAACTTCGTCTCCGGTTTTTATTACAAAAGGTCTGGCGGAAAAATCAACTTCCGTAACTTCTTTGAAGAAACAATTTGCACCGAATTTACATGCTTGTTTCCTCATTATGTCCATTAATTCCGGACCTTGAATACCGTTTTCGAAACCAGGATAATTTTCAACTTCCGTCGTTATGGTTAATTGTCCACCCGGTTGCATACCTTCAAAAATAACGGGATTTAAATCGGCTCTTCCCGCATAAATCGCCGCAGTCAATCCTGCCGGACCGGAACCAATAATAACTACTTTATGATGATTTTCTGACATTGTAACTCCGTTTTTTATTTCATAAATATCATTTCTTGTAAAATTCAATTTATATATGATACATTAGTGCAAAGAAAGGTTCAAATTATTCGGATAAACCGCTCAATTTTTCATCAAAAATCCGGCGTTTCTTTTCAAACCTTTAAGCTTTGCACGGTAAATGGGACTTTCTTTAAATTTATTTTTAAATTCTTTGTTATCCATCGCCAGAACATCTTCAAGATTTAGTTCAATATTCTCTGTTTCCCGGAAATTTTTATTGCCGGCAGGACGGGAAAATTTAACGTTCCACGGACAAACGTCTTGACAAATATCGCAGCCGAAAATCCAGTTTTCAAATTTACCTAAAAATTCATCCGGAATCTCACCCTTATTTTCAATTGTCAAATACGATATACATTTGTTCGAATCAACCACATAATTTTCCACAATCGCATCTGTCGGACAAGCATCGATGCAAGCAGTGCACGTTCCGCAAAAATTTGGGATTGGTTCATCATAAGAAAATTTGTAATTCGTAATAATTTCACCGAGAAAAATCCAACTTCCATACCCACGCGTAATTACGTTGGAATGCTTTCCCATCCATCCGATACCCGCACGCACCGCCCAGACTTTATCCATAACCGGACCGGTATCAACATAATAAACCGATTCGAAACCTTCGTCAATTTCTTTTAACTTACTTACCATTTTTTCGAGCATTTCCCACATTATAAAATGATAATCACGCCCCCAAGCATATCTTGAAACCTTACCGTAATTCTCTTTTCCCGAATATTCCGCTTCAGTGTAATAATTCACCGCAAGACTTATCACGCTTTCGGCGCTTTGAAGAATATTGCGGACATTTTTTCTTTTTTCAATATTTCTTTCCATATAAGTCATTCCGGCATGGTAATTATTTTCGAGCCATTTTTCCAACGCGGCAATTTCTTCATTCAAAATCTCCGCTTTTGTAAACCCCACCAAATCAAATCCGGTATCTTTTGCAATTTTTATTACGGTTTCGTTATCGAGTTTTGTTTCTTTCATAAATATTGTTTTATTATTACCATTTTAATTCTTGCGGAATCACTTCGGCAAAAACATAATCATTTTCAATTTTTATTTTATAAGTTTTAAGTCCATTTCCGCCGTTATTTTTCTTTCCGTTTTCAAGATTGAATTCCCAACCGTGAAGCGGGCAAACAACATTGCATCCCTCTATTGTTCCCTCGTAAATCAACGCGCTTTTTTGATGCGGACAAATATTACTTACCGCATATATTCTACCGTCAATTTTAAATACGGCAATATCAGTATCGTTTATGAAAAATCTCTTTCCGGTTTTTTCTTTTAATTCCGAAATATGACAAAGTTTAAAATAATTGCTTGTCACGGGCATTACAATTTTTCATATTTTTCTTTTACCTTAAACCCTTTATCGGTCTTGGTAACCGTAGCCGCTGTCACAAATGGATCGTGTTCGAATACCAATTTCCATTCTTCTTCCACAGCCATCGACAAATATTTTTTCTTTTCTTGAACCGTTATCAAAGGTTGAATATCATAACCCATAACATAAGGAATGGGAATGTGGGACATTGTAGGAATCAAATCACCGCAGAAAAGTAACGTTGTAGATTCATCGGAAAGTTTAACCATTTGTTGAGCAAAAGTATGTCCGTTAATTTCAATTAATTCAATTTCATCGTCGAATTGTGAAGTTCCGTCGATAAATTGCAATACACCTTCTTCGTGCAACGGTAAAAATCTATCAGCAATAAAACTTCCCCTGTCCCTATCGGAAGGATTTAAAGCCCAATCGAAGTGTTTTTTCTGAACGTAATACTTTGCATTCGGGAAAGCGGGAACCATTTTTCCGTCTTCAAATTTTGTAGACCCGCCGGTGTGATCGAAATGCAAATGCGTAAGAATTACATCCGTAATGTCTTGCGGCGCTAAATTTTCTTGAGTCAGTGAATTTTCCAAATCCGATTGGGATTTATCAATCCGGTAAATTTTGTTAAACTTTTCATCCCAAAAATTCCCGATTCCCGTATCAATTAGAATTTTTCTTTCATTGCAGCTCAGAAGAACGCATCTTGTACCTAGAGTAATTCTGTTCGCTTCATCCGGCGGATTGGTTTTTTGCCATAATACTTTCGGTATAATTCCAAACATTGCGCCGCCGTCTAATCCGAAGGTTCCGGTCGGTAAAAATTTAACTTCATATTTTCCGATTTTCATAATTCGTTTCCCAAATACTTATCTGAAAATAGCGTTTTTAAAATAAAAAAACCGCAACGAAAAAACTCATTGCGGTTTTAAACTTAGCGGGCGTCATTAATTACGAACGGCCTTCAAGTTCATCTAACATTTCTTTTTTCTTCATTAATGTTTCTTTATCTTCAACGTGGTTCGGATCCGGAACACAGCAATCAACCGGACACACAGCGGCACATTGCGGTTCATCGTAGAAACCGACGCATTCGGTACATTTATCTGGTACTATGTAATAAAATTCATCCGAATAAAAACCTGTAGCTCCTGAAGGTGCGGGATCATCGGGACCGTAAGTTTTACCTCCTAATTCCCATTCCGAACCGCCCTCGTAAATTGCGTTATTCGGGCATTCCGGTTCGCAAGCTCCGCAATTGATGCACTCATCAGTTATCATTATAGCCATGGCCAACTCCTTTGAAATTACTGGTAAATTATTATTTAATTTTTACAAAAATAAAACCGATTTACAAATTCAAATTTAACGTATAAGTAAAAATAACAAGTTCCGTTAAAAAGACAAACAACTACAAAAATATAATTCTAAACTCACTCAATTATAAAAAAAGGCGCGGGAAAAAACAAGACAAAACCTTCTTATTTTACAGGATAAAAAATTACCAGCTGCCGCTAGCACCTCCGCCGCCGAAAGAACCGCCGCCGCCGGAGAATCCTCCGAAACTTCCGCCGCCGCTCGAAAATCCGCCGCCGCCGAATCCGCCACCGTAATAAATTATTCCTCCGCCTCTGCCTCCTCTTCTTCTGGAAGCGAGAATAAAAAAGATAAAGAACAAAATCATGTAAAAAACAAAAACACCTATCGGATCACTTTCCTTTTTCTTCGGTTTACCGGTATATTCCCCTTTTGTTGCTTTGATAATAGCGCTTAAACCGGCTACTATTCCTTTGTAATAATCTCCTCTTTTGAAAAACGGTGCGACTTCGTTACGTAAAATAGAACTTGCAAGTGCATCGGGTAATGCTCCTTCCAGACCATAACCGACTTCGATTCTCATTTTTCTGTCTTTCTTTGCAATTAAAAAGAGAATGCCGTTGTCGTGCTCTTTCGTTCCTATTTTGTTTTTCTCCGCAACTTCATTCGCATACATTTCAATCGGATAACCGTTTAGCGAGTTAATCATCAAAACAACAATCTGGGTAGATGTGGAATCGTCAAATTCCCTTAATGCTTGTTCCAAATATCTCATCTGGTCGGTGGTAAGCGTACCGGTAAAATCGTTAACATAATTTTTTAACGAAGGTATCTCGGGTTGTGCATTTAAGTACCAACCCGAGAAAAATATAAAAATTATGACTTTCAGATATTTCATATTTTAAAATTGAACCTTAGGCGGTTTTTCGGAACCTTCGACCGATTTGAAATATTGTTTCTCTCTGAAGCCCGTCATATTAGCAATAAAATTCGCCGGGAATCTTCTTATGGTTGTATTGTATTCTTGCACCACTTTGTTAAATTTTCTTCTTTCAACAGCAATTCTGTTTTCGGTTCCTTCCAGCTGGGCCTGCAATTGAAGGAAGTTTTCGTTTGCTTTTAATTCGGGGTACCTTTCCACAGTTACAAGCAACCGGGATAAAGCGCTGCTCAGTCCGTCTTGCGCGGCTTGAAATTTTTGAAACGCATTAGGATCGCTTAACATTTCCGGAGTAAGTTTTATTTGATTAACTTTTGCCCGCGCTTCGGTAACCGCAGTGTATGTTTCTTTTTCGAATTTTGCCACACCTTTTACGGTTTCAACTAAATTGGGAATCAAGTCGGCTCTACGCTGGTATTGGTTTTCCACTTGACTCCATTGCTGCATAACTTTTTCATCCAGAGTTACCAATTTATTATAAACCCCAACTCCCCATAAAATTGCACCGATTATAACGATGAGAATAGCGACCGCTACTCCGCAACCGATTTTTTTCATTATACCTCCGATTAATTTGTTAAACTTCGCATCGGCGCGGGAATTCTTCCGCCGCGACCGACAAATTTATTACTGCTTAATTCCGAAACCTTCATCACCGGGGCTTTGCCGAGCAATCCGCCGTAATCCACGTAGTCTCCGATTTTCTTTCCGTATGCGGGAATCAATCGTGCGGAAGTAGTTTTATCGTTAATCACGCCGATTGCGCATTCATCTGCAATTATACCCGCAATAGTAGATTCGGGTGTATCGCCGGGAATTGCTATCATGTCCAAACCCACGGAACAGACGGAAGTCATTGCCTCCAACTTTTCAATTGTGATATGTCCTTTTTCCGCAGCTCTAATCATTCCTTGGTCTTCGCTTACGGGAATGAAAGCTCCGCTCATTCCGCCAACGGAAGAGCTTGCCATTAATCCGCCTTTTTTAACCGCATCGTTTAACATTGCCAGCGCGGCTGTAGTTCCGGCTGCTCCAACATCTTCAATCCCCATAGCCTTTAAAACATCGGCAATGCTGTCGCCTTCGGCGGGAGTTGGAGCCAAGGAAATATCAATAATTCCAAACGGGATTCCGTGCATTGCGGCAACTTTTCTTCCTATCAATTCTCCTGCCCGCGTAATTTTAAAAGTTGTTTTCTTGATGATCTCGGCAAGTTGTTGCAAATCCACATTGCCTGCGGTTTTTATCGCATCCAAAACAACGCCGGGGCCGCTTATGCCCATGTTAATTGTAACTTCCGCTTCCGACACTCCGTGAAAAGCACCGGCAACGAACGGATTATCTTCCGGCACGTTGCAAAAAACAACCAACTTAGCGCAACCTATCGAGTCTCTGTCTTTTGTAAGTTCGGCAGTTTTCTTTACCGCCTGCGCCATCATGTTCACCGCATCTATATTAATTCCCGCTTTCGTCGATGCCACGTTAACGCTCGATACAACCCTTTCGGTAGAAGCCAAAGCATACGGAATTGCTTTTATCAATTCTTTCTCGCCGTTTGTAAATCCTTTTTGCACCAAAGCGGAAAACCCGCCAATGTAGTCAACGCCAACATCTTCGGCGGCTTTGTCCAAAATCTTTGCAACTTCTACAAATTCTTCGGCATTCAAGCCATCAAAAGCAATTGAGACTGGAGTAACGGCAATTCTTTTATTGGCTATGGAAATACCGAACTGAGCTTCCACTTGCTCGGCGTAGTTGACATGGTTTTTCGCATACTTTAAAATTTTGGAATAGATTTTCTCTTTCGTTATTTCGATATTACGGTCGTAGCAATCGCGCAAACTTATTCCCATTGTTACCGTGCGGATATCGAAATGTTCGATTTCCGTCATTTTAATAGTTTCGAGAACTTCTTCGAATTCGTAAGGCATAATTTTATTTCCTTAATTTTTAAACCCGGTGCATATAACGGAACACGTCTTCGTGTTGAAGGTAAATTTTAACTTTTAATTCGTCCGCCACTTTGTTCATTGTTTCTTGTAATTCACGCAAACCTTTTTTGGATGAACCGATATTTATTACCATCATCATAGTATAAAAATCGGAAAGGATTTTTTGGCTGATATCCAAAATATCGCATCCGGCTTCGTAAAGGGCTTTTGTAATTCCCGCAACAATTCCCGGATGATTCATTCCGAACGAAGTTAATATCACTCTACCGGAATCTGAAGATTCAACCCTTGAAGGTTGCCCGGACTTTTCCAACTTTCTCACTGCTTTTTCCACAACTTCCTTAACCAATTGCGGTGTGGCGTTTTCCCCCAATTCTTCAATTGCTTCCAAAGTTATTTTTCTTAATTCTTGTTCAGAGAGACTCACGGTTTTTCTCCTTTATATTCAATTTGCACTTTTCGTAATGCTTTATTCGCTATTTCGATATTTTTTTGCAATGCGAATTTTTCCGCATTTTGATAGTTCCCCCGGTAAAACCTGAACCACAACAAATTACCGATAACAATTCCGTCAAACACACGCTCGGCTAAAAACGCATTTACCGTTAAATATCCCCACAAAACATTCATTCCCAGAGACATTAGTCCGGAAATATAATGCCCGGTATAAAATTGACCGGCGCCCGGTAAAATATAAGAAATTAGTTTTGCAAAAGTTACTGAATATTTTTGATTTATCACATCATTACAAACCGCGATTAAACTATCAACGGAATCCAATTGCATAAACTCTGCTTTTGCCGAATCCCATTTATCAGCAAACATGAAAGCCCAGCCTTTCCAGTAATGGATTTTTTTAACCATTGATGAATCTTTAACGCCTTGCAAAAGATTTCCTAACATACGAAGCGCATTTTCTGTCGTGCCGCGTAAAATATTACTCCTCGCAATCTGCAGACGCGCGTTTAATTTTTGCAGATCATTTTCCGCATTTATTTCGGCAAGCTTGAAAAATTTAACCGCGTCGTCGTATTTTCCCCCTTTTTTGTAGGACAATCCGATTTTATAATTTCCCGTAAAACCGAAGCGATGTTCCGAATCGAAAAAAAGCAAACGTTTATATTCGGTAATTGCATCATAATATTGGTTTTGAGCAAATAATAAATCGGCATAATTCAATTGCGAATCGAGATTGCTTTGAGCAACTAAGCGGGAAAATCCAACGAATATTATTATGTAAAAAATCTTATTCATCTTATTTGCAAAAATTGTAATCCGGAGTAAAATAATTTTCACGTTCAAGAAATTTTGATAATTCTTGTTCGTAATTAACTTTGTTTCTTTTGTTATAAATTTGCGCGGCGGCAACCGAACCGTAAATATTTCCACCATAGAATATTGCGGTAAGTCCGGCGAAAATCCATCCCCGCGTTTTGTGTCCCGCTCTAAAATTGTCGTAAGCAAGGAAACCGAGAATCCCGTTAAAAATAAAAGCCGTAATTCCGTCACCTAATTCGCCCGCGTAAATTTTTCCCAAGCCCGGAATCAAAGCGGAAAGCAAACCGGCTGCCGTTAAACTTTTACGCGGCAGATTTACTTTCTTCCGGTAGAACTTCATTATTTCTTCTTTTGCCGGAACATTAAACCACAAACGGAAATTCGAAGAATCCGGCAAAGGTAAATCTTCAAATAAATAAGTTAGATAATTTAATCTTGTAATTTCAGGAAAGTATTTAAAGTTGCCGGTAGAACCAAGATAAAGATTTCTGAACTCGCGAAATTGTTTCATCAGGAAAACGGTTTTATAAAATTCCAGTCTTGCTTCGGGGAAAAAAATATTTTCTTGCGGAAAAGAATTGAAATACATTTTTGCAATACCGAATTTTTTCATCCTTTCGTATGCCAAACCGATTTTAAATTGCAACGTATCGTTCGGTTTTAATTTCAAACAACTCCGGTATTCTTCCACCGCACGCAGATAATCTTTTGTGCAAAAAAGATGATTCCCAAATTTGATCCGGTTTAACAATGTAAAAAATTTATCAGGCGGTTTTATCGTTTGTGCGGACGAAATTATTTGAAAGACAAAAAACAGCAAGTAAACAATAGTAATTTTTCCGTTTGGATTCTTTCTCATAAATTTATGTCCGCCAGGTAAACATTGAACGATATGAAATTAAGGTTTGAGAATATAATTATTGTTTTTCACCGTCCGGTTCCGGCTTTCCGGCGAAGAAACTCTCAATCAATAAAATCAATACTCCGACGGTGACCGAAACATCCGCAAGATTGAAGATACCGGTTCTTACAATCCCCAAATCGATATGCAGAAAATCGGTAACCGAGCCGAAAAGAATTCTGTCATAGAGATTCCCGATTCCGCCCCCGATGATAAAAGACAATGCAATTATTAAAATTATGCTTAAATCATTCTTTTTAAAAAACCAAATCAAAAGTAAAATTATAATTATCGCAGGAAACCAAAGGAACAAAACATCTCTTATTTTGGAATTTAAACCCGAACCCAATCCCAAAAAAGCGCCGGTGTTTTCCACCCTTTTCAAAATAAAATTATGATCGATTATTTCTATCGTTTTACCGGGTTCCAATTTTTTTCTTGCAATTGATTTGGATATTTGATCGCAGCCGATATTTGCTAAAATCAAAATCACAAAAATAATCATACGAAAAGTTTTATTCGGTTTCATCGGGAAGCACGCCTAAAATTGTAATTTTGTTTTCGTCAAGCATGTAGTTATCAACCGGATCGATAAGTTTGCCCGACTTTCCGATTTTGTAACGGCTTTCACTTTTAAAAAAATTGGAGTCTCTCGTAAACCTGTCCGCAAACATCAATACACCTTGAACGATATTTGTTTTCTTTACTGCATCCACAAAGAAAGTAGAACAAGTAGGCTGAAACGGACAATTATCTCCGTCGAGATCGGAAAACCCAAACCAGTAAACGTCTCTGAGCATTGTAAGAGCAAGGGTTCCGAAGTTGCTGTGATCGAGCGAATAATCACGGTCTTTAATTTCCGGCAATTGATAAATTGAATTATCTGCTTCCCATTTATCCCAATCGGTTTGAGCCGAGATTATTCCGCTAAATAAAACAAACAAAAAAATCAATTTGGTTTTCATGATTTACAAGAGACTCCCGTCACTATTGAATTTCCTTCAATATTTCACGAGCGATAATAATTTTTTGAATTTCGGAAGTGCCTTCATAAATCTCCGTAATTTTTGCATCGCGTAAATATCTTTCGACCAAATATTCCCTAACGTATCCGTAACCGCCGTGAATCTGAATAGCTTCGAGCGCGCATTTCACCGCTGTTTCGCTTGCAAAAAGTTTAGCCATGGAAGCTTGCTTGATGTAATCTTTCCCGGCGTCTTTTAATGCCGCGGCTTGGAACGTAAGAAGTTTTGCGGCTTCAACGTTTGTAGCCATTTCGGAAAGTTTAAATTGAATTGCTTGATGATTAAAAATTTCGGTTCCGAAAGCTTTCCTTTCCATCGAATATTTCAAAGCTTTCTCGTATGCCGCGGTTGCAATTCCGACAGCTTGAGAAGCAATTCCGTAACGCCCGCCGTTAAGCGTATTCATCGCGAAGTAAAATCCTTTGCCCACTTCCCAAATAACGTTTTCTTCGGGAACGCGGCAATTCGTAAAAGTGAGCGAGCATGTGTCGGAACTTCTAATTCCCAATTTATCTTCTTTCTGTCCGTGTTCGAATCCCGGAGTTCCTTTCTCTACCAAAAATGCGGTAATTCCTTTATGCCTTTTTTCTTTGTCGGTTTGCGCCATTACGATATAATAATCGGCAGAAGTTCCGTTAGTAATCCAATTCTTAATTCCGTTAAGAACCCAATACTTTCCGTCTTTTTCCGCCATTGTTCTTTGTTGGGTGGCGTCGCTGCCGGCTTCGGGTTCGGAGAGCGCAAAAGCTCCGAGTTTTTCACCTTGAGCCAAAGGCGTAAGATATGTTTTTTTAATGTATTCGGAACCCCATTTTTCCAGTCCGAAATTAACCAGCGAATTGTTAACCGACATAATTACTCCAACGCTGGCATCCACTTTGGAAATTTCGATTAAAGCCAAGACGTAACTCACGGTATCCAAACCGGCTCCGCCGTATTCCGGAGAAACCATCATTCCCATGAATCCGAGCTCTCCGAGCTTCTTAACAATTTCGGTCGGGAATTCCGCTTTTATGTCTCTTTCAATTGTAGATGGGGCAATTTCCGTTTCGGCAAATTCCCTTGCCGTTTGTTGAATCATTAGTTGTTCTTCAGTTAAATCAAAATTCATTTTAAACTCCGCAATTTTTGAACAAATCAATACTTATAATCAAAATTACAAAAATTATTTGATATTAGATTGCGGAAAATATCCGGTATGATTTGGCGGTTTGATAAGTTATATTAAGCGGAAACTTTAAATTTTTCCTTTACGGTTTCCTTGATAATCCCAAGATATTTTTCTTCCAAAAGTTTATTGAAATTTTCCGGTTTGGGTAAATTGTCAATGTAATTTCCGGGATTGTAATATTTCTTTTTCTCTTCGTCAGAAAGTTTGTAAGAAAGAAGTTCGAATTTCAGAGCTTCTTTGTCATCTTCGTTTTTGTTTGCTTTGTCAATAACGGATAGGCAAATTTCATCGGTGAGTTTATTTCTCTCCGTAATGAAAAGTTTGTTGAACTCTTCGAACTTATTCAATTCGAGCAAAACATGAACATAAACGAAATTTGCTTCGGAAGTATCGAGATTTGTTCTTTTTCTGCTCATTACGCAACAAAATTATTTTTCGTATTTATAATTAGCGAAAATTACGGGGAATTTACAATTTTTATTTTACCGGAAATAAGTAATGCTGATTATTAACGCGAACATTCGTATATTTGCTCGCTATGAAAAACGATAATATTAAATATCAATTGAAAGGTCTTACGCTAAGCGAGTTGCAACAATTATTTAAAGGACTCGGAGAGCCGAAGTACAGGGGCGAACAAGTTTTCAATTGGATGTATAATCATCTTACAACCGATTTTAGTGAGATGCTAAACCTTTCCAAGGCTTTACGAGAAAAGCTGAGCGAGAAATTTTCGTTGCAATCGTTGGAATTAATTACGGTTCAAGATTCCCCCGCAACCGGTACAAAAAAATATTTATTTGCTACGCAAGATAATCATAAAATAGAATCCGTCGTTATTCCCGATAAAGACAGAAACACATTATGCATTTCAACACAAGTCGGTTGCCCGTTGGACTGTAAATTTTGCGCTACCGGTTTAATGGGTTACAAAAGAAATTTAACATCGGCGGAGATAGTTGACCAATACCTTTTGGCGGCAAAAGATTACGGGAAGAAAAACATTACCAATATAGTTTACATGGGAATGGGCGAACCGCTCTTGAACTTTGACGTTACATTAAAAACGCTTTCAATATTCACGAGCGAATTGAACAAAGGTCTCAGCCGGAACAGGATTACGGTATCAACAGCGGGAATTCCCGAAAAAATCAAGTTACTTGCCGAGAGTGGTCTAAGGGTAAAATTAGCTCTTTCATTGCACTCTTGTTTTAACGACATCCGTTCCAAACTCATGCCGATAAATAAAAAATATCCGGTAGAGAAAAATATAGAAGCGATAAAATATTATTCCAAAAAGACAAAGACCCCGATAGTATTCGAATATACAATGTTCAAAAACATAAACGACCGTGACGAAGACATAGAAGCATTGGCAAAAATATGCAACCAATTGTCTTGCAAAATAAACATCATACCGTTTAACAGTATTGCGCATATGAATCCAGGCGGTTTCGGGGCAACGCTGGAACCCACTCCGCACGAAAGGATTAACGAATTTGCTCAATCGTTAAGGAATAAAAACGTAACCGTAATGGTGAGAAAAACACAAGGCGACGACATTGCCGCCGCTTGCGGTCAACTTGCGGCAAAAAACAGATAACGATGAAAAAATTAACTCACGCGGAAATATCGGAAAAAAGAAGCACGCTGGAAACACTCGACCGAGTAAAAAAACTCCCTGTTTACGTCGTGCTTAACAGTATCCGCAGTTCGTATAATGTGGGTTCTATTTTCCGGACGTCGGACGGTGCGATGATAGAAAAACTTTACTTGTGCGGTTACACTCCGCATCCCCCGAAAAAAGAAGTTTTAAAAACAGCTCTCGGTTCACAAGACAGCGTAAATTGGGAATATGCGGAAGACCCCGTAAAGGTTATAAAAGATTTGAAGAAGCAAGGAATTAAAATAGTTGCTTTGGAACAAACGGACGAGAATATTCCGTATTATTCTCTAACGAAAAACGATTTTCCGTTGTGTCTCGTTGTCGGTAACGAAATTACCGGAGTTTCCCAAGAGTTAATCGATTTGTGCGATGCATCAATCGAAATTCCCCAATACGGAATTAAACAATCGTTAAACGTAGCCGTGGCTTACGGAATAGCGGTTTTCGAATTGAGAAAAATTTTCGACAACGGATAAATTAACCCGCATAAGTAAAATAATCTTCCCCGTTTTCTTTGGTGTGAATCAAAAGCAGATTTGCCCGTACCAATTTTATCAAAGTTCTGGATGCCCTGCGGCGAGAAAGGTTTGCAATTTCGCTCAATTGTTTTACGGTAATAGTTTCGTGTTCATCCAAATATTCAAAAACCGTTTGTTCGTTTTTACCAATCTGATATTTTTTCAACGGTATCGATTTGGACTGGGTCTGAAGGATTTTAATCATCTCTTTACTGGCGGGAACGCTTTTATCGTTTACTCTTACAAACACTTCGGATGAATTTAAATCGAGCTCTTCCAAATAATCTTGTATTCTGTGCGGCTTGTTCTCCGATTCGAAAATCTCAGCAATTACTATTTCCTTTTCATCCAGATTAATGAAATGAATTTTGTATTCTACCGGCGGTTCGCAATACTTTTCCGCCGTAATACGAACCAGTTCCGCTTCACCTTTTTCGCTTTCAACTCCGTAGACCGATTTATTATCATCGATTCCGAAAAGCACATATCCGCCACGGGTATTTGCAAACGCAATAAACTCTTTCGCTATTTTTTCGTAAGTTGAGAAACGTTGCTTGAATTCAACATTCAAGCCTTCGCCCTCTTCAATCAATTCAAGAAGTTTTCTGCGGTTCATATTTCCGAAGTAAAAATTTATTTCCCAGCCGGTTTAACGGTTTGTATTTTGTTCTCTGCCGGTATGTTTTTCTTCGTTTTATTTTCGTCCGAATTTCCGGTTTCTTTTTTAAGCTTATCCGTAACGGGCTTTACCTTGGCAGAGTCTGCGGCGGCTTTCTTTTTAGCCAATTCTTTTTTGTAAAAATATATTTTCGTTTTAATCTTTTTGGCATACGCCGAGTTAGTAAATTTAGTGTTGAGCAAATCATAATATTCTGCAGCGGAATCGGGTTCTTCCAATTTATTTTCGAAAAGCCACCCGAGCGCATAGAGCGATTTTGCGGCATAAGTGGATTTCGGATAAGTTTTGTAAATTGATTTCAATTCGGGTATCGCATCGGAGAATTTATTTTTGTCGATTAAACTTTCGGCTTTCAAGTATTGTTGTTCCGCGGGTCCGGTCTGACTTTTAACTTCCGGAAGGTTAAGTTTTTCGGCAACCTTGTTAACTATTTCGTTTCCTTTATAATTCTCGTAAATTACCTCGTAAATGCTGTCGGCTTTAACCGTGTCGCCGCTCAATTCGTAATAACTTCCCAACGCGTAAAGTATTTGGGGCTTCTGCGGATTGTTTTCGTTGTCTTCCAACGATTTCGTATAATAATAGAAAGCAGAATCCGGAACATTAAATTCCGTAAAGAAAATATTTGCAAGCTCGAATTCGGTATTACTTATTAAAGTGTTTAACGAATCCACTGAAATTTTTGGTCTTCTTGGTTTTACCGGACCTTTCTTCTTTTTCTTATTATTTCTATTTGAAGAATATTTTTGTCTGCCCCGTTTAAACCTGTTATTTTCCCCTTCGTTTTGTTTGCCTGTTTCGGTTTTTACCGTATCTTTTCTTAACGCTTCCTCATAAGCCAGAGAATCGAGAATAAACGCATCTTCGTCCGTTAAATATAGAAGTTGCTTTTGCTGTCTTCTTAACTTTTTCAATAGTCTGGAATATTTGTTAATCAAAAAAGATTCGTTTCGCGCTTCCGATTTAATTTCGAACGGAGCTTTGGAATTTAACGTTTTATCAAAATAAATTTTTGCACTGTCGTATAAACGGTAATCATTCATTAAAATGTTACCGAGATAATAACTTGCAATCCCTCCGGTTTCAACTTGCGAATAAACAGAATCGACCGCTTCGTATTGGGCAAACGCATCTTCAATTAATCCTTTTTCATAATAAATCTGACCTATTTCCAAATCAATTTTATCCGAAAATTCTTGGAATTTATTTTCGTTTTTCAATTCTTCCAAAAGTTTCAAGCTTTCGTCAACTTTACCCAACTTGCGGTAAATTTTAGCTATTTCCAATTTACTGTTAAATTCCGTAGTAAAATCGGGATTAAATTTTTCAACGGATTGAAATGCGGCAACAGCTTCATCCAAGTTATTCAGTTCAAGCTGTAATTTACCCAAGTGGAAAGACGTTTGTGCATTCAGAATATCGTCATCCGAAACATTTAAAAATTGGTTACAAAGTTCTATTGCTTCGGGAATTCTTTCACGATAAGTGAGAAAAGATATTTCCGTTATATAAGCATCTTTTAATATTTCGTTTTCTTCGCTCTTCTTTGCGGAATCAATCACACCGTTTAATGTTTCCATCCCTTTATCGAATTCGCGCAATTGTAATTGGGTTTTCCCTATCCAAAGCAATGTTTCAAGATTATAATCGGGAAGATTGAGCGAAAGTAATTCATTAAATTTCCGCAAAGCTTTGGAAAAATCTTGCTGATAATAAAACGCTTTTCCGGTCAATAACAATGCATCGGGAAAATACGAAGATTCGCTTTGGAACTGTAAAATCTTTGAAGTTTTCTCTATAACTTTTTTCAGTTTTTTCTTTTCTTGTCCCTTTAAGTTTTGAAGTTTAAATTCAAAAATATCTTTCCGGTTTTTCAGAATTTGGGTTTCAACTTCCTCGAAGAGCTTGGAAGCGTTATAATAACGGTTAAAATAAGTGGTGAAGTCCGTCCAAAAACCGCACCCGTATAAATAAACAAGTGCGGCAATTATAATAAATGCTTTAATATTTTTAATTTTTCTTAAATTCATTCTTTTTTACAGCGCTTCCGGACCCGATTCATCGGTTCTGATTCTTATCGCATCTTGTATTTCCGAAACAAATATTTTTCCGTCTCCCACTTGGTTTGTCTTAGCCGTTCGAAGGATTGCATCCACAATTTTGTCGGCGATTTCGTCGTTAACAACCACTTCTATTTTTAATTTTGGAACGAATTCTATTTCGTATTCACTTCCGCGGTAAACTTCCTTATGACCTTTTTGTCTTCCGTATCCACGCACTTCGGAAATTGTCATTCCTCTCACACCTTCTTCCAACAAAGCTTCTTTCACCTCATCCAACTTAAACGGTCTTATGATTGCTTCAATTTTTTTCATTGATACCTCAACGTTAAAATACTAAACGTTTTTTCCGTGACAATGTTTATACTTTTTACCGCTACCGCAAGGACACGGATCGTTTCTTCCTATTTTGGCTTCAACGCGTATCGGTTGTTGCTTACCGCGTTTGGCTCCTTCGTCGGTTTGTTGCGAACCGGAACGGATTCCCATATTCGAAGAATCGGCTTTTACGGTTCTTATTCTTTGCGGTCGTCTTATTTTGCGTTCTTGAACCTCTTCGGGAATCTGCGGGAAGAATTTAAAGCTGAACGAAACGACTTCGTTTCTGATTTCAACCAACAAATCGACGAACAATTTATATGCTTCCGTTTTATACTCAATCAGCGGATCTTTCTGTCCGTATGCCCTAAGTCCGATACCTTCCTTCAGATCGTCCATATCGCGCAAATGCTCTTTCCATTTATCGTCGATAACGCTAAGCATCGCAAAACGTTCGAGCCTTGCCATTAATTCCGAGCCGAGCATTTCTTCTTTCTTTTCGTAGAAATCTTTAGCGGCTTTAAGTAATTTTTCTTTCAGTCCGTCCCTACCGAGCTTTTCAAACTCTTCCGGCTCCAATTTAACTTCCACCAGAAGATTATTCAGCATTTTTTCACGTATTTGTTCGGCTTCAACATTCTCGAAATGTTCATCCAAAAGATCATCGATAAACTCTTCGAGAAATTCATAAATTTCGGTTTTCAGCCTTTCCCCTTCAAGCGCCCTTTTTCTTCTTGTATAAATCACTTCACGTTGTTGATTCATTACATCGTCGTATTCAAGGAGTCTTTTACGAATTGCGAAGTTATTCTCCTCAACTTTTTTCTGGGCGCGTTCAACGGATTTGGTAATCATCGGATGCTGCAACGCTTCGCCTTCCTCAATTCCAATACGCTGCATCACGTTTGTTACACGGTCTCCGCCGAATAACCTCATTAAATCGTCTTCGAGTGAAATGAAAAACTTGGAAGTTCCCGGATCCCCTTGGCGGCCGGCACGACCTCTTAACTGCCTGTCGATTCGTCTCGATTCATGACGCTCCGTTCCCAAAATATACAAACCGCCTTTTTCCACGACGCCTTCGCCCAATTTAATATCGGTACCGCGACCCGCCATGTTTGTGGCAATTGTAACTGCTCCGGGCTGACCGGCAAACGCAACTATTTCAGCTTCGCGTTGATGGTGTTTTGCGTTCAATACATTGTGGGGAATTCCCTGCCGTTTTAGCATTCTGCTTATGGTTTCCGAAGCTTCCACGGTTGTTGTTCCCACAAGCACCGGTCGTCTTTCGGCGTGCAATTCTTTAATTTTTTCCACAATTGCGTTAAGTTTTTCGCGCTTTGTTCTGTAAATCGCATCGTCTTCGTCAATACGCGCAACCGGTTTGTTGGTTGGAATTACCACCACTTGCAAACCGTAAATTTCTTCGAATTCCGCTTCTTCCGTTTCCGCAGTACCCGTCATACCTGCAAGTTTTTTATAGAGTCTGAAATAATTTTGAAGCGTAATAGTCGCAAGCGTTTGCGTATCTTTTTCAACTTTAACGTTTTCTTTTGCCTCTATTGCTTGGTGAAGTCCGTCGGAATATCTTCTGCCGGGCAGAATTCTACCGGTAAACTCATCCACTATTGCTACTTTTCCGTCTTCGGTAATTACATATTCATCGTCTTTAGCAAATAAAGCGTAAGCCTTAAGCAGTTGGTTAATCGTGTGAATTCTATCGCTCCGTTCGCTGTAAAGATGATAAAGTTCATCTTTTTTCTTGAGTTTTTCTTCCGGTGAAAGATCGGGATTATTTTCTATTTCGTGAATTTCAGTTCCCAAATCGGGCAATACGAAAAATTCTTTACCTTCAGGCGAACCTTGTGCCAATTCTTCCCTTCCCTTGTCGGTCAAGTTAATCGAATTATTTTTTTCGTCAATGGCAAAATAAAGTTCTTCGTCAATTTCGGGCATCCGTTTTTCTTTTTCTTTCAGAAATTCAAGCTCGGTTCTTTGCAATAGTTTTTTATTTTCCGGTTCGCTTAAAATTTTCAATAGCTTTTTGTTTTTCGGAAAACCGCGGAAAGCTCTTAATAAAAGAATTCCGGTTTCTTCATCGTACTTTCCTTCCGCTAAACGTTTCTCAGCTTCTTGAACTATTTTGGCAACAAGGTTGGATTGTTTACGGAACAATCTTTCTACCGGCGGTTTCATTTCGTAAAATTTATGTTCCGAAGCTTCCACGGGACCTGAAATTATCAACGGCGTTCTCGCTTCGTCTATCAATACGGAATCGACCTCATCGACGATTGCATAGTTGTGTCCGCGTTGAACAACGTTTTCTTTGGATATTGCCATATTATCGCGGAGATAATCGAAACCGAATTCATTATTTGTTCCGTAAGTTATATCGCAATTGTACATTTTTTTTCGCTGTTCGGGATCCATCGTGTTCAGAATAACTCCAACGGTTAATCCGTGAAATTTAAATATTTCACCCATCCATTCGCTATCGCGTTTTGCGAGATAGTCGTTAACCGTAACCAAATGAACGCCACGGCCGGTCAATGCATTCAAATAAATCGGTAAAGTTGCCACCAGGGTTTTACCTTCACCGGTTGCCATCTCTGCAATTTTCCCTTGATGCAAAACTATTCCGCCGAGCAACTGAACATCGTAAGGAATCATATCCCAAGTAATTTTATTCCCCGCAACCTCCCAGGATTTGCCAACCAGCGCTTTGCAAGTAGCTTTTACAACTGCAAAGGCTTCGGGTAATATCTCATTTAATATTTCCTCGTATTTAGCATCGAGTTGTTCTTCCAGTTCGGCAAGCTCTTCATGGATTTCTTCGTAATCTTCGTCGAATTCATCCGATTGCAATTTGTTGTTTAATTCATCGATTCTTTCCCTTAGCTCTTTGGTTTCATTTTGCAATCTTTCCTTAAACTCTGCGGTTTTAGCGCGCAGTTGGTCATCCGAGTAATCTTTAATTTTTTCATACTCTTCATTTATTTGGTCAACAATCGGCCAAAGTTCTTTCAGCGCTTTAGTATTTTTGTCTCCGAAAACTTTTTTGAGTAAACCTTGTAACATCAAAATCTCCTAAATATTTAATTAAATAAAATTAACCAAAGACCTTTTGAAAAGCAATGAACTTAGCTCTGCCCTTAGTCAATTCCCCTTGTTTTCTAATTTATTCTTATAAAATCATTATAACGTTTTGTTTCACAATGAATAAAATTATATTTGGGTTCTTCATTAAAACAGCTTCATGCGGTTTACGGGATTTATATTTTTGTTAGAATTTATATAATTCCAAGCTTTTATTTATTTTAGCGGTAAGATGTCTCCGGAAAATTTGAAATACAAACCGAGTGAAGATTTTTATAAGTTTCTTGTCGATTCTTGCGAAGGTGCATTATCACCGCGGGAAATCGAGATTTTGTACAACCTCTTCGTTAACGAAGCAAGTAAACATTTTTTCACTTCGTCTTCGGAAGCAAATTTGATTAGAATAATAAATTCCCAATTCGATAGGAGAGCGTTTTTAACCGAAAGCTTAACGTATAATCATCACATTGAAATTATTGTCGCAATTGCCTCAAACAGTAATTATCTGACCGATATATTAGTCCGCAATCCCGGCTACTTGTATCAAATTTTTGATAACGATTACTTATCAACCGGTATTAAATACGAAAACCTGGCAAATGAAATAAATACGGGACTGACAAAATATAAACGCTTTGAGACTAAAGTTAATTTTCTCAAAAATATCAAACAAAGATACCTTTTGAAAATTGCAGTTAACGACCTCAACGGTGAATCACTTGTTAAAACTACAGACGGGCTCTCTATCCTGGCAAAAGCGATTAATTCTGCTTTGTTCGAGTTATGTTACACGGAAATATTAAATAAGTACGAAATTAAAAGTACGAAAAGAAAATATTGCCTCATCGCTTTGGGAAAGCTGGGCGGTAACGAATTGAATTACAGTTCCGATATTGATTTAATGTTATTTTTCGACAAAAACGGGAAAATAGGAAATTCACGTAAAGAATATTACGAAATTCTCGAAGAAGCTACACAACTGTTTATCAAATCAGCTACCCAATTCACCTCGAAAGGATATTTATACAGAGTGGATTTCCGCTTACGTCCGGACGGACGGCATTCACCGCTTGCAAGAACACTGCACGATACAATTACATATTATGAAACCAAAGGTGAAGATTGGGAAAAACAAATGTTGATAAAATCGGGTTACGTTTGCGGAAGCGAAAAACTGTATGAAGAATTTCAGAATTTCCTTCAACCGTTTATTTATTCTCAAGCATTAAACGGAAACCCCGCCAAAGCGATTTTACGAATGAAAAAAAATATCGAAAGCAGAAGTTCGGATGCCAACGTTAAACTGTTTCAAGGCGGCATAAGGGATATCGAATTCAGCGTTCAGGCTTTACAATTAATTAACGGTAAGCGCATTCCCCAATTGCGAACCCCGAATACTTTAAATGCAATAAATATTCTGGAACAGCATAAATTATTAACCGGAGAAGAAGCCGAAACATTTCGAACCGCATATATCTTTTACAGAAAGATAGAACACTTTTTGCAACTGATGAATGATAAACAAACGCATACGCTTCCGGACAATGAAGAACTCTTTTCGAAAATGGTGTACTTTCTCGGTTTCAAAAATAAAAATGAATTCTTAACAAAACTCGAATCATTCCGGGCAAGCGTAAGGGAAATATTTCTATCGATAACCCAAACGGATAACAAGGAAACCGGAAAATCGAATGGAATTGAATCCGTAAAATTTTCCGACATTAATAGAAGTCGCAGATATTTTTCATTTTTGCAAAACGGTACGGGCTTATTAAACCAAAAACAATTCGACAGAAAAACGATTGAACTTTTTTCCGAAATAGAAAACTCATTAATCGACTACTTGAACTCGGCATTTCTTCCGGATAAAACAATCGAGAATTTTGCGAAGGTCATAGAACACGTTAAATTCCCTTCGATTTGGTACGGCGAATTTAAGAACGAAAAATTTTTCCGGGATTTTCTTGAAATTTGCCAATTTTCACAACAGACCGTCGATATTCTTACATCAAATATAAATTTAGGTGAACTTCTTCTTAACAAATTTGCCTTTCTTCCGGTTGAGCGGGAAGAACTAAACAAAATAACTTTACAAAGACTGTTATTGATTCTTAGCATTCAATTCACTTTAGGGAAAATTGATCGCGAAACTTTTTCCCAATTGCTTACCGAATATTTTCATTCGGAAATCTCCAAATTAATCGAATCTCTTAATTTGAATTACGATTTGTTTATAGCCGGTTTGGGAAGTTTCGGAATAAAAGAAATGACATTCAATTCGGATATAGATTTGATTGTTGTTGCTAAAGATGTAAGAAAAATCCCGGAAGTTCAAAATATTTTTCAAGTGATTCTTTCGGAAATGGTTCAATTATTTAAGCCTTTCAAAGTTGATTTCCGTTTGCGTCCCGAAGGTGAAGGTTCGCCTCTTGTTTGGGATATTGAAGGTTATACCAAATATTTGCAAAACAGGGCAAGGGTTTGGGAATTTCAAGCCCTTACAAAACTGGATTTTATTTGGGGAAACAGAAAACTTTACGAAAGATTTAAAAATGAAGTGAGCAAATCGCTAAAAAATTTCCCGAAAGAAAAAATTCTTTCCGAAACCAAAGAGATGTATAATACTTTGAGCAAACAAAGCTCCGGACTGTCCGGTTCCACAACAGATGTTAAGAAAAGCAAAGGTACTCTTATTACCCTTGATTTTATTGTACAATACTTGTTATTGAAAAATTACTGGGATTATAAAAATTCGGGAATGAATTTTACCGGGCGGATAAATTTTCTAAAAACCAATAAATTAATATCCGCCGAAGATGCGAAGGCCTTTCTTAACAATTATTTGTTTTTAAAATATTTAGAATTAAGTATTCAAAATATATTCAAAACCCGCCGTTCAGTTTTACCGGTAAAGGAAAATAAAACCCGCGCGCTCGAACATTTCTTAAATGTTTCCGATATAAAAAACAAGCTGAATAAAGTTATATTGGAAAACGTAAAATTACACGAAAAATATATCCGCTAAAACTTTTTATTGGCAATGGATATAAAAAATTAATTAATTTTAATTTCTAATTTTTCGTTAGAGATAAAACATCATTCACAATTTACGGAACATTATGAATTTCAAAGAAAAGTTCGCACCGTTTCGCGAAAAAATGGAAAAAGAAAATTTACCGGACGTGGTAATAAAATCATTCGAATTTTATTATTCGCAATTGCTAAACGGGGAAACCGGAATAATTAGAGAATCGGAAATCCAGCCCGTTGAAGATTTGCCCGATTTGGAAAAATTGGACAGCGAATTTGAAAGTTACGGAAACAAATTTTTAAGGAACACCGTTGTTATTAAGTTAAACGGCGGACTCGGAACAAGCATGGGATTGAATAAGGCAAAATCTTTGTTGGAAATAAAAAACGGGCTTACGTTTTTGGACATTATCGCCAAACAATCTATAAACACGAATGTTCCCTTGATTTTAATGAACAGTTTCAATACACGTAACGATTCGTTGGAACTTTTGGAAAAATATCCTGAACTTCAAAACGATTTACCGCGCGATTTTCAACAACACAAAATTCCCAAAATTTTAAAAGATGATTTTACTCCCGTTTCCTGGGAAGAAAATCCGCATCTTGAATGGTGCCCGCCCGGACACGGAGAAGTTTATTTGGCTCTTGTAACAAGTGGAATTCTGGAAGAATTAATCGGAAAAAATATTCATTATGCATTTATCTCAAATTCCGATAACCTCGGAGCTTATTTGGACACAAAGATTTTGGGATATTTTGTTAAAAACAATTTGCCTTTTTTAATGGAAGTGGCAGACCGGACGGAAGCCGATAAAAAAGGCGGGCATTTGGCTATACTAAATAACGGGCGAATGGTTCTCCGCGAAACGGCACAATGCGCCGAAAACGATATTACAGAATTTCAAAATGTGGAAAAGCACAAATATTTCAACACGAATAATATTTGGATAAATCTTGAACGCCTCAAAGAAATTATGGAAGAGAAGCAAAGCATTCTCGGTTTGCCGATGATACGTAACGAAAAAAACGTGGATCCGCGGAATCCGTCATCGCCAAAGGTTTATCAATTGGAAACGGCAATGGGTTCTGCAATTTCTGTATTTGAAGGCGCCGGTGCAATCAGAGTTCCGCGAACGCGTTTTGCTCCGGTTAAAACAACAAACGATCTCCTTGTTATCCGTTCGGATGCTTATGTTATGACGGAAGATTTCAGATTAATTCCGAATCCGCAAAGAAAGAGAAGTAAATTATTGGTTTCATTGGATGATAAATTTTATAAAAAGGTGGATGATTTCGAAAACAGATTTCCAAACGGGGTTCCTTCATTAATCGATTGCGAATATTTTGAAGTAAAGGGTGATTTTAAATTCGGTAAAAATGTAACGGTGAAGGGAGAAGTAAGCATTGTTAACGAAGAAGAAACACAAAAAACCGTTCCCGACGGCGAAGTATTAAGTGGAAAGTAAATTGGGAAATATTACAAATGACAAATCCCAAACGCAAGACGTAAGACGTAAAACGTAAGACGTAAGACGTAAAACGTAAGACGCAAGACGTAAAACGTTGAGACGTAGGGGACGCATACCTTGCGTCCCTAATATTATTTTTTATTTGTGAATTAGCGGCAGTTCTCAAACATCAATAACGACCGAACCCCGTAGGGGTGGAATATTTATAATAATTGTAATCCCCATCAACGTTAAAACCCCAGCGGGGTGACACCTTAAATTTGTGTCGTGTCTTTGTGTCACTCCGATGGAGTTTTGTTTTTGTGGTTGAAAACTTGTTCTATAAATATGCCACGCCATACGGCGTTTGCTGGTTTGAATAAAGAGTTCCTTTTAGATTCCGAATCCAGTTCGGAATGACATGTTTATTTCAGATCCCGAAACTATCCGCCTACGGCGGACGGGATGACACGTTTTATTATTTGTCATGCTGAATTCATTTCAGCATCTAAATTAAAATCTCTTTTTAGATTCCGGAATAATTAGCCGATTATGGACGGTATGACGAGTCCTTCTTAATTGTTATGGTGCCACATTATCATTGAACATCTTGAATGTCATGCTGAACTTGTTTCAGCATCTGGTTTTCTTACTTACTTAGACCCCGAAACCATCCGCCTACGGCGGACGGGATGACATGGTAACAAACAATCCGCCGATTGTGGACGGGATGACAGACAAAAAAATTACAAGTGATTAATGACAAATGACGATTGACCGATGACCAATTATTCTTTGAAAATCTGCGTTTAATCTGTGGTAATCCTCCTTCGGCGGACAGGTCCGTGGTTCTTCTTTTTTAACCACAATGAACACAAAGGGAAAATCTTAAAGAACACAGAGTAAAAAAAATTCACATTACACAAATAACAAATTCCAAATCACAAGGATAAGGTTTTATAATCTCTATAAAACAAAACTGTTTTAATCCTCTAACGCTTCAAGAATTTCTTTTTTCAATTCGGGATCCAATTCTTTTTCGGTTCGGAAAGAATGTAACATTACATCGACTTGTTGAATTAACCCTTTCTTTTCATATTTCGGTGCAAAAATGGAACCGTCGAGCATATAAATTCTACCGGAATCCTCGTCGTAGAAAGTGTAATTAATCATCGGTCCTCCGCCGCTTCTATCGTTAAACCGCCATAAACCCTGTACCATAAGCGCATACCGGTTATTGAAATTAACTTCGGTAACGGTTCTGTACTCGCTTTCTAGCTCAACATAAGCTGTATCGTCTGCCGTCCTGTAATATTTTTTAGTTATTCTGTTTCTTTCGTTAATAATTGAATCGGGGTCTAAAAACGAAGGTGAAGCATTTTCAATCCAATGGACAAAAATCCATCTTTCCATATCCGAATTAGGGGCGCGCCTCAGCCAAACAAAATTATCTTCCGGTTTATCCAAAGCAAGCAGATAATCGGCTTGTACGTAAATTGTCCATCCGTAATTTTTAAGTAATTTTGCTTCAATGTCCTTTTTCTCGAACCGGGAATTATACAAAGCCCGAGATAATCTCTGATTAGAAGCATCACGGAAATAGAAAAGCAAATCGTCTCCGTGTTTAAGAATATTTTTATGAAGTTTTTCGATATCGGGCGCGGTTAAAATCATCACCAACTGGTCTTTATACCAAAGGTCGTGTTTATTTACAACGAATGCGCTGTCTTGCATTACCATTGCTTTTGCGGTCGAATCCAAAATACTGTTAACATATTTCCCAACCGGAAAGTCTGAATCGAGAGGGGCAAGTATTATAATGTTTTTTCTTCTTTTCGCATTTTCCAAATCGGAAAATTTCACACGTTTCAGTTCAAAAAGATTTTCGGGTTGCGGTGTATAAATAATTTTTCCGAAAACCATTTTTAAAGCGCCTTCTACCCGTGCATAATCGCCGGAGTCGGCAACAACGTATATTTCGTCTTCCTCACCGATTGCCTTTTTCTGCGATTCGCAAGAATTTATTAAGGAAAGGATAACGAGGGAGGAAATTAAAAAAGTAACTATCTTTTTCATACGCATTCATTTTAAATTAGTTGGTGAAAAACATTTTTTATACACTGATTAACTAAATATGTTTCAATTTCATCACAATGGCACATTGGCAAGAACCAAATTAAAATCCGGTAAAAACAAATAATAAAGAAGCCAAAGTGTAAATCCCACCGAAAGCGGAATCATAAAATTATCGTCCGCCCAACCATAAGAAATATTTTCGGCGATTGCCCCAACTGCCACAGCAAAAAATCCGATAAAATATTCGGCGGGATCGTAATTAATTTTGGGGGTAAGCAGAACAACAATGCAGCCGGTAATAAAAAATGCCAGAGTGCCCTCCAAGCTTTTCGCTAAAAATTTATGTCTGCCGTATTTTCTGCCTACAAGCGCCGCTGCAATGTCGCTTAAAATCAAAACAGAAAAGGCTGTGATGAAAAATATTTTGGGGAAAATAATTACTCCAACTGTTGCGGAAATAAGCACATAGGTTGCGCCGCTCAAATTTTTCTTCACTTCGTCTCTTTCGTGCTCGCGCATCATAAAGCCGAATGTTTTGTTGAAGAAATTTTTAAGAGCCGGAATGTAATAGCGACCGAAATCGAGGAATAAAGAAAAAAGAGTTAACGGTACCAAAATCGATAACGCCAACTCTTTTGTTACAAAATAATAGATAACAGGAATTGAAAGTGAGAACAGGTGAATCAGTTTTCTCAGAACTTCACTTTTATAGTCGATACTTCCTTTATCAATTTCCGTCATTTCCGCTATCTGTTTGCTTATCAGAATCCGCCGATCTTTTGCGTTTTTCTTCCATTAATTTTCTTACATGTTCCGGGATGTCATCTTCGGCAGTAGCGGCGCTAAATTTATTATTTTTACCGTTACCTTTATTGACAGCCGGCAGTTCCTCACCGTTCATAATTTTTCTGATTTCTTCGGCGTCCAAAATTTCTCTTTCGAGTAATTCTTTAGACAATTTGTGCAAAAGATCTATATTCTCCCTTAAAATTCTTTCCGCTCTTTCCATTCCTTTGTAAACAATACGTTTTATTTCATCGTCTATTTCTTGAGCGGTTTTTTCGCTGTATTCATCATGTTTGGTTATTTCCCTTCCCAAGAAAAGCTCTTCTTCTTTTTTGCCCAATGCAACGGGTCCGAGTTTCTCGCTCATGCCCCATTCACAAACCATTTTACGGGCAATGGAAGTAGCTTTTTCTATATCGTTTCCCGCGCCGGTGGTTAAACGGTTGAAAACTATCAACTCTGCAGCTCTTCCTCCAAGCGCATAAGCGATTGTAGCTTCCAAATAATCTTTGGAGTATGTGTGCTTTTCGTCAACCGGGAGATAAGTTGTAACACCAAGCGCCCTACCGCGCGGTATAATTGTAACTTTATGAACCGGATCGGCTTCGGGAATCATAAGTGCAACGAGAACGTGTCCGATTTCGTGGTAAGCCGTTAATTTTTTCTCTTCCTCCGAAATTATCATGCTCTTGCGTTCCATTCCCATCATCACTTTATCTTTGGCTTCTTCAAAATCCTCCATTGTAACTTTATCGCGGTTTTTTCTTGCCGCGAGCAATGCGGCTTCGTTAACCAGATTTGCCAATTCCGCACCGGCTAAACCCGGCGTTCCCTTTGCCAATACTTTCAAATCCACCGATTCATCCAAAGGAATGTTGCGGGTATGAACTTTCAATATTCCTTCCCGTCCTTTTACGTCGGGTCTATCTACAACAACTTGCCTATCGAAACGTCCGGGACGAAGTAGAGCCGGGTCCAAAACATCCGGTCTGTTTGTAGCGGCAATTATAATAACGCCGCTGTTTTGCTCAAATCCGTCCATTTCAACGAGCAAGGCGTTAAGCGTTTGTTCGCGTTCGTCGTGACCGCCGCCCAAACCTGCTCCGCGGTGTCTTCCCACCGCATCAATTTCGTCGATAAAAATTATACAAGGGGCATTTTTCTTTCCTTGTTCGAAAAGGTCTCTTACACGGCTGGCGCCTACACCGACGAACATTTCAACGAAATCGGCACCGCTGATAGAGAAAAACGGCACGCCGGCTTCGCCCGCAACAGCACGCGCCATAAGGGTTTTACCGGTTCCCGGAGGTCCTAAAAGCAAAACTCCGCGCGGAATTTTTCCGCCCAACTTTTGGAATTTGGTCGGTTCCCGTAAGAATTCTATAATCTCTTCCAATTCTTGTTTTGCTTCGTCCGCACCGGCAACATCTTTAAATGTTACTTTAATTTGGGATTCCGATATCAATTTAGCGCGGCTTTTTCCGAAGTTGAAAATTCCCTTTTGTCCTCCGGCTCCGCCTTGCATTCTTCGCATAAACAAAATCCAAATACCGATAATTAAAACCCACGGAAGAAAACTTATCAGAAGCGTAAGCCATTCGTTCGAATCGATTATAAAATCGTAAACGATGCCTTTTGAATCCCAGACTTTTTGCTCGCCTTCGATCACTTTATCGATAATCGGCACGCTTATTCTTTTTACCTTACGCGTAGATTTTCCTATTTTAACCGGTTCTTCTTGTTTTAACGTAACTTCAAGACTATAGTTGTTAACATCTGTCTTTACTACATCAATTTTTTCCACTTTGTCTTCGTTAAGAAGTTTTTTGTAGGTATTGTAACCTACTTCCACAAAATTAGCCCGGCTTGAATTCATAAACTGCATAACAATTACGGCGGCAATAATTACCGCGCCCCAGCTGAAAACCGTTTTCAGAATTTTTGACCAATCGAAATCATCATTGGGCTTTTGCGGACTTCCCTTTTTCTTTTGGAAATCGTTTTTGTTTTGATTATCCGACATATTCATTTTTCTATTTGGTAACATAATTTTTTCCTATTCCTCACTTAAAACATAAATTGAGTTAAGATTTCTATATTTTTGTGCGTAATCCAACCCGTAACCGATAACAAATTTATCGGGAATTTCAAACCCAATATAATTAATTTCAACATTATATTTCAGGCTATTCGGTTTCACCAAAAGAGATACTACTTTCATGCTTGCCGGATTGAAATTACTGATTAATTTTTCGATATAATCGATAGAAAGACCGCTATCGACAATGTCTTCCACAATAATTATATGGCGGTCGTTTATATCCGCATTAAGTTCTTTGAGTAATTTTACTTTTCCCGACGAAATTTTTTGCTCGCCGTAACTCGATAATTTGAAAAAATCTATTTCACAATTTATCGTAACATTTTTAATCAAATCCGATAAAAATATAAACGAACCGTTCAGAATCCCAATAAATATGGGAAGTTTTCCTTTATAATCTTTTGAAATCTGTTCGCCTAATTCTTTAACTCTTTTTTCTATTTGTTCTTTTGTAATTAAAGGAACAAACTTTTCGCTCCCAACGTGAATCACGTCTTTAATTTTTTGATCGCTTAATTCAACCATAATTCAAGAATCCTTTTTGTATTCGGTAAAATTTTATATCTGTCGTCTATTCTCTGTCCGATAACCCACACAATATTATTGTTATTGACTAAAACAAGTTGCTCTTTTTTGCGGAATGCGGGTATTTTAATTTCGGTTAAAAAATCGGAAATTTTTTTGAAATTATTCATCCCCAGCGGTTTGAATTTATCGCCGTTTTGCCACTTTCTAACGATAAATTCTTCGGATACATTATCGCCCGAAATATATTCCTTGTTTTTATCGTTTCCAAATTGGATTTTGCTTCTATCCGATTCCGAAATTTTTAATTCTTTATCATCGATACGGATTGACGACCCGATTCGTATTCTGCCAAGTTCGATAGTGTTTTCTTTTTCTATCTTTTTAAATATAAGCTTGCTTCTGTCTTTTACACAAATTAAGTCCTTGCTTAGTTCAATTTTTCTACCCGTTTGGTTTGCGATTACGGATTTTACTTTTTCCCAATCATCAAAATCGAAATCAAAGCCGAATTTATCCTTCAAAACTTTTTTACAAATTTCTGGAATTGCTTCGATGCCGTATTTTCCGGTTACGCTTAAATTAATTTCTATCTGCCCTTCCCCGTAATTTACGTAATTGCTAATTACTTCATTAAGCATACGGGAAAGCAAGGCTTTCGTATTACGTAAAATTCTGCTGTTCCGGAAAACCGCTTTTTCGAAGGACGGATTAATTTTGCTTTTGATTAATGGTACCACCTCGTTACGTAAAAAGTTTCGTTCGAAATCCGATTCCAAATTTGTGCTGTCCGTCCGGTATTCCAAATTCTTTTTTTTCAGATAAAAGAGAATTTCATCTTTCGTTAAACAAAGAAAAGGTCTGATTATTTTTCCCCGTTTTACCGGGATGCCTGTCAATCCCGAAATACCCGTTCCTTTCAAAAAGTTGAGCAGAACCGTTTCGGCGTTATCGTTCATGTTATGCGCGGTAATAATTTTACCGGCACCAACTTTACCGGCGAATTTTTCGAGTTCTTCATACCGGAGAATTCGCGCGGCTTCTTCAATCGACTTGTTTTTATCAGTAGAGAATTTTTTAACGTCGATTTTTACGGAGTTGAACTCTACATTTAATCTTTCACACAAATTTTTACAGAATTTTTCGTCATCTTCACTTTCTTCGTTCCTTAATCCGTGATTAACGTGTAAAGCGAACAACTCTATTTTGTATTTATGCCGGAACTTATGTAAAAAATGTAATGCAAAAACCGAATCGGGCCCTCCGCTTAAACCAAGCAATACTTTTTCATTTTTATCGAGAAGGTTATTCCGCTCGATAAACAGTATAACTTTTTCTTCAATATTTTTAACGGATAACGGCATAAAAATTTTCGGATAAGAAATAAAAAGCGGAAGTGTTTCCGCTTTAGAAAAAGAATTTATTTTATATCAAGGATTTCGAATTTGATAACCCCGGCCGGAACTTTAGCATCCACAATTTCGCCTTTACTTCTATTCATTAAAGCTTGTCCTACCGGCGAAGTTATGGAGATTTTCCCTTCTTCCAAATTCGCTTCTTCGGCGGAAACAAGAGTATATTCGTATGTTTTGTTGTTCTTCATATTTTTAACTACAACGGTCGACAGAATATGCGTTTTATCTTTCGGCATATTCGAAGTATCGATAATCTTCGCTTTAGCGAGCATTTCTTCCATTTTACTGATTTTCAATTCGAGAAGGCCTTGCGCTTCCTTTGCTGCATCGTATTCGGCGTTTTCCGATAAATCGCCGTAAGACCTTGCTTCGGCAATTCTCTGCGCCATTTGCTTACGTCCGTTTGTTTTCAGTTCTTTTAACTGTTGCTCAAGTTCGATTAATCTTTCTCTACTTAGATATACAAAGTTAGACACTTAAGGCTTTCCTCCTTTTTTTGTGAAACATAAAAAAAATACCACTGCTGTTTGCAGTGGCTTTACCAAATGTAAAAAAATCTTGGAAAGAATTCAAGAATATTTAGTTAAGTGCTTCCTGAATTCTGCAAATTGTTTTGAAATTGCAATATTTACAAGCATTTTTTTCCGGGTCTTCGCGCAAAGTGAGATTAAATTTCCCTTCAGATATGTTTTTTATATACTCTTTAATCTTTTCCTTTGCGATATCCTTTAATTTTAGATGCTCGTCTATCAATTTGGACTCGTCTGCGTTTCTGATTTTTACGGCGGGCATATATCCGAAATAGTCCGCTTGATATTTCAGTGAGAAAATTATCATACCGGCAGGAGAAAATTCCTTTCCGAAATGTTCCGATAAAATATTTCCGGCAGCTATTAAATAAACGGGCAATTGTAAAGAATATCCGCCCAATAAATCTTTCTTCGCGGGTTTACCTTTTTCACTTAATTTGTAATCGAGAATTCTAAAAGTTAGTTTACCGGGATTCAAGTCAATCCGGTCGATTTTACCGCGCAATTTAATTTCATCGATTGTCACGGCTTTATTCGTTGATAAAATTTTATCTGTGTTTTTACGGTTTACCGAACCGAACCCTACTTCGAAGAAAGACGGCACGAAACCGTTTCGTTTATTTTGTTCCTCCAAAAGAAACCGGTAAAGAATTGAGTCTTCCTTTTTTCCGTTCACTCCGAAAATTTTTTCTTTTTCGTAAAAGCTTAAAGGCGAATCGAAATCAAACCGCTCGTATTTTTTTTCTGCAATTCCGGTTAAAATTTTATGAAGTCCGGATAAACTTTCGGAAGATGTATCGATTTTGTTTTCCCGGATAAACGTGTAATAATCGTAAAAAATTTCGTGCATTAAATTTCCAAGTTCAACCGCTTCTATTTCTTCGGTCGGTTCTTTTACTTCCTCAATTTTCAAAACCCTTTCAAGGAAAAACTTATACGGGCAGTTTGCGTAAACCTCCAGTTGGGAAACGGAAAATTCCCTTTCTACAAATTTTTTTAATTTTTTCCCGGCGTCTTCGCTTAACTTTCCGGCTCCGTTTGCGGTTGAAAAGAGAAAACCCGTATAAGGTGTTGGCGCAAACGGTTCTTCGTTCCTCAGTTTATCAACTTCAAGTGTAATATTCAATTTGGTTTTGTTAAAATCGATTTTAAACTTTTCTTCCAGCAGATTTAATTTTCCCGAACCCCAATAAATACCGAGCGTTTTATCCAATTCCTCTTTACTTAAAACATAATTGTCATACTCCGTATCTTTTCTTTCCGTAACCTCAAAAACTTTTTTAAAATCATTTATGAAGGAAGATTGAACCAACTCATTTTCTTCCTCGTATTTAGCATAAGTTAAATACAAACCTTTTCGCCAAAAATTAAGAGCTTGATAAAAGTGAAATTTTTCTTCGAGAAGATGGCGCGCGGAATCTTTGGCGAACGAACCGCTGTGAAATATTTCGGGATTGTAACGAGTTGGAAATTCCCCGTCGTTCATTCCGCAAATAAACAGGTAATCGAATTTAAGTCCGCGTATTTCGTTGATCGTAGTTACAAGCACGCCGTAATCCGAGCGTTCCTTAATATTGAACCTTGCCCATCCGCTTGCGGTTCGCAGTTGGTCGAGATAAAATTTAAGATTAAACCGTTTTTCTTTTCCGAATTCTTTTGTCAACAAATCGAAAATTTCATCCGTAGTTTCAAATAATGTTCTTACCGCTTTAATATTAATCTCAGCATCTTCTTTCCCGCCGGTTAATATTTTTTCGAAAATTCCCAAATCGAAAGCAAGAACTTTTAATTTATTCTGAAACTCGGGGATAGTTAATTCTTCGCGAAAGGGTTTAAGTAATCCGTCAATAAAATTAATACTCTGGAGAGCTTTTTCCAGTTGTTCCCTTTCGTCATTATCTTCTTCAAAAATCTCTTCACCGGTTTGATTAAAACTAATAGCGTTTTTTATTTTGCTTATCCAATTTGTTTTTCCGCCTACAATCTTTAGCTTTGCAGCGACTTTAATCAATACATCCAAGTCCACTTGGTCACTATTAACATAAACGTTACCGAAAGCTCTGAATATATCTTTATAGAAAAAGTCGTTTTCCAAAATTTCAAGAACCGTAATCAACGCAGTTACGGGAAGGGCTTTATCCAATGAATATCTGTCGGTTATGTTTACCGGAATTCCGTAAAGCTTAAAAATATCTCTTACAACCGGAGTGTAGTTTTGAATTAAATTAAATGCCACACAGATATTATGCGGTTCGGCTTTTTCTTCGGTCAGCTTCCGTTTAATTTCCTTGGCAACGAATTTTACTTCATTGATTTTATTTAACGATTCGACAACGGAAATTTTTTCTTTGTAAGAATTATTAACCCGCTGCTTTTTGTTTGCGAACAGATACCGTCTGGTGTCTTGGAGAAACTTATCTGACGAATCGGGTGTTAAATCCTTAATTTGATAAAACTCTTTCTTTTTTAACTTTAAGTATGCTTCGTCCAGATGGGAAAAGAGTTGCGGATTTTTTTCGTAATAATCGAAAGCAATTATCAAATCTACGGTGTCGTTAATTTTCAAATAATCGAGAATTTCAATTTCGAGCTGGAAAAATTCATCGAATCCGGTAACAATAATTTGTTCAACATGCGGAAAGAGCTTCCGGAAAGCCCGGGAAAATTTATCCTTTCCGCCTTTTACAATTTCTTCGTAAATATCACCCGTTTCCAACGCCGAAAGGTTATAACATTTTTCTTTATACGTTTCATAAATGTTAGCAATATCAACGGCTTTTCTGCTTTCAAGATCATCTAATTTTTTAGCTTCTTCCCTTAGTAAATTAGGATTGATACCGTGTTTTTTATATTCGGAAATTACATTTTTTATTCTGTCAAGCGTTCCGTGCGGAATTTCATTTTTGTAAACATTCAGATATTGTAAAGGAATTTCATTTGCGCTTTGTTTTATCAGAACCGTGGAAGCCGCTTCGCTCAACTTTACGAAATGTCTTGATACCCCTAAAATTTTTTCGGTTAATGTTCCGAGCGTTTCCAAATTAATCACGTCGGCAGTTTTGCCGGGCGAATGATTTATAATATCTTTTTTAAGATGACGCAGTTTACGATTGGTTGGAACTACAATAAGTATTTTTTCGAGCTCGGAGTTTTCAATTCTAACGCGAACCAATTCATCGACGTTCAAAGCATTTAGCTTTTTATTACTCAGAAGCATATTGATTCATAAATTAATTTCTTCTCCAAACAATTTTATCGCCGACTTCAATATTGTATTTATCGGTGAATCCGGCGTTAACTTCTATAACGTATTTCGCGGGTTTATCTGAAGGATACGATTTAAGCGAATAAGGAACAGTGTTTTTATGTATCGTAACAATTTCCTTCCGTGAATTCACAAAAATCATATCGAGTGGAATTACGGTATCCTTCATCCAAAAAGATTGATAATCGTCTTTGGGAAAAATAAAAAGCATTCCTTGGTTTTCTTCCATTTTGCTTCTGTACATTAAACCTCTGGTGCGGGTTTCGTCCGTGTTTGCAATTTCAATATCTATTTTTGTAATAAATGTTCCGTCCTTTTTTAAAAAAGAAAGCTCGCCGTGTTTGGTAAACGTGAAAGCGGAATTATCCAAATGCATTGATTTATCACTTACTTTCTTAACTTTATTAGTTTTGGAAGGCAATGCGAAAAAAATTATAATTCCCAACACCACCAAAACTCCAACGTAAATAAACTTCTTCATCCGAGAATTTTGTTCGGGCACATTGTCTTTCGTATCTTTTTCTTTTCGGGATTTGTTTTTTTTCTTAGGCATAATCTTACTAATTTTTGTGACGGTAAATTTTCAATAATTATATTTAATAATAACAAATTTCAAAACAATAAACGAGACGGATTTGTTGATAGATACTGAAAAATTAAATTTAACACAATCACAATTAAATTTAATTAAGAGCGGTTGGGGCTCCGAATCGGTTGATAATGTAGAAGTTAATAAAATCACATATCTTTCCGACGGACTAAAAGTAAAAGGTTATGTTGCTTATCCGGTTTCCACAAATGAAAAATTCCCTTGCATCATTTGGTGCCGGGGCGGTTACGCAAATGCCGGAGCTTTGGATGATTTTAACGCGCAAGGGATATTGGGACAATTAGCAAGCTGGGGCTATTTCGTTTTGGAAACACAATACAGAGGTAACGACGGCGGGGAAGGGCAAGACGAATTCGGTGGAAAAGACGTGAACGATATCTTAAATCTTTTTGACGTTGCTAAAGAATACAAAAATGCGGATACTACCGTCTGGGGAATAGAAGGTTGGAGCAGGGGCGGAATGATGACATATTTAAGTTTGACAAAAACTGATAAATTCCAAGCTGCGATTGTAAATGCCGGAATTACTAATCTCTCATGCAACATCAACGAAAGCAAATTTATGAAACATCTATACGAAACTGCGTATAACAAACTTGAAAACGAAAGCTTTAACGAATTTTGCGAAATGCGATCGATAATAAACTTTACGGATAAACTTCCCAAAAACACTCCGTTGCTTTTATTACACGGCACAGCGGATAAAAGAGTTCTACCCCACGATTCCATCGATTTGGCTTACAAACTGTTGGAAAAGGAATTACCGTTCAGACTTGTTTTGTTTGAAAACGGGGATCATTTTCTTAAACCACATAAAAAAGAAGCGGACGAACTAAGAAAAAATTGGTTTGCGAAATATTTAAAAAGTAAAAAGAAAGGAGCTGACAATGGCTAAAAAATATTGGTTAATGAAATCCGAACCTTCTACATTCTCTATAGATGATTTGGCAAAAAGCAAAAACAAAACAACGTATTGGGACGGAGTGCGAAATTATCAAGCAAGAAATTTTATGCGCGACGAAATGAAAAAAGGCGATATGGTTCTTTTCTATCACAGTAACGCCAAACCAACTGCAGTTGTTGGGGTTTGCGAAGTTGTTAAAGAAGGATATCCCGATTTCACGGCATTTGATCCCGAAGATAAACACTACGATCCCAAAAGTAAAAAAGATAAACCCACATGGTATATGGTCGATATTAAATTGAAAGAAAAATTTAAAAATCCCGTTACCTTGGAAGAAATAAAAGCCAATCCAAAATTAAGAAACATGAAATTGGTTCAACGAGGAAACCGCTTATCCGTAATGCCGGTAACGAAACAAGAATTCGAAGAAATTGTAAAGATGAGTAAAAAATAATCGGGATTTTCCGCCTTATACTATTGACAATCACCGGTAATTAAATTATAATGCGGTAAAACCGGATAATGAAAGTAGGAAAGTATGAAATATCATAGTTGTATTTTTTTAAACTTAATATTGTTGTTCGCCGGAGGCACGAGTCCCGAAGTAAAAGCGCAATTGAGGATTGTGAATGCATTTCCGGAATTGAACTTCGATGCACCCGTGGATATTCAAACAGCGAACGACGGAACAAACAGAATGTTTGTCGTTGAACAGAGAGGTGTGATTTCCGTTTTTCAAAATGACAGTAACGTGACCGCTAAAGCAACTTTCCTCGATATTTCGGATAAGGTATTATACGGCGGCGAACAAGGTTTACTTGGTCTGGCATTTCATCCGCAATATAAACAGAACGGTTATTTCTTTGTCAATTACACCGCAAGTAACCCGAGACGTACGGTTATTGCAAGATATAAAGTAAGCGAAAATAATCCCGATAAAGCTGATCCGCAAAGCGAATTAATCTTTTTGGAAGTAGAGCAACCTTACAGCAATCATAACGGCGGACAAATTTCATTCGGTCCCGACGGATTTCTTTATAATTCGTTTGGAGACGGAGGTTCCGGCGGCGACCCCGGCGGCAACGGACAAAACTTAAACACACTCTTGGGTAGTATTATCCGCATTGACGTAAACACACCCACAAACACAAAACAATATTCGATTCCACAAGACAATCCTTTTGTTAATACTCAAAACGCCAAACCGGAAATATACGCGTACGGATTAAGAAATGTTTGGAGGTTTAGTTTCGATAAAGTTACCGGAAAACTATGGGCGGCGGACGTTGGTCAAAATTTATGGGAAGAAATTGATATCATTGAAAAAGGTAAAAACTACGGATGGAACATTATGGAGGGTTTTCACTGTTATAATTCCCAACAGTGCAATCAAGAAGGTTTGGAACCGCCTGTTTGGGAATACGGGCACAATTCTGCAGGCGGCTATTCGATTACCGGCGGTTTTGTTTACCGGGGAATAAACGCAGAGGAGATTTACGGTAAATACATCTTCGCCGATTTCGTTTCCGGAAAAATTTGGGCTCTCACGCAGTCCGGTAACGGCATCTCTAACGAATTGATTTTCGAAACGAACTACAGTATTTCCACTTTCGGTATTGATGAATCGAATGATTTATATTTTGCCGATTACAACAGCGGTAAAATATTTAAAATCATTGGCGAAAAAACAACTTCAGTAGGAAAACTAGAAATACCTGATTTTGAATTAAAACAAAATTATCCGAATCCGTTCAACCCAACCACAACAATTAAATATTCAATTGCAACCTCCTCCCCTTTTGCAAAGGGGAGGACCGAACAGGGGTTTGTGACATTGAAAATTTACGATGTTTTGGGGCGAGAAATTACAACGTTGGTTAACAAAAACCAACCACCAGGGAAATACGAAGTGATATTCGATGCCGGCAATCTGCCGAGCGGAACTTATTTTTACAGACTTTCCGCCCTCAATTTTATCTCAGGCAAGAAAATGGTTTTACTTAAATAATTTGGATTTACTTTAATGAAAACATTTAAATATCCCATAACCGCTCAATTTGTTTATCGTTTTGCAAATATCCCGGTAACACTTTTATTATTGGTTCACCTTTTATTGTTACTGTGGGGAGCAACATACGATTGGAAATATTTATTACCGGCACTGCTTAACATAATTATTATTTACATTCTAAACCGTTTCTATTTTAAAATGTACAAAACGTTTCCATATAAAATAGAAGCGGATGACAGTAAAATCGTTTTTTCCGATTTCTTTTTTCAAAAAAAAATAATAACAATGAAGTATGATGATATTGCGGATATTAAAGGCGGAATCTTTTCCGGTAAGCCTGCAAAGCCGATATACATCTTGGATAAAAACGAAAACATAGTTGGGATAAATCAACACTTAAAAGATTTCAATACATTTCTTACAATATTATTAAGTCGGATACCCCAAAATTTATATGTAAAAGTATTGAAAGACATGGAACAATTGAAGGATAAAAGATTTGCCAATTTACTTAAGAAAAAACTAAAATAAATTTTTTATACCTTACCAAATAAAAAAGCCCGCTATTGCGGGCTTCTTCATATTCCTATAATAAAATACCTTGCTCTATTGTACTGCATCATGGAGAGCTTTGGCTACTTTAAATTTAGCTCTCTTTTTAGCAGGTATAACAATAGATTCGCCAGTAGCAGGATTTCTTCCTTTTCTTTTCTTTGTTCTAACTGCATATACCTTTCCTAAACCGGGGAGAACAAAGCCTTTCTTGGCGTTTTTGTATACCAGTTGATTTAATTCATCTAAAAATCCGGTGGCCATTTTTTTCGTAGTGTTCAATGCCGCTGCAAGATGATCAACTATTTGAGCTTTGGTCATCGGACCGGTTGCCTTAACAGCTCTTTTAACAGTAGTCTTTTTAGCAGCTGCTTTTTTAGCCGTTGTTTTTTTAGCTGCCGCTTTTTTGGGAGCTGCTTTTCTTGTTGCTTTTTTAGCAGTAGTTTTTTTAGCTGCTTTTTTAGCCGTTGTTTTCTTGGCTGCTGCCTTTTTAGCTTTTGCCATGTTTTTTCCTTTAGATTTGTTTTTGAATGCACATAAAAAATAAATAATTTTTTATATAAAAAAAAATAATTTTTTCATTTTTTATAAAAAAAACTTCTGAATAGCCTTATATTCCTTATATTTGAGAGAATTAAAAATTATGACGGTCATTTTCTTCAATTATTTCAGTAGTTTGAGAACTTCGTTGATTAACTCATTAAACATAATTTTGTTTTGGCACTTCAAAATTTTAAGCTAGCGCCGGATGAAAATATATTTAATCATACTGATTTTATTACTCAATTCCATTTGTGCTACGGGATACAAGGTTCATTCCCTTGATTTTATTGGCTTTGAGGGGATTCAAGATTCCATTTCTAATGCTACATCCGTTCAACCGGACGATTCCACAGAAAAGAAAACAGTATCCCAACCTTTTATTTTGCATAAAGATTTCTCGGCGTACAATCCGGACTTGAATTTTATCGATGCAAAAATCAAACAATTTAAAGATTATAGATTTGCCGGTGATTTATTAAACTATTTACCGTTCGGCTTTCTAACGGATTTGGGTTGGCTAGGTCAACCTGCTGAAGTAAAATTTTATAATCTCGGATTTAATAATGTTACATATTTGAATAACGGAATAAATTACAATAACAGATTAACGAATTCTCTTGATGTAAACTTTTTACAAACCGAAAACCTTGATTTTATTGGTGTTTCTCCTTTACCCCGCGGATTTTTATTCGGGAATTTTAATAATCCCGTATCGGTTATCTTAAAATCCAAAGAGTCTACGGTTTCCAAACCTTATTCCAAAATACGGTTTTATCAAGCAAAGAACGAAGAAGCTTATATTAACGGCGTTTTTAAAACAAGAATTTTCCGCAAGTTATACGGCTCTTTCGAATTCACAAACAATGCTATTGATAATGGTTTTAAGAATACCGGGTTTTCCTCGTGGATGGTAACCGGTGCCTTAAAATATTTAATTTTAAAATACTTAAATTTTACATTGCGTTATAATCATGTCCGTTCTTATACCGGACTTTTCGGCGGAGTAAATTACGATAGCATAAAATCAACAACCGGAATCACTAATCCCGAAGATGTTCTTTACAACAGAATATTGGCTCCGGTTGAGTTTGATACCCGTTATAAAAAAAATACCGCCCATAATTTTGAGTTGGAAACATTGTTAAAACTTTCGCAGAATTCTCTTACCGATTTTAATCTTTACTATCAGTACCGTTCGGTTAAATTCAGACAAAACGAAAAAGGAAAAGAGAAAGCTGTAAAAACAATTTTCAATGATGATAATTATAACACTTACGGATTAAATTTTTCACACCGGCAATTGTTCGGTAAGTTCTCCGCTTACTTTTTTGCCAACTACGAAAAAATCAAAAACAACATTACGGATTTTATTAAAGACAGTTCGGATTTTAACAAGTATTCGTTTCTCTCTTACGGCGCCGTTCTTTCTGCCGATTTACTCGACGGTTATTTCGCGCCTTCGGTTTTTGTCAAACAACTTCATTCTGATTTAACGGGGAAAAACTATTTTGGTTTCGGCGCGGATGCGAATTTCAACTTAGGGAAACATTCCACAATATATTTGGGTTATTCCAATTACGCAAAACCTCTTCATGTCTTTGCAACATTGCTTAAAGACAATGCGACCGTAAATAATTTTGAAGTGAAGTATATTTTCAAAACCACAGATGTAAAGGTTAGCGCAGGTTATTTCAGTTATTCTTATTCCAAAAAAATCTCTCCTCTTCTAATTTCAGATGATAATTCCTTAAAAACCGTTGAAACTATTGGCTATAATATTAATTCGCATAGTTCTAACAGCGGTGTTCATTTACTTTTAAATTATCATACGTGGAAAGTTTTAACGGAACTCAATGCTAATTATTATTTCGGGAATGATAAACCAGATTCACGGTTTACGTTATTCTCAGGTTTATATTATGTTGATACTTTGTTTCAAAGTAATCTGCATCTTAAGGCTGGAGTTAATTTCAAGCTATTTAATATCTCGCCGGATGTTATTTACGACTTTGAAAAATCCACTTCCGCACCGTATTATTATTCCGGAAATAATTTGCCGGGCACACCAGATGTTGAAACCAAACTATCGTATCAAACAGATATATTCGTTGCCGGTGAAATTCAAGAAGCCGCAACGGTTTATTTCGTTTTGGAAAATGTATTCGATACTAAATATTACCTTATCAAATATTACCCCAAACAAGAGATGACTTTCCGTTTCGGATTTTCTTGGGAATTCTTAAATTAACTTCATTACTTTTGGCATTGTAGTTTTAATAAACGAACGCTAACTTAAATTTTAAAAACCGGAATACAAATGAAAATACTTATCTTTATTATTATTGTTTTGCAAACGCAAATTTTTTCTCAAGTTATTTCTTCGGTACCTTCATTCCCGACGGAATATGATTCCATAACAATATTTTTCGATGCCACACAAGCTCAACGAACCGAATTGGTAGGTTACAGCGGTACCGTATATATACATACCGGAGTTTACACAAATTTCGATAATGCCAATTGGCAACACGTTATCGGCAATTGGGGTGATAACAATGTTCAACCGGCACTTACAAGAATAAGCGATAATCTTTATAAATTGGATATCGGATATCCGAGAGATTTTTATAATGTAACAAATCCCGCCGAACATATTACATCGTTGAATTTCGTCTTCAGAAGCGCCGACGCATCGAAACAGACAGAAGATATATTTCTTGAATTAGGCAACGGTTTGAAAATTGTTCAGCCTGAAGATGATTTAATTTTTACAAATTTAAGTGATACTATTACCGTTCTTGCCATAGCTCATTCCTCTGTTGATTCATTACAATTATTTATTGACAACGTCAAACAATTTTCCGTTGCGAACGATACTCTGGAATATAATATTATAACTACCGCTTACGGAAAATCAACGGTAACGATTTTCGCATATGTTGATTCTTCAATCACAGCTTCGGATTCGTTTCAATATGTTGTAAATCTTCCTGTTGTGCATGAAGCATTACCTCCGGGTGTTACGGAGGGAATAAACTATATTGACGATAATTCCGTAATACTCAGCTTGTTTGCTCCGAATAAGCAATTCGTTTATGTCATCGGCGATTTTAACGATTGGCAGATTGATACAAGTTATTATATGAAAAGAACCCCAAATGATTCCACTTATTGGATTAGACTTAACGGACTTACCCCAAAACAAGAGTATGCTTTTCAATATTTCGTAGACGGTAAAATTAAAATTGCCGATCCTTACACCGAAAAAGTTTTGGACCCTTGGAACGACAAATACATTACCGGGGACATTTATCCGAATTTGAAACCTTACCCCGAAGGAAAAACAACGGAAATTGTTTCGGTTTTGGAAACTGGTAAAGACCAATACGTTTGGCAGGCAAATGATTATCAAAGACCCGCAAAATCAAATTTGATTATTTACGAACTGTGGATTGCGAATTTTCTTCAAGATCATACTTTTTCAACCTTAATTGATACGTTAGATTACCTCGATAGTTTGGGAATAAACGCAATTGAGTTAATGCCTGTAACCGAATTCGAAGGAAACGAAAGTTGGGGATATAATCCGTCATTTTATTTTGCGGTTGATAAGTATTACGGTCCGGCGGAAGACCTTAAAAAATTTATAGACGAATGCCACAAGCGGGGTATAGCCGTTATACTTGATATGGTTTTAAATCACTCGTTCGGTCAATCACCTTTTGTAAGATTATATGCATCCGGTAATTACGGTCCGCCTACAAGCGAAAATCCTTGGTACAATGTAACGCCGCGTCATCCTTTTAATGTAGGCTATGATTTTAATCACGAAAGCAAACAAACCCAAAAGTTAGTTGACCGTATAAATAAGTTCTGGCTTACGGAATACAAGGTTGACGGCTTCCGCTACGACCTTTCGAAAGGGTTTACTCAGAAATACACAGGCAACGACGTTAATGCATGGAATCAATATGATCAATCACGTATAGATATTTTAAAAAGAATGGCAGACAAACTTTGGGAAACAGATTCCACGGCTTATGTTATTTTAGAGCACTTTGCGGTAAATTCCGAAGAAAAAGTTTTATCGGAATACGGAATGATGCTCTGGGGAAATCTGAATTATAATTATAACGAAGCGACAATGGGATATAACTCAAACGGTAAATCGGATTTTAGCGATATATCTTATTTGAAACGCGGTTGGGAACATCCCAATTTGGTCGGCTACATGGAAAGTCACGATGAAGAACGGCTGATGTATAAAAATCTTCAGTATGGTAACTCGACCAATGATTATAATATTAAAGATTTAAACATCGCGCTTAACCGGATTAAATTAGCTGCGGCTTTTTTCCTTACCGTACCGGGTCCGAAAATGATTTGGCAGTTCGGGGAACTGGGTTACGATTACTCTATTAATTACCCCAACAATTGCCGTTTATGCCTGAAACCGTTCAGATGGGATTATTTAGATGATCCGGCTAGATTAAATTTATACAAAACCTTTAAGGCTTTGACTTTCTTAAAAAATAACTATTTCGTATTTAGCAGTCCGGACTTCTCCATCAATGCCAGCGGTGCGTTAAAAACCATTCACATCTCGGATTCATCAATGAACGTAACGATAATCGGGAACTTCGATATAATACCGAAACTAATAACTCCGTATTTTCAAAACACCGGACAATGGTTCGATTATTTTTCCGGCGATACAATTTTTGTCTCCGATTCCCTTGCGGGCATCAGATTGGAACCCGGTGAATTTCATATTTACACAACTGTCAAATTGCCCGAACCGGAAAAAGATATTTTAAGCGACGTGGAAAGAATCCCTTCGGAACTGCCTGTTGATTTTGAATTATATCAAAACTATCCTAATCCGTTTAACCCGACAACTAAAATTAAATTTTCAATTGCAACCTCCTCCCCTTTGGCAATGGGGAGGACCGGGGAGGGGTTTGTGACCTTGAAAATTTACGATGTTTTGGGACGTGAAATTGCAACACTTGTAAACGGAAAACAAAAACCCGGAAATTATGAAGTAACATTTAACGCAAAGTCCGCTGCAGGCGGATTGGTCAGCGGAGTTTATTATTATCAACTGAAAGTAGGAAATTTTATTCAAACCAAGAAGATGATTCTTTTAAAATAGAGTTTATGTATCATCAACAACGAAAGAGAGTGAAAGATATTTTTAATCTTTTGTCAACTCGGCTAAAATTACAGCCGATGCGGAAGCAACATTAAGAGATTCAATTCTTCCTAAACGGGGAATTGTAATAACTTTATCCGAAATATTTTTTAATTCCTCGGAAGGACCGTTCGCTTCGTTGGAAAATACAATTATAATTTTCTCCGGGGCATTGAATTTGAAAATGCTCTCCCCTTTCAAATCCGTATAGACTATTGAATAGCTATTGTTACGGAAAATTTTAAGCTCGTCATAAAATTTTTTACTTACGGAAATGTTCAAGTGAAATACCGCTCCCATGCTTGCACGCAATACTTTCGGATTATAGATTTCCGCTGAGTTTTCGCTCAACAGAACTTCTTCCACGCCGAACCATGCGCAATTACGCAAAACGGTACCCAAGTTACCCGGATCGGAAATATTTTCCAGAGCTACGATTTTGTCTCCGCTGAATTCAGTTTGGGAATATAAAGGTTGGGAACAAAAAACCGCTGCAATACCCTGCGGATTTTTGGTATCCGTAATTTTCCCAAAACTCTTTACGTCCGTAACCCTAACGTTTTCGGTAAGAATGTTTAACAAATCGGTAAAACCGGGATGTTTATTTATAAATTCCGGAGTAGCGATTATCATTTCGCATTGATAATTACTTTCTAATCCTTCTTTGACAAGTCGCAAACCTTCCGCAATAAACTTTCTCTCCTCTTTTCTTCCCTTTTTTGTTTTGAGAAAAGAAATTTTCTTCAACCTATTTTTTGATACAACGGGTAATTTGTTAATTTTGATCATTTTTTCTTATTCCGAAAACAAGATAAAATCCATTTTGAAATGTAAGAATATACTATTGCATCGTAAAGTAAAAAATATTAGATTTGATGACTCAAAAAATGAAGTTTATTGAAAGATTGAAATTGCTGGCGTAGCTCAGCTGGTAGAGCAGCTGATTTGTAATCAGCCGGTCGGCGGTTCGAGTCCGTCCGCCAGCTCAAAAAAACCCTTCTTTTAGAGCATTTTCGAGCTTTTTAAAAACCTTCATTTAGTCCTGCTGATTAAATCTTCAGGGACTTCCCTATGGACTCCCTGGTTTCTCCGGGCCATTAAATAAAAGATCAATTAAACAAAATGAAAAAAGCCGACTTGGAAAAGCAAGGGAGTTCACGCCCTATTAAAACCAAATCAGCTTTTTTCAATATAAAATTTTTATTAACCATGTGAACTTTTGCTTTATTAATTAAATATAACATTTCTGATTTTTTTAAACAAGTTTTTCCATTTTTTTCTTCCCCCTCTGCCCTTTCTTACTTTCTTATTATTTATATAATATATATATAATATAAAAAATTGTAAAAAATAAGCTAAAAGCAAAAGACAAGGAAAAACAATATTAAGAAAAAAAACATCTTATTAAGAACTTAATAAACGAAACGAAATACTATAATTATAGAGTAGAAATAATACGTTTTCTGCGCTCGCGTCGCGTTCGCATAAAAAAAACCTGGAAAGGACCCATTGACTTAAACCAGCGGATCATTTAACATGCGGAGAATAATTTAGATGACGGCAAAGAAGATGTAATTACAAAATATTAAAAAAAATAAATTAGCATCAGATTCTTCTTAATATCTTATTATTGTATCGTGATATTGAAAAATGACGAAAACACGGTAAAAACAAAAGAATTTACTAATTGTAATTAAGATAATACTATTCTTAATTAAGCCTTAATTTTCTTAATATTGTTATTTGCTATTCTGCATCAACAACCAAATTTGTATTTCCTTCCTCATTCAATTTTATTCTTTTGTTATTTAAATAAAGACCTTTTTCTTTAGCAAAAAGCAAATTGTAATATCGCCAACTTAAATTGCCGGCAATATGTTCAATCTCATTAATTGATAGTGTTTTTTTATGCAAAAGCTTAGCTCTCTTTACAATTTCAAAATTAATTTGTTTATACTTTTCGTAAAAAATTATTTTGCCCGCATAAATCGGAATTTCTACATCTAACCCTTTAGGTATAACGAAGTAAAACCTATTTGTTCTTTTACCTCTTTTTATTTCATCATGCTTGGTAGCACCATTTATCGTTTTTCTACTCTGCCAATCGTAATAATCCCGCTGTTTATTAAAATCTGCTTTAAAATCACTTTTTGTTAACTTTATCTCGTATTCAGTGGTATATAATTTTTTGCTTACAACTAATACATCACATTCAAAACCTTGATAATAATAGTTTGGTATAACTACTAAATTTGAGCTATTCATCAAATATTGTTGCAGTTCAAAATAAATATTCATAATTACCCGTATATAACAAGCTTTTTCATATGCTTATCCAAATGACAAGGTTCCCACTGCGCTATTTTTTTTACGCGTTTAAGCCCGTTATTTCGAATTGTTCTGCTATTTAAATTTTTAACAAATTATTTGTTTTATTTTACTAACCGGTTAGCTTTTGAAGTGGCATATAAAAAAAATACCGTTATATCCTTTTATTTTTTTCCACAATCCAAACAACTGTAAATTAGCCTTAGCCGATACATATTCTTGAAACATCATGAACCATGCTTATTTACTATGTAAGCTATTATTTCGTATTGCTCTTTAACATAAGAATCATCGTATCGTTTCAATAATTCACTCATTTCATAGCCGTTCTTTTCCGCAAAATCTATTACTATGTATTTCGTTAACATCTCGACTTTAGCGGTTAACTCGATAAGTAAATCAATAAGAACATCATTTATCTTATCTTTGTTAATGTTTAGATCGACCGTATCGATTTTCTTTCTCATTTTTCCCATTTCCAATAAAATTTATACGTCAAACTCCATCGGCTATTGCACGCCGAATCGCCGGAACTATTTCCCTTGCAATCTCGTCTTTATCTTGATAAGATGTTTGAATAATGATATTTTCTATCACTACATTTCTGTTTTGATTATAATTATTAACTGTGTTATTACTTGCCTGACCATGCGGAACCGGCGGAGAACTAACACCGGAACCACGAGCACCCGGACGCATAGATTCAATTTGTCTAATTTGAGCTAAACCGAAAGCAGTTGCAGCAGCAGCGGCCGCAACAGCCAAACCGGGACCGACAACCGGAATACCAACTAAACTCTTATACGCTTCTACCGCAGCTTGATAAGTAGCAATTGCCGTCTGTGCAATTGCGAAGGCTTTATAAAGTTCAAATGCAGTTTTATTTTTTTCTTCACTGCTTTCGTAAAATAATTGCGCTGCGTTAGCCATATCGGAAAACATATTTACCGTTCCTTGCTGTCTCAAAGCCAAATTAGCCAATTCAAAAGCTGTAACAGAAGCAATTTGTTCCTTCTGCATATCGTAAAAACTTGTATCAATATTCAACGGTTTTAATGTTACCGGAATTTCCATAACATTAAAATCCGGTAATTCATAGTCAAACGATTCAAAATTACTTAAAGCATTCCGCATCGATAAAGCCCAATCCCCGATCAAATCTCTTTGACCAAACTTCGAATAAAGAGATTCAACGCGTTTATCTATTTGATAAAATTGAAATGCAATCTGACTTAAATTATTTTTCGCAATTTCGTTTTCCAATTGTGTTTTAATTGCGGTCCATTGCCTTTCTAACCTTTCAGCCTCAAACCTTGCCCTTTTTTCCGCAATCGTAAAATCATTCATCATTGCTTTTGAATTATCATCGATTATTTTAATCTTTTTGATTTTACCCGTAGAATCAACTACCAACCTAACATTGTCGTTTAATTCCCCAAGCTCTTTGTTTGTTGCTCTAATTGATTCTTTAGGAATTTTCATATCAAAACCTTCCATTAAGAATGCGTTTATATTTTCCAAAGTTGGATTATTCAACAGATAAATAAGAACACGCAATTCTTTTATTGTGCCTCTAACAAATTCAGCTACCGCACCTTTGTTTTCTAACAGCCAATCGGTAAAATCGTTTAATATCGGAAGCATTTCCACCGTTATTGTATTTACCAAACCGCTTAATGCACTTTCAAGCCTCAATGTGTCATCCTTAAACTCCGCGGCCGATTTTGCTGTATTTGTTGAAACTTCCAACCCTAATTCCCTTGCTTCTTGCTGCATTTTATTCAATGCCTCTGAACCACCGTTTAACATTGGAATAAGATCAGCACCGGCACGTCCAAATATTTTTAGCGCCAAGGCTGTTTTTTTCGTTCCATCTTCCATTAATCCGAATTTATCGGCAACCTCTTTCAAAATAGTTTCCGCATCTTTTAATTTACCGTTAGCCCCAATCACATCGATTCCAAGTTGTTCAAATGCTATTTTGCCTTCACCTATTCCACGCGAAGCATCATCCATATTACGCGAAAGCCTTTGAATAGCTTTTTCGAACACCGCAATGTCGGTTCCGCTCAATTGTGCTGCATAACTCAATGTGCTTAATGCTTCAACAGATACACCGACTCTTTGGCTCATTTTCTCAAGATGTTCGGCGGTATCTATAGAGTTTTTAACCATAATACCAAAACCGGCAACCATACCGGAAACTGCAGCACCCATAGCAACCGGCAAATTGCTTAATACCCCGCCAATACTGCCTATGGTGCCGGAAATCCCTTTGCCGAAACCTTTAATTTGCCTTTCGGCTGATCCCATTTTCCGCGCTACACCGTCAATCGCTGCCAACGCGCTTTTGTTTTCGCCGGTAATTATTAATTTTGATTTGTTTACTTTAGGCATGACTTCCCCTTAAATTTAGTATGAAAATTTCAATTTATTTAATAAGCAAATAAAACCTCGTGCTCTTACCGCCTTCAACCCTTTCTTTTATTTCTTGAATTTTTTCTTTTTCAATCAAATTGCCTAAAATTTCATCCAATTCTTTAGCCTTGTAAGGCACTGAATTAAGTAAATTCGTTCGCGATATTTTACCGCCTTTTAATTTGAGCTTGCGTAATATATTTTCTTCCTTCCGGGCAAATTCGTCTTTTGTCAATTCATTATTTAATAATTGTTCAACCGTCAACTTATAATAATTTGTGATATGAATAGCATCTTGCATATCCGAAAGAGTTACAATACTTCTACCTTCCGTAAGCGCAATAATGCCGGCAAACTTCAAACAATAGATTAAAAGCCTTGCTTTGAAGCTTAATTCGTTATCATTTTCGGAATTCAATAATTCCTTAAAACTTTGAATATCATAATTTATGTGTAATTCAGATGCTTCTTCTGTTATTTCTAACTCTGTTTCATTTAAATCGATTAAGTGTTCATAAACTGAACGAATATCAAAATAAAATTCCGATCTTTTAGTCAACGATTTTAATTTTAAAAGCGGTATGAATTCTTTATCCGGCACGTTACGAATAGCATACAAAAACCGGGCAAAAAAACCAGACCTAAGATCAACATCAGTAGAATTTTCCCTTACCCAATCGATTGTAGAAGCGCCCAAAATGCTAATAAAAGGACGCACCAAAATAGTGTTTTCCCTTGTGGTCCGGCTTATCTCGTAAGACAGTGGATTATCATAAAGATTGGTTAAAAACTGTTTCGCATCGCCGGAATATCCTCTATTCAGTTGTTGCAGAAAGGAACCAAACTCCGAATGGAGAAGCAATCCCCGTTTAGATTCGGATAATATTTGCGCAAGGCTTTCCACCGTGGAATCCGAAGGAAATAAAAAGTAGGATCTTTTAGGTTTCACCGCCTTTTTCTTTTCCTCTTTGCTCATGTTTTCGTATTCTTCCAAGGCACGCAAATAGCGGTTATAGTTTTTTGTATGTATCCTTTGCAAATCTTCCGTTACAAGATTTAACGCCGTCGTTTTGCGCATAATTGTTGATCTTCCGATCAAAACCGCCCAAATATTCAAATAAACCTTCATTGAGCTTGTAATTGGAAAATAAACACTTTTCCCAATTGCGCCGGAAAGTGCAGCCAACGTTCCGGTTAACAAATACTCGACCGGTGAAATAGAAATCGAATCGTAATATTGAACCATGCGTTTAAAATTTGACGCATTCAGCTTGGTGATATCAAACCTAATTTCGCCATCCTTCGCAGTCCCAAGTTCTCGAATTTCAACATCACTATTTTTTAACAAAACATCACTCATTTAACAACTCCGTAACATCTTTGTGAGACTTCAACTTTAATACTTTCACCGGTTTATCGAATAGCTCTGAAATTTCAATCACAGCCTTTTCTCCAGCTGCATCATTATCAAAAGCCAAATGAACATTGTAGTGCTGCAACAAATTGACTTGATCTTTAGGAAAATTTGTTACACCCGGAATACCGATTGCATTATAATTGCTTTGAATAACCACCATGCAATCAAATTCGCCTTCGGTGATAATCAATAAAGCAAACGGAACTAACCGGTTCAAAACATCCAGATTAAAAAAACGTTTAGGTGATAAAGTTTGGCTCCAGTTATTCAGCCCGATGTATTTGCCGAAATTTTCCGGCTCGAAATTCCCCTTATAAAAATACCTTCCGCGCAAATAAACTACTCGCTCGTTTTCAATGTAGGGAATAATCAATCGATGTTTGGTGAAAAGGAAATATTTATTTTTAAATAATCCAGCTATCAGCACCTCATCCTTCGGAAAAGTATCGCGTAAAAATTCAATATTTTCTTTAACGCTGTTAATAGAGAAAAGCTTAAATTTGTTAATGGTTTCATCCGTCAAGCCCCGTTTCGGTCCGGTTAAATATCTATGAATATCCTCATTAATTCCTTTGCTTATATTAAATTTATATAAAGATTCAAATATTTTAATTTGTGTTAATTTTCTTTGGTGTAAAATATAACTGTATGCAATATTTTTAGCTGTCTCAACCTTAATCGTTGTATCTTCAAGAATTATGCCTACGCGTTCTTCAAAAATTTCTTTTTCACTTTTTAATAGGCTGTATTTCGGTTTAAAAGTTTTTCTAATTCGCGCTAACGACTTCGGTTTATTCGGGATAGATTCTTTAAGTCCAACAGCAGAAATATTTAAGCGTTCCGCTAATTCTTTTACTGCGGTTTTCGTATTAATTCTGTAAAAATCTTGATAAAATGTAATAACATCACCGCCCTTGCCGGTTGCGAAACAGTGGTAAGAGTTTGTAGCCGGATAAATTTTTAAAGACGGTGTTTTCTCATCTTTATAAATGCTGAATATAAAACCGGAACCGTTCGGTTGTAAATTCAACCAGCTAAGAAGCTCCAGAATTGAAAGTTTATTTTTTATTTCGGAAATTAAATCCATTAATAAAACCCTTCAAATATCATTTCCACCCTACCACATTTTGAACATGTAGCATTCGGCTGCTTTTTCAAGCCCCTAACTTCGTTTATTTCTATAGTTTCATCTGCTTTTACAAAACGTCCACATTTCGAGCAAACCGGTATAAAATAGGCAGCTCCGTATTCTTCAAATCTGTAAACAACCCTTCGAACATTTTCATATTCATACATTGCGCATTAACCCTTTCGCATCGGCTAATAACCGGATAACAAGGAACAATCGCTTAGTATTGATCCATGGCCTATTAGCTAATCGATAAATCGTTTTAATTATATCAGCTTTTGTTTCTATATCTGCCAACCATATTTCGTATGGTATATTTGAAAAATTCAAGATCATCTTGTTATCCTTAAAAACGATCTTATTAAAGTCATTGTAGAATTCCGCAAATTCTTTAAAAAATTTCTCAATAGCCCCGCGATCTATGTATAATGTTTTTCTTTCCTTCATTTCTACCCTTCGTTTTGTTTTACATCAAAAACCGGATTATCTAATTTAGAAACAGCATCCCTTAAAGCTTCAATATTTAAAAATGCATAATACCTTTGTGTAGTGCTCGGATTGCTGTGTCCGAGAATTTGTTGAACTTGAAATAATGAAACACCTTTTCGCACCAATTCCGAACCGAACGAAATTCGCAAACTGTGAAAATGGAGTTGTTCATTTAATCCGGCTTTTCTACAAGCTCTTTTAAAAGATTTAGAAACGTAATCACTGCTAAACTGCATTCCATCATCTTTGCAGAAAACAAAATTATTTCCATCTACCGAATAAACTTTCGGAATATATTTTCGTAAAATTCGTTTTGCTTTTTCGCTCAACGGAACAATCCTTACCTTTTTAACCTTTGTCATAAAATTCGAAGAGCCTATTGTTATTGAGCTTTCTGTTAAATCGACGTAATTCCATTTTAAGTTGACTACTTCGCCTAATCGGAGACCAGTTAACGAAACGAAAACCACAATATCAAAAATTTTAGGTCGCAAAAATTTTTTAAGTGAATTTATTTCTTCCCGGGAAATTATTGCCGGTTTATTTTTCTGTTTTTTGGGCGGTTTTAAAATATTAAAATAATTAATTTTTAAATATTTAAGTTCAATGGCTCGATTAAGCGACGCCCGAATGGTACGCCAATAAACCAAGTTTTCAACTTTTGAAAATAGGAAGGAACGGAACTCCGCAACCATTTCTTTGTCAATCTCATGTAAATAAATGTCCCCGAAAAACTCGGAGAAATATTTGAAACTTGTTCGAATACTTCGCAATGACGAAGGCGAAAGATTAGATTTATTTAATTTAATATCTTTTTCTATCCATTTTGATATTTTAATTTGTTTTATATTTGCCGGACTCTGAACGTTTAGATTTGCAGCTATTTCATTTAGCAGTGCAATTGCTTCCGGCGTTAATCTTGATAATATTTCAGAATTCTTATTCATCAATTTCCGGTAAACCTATATTAGTCAAATCCAGATCGATGTTTGGGAAATCGCTGATATCATCTCCAATAGCCCCTATTTCCCATCCCAAAATATTTTTTGTATTCTCACCATTCAGAAACGCCTCAAAATCTCTGAATAAGTCATCTGCCCTTTCAATCATAGTTAATAATTCCAATTGCAACTCTCTTAAAACCGTTTTAAATATCCGTTCTTCTTTAGATTCCTTACCGGTTAGTCGCACTACAGCCGGTAACTGATCGGCAGCACTGTCAAAACCTTCTTTCACTTTTTTTAGTTCTTCGAGTGTCATTTTAATTTTCCCTTAAATAAAAAAAGCCGGTTGCGATTTGAGAGAGACGATCAAGAACTCTACAAACTGCAACCAGCTTTTGCCCGTGTAAATTTGATTGTTTGATCGTCTTTTTCAAAAAATCAAAAAACAGCAGTTAATTCGTTAACTTCTACAATCAAAATATAAGGCAAGGTTTTTGATATAAAAATTGCAAAAAGTTGGTAAAAAGTTGGTAGGATTTGATAAGAGTTAACTTATAGTAAAATCAAATTTTAAATAATGATTTAATTCAAATTTCTTTACGCGATTATCAAATAGATAAACACGTTTAATGCTTCTATTCAGAATTTACATCCATGCATGGAATAACTACGCGTTCAACTTCATCTTTTGCCTTTATACTAAGAGTAGTAAATGACTTATAAATCTTTTCATATTCTTTAGGTGCATCTTTAAAAACGCTTTCATTTAATAAGGCAATCTTTTTTTTGAAAAAATCCATTCTATTATATACCAGACCTTCGTCCATCTTGTTGTTTTTAATACTTTCAAATTCTTTATTATATACTCTCTCACGAAAAGCCTCTAAAATTATACCTAAGCGTTTTTGTGTAATTCTTTTTTTCCCTCTACCTCTCTTTTCTACGTATTCTTTTTTCACTTTTTCTATTAAACACTTATCTAATTCTTCCTCTGAAATATTATTTTCACTTTTATCTTTAATCTCAGTATTTTTTCTTTCAATTACATTCGAATTTTCACTTAAACCTCTTAATATATTAGCCTTTTGCAGCTCGAAATATTTTTCATCTTCAAACTTTTGTTTATTAATTTCTATTAACCTACCAATTTCATTTAAATCCATATTAACCAAATAAGATAGTCTCTCATAATCATCAATAAATTTATCGCGAAGCTTTTCCTTCTTTTTGATTATTCCCGAAATCTCTTTTTCCTTATCTTCGTTTTCTTGCATGCGTTTTTCCCATAATTCTCTTTCTTCTTTCCATTTTTTCAATAAAGCATTATCACATCTTCCGTATTTATCAAATATTTCCAATTTTATACCTTCAGAATTATAATAAGCTGGTAAATATTTTTTATTTCTTGCACTCGGATATTTTCCGCGGTTAGTTACACCGGTTTTTACCCAATTAGTATAATTGTATAAAGGATTATTATCAGCTTTATTCACTTTACGCGGTTCTTTATCACGCAATTCATTTCGTTCTTTTACAATTAGCATCCTTTTCTCTCTAAGTTCAGCTAATTCTTCATCGATTTTACCAATTGCTTTTTCTAAATCTCTAACATTCATTTGATCGTCTTTTTAATAAAAAAGTCCTTTCAGAATGCTACCAAACTCGTGTCCGAACGAGCATCCGGTTAATTACCGGAACATTCCAAAAGGACTAAAACTTATTCTATCGTTTTCGGACAATCTATTTGGTATTTATCTTTTTTTTAAAAAATTATTAAAATTCCGTTAAAATTCAAAGTATAATTTTTTCAAATTATTTACTTTTCATCTATTAAATTAATTTGATGAAAATATTTATTACTTACAAAATTCTACTTACTTAAAGATTCCAAATATTTCAGCTGTTTTTGAATCTCTTTCCTACTCGATTCCGCTAATTGTATAATTAATTCAAATAAATTTTCCGCGTTCATCAGCTCCAATTCTTCTTTTTCCGTAAGTTTATCAAACACATTCAACTCCATTTCATTACCCAAAATATTTAGCAAGGTTAAAATTTTATTAATATTATGTGCCAAATCCTTTCCGTTTCCTTTTTCAAGCGGTTTAATTTTGTTTATTTTAAAAATATTTTGCGAAACCGAAAAATTTTCTTTCAAATCTTTTCGTTTTTTGTAAAAATTTTCCGTTAACTTAACTTCGAACTCATCTTCACTCAACATCATTTCAATAGGAAAACCCTTTTTGTTTAATACTTCTGCAGCATATCTTTTTTCAAATAATTTTTTATTATTGTTTTTTATTGATATAGTTTCCATCTTTAACTCCTTTATGTGTTTTAATGAATTAAAATAATTTTTTATTTACTGAATTTTCTTAATTAAGATAAAAATAAGATAGCCGTTTTCTTAATCAGAACAATGTAAATCTTTTGATTTTAACTCGTTTTCGCATATTTTTGCTCCGTAAAATGAATATTAAGAAAATAAGATAAATAAGTGAGTCCTTTTCTTATTTATTATTTACCGTCCCAATCTTTTGAACCGCATCAAATAAATTTTGCGGTTGCAAATGGCTATATATTTGACTGGTTTTATAATCAGCATGGCCCAAAAGCTGTTGAACCACATAAATATTTACTCCGCGCTGAACCAATTGTGAAGCGAAGCTATGGCGGAGAGAATGTAATTTAATATTGTCATTTAATTTAACCAGCCGGACCGCTTTCTTAAATTTTTTACTCACGTAATCCACTGTCAACTTAACCCCTTTGATCCGGTAAAACACATAATCGCGTTCAGAATTCAAAGTTCTAATTTTCGGCACCCGCCGTTTTAAGACAAAATACAAAGTATCATTAATCGGTATAATACGTTCTTTTTTACTCTTTGTAGTAAACTCGGCCGTATTTTTAACCGTAATAATCCTCTCGGATAAATTCACCGCATTCCATTCCAAATTACAAAGCTCACCGGCACGCATCCCGGTATGAAAAGCAGTTATATAAAAATCCCGCAAAAATTCTTCTTTTACAGCATTGAGTATTAAATTGAATTCGTCATTAGTGATAAATACCGGATTTTTTGTTTTGACCTTTGGAACGTTAACTTTATTGAATGGATTAATTTTTATGTATTCCCAATCGATAGCCTTATTGAACGCAGCTTTTAAGGTCCGGTAATATAAGAGCGCAGCAGATTCAGAACGCTTGAATGTGTTTGTTATAAACTGATCAATTAATTTAGGTGAAATTTGAGTTAATAATAAATTTCCGGTGAATTTAATAAGCATTCTGAAAGATAATCTAACTGAGCGCAGATAAGAATCCGTCTTTGTTCTACTTAAATAACCGCAGTATTCTTTCTCAAAAGAAGAAAGAGAAATCTTTTTGAACTTTATCTCCGATTCTAAAAGTTTTTGAAACTCCGAAAGCACTTTTAGTGCTTCGGATTTTAATTTTTTCTTAGTCGATTTTGTTGTCAACTTGCCGTTTTTCAGATATACGATTTGATAGAAAGGCGACTTAGAATTTTTAGTTAAATACATGATTTTCTCCATAATTTTTATGGAGAATCCAATGGAGTTGAAGGAAAGTATAGTTTTTGAAAGTGTTTTTAAAACAATCCTGTTTATTTGTAATCAGCCGGTCGGCGGTTCGAGTCCGTCCGCCAGCTCAAATTAACCCGATGTTTTGCATCGGGTTTTTTGTTTTTGTTCTGATCACAAATTTATATGTAACCTGCATATTTGCCCTCGTATCATTTAATAATTCCGGGAATTATTTTGTTTTATGTAGGGAACAACCATGGTTGTTCCCTACAATTTATAAATCAATATTATATTTCCAAATTCTCAACGTTGTCTTCCAATTCCCATTTCATTGGATTTTCGATTATGTATTTCCGGATATAATATAATTCCTTTTCGTTTCTGATTATCCTATCGTAAAACGAACGCTGCCATTGGAAATTTTTGTTTTTGTGATCATGGGCGTATTTGCTGACAGCCGCTTTAAATGACCCGACAATATTGCTTAATGTTCGACTCTCCCGATGTAGGGTCGAGGCATGCCTCGACCCTACGGTGTTATTTTTTTCTGTGATAATTATTATTCCGTGAATATGATTTGGCATTATTATGTATTCATCCAGCTTAACGCATGAATAATGCAAAGGTATTTCTTCCCAACATTTATTTACATGTTTTCCCAGTTTATTCAATTTCATTTTACCGTTTTTTATCCTTCCGAAAAACGGTACATGTTTTTTTACGCATATTGTTATATAATACCAACCGGCAATGGAATAATCATATTCTTTTAAGCGCGTTGGCTTTCTGGTTTTCATAATGGTAATAGATAAACAGATACAAATAAATAATCAGCCGGTCGGCGGTTCTTCCACTGGAATCCCTTCGGGAGAGTCCGTCCGCCAGCTCGCATAAGCTCGATGTTTCTCTCATCGAGCTTTTTTTATTTTTCCCATCCTTTGATTACTGAGATAATTTATTTCTTCTCCGGGAATTATTTTGTTTTATGTAGGGAACAACCATGGTTGTTCCTTACCACAACATATTATCAAATTTATATTAAATTTCAATCAATATCCGCTCCTTTTTTAACCAAATCTTTTTGAATTACTAAAACAAATTTTTGTACATAACAACTTGACCTCTGTTGACAAATTAACTATATTTCGTTAAATAACGAAATGAGATTTGCAATGTTAAATGAAAAAATAAAATTATTCAAGGCTTTATCTGATCCCAACCGGCTGAGAATACTAAAAATGCTTCAATACAAACCACTCTGCGTTTGCGAAGTGACTTCATTACTGAATCTTGCTACATCCACTGTTTCCAAACACTTGCATATCTTGAAAGAAGCCGGTTTTATTATAGAGAAGAAAGACGGGAAATGGGTTTACTATTTTATTAATAACAATCCCGATGATAAAAGGGTAACCAGAATTTTAATGGAATTGGACTTTTGGATTTCGGATAATCAACAAATTGTATCGGATTTGAGAAAAATAGAAGATTTGGATAAACAACTCGCATGTACACCTTAACAAATATTTCATTTCGTTAATTATGAAATTATAATTTGCAGAATATTCCGTTTTTCTAAATGAATACAAGAGAAAGGAAAATCTTATGAACACACAAGATAAATTAAAGCAAATCGTAAAAGATAAATACGGTAAAATTGCCCTTAGCAATAATTCGGGTTGTTGCGGCTCTTCCGGTGAACCCGACTATTCAATTTTCAACGACGATTATTCCAAACTGGATGGTTATACAGTCGAAGCCGATTTGAATTTGGGCTGCGGTATTCCCACAGAATTCGCCGGTATTAAAGAAGGCAATACGGTTCTTGACTTAGGCTGCGGCGCGGGTAACGACGTTTTTGTGGCAAGACAATTAGTCGGTGACTCCGGTAAAGTAATCGGATTGGATTTTACGGAAGAAATGATTGCCAAAGCTAAAGCAAATAACCAAAAATTGGGTTATGACAATGTTGAATTTTACCTTGGCGATATTGAAGAAATGCCGTTTGAGCAAAATTCAATTGACGTGATAATCAGTAACTGCGTTCTGAATTTGGTCCCCAACAAACAAAAAGCATTCGCTGAAATTTACCGGACGCTTACACCGGGCGGTCATTTTTGCGTATCCGATATTGTAATTAAAGGAGAAATAAGTGATGAATTGAGAGCTTCGGCTGAATTATATGCCGGATGCGTTACCGGTGCAATGAACGAAGACGAATACATCGGGTTAATTAAAGAAACCGGTTTTGTTGAAGTTGAAATTAAAAAAAGTAAAGAAATTGTAATTCCCGACTCCATGTTAGAGAGTATTTTATCCGAACAAGAAATAGATATTTTCAAAAACAGTTTTAACGGAATATTCAGCATTACAGTTGTGGGAAAGAAAAATTCATTAAAATAATTTCTTAACCAACTTTAAAATAAAATCGCAGTTTCGTTTTTAAAAAATAAAAAATCAACAATGCGCTTTTCAGCGTTACGTAATCTATGGATTGGAAAGAACAATACAAATCGTTTTTATGGATAACGGGGTTTTTCTTATTTGCATATTTTATGCCCCTTGGCAATCCGGCTTTTAATGCGGCAATTTACGATGCTCTCGAACTTACAAAATGGTATGCGCAAGAACACGTGTTGCTCTGTTTGGTGCCGGCGTTTTTTATTGCCGGTACAATTGCAGTATTTGTAAGTCAAGCTTCAGTAATAAAATACTTTGGTGCTAAAGCAAAAAAATGGCTTGCTTATCTTGTGGCTTCGGTATCGGGTTCCATTCTTGCAGTTTGCTCTTGTACCGTACTGCCTTTATTTACCAGTATTCACAAACGCGGTGCGGGATTGGGTCCCGCTATTACGTTCCTTTATTCCGGACCCGCAATAAATATTCTCGCAATAATATTAACCGCTAGAATTCTTGGATTTGAATTGGGAATAGCAAGAGTAATAGGAGCGGTTGTTTTCAGCATCGTAATCGGTTTAATAATGGCTTTTATTTACAGAAAAGAGGAAGAAGAAAAAGCCAAAGCCCAAATAGCCATGCCGGATATACCGGAAGAAAGACCGATGTGGCAAACCGCAACGCACTTTTTTATTTTAGTCGCAATTTTGGTTTTTGCCACTTGGGGAAAACCTGATACGAACGAAGGGCTTTTTTACATGATTGCAAAATATAAGTGGTTGATTACAGGCTTGTTCGGAATTGCTTTATCGCTTTCGTTAATGTTTATTTTAAAGTTAAATAAAATTTGGACTTCATTAGGAACCTTACTTGTCATTTTGCTGGCAATATTTTACGGCGAACAGCCGCTAATTCCATACACTGCGGCAATTATTGTAATAACTTTGCTGTTAACTTTTGCCAAGGATGAACCGAATCAATGGCTTGGTGAAAGTTGGGACTTGGCAAAGCAAATATTGCCTTTACTTGGCGCGGGAGTTTTGGTTGCCGGATTTTTATTGGGCAGACCCGGAGGCGGTCATGGTATTGTTCCCCAAGAATGGATATCCGCCATGGTTGGCGGCAATTCATTATTTGCCAATTTTTTCGCTTCCATCGTTGCCGCATTTATGTATTTTGCCACACTTACGGAAGTCCCGATTTTACAAGGCTTAATTCATAGCGGAATGGGTCAAGGTCCGGCCTTGGCTTTACTATTAGCCGGTCCGGCGCTTTCCCTTCCGAATATGTTAGTAATCAGAAAAGTAATTGGAACGCAAAAAACCGTTGTTTACGTAACGCTTGTTGTAATTATGGCAACAATAAGCGGAATGACGTACGGAGCTTTTTATCAATAATTATAAAAGGGGTTTATGAAAATTTTAATTCTTTGTACAGGAAACAGTTGCCGCAGTCAAATGGCAGAAGGTTTTTTGAAATCGTTCGACCCGGAACTGGAGGCTTATTCGGCGGGAACAAATCCGTCCGGCGCAGTTCATCCGAAAGCTATACAAGTAATGAAAGAGGTTGGCATCGATATTAGCAGAGGGTACCCTAAAAATGTCGACCAATTTCTCGATCAATCTTTCGATTACGTTATTACCGTTTGCGACAATGCGAAGGAAACTTGTCCTGTTTTTATGGGTAATGTTAAAGAGCAATTGCATATCGGGTTTGAAGATCCGGCGGAAGCAACCGGAACAGAGGAAGAAATTTTAAACGAGTTCAGAAAAATTAGAGATGAAATCAAAAGGGATTTCTTTGAGTTTTATAAAAGTAAGTTAAAGTGAATTTTATGTTCTCTGTGCTAGACAATGCTATCAAGTTTAATTATGGAGATTAAATCATGTTGTCGATAAAAGTTGTAGGACCAAATTGCGTTAATTGCAATAAACTTTATCAAATGTGTAATGAAGTTATCGAAGAAAATAATCTTGATGCGGAGATCGAAAAAATTGATAATCCCGATAAATTTGTTGAACTGGGAGTTTGGATTACCCCGGCGCTTATTGTCAACGGTCAACTTTTACTCCAAGGCAAATTGCCTACAAAATCAACATTAACACATTGGCTGGAAAGAGGCGGAAGATGAATACGGTTACCAAAAGATTAAAACTTATCGACAGATTTTTAACGCTCTGGATATTTATTGCAATGTTTGCGGGTGTTTTTTCCGGTTATTTATTTCCAAAGATTACCGATTTCTGGAATTTGTTTCAGTCCGGCACGACCAATATCCCGATTGCAATCGGACTAATTCTAATGATGTATCCGCCGCTTGCAAAAGTAAAATACGAAGAACTTGGCGATGTATTTAGAAATACAAAAATTTTATCCGTTTCATTAATTCAAAATTGGGTTATAGGACCAATACTAATGTTTGCGTTGGCGGTTTTGTTACTGCACGACTATCCTGAATATATGGCAGGACTAATAATGATTGGTTTGGCAAGATGTATTGCAATGGTAATCGTTTGGAACGATCTTGCAAACGGAGACCGCGAATATGCCGCGGGACTTGTAGCGTTTAATTCCATTTTCCAAGTTTTGTTCTACTCGGTTTATGCTTATATATTTTTAACTCTTATTCCCGAATGGTTGGGAATTGCTTCATTCAAAGTTGATGTTACAATAGGACAAATTGCGGAAAGCGTGCTTATTTATCTCGGCATTCCTTTCTTCGGAGGAATTTTAACAAGATATTTTTTGATTAAGAAAAAAGGTAAATCATGGTATAACCGTAAGTTCATTCCCAAAATAAGTCCGCTAACCTTGTACGCATTACTTTTTACAATTTTTGTAATGTTTTCATTAAAGGGCGAGTATATAGTAAAAATTCCCTTAGACGTTGTGCGAATTGCAATTCCGTTAATACTATACTTTATAATAATGTTTTTTATTTCGTTCTATATGGGTAAAAAAGTCGGAGCAAATTACCCGGTGACCACAACTTTAAGTTTTACTGCCGCAAGTAACAATTTCGAATTGGCAATTGCTGTAGCCATAGCCGTTTTCGGAATCAACAGTGGAGAAGCCTTTGCGGCGGTTATCGGTCCCCTGGTTGAAGTTCCGGTTCTAATAACATTGGTAAACGTTGCATTAAAGTTCAGGGAAAAATATTTCGCAGACAAATTAGTTGAAGAGCTAAATATCTAAATTAAACAAGAGGAAATATGAAAATCAAAATATTAGGTACACATTGTAAAAAATGCATGGCGCTTCACAAAAAAATAAATGAACTGGTTGAAAAGCACAATATTGACGCAGATGTTGAATTTATTGAGATATCAACGAAATGATGAATTATGGAATTATGATGACTCCCGGACTGGTAATCAATGAAGAAGTTAAAAGTTTCGGTATTGTTCCGAAAGAAGCGCAACTTTTACAATGGTTACAGGGAAGTTAAATTCCAACATTTACATGACAATTTACTTCATTAATTTCCTCAAAACAGACATAAGTTGCGTATTTTAAAATTTTACCCGTTTCAACCCGATATTTGCTTCATACCGTAAGCCACCGAAATAATAGCGATGCCGTCGAAAACAAGACTAATTCCAACAAAAAGTCCGACCAACCAAATAGAACTAAGCGGCCAACCTGTTAAAAAGACAACAGCCAATAAAATCGACAATATTGCATTAAACAACATCCATCCCCAACCTTTTAACGGATAAAATTCCAATGCAAACATAATACCCGCAAAACCATCGAATAAAAAATATATTATTAATAACAATCCGACCGATACAATACCGGTTAAAGGATAAAGTAAAATCAATATTCCGATGGTTAATAAAATTAAAGGTTTGAACCATGCAATCCATTTTGTGTTATAACTTTTAAAGATATGATAAGCCGAAATTGTGCCGCCAATTACAAGTAACCAACCTATAAAATAAGAAAGCGTTAATGCCGTTACATCAGGCAATAGAATTCCGATTATTCCGGCTATTAGTAATAAACCTCCGGCAACATACGAATGGATTTTAAATTGTTTTAAGATTTCCTCTGTATTAAAATATTCATGCATTTTACCTCCGTCAATAGTTAAAACATTAGTCCAAAATTATAACGCAATCTATCGCATCCCCGAAATGGCTCTGGATAAAATCATCTGCTTGATCATCGTTAATCCATTGCACTCCGTCTAACAAATATCTGAACTTAAATTTGTTTTTTGCAGGCAAGTTAATAGTAATAGTAAACTCACCGCTTTTTTTATTCTTTTTCATTACATGTTTGTTTGGATCCCACATATTAAAATCACCCACAATGCTTGCCGTGTTAAACTCCTTGGAAATCTCGGCCGGTAAAGTAAATTTAACTTTATATTCATCCTTTGTTTTAAGTTTCCTTTTCTGAATAGCCATTTTATCCTCCTTTCAATTAAAAAGGAAGTTGATCATTACAATCAACTTCCCTCAACGTTTTAGCTATCTTGCATCATGCATTCAACAGCAATTAAAAGAATTAATGAGAATGCGCCGGTGTATGTGTAGTAGGAGTAGATTCACCCAAAGCACCGAATCCTCCAACCATCAACAAAATACCGGTGATAATAGCATTCCATTCGTTACCAACACCAACCACCAAGCTAGGAATGAACGCTGCTATGATTAACCAAATTCCTACAAGTCCGGTTAACCAACCTTGCCATGGTTTTTCTTTTACCATTGCAAAGCCTGCTACTGCAGCTACAACGCCAACTATGATGTCATTCCACATATTACCCGTGGAAGAAAAATTCAGAAAAGCAGCAATAAACATCCAAATTCCGATTATTCCGTTTGTCCAACCTTGCCACATTTTAACCTCCCTCCGATTTTGTTATTGATTTCGTTAATTACACTTTATAAAAGTCAATCATTGTGCCAATGATTGCAGAATCTGTAACTTCTTATATTTCAATAACTTACAGCAACCCCTTTTAATGAGTGATTTTTAATGGGAAATTAAATTTCCTAGACTTATTAAAAATTGTTGGAAATTAGCGGAATTAACGGATTTAATTTGTGAAATCAAATTTCACACATTGCAGAATGGTTGGGTAAACTATTTTTTCTTTCTGAAAATAAATAAAATTCTTCTTTCACTGAAAAGCAGTTCGGCAATAATCACCGCCGCATAAAAACCGCCAAGCCAAATAAACCCATCGTTGTTGTTTTTCCACAGATAAATAATTAATATCAACCAAGATGCAAAACTTAAAATAAGCCCTGCAATTGGATAAATAATATTGATTCCTATTTCTTTACGGAGTTTAAAGGCTGAAAAATTAATGAACACGAAAATTAACAGAAATGTGGAACTTGCAAACGAAGAAATAAGAGTAAGATCGGCAATGTTTACAAAAACCAAAGTTAAAACCGAAATTACAGTTAAACTGACCCACGGAATATTTTTAGTTCTTTCTTTAAATGAGAATATTTTAGGAAGGTCTTTTTCTTGAGCCATAACCATTCCCAATCTGGCGGTTCCGAACAATGTGGCATTAATTGCAGATGCCGTTGAAAGTATGGCACCAAGACTTATTAATACAAATCCTGTTTTACCAAGAAACGGTTTTGCGGCTTCCGCTAATGCGTATTCCTTATACTCCGCAATTTTATCGGGAGTTAAATTGCCCACGGCAACAAACGAAACTAACAAATAAATAAATATTGTAATTAAAATAGATATTGTTATGCTTTTAGGCAGATTTCTATCGGGGTTTTTCATTTCATTGACAGCATTGGGAATTAACTCAAAACCCTCGTAGGCTACAAAAATTAGAGCGGCGCCCATAAAAAGATTGGATGCATTTTTATCGAAAACCGGAAAGATGTAATTTTCTTTAACAAAGAAGATTCCTACACCCGCAAATAAAAAAAGAATAATTACCTTAGTAATAACAATTAACAATTCGGTGCTTCCCGCGGCTTTTATACCGTAAAGGTTAATTCCCAAAAACAACAGAATCACAAAACTTTCAAGGAAATGTTGTATTTCAATCGAATATCCCGAGTTACCCGCCATAGCGCTGGCATAAACACCAAAAGTATAAGAATATAAAGATAGTGTTCCGATATAACCGACAAACAACAGCCAACCGCCTATTGCCGCAATATTACGGTTCTTAACACTTTTCTCCATGTATGTAAAACTTCCGCCATCCGAACGGAATTTTAAACCCAATTTTGAATATGAGTATCCGGTTAATAAAGCAATTATCCCGCCGATTAAAAACGCAACGGGAGCCGCATGCCCGGCTAAACCTACTGATAATCCGAGAACAGAAAAAATTCCTCCACCTACCATTCCGCCAACACCCATGGCGATTAATTCTTTAAGATCTAATTTTTCCATATAAATAATTCTCTGTTATTTTTTACCTACAGTTAATTTTTCACGGAATTTAATATCCGTAAAGTCACGGGATTGGATTTTTCGGTATAAAAATTCTACTATAAACGAAACCAGAAATGTAATCACGGTTCCATAAAACACATTGCGCTGAGACTCCCATTGATAGTACATCAACAAAAGAAATACTATAGAGATGATGAAAAGATTAATTGCCACTACCACTCTGTTTCCGCCTACCTCGTTAATTATTTTCAAGTGAGAAATAAGCACAAATACATATATAACCGTAAAAACCGAACTTGTGATGGCAGCGATGCCCCCGATATTGAATAGTAAGGCAAAAAGTATTCCCAAGCCGGCGGTAATGTATAATCCTTCGGGAGCACCAAACCATTCCTTTCTCTCGAAAAATTCGGGCAGCTCACCTTCTTTGGCAAATGAGTAAGCTATGTTAGCGCCTCCGTAAAGCGTTGCGTTCAGCGCCGATGAAATTGAAAATAATGCCCCTATTGAAATTAACAGAAATCCGAAATTACCAAGAAAAGGTTTTGCCGCAACAGCAAGAGCATTTTCCTCGGAAGCTATTAATTTTTCAAGCGGTAAATTACCTACGGCAACAAGCGAAACAGAAACATAAACAAATGCAACTATCAGAATACTTATTATTATTGCCTTGGGAACGTTTTTCTGTGGATTATCCATATTCTCCGAAATGTTGGTAACAAGACCGAACCCCATGTACGAAAGGAAAAATATCACCGAAGCGTGAATTAATCCGCCTACGTGTGCGGAATCGAAAGAAGGAACTATTAATTCCGGCTTAATGGTAAAAAAACCGAATAAAATAAAAACCCCGAGTATAGTTAACTTTACCAGAACAATATAGAATTCCGCTTTTCCCACCGCTTTTGAACCGAAAAAATTCAGAACCATAAAAAATAAAACAACTGAAGTTGTAGTAATCCCGATTGAATAGGGAGACAAGGCAAAACCGAATAGCGGCAGAAAATAACCCGCAAAGCCTTTGGCAAAAAGAGCAATTGAAACTACATAACTTAACCAAAGTAATATGCTCAGTGTTCCGGTAATTACCGTATTACCGAAACCTTTTAATATAAACGCAATCGGCCCGGCATTCGAAACAATTCTGCTTCCCATTTTGGTATAGGAATAAGCAACGGCATAGGCATAAAATGCCGATAAAATAAAAGCCTCCGGTAGATCTTGCTTGGCGATTTGAGTCCCCACCCCAAAAATGGAGAATATACTTGCGCCAATCATTGTGCCCACGGCAATCGAAACCGCCTCGACAATACTGATTTTCTTGTTTTTATTTATGTTTACCATAAAACTCCTGTTATTAACCGGTTGATGCGTAAAGATTTATTTTATTAAAATAACAGGAATTTTAGATTTACGAAGAACTTTTTCCGCCGTACTACCGAGTAATAATCTGTCTATCGGATTTAACCCTTTTTCACCGATAATTATTGCGGTTGCATTTTCCTTTTCGGAGTAAATTAATATTTCTTCGAACGGTTTTCCTTTTACAACATCCACTTTAGTATTTATTCCGTTCGCTTCAAATTTCTCTTTAACTTTTTCCAATTTTTGGTACGCTTTATCAATTGCCCTCTCCTCAACGTACATATCGTTAATGATAATTTGACCGGTAACAGGAGATTTGGAAAGCAACTTGGGTTCAACAACATGTAGCAGGATTAACGTTTCGATACCGCAGTTCGCAAGTTTAATGATTTCATCATTTATTTTTTCCGATGTTTCCGAGAAATCAATCGAATATAATAATTTACTTAACATTTCACACCTCTCTTTTTTACATTAACGAATTAATATAACCGGAACGTTCGCTTTTCTCATTACTTTTTCGGCGGTACTTCCAAGCAGCATCCGTTCAACAGCGCCAACCCCTTTGTGCCCCAAGATAATGGAAGTTACCTTTTCCTCTTCCGCATAGTTTAATATTTCGTTAAAGGGAATACCTTCTCTCACAACGGTTTTAACATTAAAACCCTCTCTGGTCAGTTCAGCTTTCCATTCGTCAAGGGATTTCTGAATTCCTTTAACAATTTCACCTTCTTGTTCAAAATTTTGAATTTCTATTACTTCCATCATTGTGAAATAAGTAAAAGTCCTAACGTCGAGAACGTTTAACAGTATTATTTCTTTCACATTACATTTTTTTAGTTTTAATAATTCATTTTTTGCTTTTACAGAATATTCCGAAAAGTCGGTTGGGAAAAGAATTTTTTCTAACATTTTTATCTCCATTTCATTTATTGTTTAATTATTTATTTGCAAATGTCCGTAATGTTTTCTGTAATTGTAAAATAATTTTTTGAATAACGAATTACCTTTAATGAGATGACGGTAGAAATAAACTTTGACGATATCGTTGAAAACAAACCACGTTAAAGCGTAAGCCCAAACAATACCGCCCCAAGTCCATCCTACTGCAGGCACAAATATACCGTAAACTGCCATTAAAGTTCCCAGCACACGGGTTGAAAATGTTGCTCCGAACAAAAGCCAGGAAGGATAGGGCTTTTTGAAAAACCAATCCGTTGTTCTGGTATTGTAGATTGTTCCGTGTCCTGCAACAACCATTTTGGCAAAAATAATCGCTTGTATCATTTCCTTTGAGTAATTGGTATAAGTTTCCAACAAGAAAAAGATGAGAAAAGACGAAATAACACCGGCAATTCCCAAAAGTGTTGAGAGTCCGAATAATTCCCCGTTATTCCATCTTACCGGTTTGTCATCTATTTTCGTATTATCATAAGCGATAGCCAAAATAGGAATATCGTTTAACAAAGCTAAAATAATTATCATCAATGCGGTTAACGGATAAAAGTCGAATACCACAATGGAAAGCGTCATAAATAAAATCACTCTAATCGTTTCCGCTATTCTGAATATCGAATAACTTTTCATGCGTTCGAAAATTATTCTTGCCATTTTAATCGCATCGATAATAACTGATATTCCGGGTGTAAGAAGAACCAAATCGGCAGCGGCTCTAGCCGCATCCGTCGCACCGGAGACAGCGATTCCGGCATCAGCTTTTTTAAGCGCAGGCGCATCGTTTACGCCGTCTCCCGTCATCCCAACAATATGGTTTGCTTTCTGTAGTTTTTCCACTATTAGATATTTATCTTCCGGAAATACTTGAGCAAATCCGCTCGCCTCTTCGATTATCTTTATAATGTCAGATTCGTGTTTATCCAAGTGAGAATTTTTTATTCCGCTCAAATCAAACTCTTTCTCCAGCTCCTCCGCTATTTCATTCGCAAATTTTTTCGCTTCACTTTCCGGCAATCCGGGATTTAATTTTTGATGAATAATTTTTGCAAGGTATTCACTCATCTTTATAAATTCACTGCCGGATTTTCTTTTAAGTTCACCCGCTTCCAATATTTTCGGTTCCAAACCCAACTTAATTGCAATTTGATTTGCTATTGCAACGTTATCTCCGGTAACCATTTTAATATCCAAACCCAAATTCTTTGCTTCTTCAATTGTTTGTTTGGCATCTTCCCTCGGTGGATCGTAAAGCGGGATAAGTCCGACAAACTTAAAGTTACTTTCATTTGCCTCTTTTACTGCAACACCTAAAGTTCTATAACCTTTTTCGGCAAAAAGATTAACATCTTTTTTAACTTTATCTTCATCAGCCGAGTTTTTACAAAGTTTCAAAATAACTTGCGGCGCTCCTTTCGTAACCGTAAACTTGTGAATACCTTGAGCAATTACCGCTTCGGTTCTTTTGCTTACCGGATCGAACGGTTTGAAATTAAGTTGTTTAAATTCCTTTAGTTTATCATCAAGGTTCATCTTTGTTAAGTAGGAAAAAATCGGTTGTTCAATCGGATCGTTATTTTCTTTCTTTGAAGCAAGCGCCGCATATATCATTAAATGTTTTTCGGTGAAATTTCCGTACAGCACAGGTTTATCGGTAGTCATTTTGTTTTTAGTGAGAGTTCCGGTTTTATCCGAACAAAGGACATCTATACCAGCTAATTCTTCTATTGCCGCAAGTTTACTTACAACAGCTTGCTTTTTAGCCAAACTCATTGCGCCTACTGCCATGGTTACGGTCAATACTGCAGGCAGTGCAACGGGTATTGCCGCAACAGTCAGAACAAGAGTAAACCTAAGTATTTCCAACATGTTTTCGTCATGGTAAATCGCATTCAGCAATATAATTACCGCCATAATGATGGTGGTAACGATAAGATAATTTCCAACTTTAATTACCATTTTTTGAAAATGGCTTTTTTCTTCCTTCTCCGCTTTTGCCACCAGTGAAACGGTTTTACCGAAATATGTATTAATTGCCGTTGCAGTTACAACCGCCAGCATTTCGCCTTGTTTTACAATAGAATTGGCAAACGCAATATCGTTTGCATGTTTAGTTACGGGTAGTGATTCACCCGTTAATGCCGATTGATCAATTTGCAGATAATCACCGTCAATTAATTTTACGTCAGCAGGAATTACCTCCCCGATTTTTAATTTTATTATATCACCTGGCACCAAAAATTTTGCATCGATTGTGGAGAATTTACCGTCTCTTAAAACAGTAGCTTTTCTTGCAAGTTTATTTTTCAATACTTTCAGAACATTTATGGCTTTGCTTTCTTGCCATAATTCCATTCCGGCATTTACCAGCAACAGTGTTGTTATTATTCCGAAGTCTTCCCATTTTTGTACAAGCGCCGAAAGTATTGCGGCTACTTCAATCATCCATGGAATAGGTCCCCAGAATTTTTTGAAAATCCGTTGAAGCGTTGTTTCTTCTTTCTCTTTTATTTCGTTATAACCGTATTTATCAAGAATCTCTTTTGCCGCCTTTTCGCTTAAGCCGGTATTTTTATCCGTGTTCAGAGCTTTTAATGTTTCTTCAATAGAAAGTTTACCAAAATCAATTTCATTATTTTTCGTTTTCATTTTATACGTTACTCCTCTCCTGATAAGTTTTTTTGTCAGTACCTAAGAACTTACAATTTCTCATTAAAAAGCCCCATGTAATATCGTAATGGGAAATTATGCCAACCAGTTTTCCGTTTTCAACAACGGGAAGTTGTTTCACTCTATGAGCAATCATCTTTGCACCCGCTTCTACTACAGGCAAATCGGGACTAACGACTTCCGGTTCCCTCGTCATCACCTCGGAAATTCTTTTTTCGGAAACATTCGCCATTCTCTCTTCTATCGATTGCGGATCAAGAAAGTATTCTTCATTTTCGAACAATTCCGAATAGTTGGGAAGAATTTGTCTGAATAAATCGCTGTACGTAATTATGCCTACAACTTCATTGTCGTCCGAGACAACAATGAGATTCCTTAAATTTCTTTTATGCATAAGAGCATTAACAGTTTTTATTGTTGAGTTAACATTAACCGTTGCAGGATGCTCCGTCATTAAATCTCTGACTAACATTTTGTCCTCCTGTTTTATAAACCGATAAAAACAGGTTTTTTGTTTTTATTGATTAAATAATTTGTTACACTACCGGTGAAAAATTCCTTTATCGCATTTTTCGAATGTGCTCCGATTACAAAAAGATCATTTTTTTCATATTCATTATTGTCCAAAACATCCAAGATATTTTTGTCGGTATGAACAAACCGGACATTCTTTACTTTATAAGCTTCGAAATATTCCAAAATATTTTTCCGGATAAATTCCGCCTCTTTTTCGTCATCGGATGAATTTACAATATCGATATTAAATTCCGATACTCTTGCCAAATGAATAAAGCCGTGAACAGCTTTTGTAGCTTGCATTGAACCGTCATAAGCTATCAATACATTCTTAATTTCCGAATAATTGGTCGGTACTAAAAGTACCGGCACTTCAGAATGTGTGAGAACTTCTTTAACAGTCTTACCTTCTTTGTTTTTCTCATTATATTCATAAAACGTTCTTAATCCCATAACTACCAAATCGTGAAATTTGGCTTTTTTAAGTATCCACGAAGAAGGAATTCCTTTATCTTCTTCCAAAGTATATTTGACATTATTCATTGAACATTGTTCTATAAAGTTAGCCTCGATTCCAAGCAATTTTTGCCTAAGCTCGTAAACCCTCTGGTTTTCCAGTTTCATCGCCCAGTACATGCTTCCTACCGGTACCGAACCTATCGAAGATTCGATTCCTAGTATATCGAGCACGGTCATACCGGAAATAGTAGCATCATGTTTCTTTGCTATTGTAATGGCATACTGTATTGCGCTATCGGTGTATGATGAATCGTCCAGTGTTACTAAGATTCTCTTAATCATTTTTAACTCCTTCCCTTTTGATTTCCGTTCAATGTAAGTGCGGATTTAAATTGTAATTTTTAGGAGTTTTGTTTATTGCACCGAACCCTCCGGCCATTAATAATATTCCGCTGATAATTGCATTCCATTCATAGCCTGCATGCGTCAATAAACTTGGAATAAATGCAGAGACGATTAACCAAAAACCTGTTATACCTGTCAACCATCCTTGCCAAGGTTTATCTTCTGCCATTGCAAGACCGAAAATGGCGGTAAGTACACCAATGATAATATATGTCCACATGTCAACTGTGCCTGAAAAATTGAAGAAAGCCGTTAGAAATAACCAAGCTCCTAAAATACCGTTCATCCAACCTTGCCACATTTTAACCTCCATAAATTTTAATTTGAATGATATTTGCAAATAAAAGTGCAAAAGGGATGCCAATGTTTTGCGGTATGTTAAGTTATTGTAAAATAAAGGATTAGTGAAAACATAAATTTCTAATGCGAAAAAGGTTTTCACACCGTGCGGGAAAAAAGCTTTGTTTTGTGCGAAATGATAAAGATGATACGGGAAACGCTGTTTCGCACTAACGGAATATATTCGGGTCTATAGAATACTTCTTAATTAAATTTTGTAATTGCCGCCTATCGTATCCGCTGATATCGGCTGCTTTGGAAATATTGCCTTTGGTCTTTTTAAGTAGCGTAAGTAAAAACTTTTTCTCGATACGGGAAATTATTTTTTCCGTTTTAATTTTCCTCAGTTCGTGCAATTCATCTTTTGTTAACGGAATTTCCTCATCGTCTTCCGACGTATAATTCTCAACAATTTCCTCCGGTAATTGTTTTTCTGTAATTCTTCCGTCTTTAGAAAAAATTATTGCTTGTTGAATTACATTTTCCAATTCCCTGATATTACCAGGCCAACTGTAATTTTCCAAAATTTTTAACGCCTTTTCGGAAACGGTCAGAAGTTCACCGTGTTTCAGGTCTTTATACTTTTTGAGAAAATGTTCAACTAATAACGGTATATCTTCCTTTCTTTCCCGGAGCGGCGGAATTTTTAAATACACGACTTTCAAACGGAAGTACAGATCCTGCCTGAAATTATTTTTTTCGACTTCCTCTTTAAGATTTTTATTAGTAGCAGCAACTATGCGCGCATTTGTAGTTAGGAATTTTGTTCCTCCCACTCTTGTAAATTTTTGTTTTTCCAAAACGTGTAGAAGCTTAACTTGCAAATCCAAAGGCAATTCACCGATTTCATCCAGGAATAATGTTCCCCCGTCTGCCAATTCGAATTTACCTTTTTTAGTTGCAACCGCTCCGGTAAAAGCGCCGCGCTCGTGCCCAAACAATTCGCTTTCCAAAAGATCATGCGGAATTGCACCGCAATTAATCTCAACGAAAGGCCCATCGGCTCTGTTGCTAAAGTAATGAATTGCATTTGCGAAAAGCATTTTACCGGTTCCCGATTCTCCTTCAATCAAAATATTAGCAGGTGTATCCGCAACTTGAGCGATTAGTTCCATAATTTTTTTCATTTCGGGATTTATGGTGATAATCTCGTTAAAGCCTTCGTATTTTTTTATTTTCTCTTTAAGCTTTAAGTTTTCCTCTAAAAGTTTTCCGTAATTCAACGATTTTTCGATGAGCCTTTCCAATTCTTCAACATTAATCGGTTTGGTTATATAATCTAGTGCTCCCATTTTCATTGCCTCTACGGCATTTTCAATTGAGCCGAACGCAGTAATTAATATCACGGGAATGTTCTTATAATATTTTTGAATCCGTTTCAATAATTCCAGACCGTCCATGCGCGGCATTTTCATATCGGTTAAAACCAAGTGAACTTTATTCTTCTCAATCAAATCAACCGCTTCTTCTCCGTTACCGGCTTCCAAAACTTCATACTTATTTTTCAAGTTCAGAGCCAATACTTTTCTTTCTTTTACTTCGTCGTCTGCAATCAGAATTGTGGGTCTGAAATTATCCATTGTTTTCCCCGCTATCGATTTTATGTTTTATAATAAATTCGGTATTACCAAATTCAGATTTGAAATCGATGCTTCCACCGATTATTTCGACAATATTGTTTACTATCGCCAACCCAAGTCCGGTTCCTTCTTCCTTTGTTGTGAAAAAAGGATCAAAAACTTTTTCTTTATGTTCTTCAGCAATACCGACACCATTATCTTTAACTATTATTTTATAAAATTCTTTGTCTTTATCAAAAGTAAATGTTAGTCTGCCATCGTTGCAGTTAAAAGAATCATCGTTTTGGCACCTTTCGTTTATTGCATCAAGCGCGTTAATTCCCAAATTAAGTAATGTTTGATATAATATATCCGCATCCGTAAAAATCACGGAATTGTTTGCTTTAACATTCATTTCTATTTGAATATTGTTTTTATTTTTCGATTGTAATGCTAACGCAACCCTTTCGAATAGTTCGTTGATATCCGTGCGTGTAAAATTAACTTCATGTTTTTTGGAGAGTTTAAGAAAATCCTGCAAAATACGTTCGAGCCTGTTTATTTCTTCATCAATGTAATTCAACAATTCTTTTTTATCTTCCTCGCTGAGATTTTTGTTCTTTATGGTTTGGACGGACATCGAAATGGTGTTGAGCGGATTTCTAATTTCATGTGCAATGCCGGCAGTCATTTGACCGATAGAAGCTAATTTTTCGAGCCTATATCTTTCTTTTAGTTTACGTTGCAATTCCTCAAACATTTTATTCCGGTGCAAGGCAAGAGAGACTTCATTTGACATAATCGTTAAACGTTCTATTTCCTCTTCGGTAAAACGATCTGCATATTTTTTCTTTGCTATAAAAATAACAGCTAAAAGTTTATCGTTATATATAAACGGCACAACAATTTGAATATTGTGCTTTTCAAAATACTCCAATAAAAACTTACTTATACGATCAAAGTTGAATTCGTAAATTTCAACTGCCCTGTTTAACTCTTTTAATCTTTTTATAAAATATTTATATTCTTTTGCCTCTAAAACTTCCTCGGGAGAATCCTCGTTATAAAAAATATCTTTCCTTTCGTCATATACAAAAAGTATCGTTTTGCCGGTGAAAAAATTTTTGTCGATAAACGACTTAACAAACTCGAAAAATTCGTCTAAAGGTTTGTATTCTTGTATTTGGTTTGTAAACTTCGAAAAGTTATGCCGGTACTTAACAATATCTTTCCGTAAATAAGTATCAATTCTATTTTGAAGTAATCTTTCCAAAGGACGCATAAGGAAAACCAAAATAATTATCAAAAAAGCGGTGAAAAAGAAAGAGTTAATTTTAAAATATTCGCTTACCGATTGGCTTAATCCTTGAATAACCAATACATAAACGGCTAACACAATACTGGAAAGGGTTGAATAAACTATTCCGCTTTGTATGATCTTTGAAATCTTAAATATTTTGTAGTGTAGAATTACGTAAAGGAAAAAAATACTTATCAGAAACGTTAATGACGTGGAAAGGAAATAAAACGAAACGGCTTCTTCAAGAATTGGTCTGAATACATTTATAATTATGAACAAAAGAAAAATTGTTAAGAATCCGCTTAAGAAAAAGAGAGTTTGGTTTCTTTGTCTTATTGTTTTTAGCTTAGGTAACTTTCTAAGAAGAACTACAATTCCCCATGCAAAGTAAATTATGGAAATTATAATTTGAGTGAAGAATTTTAAATCGACATTATAACTTAATCTGTAGTAAAAAGTGTTTTCCGCCGAACCGAATTTGATTAGTTGAATTTGAAAGTCGGGAAAAGACAGAATTAATAAAACAACAGGGAAACCGAAAACCAAAACATAGAATATTAATTTATTGGCAAGACTGTTAAATGATTTTGGAAACTTATATGCGATAACCACAAAAAAAGCCGGAACCAAAAAGATTATTCTGTAGAGAACCTGAGCCCCCACCATTGCATTGCCAAGAGTATGGGAATTAAGTATTAATATTTCTGAAAGGTTCCACATTGCAAACATTGCAACAAAAGCGGAAAACCATCTGTTCAAGTTAGCCTTAGGATTATCCAATATTATTATTAGCGCAATACTAATATTGATAGTAAAAGATATTAGCGCCGGTAAGGAATAAATATTCATAATACCACTGGTATTTGATTAAAAAATATCGATTCGGTTTTCCCCTTTTGCTGTATATTCAACTTACCATTCAATTTTGAAATTTTCAATACTGCAACACGTCAAAATTGCTTTTAATTATATGAGATTATATTAAAAACCCCGCTCAATGCGGGGCTTAATTAAATTAATTCCCGGCGCAATCGATACATACTTTTTTATCGCCTTTCACTCTGCCGTATTTTTCAACAACCATTTCTCCGCATTCTTCGCAAACAAAACCGTCGAAACTATGCGGAGGCTCTACCCAAACATATTCAAATACATCGGAAACATTCATAATCATTTCTTCGGGAGCCGACATTACTTTTTGCACCAACGGTTCTACTACTTCATCAGGTACTTGGGTTGGCGGAACACCTTTTTCGCGGTAGTTTTTGAAAAAGTCGGTGTTCTTATTCGCCAACATTGCTTCCGCTTTAGGAGTAACTCTTACAGCTCTATTTGTTTTTTTATCTACCAATGTTAAAGCCCATTTTCCTTTATGTGTTTTTTTGATGTTCCCTTTTCCCAAAGTGCATCCGGTTATTACTTGTACGCCATCGGCAAAGCAAGTTGCACAATGATCTTCTCCAAGATCCAAAATAGCTACGAGATTCGAGTCGCCTGTTCTTTCAACACCCAAAGCATTCATTGCCGCGGCTCCAACTCTTAAACCATTAGGCATAGCGGGGCATTTGTGTCCGTGAAATTTTTGTCCGAACTCCAACCAATCATTTGGGTTTGTCATTTTACTTCTCCTTTTTGGTTAATTAAAGAAATATTGTAATTGAGTAATGAAATAAAATTCGTTATGAAACTGCGTTCCCCCATGAACCATTAATTTTAATTTGTGACTTTCAAACAACCGATTGTATCCTACTTTCAGCCATTGATAATCTTGCATGTTTGTATTCAAATCATTTAGTATTTCCGTTGATATTACAAATTGATCTTTCGGTGTTGCGTTAAAGCTTATCAGCGCATAGTAACCGTCAACCTTATAATCTCCAAAAATAGCTTTGAGATACTCTGCTTGTATTTGAACTTTATCCAACTTCAACAATGTTTCTATCCCATATCTGAAATCTTTACCGGTATAAATTGTCCCTTTGCCAAGTATTGTTGAAAAATCGGCATTCTTTACTTTTCTATACATTGCCGAAGCACCCAAATGCAAATAGGTTTTGTCAGTAATATTAAAAACAAAAAAGCTTCTTAAATTGTATAAAAAATCTGCCGAGTTATGATTCTTTAAGTTCGCACCGTTTCCGTTAAACACACCTGCAGCTACATTAATTCTTTTATTAGAGAAAGCTAAATGTGTTTGAATTCCAATATCCCTTGCACTTGTTTGTGCGGCGGGAATTAATTTATTAACGGATTCAGCGCGTTCAATTACCGGAATTTTCCAATCAGGCTGAAGTCTTTGAAGACTGAATTCGGGAATTTGTTGTCCCAATCTCACGTATCCGAAACCGAAATTATATGTAGCATAAACATCCAACAATCCGAAGTACCCGGTTTTATTATACTTAAAGATTCCCATAACTTTATAGCTCAATTCATTTAATGAACCCACATTTCCTTTAACCCAAAGCTTTGCGCGCCTGATTATAAATCCTTGCGAATCATTATTCTTCTTATAAAAACGGATTTGTGTATATCCATTCCAATTGAAGTGATTATTACCCGGCTTTGCTTTAGCAAGCGGCGCTGATAATAAAACAAGTGCAATAAAGTAACCCGGAATTCTTTTCATGAAAGTGCTCCTATCAATAATTTTATAGCAACTGCAAAGAGAACTACAGCATAAAGTGTTTTCACCCATTTGGGTTTTGCTTTTCCGCTCATAAAACTACCACCGAGTTGCGAGCCTACAATAACCGCAATGACAACTATTATTGTTAAGGTCCAATTAAAATGCCCTTCGGCTACATGACCGAGATAACCGGAAAATGAAGAGAATGTAACAACGAATGCCGTTGTAGCGGCTGCTTGTTTGGTTTTGTAACCCATCCACATTAAAATGGGTGCAATTATAAATCCCCCGCCCAAACCGAGCATACCGCCCATGAAGCCGGCAAATGCCCCGACTCCACCACCAATTACCGATCTTTTTTTCAATGGCATAATCTGTTCGGGTTCGGGGTTTTTAGCAAAAAACACCATGCGAACCGCGGCAGCCAGAACAGCAACAGCAAAAAGGATGAGTAAAGTTTTAACGGGAACAAATTGTGCAGTGTAAGCGCCAAGTGGCGCAAACAGTAATGCAGCTACCGCCATTGCCATTCCGCCTTTCCAATCCACTAATTTTTTCCTTGAATAAGGAATCAACGCCAGCAACGTATTTAACCCGTTAAGCAGAAGGCCTAAAGGAATTGCAACGGCTTTTACATCAAAGCCGGCCCATTTTAATACCGGCACATAAATCATTCCCCCTCCGAGTCCCAACATTGCGAAAAGGAATGATGCAGCAAATATTATTACAGCAATTAGAGCATAGAACATTTTATTCTCCTATTTCAATCCGTGGTCTGATAATGTTTTCGAAATTCTCATAACCCGAACAGGGGATGCACACGTTTTTACCATTTGATTTTCTTAAATAGTGTTCAAAGACATACTCACCGCAGTCTTCACATTTAGCTTTACTAAACGAGGTAAGTGGCGGACTAAACTTGAAGTTTTCTAACATTTTGGTATTAAACAATTCATTATTTTCAGCAGTCAGAACAATCTTAATTACATCTTCGGCAATATCAGTCGGAATATCCGAAGGTTTTACTCCTTGTTTCCTGAGTTTGAAAAACTCATGAGGAGATATTTTATCGACAAAATCATTCTTTAACGAAATTCTCACCGCTCCTTTCCCAGGATAATAAAACATTGCGGCTACTTTTCCGTAAAACATTTTGTGGATTTGACCTTTGCCAAATGTAGCGCTTGTTGCGGCCATTATGCCGTCTTGCATACATCCTTGCGGATGCCCTATCCCCATTTCTGAAAATACAAACATTTCATGATTTAATGATCTTCCAACATCCAACATTTGCATAGCAAGATGCCCCATACGGTAACCGATTGGCATGAACGGACATTTATGCCCGTGAAATTCGTATGCCCACGTTGGTATTTGAAACATTGCAGCCTCCTTTTATTAAGTATGTGCTTACTTACATATTCCATTAAATTTTTTTCAGTTTTTTAACACATTTATCACTAATTCGTACATCCTTCTGCAAAAGTTTTTCATATTTATTCCCTTTTTGTTTAAGATGTATTCGATATTAAATGTTATCGGGATTCCCATATATAACGTTGCAACATCCGAAGGATTAATATTTTTCTCCCAAATATTTTCACTAATACCTTCTTTTATTATTTTAGCGATAAGTCCTTTCTGATCCGAAAATATTCTTCTTAGCCTTCCGATTAGTTCTTTATCACCCAAATGTGTTGCTTCCGAAAACAATAGAATTGTTATTCCTCTATTGGCTTTTAAATATTGAACATGGTAGCAAAGGAAATTGAAAAGTTTCTCTTCGGGAGACAATGAGCCGTTAGCAATTTCTTTCAAGCCTGCAACAAGCTCGTTTTCAACATCTTCCATTATTCCCTTGATTATATCCCTTTTTGTGGGGAAATGTCGGAATATTGCCCCTTCTGTAAGTCCTACTTTTTTTGCTAAATTTCTGGTGGAAAGATTGTGTAGTCCTTCCTGTGCAATAATTTCTAATACTGCTTGCTTAATTTGTTTTTGTCTTATCGCTGTTTCGAGCCGTTCTGTTTTCTTCATAGGAGGAACTAACTAATTATGTAATCACTTACTTACAAAGTTAACTGAATTTTTTCGCAAAAACAAGATGTAAAATTAAAATTAGCGAACACCGGGGCTATCGAGCTAACCCCGGCATTCAACTGAACTATTTTTCAAGTTCACGTATTCTTTTTTCTACAGCCTCTAACTCGGCTTCCAGATCTTTTTTAAGCAGCTCCAGACGGTCTTTGTAACGTCTTAGAATAGCCAATTCGTCCATAACGGGGAACTCGTATCCCATAAAATTGGGACCGAATCCGAAGGGACCCATTCCAAATCCCCTTCCGAATCCGAAACCATGACCGAAATTGCCTTTCCAATAATGTGGTCCGTGCATTTTACTCACCTCCTTTGTTTGGATTTAATTTATAATATTACTTTCGTTATTTCGCTATTTTATTATTGCACAATCTTGCAATGATAAACAAAAAAAATTTATAATTTGTTCCCCGCTAAAAGACAAATCCGTTGTTATAAAATTCCGCATTAATAAAAACATCCTTTCTTTATCTAAAAAATTGTTGGAATCTATTAAACCAATCTTTAGTAATTTCCGTAGCCAAGTCGATTACTTTCAATACTCTATCATCCGCCAGTTCGAAATAGAGAAATACACCTTCTTTTCTTGCCGAAACTAATCCAATATTTCTTAACATCATTAAATGCCTTGAGACAACCGAAGGATCGAGTTCCAAAACTTTTATTAATTCGGCGGAGCTTTTTTCTCCTTTTTTCAGACTTTCCAATATTTTAATACGTTGATCACTAGCAAGCGCCATGAAAAATTTACTTCTGGGATCCATCATCGGTCCCATCATTCTTCCGCCCATTCGTCTTCCGCGTCTCATAAAGCTCCTTGTATGATTGTGTTATTGCATATTTGTGCAATAAAGTTACCATTATTCCGGCAATTTGTCAAGTTTTACATGATTATTATTTATTGATTTTTTCAAAAAATTGTTAATACGCTGACACATTCATTTCCCGGAAATTCTTTTTTTCAATAGTCTTCCACACTAACTTATATTTTTTTTATATTTGTCAAGCAATACAAATCAATAACTTGAAAGGGATTTATGAAAATATCGAATCTTATCTTGCCCTTAATTATTGCAATCACTGTCTGGCTGATTTATTATTTTTATTTTGCACCTACAAAGGAACTTGGTTCGTTCGAAAACTTTGATACCGGCTCGGAAATTAACCAGGAAATCAATGTAAAAATTATTAAGGACAGAGGAATCGAAAAAACCGCCGACGGTAAAATAATTGCATTTCTAGTAAGCGACAGAAATAATAAAATTGTTAAAGTTGTTTTGCATCAACCCGTCGATGACGAGATATTAAAAAGCGATGTAGTGGAATTATTAGGTCATATGCATGAAACAAATTTTACCGCAAAACGTATATCCGTAAACGACTAACAAAAATCATGAAACAATATAAATTAAAAAATCTCGATTGTGCCAGCTGCGCCGCTAAAATAGAAGAAGGATTGGCAAAACTGGAAGAAGTAAACTTCGCAAATGTGAATTTCGCTAATCTAACATTAACCGTTGATGCCAAGGACTTGGAAAAAGTCAAACGTAAGATTAAAGAAATTGAACCGGACGTAGAAGTATTAGAGCAAGACGAAGAAAAAAACATTGTTACAACAAGTGAATTAGCAGAACATAAAGTCGCAATCATTAAAGCGGTAACCGCAACAATTTTATTATTAGCAGGAATATTTTACGAAGATATTCTTCATAACACCCCTTATCATTTTGCCGAATACATTGTATTTCTCACGGCGTATTTGATTTCCGGCTGGAACGTATTAACAAAGGCGGTTAAAAATATTTTACGGGGACAAATATTCGACGAGAATTTTTTAATGACTGTTGCAACACTAGGTGCTTTTGCCATAGACGAAATGCCGGAAGCGGTTGCTGTAATGTTGTTTTACGTTGTGGGTGAATTATTTCAGGATATTGCGGTTAACAGGTCACGCAAATCAATTAAAGCGTTATTGGAAATTAAACCGGAATTTGCAAACTTAAAATTAAACGGCGAAATTGTACAAGTTCCACCGGAAGAAGTAAATGTGAACGATATAATAGTCGTTAAACCGGGCGAAAAAGTTCCCTTAGACGGTGAGATTATCGAGGGCGAATCTTTCGTGGATACTTCAGCACTAACCGGCGAGAGCGTTCCCAGAAAGGTAAAATCCGGTGATACTGTTTTAGCAGGTACAATTAACCAAAATGGTCTTCTCTCTGTTAAGGTTGCCAAGCCGTTTAACGAATCTTCGGTTTCCAGAATTTTACAGTTGGTAGAAAATGCTACAGCTAAAAAAGCGGAAACGGAAAAATTCATAACAACTTTTGCGAGATATTATACGCCGGTCATAGTTACCGGAGCTTTACTTTTAGCTATTATCCCACCGTTATTAATTCAAGGTGCTTCATTTTCCGATTGGATTTACAGGGCACTTGTAGTATTGGTTATTTCATGCCCGTGCGCTTTGGTAATAAGCATTCCGCTCGGTTACTTCGGTGGGATCGGAAGAGCATCGAGGCGCGGTATATTGGTTAAAGGCTCCAATTTTCTCGATGCACTTACTCATGTGAGTACAATGGTTTTCGATAAAACAGGCACGCTTACAAAAGGTGAATTTAAAGTTGCGGAAGTCGTAACTCATAACGGTTTTGATAAAAACACAATCTTAAAAGCTGCCGCTTATGCCGAAGTCAATTCAAATCACCCGATCGCTAAATCCATTCTTGAAACGTTTGACGAAAAAATCGATCAATCCGCAATAGAAAAGGTTGATGAAATTTCGGGTCATGGAATTAAAGCAAAAATTAACGACGAATATGTAATTGTAGGGAACGACAAATTACTTCATAAAGAAAATATCGAACATCCCGTGTGTGAAGTCGACGGAACTGTGGTTCACGTTGCGATAAACAATAATTATGCAGGTCACATAATAATTTCCGATGAGCTGAAACCCGATGCGGTGGAAACAATAGAACAATTAAAAAAACAAAACATTTTAACCGTTATGCTTACCGGTGACAATAAAGCTGCAGCCGAATATTTTGCTAAAAAATTAAAAATAGATAAATATTTCTATGAATTATTTCCTGAGGATAAAGTCCAGCATATCGAAAAATTAATGAATGAAAACAAGGACGGAAAAATGGCTTTTGTAGGCGACGGCATTAACGATGCCCCGGTGCTTGCGCGAGCGGATATCGGAATTGCAATGGGCGCTTACGGCTCCGATGCCGCAATAGAAACAGCCGACGTTGTATTGATGACCGACGCACCTTCCAAAGTGGTAACCGCACTCGATGTTGCCAAGCGAACACGGGTTATTGTCTGGCAAAATATCATTTTTGCACTTGGCGTAAAACTCTTCTTTATAATTCTCGGCGCATTCGGAATTGCAACAATGTGGGAAGCCGTTTTCGGAGATATGGGCGTTGCATTAATCGCAATTTTTAATTCAATCCGTATTCTCAAATAAGTATTCCCGTCAATTAAAACATCTTTTTACTAATATCTTAATCGTGTGACCTCCATCAATTTTTTTGGATTCCCAACCATTTAATTCGGAAATAAATATTAATTATTAAAGTTTAATCATAAGCAATTTTCAATGAAATTTTCTAAGTACAAAATCTTTGTAATAATTCTGTTGACTTTACTTCAAGTTTGGCAGATATTCCCGCAGAGCGGAAATACAGCATATGTTAGCAAACGAGCTGGCATTTGTTTTCGTGTAGACGATAACAACGATATCTATAAATATCGCGATTATTCCGATGTATTTGCCAAATATAATTTAAAATACACATTTGCTCTTAATTTAGGAATGACGGAATTCGATTCCCCAGCGTACCGAGACAGCATTCGCGTTTTCCAAAATATGGGTCACGAATGGATGGACCATACGCCCAACCACCGCCCCAATTTCTTTTTCACTAAATTCGATACTCTGGCATACGATACCCTTCTGGGTGTCGATCACAGAAAAGGAACCAAAGTTTGTTTAACTTACGAACAACCCGATACAACGAAAGCGAAAAGAAGCGGATTTTGCGATATCAATCACAATAAGGTTACAATAAACCAAACGGAATACGACCAATTCACTTCGGATGACATTTATTTGTATTTCCCATCTCTCGATACACTTGTTTTTCTCCCCCATGTTAATGATGGACCTGTTCTCGATATCACCGATTTTTGGGAAGATTCACTCGACTTGGGAGTTCATTCTAATATTAAATATTACAATTTTGAGAAATCCCGTGTTCACATGACGGTGAGCGCATTAAAAACTTTAGCCGACGAAACACTTAAATTAGCCGATCTCTATGGTTACGACAGACCTTATACATGGATTCAACCGGGCGGTAATCACCCTTTTCAACACAAAAACGAAATTAAAGCCGCCATGGGAGATCAACTCAATTATACTGCCGGAGCCGTGTATCCCGATGATGCCGAACAAGTGTTTAACGAATACGATCCGAACGGTGAACAGCGGTTTGCAATGCAATGGGGGGATTTTCTGGAAGACGAAACCGATCTGCAAACTTGCAAATCCAGAATTGCCGACGGAATAGCAAAACACCAAATGATAATCGGGCATAGTCATTTTGTATCTTACGACGGATGGAACAATTATCTTGAAAGAACCGACAGCTTACTTGCGTGGGCAGTACGGAATAACATTCCCGTTAAAACCTATACCGAATGGGCTGATATTCTATATACTCAAATACCCGATCCGTACGAAAACATTTTCCCCGCTTTGAATGTCGATCTCGACGAAAATAATGAGCCGGATGGTTTCGAGACCAAAGAAGGAAGATGGAAAAACAACGACGGAATAAACGGATACTGCTATGAAATAAGTAAAGTCGGTGAGATCTGTAGAATAAATTTCCTTGGCGGAGTGGAAAAAGGCGAGAACAATTTTGAGATTTGGACAAAAGGTGAAGAAGGTGATTCGGTAGAAGTAACTTTTTCTTGGCAAAATGTTCAAAAGATATATAAATTTCCCGCAGAGAGCGACGACTGGCAAAAATACACCCTCTTTCAATCAAACAACCCAACGGAAGCATTGGATATTCCTGCAAACATTTCAACAATCAATATTAAAATATCTTGTTCCGATCACCAAAAAGGAAAATTAAAAATCAGCGGAATGTGGCTTGGCAAAAAAATTAAAGCCGATATTAAAGTATTTCTCGAAGGAGCTTATGCAAACATCGACACAATGTCAACTAATTTAATTTCATTACCCGATTTTCCCAAAAAGCAGCCTTATGATACGGCGCCATGGAACTACAACGGAAATGAAAATTTATCTTCAATCCCGCAAAATATGGTAGATTGGATACTTGTTGAGCTGAGGGATAAACAAAATCCCGATTCCATAGTTGCAAGAAGGTCCGGAATTTTATTAAAAAACGGCAAAATAGTCGATTTGGATGGCGTCAGTCCGTTAAACTTCAAAATGCCGGAAGATGATTATTTCATTGCAATAAAGCACAGAAATCACTTGGGAATTCGTAGTTCACAGGCAGTGAGCCTCTCATACAACACCGCTACTTATGATTTTTCTGCACCGGGTTCGACTTACGGGAACGGTTCGGAAAAAGATTTAGGCGACGGAAATTACGGTATGTACGCCGGCGACACGGATTCGAATGGAGTAATTGATGCGGCCGATAGAAATCCTACCTGGAATAAAAGAAATTCAAGCGGTTACTTATCCGAAGATGTTATTATGAACGGAGTTATTGACGCTGCCGATAGAAATAATTGTTGGAACAACCGGAACAAAAATTCTGCTATTAAGTAATTAAAAAGAAGAAAAAACATTAGAAAATCCGGTTAAGACTTAACTTTATAAAATTTTTATAACTTCTTTACTTGAAAAGAGTTACAAAATTTTATATATTTAATTAATAATAACCGGGGGCGCGATGAAAAAAAGAAAAATCGTAGCACCAAAAAAAGTTACAAGGGTGCCGAAAGAATCAGTTTCTCAAATTCCACCTGAACAACCGGACTATAATTTTATAACGCCGTGGACAATAAGCGATAAGAAAACTGTGACCGATAAAAAGAAGAAAAAGTTAACCAAATCACAAGATATTTTCTATCATTTCGGTTAATTGGATTAGTTAATTTTCATTTTTTCGGAAAAACTATGAACGATATTTTGCTTGGTACAATTTTGGGGATTATTTTGTTTTTAGCTGTTGTTTTCGTTGTACCTAAAATCTTTCCGAGTGAATTGGATTCACTGACGGATGATTCCAACAAAATTTAACGGTAAACAATTAAGTAAAATATGAGCACCACTCTCCAAATCTTACTAATTTATTTGACGGCAGGATTAGTAATTGGCGCATTTTCTTCATTTATTGCCAACGAAAAAAACAGAAACGGTTTTAATTGGTTTTTATTGGGTGTAGTGTTCAATATAATTGCAATGCTGGCATTAATTGCGGTTCCGGCGTTACCGGAGAGTGAAAAGACGACAGAAGATTTAAAAACAAAAAAACCGGTACATACCGCATCCCAACTAAAAGCCGAAACTGTAATGAGATTTTTACTTTTTTCTCTAGGTTTGGTACTGATTTTACTAATCGGATATTTTAATTTCCTACAATAAAGTTTAAGGAAGGAACAGTAATTTTAGCAATTTTTTATTTTTTCTGTTCCTTCCGCCGAAATTAGAATTTAAAATCCACACCCAAATCCAAAGCACCGTAACTTAACGTTCCGAATCCGATTCTAGCGCTTACTGCTAAATTAGGTGTAATCCAATATCTGCTACCGGCATGCAAACCAAACCAAAAGCCTCCGTGAGATGGTTCAGTCCAATACGGTCTTTTTTCCGGACCGGTCCAAGATACTTTTCCAAAATCGAATGCCAAAACTAATCCGATCCACGGGTCAAACTTATTGTTTTTCAAATCGAAATGATAATTACCCTGGGCGCCAAATAAAATATCGGTGTAGCTCCAGTGACCGTAATAATACGCAGAAGAATAACTCCAATATCTTACTATTCCGCCCACCCCCAGTTTTCCGGGAGCTTCGATCCCGATTTCACGGAGATTCATACCGTATTCATAATTTGCACCGAACTGAATTGCAGTACCGAGAAATGACAATCCGAGCGAAGGTCCCGCATAATTTTTACTAACTTCATACTGCGGGAACACTTCGGTATTAATTAAAAGAAAAAGAAAGATAAACAGGGAACCTATAATTTTGCGGTTTTGCATTCTTACCTCTAAAATTGTACAAGCAGCATCACAAATTTACAATAATTACCATAACCAGCCAATCTTCCGTATTAAGCCCAAGAACCTTGTGCAACAATATTGCCTTGAGTATCGTATTCCCACCAATGACCATTTCCGGCCGGAGTCCATGTAATCTGATAATGCATATAAGACTGATTGTTTATATCTTCGTAAAGTTTTAATGTACCCGAATTATCGGCGTTTACGGTTATGCTGATTTTATTCTGAGAATCCATATCAGTATACTCAAAGGTGTAAGAACCGTCCGAATTTGCGCTCCAATCCCATTCAACAGCAATATCAGAAGTTACAGGTTCATACACCACAAGATGTCCTGAACTGCCGTCCAAAGTTTGTTCCGCTTCCATACCTAGCCAGTTCGTTGCGGTAAATCCTTCGTAAGTTCCAGTCAAGTAAACTTTCCAATGCACCATATCGCCTGTTTCCTCGTAAACCAGTCGGACTGTAATATCACCGTTATTCCAAGTCCATTCGTCATTTACACCCATAGATTTGGGAACGTGAGTAGCTCCCGACGGAGGAGTGAAAAACATCGTAAAATTTTTAAAACTGTTGGCTAACTGAATAAAACCGTTAACCATTTGTGCATACGGGTCTTGGGCTTGAGCTAAATGTTGAGGAACTGTTACTTCTTTAATTTGTAATTTTGCCGGTCCTTTCGGTTGAGGTTCAACCGGATTATTATCTTCGTCATTTGAACAACCTGCAATGGAAAAAGTGAAAAGTGCCACTAAGAGAATTATTAAAAATTTTTTTATTTTCATAATAACCTCCGTAAAAATTAATTTTACAGTTATTATAAAAATATAATACTTCCATTGTTTCTTAAGTTATTCTTTTACCGCTATAGATTTTATCTTAACAAAATCATTTTTTTGGTTTCCGAAAAATTTCCGGCTTTCAATCTGTAAAAATATATTCCACTCGGTAATCCGCCTGCGGTGGATTTTGCATCGAATGTTACTGTGTACGTTCCGGGTGACTGTTTTTCGTTTACAAGGGTTGCTACTTCTCTACCGAGTATGTCATACACTTTTAAGGTTACATACAATCCCCTCACCCGTCCTGCGGACACCCTCTCCCCGAGGGAGAGGGCTGGGGTGAGGGCATATTTTATCGTGGTTGTTGGGTTAAACGGATTTGGGTAGTTTTGGTATAAAACAAATCTTTGTGGAATCTCATTTTTAATTTCCTCGATTCCTGTTATTGTCGTATCACCGTAAACCACGCCGTTAATTACGCAACCTTTAAGTGTATCGGTAGAATAACCGAAGTCGAATTCATTATCCTTTCTAATTATTCCGATTCCCTGTGCATAACTTTTTCTGTATGTATACAATGAAGAATAATTAAACGTTTTAATTAATCTTTTATTATTCCATATAAAATCGCTCGAATCAACTACATCCACCATAATACCTTCAAAGGTTTCAAATTGATCTCCCTTTGTCGATAAAAAGTTTTCCGATAATTTTTCCCCACCATTAAACACAAATAGTTTTCCCGTTGAAGAATCTAATCGTACCCACACTGGATCATGAGAGATGAAATTTGTTATATAATAATATTTTTTTTCATCCGGAAAGATTGAATCTTTTTGAACCTCAACCGTGTAATATTTGGAAAAAGGATTCGGGTTTATATCATAAGAAATTCCCCATGAATAATAAACCCATTTATTTCCAACCTCTATGGGGAAATATGTCAATGATTGTTTGATTGATTTTCGAAGTAAATTTTCAACAGAATCTGGAGTTACTTTTGAAATAGCATAAGTATTTGCGGTAAACAGAAAATCTTTTCCGGGTTTTTTATAAATGGCAACCGGGAAATTTTCCACATAAGCATAATGATTAAAAGTAGCGCCGAAGTCGGTTGATTTGAAAATCTCGTTTGCGGTTGCATAAAAAATTGTTCCCGGTACGGAATCGTCAATACATATACTGGAATGATTGTACAGTTCTTTTATTACTTTCCAAGTGTAAGGATTTCCTTGCTCGGCTGAAACTAAAATCTTTGCCGTTGTCTCGGGATATTTATACTCTTTATGGTACTCATTATAAATTGCGTAAATATGTTGACCGTCTTTATCGAATAAAAGCGTGTCCACATAATTCCAATCAATGGATTGATCGACTGTTAAAAAAGAATTTCCTTGATCGAATGACTTAACCAAACTACCGTCATCGGCAACACCGAAAATTATTGAATCGTTAAACGGTGAAAAAGTAAGATAATCGAAATCTATTTGATAAATATTGGAATCGGCAACGGAAAAACCGCCATCCACGCTTTTGTAAATTGTACGTCCTGCCACAACAAAAACTGTATTCGTATCTTGCTTCGAAACGTACAATCCGTTTGCAGAAATTAAACCGTCGCTTAGAATGTTATTCGTATCGTATCTTGAAAGGCTCCAATTACCGTCGATGCTTAACGAATTCCTTAGATAAATATACTTTTCCGGATTATTACCGATAAAATCTATTCCGCCGATTATATTCTTTTCTGTATGATTTTCCGGATAATATGTTATTGAATACCCATTCAAAAACGGTTTTTCCTTTTTGTCGGATTCGTTGAAGGTATAAATAAAATCAAGGGTTGTGTCGGCGGTATCACTAAGGCTTATATACTTTGCTCGATAGAAAAGATGCGTATTACCTTCCGCATCTTCTATTCCGCGTAATGAGTAAATAAGAGTGTCGGTTTGTGCATTGGTAATAGATAAAAATGAAACTGCCGAAATAAGAATCGATAGTAAAACTTTCTTCATTTTTCACCTTCTGCAAAAAATTTATCTGATTAAGTTCATTTTACCGACAAATTGTTGTGCGCCCCCTTTTAATTTGTAAAAATACACTCCGCTGGAAACATGTTCCCCTTTTTCGTTTGTTCCGTCCCATTCAATAATGTATGTGCCCGGTTGTAGTTTGCCGTTTACTAATTTTTTAATTTCCCTACCGTTTAAATCATAAATTACCAGCGTTGTGTTTGCAGTTTCCAAATTCTGCGGAATCGTAAACATTATTTTTGTTGAAGGATTAAACGGGTTTGGATAGTTTTTAGCTGTAATGAATCTGTCGGGAATTATCGGCTTATTATTTCCATCGTTCAAGCCGGTTAACAATTGCGGCCCTTCGCCTCTCGATTTTCCTTCGCTGTTAGCAAGGTAAATATTTACCCAAGCCGGTCTGGTCGATTCCGCCAAATAAGTTTGTTCCCAATCTTCATCTGTAATTCTGAAAAAGCTATTCGTTGTAATTTCCCGGAAACTCATTACGGGTCCGGTGAACGTAACCGTTTTACCATCCGGTAAAGGAGCAACAACAAACGCCAAATCCACCGGTCCGGTTCCTGCATGTTTTACCCAACCGACCATATTTCCCATTTCATCAGTCGGCGCAGTATGATAATCGGCAATCACAAAATCCCGTTTATAAAAACCGTTGTCAAGATCGGCATTATAAAATAGCTTCGGATACCATCCTAAATATTCGGGCGCGCCGCAAATATGATCGGGATTATTATAAATTAATCTTTTAAGAAATGAAATTTCCCCGTTTGTAAAGGACGTGTGTTCCAATTCTTTAATTGCAATACTTTCTAAAGTATCCGAAACGGATTTGAAAAACGTTAAATATTCTACCATTGCGGCTTTATCTTCGAATTCGATTCCATCAATTTTTTCTCTTAACAATTCCGCCAAAGAACCAATATTTTGAAAGAATTCCGGAACAGGTTCCACATAACCGTAAGGGAATGAACAAATTACACTGCCCGAATAAGAAGGTTTTGCATAAAGCAAATTATCGTGACGCAATTGACTCCACGCTGCAAGTTGGGTATTCATTTTTTCTTGCCACCAAGCAGCAGTTTGCATAAATCCCGGTAAACCCGTTCTGTCTTCCGGCGGATTAAGTGTGCGAATAGCGTTTAACCAAGCAGAATAAACCGAACCATACCAAAACGTCGAATCGAAAGAATCAATCAAGTATCTAAGTCCGGCTAAATTTGTAGCATAATGGTATTTATCCAATTCTCCTTGCAGTAATTGCAAAGCGGCATTATTCCCCAGCGGAAACAACATATCCAAAGCAACGGGTAACATTCTTAACACGTTTTTATCTTGGTACTTTATTTTGTCAAAAACCACGTTTCCCGTAATATAAGAATCGATTACAAATCTCTGCCCGAACAAAAGAAAAGCCGAAGCAGGTTTTATGCTATCGGGATTGGTTGGGTCTTTGAATAAAATATATGAAAGAATTTTTTGATCGGCAAAAGATTTTTCAGCCAAATCATTTTGAAATTCTTGAAATTTTTGCTCATCCAACAATTCATCTGCCGAAGCGATATTAACATCATTGAGAATCCCAATTAAATTCGCGAGCGTTACATTATCTTGGTCGCCCACAAAAGATTTAATAATGTTTTCAATCTGATAATACAATTCTTGTATTTGAGCATCATCCAATATTTCCTTTAACAAAACGGCATCAACGGTTTGACGTTGAATATCTTCTTGGTTTACAGGATTTTCTTCTTGGGGAGCAATCAAATATAATTCTATTCTACCTAACCACATCATTGCTTTGAAATAATCTGAAAGTTCCGGAAAGATTTCGTCCGTGTAATGCGCGCGAGGTTTAAATTGGCTAAAATCTATAACCCTTTTTGTGTAAGTTGAAAACAAAAATTCTTTGACCGGTTGATAGTTGTTTATTTCTTCCAACAGATTATTGATTTTTTCCGTGTTATCGGAATAATAAGGCGAAACGGGAAGTTTAAGTAATTTCAACGGAACGGTCAGATAAACATCCACATCCGCCAAACTTTTTTCCATTCCGCTTATTGCCGAATATTTATTGTGAAGATTTACCAAATCTTCATGCATCATCGAAAGTAACGTTTTCAGTTTGGGAATTAAAACTTTCACTTCAACTTCTTTCAAAAGTTTATCGTAAGAAACATGAAAAGGGTGCAAAATAGCATCGGTGGAAATGAAAACCGGCAGATCATTGTGATATATTTCCGAAAACTGTTTTCCGAAACTGTCATCCCTTAACCTTTCGGTCACTACAAATCCGTGATCCTGAAGCAAAGAAATTTCATAATCCGTTAAGCCATATTTGAGCTTAACCGAATCGGCGTAAAGGGAATTTTCAAAATTAACTCCGGAATTTTTCTTAAAAAGCGCGGTCGGATACATTTCAATTAATTCGGAACTTTCCATATCCTTATGCGAATTAATGAAAGTGCGGTAATCGTTAAAATTCAATTGACCTGATTGAGCAAACAAAATAAAGGGGAAAGCAACAAGGAAAGGTAATAAATTAAACTTTTTCATTTGACCCCCGTATTTACATAAACAGAGTTCTATACGGAAAGATACAAATATTATACCATGACTCAAATATAAAAAATACCTTGAAAATACGTTTTTTAAATATTTAATATGCCTGAATAATTATATATTTTGCCTGAAAAATAATAATACAGGCAAATGAATCGAAAAGAGAGTAAACACCAGAAATTTATTATTTGAAGCTATAAATTCTCGAGAATAAAATTCAGCATCAAAGTATAAAGATGAATTCTCGTATTCCCGCCGTAAATACTGTGGTTTCTTTCCGGGTAGTACATGGTTGAAAATTGTATATTGTTGGCAATCAACTCATTTACCAACTCAACCGAATTTTGGAAATGCACATTGTCATCTGCGGTACCGTGAATTAAAAGAAGTTTTCCTTTAATATTTCCGGCGTAAGTCAGTACGGAGCTGTTTTTGTAACCTTCCGGATTAAGCTTGGGCAAAGACATATACCTTTCGGTATAAATATCGTCGTAAAATTTCCAATCGGTTACGGGCGCAACCGAAATTGCCATTTTGAAAAATTCCGGTGCTTTTGCCAAAGTAAGCGCGGAAGTATAACCGCCGTAGCTCCATCCCCAAATTCCAATTCTACTCGAATCAACGTAAGGAAGCGTATGTAAATATTTAGCTCCTTCGACCAAATCGTTAACTTCCCAATGCCCCAAGTTTTTGTAAACAACGTGTTTGAATTCCGTTCCCCTTCCGCCGGTACCGCGGTTATCGAGCGCAAAAATTATATAACCTTTTTGAGCTAAAAGAACATGCCATAAATTTTTTCTTGCATCAGTTACAATTTGCGAACCCGGTCCGCTGTAATTATAAACCAGAACCGGATATTTTTTCTCCGGATTAAAATCCGGCGGCTTAATCATGAACGCATTTAGTTCAACGCCATCTGATGTTTTAAACTTTAAGAATTCTTTTTTGGGAACCGCATATTCTTTGAAAGCGGATAAATCATTAACTACCAAATCTTTCTTTTTTATGCCGTTGCTGAAAAGCATGATTTTAGAAGGATTATTAGCGCTACGGTATGTTAAAATGTAATTTACGGAATTGTCCGTCATACTTACGGAATAATAACCTGGTTCAGCGGATAGCCGGGTAAGATTCGAGCCGTCGAAGTTCACAGAATAAAAATCCAAATTAATTGTATTTCTTTTGTTCGCCGTAAAATAAACTTTTTGATTTTCTTCATCGACCGCTACCAAGCGTTTAACTTCCCAATTTCCGCTTGTAAGTTTTTGTTTTAAACTTCCGTTGTTGTTAAATAAATACAAGTGCAAATAGCCGTCGCGCTCCGAACTCCAAACAAAGTTTTTTGTTTTCTTCAGAAATTTCAAATCATCGTGAACGTCAACCCAAGCATTGCTTTTCTCTTCCAGAATTAATTTACCTTTACCCGAATTTACATCGTAAAATAAAAGCTCGAGATGATTTTGCAATCTGTTTAATCTTTGTACCGCAAGTGTGTTAGGATTGTTTGTAAAATCAATTCTCGGTATGTAAATATCTTGATTATCTCCCAAATCCATCCAAGTAGTATTTTTTGTGGAAATGTTAATCACACCGATTTTAACAATTGCATTCGGGGCGCCGGCTTTGGGATATCTTAAATCTAAAAAATTAAAATACAAAGAATCCCATTTGGCAATTCTGATTTCCGGTTCATTCGATTGATCCAATCTCCAAAAAGCAATTTTCTTTGAATCGGACGACCAACGCCATCCTTGCTTTACGCTTAATTCTTCTTGATAAACCCAATCGAAGTGACCGTTGAGAATCAAACCGTTTCCGTCCGAAGTTAATTGCGTTTCCGTATTTGTTTCCAAATCGTAAACGAAAATATTATCATCCCGCACGAAAGCAATCTTTTTACTATCGGGAGAAAATTGCGGAACCCATTGTTTATGAATTCCTTCTTTGATAGAAACAACTTTCTTCTCGTCCACGTAATAGATATAAAAATCACCGCCGGGTTTTGCGTAGCGCGGAAGCAGATAGGTCGTGAACAATATTTTCTTAGAGTCCGGGGACCATTGATAATATCTGAATCGTACCGGTGGCATATTCTCTTCCGTTTGCAAGTCTTTTCCCGTAACAATAATTTTTTCTTCCCCGGTTAAAACATCGTGACCGTAAATTGCCATTGAAACCGAAACGGTATCGAATTTTTGAAATGAAAATTTATTTCCGTTATCGAACCACTTTACTCCGCTGAGTGATTTCCCGAAAAACTTGGGGTTCGTTAAAATGTCTTCTACCGTAAAATGTTTTTTTTGAGCAAATGTGGTTGATACAAAAATTGTTAAGAATAAAACCGTAATAATTTTATTGAAACGTCTCATAAAATTTCCCCGTTAATTAAATCGTAAACAGAATTAATTTTATAGGTAGGTTTGTATTTTCCGTTAAGATAGTTCGTCACGCCTGTCGAAACCAAAGCCGTATCGATATCAAACATGTTTCCCATTGCAATATCCGTTTCGAGCCGGTCGCCAACAATCAAACATTCCGATAAATTCAAGTTTAATCTGTTTCTAATTTCTTCTATCATGAAACGCGAAGGTTTGCCGAAATGTTGTTCCAATTTTTTATGCGTGCGCTTTTCCAATGCTGTAATAATTGAACCGGCATCCGTTATTTCCCCGCCGTCAACCGGACACGTATCATCAATATTGGCGGCGAAAAACTTCGCCCCGTTTTCAATTGCTCTGGCAGCTATTTCTAGTTTGTTAAAGTTTAAAGTTCTGTCCAACGTAACGATTACTATTTGTATTTCGTCGGGGTCTGTTGAAAATCGGAGTCCGTTATCATTCAACTCATCTATAAAAGCCTTTTCCGCAATGGCATAGTAAACCGCGCCGGGAAAATTTCCTGTAAGATATTTTACGGTAACGGTAGTCGAAGTAATAATTTCGTCTTTATCTACAACCATATTGTGTGCTTGCAAAAAAGTAAAATAATCTTTTACGGTTCCGGTAGTTTTATTCGAAATAAAAATAATTTTTTTACCTGCTGATTTAAGTTTGTTTATAACTTTATCGGCATTGGGAATAAGTTTATCGCTTCGATAAATCGTTCCATCCAAATCAAAAATAAATCCTTTGTACTTTTGTATCATAAATACCCGGGAAAAAATTTATAGATTTAATTCTTTTTTCATTAGGTTGAAGGTTTCTTCAATTGTACGGGGTTTGTAATTAAGTTCGGTTTGAGCTTTCAAAATTATCAAACCGGATTTCAATGGGCGTTTTGCCGGCTGATTAAGTTCGGCAGTCGTGATAGGTTTAATCAAATTATGATTAAGCTTAAAGTAATCGGCTATTTTCTCTGCAAATTCGAATCTCGATAAAATTTCTTCGCCGGCAAGATTATATATTCCTTCTTTTTTCAAATCTACAATTTTACTTATTCCGTAAACCAAATCGTCTAAGTAGGTCGGGTTATTGAATTGGTCAACTACAATTCTTATCACTTCGTTGTTTCTTAATGAAGTAACCACCCATTTAACAAAATCGGGTCTTCCGAATTTTGCCGGACCGTATAAAACATTTGTTCTGATTATGGTGTGTTTACATCGCGAGCCTTTAATCACGTTCTCGCTTGCAAGTTTCGTTCTTCCGTAATAACTGATTGGATTTGGAATGTCGGTTTCGGAGTAAGGTCCGTTTTCCCCGTCAAAAACATAATCGCTCGAAATATGAATAAGGTGCGAATCCAATGCGTGCGCGTAAAACGCCAAGTTTTCGGGTCCGATTACGTTAACCGCCCAGGCAAGTTCTTTATTGGTTTCGCAACCGTCAACGTTTGTATAAGCCGCGGTATTTATAATAAAATCGGGGTAAAACCCGCGCATTATTTTCTTAACTTGTTTTTTGTCTCTTATATCAAGTTGGGCATATTCTATTTCCGGAAAATATGATTTTTCTTCCGCCGAACAACACAGAAGTTCCACGTTTTCTTTTTGCGAAAAATACTTTGTTAATCTTTGCCCCAACATTCCGTTGGAGCCGACTATTAAAATTCTTTTCTTAATTAATTTTTCTGTCGATATCATTCTTCAAATTTCCGTAATCTTCGATTTTAGTATAGGTTGTACTTAAACCACCTGCCAAATTACCGATTTTTAATGAATGGTAAATATTTCCGGTTCGAATATAAGTATAAAAAAAAGATGCTCCAAAAGTATCGCCACAACCTACTCTGTTTTTGCCATTAAATTTCCATGCGGATAAAAATACCGATTCGAGCTCGCCCCGGTTTGTAAAAAATACTCTAACACCTTTGTCTTTTAACGTAACGATAAACAACTCGGGACCGTTACCGAGTACAAAGCGGGCTGTTTCAAATAAATCTTCCGACCCAATAATTGTTTCCGCTTCAAGTTCATTACACTGAACGAAGTCTATATTTTTCAACCAATGTTCCACATCCGGTATTTTTCTGAAGTACCGACTATTATCGCCGGCAATATCACGGCTTAAACTGTGAATATCCAAATATATTTTTCCGGTAAACTTTTTCCTTATCGATTCAAGATCCGTTATAGTAATGTCTTGCCCGGTAATCATATTAACAAGAATCCCGTCGAACCCGGTAAAATCAATATGTTCGTCAATCCGTAGCTTTGCCGTAAAATTCTCGTATATTTCGTCCCGTTCTTTTTCTTCATATATTCTTAAATTAACAACGGGAATTTTGTCGGTTACATTACTGAATTTTAAGTTTAATTTAGCGTATATTGGTCTGAAAAATTTGAAATGCTGATTATCATAACCGGTCAACAAAAATATTTCATCGCCGGAAGTTTTCAAATTCGCCATTGTTACGGCGGAATAAAATAATCCTCCCGGTTTTATTTGCCTTTCTCCGGGCAAATCGATTTTATCCAGAACGGAATGACCGATTAATAAGATTTTCATAAATTTAATAACAATAAATAAAATAATATGACACTAACCGAATACGGAAAAATAAGGAAATTAAATAAATGAAAATAGGAATTACTTGTTACCCGACGTACGGCGGAAGCGGTGTGGTTGCTACTGAATTGGGAAAGGAATTAGCTACTTTAGGTCACCAAGTACATTTTATCAGCTACGCAATGCCGCACCGGTTAACCCATTTTTTTAAAAATGTTTATTATCATGAAGTGGAAACAAGCAGTTATCCGCTTTTCGAACAACAATTGTACGGGCTTTCGCTTACGAGTAAAATGCTGGAAGTTATGGAATACGAAAATTTGGATTTGATTCATGTGCATTATGCCATTCCGCATGCGATAAGCGCCTATCTTACCAAACAAGTGTTAAAACAAAACAATTCGGACGTAAAAATAATCACCACACTTCACGGTACCGATATTACTTTGGTAGGATTGGAGCCTTCTTTTCTGCCGCTTGTAAAATTCAGTATCGAAAACAGCGACGGAGTAACTGCCGTTTCGCGTTTTTTAAAAGAAAAAACCCTTACAAATTACAATATCGATAAAGAAATAGAAGTAATTTACAATTTTATAGATACCTATTTATACAAGCCCGATAATAAAAAAAAGGAACAGTTAAGAAAAAATTACGTTCAAAACGATGAGAAGGTATTGATTCACACTTCCAATTTCAGACCCGTAAAAAGAGTTTGCGACACAATAAGAATTTTATCCATAGTAAAAAAGCATTTGCCCGTAAAGTTATTATTAATCGGCGACGGACCGGACAGATCCGATTGTGAAAGACTTGTCCGGGATTTAAAATTAAACGACGACGTTTTATTTCTCGGGAAACAAGACGGTCTGGAAGAACTGTTAACCATGGGTGATGTTTTCATCATGCCTTCACAGTCGGAAAGTTTCGGACTTTCCGCTTTGGAAGCAATGGCGTGCGGATTGCCGGTTGTAAGCTCAAGCGTTGGCGGACTGCCCGAATTGGTGAAGCATAACGAGACCGGTTTTATTGCGGAATTCGGCGATGTAAACAGAATGGCAAAATACACATTGGATTTACTGACAAACGACAGGAAATATAAAAAGTTTTCGGAAAATGCCCGGAAGCGTGCGGTAAATGTATTCGATAAAAAATTGATAGTTCCCAAGTACTTGGAATACTACGAAAAAGTACTCGGGAACTGAATTTTAATTATTGGTTTTCATCGGGGAAAACCGGAGTTTTACCAATGCTGTAGTGAATAAAGCCGGCTGCTCTGGTTTTTCGTCTGTGGAATAAATTTCTTCCGTCGAATATTACAGGTTGTTTCATTAATTTTTTCATTTCGAATAAATCCGGATTTCTAAATTCGTTCCATTCCGTAACCAAGAATAGAGCATCTGCATCTTTAATTGCTTCAAATTCGTTTTCCGCATATTCGATTCTGTCTTGGAAATAATATTTCGCATTTTCCATTGCCGCGGGATCGTAAGCCTTTACTTTTGCACCGAGCTTCAGTAATTCATTAACAATAGAAATCGAAGGAGCTTCTCTCATATCGTCGGTGTTCGGCTTAAACGCCAAGCCCCACAAAGCGAAAGTCTTGCCCTTAATATCGTTATTGAAATGCTTAAGAGCTTTACCGACAAGAACAAGTTTTTGGTTTTTGTTTATTTGATCAACCAATTTCAGTAATTTCATTTCGGAGTTATGCTCAAGCGAAGTTTTATACAACGCATTTACATCTTTCGGGAAGCACGAACCGCCGTAACCGATTCCGGGGAAAAGGAACCGCTTACCAATTCTTTCATCGGCTCCCATACCTTTTCTTACCAGGTCAACATTTGCGCCTACGGTTTCGCAAAAGTTAGCCAATTCGTTCATGAAGGTGATTCTCATAGCCAAGTAAGAATTTGCCGCATATTTTGTAACTTCGGCGCTTTCGGGGTTCATTTCGATTATCGGATTACCTTGGCGTACAAAAGTTTCGTATAACATTTTCATTTTTTTCATAACTTCGGGTGAGCGGGCGCCGATTATAATTCTATCCGGTTTCATAAAATCTTCCACCGCAAATCCTTCCCTTAAAAACTCGGGATTCGAGACAACTTCAAAATTCTTTAAATCGTAACCTTCCAAAATTTCCGTTACTTTTTGAGCCGTTCCTACCGGAACCGTACTTTTGTTGACGATGATTTTAAATTCGTTATCCCCGTCTTCTTTTAAAATCTTTCCGATATCGTGAGCCGTATTATAAACATACTTAAGATCGGCGGAACCGTCTTCCCCTTGGGGCGTAGGCAAACAAAGGAAAATAATTTCAGATCTTCTTACCGCGGATTTTAAGTCATCGGTAAAACTCAATCTCTTCTTTGCAATGTTTCTATAAAATAATAAATCCAAACCCGGTTCGTATATCGGCACTTCGGCATCATTAAGTTTTTGCAATTTTTTCGGATCGTTATCCACACAAATAACTTCGTTACCAACTTCCGCAAAACAAGTTCCGGTAACCAATCCCACGTAACCCGTTCCGATTACAGCTAATTTCATTAAATCCTCCTTTTTTAAGAGTCGTTACTAAAATCTTTTTCGATTTGATTAAAATACTTAGCTTTCAAATCTTTTTCCGATACTATCGGATTATTTATTTTCCAGTTTATGTTAAGTTCGGGGTCGTCAAATCTAATTGCCTTTTCATGCTCTTTGCTGTAAAAATTCGTACACTTATAATGAAACACAGCAATTTCGGATAAAACGGAAAATCCGTGTGCAAATCCGGGCGGAATCCACAATTGCTTATGGTTTTCTTCCGATAATTCCACAGCAAAATACTTGCCAAAAGTTTCCGAGCCGAATCTTATATCGACCGCAACATCCAATACGGTTCCCGCAATTACTTGGCAAAGTTTACCTTGTGCAAATTCACCAACCTGGTAATGCAATCCGCGAATTGTGCCGTATTTGGATTTTGAAATATTATCTTGAACAAACCGTGCTTTCAATCCCGCTTCTTCATACCTTTTTTGGTTATACGATTCGAAAAAATATCCCCTGTCATCTTCAAAAACGGTTGGCTCAAAAACGATAAGTCCATTTATTTCCGGTTTAAAAAATTTCATCAATTCCCTTAAAATTTAGGATTTCTATGCCAATTATACGCAGATAAAATGATATCTTCCAAATTGTATCCAGGGTTCCATCCAAGAATGTTTTTTGCTTTCGTATTATCGGCAACAAGCACAGCGGGATCGCCCTCTCTTCTCGCAGTAACTTCCGACTTAATCGTTTTGCCGGTTACCTTTCTTGCCATATCGATAATTTCCTTTACGGAATTTCCGGTTCCCGTTCCCAAGTTAAAAATATCCGATTTACCCGAATCCGTTAAATATTGCAATGCCAAATAATGAGCATCGGCCAAATCATTTACGTGAATGTAATCCCGTATGCAAGTTCCGTCTTCCGTATCGTAATCATCTCCGAAGATATAAATTTTTTCTCTTGCACCCAATGCAGTTTGAAGAACCAGCGGGATTAAATGCGGTTCAGGGTCGTGACTTTCGCCTAATTCACCTTCGGGGTCCGCTCCGGCTGCATTAAAATACCTCAACGCGATGTAGCGCAAACCGTAAGCTGTCTCAAAATCTCTTAAAATTTTTTCAATGACTAATTTTGATTCAGCATAGGGGTTTATCGGTTTGGTCGGTTCATCTTCGGAAATCGGTACTTTAAGGGGGTTACCGTAAACAGAACACGTTGACGAAAAAATAATTTTCTTAATCCCGTTTTCCACTGCCGCTTTAATAAGGTTCAAACTTCCGACGACATTATTGGTGTAATACAATGCGGGATTTTCAACCGATTCACCAACATAAGCAAATGCGGCAAAATGAACAACCGCATCGATTCTTTCACGGGAAAGTGCATTCTTTAGTTTTTGATAATCGAGCAAATCAATCTTTGTAAATTTGACGGTTCCGGGAATTGCTTCGGCATGCCCTCTACTCAAATTATCAAATACAAATACGTTTTCATTTTTTTTAAGAAGAAACTTAACAAAATGCGAACCGATATATCCGGCTCCGCCGGTAACGAGTATGTTCATAAATTAATCCATTTAAGAATATTTGTTATCTAATAATAACGAATTTTAAGAATTATATAAAGTAATTTATTAAAAGCCTTGCATAACTTCATAAATTATATTAAGTTAGGATATTTTTTAACAGACTCTTTCAATCGTTGGAAAAAAATCTCCCAAATATTAATAAAAACTCGAAACCCAAATCGATAATTCCTCATATAATTGTTGTCTTTTCTTATCTCAATTCCAAAGTTAAGCATCCTACAAATTTATTGAAAATAATATTTAACGGTCTGTATTTAATAATTTTGGCACATCTTATAATTAAATTATTAACGGAATAAAAACTCTTTTGAAACTTATTGCTGTAAGTCTGTGTAGAAAATTTGCAATATTCATTAATCTGTTTTACTTTTGTATTCTCAAATTTCGGGGTGTGGCGCAGCCCGGCTAGCGCGCTTCGTTCGGGACGAAGAGGTCGTAGGTTCGAATCCTATCACCCCGACTAACTTCCCTTTTCCCAACAATGATTTTTTACGTTTACATTTTATTCAGTCCTTCATTAAACAAATACTACGTTGGTCACACTAATAATCTTGACCGAAGAATTAACGAGCATAACTCCGGGTTTTCCAAGTCCACCAAAGCCGGTATTCCATGGAAACTTGTCTGTTCGTTTGAATTTACGTCAAAAGCAGAAGCTGTTAGGTTTGAGAATAAAATAAAGAAAATGAAAAGCAGAAAATTTATCGAACGGCTTATTTCCGATTGCTAGCGCGTCCCGATTCGGCTGAATCGGGAAGGTCGTAGGTTCTGCCAAAGGCATCCCTTCGGGAGAATCCTATCACCCCGACTAACTTCCCTTTTCCCAACAATGATTTTTTACGTTTACATTTTATTCAGTCCTTCATTAAACAAATACTACGTTGGTCACACTAATAATCTTGACCGAAGAATTAACGAGCATAACTCCGGGTTTTCCAAGTCCACCAAAGCCGGTATTCCATGGAAACTTGTCTGTTCGTTTGAATTTACGTCAAAAGCAGAAGCTGTTAGGTTTGAGAATAAAATAAAGAAAATGAAA